>PJTO01000039.1_pt1 | contig 221915 bp, 189 predicted proteins | sample 1512101 | NCBI WGS metagenome assembly PJTO01 (sample SAMN08177690, study PRJNA422409) | Soil metagenome, whole genome shotgun sequencing project. | reverse complement strand
TCTCCTTGCGAGGGCTGGAGAAGGTTCACACCGAGTTTGGGATTGTGGCTTTGGCCCACAATCTACTGAAGGTGGCAGGCATCCGCCTCGCTACCTTGCTGCACAAGCACCCGCACAAAAAAAATTGGACGGGAAACATTACGTTTTTCCACCCCAACTTTTTATTTTAGGGACTTATTGGACAGCCCCGTTTTTTTGCGGCTGCCCAAGCTGTGGATTTCAGTTAGAATTCCGAAGGCGAATTATGGTAATCTAGAAGCGACATTATCCGTATTGTGCCACTTTAAGAGCTTATTCGCATCTGCAAGGAGGAAATCTTAATGAAACTGGACAACATAACCGTGCTAGATTTCGAGACGAGCGGTTTGGACCCGGCACGCGACCGCGTTATCGAGATGGCGGCCATCCGCTGCTACGGCGGAGAGATCGTCAGCCAATTTCAGACGCTGGTCCGTTTCGAAGGAGCGCTGGCGCCGAAAATTACCGAGATCACCGGCCTTACGTCCGCAGATCTCGTCCACGGAATGGACGAAGAAACCGCCTTCCGCATCCTGAACCGGATTATCGGAGACAGCATTATCGTCGCCCATAACGCCCTGTTCGACCTCGGATTTCTGCATCACGCGCTGATGAGATTCGCGAAGCGGTCGTTCAAAAACGATTTTCTCGATACGCTGACGATCGCCAGAGAACGGCATACATACCCTCATAATCTTAAAGACATGTGCGACCGCTACGGCATCGTACTGGAAGGCGCGCACCGTTCGCTCAACGATATCATCGCCTGCTGGAAGCTGCTGGAGAAAATGAATGAAGAGAAAAGCGTAGAACCGTCTCTGAATACGCTCGGGTACATGACGAAGTACGGCGTGCCTAAGTGGAGTCCCCTGCAAGCGAATCTCGTACCGGTCGAGATCAAGTATGCTTAACGAAAACAAGCATCCGGAGGATACGGTCGCCCGAATCCTCCGGATGCTTTTCTTTCGCAACGCTAATCTTACGTCGATACCGTAGTCGTGGAAGTCGGCACGAAAACGACGGTCTCCAGCACCACCGGCGTATCGCTCAAGATCGAATCTCCTCCGGCTGGCACGGCGATCGCCAGCGATCCCACTCCCGTCGCACCGGGCGTGTACGTGCTGATGCCTTCCATCTGCAGAATGCCGTTTACGTAGACGTTGAAGTAGCTGTTGCTCGCGTTAAGAACGGGCAGACTCTCGACCGGCGCGCCCGTATCGTCGAAGAAGCTCGCTGCATCGATCGTTAAGGTAGCGCCGGCTGCGGTAACTGCGGTCGTCACATAGAAATACCTCGTCGACGCAGGATCTACGGTCGTCGTTGTCGTTGCGCTTACCGCCAGCTTCATCAGTTGCAATGCCATGAATCATCCCTCCTCCGCTACCTGCTGGACATGCTATATCCTTTCCTCATATTCTATTCAGAAGAACCCTCGGCGATCGGGCGATTACGATGGTCGAAATCCTATTTTAGAATACTTTGGCGATAAACCCGACAGATTCCAAAATAATCGGCGTACCTGCCAGTATCTTCTGTCCCGTGGAAGCGACGGAAACCGATCGGGAATCTACGCGAAAAAGCTGGCCTTCCTGCAGAACTCCGTTAACGTAGAGATTGAAGTATCCTTCCTGACGATGATCGGGGAACGATTCGGCCGGTTCGCCGCGGTCATCGACGAACCGAGTCGCGGGTATGACCAGTTCTTCCGTCAAGGGAATGTCGTCCGCGGGCAAATAAAAATAGCGTTGGACGATTGGACGAACGCTCACGGTCGGAAGACGCGACTGATCGGCGCCGCTCGTCGGCACCACGGCCGGCGGAACCGCTCTCCTCCGGCTCAAGCTCCTCCGTTTCCTAAGCGGACGTCGTTTCTTTTTCGCGCGCCCGCGTTTGGACGAGCGTCTGCACAACCGTTTCGTCTGGCAGGAGCATTTTATCCCCGAACGCCTCCGTCCCCAAGCTATGGCCATTTCCCCACTCCCTTGCTGCAAAATATCCTCTATTGTCTATAGTACGCAGACGTCTCCTGCCGGAATAGACCATCAACTATAAAGCGAAAAAAAGAGAACCCCCCGCAAGAGATTCTCTTCTATCTGCCTAAAGTAAGCGTTGGGATTCTCGGCTATTCGGTCCGTAATCCAGCAAGGCGCCTCGTTTCGTTATCGGATTTCACCGATAAAAGCCAGGTCGAATCGAGTCCCCGTACAACCTTCCCGGTTTCCGTGAACGACTTCGACCTCGCAACGATGAGGGCCGTCCGGCAGTTCGTCGGCGATCAGAAACAATCTGTACCAGCCCCGATCGGGGCACCAATTCGGCCGGTCGCGACCGCTCAGCTGCCACTCCCCTCCGTCCACGCGATAGCGGAATTCGGATGAGGTTTTGCCGAAATCGAAAGCCATGGCGAGTCCACGGCCGGTAAAAGCGAATTCCAGCTTCGCCCCGACGGCTGAGGTCGTTAAAAGCTGATCGATCCAGCATGAGTTCGAAGAGCGGCGAATCGCCCAGGGGCCCGAGCCTTCGGCGAATAAGACCTTCCCGAGAACGCGCCCTCTTGGAATTAGGTTCGAAATAGTCGTTCACTGCGTATTCGACAAAAACAAGATCGCATCCCCTATCCAGAATATCCCTCTTAGCTCGGAAGACTGCCAAATCGCTTCCCGTTGCGCCAATGCCCGCGTTCTCGACCTTGACCCGGACATCCGCATATGCGTCGACCAGCCATGCGACGACGGCTTCCGGCCAGTTGTGACCCGGCGCCGCATCGGTAATCGAGCCGCCCAAGAAACCTAACGTTACGTTGCCGCTTTGCAATTTTTCCTTGAAGATAGATAAAGGTTTTCGATGGCGTATAACGGTTTGCACGGATTTCCCTCCTTTTTTCCCTCTATTAAGAGATTACTTATCTTTCTCGTTTCTAGCAAGATTAACGGTCGGATAAGCGGGGATTCGACCCAATTACCGATACTCCCGAATCAGCTGCAGAAATGCCAGCCCGTATTTCTCGTACTTGGCGGCGCCGACGCCTTTTACGCTGCGCATCTCGCGTTCGGACTCCGGCATCGCCTCGCACATCTCCCGCAGCGTCGCGTCATGGAAGATGACGAACGGCGGCAGCCCCTCGGAATCAGCGATCTGCTTTCGCAGCTGGCGTAGGGCGTTAAACAGCTCCACGTTCGCGACCGGAGCGGACGACCCGCTTCCGCGTGAGCGGCTGCGCGAAGCCGAAGGCGTATCCGGTTCGACTTTCTGATAGACGAGCTCTTCGCCGCGCATCACGGCAAGCACAGGCTCCATCAGCTGCACGACCGGATAAGCCGTATCCGACATACGCAAGTAGCCGTCGGCCACAAGCGCGTGGATGAGCTGCACAAGCGGCTTCTCGGCCATATGCTTCAGACGGCCGTAAGACCGGAGCCGATCGAAGTTGAATTGCTTAATCTTCGCGTCGTTCGCGCCTCGAAGCACTTTCGCCGTCAAAGTCACCCCGAAGCGCTGCTTCATCTCGGAGATGCAGGCGAATATAAACTTGGCTTCCTCGGTCACGTCCTTGCTCTCGCGCGTATCCGTGCAATTGCCGCACGTGCCGCAGGCTTGTCCGTTTTCCTCGCCGAAATAGCGCACGATCGCCAACTGCAGGCAGTCGCCGGTATGCGAATATTGGACCATATCGTTAAGCAGACGGTAATCGTTGCGCTTGCGCTCCTCATCTGCCTCGCTCTGCTCGATAAAAAACTTCTGCGTCACGACGTCCTGCGCCGAGAACAGCAGCACACACTCGCCCGGATCCCCGTCCCTTCCGGCGCGGCCGGCTTCCTGGTAGTAGGCTTCGAGATTTTTTGGCATATTGTTATGAATGACATAGCGGACGTTGGACTTGTCGATACCCATGCCGAAAGCGTTCGTGGCGACGATAATCTGCAGGTCGTCGCGCTGGAAAGCTTCCTGCGTCTCGGCTCGCTCCTCCTCGCTTAAACCCGCATGATATTTTCCGACGGGAACGCCAAGGCCGCGCACGAAAGAATAGACGCTCTCCACCTCGCGGCGCGTGGAAGCATAGATAATGCCCGCCTGTTCCGAATGCTCTCTAATATATCTTTCTACGAAATCCCGTTTGTCTGCACCGCGAACGACCGACATGGCCAGATTGCTTCGCGCATAACCGGTCGTTACCCGCGCAGGATCGCGCAGCTTCAGCCGTTCCACAATGTCGTCCTTAACGACGTCCGTCGCCGTCGCTGTGAACGCGGCCATCACCGGCCGCGGTTCAATGTCCTGCAGCAGCCGGACGATCGTCATGTAGCTCGGGCGAAAATCATGCCCCCATTGCGAGACGCAGTGCGCCTCGTCCACCGCAATCAGCGGCACTTCGAGACGGCGAATCATCGAGCGGAACTGCTCCGATTCGAGCCGTTCCGGCGCGATATAGAGCAGCTTGTAATGGCCTGCGGCCACGTCTCTCATTCTCTTGCTTGTTTCCGAAGCGGAGAGAGAACTGTTGATATAAGTCGCCTCGATGCCCGCCGCGTTCAACGAGTCCACCTGATCCTTCATCAGCGAGATCAGCGGAGAGACGACCAGCGTTACACCGTCCAGCAGCAGCGCCGGAATCTGATAGCAGATCGATTTGCCCGCTCCCGTCGGCATAATGCCGAGCACGTCGCGTCCGTCCAATATCGCTTCGATCAGCCTCTCCTGTCCGGAGCGGAACCGGTCGTAGCCGTAATAGGTTTTCAGCGCATCCAATGCGGCTTGTTTCATCTTGCTACCTCCGTTCCGGGAAGCCATGGAGAAGGCTCGCCCGCCCAATAAATATGCAGAACATGCAAAGCACGCGTACATACGGTGTAAAGCAGCTTACGGTCCTTCTCTTGTCCGTAACGCTTCGAAGAAGCGTCCCAGACGAGCACGGCGTCGAACTCGATTCCTTTGGCCAGATAAGATGGCAGCACCGATACGCCCTTCGGCAGCTCGGCAGAGCCTCCCGTCACCAGCGTCAGAGGCACGTCGTCCGCCAGCATCTCCTTGAGCAGCGCTTCGGCATCCGCGGCCTCGCTTGCCGTTTTCGTAATAACGCCGATCGTCCCGCTGCCTCCTGCCAGCAGCCCTCCGATATCCGCCGACGCGCGGTCGCCAAGCTCGCCGGCATCGGCGCAGGCGATCAAGCGCGGCTGCTCTCCGCTGCGATGGAAAGGCGAAATGTTCGCCGCATCCCCAGGCGCCAAAATACCTTTCGTAAAATCGACGATCTGCTCGGTCGAACGGTAGCTCGTCGTCAGCCGCAATACCGATGTCACTTCGGGAGCCATCAGCCTCGTCCATCCGCCGAAGCCGCCGCTATCCTGCGATTGCACGTAGATCGCCTGGTTGAAATCGCCCAGCACGGTCATCCGCGCCCGCGGATACCGACGGCGCAGGAATGCCGCCTGGAACGGGGAATAGTCCTGCGCTTCGTCAACGAATACGTGCTGAATGTCGCCCTCGACGCGGCGGAAGCCTTCCAGCGCTTCCGATACGTACATAAGCGGCGTTGCGTCCTCGTGATCGAGCCGCTTGCGCCCGATCGTCTCTTCGACGCGCAGGCTCATCCAATCCCAGCCTTGCGGCAGCTTGCCATCCGGGGCGCATTCGGCAAACACCGGCCGGCTCTCGAACAGCACGGAGTAGGTCTCGACCGCGTCGATGAACCGGTAGGAGCGAACCGCCTTGACGATCGGAGCGATCGCCGTCTCGGCGACTTGCCGCTTCAGCCTCAGACTCATCTGCTCCTCGTCGTCGAACACCTCGTCATGGAAGCCGCCGCTGCGCCGGACGTCGACGTACGCTCGCTGAATATCCTCCTGATCGACCAGCTCGGCCGCTTCCTCCAGCCACTTCTCGCCCATCTGCGAATCTACCCACGCCTTCAGACGCTGCAGCAGCCAGCGCTTCGTCGTCGCAGCGCGCGTGGCAAAGCCGTCCGACGCTTCAATGGCGTAGAACTGTTCGGCGATCTCCTCGGACGAGGCGACCGTCATATCCCGGAACCGCAGCGTACGAAACTTGATTCCTTCCCGCTCCAGCCGCTTCAAGTAATTTTCCACCGTAACGAAAAAATGCTCCGAGCCCTTGTACTTCACTGCACGCTCGCGGGCTTCTCCTTCGGCGGTTCCATCCAGCTCAGCCAGCGCCTCCGTCTGAGCAAACAGATCCTCGACCTCGAACCGGCGCCCCAGCCGGGCTTCGATCAGTTCGCGGAACGTCATCTGACGCATGTTCGCTTCTCCCAAATCGGGCAGCACGTGCGAGATGTATCCTTTAAATACGGGATTCGGGGAAAACAAGATAATCTGATCCGGCGTCAACGCATCGCGAAACCGATATAACAGATAGGCGATCCGCTGCAGCGCAGCGGACGTCTTGCCGCTTCCCGCCGCTCCTTGCACGACGAGCAGCTTATGTCTCTCATCGCGAATAATGCCGTTCTGCTCCTTCTGGATCGTCGCCACGATGCTTTTCATCGCCGTATCCGAGCCTTCAGACAGCACTGCCTGTAAAATCTCGTCCCCGACCGTCTCCGACGTGTCGAACATATGCTTCATCAGGCCGCCGCGAATGACGAACTGACGCTTCAGCTCGAGCTCCCCTTCAATTTGCCCGTCAGGCACCCGATAAGCGGCTGGCCCCGGCTCATGATCGTAGAACAGGCTGGACACCGGAGCGCGCCAGTCGTACACGTAGAACGTTTCCCCATCCTCGCCGACCAGGGACGCACGGCCGATGTAGACGACCTCCGTCCCGCCTCCGCGTTCCGTGAAATCGATACGGGCGAAATACGGCGAATCGAACTGCTTCGTCAGCCGCTCCACTGCCTCCGAGGCGACGCGATGACTGCGCTCGCGCTCGGCCAACACCTCGGCCTGCTGCACGATGCTGGTCCACGTCTCGGCAACCTCGGACGAATCCGAGAAGTTCATCCGCACGTCCTCCCAGAATTCCTGGCGAATGCCGACGACGTCGCCCCGTCTCTCCCCGAGCACGGAAAGCTCCTTGCGCATCCGTCGGCCGACTTGCTCCAATACAGCAAGCAGCCGCTTCTCTTCCTCTTCCCGAGGAGACTCGGAACCGTTCTCCATGCCTTTTTCACTCCTTGCGCGTAAACTTCGTATTCTCTGTTGTAACATGCGATTGCGGCAAACGCAACCTCTCGGGAGCAAAACAAAAAAACGCCGCGTCCCTCCAGCAGGAGAGTGAGCGGCGTCCAAGCGATTAAAAATTATTTCAGCATCGACTGCATCAGCAGCGCCAATTTTTTCGCCGTTTTGGCGCGCGTGGCATGAGCCTGCGGCGCGAACAAGAGTCCGTCTCCGTTCGGAGAAGGCTTGCCGTTAATCAAACCGGCCTGCTGAGCCGCCCGCAGCGCTAATGACCGATTATTGTAAAGCGGGCGTTAAATTTAATAAGCAAGGGGCTGTCTCCAAGCTGCGTTGTACGATTTTCCAACTAACTTCCCAGCGTAAACTTTTGTGTGCAAATAGCTCATCTGTAAAGGGAAGCTTTTATAGCGGCAGAGTGCGTCGTTCTCTTTTCTCGAAATAAACGATTTCCTTATACCCAGTACGTTTGGCAAGCTCTGCGGCTTCGGCGAGCAAAGTTCCGATGTCGTCCGGGTAGTGGGAGTCGGAGCTGAGTGTGATCGGCACCCCGTGTTCATACAGCTTGCTCAGCAGGCTTGGGCTCGGGCACATTTCCTTGACCGGATAGCGGTAGGCAAGCCCCGTATTGATCTCCGAAGCCACGCCGGCTCGCTTCAACGCCGCGGCGACGTCGTCGTACAGGTCGATCATCAGACTCTCGTCGGGTCGGTAGTTAAACACCTTCAAATTGTCGAGATGCGCGATCATATCGAATAGCCCTGAATTGGCGGCAGCTTTGACATGCTCGAACAAGTACTTATAAAGATCTAGCAAGTCCTTGCTCTCGTAAATCTCCTTCACTTCCGGATTATCGAAGCCCCAGCCGTCCAGGAAATGAACGCTGCCGATGACGTAATCCAGCTCATAGCGATCCAGCAGCTCCTTCAGCTCAGCCTCTCCTCCGGGAAAATAATCGGCCTCTACGCCAACGGACAGCGGAAATCCCCTGGCTTGCATTTTGCGCGCCGCGCCCAGAAAATCCTCGATCGAGCACATTCTCACTCTGTCAAACCAATAACGCTGCAGACGCCCCAGCTGGCTGTCGTCCATCAGAATATATTTCTCATAGTAGCCGCGGAACTCCTCGAACCGATACAGATGATCCACCATACCGAACCGCTCGATGCCTTTTTTCCGGCCTTCGATAAAGTAGGCTTCCAACCATCGCTCCGTAAAGCAGCCCTCGTCAAGCCGGTTTTTCAGCCGCTCCGCCTGGTGCTCCATCCACTGCAGCGTATTCCGTTCACCGACCGGCTTCGGCCCCCCCGGAACGACCTCCAGCGCTTTAGCCGTTCTCTGCAGCCAATTAAATGAATAAGGCCCTTCCTCTAGATGAAAGTGGAAATCTACCTTCATTTTTCGTCCTCCTTGTCCGCAATCCTGCTGCCCATTATTCTAAAGCCTTCTATTGTTTTCCCTTGCTTTTTCATTGTTTTTATTGCTTGTTCCTGTATTATACCTACCCAAAGATTAACGCATCAACAACATTGCGTTAACGGAATGTTAAATTTACAGTGAGCGGAGCTGTCTGTTGAACTCGCCTCATTCCCCAAGAGTAACCCCGAATTACTTTCAGTCCATCATTTGATCCCGCGATTTCCAAGCACACTCCGAGACGTTCCCACATATACATAAGGTGGTGAAATTTTTGTTCAGAACAGGGGGCTTGGCTTAGTCATGATGCGCGAAGAGGAACAGCTTGAGCTGGAGACGGCGATATCGGATATTACGAAAATAGCGGAAACGTTCGGACTCGATTTCTATCCGATGCGGTACGAGATCTGTCCGGCGGACATCATCTATACATTCGGCGCTTACGGAATGCCGACACGCTTCAGCCATTGGAGCTTCGGCAAGACTTTTAACCGTATGAAAATGCAATACGACCTTGGCCTCAGCAAAATTTACGAGCTTGTCATCAACTCCAATCCCTGCTACGCTTTTCTGCTCGACGGCAACTCATTGGTACAAAACAAGCTGATTGTCGCCCACGTGCTCGCCCACTGCGACTTCTTCAAGAACAACGCCCGTTTCTCCATCTCCAATCGCAATATGGTGGAGAGTATGTCCGCCGCAGCCGAGCGCATCAGCGGCTACGAGATTGAATACGGAACCGCAGAGGTTGAACGCTTCCTCGATGCGGTCATGGCGATCCAGGAACATGTCGATCCCGTCATCCGCAAGCCATACGGTCTCGATCGGAAACATTATATTGAGGCGCAGCAGCGACGCGAGAAGAAGGATCGGGGCGCTAACCATCCCTCCTCTCCCTACGACGACCTGTGGGATCTGGAAAAGCGGGATCAGGCGAACGAGGAGACGAACGAAGATCCCAAGCGATTTCCGGTCAACCCGGAGAAAGACATCGTTTGGTTTGTCCAGCAGTTTTCCCCCGTACTGGAGGATTGGCAGCGAGACATCATGAGCATTATCCGCGAGGAGATGCTTTACTTCTGGCCGCAAATCGAGACGAAAATTATGAACGAAGGCTGGGCTTCGTACTGGCACCAGAGAATCATGCGCGAACTGCCGCTGACGAGCGAGGAGACGGTCGAATATGCCAAACTGAATTCGGCGGTCGTGCAGCCCTCCAAGCACTCCCTTAATCCGTACTACCTTGGGCTTAAAATTTTTGAGGATATCGAGAAGAGATTCGGCCGCGAGAAAATATTCGAAGTGCGCGAGCTCGATTCCGACGCTTCCTTCCTGCGCAATTATTTGACGAAGGAGCTGACGGAAGAGCTGGATTTGTACATTTTCGAGAAAAAGGGCCAGGAGTGGAAAATTACCGATAAAGGCTGGGAGAACGTACGCGATCAGCTCGTATTCTCTCGCGTGAACGGCGGCTTCCCTTATATGGAGGTAACGGATGCGGACTTTCAGCGAAGCGGCGAGCTGTACGTGACGCACCAGTACGAGGGCACCGAGCTGGACCTGAAGTACGTCGAAAGAACGCTCCCCTACCTCGTTGCGCTGTGGGGCAAAAACGTGCATCTGGAAACATTCTGCGACGACAAAAAGGTGCTGTTCACTTGCGACGGCAAGAGGACGAACCGGCGAAGCGTTTAAAAGGACAGGAGGCTATCCGCCAATTGGATAGCCTCCCTTCCATATTTGGAGAAGCGGGTATATTTGGAGTAGCCTTCTCGAACGCTCTAAACACACTCCGAGACGTTTAATGGAACCTACGGAATCTCAGACTTTCCTGATTTTTCATTTAACGGCTATGCGTGGACTATTATCGGGAATGTTGTCATCGTGTACAAGGTTGATCATACGCAAAAATGTGTGACCCTGACGAAGAATGACAAAATGCCAAGAAGCATGCTGTGATGCGGCACTCTTGGCATTTTGTCTTTTTCGTTGTCTCTCTCCCTAAATCTTAAACCGGGAAAGCTTCTCAAGCAGCTCCTGAACCATCGCGCTAAGCGATGCGGCGGAAGACGCAATCTCTTCCATCGAAGCAAGCTGCTCCTCCGAAGCCGAAGCGACACTTTGGGAGCTGTCGGACGCTTCGCCGGCCAACCGGGCCAGTTCCTCAATCGAAGCGCTCACTTGCTGAGAGCCGGCATTTATTTGCTCGGAGGTCGCCGATACCTCTTGGATTTCTCCGTTGACCCGCTGCATTTCTTCTCCGACGGACTTGAACAGCTTCGCGCAATCGAGCACGAGTCTCTCTCCCGCTTCGACCTCGACCGCGCCCTGTCTCATTCGTTCCGATGCCCGAACAGTGTCCTTCTGAACAGCATGAATCATGCCGGATACCTGCTCGGCAGCCTTGAGAGTCTGATCTGCCAGCTTGCGCACTTCCGAGGCCACAACGGCAAAGCCTCGACCTTGCTCCCCCGCCCTCGCAGCCTCAATTGCAGCGTTCAGCGCGAGCAAATTCGTCTGACTGCTGATATCCGAGATCATGGCCACAATCCCGCCGATCTCCTGGGAACGCTCTTGCAATTCGGCCATCACTCGTTCCGTCTCAGCTACCGTGTCTTTAACCCGCGCCATCTGCTCTCCCGCTTGGGCGATTCGAGAATTGCCGAGCTCCGTTTGCGATTGCACCTCTTGAGCGGAGGCCGACACCTCAGAGCTCGAATTTGCAATCCGCTGGATACCCGATGACATCTCGGCCAAGGCGCTAGCCGTCTCCCGCGTATGGCGATTTTGCGCTTCGGAGCCCGCTGCAACCTCTTCGATAGAACGGGCAATCGTCTCGGAAGCAAGACTTGTCTGTTCGGCGCTTGCCGTCAATTGCTGGGAGGTTGCTCCTACGGACATCGAGAGATCGCCGACTAGATGAAACATTCCGCGCAATTCGTCCGACATCCGATTAAAATCGGCGCCCAGTTGTCCCAGCTCATCCTTGCTCCGAAGGTCCACCTTTTGCGTCAGATCTCCGCTTGCCATAAGGTTTACGCTTCTCGCCAGCATCTTCAATCTACGAATGATTAACATTCGCGTCAAGCCTGCAATGACGAGGCCCAATACGATCAACGCGATCGCGCTCACTAATTGCATCTGGCTTCGGCCTTCCCTGTACGTCGCCATGATTTGTTTCTCCGGAATAACGGCTTCCGCGTACATCGCATCATCGGAGCCCGCTAATCGGATCGGAAGGAATACCCGAAGCGCCTTTTCCCCTGACGAATCTGAAGTATAGCCTTGAATAGCTTCACCTGCCGCAACCTTGGCGAACAACTCCTTCTTCTCTTCAGTGTCTGCATAGGGCTTAGCGACCAGATCCGGCTGCGCTGGATTCGCTACGTAATTCCCATGATGAGAGATCATGGTAACATGGCCGCCCAACGGCGTGTAGCCTGCCGCCTCCTGCTGCAGCGAATCCAACGCAAAATCTATGCCGACGATTCCTTTGAACCGCTGATCGTCATCCAGAATCGGAACGACTACCGATGTGATCTGTATCGTTCGACTCCCGACCTCGTAGGCGTATGGCTCAATAAGCGCGACCTTTCCCGTTTTTTTCGGGATTTGGTAGTAATCTCCGCTCCCCTCTTTGTCGTACCCTTTCAACGGCTCAACGATAATATCCGTGCCGTTGCGCGCAACATAGGGAATAAAGCGCCCCGTTCCATCATCATGAGGCGTGCGTTTAACCCATTCTTTGTCTTTGCCATCGAACGCATTCGGCTCCCATAACGTATAGACGCCCAGAACATCAGGATTCCCCTCCAGAGTGTCCTTCAGCAGTCCAATTACTTCGTCTCGCGGCACAGAGCCGGTTTGACTCGATTGGAGCAGAACTCTGGATAGCATCTCAAGCTCCTGCTTCAAGCCGTTCAGCTTGGAACCGAAAGCCTGCCCGAACTGCTCCCCGGAGTTCAGCGCTTCGGCCTCGCCTCGACTGATGCTGATTCGCTTCAGGTTGTTCAAATTCACCTGAAACATCACCACGAATACGAGAATCAAACACAAAGCTAGAAACGAGATAAACTTGGTCGTCAATGAAACGCTGAATTTGCTCATCATGAGTACACACCCCTGCTTTATCGAATACGACTTTTATCGACTTTTTATGACAATTTCTGAAGTGTCTCGGTCTCAAATGCGAGTGGAAAAATCTTCTTCCTGCGTAAGGATGGATAAAGACGTTTAATCTAACACTATTAACAATAGCGGCCGTCTTGGCCACTTACACTAAGGAGTGATACCAAATGCTATCAACGAACCATTCGAAGAGCTCTCCGGAAAGACCCGCCTCTTTCCCGCCGCAGCATCAGAACAACCAGCCGGGCATCGAGATGAATATGAATCCTCGCCCGGAAGCCGAATCCCCTGTCTACAAGCCGGCCGGCAAGCTGACAGGCAAAGTCGCGTTGATCACCGGAGGAGACAGCGGCATCGGCCGCGCGGTGTCCATCGTCTATGCCAGGGAAGGCGCGGATATCGCAGTTCTATATTTGAATGAGGATGTCGATGCCGAAGAAACGAAGCGGCAGGTGGAAGCCGAAGGACGACGTTGTCACCTGATCAAAGGGGATATCGGCAATGCGGCGTTCTGCAAGCAAGCGGTAGAGCAGGCCGTCGGCGCCTTGGGCCGTTTGGACATTCTGGTGAACAACGCCGCCGAGCAGCATCCGCAGGATAAGATCGAGCAGATTACCCCTGAGCAGTTGGAGAGAACGTTCCGGACGAACGTATTCGGCATGTTCTATTTGACGCAAGCGGCGATGCCGCACCTGGCTTCCGGTTCCGCGATTATCAATACGGCCTCAATCACCGCTTATCGCGGCAGCCCAACCTTGCTCGACTACTCGGCGACCAAGGGAGCAATCGTCTCCTTCACCAGGGCGCTCTCGCAAAACGTCGTCGGACAGGGCATTCGCGTCAATGCTGTAGCGCCGGGCCCGATCTGGACGCCGCTTATTCCTTCAACTTTCGACGCCCAAAAGGTATCGCAGTTCGGCTCCGATACGCCGATGAAACGGGCCGGACAGCCGGACGAGCTTGCGCCGGCTTATGTTTACTTGGCCAGCGAGGATTCCTCGTATGTCGCCGGACAAGTGCTGCACGTGAATGGGGGCGAGGTTGTGAACGGGTAACGTAAAAAAGAGCTGCTCCAGGGCGCTTATGTCCTGGAGCAGCTCCTTTCTTTTATCCATGCGCTTCCTTCAGCTTCACGAAAGTAAAGTCCGTTCGATAGTAACGGATCATCACCGCCAGGCCAAGTGCAACCAGGTAAGAATAAAGCGAAAGCCATGCGCCCATGCTTCCCCACTTGAAGACGATGACAAATAGATAAGCTAGCGGTACGAACATACAAAAGCTGAGCACGAGCGAAGCTTTCATCAGGAACGTCGTATCCCCGATTCCCCTTAGCCCGCCTGCATAGAAATTGTAGAGGCCGTCGAAAATTTGCAAATAAGCCGAAACCTGAATCAAAAGCGCTACCAGCTCGTACACGTCGGGATCTTTGCTGTATATTCTCGCTATCGGTACGGCCCAGATTAGCTCGACCGTCCCGAGCAGAATAAGGAAGATCGCGCCAAGCACAGCCGTATTCGTTCCCGCCTTCTTCGCCTTGTCCGGCCTGCCCTCCCCGATGCCCTGTCCAACAAGAATCGTCGCCGTCGAACCGAAGGCAAATGCAGGCATGAAGCCGAACGACATGACGTTAAGCGCCAGCTCATTGGCCGCGGCCGCCAAATCCCCAAGCGTAAGGACGAACATGGTGAAGATATACATCGAGATACTCATCGAGAATTCCTGCAGCCCCAGCTTCCCGCTCTCCTGGGAGATCAGCTTCAGCTCATTCCAGTCCGGATTTTGAAGCTTCCGCGTCTGATAACGTTTATGCATTGGCCCCCAGAACACGAGCAAACAGATGACCAGTTGCACCGCTTCGCCGATCAGCATCGCGTAGCCCGCACCGATGATGCCCATATTCGGCATGCCCCAATGTCCATACGTCAAGCCGTACGTCAGTCCGATCATTAGAACATTCCCCGCAATGGACACAAACATTGATGTTCTAGTGTCTCCTACCCCTCGGAAGAAGCCGTGGAAAACAAAGCTGATAATGCCGAAAGCCATAGCGTAGAAGCGTAATTTCAAATATTCACTACCGGTAGCAAACAACTCAGCCGAGCCGCCGGTCATTTTCAGCACCGCTCCGCTGGCCAGCCAGCCGACGATTGCGATGAATATCGCCACGCCAAAGCTTACGACCAACGCCAAGTACATGCGCTGCATGCCCTTTCGCATTTCTCCTACGCCGAAATTTTGCGCGACGAGGTAATTGATCGAGTGTCCGATCCCCGAGAAGATCGCAAACACGTTGTACATAATGATATTGGATACGCCAACTACAGCAATAACCACAAAGCCGAGATCACCGACAATAATCAGGTTAATCGTACCGGTCATCGTCTGTGTGGCAAAGGCGAATAACGATGGAAGCGCCAGTACAAGAATGCCGTACCAGCTCTTAAGCAGTTTCATGAAGTCCGTACCTTTCCCCAATAAGAATGATTTCAATCTCACCATTTTGCCGGAGAAAACGATCATAGTCAATAGCGAGAATTGCCGTCAAAAAGCGATTCTTTGGCGGTTTGCTTTTTCGCTTACGACAAAAGGAAAGAGCCGCTGCGCGAACGCGCAGCAGCTCCTCCCGCCCCTAAATCATCAAGCTTATTGATTGAACTTGCCAGACATGATTTCCTGATTCTTATGCCATTGTTCCGTCTTCCACTCGAGAAGCATGTCGTAGCCTGCAGCTACAGCATCGCTTTGCGCTTTATCGAGTATTTTATCTACTTCTTCATCGGACTTCGCCGTCAGGACTCTGGCGAGCGCTTCGTTGAAGATGTCGTCAACCGCTTGACGAGCATAACCTTCCGGAGAATCCGGATCCGGAGTCAGGTTGGAGAACTCCGTATGGTCGGCTTGCGTTTTCCACGATACTTCGGATTGAACCTTGGAAATCCAGCTTTGCTCTTCCGGCGGCAGTTGGCCTTGAGCTTTAATTTTGCCGCGGTCGTTCAGTTTGGCGTTGCCGACCCACCAGACGTCTTGGTTCTCTGCTTCGATTTCAGCGGCCTTCTTCACGTCCAGCTTATCCGTGAAGTTCGGGTAGCCTTCATCATCGAAGCCTTGCCACATTTCGCCTTCAGGACCGTAGTGCAGAATCGCATGACCTTCGGAACCTGTCATCCAATCCAGGAATGCAAATACTTTTTCCGGTTCTTTAGCGCTCGTCGTAATGACCGCGGCGTTCCAACCCAGCGTGGAGTACGAGCCTGGGAAGATTTTGTTTCTGTCCAGACCTGCTTTGTGAATCGGCCAGGTCATAAAGTAGCCCGGGTGGCCTTGCTTTTCAAGCTCGATCTGAGCTAGCATGCCGTTCTCCGTCGGGGAAGAAGCTGCATAGACTGCAACCCGGCCTGACGTTACTTTTTCCTTAATGTTATCAAGCGTTTGCGTCATGGCATCCTGCGCCATCAGACCTTCGCGATACAGCTTGGCGACATATTTTTGCGACTCGCGGAAAGCCGGATCGGTCAATACGGAAGTCAGCTTGTCGCCGCGAGGAATCGCCCGCATCTGATTGCCGAGATACCAGTACAGCGCATTTTCTTCAAAGGCGGTGTACAATAGGCCGATACCGTGAAGATCCTTGGCCAAGTGCGGCTCGAACGGAATGACATCTTTGTACTTCTCTTTGACCTTCTTCAAATAGTCGTACAGGTCATCGGTCGTTTCGAGCGAAGGCGCGCCGAGCTCGTCGTAGATCTTCTTGTTAACGAGATAGCCGGCATTGCCGAACGGCTCGTCGTTATACCAGTTCGGGAACATGTACAGCTTGCCGTCCGCCGGGGAACGCAGCATATTCAGCACTTCGGAGTTCAGCCATTTTTTCAGGTTCGGATACTTCTCGACATAGTCGTCCAGCGGAACGAGCATATTCGCTTCGCGCAGACGCTCGACGTTGGCGCCACGGTCGCCCCAGATCACGTCCGGCAGTTTGCCGTCGGCGATCATCGTAGTCAGCTTTTGCTCATGGTTGCCCGACGCCTTGATCGGCGTCATCGTCACTTGAAGCTTTTCTTTCGCGTAACGGCCAAACGGTGTGCTCTCCCACTCCGGTGCATCGGACCAGCTATAATGATGGTAAACGGAGAATTCCAGCGGCTCTGAGCCTACTTGCCAGATGTCGGGAGCTGCCTCTTCGCTCCCAGGCTGAGACGCGCTAGGCGACGCGGCGGATGAGGTAGGAGACGGGTTTGCTGCGCCCTTGTTGCCGTCTTCTCCCTTGCCGCTACAGCCGGCAAGAACGGCTGTGAGGGCCAGGGAAGCGGCCAACAAAGCGGACGAAAGTTTTCTTACTTTCACTTGCGGATTACCCCTTTCAATTTAAGTATTGTATATGTTCAAAGCCTTGCGGCTTATCCCCGAACTCTGGGACTACTCTTTCAATGAACCGATCAGAACGCCTTTGACGAAATACCGTTGGAGGAACGGATATAGCGTGATGATCGGCAACGTCGCGACCATCATCGTCGCCATGGAGATCGACTTGGAGGTTACCTTTTGCATCTTTTCTATACGCGCTATGGCTCCGGAGTCGGCGGAAGACAGAAAATCCGTAACCGTGCTCGCATTAATGATTTGCCGCAGCATCGTCTGAACCGGGACCAATTTCTCGTTCGAGATATAGATCGTCGCCACGAACCAGTCGTTCCAGTGCGCAACGGCAGTGAACAAGCCAAGCGTCGCGAGCACCGGTCCCGAGAGCGGAAGCACAATCCGGAAGAACGTCCCCCAGTTCCCGCAGCCGTCTATTTTCGCCGATTCCTCCAACCCCGCCGGAAGCCCCCTGAAGAACGTCCGGAATATGATCATGTTCCATACGCTGATCATCCCGGGAATGATATATACGAGGAACGTATCGATCATTCCCAGCGAGCGAATGAGCAGGAATGTCGGGATCAAGCCCCCGCCGAAGTACATCGTAATGATGAAGAAGATCATAATATATTTGCGGCCGATCAACTCGCTCTTGGACATTCCGTAAGCAAGCAATGCGGTCATGAACAGCGCGGTCAATGTACCGATGATCGTACGAGCGATCGTCACTACGAATCCGTTGAGCAATCGATCGTCCGAGAATACGATATTGTAATTCTCCCAAGTAAAAGCCCTGGGCCAGAAAGTTACTCCGCCCTTGGCGGTATCCGCCCCGACATTGAAGGATATGACAATCGCATTCCAGAACGGATACAAGGTAGAAAACGCCAGCAAAGCAAGTAAAACATAGATAAAAGTCATAAGCACACGATCGGACAATCCTAAACGCATGTTACAGTCAGCCTCCTTGTATGCCTGAGCGGATTACCACAGACTATTGCCCGATCTTCGTGCGGCGTAGTTCGCCATGACTAGAAGTCCAACGCTGATCAGCGCCTTGAACAAGCCGATTGCCGTCGCGTACGAATATCGATAGTTCTGCAAGCCGATTCGATAGACGTATACATCCACGACGTCGGAGACGTTGCGCAATGCCGGGTTGTTCGCCAGCAGCAGGATATCTTCAAAGCCGGCGTTCAGCAATTGCCCGATCGCCAGAATCAAGAAGATCGTTACGATCGGAATAATCGACGGGAAAGTAATGTAGCGTATTTGCTGCAGCCGGGTAGCTCCGTCGATCTGTGCCGCTTCATATTGATGAGGATCGATAGAGGCGATCGCCGCGAGATAAACAATGGAGGCAAACCCGATTTCTTTCCACACGTTGGACGAGACAAGAATACCCCAGAAATACTCCGACATCGAAAGGAAGTTCACGGGTTCTGCAATGAGTCCCAGCTTCATGAGCAGTATGTTGATGCTGCCGTTATCCACGGACAACAGCGAAATAACGAGATTGGCTACAACAACCCACGACAGGAAGTGCGGCAAGTAGGTCACCGTCTGGACCGTACGCTTGAACGCCATGTTGCGGACTTCATTCAGCATTAGAGCTAGAATGACCGGCGCCGGGAATCCGATCGCCAGCTTGAGCAAACTGATCACCATCGTATTTCGCAAAACCCGACCGAATTCAGGCGCTTCGTAAAACATCTTAATATGTTTAAGTCCGACCCATTCGTTCGCGAAGATATTGGCACCGGTATGAAGCTTGTAATTCATAAACCCGGTTAGCACGCCGTACATTGGAAAATAGGCAAAGACCAAAATCAGAAGTATACCTGGCCACACCATAAGTTGAATGTCCCATTGTTTGAGCAACCGCTCTCCAAGACTCCTTGGTTTTAACTGCGGTTGGGGCGGATACTTTGTCGTTGTCGATAAATCTGCCATACTACTCCCCTCTCTGCCATTCATGAGCTACGATGTTCTGACTCGCTCCGTCCTTGTTCGAATTAATTGTAAAGGTTCTCAAAACCGTTTCCTATTTGACAGAACAACGAAACTTTATACTTTCTCACGATATATCGCTCATAAATTGTATAAAATGAAAAATCCCGCTTCGATCGCGAAAATGCGACAAGCGGGATTGCTTTTTCTGATGCTTATTTTTTGAACGCAACGATGCGCAGCCTTCGGTAATCCGCCGTCCACCGGCTGCCGTCATAGAGAGCGCCTTTCACCCTCTCCGCCGATTCTTCGATCCACAGCTTAGCCTCCTCGGCTGTCGCGCTCGGAAACATTGCCGTTCCGAACATTCCTAACCAATCCCTCATGCCGGCTTCGCCGTTCTCGAGCAGCGTCGGCCGGTCCAGCAGTAGGGCTGTCCGAACCTCCATTCCGTACTTCTCCAACATTGAAGCATACTCCGCTACCGAGGGAAAATACCAGGGCATTACGAACCGCTCCTCTACTCCCAGTTCTCGCAACGTTAACCGCGTCGCCGCAACAATCGCTTGCACATTCCCTTTTCCGCCAAATTCAGCAACCAGCCGTCCTCCCGGCCTCAGTCCGGACAAGAAGCTGCGAATTGCCGCCTCTGGCTCCCTCATCCAATGCAGCGCCGCATTGCTGAAGACGGCATCGTATTGGAAGTCCGCTCGCCAGCCCATCCCATCCACACACCTAAACTGAAGCTTTGGATATTTCTTCTGCGCCCTATCGACCATTTCCGAGGAAATATCAAGACCGTATACACTTGCGCCTCTCTCTGCGATCGCAGCAGCCAGGTCCCCCGTCCCGCAGCCGAAATCAATAACCGTCTCCCCTTCCTTCGGATCCAGCCATTCAATCAAATCTTCACCGTAACGCGACACGAAACCCATCATTTTGTCGTACCCGTCTGCTTCCCAATGCACCTTTTGCTGTTTCTCCGCCATCCTGATCCACTCCCCGATTTCGTTGGTACATCAGTTATAACACCTTGTTGACGATTGGTTAAATATATAAAAACTATATTATTGATATTTTCAACTATTATAAGTGGACTTTAAGCGATCCCGTCCGTTTGCCAATTATGGCACTTTTCTGGCCTTCGCTCCGCGGCTGGGGCAGCGTCAAGAGTATGCGGATTGGTCAGCTGTAGAAAAAATAGGATGACAGAAACCTGATGTTCCTGTCATCCTTACTTGTTTATTTTACAATATTTTCTCCAACTTCGGATCTAGGCGTGAAGGCATGATCTCGGGCTGCTTCTTCCACTTCGTTGAACGCCCAATGTGTCTCTTTCACATCATTAAACGTAGGTATGCTCACTTCATATAACGGACCACGATCAAACATACGGTTCATCGCTATGACAGCTTCGGCGCGTGTAAGCTTTCCATTCGGGCGGAATGTTCCATCCTCGTAGCCCTTCAGGATTCCCGCTTGCTGATTAGCCGTAATCTCCAATACCGCCCAATGACCTGCTATATCCGAGAATGCCGTTATGCTTTCTGCCTCAGTCGCTAACTTTAATTGTTTATATCGCGCTACGATTGCTGCCATTTCCCCGCGCGTGATCGCCGCATTCGGGTTAAACGCCCCCGCAGCGTCCCCTCTCATTAAGCCTCGCTGCTTCACATATTCAATCGCTCCTGCCGCCCAATGAGAGGCCGATACGTCTGAGAATGGGACTGCTGCCGCTTTTTTCGAATCATTCCCCCCTAGATTTCTTGCTATCATCGCCGCGATTTCCGCTCGTGTCACGGTATTGCCCGGCTTAAACGTTCCATCTTCATACCCTCGAACATAAGCTTCATGGAAATATGCTGCAGGGTCTTCTTCTATGTGAAGAATCGTAAACGTACTAAATTTGTTCACCTCAAACTCAATGCCTGGCAGACCGTTCTTGTATTCTACGATTTTCCCTTTTACTAGCCGCTTTTCGCCGTCACTGTGCTCAATGAAGATCTTGAGTTCATCCAAGAATGCTGTGCGCTCCGCTGCATTCGATGGAAGTTGGCCAGCTCGCAAAGGCAGCATAAGAGTAACCGGCTGACTGGGCATGTTGGTTTCAATCGTCATAGGTCTCGACACGATGCTCACCTTGGCATTCTTTGCCGCTTCTCTAACCACCTGTTCCGCTTTTGCACGATTCTCTACTTCTTTTCGCTGCGATTCTTCCTTTAACGAGATGACACGGAAGTATAAATCTTCTTCAAAAGTATCCATGGATCGGTACGGGATCCGCAATCTTATATTTTCTGTGAATATCTCAAGATTTACGCTTTTACTGACCAATTCTCTTATTGCGTCCCTTAGTATTTTAACATCGACTTGAGCGACTCTATCCTCTTCGTCCGGAATCTTGATACGAGCCGTCGTTTGACCCGCTTCCGCAATACGCTGCGCCGCTTCCCTGGCTCGATCGGACGTTAATATTACTTCGTCTCTTATTCTGCCGCTTGGCTCGGTAATACGGGTGATTTGCGTTTTCATGACCGTTGTAGCCGAGCCTACATCCCCTGTTTCTAACGGTACATTGATGATCTGGGAAGTCGGTTGATCGGATGAGGATGAATCGTCACTTGGCCTCGTAATATCGATCGTATATCTTTTCGTCTTTGTTCCGTCATAGGACGTGACGACCACATCGATCGTATTGCGTCCCGCATGCAGCGGGACAGTTCCTGCAACGCCGCTTATCGCGCTTATCCCGTTCACTTCCAGGCTTGCGCCCCCGCTTGCTGCCGTGGCTGTTACATCCACGCTGTTCGCCGATCTTCTTATGCTAGCCCGATAGTTGACCGTATCTGCGGCAAACGCCGGGCTTAACGTTCCCTCACTCAGCGTCAAGCCGCTTAACTCGGCATTCACAACCCATTTCAAATAGGGATACCCTTCATTCTCTTCGATCTCCCAGATGTTATCGAAGTCCCAACTGGCAAACGTCGCTTGCTGCTTCATTGCGGCTGTAGACTTGCCATAGGATCGATTGCTTCCAGCACTTGCTGTTTGGAGTGTCGTCTCTTTATCCCAGAAGGAATTCAAGATTTGGCCGCCATTAACTTCACTGACTAAACCGCCGACATAGCCAATGCCGATCACCTTGCCGATTGCATAGGAGTTGCTAATCTTTCCGTCATTAGCGCCAGCCAAACCGCCCGTATAACCATTAGAAGCGATGACATCGCCGGTTGCATAGGAATCACTAATACGTCCATTATTTACTCCGACCAAGCCGCCTAAAAAATCGACTCCCTCCACTTTACTGCTCGCATAGGACTGATCGATTTTTCCCGAATTGGCTCCCGCTAAACCGCCTAGAAAATCACTGCCAGTTATCAAGCCGCTCGCATGGGAGTAACTGATATTGCCATAGTTATATCCGACCAAGACGCCGGAATTGCCGGAATTGCCGGGATCACCAGGATTACTATAGATTTCCAAATTTCCATTCACAGAGGAGTAACTTATGCTTCCGTGGTTATAACCAACCAAGCCGCCGACACGCAGTTGAGCAGCTACAGTTACGTCCTCAAGTTTTACGTTAGAAATTTTGCTCACAGCGCCCGTGTAGCCAAAAAAACCGACAAAGTCCCCGCTAGGACGGTCAATATACAGACCTGTGATCTTAAATCCCTTACCGTCTAATTGACCTTTAAACGGATTAGAATCTGTACCAATCGGCTCCCAGCCTTCTCCTGTGTTATACGGCAGCACATCGAGGTTAATATTGGCACCAAGCTTGAATTGTGCCTTCGGGTGATCGCGCATCTGATCTAAATGAGCAGCTGTTTTAATAATAAAAGGATCTTCCGCTGTACCCGAGCCTGTCCAAGGCAATCCCGGTCCTTCGTAATCCGATTGCAGATACGGATAACTTTTACCCTCGTCGATTGCCCAGATGCGATCAAAGTCCCAGCCTGCAAAAGTCGCTTGCTGCTGCAATTCAACGGTAATCTTCCCGAAATCATCGCTGCTTCCGGCACTTGTTGTCTGGCTTGTCGTCTCTTTATCCCAGTAAGAAGCGGCGACGTTTCCACTCCCATTTGCACTCGTTAAGCCTCCGACATCGCCTTGGGCTGTCACCTTGCCAACCGCATAGGAGCTGCTGATGCTTCCGCTATCATTAGAACCGATCAAACCGCCTGCATGTCCATTAGAAGCGGTGACATCGCCGCTTGCATAGGTATCGCTAATATTTCCATCGTTTGCTCCAACCAGGCCGCCTACAAAATTTGCGCCTTCCACTTTATTTCTCGCATAGGATTGGCTAATGCTCCCTGCATTTGCACCGGCTAAGCCGCCAACAAAATCATTGCCTGTTACCTCGCCGCTCAAATAGACATGGCCTACGGCTCCGCCGTTCTTACCGACCAAACCGCCGACATTCGAATGACCTGTTACCTCTATATTCTCAAGCCTTACATTCGAAATTTCGGCCCCGTTGCCAGCGACGCCAAACAGGCCGACATCATTTTGACTGGGACGATTAATATACAGCCCTTTAATTTTATACCCATTGCCGTCCAGAATGCCGATAAACGGATCAGAAATTGTCCCTATCGGTTCCCACCCCTCGTCTGCGCCATATTCCAGGCTAAGATCGATATCCCCGCCAAGGGCAAAATGGGCATCTGGATAGTTACGCACTCCATTTAATTGAGTTGCCGATGTAATCAGGTATGGATTATTCTCCGTTCCATGGCCTTCCCCCTCCCATGGAGGCGGCGCTACGATATTTGCTTCCCATTTCAATCGAGGGTAACCGCTTCGGCCTATCGCCCATGCTTCATCAAAGTCCCAGTTATCTGCAAAGGTAGCTTGCTTCTGCAATTGTTCTGTCGTCTTTCCTTCTCCTGCTGCGCTGTGATCTTGTCCGGAGGCCTGTATATCCCAGTAGGAATTCGTAACCTCTCCCGCGTTGGAGCCAACTAACCCGCCTGTTTGACTGTCACCCGTCACCGCTCCGCTCGCATAGGAATTGCTGATATGTGCGTTTTTATTATTTTCGCCGACCAATCCGCCGACCTTATCAAGACCCGTTACCTCTCCACTCGCATAGGAGTTGCTAATATATCCGTTGTCACCTTTACCTACCAATCCGCCTACCTTATCAAGACCCGCCACCTTACCGCTTGCATAACTATGACTAACCACTTGTGAATTATAACCTACCAGGCCGCCTACACTGCTATGACCTTCTACCTCTCCGCTGGCGTAGGCGTGGCTAATATCTCCTGCATTGTGGCCGACTAAACCACCGATTTCCTCATTACCTGTTACTTTGCCGCTTGCATGGGAATTATGAATCGTTGTCCCGCTAAAATTATAGCCCACCAAACCGCCTACATTTTTAACACCGGTTACGTTGCCACTCGCATAGGAGTCCGTAATACTTCCTTCGTTATCACCCGACAGTCCACCGACCCAATAATGACCAGTCACCTCGACGCTCGCATAGGAATCGCTTACATCCCCTTCATTTACTCCCACTAAGCCTCCTACAGTATCGGATTCAAAAATATATTCGACTCCTGTCACCTTGCCGCTCACAGATGAGTTATGAATACTCCCCCGGTTCCACCCTACCAAACCGCTGACAGTAAGATTTCCTGTTACATCTGCATTCTCTAGCTTAACATTAGATATCACAGCCTCATTCCCAGTGTCCGCAAATAGTCCCACTCCCCGATCCATTTCCATTGCAGTAGGACGGTTAATATATAATCCTGAAATCTTGAATCCTTTACCATCCAACGTACCGTTAAACGACAGAATCGGCTCCCAGCCTTCTCCTGCGTTGTACGGCGGCACGTCCAGGTTAATATCATCGCCAAGCTTGAAGTGTGCACCCGGATAATCGCGTATTTGACTTAAATGAGCAGCTGTTGTAATGACGTATGGATTATCCTCTGTCCCTTCGCCGTTCCACAGCGTCGCATCGCTCATTGTGACTCCCAAATGTTGTGGATCGTTACCATAAACAGCTGATGTTACCGATTGGTCACTATCCCCGGCAAAAGACGAACTATCCGCTCCAGCCGTAGATAGCGGCAGCATCGCAAACAATAACGTCATTATAGTGAGTAGGCTAATCATTTTTTGCATCCTGCGTTGTTTGAGCATTATGTCATTCCTCCGCAAACGAATTTTCTATATGGAACCCTCCATTTTTGCTAGTATACTCTGTCGAATGTTGCAAAATCGTGACAAACTCCCGGGAATGGTAACTATCTGATATATAGAAAAAAAACCAAACCTCGGCGGCTTGGCCTTTGTTTCCTTGCGGCTATTATGCAGTTCACTTCTTCCAGAACAACGACGGCCTTAAGATAGCTTTAGTCTTATAATCGGCACTGTCTTCTTTAGCCAGATGTTGCACTTTCTTCACATTCGCCTCCGACACGGTAGCAAATTTGCTGTCACCACTCCAAGGATGCTCAAAGTAAACCTTTCGAGCCTTTGGATCAAAAGCCTTCACTTGGTTCATGTTTACGATGTTTGTTCTGTCTAAACGATCAAAGCCAACATCTTTTAATACAATCAGCAGTTCCTCAAGAGTGGTGGGATAATAATACATAGCATCCTTAGTCTGAAACACTGGTCCATCCGGTGTAGGACGAATTAGAACGACATCCGCAGGATCAATTTTTACAGGATTTCCTTCAGAGTCAAGAAGAGCTATGTACGACATTTTCTTTCCCTCCAATCCTTGAAGTCTGTTACTACTTTAATTCTTCCGGTACTTCCGGTCTATGCAATATCCAAACGCAAGCTGTACTAACAAATAATATCGCCAGTAGTCCCAGTCCCTTGGAGAAGGTCAATACGATCTTCTTTTTCATCTTATTTCCTCCCTTCTTGTTTCGGTATAAGCAATATGGCGTGAAACAATGAAACCGTAACAAGAGATGCATCAAGCCAGTATAAATTACTAGCTACTACTGCCAATGAGACTAATTTCATATAACTATAGTATTTCTCAGGAATTCTTGCATATCCTTTTATGTTTCTTGGAGCATATATAATAATAAACAGTAAATTCACACCAATTAAATATGGCAGCCATTCTAAAGGAATATGGATTAATGGCGCAGCGCAAATCAGAAGAACCGACAGTACCGTGCAAAGTAATGAAGAATGTAAATGGTAGCCACCAGCAAAAAAACGGAGAATAATAAAATAAAGCAAAGTGTAGGCAGTAACTGTAAAACTATCTAAAAATAACGCAACGAAAATTATAAAAAATGTGGTAATAGTAGCGTGTAATATAATATACAAAGAATAAGCCATCACTGCAATACTAGGAGTATTTTCAGGCTCTTGTTTCTTTAAATATCCGGCTATTTCATTTGAAATTTTTCCGATCACTTTGACCATCCTTCCGAACGGAAAAATAGATGAGTATTACTAATATGACCAGTATTGTAGCTGTCACAATATACACGTAATAGGGCAAATAAACAGATGAAAGGTAGAAAACATTAACCATCACAATTACCACGATGGCTATTAGCAAGAAAAGATAGAACAACCTATTTCCTTTTAACGATTGCTTGAAGAAACGACTGTTGGATTCGATATAGCTAAAACCGCCATTACTCAAATGTATGAACAAAGATATAATGCATAGCATAAAGGCTGTGGCTAGCTGTAAAAGAAATCCATTGTTCGTATAAGGAAGCACTTCGGAAAACACATTAAATCTAATACAAATATTTACAAGCAGCCATTGAACCAAAGAAAAAACCACAAACGTTATAACTACCATGGTAGTGGAATGTATCAGCCTTACGCGTAAAATAATAGTCGTCAAAAATATGAACAGAAAAACATTAATGAGTGCCGATACCGATTGCAACGACTCTACCTGCAAAGTGTTAGAAACAAAAGCCAGAATAAAGGAAACGATTGCAAATTTTAAAATATTTTCTTTCACGCTGAATCTGAATAATGTCATAGTAAAAATGAAGAATGACAGGAACTCAATCGTAGATGCCAAGATAAACTTTGCGAATAACATGAAGTGCCCCCAGAAATCAATTATGATAGTCTGGTTCTATTCTATCAAATTATTAAGCATATTTACTCGTTTTTTAAATAACCTTCCGTTAAAATAAACAAAATATTAACGTGATATTTGGTAGATATTTCATAAAAATACTTAATAGATAAATGATTGACGTAGACTGCTCCCCATTACCCATATTTTAATGGTATAAAAGATGTATACCAAACATTGCCTAGCAAGGGAGCCGGCAGTATGCAAGAATTTATCAATTTTCTTAAATTGGATCTCTTGGTGGCGCAGCCTCAGACATTTACTTGCTTATTATTTTGTTTCTCTTTCTTAGATCCGCTGCCTAAGAATTTGTTCAAACGATTGTTAATTATTACGGTTATTCATTCCGTTTACACGGATATTTTGATTCTTATTCTTCCTTTCCCGATCCATTTGTTAAACTCAGTCATTTCCGGAGCATTGCTAGTGTTTATGATCTTCAAAGAATTGCGCCCAAAAACTAAGATATTATTAGTTTTCTTTATGCTGATACTGAGCATGATTACTGACATTATTTCAAGTGCCATCATAGTTTATTCGTTAGGAATATCCACCCACTCTGAAATCATTCGAGAACCGTCTACCTTAATGAGAACGTTGTACCCTCAGCTTCTTTTACTCTTGATCGCTTCTTGGTTTATTCGAAACAAAAACCTGTTTTCCGCCAGACGTTTTTTCTCATTTATTGTAGAAGACAACCGAAAATCTCTAATGCAGGTCATCCTTCTAATTGCCATTCAATTTTTTCTATTAGGAACTATGCAGATTTTACATATCACTTATGACAACAGCAACAAAATTCTTAATGCTATAATGATCTACCTCATCATCCTAGTCAGCCTCCTAGCACTAGTCTCCATCATCCGACTAGTCATTCGCACTAGGGAGCAAGCGGCGAAAACGACGCAAGAGGTGTACATAGACGATATTAACGACATGTTCACATCGATTCGGGGACAGAGGCATGATTTTCTCAACCATGTACAGGTCATCCATACGATGGCGCAGATGGGCAAGACGGAGCAATTGAAAAATTATGTAGCGGACCTGGTCAAGGAGACCCGGGACGTAAGCGACATCGTTCATCATTCGTCTCCCGCGCTTGCCGCCTTCGTTCAGGCCAAGATCGCCGTCTCGCTGGGGAAAGGCATTCAGTTTACTTATGAACTGCCCGACAAGTGGGAGGCCAAGGAAACGACGATTAAAGTGATCGATATCATTAAAATTATTGGGAACCTGGTAGATAATGCGTTCGACGAGACGATGCACCTTCCGCAGGAGGAAAGACATGTCTTCGCCTCTATCCGCTCCCAGGAGGACGGCTCAATTGTGCTTAAGGTATCCAATCGCGGCCGCGCAATAACAACGGACGATAGACTGCAAATTTTTAAGCCGGGGTATACGACCAAAGGAGAAGGGCACAGCGGGCTTGGACTCGCTATCGTTCAGGAGAGAGTAAAGCATTATAAAGGAGCGCTTGAGCTCGTTTCCGATGAAAAGGAAGGGCTGACCGTGTTCAAAGTATGCCTCCCGGAGGCAAGCGCGTAAGGCATTAGCGGCGTCCCGTAAAGTCATCTGTCTAACTCCATCCAATATTTTAACATTTACGAGAGTCCTCCCTAATCGGAAAATAGAGAGAAACATGCTCATTCTCATATTTCTATCTATTTGAGCCTAATAGGCCATCAACCGACCTGGGAGGACATTTCTATTGAATCGACATCATGTATATTTGCGAGTCGCCCTGCTTACCTTCGTTCTTGCCGTATTGCTCATTCCGATGCCGCCGGGAAACGCCGACAGCGACGTCAAAGTTACATATAACGGCAATACAATCGAGTTCCAGACCAGCCCGTTCGTAAGAAACGGCGCTACATACGTTCAAGCCCGGCCTCTGTTGAATGCAGCAGGATTACAGGTCCAATGGATCGATAAAACCAGATTCAAGCTGTTCCGTTCAGGCATAGTTGTCGACATGGAGGTCGGAAAAACTGCCGCTGCCCTCAATGGGAGCAGCCTGTCGCTCACTCACGCGCCGATTCTGTCCAACTCAACTTTGTTCCTTCCTATACGCCCGGTTTCTGCACTCATAGGATTGAACGTACAATGGTTTGCTGGCTCCAACACGATTGCTTTAACTAAAGCAGGCAGTACGAAACCGTCGGCTTCGCCGTACCGGATCGTTGCCTATTATCCGTATTGGGCTTCCTATCAGCAACTAACCCCGTCTCGCTTCGCAACATCCGAAATTACTCATCTCAACTATGCCTTTGCTAACGTTCAGAGAGGCGAAGTCGTGATGGGCGACGCCGCTGCGGATCGCGCCAACTTCGCCGAATTGAAGCGGATAAAGAAAGACAATCCGAAGCTGAAAACTTTGATCAGCGTCGGCGGTTGGAATTGGTCCGGCTCCTTCTCCGACGTCGCTCTGACCGCCGCCGCAAGAACCAAGTTCGCGGAAAGCGCGGTTCGATTCATTCGGGACAACGGATTCGACGGCGTCGATCTCGACTGGGAATACCCGGTAGCCGGAGGCTTGTCCTCCAATCGCACGAGACCGGAGGATAAGCGGAACTTTACTTTGCTGCTGAAGGAGCTTAAGGCCAAGCTGGACGATGCAAGAAAACAGGACGGTAAACCGTACTTGTTGACGATTGCCGCCGGTGCTTCTTCCGGCTATATTTCCAACACGGAGATGAATCAGGTCGCAGCCATCGTCGATTGGGTCAATCTGATGACTTACGATTATTATGGAAGCTGGGAAAAGACGAGCAATCATCACGCCCCCTTGTACTCCGATCCGAAGCGGCCGAGCACCTCCGGCGCCAGCGCGAACGATACGGTTAACGCCTTTATGAAAGCAGGGGTTCCCGCAAACAAGCTTGTGCTGGGCGTTCCGTTCTACGGACGGGGCTGGGCGGGATGCGGATCGACAGGCAACGGATTAGAGCAGACCTGTACAGCTTTGTCGGAAGGAGTAACCGCCTCTGGCGTACACGAGTTTGGCAACTTGGAGAACCTCGGCTGGTTAGACGGGAGCGGCTTCGTGCGTTACTGGGACGATACGGCCAAAGTTCCGTGGTTGTACAACAAAAAAACCGGGACCTTCATAACTTACGAAGATCCCGAATCGCTCGCCTACAAAGCCGATTACGTCAAAGCTAAGGGGCTTGGAGGCGCCGTCGTCTGGGAGCTCAGCCAAGATTTCAACGGCACCTTGCTAAGGAAGCTGGCTCAGTCTCTACGATAGTCGGCAGTGTGGCGGAATTTACCTGCTGTCAAGGCTCTCCGACGCAGCACACTACGGTCTGGCAGATCGTTAGCCAACGTCATGACGCTCCGACGCCGAGCTTAACGATTTGCGCCAGACCGCCGCCGCTTATCGATTCAGCAGGCTGCCGACGTACCGAAGCAGTTCATTCGCGCAAACCGGGCAATATTGATGCTCGTCGATCAGCCGCTTCGTTACCTCGTTAATGCGTTTAAGCTGGCTTTCATCCGGCGTTTTCGTCGAGGTCGTAATTTTCACGATGTCCTTCAGGTCGGTGAACAGCTTCTTCTCGATCGCCTCGCGAAGCCGGTCGTGCATGCTGTAATCGAACTTCTTGCCTTTGCGGGAGTACGCCGACAGACGAATGAGAATCTCTTCGCGGAATGCCTTCTTCGCGTTCTCCGACACGCCGATCTGCTCCTCGATCGAGCGCATCAGCCTCTCGTCCGGGTCCAGCTCCTCGCCTGTCAGCGGGTCTTTGATTTTCGACCAGTTGCAGTACGCCTCGATATTGTCGAGATAGTTTTCGAACAAGGTGCGGGCCGACTCTTCGAATGAATAGACGAACGCCTTCTGGATTTCCTTCTTGGCCAGGTTGTCGTATTCCTTACGAGCGGCGGAGATGTAATTGAGATACTTCTCCCGCTCCTCCCTCGTAATCGAAGGATGCTGATCGAGACCGTCCTTGAGCGCGCGCAGCACATCCAAGGCGTTAATGCACGGCAAGTCGTGCTTGATCAAGGCGCTCGATATCCGGTTGATGACGTAACGCGGATCAATGCCGGACATGCCTTCCTCGCTGAATTCGTTCTGCATCTCCTTCAGATCGGCTTCCTTGTAGCCCTCTACCTCCTCGCCGTCGTACATCCGCATCTTTTTGACCAGATCCATCCCCTGCTTCTTCGATTCCTTGAGACGGGTCATAATCGAGAAAATCGCGGCGGCCCGCAGCGCATGAGGCGCAATGTGGATATGGCTCATGTCGGATTGACCGATCAGCTTCGTATAGATCTTCTCTTCCGAAGATACCTTCAGATTGTACGGAACCGGCATTACGATCATCCGCGACTGCAGCGCTTCGTTTTTCTTATTGGCGATGAAAGCCTTATATTCCGATTCGTTCGTATGCGCCACGATCATTTCGTCCGCGCTAATTAATGCGAACCTGCCGGCTTTGAAGTTGCCTTCCTGCGTTAGCGAAAGCAGGTTCCATAGAAACTTCTCATCGCACTTGAGCATCTCCTGAAATTCCATCAAACCGCGATTGGCCTTGTTCAGCTCCCCGTCGAACCGATACGCTCGCGGATCGGACTCCGAGCCGTATTCCGTAATGGTGGAGAAATCGATGCTGCCGGTCAGGTCGGCAATATCCTGAGATTTCGGATCGGACGGGCTGAATGTACCGATTCCGACGCGATTTTTCTCCGAGATCAGCACGCGTTCAATCGGCACCGTCTCGATGTCGTTGTCAAACTCCGTCTTCAACCTCATTTGGCAGGACGGACACAGATCGCCTTCGATACGCACCCCAAGCTCCTTCTCGATCTCCGGGCGAAGCTCGTCGGGAATGAGGTGCAGCGGGTCCTCCTGCATCGGGCAGCCCTTAATCGCATAGACGGCTCCCCTTGTCGTTCTTGAATACTGTTCCAGCCCTTTTTTAAGCAGAGTGACGATCGTCGATTTTCCCCCGCTGACGGGTCCCATGAGCAGCAATATTCTTTTGCGCACGTCAAGTCTTCTGGCCGAAGAATGAAAGTACTCCTCCACCAGCTTCTCCATCGTCCGGTCCAGCCCGAAAATTTCCGAGCTGAAAAACTTGTATGTTTTGCTACCGCCCGCCTCTTCCACCCCATGGGATACGATCATATCGTAAACCCGGGCGTGAGCGGTCATCGCCGGAGAATTGTCGCGGCGAAGTATATCGATGTATTCCCGAAAAGTCCCCGACCAGCTTAATTTTTCACTCTCGGCCCGATACTCTGAGATCCGACTGAAGATGTCCATGCCGCTTCCTCCTCGCAGCTTTCTCTACTCTGACTTGACGTAATATCATCCTATGCGGGGAGCGGGACGAATTTGACCTTACATTCTTGTTCATTGCTAAATCCTCTGTGCCCCGTATGCTATAATGGCGATAAAACCAACGTATTTACGTACCGATCAGGAGGAGATTTCACCTTGGCCGTCAAACTGGAAGCCGAGCTGTACCCGCCGGTCAAAAGCTTCTTCGCCTCCCGAGGATACGAAGTGAAAGCGGAAATTCGCGGCTGCGACCTGGTCGCCTATCGCCCCGAAGAGCACGGCGATCCGACGCCCACGATCGTCGAGATGAAAAAAACGTTCACGCTGCCGCTGCTGCTCCAAGGAATCGACCGGCAGAAAACCGGAGCGTCCGTCTGGCTCGCCGTGGAGAGGAACCGCGTAAAAAAAGGCGCCCACAATCAAAGGTTCAATGAAATTACTCATCTGTGCCGAAGACTGAATCTCGGATTTATTACCGTTACTTTCTATCGTACAAAATCCCCCGTCGTCGACGTCTGGTGCGAGCCTGCGGAAATCCGCAGCGCCGCCCCTTCTCCGGTCCTCTCCGGCTCGTCTTTGGCGGCGGAGACGGGAGACGCCTACAACCTGCCAACGGGAAGAAGAAGCAAAGCTAAAGCAAACAGACTGCTGAAAGAATTTAATGCCAGAAGCGGAGATTACAATGTCGGAGGCAGCTCGAAACGCAAGCTCGTTACCGCTTATCGGGAGAGAGCGATCCAATGCGCGCTTGCGCTCGCCTGTCACGGTCCCTCCGCTCCCAAACAAGTCCGGGATTGGACGAATTGTCCGAATGCCGGCACGTTTCTGCGCGACAATCACTACGGCTGGTTCAGACGGATCAGCAAAGGCATATACGAGCTGACCCCCGGCGGCGAAGCGGCATTGCAAGAATATGCTCATGTCGCTCACGTATGGGCTCGCCAGTTTGTATGGGCCGACGTATGGGCGCACGCTAACGCGCCGGAACCGGCGAACGAACAAGAGGAAGGAGCTGCATCCCGATGAGCGAAGAGCTGTATCCGATCGACCTTGGCCCTGTAACCCAATATGAAATCTTACCTGTGGAAATAACGGCGGAGGACGACCCTTATTGGCTTGTCCGCAGCACCGAAGGGGGTTATCGCCTGTTACTGGCCGTTTGTCCCCATGCGGGCGGCGACATCCGTCCGCACGAGGATATTTTCTATTGCCCGCTGCACTTCTGGACTTTCCATGGCGAAACCGGAGCGTGTCTTACCATCTCCGACCGCAGATTAGCCTATCGTCAAGTCATCGAAAGAAACGGGCGGCTCTATGCGGCCGCCAAGTTCGATTAGGAACGGGACCATCGACCCGTAAACTCCTCAATGCTCTCCGCCAGTCTCGCCACGCCTTGGCGGATTTGTCGCTCGTCGGCGAAGGCGTGAGTAATTCTGACAGTGTTGGGCTTCGGATCTTTCGTAAAGAACGGAGCTCCCGGCTGAAAAATCACCCCTTTTAACCACGCCCCTCGCAGCAAAGCTTCGCCGTCCAAGCCGGGCGGCAGCTTAAGCCACAGATGAAGTCCGCCTCGCGGCTCTACCCAGGTTAACTCGCCGATACGCTGGCGGGTCAGCTGCTCCGTCATCATTCGCTTCCGTTCCCGACATTGAACTCTGAGCATGTCAAGCAGCGGCTCAAGGGGCTGCTCCTCGATTAAACCGCTTAATGCCCGCTGCTCGATTGGACCTAATGCGTATTTCCTTGCATTCTCTTCTCTCGCAAGCGACGGGCGGCTGAATGGCTCCGCGGTTCCGGCGATCCATCCGACGCGAGAGCCCGCGATCAGCCCCGGAGGCAGCTGACCGATAGACAGCACCCCCGGCTCTAAACGTCGCTGCGCCGCCGCGATCTCTTCCGGGTCATAGAGCAGCGTCTCCTGCCTATCGTCGACGACGAGCAGCACTCCGGCTTCTCGGCAGCGATGGAAGACGGCGGCCCGATACTCCCCGCTCCACTTCATCCCTTCCGGCTCCGTACAGGACGGGGCGACATAGACCAGCTTAGGCCGATGCCGGAACAGAGCTGTCGTCAGCGCTTCGGGGTCCATTCCTTTCCGATCTCCGTCCACCGCTTCCACCCTCATGCCCGCTTTGCGAAACGCTTGAAGAGCGGTGCGCGACGTCAGCCGTTCAGTCAGAACGACATCGCCGGGCTGCAACGCTTCGCCGATGATCCAGCTTAGCGCGCTGTCAGCCCCTTTGGTAAATCTGATTCGTTTGCCGTTCCCGCTGATTTTCCCGTTCAGCAAGCTTGCGGCAAACTGATCGTTCAGATTTGATTCTCCGCCGCTGCCCGCTTCTTGCCGCCCCGGTCCGAACTCCTCCCCCGCCAGCTTTTCTGCGGCGGTTTCCACCCTCTCCTCCCAATCCGATGCGGCTACGAGTCCTTCCTTCGGCCATCCGCCCATCCAGTTGATGATCGAACTCAAGGCGATTCCCTCCCCTTGCGATGTTGGCCACGATTTCATTTATATGCCCGAAGAGCGGAGATCATCAATTGTTCGGGTTTGTTCACAACATTTTGCGTTTTCTTTTTGACAAGGGTTGGTTATAATAAAGGGTAGTTAATCGGAGGTGTAGGATATGTTCCTTTCGGCAGCTGGCGAAGCAGCACAAGAAGTGATCTTATTCGGGATGTCCCACAAGTTCTGGATCGTCGTTCTCATCCTGGCGTTGTTCATCGGAGCAATTTTGACGGCTTCGTATAACGATGATAAAACCAAAGGCTTGTAAATATCCGCCGACAAGACCGGAACCGGAAGGTTCCGGTTTTGTTTACGGCATATACGACAAAAAAACCGTCCGAGAGGACGGTTTTTGTTGTTCCCGGTATCTTTACAGCCCGTGCATATCTTTAACACAGGAAGCGCAGACATAACGCTCCTTGAATTCCCCGACGGATTCCATCGAAGAACAGAACACGCAGCGCGGCCGATAACGTTCCAAAATGATATGATCGCCTTGAACCAATATTTCCACGGGATCCCCTTCATTCATCTGGTACCGTTTGCGCAACGATTTCGGAAGAACAATTCTTCCTAATTGATCGACTTTACGAACTACGCCTGCAGGTTTCAATGCAGTTCCTCCATTCATACGCTAATCTAGCTGGTTATCTCGAAACCTTTTGGCCTTTTTGACCACTTTATACCGTTCTATATAAAAAGCTTATTCCCTTCCGTGCAACCAATTTGCTTAGGATTATGCAATTTTCGACAATTAATCTCGAAACATTACGAATTATGTCGAATCAAGGCTAAAGGAGAGGGAAATCGTTCTGCCGCAGCGCCTCGAATACGACAATTGCTGCAGAATTGGACAAATTCAGCGAACGAACCTTGTCCGTCATCGGGATCCTCATGCACGTATCGGCATGAGCGTCCAGCATTTCCTGCGGAAGCCCCTTCGTCTCTCGTCCGAACACGAAGAAATCTCCATCCCGGAACGAGAAATCCGTATATCGCTTGGTCACCCGGGTGCTCGCGAAGAAAAATCTTGCTCCAGCGTGCGCAGCCTTCACCTCTTCGAACGAATCGTAGTAAGTGATGTTCACGGAATGCCAGTAATCGAGCCCCGCCCTTTTCAACACTTTATCGTCGGTCGAGAAGCCAAGCGGACGCACGAGGTGGAGATGCGTTCCGGTAGCCGCGCAGGTTCTGGAGATATTGCCCGTATTGGCCGGAATTTCCGGATTGACGAGCACAATGTGAAAAGGCATCGATCGCGCCCCCTTCTTCACGCATACAAATCGAAGGGCTTCCCACAGCCATCGAAATCGATGACCGGAGAAAGCCCGGATGAATCGGTCGCTTCCTTAACCGTTACGGCTTTGGAAATCGCGCATAAAGCCTGCCAACGCCTGCACATTTTCCGGCGTAACGGCGTTGTAGATCGAAGCCCTCAAGCCGCCGACGCTGCGGTGGCCCTTCAGTCCGACGAAGCCTTGCGCTTCGGACTCCTTGGCAAACTGTTTCTCAAGCTCTTCCGTGGCCAGACGGAAGGTGACGTTCATGATCGAACGGCTGCCGGCGTCCGCAAAGCCGCGATAGAAGCCGCCGCTGGAATCGATCGTATCGTACAGAAGATTCGCTTTCTCGTTATTGCGAGCTGCCATGCCGGCCGCTCCGCCGTTCGCTTTCACCCATTTCAATACTTCGCCGGCCATGTAAATCGCAAACGTAGGCGGAGTATTGTAGAGCGAATCAGCCTTCGCGTGCGTATCGTAACGCAGCATCGTCGGCACGGCGCCCTCAGGCTTGGCGATCAGATCCTCGCGGATAATTACGATCGTCACGCCGGAAGGTCCAAGATTTTTTTGAGCGCCGGCGTAGATCAAGCCGAATTTCGACACGTCGACAGGACGGCACAGAATATCGCTCGACATATCGCCAATTAGCGGTACGCTGCCTGTGTCCGGATAATCCGTCCATTGCGTACCTTCAATCGTTTCGTTCGAGGTCAGATGTACGTAAGCCGGATTGCTCGGCAGCTTCAGCTCCTCGGCCGCAGGAATACGCTTATATGCGTCAGCTTCCGACGAAGCCGCGACCGCAACGTCGCCGAACAGCTTCGCTTCCTGAATCGCTTTGGTCGCCCAGCTTCCCGTAGCTACGTATGCCGCAGTCGTGCCTGCGCGAAACAGGTTCATCGGAACCATGGCAAACTGCGTGCTGGCTCCTCCTTGAACGAACAATACCTTGTAGCCTTCGGGAATAGACATCAGCTCGCGAAGCAGCGTTTCCGTCTCGTAATGAACCTTCTCGTAGACTGCTCCACGATGGGACATCTCCATCAAAGACATGCCGCTTTCTTCGTATTCGACAAATTGCTTCTGAGCGTTCTGCAGTACTTCAAGCGGCAATGCCGCCGGCCCGGCGTTAAAATTGTATGCGCGATTGGCCATCTCGTCCCCACCTTGTCTGGAATCATACATAATAGGCTAATCATATCAGAGCTTCGCGCCGCTCGGCAACCATTTCCCTTGATATTCACGGAAATTTCGACTAATTTCCGAACGAAAGCGATACCATCTCAGGATAATCTTCGGCTTTGGCACAAATGAAAAAGCAGTCTCCATCCCAACGGATGAAGACTGCGGTCTTGATACCTTAATTATAGAATTAGCAATCGAAGTAAAGGCTATACTCGTGCGGGTGAATACGGATGGAGACGGCCTTCGCTTCCGAGCGTTTTACTTTCACATAGTTATCGATAAATTCTTTAGAGAATACTCCGCCTTCCGTCAAGAACTCGTAGTCGGCCTCAAGAGCATCCAGCGCCTCGTCTAATGTGCCTGGAACATTGCGAATTTCTTTCTTCTGTTCGTCAGACAGTTCATAGATATTCGTATCGAACGGACCGAAACCAAGCGCCGAAGGATCGATTTTACGTTTAATTCCGTCCAGACCAGCCATCAGCATAGCGGCGAAGGCCAGATAAGGGTTAGCCGTAGAGTCAGGAGTACGGAATTCTACACGGCAGCCTTTAGGCGTAACTGCAGCAACCGGAATACGAATAGCTGCGGAGCGGTTGCCCTTGGAATAAACAAGGTTTACCGGTGCTTCGTAACCTGGAACAAGACGCTTGAACGAGTTTGTAGACGGGTTCGTGATCGCGATAAGAGCAGGCGCGTGGTGAAGGATACCGCCGATGTAGTACAGCGCCATCTGGCTCATATTCGCGTATCCGCCTTTCTCATAGAACAGCGGAGTGCCTTCGTTAAAGATGGAAGAGTGAACGTGCATTCCGCTTCCGTTGTCCCCGAAAAGCGGCTTTGGCATAAATGTAGCCGTTTTGCCGTATTGGCGGGCGACATTGTGTACAATATATTTATACTTCATCAGGTTGTCGGCAGTTTTGGTCAACGTATCAAAGCGGAAGTTGATTTCCGCTTGCCCGGCTGTCGCCACTTCGTGATGGTGACGTTCTACGCGCAGACCTGCTTCTTGCATTTGGCGCACCATCTCGCTGCGAATGTCCTGCTGAGCATCCGTCGGAGCAACCGGCACATATCCGCCTTTAACTCCAACCTTGAAACCAAGGTTGCCGCCTTCTTCTTTACGATTCGTGTTCCACCCTGCTTCTTCAGAATCGACGTAGAAGGAGGAAGAGTTCATAGTGGATTCATAACGGACATCGTCAAAAATGAAAAATTCGGATTCGGGAGCGAAATAGGCAGCCGTTCCAACGCCGGACTTTTGGAGAAACTCTTCGGCCTTTTGTGCAATGGAACGGGGATCGCGATCGTAGCGAGTACCGTCTGGAGTATGAATGTTGGAAATAACGATCAACGTCGGATGTGCGGTAAAAGGATCGATATACACCGATTCGGTATCGGGCATCATCATCATGTCCGACTCCTCAATCCCGCGGAACCCGATGATGGAAGAACCGTCAAACGCAACTCCGTTTACAAAAGTGTCTGCCTCTACTTCAGCAGCAGGCACTGTAATATGATGTGCGCGGCCGTTCAAATCGATAAATCGGAAATCTACGAATTCAATACCTTTTTCCTTGATAAGCTCCAATACTTGTTGAACTGACATGTTGTTTCCTCCCTATTTCCGAACATTAAGTTGTTACTTCCGAAATAACGTTCCAGTTTTCGTCGAACTTATGAAGTTATTATAAAACTCTGCTCATTCGAGCGTCAATACTTATGTCAGGTATTTTTTGAATCCATGTTAGCATTTCTCACAAAATTTTCGACATCTATGGGTATCGCCTATGAAAATGTCCTAAACACAGTCCCGCGATGAATGCGCTTACGCTCAAAAACCCGGTAAAACCTGACATAGCTCCCATCCCCCTAATCTACCACCCCCATCCCTCTCACGAGAAATCCGGCCCCGTCAGCTTCCCTTCCGTCAATAAAGAAAGCCGATCGCCGCCGGATTCCGGACAACGATCGACTCTGCTTCAATTATAACCCGCTTATTTGATCCACGTTGCGAAAGCTTCCGCCGGAGCTTTCTCTGTATCGAACTTCTTGCCAAGAAGCGGTGCAAGCTGTTCCAGCTCCTTCAGCAGATTGGCGAATTGATCCGGGAACAACGATTGTACGCCGTCTCCCGTCGCTGAATTGTCCGGATCGGTATGCATCTCGATGATGAGTCCGTTGGCACCTGCCGCCAGGGAAGCTTTCGTCATCGTCTCGACGAGCTCCCGGCGTCCTGTCGCATGGCTCGGATCGGCAATGACCGGCAGATGCGAGAGCTGCTGGATAACCGGAATGGCCGTCAGATCGAACGTATTGCGGGTATACGTCTCGAATGTACGAATGCCGCGCTCGCACAGCATCACGTTAGGGTTTCCGCCTGCCAGAATGTACTCGGCCGCATTCAACCACTCATCGTACGTTGCGCTGAAGCCCCGCTTGAGCAGGACGGGATTTTGAATCGTGCCCAGCTTCCGCAGCAGGTCGAAGTTTTGCATGTTGCGCGTTCCTACCTGCATGATGTCGGCATACTCGGCGCAGACATCGACGAACTCCGGAGCCATAACTTCGGTAATCGTCAGCAGTCCGTATTTCTCCCCGGCTTCCTTCATCCACTTCAGACCTTCAACGCCGATGCCCTGGAAGCTGTACGGACCAGTCCGCGGCTTAAACGCGCCGCCTCTCAGAACTTGGCCTCCGGCAGCTTTAACGAGCCTTGCGATCTCGTCGATCTGCTCCGGCGTCTCGACCGCGCACGGGCCGCCCATGACGACGAGATTGTCTCCGCCGATCTTCACGCCCTTCACTTCGATGATCGTGTCGTCCGGATGGAAGTCGCGGCTTGCGAGCTTGTAAGACTTCGAAATTTTGATTACATTTTCTACGCCCTTCATCGAACGGATATGTTCGGCCAGCGAAGGCTCCGCCTTGCCGATAATTCCGATTACGGTTCTGTCCGTCCCGCGGGACACATGCGCCTGCACGCCGGACTGCTCAATGTGGCGTACGATTTCATTGATTCGCTCTTCTGCGATATGAGGGGATGTAATAACGATCATAAAGCTCACTCTCCTAATTATATTAACGCGTATACGCTGCAACGCTTATACGCTTTTAAGCGCTAAAGTAAATATAAAAGATAAAAAGCCCTATGTCAACCCCAAAGCATCACTTGGCGAAATAGGACTTTTCGACGTTCTCTTTGAAAATAACCGCGCCCGGCTCCAAAAGAAGACGTCCTCAGGCCTCCAGACGGGCGCGAATCAGCTTGCGTTTATCTTTGCGTTTGGATTTATAGGCGTTCAGACTGTAGCGGATCGGAAAATAACACAGCAGCCCGAGCAAAGCCCCGTCCACCATCCCGCCGACGATCAGCTTCAAATTCGTCAGCAGCAGATGATTGATCCATTCGGGCAAAATCGGCAAGTGAATACTGAGATGCTTAGGCAGTATCCAGCCGCCTACCTTCGAATTCGGATACATCATGGGAATGTAGATGATCTTGCCGATGACGAACCCAATCAGCGCCGCCGGCAAATTGCCCCGCAGCAGCAGACAGAGCGGGAAAATAAGCACGAATGCGACGCCCAGCGTGGGCAGCGTGAACATCTCAATGGCGATTCCGATCGCAAATCCCATGGCCACGATAGAGGCGCCGCCCTTAGCTCTCAGCAGCAGAATGTACTTATATTTTAGCCAACGGCCAAGCGATTGCAGTCGACTCATAGGATGCTCCTTTTTTGTGCTGGCACTTACAAAGTCGTCTCCGTCGATTTGATCTTAACGTTGGGCAGCAGCTTATTCGGATTCACGGTCCGCTTGATTGCCCATGTCGATGGATCGGAGGAATCGAACTGCTCCAAATAAGCGATAACTTCCTTGGTCAGAGCCGTAGGCGTGGAAGCCCCGGAAGTAACCGCAACGCGCTCGACGCCCTGCAGCCACTCCTGCTGGATCTCGGATACGTCCGCTACGCGGAATGCAGGTACGCCAGCGATTTCTTGAGACACTTGGGCCAGTCGATTGGAGTTATTGCTGCGCGGATCGCCGACGACGATGCACAGCTGCGCCTCTCCTGCCTGGCCCGCAACGGCTTCCTGACGAACCTGCGTCGCCAAGCATATCTCATTGTGGATTTCCGCGGTCGGAAATCTCGCCAGAAGCAGCGACATCAGATGCCGAATATCCCATTGGGACATCGTCGTCTGGTTCGTAATAATAATTCGTTCCGTGTCCAGCTCCAGCTTCTCGATGTCCTCCTCGCGCTCGATCAAGTAAACATGTCCAGGAGCGATGCCGATCGCGCCCTCCGGCTCGGGATGATTCTTTTTGCCGATATAGATGACTGCATACCCTTCGCCGACTTTCTCGCGAATCAGGTCATGCGTCTTGGTCACATCCGGACAAGTCGCATCGACGACCGTCAGCCCTTTCTCCTTCGCCCGCTTGCGAACTTCAGGAGACACGCCGTGAGCAGTGAAAATGACGGTGCCGCCGTCGATCTGCTCTAAAATGTCCAGCCGGTTGGGACCGTCCAGCGTAATGATTCCTTCGTCCTTGAAAGCTTCCGTCACATGACTATTATGAACAATCATTCCCAATATATAAATCGGTCTGGGCAAATCCAGATTCCGCGCCGTCTGAAGGGCCAATACCATGGCATCGACGACTCCGTAACAGTAGCCCCTTGGCGATATTTTCACGACTTGCATTGCTTGCGCCCGCTTTCTCGCCCTTTATTTGTCCTTGATAAGGTCAATAGATCGTCAGTCGTAGGCGGCCCGACTCTTCCTTCTCTATTATAGCCTATTCAAGATACAGACGAAAGGCGCGGAAACGGCAAGGAAGACGGCCACTCCGCCTTAATCGGCTGTCGACCGTCTTCCTAGCGAAATCATGCAGGCTTCTCCTCCCGTTGAACGGGCAGCCACAGCGTGAATACCGTCCCTTCGCCGAGTCTGGTCTGAACCTCGATCCGGGCATGATGCATATCCGCAATCCATTTGGCGATCGACAGCCCCAGCCCCGTTCCGGACGTTTCGCCGCGCGACACGTCCACGCGGTAAAATCTCTCGAAAATATGCGGAACCTCTTCCAGGGCGATCCCAATGCCGGTATCGGCCACCGACAATCCGATCGCATTATCCCGCCGTGCCGCATAGAGCCGGACAACCCCGGAAGGCGTGTACTTAAAGCCGTTCTCGATCAAAATAAACAGCAGCTGAAGCAAATAATCCCGATTGCCCCGCACTTTGACATCTGAGAGCAAGTCCAGCGGTCCTACTGCCCATTCGGCTTTCCTAGGCAGAAAAGCCGCCCTTCTCGCAGCCTCCTCCGCAAGCGGGAGCAGCTCGACGTCGCCCATCTCCATCACGTAGCCGGCGTCTGCCCTGGCCAACGACAGCAGATGATTGACCAGCCCGCTCATGCGGCGAGCCTCGTCGGCAATATCGCGAATCGATTCGAGCGACATGCCCCGCTTCTCCTCTTCCGTCAGAACAAGCGGCGTAGATGCGACATTCTCCGTGTCTTCGCGCGGCTCCGCCTCTCCGCCAACCCATATTTTCTCCAGAAGATCCACGTTGCCCCGAATCGTCGTTAGCGGCGTCCGCAGCTCGTGCGATGCGTCGGACACGAAACGCCGCTGAGCCGCATTCGAATCCTCCAGGTTTTTGTACGCTCGCTCCACGCCCGAGAGCATCGCATTGAGCGTATCGGTCAGCCGGCCGATTTCGTCGTTGGGCTTCTCTCGCGGAATTCTCAGACTCAGCTCGGAGCCGCTCTGAATACGCTCCGCCGCTTCCGTCACCCGATTGATCGGCATAAGCGCTTTACGCGAGAGGAACATGCCCAGTAGAAACGCGGCAATCAGCCCGGCGGCTCCGGCGAACCACAGAATGGTGCGAAGCTGGTGCAGCAACTGCTCCTCGCGTCCGGTCCAAGCTCCAACCTGCAGCAAGCCGACGACTTCGTCGTTATACATGATCGGATTTTCCAGCACAAGGAAGGGGATTCCTTCAATTTCCCTTTTCACAAAAGCGTACTCGCCATGGCGAACTTCATTCTGCTTTGGGAACGTAAACGTCAGCTCCGGCCTGTTCGTGGAAGAGCGCATATTCGGAGTTTTATCATCGACAACCCCTGTAATTGTCGGTATATAATTGACGATTTGAATAAAGAACGAGTTGTAATCGATTGCGCTTCTCAGAACTCCGCTCAGGTTGACGCCTTGACCGACTCTGCCTCTTACCTGAGTTTCTTCGCTAATTCGCCGCAACTGGTCTTTTAACGAAGACATCGTATTGTTTTGCACGATTCCATAAATAACGACGCCGAAAGCGACCAAAGTGACCGCCAGCAGCCCCGAATACCACAAAGTCAACCGCAGCCGAATCGACATGCTCAGCCGTCTCCCTTCAGGACGTACCCGGCTCCTCTGACGGTTAGAATCAGCCTCTTCTCGCCATTCTCCTCAAGCTTCTGCCTGAGCATTGCGACGTAGACTTCAAGTACATTGGATTCGCCGCTGTAATCGTAGCCCCATATCCGTTCCATGATCAGATCGCGAGACAGCACCCGCTTCGGATTCTGCATAAACAGATGCAGCAGGTCGAACTCCTTCGCCGTCAGCTCGATGCGGCGATCTCCGCGCGCCACCTCGCGCGCATCCACATCCATTACGAGATCCTCGAAGCGAAATTGTCCGCCCTCGTCCGTTCTTTCGGGTCTTCTGCGCAGCAGCGCCCTGACACGCGCCATCAGCTCCTCCAGCGCGAACGGCTTTACCAGATAGTCGTCTGCGCCCAGATCGAGCCCTTTCACCCGATCGGACACCTCGTCCTTGGCGGTCAGCAACAGAATCGGCGAGACGATGCCCGCCTCGCGCAGCCTCCTGCATACCTCCCAGCCGTCCATCTTCGGCATCATCACGTCCAGAACGATCAGATCGGCCGCCTTCTGCGCGATCAGCTTTAGTCCTTCCGCGCCGTCCGACGCCGTCGTCACTTCATACCCTTCGAACGCCAGACTTCGCCGCAGCAGCGCCGTTATTTTCTCATCGTCGTCAATTACCGCAATATGGGGTCTCACCGAGAACGTCCTCCTCTATCGACAAGAGCGGGAATCCCTAATCGGTTTCCCGCTCTTTTCCAGCTTTTTCAATCCATCTTTACTGCTGAACGTTGAATTCGTTTCTGTCTCCGATTTCGACGACAATCTCGATCTTCTTGTCTCCGCGCAGCACGTCGAGCGTCACTTTGTCTCCCACTTCTTTCTTCTGGATCGCCGCGATCAATTCCTCGTTGTTTTTGTAAGCCGTGCCGTCCATGCCCGTAATGACGTCGTATTGGCGCAGATCGCCTCTGTACGACGGGGAGTTAAAGATAACCTCCCGCACGAACGAGCCTTTCGTGTCTTTGTCGATGCCAAGCTGCTGAGCAATCTCCTCGTTGATGGTCATTAGAGTCGCGCCGATGAAAGGTACGGGCTTCTGCGGAATTTTCGTGTTCGTCTTCAAGTTCTCCAGCACTTCGGTAATCGTGCTTGTCGGAATGGCGAAGCCGATGCCTTGGGCCTGCGTGCTGACCGCCGTATTAATACCGATGACCTCGCCGTTCAGGTTCAGAAGCGGACCGCCCGAGTTGCCAGGGTTAATCGAAGCGTCCGTCTGCAGCAAGTGCTGGTACTTGCGCGTGCCGCCGTTGTTGTCCTGAATCGTAATTTCCCGCTCATTGGAACTGAGCACGCCGACCGTGATCGTATGCTCGAAGCCAACCGGGTTGCCGATCGCGACGACCCAGTCGCCCATGTTCATGCTGCTGGAATCGCCCAACTTCAGCGTCGGGAAGTCGCTGCCCTCGATTTTCAACACGGCCAGATCCAGCTCGGGGCTCGTGCCGAGCAGCTTGGCGGTGTAAGGCTCATCGCGGCCTTCGACCGCAACCTTGATCTCGTCGGCTCCGTCGATGACGTGCTGGTTCGTCAAAATGTACCCGGTCGAGTCGAACAGGAAGCCCGAGCCCATTCCGCTTTCCTGCAGATCGCCTTGGCCTTCGTCGCTTCTGTTGCTTCTATAGTTGTCTCCGAAAAACTGACGGAAGAACTCGTCCTCCCAAGTCGTTCCTTGGCGAGCCTTTGCAAACGTTTCGATTTTAACGACAGCCGGCGAAGCCTGCTCGAAAATCTTCGCGATATTGTTCGGCCGAACGACGTCTTCGCTATTGCCGACCGGACTGTTCACCGGCTTGGCCGTCGTGTTCACCGCTTGCGGCGCATTCCCGAACAGCTCTCCCGAAAACCAATTTTGCCGGTCCGCCACAAACATCAAGGAGCCGACAACGACGACGCCCGCCAAGAATGAGGCGAATACCGCAAGAAATGAAGTCCTGCGCGGAGGTTTGGCCCCCCAGTCGCTCTTGACCGTTCCGCCGGATACAGTGAATGGCCGGTATTCCTTCGCCGCAGGAGTCGAAATCTCCACAACGCCCGGCGCCTCTTGGCGAACAGGCTCTTCTTCGTACGTGCGGCTAGGACCGCCGAACGGACCGAATGTATAGGGCTCCGTCTCCTTGCGCGTCTCCGAGAAAGAATCGTTCCGCGGTTCATCTCCGTATGTGAATCCTTGCGGCTGTTCCGATTTTTTGTTGTCGTCTTCCATCGAAATTACCTCCTCGCGCAGCCTTGAAGGCTGTCGCCGTTCTGATCTTGTAACCGTATCATAAACCCCATTCCTTAAAACTATCTTAAACGGAAATGAAGATGAAGTAAAAGCCGGGCAGAAAACAGCTTAAAAAAGGGGCTGATCCATAAGCAGAGTTGCTTATGGAACAACCCCCTTTGCGGGGCCGCAACGGATTGCGGCATTGCGACTGGTTATCCGTGCCGCGGATAGATCGCCTCGACCTCGTCCAGCTTACGCCGGGCTTTATCGACCCAAGCACTCTCGATGTCGTCGTCCGGATCGACCGGCGCGGAGAACTGATTGATCAAGCCTCCGACCGTACCCGCCCTCGCGCTGTCGTCCAGCCCCTCGTTGTATACGTGCTTAAGCACGTAAGGACAGCCAAAGCGAATTTCCGTATCCATCGGTTCGGCTTCGCTGTCGAGCCGTCCCGCCGTGACTTCAAACGGCAGTCTAAGCCATACGAGATTCGCTTCGTCCAGCGCGCAATCGAACGAGCCGTGATCATAATCCCAATTACCGCCCAAAGTGAAGCCCCGCTCTGACAGCAGTTGCCGCGAGACGCCGTAATCGTGAACTTGCGAGGTCAGAGAAGAATCGAGTTCGCGCATGCCAAGTTACCGCCTTTTTCTTACTAGGCTTCCCATGCTTTGCCCGATTATCCTTGTCGCGCTATGCTTCCTTGACCCAGCCTTTGCGATGCGCGAAAATCGCAAGCTGAGTGCGATCCTCGAGCTCGCATTTCATCAGCAAATTGCTGACGTGCGTCTTCACCGTCTTGATGCTGATGTGCAGCTCGTCGCCAATCTCCTTGTTGCTCAGACCTTCGGCAATAAGCAGCAGAACCTCGCGTTCGCGTTCGGTTAACCCTTCGACCTCCGTGCTCGCGGAACGCTTGCGCAGCCCTCGCGTCAAAGCCTGCGAGACGTCCCCGCTCATGACCGGCATATTTTTGACCGCGCCCTGCATCGCATAGATCAGCTCATCCGCCGATACCGTCTTCAGCACGTAGCTGACCGCCCCGGCCTCGATCGCTTCGACGACCTTCTCGTCTTCCAGGAAGCTGGTCAGAATTATGATCTTGAGCCCCGGATAACGCGCCAACAGCTCTCGCGTCGTCTCCACGCCGTTCATCTCGGGCATCATCAAATCCATCAACACAATTTGCGGCATCTGGCCGTCGAACCCGCCCTGCTCCAGTTTGGCTACCGCCTCCTTGCCTCCGCCCGCTTCGCCGATCACTTCGAATCTGGAATCGAGCATCAAGTATGTCCGCAAGCCCATTCGAACCATCTCATGATCATCGACGATCAGCACCTTCCACGTCGTTCCGGTCACTTCGCATTCGCTCCTTGTCCCATATCTTCTCCGGTTATCTGCAGCTCTTCCGGCTCCGGAGCGAACTTCGGAACCCATACCCGAACTCTCGTGCCCGAGCCCGGCTTCGTTACAATTTCCGCGTCTCCGCCCAGCTTCTGCGCGCGCTCCCGCATCGTCGACAAGCCGTACCCGCCAGCTCTGACCTGGCCGCCCTTGAAGCCGAGCCCGTCATCCTCGACGGACAGCGAGATTTGCGCCCCCGTATCTCCAAGCAGCAAGCGGACGCTCTTCGCCTCCGCATGCTTGACGACATTGGCCATCGCCTCTTGAATGATAAGGAAGAGTTGATGCTCCTTCGCTTCCGAGATGCGGTCGCCGATCTGAATGTCCAGCGTTCCCTGGAGTCCGTTCTGTCGGCAATAATCGGGGAACCAACGGTCCAGAGCTTCCTCCAACGTTCTGCCCTGAAGCTCCATCGGACGCAGCTGCGCAATCAAGCCCCGCATTTGTTTCTGCGCTGTCGAAGACATCGCGATCAACTGCTCCATCACCTGCTGCGCATGCTTCATGTCCTGTTCGATGAGCTTAGGCAGCGAGGAAGCCGACATGTGCAGCGCGAACAGCTGTTGACTGACCGTGTCGTGCAAATCTCTCGCCAGACGCTTTCTTTCCTCAAGCACGGCGTCCTCCGTAGAGATCATCTCTTCCAGCGCTTCCTTCTCCCCAAGCTGCTGCAGCAGCTTGATACGCGATTCGAGCTGCCCCATCATGGCGTTGACCTCGCGGTAGACTCCGGAGAATGCGTCTCCTTCCTCTTCCGGCAGTCGATACTTCCAGTTTCCGGCCGAAGCGTGCTTCATCGCGAGCTGCAGCTGATCGATTTTGCGCTGCATGCGCTGGCCGATCTGATACGTGACCGCCATCTGCAGCACGGCTAACGTCGCCATCCAGGTCAACCACGTTTCCAGAGACGGCGCGGAATCCGTGAAAAAAATAACGCCGTAGTATAGGGCAAACATAAGCGCAATCGTAGCAAGACCGGCATAAATCGACGAAGCCCATTTACTCGTGCGAACTTTTCTGACCATCGATTAACCTACCTTCGTGACGCGCACGTCGCCGATGAAGCTGCTGACGATCAGGATAACCCGTTTGTCCGCATCCTGGAAAAACGGCGTTTCCTCCGTGATCTGGTTAAACAGCCCGCCGCGCTTCTGGCCCAGCACTTTGACGTCGCCGATCAGACTGCTGGATACGACTTGAATGCCTACGCCAAGATCGTTAGGTACATATACCTTAACGTCGCCGATAAATGAAGAGACATATACGCGGGTTTCTCCGACCGGGATTTGCGCCTTCGTCAGGTCCAGCGTCGTATCTCCGATAAAATGGGAGATATTCATCGGACGCAGCTCCCAATAATCTTTGCCGAAGTGCGCATCTCCGATAAAGCGGCTGTGCGCGTTTTTGCCGGCGTGCTTCCAATCCCACCAATCCTTATGGTCGCCTCCGTTCTTCCAGCTGCCGTAAGGATCCGGATTGGGAGGCGGGGGCGAAGCATGCTTCCGATTGTTAAATCCGTAATCGTCCGAATGCTCAGCTTTCGGCTCTTTGCCAAGGTTGATTCCCGAGCGTCTCTCGAAGTCCTCCAGTTCGGGAGGCGCGGGAGGCGGACCCGGCGGCATAGGCGGAGTCGGGGGTTGAGGGTCTATCGGATTCCAACCTTCGTGCTTCTGATGATGCGAGCGAGAATTCCGACACGATGGACGATTCCCTCTGAAAATCAAGCTTAGTCCGAACAAAATAATCGCCACCGGCCCTAGAATCCGGATAAAGTCGCCGAAGCCCCATTCCACCAACCCGAGATTTCTTCCGAGAAAATAGCAGCCGACGAGTACTGTAATCAAATTCCACCATACTTGCTGAAGCAGCATGCCTTGCAAGCCGAATACGATAAGCAGCAGCGGCCAATAGGTGCGGAACAAATCTCCGATATCCATTGAAATCAAGCCGACCTGGTTCAGTAAAAATACGACGCCTACGACAACGATGAGCGCTCCCCATAGCAGTCGATGAACGATTGATGAATTCATAGCCCTGTCCTCCAACCCGTTGCGGATGTTAATCTGTTGTATTCAGTATAGCGAAAAGCTCGGTCTGCACAACAGCGGCGCGGGTTGGAAGTTGGCCTCGGTCTGTAGACCGAGATGCCCCTGAAGAGAAAAGGCCGCCCTAGGTTGTCTTTTTCGACAGCCTTCCGGACAGCCTCGCTTTGTTCATGATGCCGCAATATCGATTCCGACGATTCCGACGATCGTTCCGTCGCTCCGACGCAGCGGCATAGACACCGTCAGGCACGGCTTTTTCGTAATTGCGGATAAGTATACTTCCGAGACGAACGTCTCTCCGTTCATCGCCCGCTTCCACCATTCTCGCCCTCGGGCGTTAAGCAGACCGGCCGCCGGCTCGGAGAATACGAACGATCCGTCGCTGCGGTTGGACCAGATCGCCTCCATGCCGGAGGAGCGCTCCAGCCATCCTCCCAACACGCTGCGGTGCGCCTCCTCCAACATAGACGACAGTTCACGGTCGGAAACGATTGCGTGCAGCAGTTTGGTCCATCTATCCGTATCCGCCACGGCCGATCCTTCCCAGACGCGCCCGCCGGCGCTTTGAACCGCGTCTACAAGCTCGTCGGCCGACTCCTTTAGTTCCTCTGACACTCGCGCCAGATTGGCGATCTCCGCCCGCTGCCGTTCGTTCTGGGCCAACGTCTCGTCGACGCTGCTCAACGCAATGCCGACGGATTGCACAACCTCCTCCAGCATCGCGTTCGTGGCTGCCGTTCGCTCCGCCTGCTCGATCGCGAAATCCAGCGTCCTCCCGACTCGTTCGTCCACGTTAAGGAAGGAGTTGAAAATAACGTCCATCCGCTCGCGGGTCCTGCCCATTTCCGCCAGTCCGAGCGAGACCGATTTCTTCTCTCCCTCCACCGAGCTGACGACCTGACGGATGCCCGCTTCGATGTTATGCACGATTTCCGTGGAATTTTTGATCGCTTGGGCGCTTTGCTCCGCCAGCTTGCGAATTTCCTGCGCAACGATGGAGAAGCCGCGCCCGTGCTCGCCGGCATGAGCCGCTTCAATCGCGGCGTTCAATGCCAGAAGCGACGTTTGCGAGACAATTTCCTGTATCCACGCGTTGATCTCTCCAATCTTGGAGGCCTGAGCAATCAGAGCGTTTACCCGCTCCTGCATCGTGCCGTGATTGCGGGACAAGTCGTTCATCACCTCGTCCGTATGCGTCAACGATCGGCATACTTCGACGACGACGTCCCTCGCGTCCTTGCTCTGTAAGCTTAGCTCTTCCGTTGCGCCGCGAATTTCCCGGGAGGAAGCCTCCACCTCCCCGAGCGAAGCGAACGATTCTTCCAAGCGCAGCATCGCCGTCTGGGCATGCTGACGCAACCTCTGCTCCTGCTTCGCCGCCAAGTTGGCGATTCCGTCAAGCTGGCCCATGCTGGAGTCTACTTCCGATACTGCGGCCTGGAGCCGGTCGGCGATGACCACCGCTTCTTCAATCATCTTTCGAAGCGCCGCCGGATTAGCCGCGTCCGATACAGCCGACTCGAGATCGGCTGCTCCCGTCTGCCCGAACCGACTCAAATTCCGCTTGTCCGCTTCTTTTCCGTCATCCTTTAACAACCAACGCCGCCAATCCCCCATCTCCCCATCCCTCCAACCCGCACGATATGTAAGAATACCTAACATTATATTAGGTTTATCGACAAAAAGGAAGAGACCTCGCGGCCCCTTCCCCATTAATTCGAATTCATCTTACCGCTTTTCTTAACGCTTGGATTGGTTTTTCTGAGCGGCTTTGACGTTGGCAGCCGCGTTATTGTCATTCAGCTCCGTAGCGAATTCTTCCTGATAAGCATTCGAATTGCCAGGCTTCTGTTTCTTGTTCTTGGCCACTTCTCCCTCACCTCCACCCATAGCATGGACAGAGGGAGTTGTCTTTATGTGCAAGCTCTCTTTATGTATGCCCGCTCTCGTCTTCCGCCTGCGTTCTCAGCCGAGCTTTGCCTCTATGAATACGGGCTTTGACCGTGCCGACAGGCAGATCCAAAGCGGCCGCAATTTCGGCGTCCTTCAGCCCGTAATAAAACTTGTAAAGCAACAGCGTCCTCGTCGTCGGATCCAGCCGTCCAAGCAGATCGGACAGCTCCGTCATCGCTTCCGGCTCAAAGACGAACGTCGGGCTGACAAGCTCGTTTTCCAGCATATCGTAGTTGGCATCGTGCCGTCTTGCGCGATTGGCGTTAGAGGCGAGGTTGTAGGCGATCGCTTTGGCCCAGGGAACCAGCTTCTCTTTGTCCCTCAGCGTAGCGCGCTTCTCCAAAATGCGCACCCAAGCTTCCTGCACGACGTCCACCGCATCGCTTTTATGCCATAGCTTATGGCGTACGACCTTTAACATCTGAGAATACAGCTCAGTCAACATCTCATCTTCCGATTGAAACGCTTTCGGTAAACGAGAATCGCGGAGGAAGTCCATGTAACCAGCCACTCCTAAAAGGACGCTTTTATTAAAGTACCCCTATTCTATCATATACGCGATAAAAAGAGAATAATTCCCACAAAGTAGGAAATAAACGACAGGAATCGGTAACTCCAGCAGAAACGGACAGCCTTGCCTTTGAGAATGAGGTTGGCGGGCGGTGCATGAGTCGTCGTGTCCTATCCACTAACCTGACGCACCAAAAAAGGCCGTTCCCCAAGCAGTTCCGATTGTCCAGATCCACTCCGCAACAATCCCTGCTTAGAGAACGCCCTACTCATCTACAATACCTTAGTCGACCCGTTTGGAGGCGATTTCGCCCGTAATGCGAGCAATGAAATCTTCCACCGCTTCTGCGCCCAAGTCGCCTTCGCCGCGGCGACGCACAGATACAGTGCCATTAGCGGATTCCTGTTCGCCGATAACAAGCATGTAAGGAATCTTCTCCAGCTGAGCCTCGCGAATTTTGTAGCCCAGCTTCTCGTTGCGCAAATCCGCTTCGACGCGAACGCCCGCAAGCAGAAGCTTCTCTTCCACCTGCTTCACGTAAGGCTCGTACACCGGATTAACCGGGATGAGCTTCGCTTGAACCGGGCACAGCCATGTCGGCAGCGCGCCTGCGAAGTTTTCCAGCAGGAATGCGGTCATGCGCTCCATCGTGCTGATAATGCCGCGGTGAATAACGACCGGACGATGCTTCTTGCCGTCGTCGCCTACGTATTCCAATTGGAAGCGCTCCGGCAGCAGCACATCGAGCTGAGCGGTCGACAGCGTCTCTTCCTTGCCCAGCGCCGTCTTGATCTGCACATCCAGCTTCGGACCGTAGAACGCGGCTTCTCCTTCCGCCTCGAAGAACGGCAAGCCGAGCTCTTCGACGACCTCGCGCAGCATCCGCTGCGACGTCTCCCACATCTCGTCGTCCGGCCAGTATTTCTCGGTATCCTTAGGATCGCGATAGGACAGACGGAAGCGATACTCCTTGATGCCGAAGTCTTCGTACACTTGGCGAATCAGGTTGACGACGCGCGTAAATTCTTCCTTGATTTGATCCTGGCGGCAGAAAATGTGAGCGTCGTTCAACGTCATTGCGCGAACCCGGTGCAAGCCGGTCAGTGCGCCCGACATCTCGTAGCGGTGCATCGTGCCCAGCTCCGCGATCCGGATCGGCAGGTCGCGATAGCTCCTCATGTCGCTCTTATACACCATCATATGGTGCGGGCAGTTCATCGGACGGAGAACGAGCTCTTCGTTGTCCAGCTCCATTTTCGGAAACATATCTTCCTGGTAATGCTCCCAGTGTCCGGAAATTTTGTACAGCTCTACGTTGGCCAAAACAGGCGTGTAAACATGTGTGTAGCCCAGCTTTTCCTCCAAGTCGACGATATACCGCTCCAACGTGCGGCGAACCTTCGCTCCATACGGAAGCCAGAGCGGCAGGCCTTGTCCGACCTCGCGGGAGAACGTGAACATTTTCAGCTCGCGGCCCAGCTTGCGGTGATCCCGCTTCTTCGCTTCCTCCAGGAAGTGCAGATGCTCGTCCAGCTCGGCCTTCTTGGCAAAGGCAGTGCCGTATATCCGCTGCAGCATTTTGTTTTTGCTGTCGCCGCGCCAGTAAGCGCCGGCAACGCTGAGCAGCTTAAACGACTTGATGCGTCCGGTGGACGGCAAGTGCGGGCCACGGCACAGGTCGAAAAATTCGCCCTGATCGTAGATCGTAATCGCAACGCCTTCCGGCAAATCGCGAATCAGCTCCAGCTTGAGAGGATCGTTGATCTCCTCGAAAATGCCGAGCGCTTCTTCGCGGCTCACTTCGCGCCGGGTGATCGGCAGGTTCTCCTTAACGATCTTCTCCATTTCCTTCTCGATCGCCGCCAGATCTTCCGGCGTAATCGACTGCTCCATGTCGATATCGTAATAGAAGCCGTCCTCGATGACCGGACCGATTCCCAGTTTAACCTTATCGCCTCCATAAATCCGCTTGATCGCTTGCGCGAGCAAGTGAGCCGTGCTGTGACGCATCACTTCCAGTCCTTCCGCATTGTCGAGCGTCACGATTTCGAGCGCGACGTCGCCGTCAATCGGCGTATTCAGGTCGACGACTTTGCCGTCCACCTTGCCGACTACCGCGACTTTACGCAGGCCGGGGCTGATCGATTGCGCCACCTCTTCGATCGTGACGCCCGCATCGTAGGTGCGCACTGCGCCATCCGGCAATTTCACTTGTACTGACATTTCGAATGCCTCCTTCGTCTTGTGGGGAAACAAAAAAAGCACCTCGTCCCGAAAAGGGACGGGTGCTCTGTATGCGGCCCGTGGTTCCACCCTCCATCAACCGACATCGCTATGTCGATCCTCCGGCATGAAGCTAACGGTCATGACCCGGCAGGAAATACTGCAACGGCGAATTAAGCCGTTAAATTCCTTCCTGCAGCTCGAAAGGGGTATCTGTCAGTCGTTGCGGAAGGAACTTGCAGCCTAAGGTTCCTCTCTCTGGACCGTCCGGTTCAGACAGCATTGTCTTTCTCATCGCTTTTGAATGTGGATTTCATACTGCTTATTATATCGATTGTGTCCGATATCCGTCAATATCCCGCAGCAACTAACAGCTCCGGGTCCCTTAATGAACCGGAAGGTCGGGATATAGCGACGCCCGATCTCCGAAAATGCCAATGATCGTACGAATGACTTGCGCTTCAGGTTCCGGCGTATGGATATATAGCTGACGTGGCGAAGCGACAAGCAGCCGACTAACCAGCAAGCTTTCCTCTTCCTCGGTCTCCTCCAAGCTTTCCTTCCCGTCCGAGTTCGACCGTCCCGGCGCTTCCCGCTCGGCTTCGTCGGCTTCTCCGAGCGGACGCAGCTCCTCATCGAGCAACCGGAAGGCATGCCCGCCGGAATGCAGAACGTGAACCGTCGGCGTTCTCGATTCCTGCCGCTCCACCATCGACTTAAGCAAGGCCATGAATTCCTGGTACTGACGCTCCATCATTCGTTCTTCAATTGCCGCTTCGGCCGCTTCCAGAACTTCGGCTCGGTAGTCGGCGAGGCGGAACCTCAGAAAGCCTTCCAGGTTCAAACGTTCATGCTCCGCCAAATATTGCGAAAACTTGTCAGCCAGCTTCTGCCGCCTGCGCTCCCTTCCACGGCCCATCCACCCGCTGTCGGCTTCCGGCTCGCCGTCCAGCAGCGCAACGGCTTCCGCAATCATTGCATCCAGCTCCATTGCATCGTTTAAGCTGAACTTGGATCGAAACAGCTTCCTAAGCAGCGACGGCTCTTGCTCCGACAGCGTATATTCCGCCAACACCTTTCCGACGCGGTCGCATGACTTCTTTTTTCCTTGCGGCCCCGGACCGATCGGGAACTGACAGCGAATCATGCCGTCTTCCTGGCTTAACTCCCATAGCACGCTGTCCACCGGAGCGTCAGCGTCTACGAACGTTCGGCTCAGCATGCCCGCCAGCCGTTCCAGCGAAGGAGGATCGCTTGCGTGTGCCACGACGAACTTCATCTTTTTTTTCATTTCCCCGCCTCCACCCTTCCGACTCGTTATTTAACTATATGGTGGCCCAAAAAGGGATATACGATGGCAGGGCGTTTATGGTATATTTTATAAAGTTTGATCAAGAAAGGACGTCCCTATGTCTTTATCTTCGTTTTCCAATCGTCAGATACGTTGGAATCGGTTACTCCTGAAGGGCTGCTGGGTCGTGTTCCTGCTATCCATAGCCACTGAGTTCCTTTATTTGCAAGTAACCGAACTGCCTGCCGCGCAATTCATCTCCTTATACATCGTCCGACCGGCGGCAATCATGGGAGTCATCCTGATCGCTGCGGAAATCAGCATTCGTTACTTTTCCAAGCATCACGACTACATCCTCATCACGACTGCCACTTTGTTAACCTATACCGTCACCTTCGTTCATTCTTCCTTGGAGTATCTCCTGTTTCTTCTGTTTTTTCCGATTTTGATCAGCATTTTTTATTTCCAGTACAAAAAACTGGTGTACGCCATCTTGATTACCGGCGTCGCTTTTGCCGCACTGCTTGCGTTTAACGGCGAGATCGAGGAGCGCATGTCAAGCGCGGGAGTACTGACAATGGCGATCATTCTGCTTGTCTACAGCGGGATCGGATTTGGCATTCTTGCCAGAGGTAAAGAACTATTGACACATTTGCGCAGCTCTTACGAATCGAACCAGGAACTGCTGGTGCGCAACATTATGATGGACAAGCTAGCGAAAACAGATGCGCTTACCGACACTTACAATCACATGGCTTATCACGAATATACGGACTACCTCGTCGCGCAGGCGGACAAGGAAGTTTTACAGCTGCATTTAGCTATTATGGACATCGACAATTTCAAGAAAATCAACGATACGTTCGGCCACAAAGCAGGGGACGTCGTATTGCGCAAAGTCGCTTCGATCGCCCGCTTGAAAACCGGAAGCAACGACTTCGTCGCCAGATACGGCGGAGAAGAATTCGTTATTTTGTTTACGGAGAAAAGCTTTCAGGAGGCCTTCGATCTGGTCGAGGATATTCGCAAGGAGATTGCCGCCTCGTCGCACGACACGTTGGACGGAAGCAATGTAACCGTCAGCATCGGGCTGAACGCCTACATTCCGGGGATGGGCAAGGAGGAACTGTTTAAGCTGGCGGATGCGGCTCTGTATGAGGCGAAACGCTCGGGCAAGAACCGCACCGTCATCGCCCAGCCTGAACGACCGCCGCAGCATCTTGCCGCAAACGGAAGCTGTTGAGCGAATTAAAGGGCCGTTCCCGGGTCGCAAATCGCCCACGGGAACGGCCCTTTATTTATGAATCAGTTCTGCATGACGTAATCCTTCTCGGCGGTCTCGCTTTCCCCGTACACCTTCAAAATCTCGTACTTCGTGTTGCGCTGAGCCGGAATTTTGCCGCTTTCGCGAATCAACTTAAGGATAAGTTCGATATTGACTTTATGCGTCGTGCCTGCGGCCGAGACGACATTCTCTTCGATCATCGTGCTGCCAAAGTCGTTGCAGCCGTACTGCAGCGACAGCTTGCCGATCTCCGGTCCCATCGTTACCCAAGACGACTGAAAGTTCTGGATGTTGTCGAGGGCGATCCGGCTGATGGCCAGCGTCTTCAGATACTCCTCCGGCGTCGCCTTCTCGCGCTTCATGTTCGTGTTGTCCGGCTGGAAAGTCCACGGGATGAATGCCAGGAAGCCCGGGGACGGATAGCCGTTGTTCAAGCATTCGTCCTGCGCGTCGCGTACGCGCAGCAGATGCAGCGCCCGCTCCTCCATCGATTCGCCAAACCCGATGACCATCGTCGCCGTCGTGTTCATGCCGATTTTGTGCGCGGTCGTCATCACTTCCATCCAGTCTTTCCAAGAGCCTTTCAGACGGCTGATTTTCTTCCTCGTCCTATCGTCGAGAATTTCCGCGCCGCCGCCCGGCAGCGAGTCCAGGCCCGCCTCGTGAAGCTGTCTGACGACATCCTCGATCGGGATGTTGCCGGCCACGACTTGCATCTTGCGGATTTCCGCAGGGGAGAACGAGTGCATGGTGATGCTCGGGAAGCGCTGCTTGATGCCGCGCAGCAAGTCCAGATAATAGCTGAACGGCAAGTCGGGATTCGTCCCGCCCTGCATCAATATTTCGGTGCCGCCCACATCGATCGTCTCCTGAATTTTCTGGAAGATCGCTTCGTCCGGCAGCACATAGCCTTCCTTGGAGCCCGGCGCCCTGTAGAACGCGCAAAAACGGCAATAAACGTCACACACGTTCGTGTAGTTGACGTTACGCCCCACGACAAACGTCGTGATCGGCTCCGGATGCTTGGCCAGCATAATCCGGTTAGCCGTATGCCCCATCTTTTCTATTTCATCGCTCTCGAACAAAGCAACAATATCTTCCTGTTGAAGACGTTTGCCCTGCAGAGCGCCTTCCAATATCCGATCCACTTGACTCATGTTCGGACCCTCCTCCTCGGTGGACTGCTGTCCTCTTCAAACCTTATCCCATCGTAACATAAAAACACCGCGGGAGTCACCTAAGAGGCGACAAGTCCGCGGCGATGTTGAATCCGATCCTTCGTTTCCTGAAACATCTGCCGTTCGTGCTCGTGCAACAGTACGTTCGGTCGCGCGAAGTAATAGCCCTGCCCCATATCGACTTCAAGTTTGAACAGGATATCGGCTTCCTCCTCGCGCTCGACTCCCTCCGCCACAATCTCGCAATTCATCTCTCGAGCGGCCATGACGATGGCTCGCAGCAGCGATTCCTTGATGGCGATCTGGTCGACATGCTTAATGACCGAACGATCGATCTTGATCAACTCAGGAACGAGTTCTCCGATCCATTGCAGACTGGAATAGCCCGAACCGGCATCGTCCACCGCAAAGCGAAAGCCGTGCTGGCGGAACGATCCCAAAATGGCATTCATTGCTGTAAAATTTGTAATCTGGTGGCGCTCCGTAATTTCAAAAATTACCTGCCGAGCGCTGAGCGACGGACTCCGTTCCAAGCATTCAAGCACATGGGAGAGAAAAAGAGGATGCGACAGCGTCACTGCGGTTATGTTCAGAAACACCGGTTCCTTAATGCTGCGAGAAGCGATTTCGTCCAGCGCGCGCTTAACGACGAGAAATTCCAAACGGCTGAGAAGTCGGCTCTGCGTGGCGAAATTGAACAGCTCGTCCGGAAAATGCAGCAGCGATCCTTCCGGCCCCCGCGTCAGCATCTCCCATCCGAACACGTCTCCCGTCGTCAAATTCATAATCGGCTGCGCCAATACGGTAATCGTCCCGTTGTCCAGGACATGCTCCAGCTCGCTCCGAAGACTCTGCATCTGAGGCGTGATTGTCCCCGTTGCCAACGCCAACGCGGCTTGATAGCTTTCCAGCAGCAAAATTTCGGTTGGGGCATCGGACGCGAGGGCGGCGGAAAACGGCACTGAAGCAGAAACGACGGTCAGCGTATTTCTCCATTCGGGGCGATGTCCCGCCAGACCGACCTCCAAGTCGGTACGCACTCCGTCGAGCAACAGCCGTAATTTCTCCGGCACGAAGCTGCTTTTATCTTTGAAGTATCGGCTCTCGGTCAGCATAATGAGCTCGGTGTCGGAATACTGAACTAGCGCAATTACCTCTTGTTCCTCGAAACGATTCATTGCGGAGATGCGAAGATGACGACGGGCGGCTTCCAGAAAGTCGGACCATTCGCCGTGGGAAATCTCCTGCTTAACAGGATAGCAATCCAGCTTGAACAACGTCAGATAGCAAGCCTTGCCTCGTCTGATTCTCTTGTTCAACAAGGAAACGGTTGGGCGGCGCAAGGTGAAGTCCGGCGGATAGAACTTAAGCAGCCGGTCAGGCAGCAGCATGCGGCATGCCCATGAAAACCGGTCGATCATCTTCTGCATTCTCAAGTTCCATCATCCCTGTCGTGAAATAGATTGGAATATTATAACACAAAAGGAGCGAAGACGGTTAGAGAAAACAAAGAAAAAACCGCGGGAATAGACACAATTCCTGCGGTTTCTGCTTTGTTAGGAACGGGTTGCGCTTTCTTCTCGAATCGCTTCGACAAACTTATCGAGCGCCTCGAGCAGCAAAGAGCGCGGACAGGCCAGATTCACCCGCAAGTAGCCGGCTCCTTGTTCGCCAAACACGGAGCCTTCGGTGAAGGCGACGCCCGCTTTGTCGAACATGAGCTGCTTCAGCTCCGCAGGCTTGTTCGAGATCGCCGTGCAGTCCATCCATACCATGTACGTACCTTCCGGCGACATTGCCTTCACCTGCGGCAAATGCTCCTTCACGTAAGCGAGCAGCGCGTCCCGATTGCCCTCCAAGTAGACGAGCAATTGATCCAGCCATTCATCGCCGTGCGCATAGCTCGTCTCGGTCGCGGTCAGTCCGAAGTACGACTCCATGTGGATGGACAGCGTTTTGAGCGCCGCATTGTACTGGCGGCGAACGTCCGCATTCGGGATGACGACGGCCGCCGCCTGCAACCCGGCGAGATTAAACGTTTTGCTTGGCGCGATGCAGGTAATGGAATGCTGCGCGCTCGCCTCCGACAAGGAAGCGTACGGCACGTGCTTATGCCCGGAGAAGACGAGATCGTGGTGAATTTCGTCCGCGACGACAAGCAGTCCGTGCTTCGCGCAAATTTCTGCGACCCGCTCCAGTTCCTCGCGCGTCCATACTCGTCCGCCGGGATTGTGCGGCGTGCACAGCAACAGCATTTTTGCCCCGGCCGCCGCCTGCTTCTCCAGCAGCTCGAAATCCATCTCATAGCGGTCATTGCGAAGGACAAGCGGATTGTTCACGACCTCCCGCCCGTTCATGCGAATGACGTCGAAGAACGGATAATAGACCGGCGATTGCAAAATGATTCCGTCCCCCGGCTGCGTAAACGTCTGCACCGCCACGCTCAACGCCGGCACCACTCCCGGGCTGGAAGAGAGCCAATCCTGCTCGATCCGCCATCCATGGCGCCGCGACAGCCATCCGACAATTGCGTCGTAATAGCTTTGAGGCCGCATCGTGTAGCCGTAAATGCCATGCTCCGCTCGATGTTTGATCGCGTCCACGACTTCCTTCGGGGGCTCAAAATCCATATCCGCTACCCACAAAGGCAGAATATCGGGACGACCGAACAGCTTCTCCGATTGATCCCACTTGTAGGAGGCCGTTCCCGTCCGGTCGATGCGTCTGTCGAAATCGTATTTCATGCGTTTTCCTCCGATTCGTTTTACCCGTTGATTTCCCGCTCCGCAGCCTCGATTGCCTGCCGCAGATCCTCCAAAATATCGTCCCCATGCTCAAGTCCGACGGAAAACCGCAGCAACCGGTCGTCCACGCCGACCGCGCGACGGATTTCTTCCGGTATGTCCGCATGCGTCTGTACCGCCGGGTAGGTCATTAGAGACTCCGCGCCTCCCAGGCTTTCCGCAAATGCGATCAGCTTAATGTGGCGCAGGATCGGCTCTATCGTGCGGGCATCCTTCATTCGGAAGGAGAAGATGCCTGTATTGCCGGAAGACTGGGCGTTCTGAATCTCATGTCCGGGGTGATCCGGCAGCGCCGGGTAGTATACCTCTTCCACGGAAGGGTGATCCTTAAGCCACTCAGCAATCTTCGTCGCGTTTGCCTGGTGCCGCTCCATCCGCAGCGCCAGCGTCTTCATGCCGCGCATCAGCAACCAGGAGTCCTGGGGAGCAAGCACCGCGCCAATCGAGTTGTGCAAGAACGCCACGTCCGCGGACAATTTCTCGCCCTTAGTTACGATGAGACCCGCAAGCACGTCGTTATGGCCGCCCAGGTACTTGGTTGCGCTGTGGACGACGATATCTGCGCCAAGCTCGATCGGCCGTTGGAAGAACGGCGTCAGCAGCGTATTGTCCACAATTGTGAGCAGGCCGCTGCGCTTCGCCCAAGCCGTCACCTTGGCAATATCCGTAATCATCATCAGAGGGTTCGTCGGCGTCTCGATGAGCACCGCCTTCGTATTCGGCTTGCGATGCGATTCAAGGGCATCCAGATCATTCGTATCGATATAAGTCGCCGTCACGCCGAACCTGGACATTACCTGCTCCAGCAGTCGGTATGTTCCTCCGTATAGATCCAGCGATACGAGCAAATGGTCTCCGCTGCTGAACAAAGAGAAAACGATCTGCAGCGCGGCCATGCCCGAACTAGTCGCGAAGCCTGCGTCCCCTCCTTCCAGGTCGGCCGCCGCCGCTTCCAGCACAGCGCGCGTCGGGCTCTTCGAACGGGAATAGTCAAAGCCCGTGCTTTGCCCAAGGCGAGGATGCCGGAAGGCGGTGGAAGGATAGATCGGGAAGCTTACCGCTCCCGTCTGCGGATCGTTCTGCGACCCGATTTGGGCCAAGCGACTTTCAATTTTCATAATGATTCAAGCGCCTCCTAGCGAATTGGTTTGCGACTTGGCTTTGCCTAGCTCATATGGCGTTGCTTGGTAAACGTAATAATTCAGCCAGTTGGAGAACAGCAGGTTGCCGTGCGCTCTCCAGGTGGATAGCGGGAACTTCGTCGGGTCGTCGTTCGGAAAATAGTTCTTCGGAACGTTAACCCGCAGTCCTTTGGCTTTGTCTCGGTCATACTCCCACTTGAGCGATTGCGGATCGTACTCGGAATGGCCGGTCACGAAAATCTGTTTGCCGTCCGCTGACGCCGCGATGTAGACCCCGGCCTCCTCCGATTCCGACAAAATTTCCAGCCCCGGCGCTTTCTCCACGTCCTCCCTCAACACTTCGGTGTGGCGAGACTGAGGCGCGTAGAACATTTCGTCGAAGCCCCGCAGCAGAGGCGTATTTGGTTTCGTCACTCCATGCGCGAAGACGCCGAACATTTTGTCCTGAAGCGGATATTTCGGAATGCCGAAGTGGTGATACAGCCCTGCCTGCGCTCCCCAGCAAATATGGAAGGTGGACGTCACGTTATCGACCGACCAATCCATAATTTCCTTTAGCTCTTCCCAGTAGTTCACTTCCTCGAACGGCAAGTGCTCGACAGGAGCGCCGGTAATAATCATCCCGTCGTACTTCTCGTCTTTAATGTCTTCGAATGTTTTATAGAAGCTGGACAGATGCTCAGTGGACGTATTTTTGGATGTGTGCGTCTTCGGATGCAGCAATACCGCCTCCACTTGCAGCGGGGTATTTCCGATCAGGCGCAGCAGTTGGGTTTCCGTCGTTTCCTTCGTCGGCATCAAATTCAGGATCGCGATCCGCAGCGGGCGAATATCCTGATGATACGCGACGCTTTCATCCATGACGAAGATGTTCTCTTGTGCCAGCACTTCCTTGGCCGGCAAGTGGTCCGGTACTTTAATCGGCATATTCATTCCTCCTATTGGGCCGAATGTTGCATGTCGCCAAATAAAAAACGACCCCAAATGAGTTCAGGGTCGTGTATCCGTCAATCGTACGCGCGCCCCTCTCATCTGTCAGAAACATACCGTTTCCGCAAGAATTAGCACCGTGCGTATAATAGCTACGCCGGTTGCCGGGCTTCATAGGGCTAGTCCCTCCGCCTGCTCTTGATAAGATGGCCATCATTATTTGGTTGTCGGGAAAACTACCCTTAATGTACCCGAAATCGCGGGGACAGTCAAGGTGTCGTTTATGCGCGGGCCGCCGTCTGCAAAGGCTTGATTTTCTCCTTGAAAGGTTTGGGGGGTGAGGATTATACTTATCACGTTAACCAACATTATCGACAAAGTCCACGCGACTGCAAAAAGGGGGGAGCCGGGCATGGAAGGCGATAAACCGAAGCCGGATGGAAGTCACATAAAAAATGCAGGATCGATTTCCGTCATTGGCAAGATAACGATGTCCGGCCTCTTCCGGATAATCTATATCGCTTAGGCGGAGTCGTCCTGCATGAACGGAAACGGACATGCAAAAGGAGCGATTCCCATGAAAATCAGACTTGTAAACAATGGCATATTTACGCCGATCGACAGTATTGAAGAAACTTTGATTGCGCCCAAAAACGGATTTTACTGGATTGACGCGGACGTAGACGATCTGGTCGTCCTTCAGCCCCTGTTCGGGCTTCACGATCTCGCCGTCGAGGACTGCTTGACGGAAGAGGAACAGCGGCCAAAGCTGGAAATTTACGAAAACCAGTATTTTCTTGTGATCAACAGCATCCGCTTCGACGATGAGGAAATTTTCCTGAGGGCGCTGAACCTGTTTCTCGGCCGCCACTATCTGATCACGGTTACCCGTCAGAAGATCAACGAAATCCGCAGCGTCAAGCCGATACTATGGGAGCAGGAGGTCGATACGGCCGACCGCTTCATGTACCACCTCGTCGACCTTGTCGTCGACAATTACATTACGGTTGGCGACAGGATCGAAGCTCGCATCGAAAGCCTCGAAGAAGATATTCTCATGCATACGAAGAAATCCCATCTAACCGAGATCATTGGACTTCGAAGCGAGATTTTGTGGCTGAAGAAAGCGCTTGGACCGCAGCGAGATTTGATTGCCACGCTCAACAAGAAGGATTTGCGCCTGATCGACAACGATTTGCAGAAATATTTCGGCGACATCCACGAGAACGCGGTCAAAATTTATGAAACGTTCGAGACTTATCGCGACCTGATGGGCAACTTACGAGAGGCTTACCAATCCAGTCTGGCGAGCCGGGCGAACGAAATTATGAGAGTGTTTACCGCTCTCACGACCATTTTCATGCCATTGACCTTTATTACCGGAATTTACGGAATGAACTTCGACTATATTCCCGGAATGCATTTCGCCTACGGTTCGGTTGTTCTGATCGTCTGTATGACCGTCATCGGAATTGGCATGTTTTACTTGTTCCGCAAGAAGGATTGGCTATGAAAGCGAGCCAACCCGCACCCGATCCGTCCGATAGGCGAATGAAACGCCCTTAGAGCCGGCTTCCTTCATCCATACGAAGGGAAGCCGGCTTTGTTTATAATCGCGGATCAGACGGCTTGAACGACCGATCTGCGATGCCGGATTCGCATCATGCGCAGCTTCGCGTATTTCGTCTCCACTTCATCGGCGGAGACGGAATCCCCATACATTTTGCGAAGCAGCGGCTTCAAATATTGATCTCCGAGCTCGCCGATGGCCGTTTCGAATTGCTGCGCTTCCTCTTCGGTCAACTCGCTGAGCTCCCGCTCCACGATCGGCAGCACATCGTATCCTTCCTCGTCCAGACGCTCAATTCGTTCGATGAGCGCCCGGCGCGAGCATTTTAGATCGTCCCCTAATTGAACCAGTGTTTTACCGCCGCGTATCCCTTCTAGAAGAGAACGTTTCTCCCTGACAATCGCCAGCTTCTTGCTGTACTTTTCCTCCTGCTGCCGGAACATCCAGGACGCCAACTGCTCCGCAGTTACCGATCCCGGCACCCACTCGCTAAGCGGAAACGTATGCCGCCTCTCCATGCCCTGCAGCAGTTCAATGATCTCGCCGCCGTAACGTTCCGTCTTAACCTTCCCGAAGCCCGGAATCTCCCCCAACTCGTCCAGCGTATGGGGCAAATAAACGGCCAGCAGCTGCACTTCCCGATTCGTCGCGATCAGATAGGCCGACTTCTTCTCTTCGACCGCTCTGGCTCTCCTCCAGGTCCGAAGCGTAGATACCACTTCTTCCGCATCTTGCGTGTCCGCATAGCATTGCAGCAGCTGCGGCATAGCTTGACGACGTTCCCAGAACGGCACCTCCTCCAACATTCCGTCCAGAAGAGGCCTGAAGCCCAGCTTCATTTTGACAGCGACCCCATGACGGAACGCAGCCAGCAGTTCTTCCCAGCTCATGCCCTCGTACCACAGATCCTGCACCTCCGACGCCGCGTCTTGAAGCGTCCGCCAGCCAACGCTCCAAATTCCCTGCAGTTCGCCGATGAACACCTGTGCGCGCTCATCCGCATGTCCCGTCACCCGCTCGAACTGATTCAAAAATACAACCTGCATTCCAATTCCTCCCCGGCCGCATCCGCGGCTTCATAATGTGCGTTCAACTGCAACGCCGGCCAGGGCAAACACAAAAAGCACCCCACGCCGGTTTGGCGATGAGGTGCTTCCTCAATCGTGCGAACATTGAACAACTTAAGATTATCAGAATTATCCAGGTTAGGCAAGACCTCTTTGATCATTTATAATAAAGGCAACAGCTGCCCCAAGGAGGACTTATCCACATGGTTTTGAAAGATTACGATTTTCTGTCCGATTCGACTGAACAAACGTCGACCCGTTTTGTTACTTTCATTACTCCCGGCCTTAAACGCTTCGATCTGGCCATATTAACGACGAACCGTTTTTACGGCAAAAAATTGGTCACCGACATGATGTTCGGGCGAAGCGCCATACTCGGCCCCGACGACCTGGAGGAAGAGGGCGTGCTTGAATCGGCATTTCGCATCTCCGAAGAAGAAGCCGCTGAGCTAGCTCAGTTCCTGACTCTCGTACTGGGAGCTGTCAACTTCACCGATTAACGGACGAATGGTTCGGATATGCTAACGGAATCAGTCGCTTTAAGAAGGAGTTGAGATTTCGCTATGTCCCCTTTCTCTCCTGAAAACAAGCAGCCGTCGACCGATCTGGCCACGGTAGAATCGCAGCGCAACGACCTCGCTTCCGAGGAGTTCCCGGAGGGGCCTTACGGCTCGCCCGCTCCGATGCACGCCATCGGCAAAAGCTCACCATGGCGCGACGACCAGCGTCCGCCTAACCCTTTCTCCTATGAGAATCGCGAGTTCCATGCCGGTATGGAGCGAGGCTACCCGGGAGACGTCGACGCTCCGGACGAAGTTGTCGAGGAAGACTATCCCTAATCATTCGTTCGGCCCGAATCTGGAATCGGCATACCTGCCGGCCATTTCCGGGCCCCGACCCTCTATTGTTTGCTAATCTGCTGCACCTCGTCAAGCGAAAGGTCAAGCATATCGGCAACTTGCGCTGCACCCAAGCCTTTAGCGAGCATTTTGCGGACTACCTTAGCCCTCTCTTCTGCCATACCTTCAGCTTTTCCTTCAGCTACTCCCTGCTCCTTGCCCTTCAACAGTCCCTCTTCAATGCCCTCCTCATACCCCCAACGCTTCCAGGCCGGCATCAATTCCATAATTGCTTCCCCCTCCTTCGGATGATCGTTCATCAATTCGCGCATGATTCGCTCGTCCTGCTCAGGGTCGGGTTTGAAATACAAATCCGCCACCGACATCAGCAGCGCTATCCGCGCATCGTCCAGCTTCCTTCTGAGCCGTAAAAGCATCCGCAAATACGCCAGACGCATTTCTTTTTTCTCCTTCTCATTGTAACCCATTTTCGCCAGCAGTGCAGCAGCTACCGGATTGTCCGAATCGACAAACCTCCTCAAGGAATGCCGCCTCAGCTCCACCTTCCAATAATGAAATCGGACGATTTCGCGCCCCGGGATGGCCATCCTGAACTTATCCGGTTCCTCGCCGCCTTCGTCCGCGGTGAAGATGGCGATCGGAATAATCAGTCGATGCTCCTTCCAATAGCAAATCGAGAATTTTCGCCTCCTCGCCGACAATATCGACGAGCTGCTCCTGCATCAAAAGCCTCGTATGACTGTGATCCAGCAAAACGTCCAATTCGGGAAAAAACAGCTCGATAAACTCTGCAAAAAAAGTTTGCAGCAGCTTCTTGAATGCTTCGTCATGCGGTATCGCCGCGCCTTTCTCCTGATCCCGCATCCCTCTGTTTCTCATCTCCACCTGCCTCCCCTTTGAGTCGGCCGAAAACGACAAACGCCGCCTACTCCCCGTAAAACAGGGAGCAAGCGGCGTGTTCTTCACGACCGAATATTCAAACTATGCCTAAAATTGTACCAAACCTTGGCAATTTGCGCCAGAGCCAACCTTATCGCAAATCCGGGCCGAACAGCAGCACGTTGCTCAAATTCCGCCCCGGCGTGAACAACTGAACTCCCTGCGAGTAGATGCCGGCCGAAGCGCCTCCGTCCAGCCCCATCGCATCGACGGCTCCCTTGGCTCGCAATAATTCGGCGACTTCTCCGTGCGTCGCCGAACCGGTCGTGACCATGACGACACGGCCGTCCTTCGTAATTCCGATACCGCTACGGGCGGCGCGCTTGGCGTCGGCCCCGTCCTTCTCGACTACCTTGCCGCCTTCGATCAGCTTCGGCCAGGCCTGCACGGCCGTAACGACATCGTTCCAGCGAACGAGTCTCCCCTCCGCGTTTGAGTACGTCACGCGGTAATGCACCTTCCGACCGACCTTGAACATTTCCTTCAGCTCCGCCAAGCTTTCGCGCTGATTGACGATTACGTAGCCGTCGCGGGGTATTTTAGCGTTTTCGCCTTTCGCAACCCTAATCACCTTACCGCCGCTGACGACGATCATGACGCCTGTATCGGTGCCGATTCTCGCACCGTAGTCGGGCGTATAGATCGTTGTCCCGCTGCCTGCCCGACGGTTAACGTAGCTTGCCGACCAGCGACGCTGCGAATCGTACAGCCCGTCGAAGCCCCCTGCAATGCTCGGCGACGCCTCATCAAGCCGTGCGGTGCCGTCCGCAGCAAAGCTAACGATCGTACCTACGCTGCCAGTATTAAACAGCAGCTCTCCGTCTTTGACAAGCGTTCCGTAGGGCAACGGCACTTCATCGTTGTACGCGGCGAAATAAGTGCCGTTAATCGCATAGCTCGCCTGACGTCTCGTTACGATCGCTTTCATCGCTTCCGCGTTGCCTAGCGCGTCCTTCCCAAGTCCCAGACCGGCAGGCATCCCTTGCGGCAGCACGATCGTATTGACGTAGGCTTTCCGGCCGTTCAGCTTCGTTTGGCCCGATTCCGTCTTCGGCGCGGAGGCCGACTTGAATTTGACGGGATCAACGATCTGCAACCGAAAGCTGCAACTGGCGGCCTCGCGCTCGTAGCCGGACGCTGTGACCGCTACTTGCGTCGTTCCTTTTGCCAGCGGTATCGCGATGCCTTGCGAAGTGACGCGGGCTAACTTCGGATTTGCGAATTCATAATATAAATACGGTTCATATTGAAACAGCGCGTCCAGACTCGTCTTCGCGCTCATCGGCAGCTTAACCGTTTCTCGCGGACAAACCAGTCCGTCTTCCGCCGTCTGCTCCTCCTGTGAAGCCGACGATGCCGCTGGCCTATCTGTCCCGGCATCCGCTCCCATCAAGCTGAATCCAATTAGTGCTACTCCTGCTGTCTTCGCCAAAAAACGCAACCTCTTACCCACGAAAAAAGACCCCTCCATTCCGAATAATGTTATTTTCGGACGGAAGGGGGCTAATGTTTAGAAACCGAAGTAATTTTTAGCGTTGCGGTAGCAGATATCCTCCACCATTCCGGCGAGCAGCTCCATATCGTGCGGGGCTTCTCCGCGCTCGACCCACCCGCCGAGCATATCGCACAAAATTCTGCGGAAGTATTCATGACGAGGATAGCTCAGGAAGCTGCGGGAATCCGTCAGCATGCCGACGAACCGGGACAAGAGGCCGAGATTAGCCAATGCGTTCATCTGCTCCAGCATGCCGTCCTTCGTATCGTTAAACCACCAGGCCGAGCCGAGCTGAATTTTCCCCGGAATTCCGCCGCCCTGGAAGCTGCCCATCACTGTTCCCAGCACATAATAATCCTTTGGATTCAGCGAGTACAGAATCGTTCTCGGCAAGCTTGCTTTGGCATCGATGCCGTCCAGCAGCTTCATCAGCGGATAGGCCAGTTCGCCGTCGTGAATCGAGTCGAAGCCGGTATCCGGCCCGAGCCGGGCGAACGAACGGCTGTTGTTGTTCCGGGATGCATGGATGTGGAGCTGCATCGTCCAGCCGAGCTTGCTGTACTGCTCGCCCAGATGAAGCAGCGTGTACGTCTTGTACTTGCTTTCCTCCTCCAGCGTCAACGTCTCGCCGCCAAGCGCTCTCGTATAGATGGCGGACACTTCTCCGAGACTCGTCTCGGCGTACAGGACGCGATCGAGCGCATGGTCCGACACCTTGCAGCCGACCTTCGCGAAGAAAGCGATGCGGTTGTCTACCGCCTCCAGAAAATCTTCGTACGTATCGACGTTCATTCCCGCCGTCTCGCCGAGCTTGCGCACCCAAGGCACGAACGTGTCGCGGCGAATTTCCAGCCCTTTATCGGGCCGGAACGACGGGAGCACAAGACAATCGAAATCGGCGATACCTTTAATCCCCTCGTGATACTCCAGTGTATCGGTCGGATCGTCGGTCGTGCAGATGACGCGCACGCGCTGGTCCCGGATCAGCCTTCTGACGGAAAAGTCGTCGGAACGCAGCACCGCGTTCGCCTTCTCCCAGATCGTCGGCGCGTTCTTCTCGTTAATCGGTTCCTCGATGCCGAAATAGCGCCTCAGCTCGAGATGCGACCAGTGATACAGCGGATTGCCGAGCGTCGCGGGAACCGTCCTCGCCCAGGCGAGGAAACGGTCGTAGTCGTCCACCCCCTGCCCTCCGGTCACAAGCGTTTCCTCGATTCCGTTCGCCCGCATCGCCCTCCACTTGTAGTGGTCCCCGTACAGCCAAATTTCCGCGAGGTTGCCGAAGCGCTTGTCCTCGTAGATTTCCTGCGGATTCAGATGGCAGTGGTAGTCAATAATCGGCTGCCCCGCCGCGTAATCGTGATACAGCCTCCGCGAAACCTCGCTCTGAAGCAAAAAGTGATCGCCCATGAACTCCTTCACTGCGTTATCGCCCCTTCATCGAAATTTGACCAGCTCGTCTACACGCACCGCCTGCCCCGTGCGGATCGAACGGTTCGCCGCGATGCCCGTCAATATGCTTTTCGCTCCGTCATTATGATTCGCCGCCCGCTTAAACCGATCCTCCGCCGGAACGCCGAAAATATCGTTCAGCAGCACCGGATCGCCGCCGCCGTGTCCGCCTTCGCCCTCTTCAACGTCGACCTCGTAAGGAGCCGCAAACATCGGGAACACGGTGATGGATCTGTCTTTAAGCGCGCCTTCCTCGGATTTCTCGCCGCCCGAGTTGACATACGATTGTTCGACGATCGTCATCTCGATGCGCCCCTTCGTGCCGTTAAACGCAATGCGGTAGCCTTCCCAAGGGAGGTAGGCGTTAAGCGAATACGTCAAAATCGCATTGTTCTTATACCTTACCAGCACGCCCATCGTATCTTCGATGCTGATGCCGTCTCCGAACACGCTCTGGTCGCGCTGGTAGCCGTCCTCATGCTCGGCGTCCAGATAGAGCGCCTTCAGGTTGTCGTTCCCGTCAAGCGGCAGCGCGAACGGATCGTCCTTGGCGTTCGGATTCCCGGTGGCGCGATCGTAGAACTTCGTAACTCCGCGCTGCTCTGCGTTCTCCTTGCCGTAGAACAGCAAATCCCCGAAAGCGAACACCGTGTCCGGCTCCGAGCCGATCCAGAAGTTGACGAGGTCGAAATGGTGCGTCGACTTATGGACGAGCAGGCCGCCGCTGTTTCTTTTGTCCCGGTGCCATCTCCGGAAATAATCCGCCCCGTGCTGCGTATTCAACAGCCATTCGAAGTGGACCGAAGTAATTTTGCCGATCGCGCCGTCTTCGATCAGTTCGCGGGCTTTCGTATGGTGCGGCGCATAACGATAGTTAAATGTCACCCTCACGTTCCGCCCGGTGCGCTCGACCGCGTCCAAAATGTCCTGACACTTCTTCTCGTCGACCGTCATCGGCTTTTCGGTCACGACGTCGCAGCCAAGCTCCATCGCGCGGATGATGTACGTATGGTGAGTGCGATCCACACTCGTCACGATAACGGCGTCCGGCCGTTCCTTCACGATCATCTCTTCGAACTGCTCGGCCTTGTAAGTCGCCACCCGGGGGTAGCCGTAACGATCGGTCAACTGCCGATTCGCGTACTCCATTCGAGTCTGATTCGTGTCGCAGAACGCCAGCAGCTCCGACGTATCGCGGAAAGACGTCGCGATCGCCGAATAGAAAAACTCCGCCCGTCCTCCCGAGCCGACTAACACATACTTTTTCTTGTCGCTCATATTCGCTCACCCTTATGTTGGATTTGTTGTTCCGATAAGAGTAACTTATAGCAAACAAGAAACGTTTTCTCCTTCTTTCCTGCTCACTTCGGCCAAAACCCCGCATATTTTGCTATAATACGTAATAGATCATAGCGAACGGAAAGAAGGTGCTGCCGCGTTGACTGCTTCATCTTTGACGGAGAGGCTTGAGCACGGAAACCTGTCCGACTCTTTCTACATCGAATACGTGAGTCGCACCCAACCTTTTACGATGGAAGCGCATCATTTTCATTCTTACTTCGAGCTGTACTGTCTGTTGTCCGGCACGCGCGATTATTTCGTCCGCGATTCGACGTACGGCGTAGAAGCCGGCGACCTCGTCTTCATCGGCCCCAACGTGCTGCACCGAACCCTGCTCGCAGGCGACCCCGCTCATGCGCGCATTGTCGTCCATATCGACGATCGCTACGTCCGGAACGTACTCGGGGAGCATGCCGAGCTGCTGCTGGGCCCTTTCGTCGCCGCCGCGCCGATCGTCCGGCTGAAGGGCGAGCAAAGGCTTCGGCTGGACGCATTAACGGACCGCATACTCGAAGAGCTTCGTATGCGACCTCCCGGTTTCGAGCTAGCCCTTAGGTCGGCTTTCGCGGAGCTATTGCTGCTCTCTGCTCGCGCCGTTCATGCCGGGCATGCCCCGGAAGCCTCCCTGTCCTCGCCGATGCATCGCAAAATGTCCGAAATCGTGCGCTACCTGAACGCGAGCTACGGAGAGCCGATCAAAGTCGGCGAACTGGCCGAGCGTTTTTATATCAGCCCGTACCATATGAGCCGCTCGTTCAAAGCGGCAACCGGCTTTACGGTCATCGACTACCTGAATTTGACGCGCGTCAAGGAAGCGCAGCGACTGCTTCGCGCAACCCGTCTGCCAATCACGGAGATTGCGGCTCGCACCGGCTTCGACAACTTCTCCCACTTCGGCAAAACGTTTAAAAAAATAACCCGGGCTTCCGCCCGGGATTATCGCAAGGAGCATAGCGCCGCCTCTCCACAATAGCATACAATGCGGTCGGGAGGCTTCATTACAGCGATACGCTTTTTCTCGTTATTTAACTGTGAGTCTTCTCCGCGTCTGCTTTTCTGGCTGAGCCTTTATTGCTCCAATTGCTGCTTGTAGCGGTCGTAGGCGGCGAGGTAGATGCTCTCCATTTCCCCATAGTTCATGGATTTTACCTTAGAGACGTAATCCTCGAACTTGTCGAGAGATTCCGTGCCGACCACGGCTTGTTATCATCCGGCCACAGGTAATAGCGATCCGTCGTCGGTGGAAGCAGCTTCGCCGGCTTGGCCGCGTTCTTGCCGACAACCTCCAGCGCTTCCTCGTTGGACGGACACATATTGTCCAGCGGCGTTCGATTGCCTTGCTCGATGCGGAACCATATTCAAACGGCGCTTCGGCCAAAATTTCACCCATTTTCTGCAGAGCCTGAGGATTCGTCATGCCTGCGGCCTGCTGGTGTCCACCGACATGCCGGTATCGGCCGTCGCGTACGAGGCGGGATTCGGTTCGTTCCAGACGTTCTCCCGCGCCTTTCTTAAGCTGAAGGGGATAAGCCCTTCCGTCTACCGCAAGCAATTGGGACAGGGAAGGCTAGGTCAGGCTTGAAAAGGGGGAATAAAGAAGCAAGTGCCGTCCCTGGTCGTCTTGACCTTTCGGGACAGCACTTGCCATGGGACTGAACTATGATTATGAAACTGAGAGAACCAGCTTGCTTACGTCCTTAACAAGGCTGTTAAACTCCAATTCCTCGAACAGAGACGCGATTTGGGCCTGATTCGGCTGCCAGTAACACTCCTCTGCGGTGCAGATGACAGGCGCTTCGCAATGAATCGTCGCCAGTTCGCGGCATAGGTGCAGCATCTCGACGTCCGCTTCGATTTTAGCTTTAACGCCCTTCGGCAGCAGATGCAGGTTTTCCAGTATTCCGTCAATAGATCCATACTCTACGAGCAGCTTCGTCGCCGTCTTCTCTCCGATGCCTTTAACGCCCGGATAATTGTCCGAGGAGTCACCTATTAATCCTTTCAGATCGATGAACTGCTTTGGCGTTAATTGCTTCTCTTCCAGCAGCATCCCCGGATCATAGACCGCATAATTGGACGGTCCCTTCTTCATGATCACCACTTTAACCCGCTCGTCGACCAACTGCAGCATATCATGATCGCCGGTCAGCACATAGACGTCCATATGTTTGCCGAATTGCTTGGACAGCGTTCCGATGCAATCGTCCGCCTCGTAGCCGACGATGCCGACATTCGGAATGCCCAGCCCGCTTGCGACCTTTTTCACAAGGTCGAATTGCGGAATCAGATCCGCCGGAGCTTCCGGGCGGTTCCCTTTGTACGCGTCGAACTTCTCGGTCCGGAACGTCTTGCTGCCCATATCCCAGCAGCAGATAATATGCGTCGGGCCGAACGTTCGACAAGCATCCAGCAAATACCTGACGAAGCCGAATACCGCATTCGTCGGAAGACCCGCTTTTGTCTTGCGGATGTAGCCTCCGTAAGCGTTGGCATAGTAGCCCCTGAACAGAAGCGCCATGCCGTCGACGAGCATCACCTTTGGTTCCGACATGTTCATTTCCCCCTTTATTTCCACGGGTCGGTTCCTCGAACGAATTCACCGACTCGTTTCGCCGCCTCCGCCAGAATTTCCTCTTCCTCGACCAGCGCCAGCCTGACAAAACCTTCTCCCTCTGCGCCAAACGCGTTGCCCGGTATCGACGCTACGCCGGTAGCGGCCAGTAGCGACTGCGAGAAGCTGCGCGAGGACCAGCCCTCGGGAACACGCGCCCACAGGAACATCGTCGCCTGAGGAGACGTCACGTTCCAGCCTTGCTCGCGAAGAGCGCGAACGAATACGTCCCGGCGGCGCTCATATAGGCCGGAAATCGGCTTCGGCGCGTTCATATCCATCTCCAGCGCCGCGATTCCCGCTTCCTGAGCGCCCAGGAAGACGCCGAAATCGATGTTGTTCTTCAGATCGCGCAAGCTGGACAGCGCTTCCCGGTTGCCGACCGCAAAACCGAGTCTCGTGCCGGCCAAGTGATACGACTTGGATAGCGAGTGGAATTCAATGGCGACGTCCAACGCGCCCGGAACTTCCAGCACGCTGGGCGGACTGAAGCCGTCGAAGGCCATCTCGCTGTAGGCGTTATCGTGAACGAGCAGAACGCCATGCTTGCGCGCCGTATGTACCGCCTTCTCGAAGAAGGCCAGATCGGCCGTCGCGGACAAAGGGTTGCTCGGATAATTCAAAATCATGAATTTGACTCGATCCCAGACAGCTTGCGGCACAGCCTCGAAGTCTGGCAAGTAGCCGTTCTCCTCCAGCAACGGCAGCGGAATCGCCTCGACGCCCGCCACAGCCAGCCCCGCGACGTAAACCGGGTAACCGGGATCGGGCAGCAACGCCGCATCTCCCGGATCGGCAACCGCGAGCGGCAAATGCGCCAGTCCGTCCTGCGTGCCCATCAGGGAGAGAATCTCGCTTCGCGAATCCAGTTCCACGCCGAACCGATATTTGAACCACTTCGCTACCGTTTCCCGAAAGGCCAGTGTGCCTTCCGTTCCGGGATAGCGGTAAGTATCGGACCGCAGACTGGCGGCGGCCAGAACGCCGCGCAGCTCCTCCTCCGGCGGACGATCCGGGCTTCCGATATCGAGCGAAATGACGGATAATCCTTGTTCCCGCGCCTCCCGCTTCCAACCGGCCACCTCGGAGAAAATCGCCGAGCCGAGCCGGTCCAGTTTTTGCGCGCGCACATTAAGCTTCTTCATTGTCCGTACCACTCCGGACCGAATTCCTGTTCGCGGAAGCCGATCGTCGTTTTGACTCCGTCTGAAACGATAGGACGCTTGATGAGCATACCGTTCGACGATAGCAGCCGAATTTTTTCTTCGTCGGACATTGCCGCCATTTTGTCCTTAAGCCCCATTTCCCGGTAGACTTCGCCGGACGTATTAAACCATTTGCCGATCGGCAGCCCGCTGGAAGCGATCAGCTTGCCCAGTTCTTCGGCCGACGGCGGCGTCTCGCGAATATCGTTCAGCTCCAACTCGTAGCCATGCTGCTTCAAAGCTTTGATGGCCGCCTTGCACGTGCTGCAAGTCGGCAGATGATACATTTTCAACGCTTTTGCCACTTCAACTAACCCCTTCTCTTAATCGTTGGCCAATTTGAGGAGCTCTCGCTCCAGCAGTCTCATATCTTCCGGAAGCGCCGCTTCCAGCCTCATCTCTTCTCCCGTAACGGGATGACGAAAACCTAATCTGCAGGCATGCAAGGCCTGTCTGCCAATAATGCCGGACACCCTCTGCGCCGCCTCCGACTCGTTCCACCGTTCCTCCGAGTAGTAGCTGTCCCCGATAATCGGACAGCCGATATGCGTCATATGAACGCGAATCTGGTGCGTTCGGCCCGTCCCCAGTCTCACGTCGACCGCGCAGGCTTGCTCCCCGTACGTTTCGGCGACCCGGTAAAACGTTAAGGACGGCGCTCCGTCCTCGCGCACAACGCGCCGGTGCGGATCTTCCGTCTGCCTTCCAATTGGCGCGTCGATTCCGCCCTCCGCCGCCGGAGGGCGGCCGTAAACGTACGTTCGATACTCCTTAACGACGGTCCCCTCGGACATTTGCGCCGACAGCTGCTGCTGAGCGAGCGAATGCTTGGCGACGACGACCAGACCGGACGTATGCTCGTCCAGACGATGAACCGGACGAAACCTGACCCGTTCGCCTTTCTCCTGCCAATAGTGCATAACGCCGTTGGCCAGCGTATTTAGATAGTGTCCCGTCGTCGGATGGACGATCAGCCCGGCAGGCTTGTTCAACACAAGCAGATGCTCGTCCTCGAACACGATGTCCAGTTCCATCGGCTGCGGCAGAATCGTTTCCGAGCTTTCCGCCTCCATGCGCAGGGAAATAACATCTCCCGCAACTACTTTATGGTTGGGCCATACCTTCTGCCCGTTGACGGACAGTCCTTCCTCCGACGTTTTAAGCCGCACCATCAGCCTGCGCGAAATGCCTATTCGCTTGCGCAGCACATCCCTTAGCGTGCGGCCTTCGTCACCCGTCTCCGCCACAAACTCGATCGGCGCGTAGTATTCCGTCCCCTTGCTTGTTTCGTCCATCCAGCTACGTCCTCCGGCGAAACACCGAAGCGCTCCGTTCGTATTCGACATCCGTCACATTCAAGCGGGCATTGGCCGCTCTTGCCGCGGAGAAGAAATAGTCCGACAGGCGGTTTAAGTATTTCCGCACCTCTTCCGGGCACTCCTGCTCCCGCGCCAAAGAGACGACCCTCCGCTCCGCCCGCCTGCAGACGGTTCTGCAAACGTGAAACAGAGCTGCCGGTTCGCTTCCTCCGGGTAAAATGAATTTCTCAAGCGGCGGATTAGACGCTTCCAGTTCGTCAATCCACCGTTCCAATCGTTCCGTCATCTCCGGGGCGACCTTCATCTTGTCCGGATCGAGGCAAGCGTAGCTCAAATCGGAGCCGCAATCGAATAGCTCGTGCTGAATCAGCGTGAGCTGTTCAAGCCGATCGCTCCACTCCCCGTCCGGCAATCTGGCGATGACCGCTGCCGCTTGACCGACGAAGCTGTTCAACTCGTCGATCGTACCGTAAGCTTCCACTCTTGCATCGTCTTTCTCGACGCGCGCGCCGATTACCGACGTTTTCCCCCCATCGCCGGTCCGCGTGTAGATTTTCATTTGGTTTCGTTCCTCTCTTGTATACGATAGCCTTTCATTTCCACGGCCATTCCGGCCGTTACCCGATAGACGGCATGACTTGCCCTCAGCAAAACGCGATTCGCCTCCGCCAGCCGCCCGGCATATTCCAGTTCCAGGGCGGCAGGGGCTAAACCGATCGCCGGCTCTTCCGTCACGACGACAATCCTGCCCTCGAACGCCAGTATCGCCTGGATCGTCTGCTGCCATTTGGCCGCTGCGAACCCGAAGGCTTCGTCTATCGTTCCCTTGGCCTCCGTTCGCGCGAACGAAGCCCTGAGCCATCCCGACAAGCTGTCGACGACAACGACTCTCCGCTCCGCGCGATAAAAGTTCGACTCCATATTGATCGCATCGATCTTCTCGGGCAGAGTTCCGTCCGCCTCCGACATTGTCCTGAAGAAACCTGTTTCACTTCTACCCTCAGGATGTTCAGCCGCTTCCCCGTATGGAAAAGAAGGACAGGACAAGCGAATGCCTTCGCGCCCGACGGCAATCGCAAGCTCGTTCGCGAAAGCGGATTTTCCGCAGCCGATGCCGCCGATCACGAGCCACAGCATCTGCTCCCCCTCCTTGCTATAGAAAAAAAGAGGCCGGTGAGTTCGTCACCGCGCCTGCTCCCTGCCCAATAGAACAATCTTCATATATTCGTTAATCTTCCGATCTAATTGCCTGCTCAGCTCCATGACGGAATCCGCGACGAAGGAGCGCTCCTGCAGGAACGTATCCGTCATTACCTTCCTGAGAAGGTCGATTTCCTCCGCCAAATCCGCCGCTTGGCCCGAGTAACGAGAAATGGGTGCATCGGCTTTTGAAGACGACATTTTTTTCGATTTATGTTTTGCCTCAGCCATGTAACTCCCCCTTCTCATAATCGAGCGATATAGGTTGGGTTCAACTTATACAGACTCGACGGGTCGAAAATCATGGTTATTATAGCAAAACATTAATCGTTTGAATATGCTTTTTGTAATTTATTCATTTTTATTCCAAACTTCTAAGGAATTGATGAATTCTCTCCAGCGCTTCTGTCAGTTGTACGACAGAGGTCGCATAGCAGCAGCGCAAGAAGCCTTCTCCGCCCTTGCCGAACACATGGCCGGGAACGGCTGCTACTTTGCCCTCCAGCAGCAGCCTCTCGGCAAACTGCTCGGACGTCATTCCTGTCGATCGAACGGACGGGAACGCATAGAACGCGCCCTGAGGCTCGTGGCATTCCAGCCCCATATCGCGGAAGCCTTGCACGACTAGACGGCGCCGCTGGTTATACGATTCCATCATGCGATCCTTCTCTTCCAACCCGCCCTTGGTCAAAGCTTCAAGCGCGGCTACCTGCCCCATCGTCGGCGCGCACATGATCGTATATTGGTGAATTTTGAGCATGGCGCTGATTAAATCCGGGTGTCCGCAAGCATAGCCCATCCGCCAGCCGGTCATCGCGAACGCTTTGGAAAAGCCGCTGACGAGTATCGTCCGGTCCTTCATCCCGGGCAACGACGCAAAGCTCGCATGCTTGCCGTTAAACGTCAGCTCCGCGTAGATTTCGTCGGAGATGACGATCAAATCGTGTTCTTCCACGATTTTGGCGATCGGCAGCATTTCTTCATAGGTCATGATTGCCCCGGTCGGATTGCTCGGATAGCAGAGAACCAGAATCTTCGATTTGGGCGTAATCGCCGCCCGCAAGCTTTCCGGCGTCAGCTTGAACTCGTCTTCGGCGAACGTCTCGATGCCTACCGCCACGCCGCCGCTTAGGGACGTGATCGGCGAATAGGAGATGTAGCAAGGCTCGGGAACGAGAATTTCGTCGCCCGGCTCGATCAACGCGCGCAACGCCAGATCGATGCCTTCGCTGCCTCCCACAGTAACGATCATTTCTTTGCCCGGATCGTAGGTCAAATTAAATTGATCGTATAAGTATTGTCCGATCGCTTCCCGCAGCTCCAGCATGCCCGCATTCGGCGAGTATTGCGTCTTGCCTTTTTCCAGGGAGTATACGGCTGCGTCTCTGACCCGCCACGGCGTCACGAAATCCGGTTCGCCTACGCCAAGCGTAATAATGTCTTTACCTTTGCTGGCGCTAACCAAGTCGAAGAAGCGACGGATTCCGGAAGGCGGAATCTCGCGGGCGCGGGAAGCCAAGTAACGCTGCATACCCTCGCTTCGCGAAGGATCGGCCAGCGCGACGTTCGGCTTTTCCTCATCTTTAATCATTGGACATTCTTCCTTTACGTTTACGTTAGAGACTGCGTTAAAATTAATGTGCAGCTAATTTCGTCACAGCTCCTTAAACCGCAAGTTTATGGTTTTATGGCGATACGAGCAGACGATGATCGTCTTCGATCTCTTCGAAAATAATGCCGTCCTGCTTATATTTTTTGAGAATAAAGAACGTTTTGGTGGAAATGACCGATTCGATCGTCGACAATTTGTTGGAGACGAACGAAGCGACTTCTTTCAGGTTTTTACCTTCGATCTCGACCAGCAAATCGAACGCGCCGGACATCAGATAGACCGATTTCACTTCAGGGTACAAATAAACGCGCTCCGCGATGTTCTCGAATCCGCGCCCTCTTTCCGGAGTGCAATTCACCTCGATCAACGCCGTTACCTTCTCATCGTCGACCTTGCTCCAATTGACGACGGTCGCATACTTGACGATGACGTTATCCCGCTCCATTTCCGCGATCGCCGCAGACACTTCCTCTTCGGCAGCCCCCAGCATCGTCGCGATCGTAGCGGCGGACAAGCGGGCGTCCTCCTTGAGCAAATCCAAAATGCTCAATTTCAATTCGTTCATCCTGATCCCTCCTGAATTACTCTTCATGATACATCAAAAACAGGCCGAATGGATAGTCAAATCCAAGGATGCTCTAAAAAATCCCCGTACCGGCGCTAGCGCGCCGATCGGGGACGAGTCTCGTTATTGGTAAGCCGGAGCTTGAGCGCCGTTCTGCGCATTCATCGCCATGTTGGCTTGCGCCGATTGCGTCTGCTGAACGAATTGCGAAGTCTTCTGTTGCGTCTGCTGGTACGACTTCAATTGCTTGTCGATATCCGGCTTAAGCGCCTGCGAAGGAAGGTTGTACATGTTGTTTTGCTGCATCGCGCTAAACAGTTCGCCTTGCAGTTTCAGGGTATCGTCGAGAAGTTGCGTGAACATTTGCCGAACGACCGGACAAGCCGATTCGGTTGCTGCCGTGGCGTATTCGCGAGTAACCCGTTTGAGATCGGCCAAAATCGTATAAGCCATATCCTCGTCGGGAAGCACCGGATTGTTAAACATCGTTAAAACCTCCTTTTAAGCTTGGGGTTGGGCCGGGGCGAGCGGTTGGTGCTCCTGTAGCGAGCTCAGCAGCGTGTTGTAATGCTGCGTATGCACGTCCACCATGTGCGAGCACGCCTGACGCAGCTGCGGATTCGTAATGGTAGCGGCTCCTATGGCGCACTGTTTGATCAACAAGTCCTCGTTCGACATCGAATCGGCGATGTATTCCAGTTCTTTGGCTGTGATGGCTTGCATGGATTATCATACCTCCCGGGCATTCATTGGCACATCAAGATGTAGTCTTTGTTGATTCCCCTTCGGGTATACACCCGTAATAAATGGAACAAGTTTTCCCCCAGACATAAGTAAAAACGCCTGCGGAAATCCGTAGGCGCAACGTACCGATGCTATTATTCAAAAAATGTCCATACTCAAGTAACGTTCGCCCGTATCCGGAGCGATGCACAGCACGCGCTTGCCCGGCCCCAGACGCCGAGCGACTTGCAAGGCCGCCCATACGGACGCCCCGGACGAAGGACCTACCAGCAGACCCTCCAGGCGTGCTAGACGTCTGGTCGTCTCCAATGCGTCCTCATCCTTAACTTGGATGATCTCATCGTAGATCGATGTGTTCAAAATTTGCGGCACAAAGCCCGGGCTTGTCCCGACCAGCTTATGCGGCCCCGGCTGTCCGCCGGAAAGCACGGGAGAGCCTGCTGGCTCAACGACCGCAATATGTAGGCCAGGGAGTTTCTCGCGCAATGCTTCCCCCGTCCCTGTCACCGTGCCCCCAGTGCCGGAGGTTGCGACAAACGCGTCCAGACGGCCGTCCGTTTGTTCGAGAATTTCCAATGCGGTCGTCGTACGATGAATGTTCGGATTGGCCGGGTTCTCGAATTGATTCGGCATGTAGCTGCCGGGGTTTTGCTCGATTAGCTCGCGAGCCTTGGCGATCGCTCCCGGCATGCGTTCGGCTGCCGGCGTGAGCACCACTTCCGCACCGTAGGCGCGAAGCAAAGAAATGCGCTCCGCTGTCATATTATCCGGCATAACGAGAATCAGCCTGTATCCTTTAGCAGCCGCATACATGGCAAGTCCGATGCCCGTATTGCCGCTGGTCGGCTCGACGATCAAGCTTCCCGGCCCGATCAATCCTCTCGTTTCCGCATCTATAAGCAGACCGGATGCGGCGCGATCCTTGACGCTTCCGCTAGGATTCATTTTCTCCAGCTTGACAAGCACTTGAGCGTCCTGCGGTCCCGTCAACCGCTGAAGGGCGACGGCAGGCGTGTTTCCAATCAGGTCGATTACAGATTGAACCATACGGGTCATACTTCATTCTCCTTATCATGGCGACTTAAGCCGCGTATAAAACGTTGACGCGCTTCATCTCCCAGAAAGGAATGAGTCGCAAAGCAGGACGGACATACAAACATCGTCAGCTTGAACGGAGCCTCCAGCAAAGGCGCATCCGAGTTTCCCGGCACGCGCGGAGCAAACTCGGCAGCCCCGACGAGACGCTCTCCGGCTTCAATCATATATTCGCGGCAGACTGGACATTCGGGCATGAGAGCCTGTTCGTCGTAGAGCTCCGTCAGCGCCTCGTCAAAGCGGACAAGCTGCTCGTTAGAATCCAGATCCTCCTCGTCCAGCCAGCCTAGGTCCTCGTCGTCGTCAATGGATACGAGACGTTCATCTTCCGCCTCTTCTTCCTCTGACTCTTCTTCGTCTCCAAGGCTAAATTGAAGCGTGCGATAGCCGTCAAGCTCATTGTCGCACACCGGACAAATTTTCTCCGGCTCTTCTCCCTCTTCTTGGATAATCTCGCTTTGACACCATGGACAAATAGTAACCGACATGACGTATTAAGCCTCCTTCATCATATAGAATACGCCGACCGCGATGAACAAAATCGCCAAGGCAAGCAAAGTTCCCCACAAATATTTCATAGCTTTTGTTCCCTCCGTGCTCAAATGACGGCTGCGCCGATAATATAGGACAAGGAAACGGACAATACGAGCGACAGGAGACCTACCGCACGATTATCCTTGCCGATTTCTTCGTCTACCCGAAAAACCGGGGTGAAAAACTCGAACAGAAAATACGCGACAAGCAGCAGCACGAATCCGACGGCCGACCACAAAATACTTTGATAAATCGTATCGTTAGCTTCAATCGAGAATCGGAAGATATTGCAGATTCCGAATATTTTGCCGCCGGTCGCCATGGCCGCCGCCAAGTTGCCTCTGCCGATTTCCTTCCACCCGTCATACTTCGTCACCCATTCGAAGCAAGAGAGAAAGACGATCAACGCCAATATGCCTACGGAAAAATAAGCCAGCACCGCAAGAAAAGACTGAGACATGATGGAATCGACAACATCCTGCATTCGCAAGACCTCCCGTTAGTGAAGCTCGGCTACGGATACGCCCGCGCCGCCTTCCCCGAATTGGCCTAACCGATAGCTTTTTACATGCTTATGACGCCGCAGGAAATCCTGTATCCCGCTGCGCAAAGTCCCGGTGCCTTTGCCGTGTATAATGTAAACCTGCCCCAGATTGCCAAGGAACGCTTCGTCGAGAAAACGGTCCACTTCCATAAGCGCTTCGTCGAGCGCCATTCCGCGCAAATCCAGCTCGGTGCGGATATTCTCGTCGCGGGAGCGTTTGACTGTCGTCGCTTGCGCCGGCGTCTTGGCCGACGATGCCGATCGCATCGGTTCCAGATCGGATAGAGACACCTTCATCTTCAAAATGCCCAGTTGAACGACGGCTTCTCCGCTTCCGACTAGCTCGACCACGTGACCCTTCTGCCCGTTCAGGCTGTGGACCTTTACTTCGTCTCCCGCTACGATCTTCGCCGGCTTTGCCCCGCCTTGACGAGTCGGCCTGGAGACAGAATCGGGAACCGCTTCCTCAAGCCGTTTCTTGGCTTCGATCAGCTTATGCTCCTTAACGGATGCCCCTTCCTCCAGCGCCAACCGACGGAGATCCGCGATAATCTCTTCAGCCTCCCGTCTGGCTTTGGCGACCTGCTGACGCGCTTCCTCGCGAGCCGCTTCCAGCAGCTTTGCTTTCTGCTCTTGAAGCTTGAAGCGTTCCTCCTGTATTTCTTTACGCAACTTCTCCGTTTCAAGTCGCAACATTTCGGCCGTTCGTCTTTCCGTTTCGGCTTGCAAGCGATCCTGCTCTAGAGAAGCGATCATCGAATCGACTTTCAGTTCGTCTTCGCTCACTTCGCCGCGCGCATGATCGATAATGCTCTTCGGAAGCCCGAGTCTCTCTGCGATGGCGAACGCATTGCTCCTGCCGGGAACGCCAACCAACAGCCGATAAGTCGGACGCAGCGTAGCGACGTCAAACTCCATGCTGGCATTGGTAATCCCTTCCCGGTTGTAGGCATAAGCTTTAAGTTCGCTGTAGTGCGTCGTCGCGATCAGTCGGCATCCCAGCTTCTGCAGATGCTCCAGAATCGCGATAGCAAGAGCGGAGCCTTCCGCGGGATCCGTCCCCGCTCCAAGTTCGTCAAGCAGCACGAGACTACGGCTCGTGACTTGCCCGAGCATGGAAATCAGATTCGTCATATGGCTGGAGAAGGTGCTCAAACTTTGCTCGATGCTCTGCTCGTCGCCGATATCGGCATAAATGCCGTCGAACACGCAAAGCCGACTGCCGTCCTCCGCGGGCACGAACAGACCGGACATCGCCATCAGGCTAAGCAAGCCGATCGTTTTCAGCGAAACGGTCTTTCCTCCGGTGTTCGGACCCGTAACGATAATCGACGTGTAGCTCTCTCCCAATTCGATATCGATCGGCACGGCGGTTTTGATGTCCAGCAGCGGATGTCTGCCTTTATACAGAACAATTTTGCCTTCATCGTTCATAACGGGAAGGGTCGCGGATAATGCATGGGCCAGAGACGCTTTGGCGAAAACAAAATCGATGATCCCGAGAATTTCCGCATCGCCCGCGAGCAAATCCGCGCGCTCTCCGACCTCCGCGGTCAGCTTGCGCAAAATGCGTTCGACCTCATTCTGCTCCTTGATCTTAAGCTCGCGCAGCTTGTTGTTCATCTGCACGACGGCTTCCGGCTCGATAAACAGCGTTGCGCCGCTTCCCGACTGATCGTGGACGATGCCTCCGAAGTGCGCCCGATACTCCTGCTTCACCGGAATAACGTAACGGTCGTTGCGCATCGTAATCAACGTTTCCTGAAGCATTTTTTGTACCGAAGACGAACGGATCAAGCTTTCCAGCTTTTCTCTGGCCCGGCCTTCGTTGATACGGATATCTCGGCGCATGGAGGCCAGCTCCGGGCTGGCCGAATCGAGCACGTCTCCCTGCTCGTCAATGCATCTGCGAATTTCGTCTTCGAGAGCCTTAAAGTCGGTCAGCGGCTCGCACAGATCGGATAGCAACGGAAGTTCCGTCTCTTCACCGGCAGACGCAATAAAGCGGTTTAACCGACGCGAGCCCATAATAAACTGGGCGACCTCCATCAGCTCTGGCGGCTGCAGCATCCCCTGCAGCTTGGCTCGCTGAAGGGAAGAGCGAATATCCGTAATGCCTCCGAACGGAGGCGCCCCTTTCAAACTTACGGCTCTGGACGCTTCGTCCGTTGCAGCCAGCCGGCGCTTGACGATTTCGAGCTCGCGGCTGGGGGTCAGCTTCTCCGCCTCTTCCCTGCCCAGGCTGGTGGCCGCAAGTCCTGTCAACCTGCGAATGATTTTATCGTACTCCAATGTATGTAAAGCCTTCTCGTTCACGGCAATTGTCATCTCCTTCGCCTATATTATAGCCGAATCCTTCATCCATGCGAAAGCATAGGGATTGAATCTTAGGATAAACTAATTCCAAAGGAGGTCGAAAACATGAATATCATCGGCACGATTGTTCGCTTTATTGTCGCAGCCATTGTCTTGATGGTTGTCGGCTGGCTCGTTCCTCAATTTTCCGTGGGCGGGTTTTGGAGCGCACTGATGCTTGCAGTCGTCATCGCCGTATTGGGGTGGATCATCGAAGGAATCTTCGGTAAAAAAGTGACCCCGTTCGGACGGGGGATCGTCGGATTCCTTTGCAGCGCCCTCGTCATCTGGCTGGCTCAGTTCGTCGTTGGCCACGTTGAAGTGACGGTAATCGGCGCGCTGCTGGCGGCTCTTGTGATCGGGATCATTGATCTGTTTATCCCGATCGCGTCCCCGTACGAAGCCGGCAAACACAGAAGTTAGCTACAGAGGGCGCGCAAGGTCTTTAATGCCTAAGGCCTTGCGCGCATCCTGCGTAAGGCCTATTTCTAAATAATGTCATGACTCTGCCATAGATTAAGCAATAGGCGCCCACAGCCTTATGATACAATGGTGTGCAGACGACAACGCCCAACGGGACGGACCGTCTGTCATTTCACCTTGTACGGAGGTTATTAATCATGCAAAGAAAATTCGCCTATTTCTTGACTATTGCAGCCTTGACGCTGATTTTATCGGCATGCGGAGGCAAGGATACAAACTCAGGCAGCAACGCTGGAGCAAGCGAAGAAACCTATTCTCAAGAGGTTGTCGTAAAAGCGAGCAACTGGGAATTCGATCAGCCCGAATATGCCCTGCCGAAGGACACTCCGGTCAAGTTAACGCTCGAAAACTTGAAGGGTGCTCACGGAATCGAAGTTGTCGGTCAAGACATCTCGATCAGGGGCAACAAATCCAAGGTCGTCACTTTGCCGGCCGGTACTTATGAAATCCGATGCAGCATTATGTGCGGACAAGGCCATGCGCAAATGATCGCGAAGCTTGTCGTAAGCTAATCCTTCCAAATTTCAAAGGCGATTCATCTCGGACAAACGTCCGGATGAATCGCCTTTTTTCGCATGCGTTATTCTTGTTCCAGCATGTCGATCCATTCGTTGTATTCGCTCTGGAGCTTCTTGTATTCCTCGTTCAGCTTGGCGTGCTCGACTTGCAGCCGCTCCAGTTCCGTTCGGTACTTTGCTCCCACCGCTGCTTGTTCGCTCAGCTCCTCAAGCGCGGCTGCAGCCGCTTCGCGGGAAGGTGCTGCAGCCGCTTCCGCTCGTGCGGCTTCCAGCTCGCTCTCCACGCTCTCGACAGCTTCTTTAAGCGCCGAACGGGAACGCTCCAATTCGACGGTGCGAGTTTCCAGCTCGCGAATCCGATCGGCCGCAGCTTGCCGCTCTTGCTGAGCTTCGGCCAGATGCGTCCGAAGCTCGCGGATCGTCTCGCTCCATTTCTGCTCCTGTTCATCACGCTCGGAAAGCTCCCGGATCAGATCTTCTCTCTCTCTTTGCGCTTCACCCAGAGCCTTCTGCTGAAGCTCCAAGCGCTCAGTCGTCTGAAGCTCGACCTCCTGCAGCATCTCCTGCTGCTCGAAGACAGTTTTCCTTTGGTCTTCCGCCTCCGCAGCCCATCGTTCGACATCGCTTTCCAGCCGTTCGCGCTGCTCCTGCCACTCCTGCTCTTTGGCGCGCCATTGCGCTTGCTCGGACGACAAAGCTTGAAGCTCCGCTTTCACAGCTTCCAGTTCCTCCGAATAGATTGCCTCGAGCTCCTGCAATTCGGCAGCGGCATGGGCTTTCGCGTCCTTCATTGCATCTGCCAGAAGCCGCTCCGTCTCTTCTTTCGTCCTAGCCAGCTCTTTGTCCGCGATTGCTTTTGCTTCTGCGAGAGCAGCCTCCTGTCGGGCGCGTTCTGCGCTCACGCTTTGCTTGGCCTCAAGCCGTGCAGCTTCCAAGGCACTCGCGGCGTCAAGCTTCGCTTGCTCAAGCTCCAGCTCAGCTTCCAGCTTTGCTTCTTCCAGATCGGATGCCGCTTTTTCCGCTAGCTCACGCTTCTCTGCCTCAGTTCGCTGTTTCTGCTCTTGCAGCTCTGCTTCGGCTCGTTCTTTCTCCGCTTGAAGCTCTAGCTCAACTTCCAGCTTTGCTTCTTCCAGCTTGGCTGCCTTCTGCGCCAGCTCCTGCAGCTCTGCCTCGGCTCGTTCTTTCTCTGCTTGCAGCTCTATTTCCGCTTCTAGCTTGGCCTCTTCCAGCTCCGACGCAGCTTGCGTACGTGCTGCTTGCAGTGCTAGCTCGACCTCGAGCTTCGCTTTTTCCAGCTTGGCTGCCTTCTGCGCCAGCTCCTGCAGCTCTGCCTCGGCTCTTTCTTTCTCTGCTTGCAGCTCTATTTCCGCTTCTAGCTTGGCCTCTTCCAGCTCCGACGCAGCTTGCGTACGTGCGGCTTGCAGCGCTAGCTCGACCTCAAGCTTCGCTTCTTCCAGCTTGGCTGCCTTCTGCGCCAGCTCCTGCAGCTCTGCTTCGGCTCTTTCTTTCTCCGATTGCAGATCTAGCTCCGCTTCCAGCTTCTCCTCTTCCAGCTTGGCTGCCTTCTGCTTCAGCTCCTGCAGCTCTGCCTCGGCTCGTTCTCTCTCCGCTTGAAGCTCTATTTCCGCTTCCAGCTTCCCTTCTTCCAGCTTGGCTGCCCTCTGCTTCAGCTCCTGCAGCTCTGCTTCGGCTCGTTCTTTCTCCGCTTGAAGCTCTACTTCCGCCTCCAGCTTCGCCTCTTCCAGCTTGGCTGCCCTCTGCTTCAGCTCCTGCAGCTCTGCCTCGGCTCTTTCTTTCTCCGCTTGCAGATCTAGCTCCGCTTCCAGCTTTTCCTCTTCCAGCTTGGCTGCCTTTTGCGCCAGCTCCTGCAACTCTGCTCCAGCTCGTTCTTTCTCCGCTTGGAGCGCTTGCGCTGATGCTTGCTTTTGACGCTCCAGCTCCGCGTTCAAGCTTCCCCGTAGGCTTCCCAGCCGCTGTTCAGCTTTCTTTTCCGCCTGCTCAAGCTCCTCCGCAGTCTGCATCCGCACAGCCTGCAGCTCCGCTTCCGCAGCCGACCTTGCGGCTTCAAGAGCAGCTTGCGCGCGGGCCAACTCCGCCTCCGAGTCTTTCCTCAGCGTCTCCAGTTCGATAGCGAATTCGACCTTGGCCAGTTCAAGCTCGTCTGCGGCTTGTTTTCGCGCCGCATCCGCTTGCTCGATGAATTCAGCCAATTCCCTTGCCGACTGTTCCTTCGCCGTCTCCAGCTCATTGGCAGACTGCTCCCTCATCGTTTCCAGCTCTCTGGCAGACTGTTCCTTAATAGCCTCAAGCCCCTGCGTCAGCGTGGTCCGGATCTTTTCCAACTCTTCGATTTGCTGTTGTTGGTCGTGCTCGATTTTCAACAGCTGCTCGTTCTCCCGACGCAAACGCAGAAGCTCGTCCGCGATATTTACGGCTGCGAGCACGGCCAGCTTGGGCAGATCAAGCCTCGGGTAACCGAAGTCTACCTTGTTCATCTGCTCGTTGACGATCGCAGCCACTCTTTTCATATATTCCGTGCTTGTATGCCCCGTTATCGTATACTGCGTTCCATATATGTCAACGGTGACACGCGTTTTATCCTGATTGCTCACGGCGTGATCCTCCCATTGCATTCGTAGTGATTGTTATGTAACAAAAGCAGCGAATCATCCTCCGCCAATCGGCGTCTAGATGTATTCGCTGCCTGCCTTATCGTTTCCTGCCTATTTCCGAAGTTCCGCTCCGTAAGATTGTTCCAATTGTGCAAGCACGCGCGCATGCGCCTCTCCGACTTCCTCATCCGTCAGCGTACGTTCCGCGTGACGGTACACGAGCGCCAACGCGACGCTCTTTTTATCGCTGCCGATCCGTTCCCCGGTATACACGTCGAACACCTTCACCGACTCCAGCAGTTCGCCCGCGGAAACCGAGATCGTCTCAGTCAGCGCCCCCCCGGCGACTCCGCGATCCACAACGACAGCGATATCGCGCTCGATCGCCGGATAACGAGGGAGAACGCGATATTCGATGCTCGCGTCCGCATACTCGTAGATCGGATCAAGCTCAAGCTCCGCCACGTATGCGTCAGGCAAATCGAACTCCCGCTGCGTCTCCGGATGCACCTGGCCGATATAACCGATCTTCTCGACCCCGCGCTCCGTACGAATGACGATCGCGGCGGTGCGGCCCGGATGGAAGCCGGCTGGTTGAGCGGCCTCGTAAGAAATGCGGCCCGTCAAACCAAGCCGGTCGAACGCCTGCTCCAGAATCCCCTTGGCGTCGTAGAAATCGACTGGCTCCGCAGTGCGATTCCAAGCGGAGGAGCGACGGTTGCCCAGGAGCAGCAACGCGAGTCTCGGCTTTTCGTTCGGCAGCCTCGTCAGCGTCGTTTCATCGGTATGATAGACGTTGCCGATTTCGAACAGGGCGACATCGTTGTTTTTCCGATTCAGGTTATAGGCGGCCGCCTCAAGCAGACTCGGAATCAGCGTCGTGCGCAGCACGCTGCGCTCCTCGCTCATCGGCATCGCTAACGCGATCGGCTTGGCGCCTGCCGACAGCTCCGCGAACAGCTCCGTTCTCGGCAGCGAGGTTACGGAATAACTGATTGCCTCGTGCAGTCCCGCTCCGGTCAGAATCGTCCGCAATTTGCGGCGAATCGCTTGCGGCCTTGTCAGAGAGCCCGGCGTCGTCGGTCCTTCGATCGGCGTCGTCGGAATTTCGTCGTAGCCATGCAATCGGGCGATCTCTTCCACGAGATCGACATCGCGGGAGATGTCTCCGCGCCGGGATGGAACCGTAATCTTCCATACATCCTCGCCGCTAGCTTCCACCTCAAACTGCAGCCGGGACAGAATCGTCTTGATCTCAAGCGAGGACAGCTCTGTACCTAGCATGTTGTTGACCCGAGAGAGAGACAGCTCGATAACGGCCTGCTGCTGCGTGGACTCCTCAGCCTCGGCGACGCCTTCGGTCACTAATCCTTCGGCGTAACGGGCCATCAGTCCCGCCGCGCGATCCAGAGCCGCGCGCACCCGATCCGGATCGGTCTCCTTTTCGAAGCGAGCCGACGCCTCCGAGCGCAGACCCAATTGGCGCGAAGTGCGCCGAACCGTGCTGCCGTCGAATTTCGCCGATTCCAGAATAATGTCCGTCGTGCCCTCCGACACCTCGGAGTTCGCGCCGCCCATCACGCCGGCAAGGCCGATCGCCTTCTCCGCGTCCGCAATGACGAGCATGTGCGGTTCCAGCTTGCGCTCCTGGCCGTCGAGCGTCTCCAAGGTTTCTCCAGCCCGCGCCAGACGAACGTCGATCCGCCCGCCCGCAACCTGCGCTGCATCAAATGCATGCAGCGGCTGGCCGTATTCGAGCATGACATAGTTCGTAATGTCGACGATGTTGTTGATCGGACGAACGCCAGCCGCGATCAGACGATTCTGCATCCATTGCGGCGCAGGACCGATCTTCACTCCTTTAATGTAGCGCGCGGTATAGAGCGAACAATGCTCAGGAGAACTAATCGATACGCGGACGTAATCCGAAGTAACTTCCGCAGCAGGATATACGGCCGCATCCGGCAAATTCAACGGACGTCCCGTCAGCGCCGAAACCTCGTAAGCCACGCCGAGCATGCTGAGGCAATCCGAACGGTTCGGCGTCAGGTCGAGCTCGAGAATCGAGTCGTCCAATGCGAGCACGTCCAAAATGTCGCGTCCGATCTCCGTGTCGGACGGAAGCACGAGAATGCCTTCTTGCTGCTCCTTCGGCAGCAGTTTGTCGTTGATACCGAGCTCGCGCGCCGAACAGATCATCCCCTGCGATTCCACGCCGCGCAGCTTCGCGCGCTTGATATTGAGGCCTCCCGGCAGCTTCGCGCCGACGACGGCGACCGGAACCTTCATGTCCGCGTCAACGTTAGGCGCACCGCAGACGATCTGCAAATCCTCGCCCGTTCCGGCATCGACGGTGCAAACGCTCAGCTTATCCGCATCGGGATGCTTCTCTCTTTTTTTCACATAGCCGACGACTACGCCGGTAACGCCCGCATTGCGGGACGGCACGGAATCGATCTCGATGCCTCCCCGCGTCATCATCTCCGCCAATTGCTCGGCAGGAATGCCGCTTAAATCGATATAATCGGATAACCACCGATAGGATACGTTCATGGGAAACTCCCCTCGTTTTTATCGTAATTTTTTCGCGTTATATTTTGGCGAACTGACTCAAGAACTTTGTATCGTTCGCGTAGAAATGACGGATATCGTCAATGCCGTATTTCAGCAGCGCGATCCGTTCCACGCCCATGCCGAACGCAAAGCCCGTTACTTCGTTCGGGTCGTAGCCGCCGTATTCAAGCACCTTCGGGTGCACCATGCCGCAGCCGAGAATTTCGATCCAGCCGGTATGCTTGCACATCCGGCAGCCGCTGCCGCCGCATTGGGCGCAGGTAACGTCCACCTCGGCGCTCGGCTCCGTGAACGGAAAGAAGCTCGGACGCAGGCGAATTTGCATTTGCGGCCCGTACATTTCCTGTACGAACTGCAGCAGCGTTCCCTTCAGGTCGCTCATCCGAATGTTCGGCCCGATGACCAGCCCTTCGATCTGATGGAACATAAACGAATGCGTCGCGTCGTCGTCGTCGCGGCGATACACCTTGCCGGGACAGATGACTTTAACGGGGGTTTTCCCGTTTGCCGCCTTCATCGTGCGAATCTGCACTGGGGATGTCTGCGTACGCAGCAAAATCTCGTCCGTAATATAGAAGGAATCCTGCATATCGCGCGCGGGGTGGTTTTTCGGCAGATTAAGCGCCTCGAAGTTGAAGAAGTCGGTTTCGACCTCCGGCCCTTCCGCTACCGTATACCCCATCCCGATGAAAATATCTTCGATTTCCTCGACGATTTTGTTCAAAGGATGAATGGCGCCGGCGCCGACCGCCTTGCCCGGCAGCGTAACGTCGATCGTCTCCGCTTGCAGACGGCGCGCTGTCTCGGCCTGCTCAAAGCCGGTCTGCTTCTCCGCGATGACCGCTTCAATCGCCGCGCGAACCTCGTTGCCTACCTGTCCGATGATCGGACGCTCCTCGGCGCTGAGCGAGCCCATGCCGCGCAAAATTTCGGTGAGCTGCCCCTTCTTGCCCAAATAATGCACGCGGAGATCGTTCAGCGCGACGGCGTCCGCCACGGTTTGCAGCTTATCCAGCGCTTCGCTCCTCAAAGCCTCTAATCGTTCCTTCATCACCATTCTCCTTCTCGCGACAAAATAAAAAGCCTTCTCTCCCGTAAGGGACGAAAAGACCGTGGTACCACCCTTGTTGGAATGCCGCTGCCCATCATCGGACGCACGCCTTATTCGGCGCTCGGACATTCCCGCTTCGTACGGCGTAACGGGCCGCAAGCCGGTATCTCCTACTGAACGGCCGCAGCCGAACGTTCAGAGATCTGCTCCGGAGCGAACTTCGGCAGCCTGATTTCTTAGGAACGCTTGCAATCTTCGGCGCTCCCTCCCTGTAAGAAGGCACTGCTTACTTTTCTCCATCGTTGCATTTGTGCATTTATTGATCATTATAGGGGATCGGAGAACCGCAAGCAAGCCGATTATCGCAAAAACCGCCTCTTTTCCGCAAATGCGCCATGCCAGAGCGAGCCTGTTCCTTCCCCGAGCGCTAAGGCTTCCGAAATCGCCGCGGCCACGAACGCTTTCGCTTCCCGGCAGGCCTCCTCCGGCAGAGCTCCTTTCGCCAGCAAAGCCGCGATGGCGGACGCCGTCGTACAGCCCGTGCCGTGCGTATGGGGAGTCGGATACCTCGGTCCGGCGAACCGCTTTGTCTCCCCGGGACGCTCGGCGGAGACGAATACGTCGACGGCCTCCTCTCCGCTCCAATGTCCGCCCTTAAGAAACACATGCCTGGAGCCCAACGCGAGCAGACGCTTCGCCAATCGCTCAATGTCCGTCATCGTTCGAATGTCTCCAGAATGGACGCCGAGCAGCCGACAAGCCTCCGGCAAGTTCGGCGTGACGACTTCCGCCATCGGCAGCAGCAGACGCTTCGCGGCGTCGAAAGCGCCGCCGTCCATAAGCGGCGAACCGTCCGAAGCGGCGCCCACAGGATCGATGACAAGCCGCTTGACCCGATGCCTCGCGAACGACCTTGCCGCCGTTTCGACATGGGCGGTCGCGGGCAGCATTCCCGTCTTGACGGCATCGGCTCCGATGTCGGACAGCACGCTTTCGAGCTGCGCCTCCACCATGTCAGGCGAGACGTTGTCCACGCGCTGCACTCCCAGGCTGTTTTGCGCCGTCACCGCAGTCACGACGCTCATCCCGTATACGCCAAGCTCCTGAAACGTCTTCAAATCCGCCTGAATGCCCGCCCCTCCGCCCGAATCCGAGCCGGCGACCGTCAAAGCCAGCGGACGGCGAAAAGCGGATGCTTCCCTGGACGACCGGGCGCCCTCTCTCATCCTAAGCCCCTCCTCGTCCCCGCTAGACAGAACCGATCGATCCCGAAGGCACGCTCATACCCGTTTTCGCCGGCCTTCCCTTCCAACAGATCTCCGACCAGCGCCGCCGTCGCCGGAGCCAGTAAAATACCGTTGCGATAATGGCCGCACGCCAGCACCAACTCCGAAACCTCGGGGACGGAGCCGATCAGCGGCCAGCCGTCCAACGTCGCGGGCCTTAGGCCCGCCCAGCCCCGCGAGGGAGGGATACCGCCTAGGAAAGGCAGCGCGCGATCGCTCCAGCGCTTCAGCCGTCCAATCCCCTGCTCTGTGACGCTCCGCTCAAAACCGGCGACATCTTCCGAGGCTCCGCATACGAGGCTCCCGTCTTTTTTGCCGACCCAATACGCTTGACTGGAAAAAATCATATGACGGACAGGATCGCCTTTCCCGTCATACGCGCAAATTTGCCCCCGGATCGGATGAACCGGCACGTCGACGGGCAGCCACTCACGCACGAATCCGCTCCATGCTCCGGCGCACACGACGACCCGATCCGCCAGCCAGCTTCCCGCGCCCGCGGTTCGGACGACGACGCCTGTGCCGGCTACCCTCTCCATTCCCGTAACGCGTCCGGTATGGGCCACGAGCCGCACCCCGGCACGGCGACACGCTTCCTCCGCCGCTCCGACCAGCTTCGGCGCGTACACATGACTCTCGCCGGGACAATAGAGCGCGCCTAACGCCCGATCGGACAACTTCGGCTCCTGGCGGCGCAGCTCCGACGCTCCGAGCAGCTCGAATCCGGCCCCGTACCGGCTCTGCCATTCGAGCCTCGCGCGCAGGGACAGGAAATCCGCCTCGTGAAACGCGACGTTCAAGCTCCCGCTGCGCCGCAATTCAGCCGAATGACCGGTCAGCTCCTCAAGCTCGCGAACCCAGTCCGGGTATCGCGAATGGCTGTCCGCGCACAGCCGGAAAAACGCGTCGGGGCTTTCGGGATTCTCCGAGAACGGCGCCAACATTCCCGCAGCCGCCCCGGAGGCTTGACCGCCGAACGCCTCCGCCTCCAGCACCGTGACGCGGAAGCCCCGCTTGGCCGCCTCCCAGGCGCTGGACAGCCCGATGATGCCGCCACCGAGGATCAGCACCTCCGCAGATCGCGCCGCCCCCGCACTCCCTGCCGATTGCGTCGACTTCGCGATCCCACTCCCGGGCTTCGCTTCCGCGCTTCCTTTCGACGCCAAGCTCACGTTTTCCCCTCCCGGGCTTCGGGTCTGAACAGCCGTCCCTCCGGTTCGCTGCTGGCAGAGGCATAGCGCTTCCGGGGAATGCGTCCGGCCATCCGGGACAGCCGTCCCGCTTCGATCGCCAGCTTCATCGCCCGCGCCATCGCCACCGGGTCCACCGCTTTGGAGACGGGCGTATTGGCGAGAATGCCGTCCGCGCCCAGCTCCATCGCCTGAACGGCGTCCCCGGCCGAGCCGAGCCCCGCATCCACGATAACGGGAACCCGCGCCTCCTCGGCAATCAGGCCCAGGTTGTACGGATTCAGGATGCCCAAGCCCGTGCCGATCGGAGCTCCGCCCGGCATAACCGCCGCCGCTCCGGCATCCTCCAGCCTGCGGCACAGCGCCGGATCGTCCGACGTATAGGGCAGCACAGTGAAGCCTTCGTCAGCCAGCCGTTCCGTCGCCTTCAGCGTCTCCACCGGATCGGGCAGCAGCGTGCGGGGATTGGAACTGATCTCCACCTTGATCCAATCCCCCAGCCCCGCAGCGCGCGCCAGCCGGGCGATTCGCACGGCCTCATCTGCGTTTCCGGCCCCCGACGTATTGGGCAAATAGATCAACTCCCTCCCCGCCACATGCTGCATCACGCCGTCGTCTTCATAGTTGTCCAGGTTGATCCGGCGCACCGCGAACGTGATAACCTCGGCTCCGGACGCCTCCAATGCCTGGAGAAAAACGGCGGGACTCGGAAACCTGCCCGTGCCCAGAAAAAAACGCGACTTCAACTTCCGTCCCCCGATAATCCAACCGTCTTGCACAATCTTATCCATCTCCACTCTCCCGCTCAGCCTCCCCCGACAAAATGAACGAATTCGACCGAGCATCCGCCTTGCAGCGGCGTCTCCCCCCACAGCTGGCGCGGGACGACCGCCCCGTCCAGCTCGGCGACGACGCTTCGGCTCTCCAGTTTGTACTCCGCCGCCAGTTCCAGCAGGGTGGCCGCCTGCGTCCGCTCGCTGCGGCCGTTGACGACAACTTCGACTTCCCGAACGTCCCCGCGAGTCGGCATCGATAGCGACAACGAATCCGCAAAGACAACCTGCTCTCCCAGACGCCAGGCGTTAATCTTCCCCAGCAGATTGCGGCAGACCGATTCGGGATTGTCATGTCCGACGATGGCGGACACCGCGCACAGTCTTCTTGCCCCTGCCCGCAGCACTTCCTCCGCATTGGTCTCCGTAATGCCGCCGATGGCGACGAAAGGGATGGCAATTTCTGAGGCCGCCTGCGCGACGTAAGCGGTCGTCACTGCTTGCCGTCCCGGCTTAGTGCCCGTCGGATAGACGGGCCCGACGCCGATATAATCCGCTCCCGCCCGCTCCGCGGCGCGAGCCTGCTCGATCCGGTGTGTAGAAATGCCGATGATGCGCCGCGGACCGAGAAGCTCGCGCGCCGCCTCGATCGGAAGGTCGTCCTGCCCGAGATGAACGCCGTCGGCGTCCGCGGCCAGCGCAACGTCCGGATGATCGTTGACGATGAGAGGCACGCCGTACTTGGCGGTTAGCTCTTTCAGCCGCTTCGCCTTCTCGATCAGCTCCCGCTTCGGGCTCATCTTGTCCCGGAGCTGCACAATATCGGCTCCTCCCCTTAAAGCCGCCTCCATCACCTCCAGCATGCCGCGCCCCGGATGATAGTTTTCGCCGGTAATGACGTACAGCTTAAAATCCAACGGACGTTTCATCCTCATCCCTCCCTGTCCCGTCGCTCAAATAATTCCGATAAATTTCCATCGCGCGTTCGGGTTCGCCCGCGCCTTGAATCAGCGCGCGTCCTTCCGCAAAAATGACGATCCGCTCTTCTGCCGCCGTTGAAGCACGCAGCAAATACCGATTGTGGGCGGTAATGGCGCAGCCCGCCGTAACCAGCCGCCTTCTCCACTCCGACAGAGACACCGACGGCTTCAGCGCTAACTGATACGTATCCCTTCCGCACAGGACGACCAGTTCTGCCGCCTCCCGATCGTCGCCGAACAAAGCATTTCCCGTCGCACTCTCTGAGCGGTCGGCAATCGAGACATCTTCCGCCGCGACCGCCCTTCTGACACCGAGCAATGCCGCTTCAGCCGCATTTTGCTCCTTGGCCCGTTCGCCGCTCGCAGAGAGGCGGACGGAGTCTTCATGCTCCGCAAGCTCCCGGCGAGCAGCTGCCGCCGACTCCCCCCATCCGCAATAAGGGCACGGTTCAACCGGCGGCGGCAGCTTCCATTCCTTGACCGCGAAATGCCACGCATCCAGAGTCAGCCACGTTCCGCGCAGCGCCGAGCGATTGCCCGTCAGCGCCTTCAGCGCCTCCGCCGCCTGCAAAGCGGCCACCATCTCCACCGCAGGCGAGATAACGCCGAGCGTGTCGCAGGTCGGCGCGCCGTCGCTCCCCGTCTGCTCCTCGCCAAGCAGACAGCGCAAGCAGCAGTGGTCCCCCGGAACGAGCAGCGCAGTCATCCCTCCTGAGCCGGCAACGCCGCCGTACACGAGCGGAATGCCGCGGCTGAAGCAGGCGTCGCTGAGCATTAGCCGCGTCCCCGCATTGTCGGTGCCGTCAAGCACAAGGTCTACGTCTGCCGCCAGCGACTCCGCATTGCGCCGATCCACGTCGGCCACGAAAGCCTCGATCCGCGCCCTGCCGTTAACCCGGCGCAGCTTCGCTGCGGCTGCGACCGCCTTGGGCAGCGCCGCTTCCGCGTCCTCCTCGTCGTACAGCGTCTGCCGGTGCAGGTTGCTCAGCTCCACGTAATCCCGATCGACGAGGCGAAGACGGCCCACTCCGGCCCGGATCATATGCTGGGCGAGCGACGCGCCGAGCGCCCCGGCGCCTACAACGAGCACGCTCGCCTCGCCGAGTCTTCGCTGTCCCTGCGTCCCGATCGGTGCGAAGCGAATCTGCCGGGAGTATCGCTCCTCCGTCTTCGCCTCCCTAAGCATAAATCCGGCTTCCCCCGGCCTTAAACGCTTCCGCCTGCTTCTGCATGCCGGCCTCCAGCGCTTCCTCTTCCGCTACGCCGTGCTTCTCCGCGTAATCGCGAATGTCCTGCGTAATGCGCATGCTGCAAAACTTCGGTCCGCACATCGAGCAGAAATGCGCCGATTTGGCCGCCTCCGCCGGCAGCGTCTCGTCGTGGTAGGCCATGGCGCGCTCCGGATCGAGCGACAGATGGAATTGGTCTCTCCAGCGGAATTCGAATCTCGCCTTGGAGAGCGCATCGTCGCGCAGCCGCGCCCGAGGGTGGCCCTTCGCCAGATCGGCGGCATGGGCGGCGATCTTGTAGGCGATGACGCCGTCCTTGACGTCCTCCTTGTTCGGCAAGCCGAGATGCTCCTTCGGCGTCACGTAGCAGAGCATCGCCGTCCCGAACCAGCCGATCATCGCGGCTCCAATGGCTGACGTAATATGGTCGTACCCCGGAGCGATGTCGGTCGTCAGCGGCCCCAGCGTGTAGAACGGCGCCTCCTTGCACACCTCCATCTGCCGGTCGACGTTTTCCTTGATCAGATGCATCGGCACGTGGCCGGGTCCTTCGATCATCACCTGCACGTCGTGCTTCCATGCGATCTCGGTCAGCTCTCCGAGCGTGTCCAGCTCCGCGAACTGCGCCTCGTCGTTGGCGTCGGCGATCGAACCGGGCCGCAGACCGTCTCCGAGCGAGAAGCTGACGTCGTAGGCTTTCATAATCTCGCAAATGTCCTCGAAATGCGTATACAAGAAGTTCTCCTTGTGATGAGCCAGACACCAGGCCGCCATAATCGAGCCGCCGCGAGAGACGATGCCGGTCACCCGCTTCGCCGTTAGCGGAATATAGCGCAGCCGCACCCCGGCGTGAATGGTGAAGTAATCGACGCCCTGCTCCGCCTGCTCGATCAGCGTGTCGCGGAACACCTCCCAGCTCAGCTCCTCCGCCTTGCCTCCGACCTTCTCCAGCGCCTGGTAGATCGGCACCGTGCCGACCGGAACCGGGGAATTGCGAACGATCCATTCTCGGGTCGTGTGAATGTTTTTGCCTGTGGACAGGTCCATGATCGTATCGGCTCCCCAGCGGGTCGCCCACGTCATCTTCTCTACCTCCTCCTCAATCGAGGAGGCGACGGCCGAGTTGCCGATGTTGGCGTTAATTTTGACATGAAAATGCCGCCCGATAATCATCGGCTCGCTCTCTGGATGGTTGATGTTCGCCGGGATAATCGCTCGCCCCGCAGCCACCTCCGCCCGTACGAATTCCGCGCTCATCCCTTCGCGCAGCGCGATATATTCCATCTCCGGCGTAATCCGCCCTTGACGGGCGTAGTGCAGCTGCGTCACGTTGCGCCCTTCCGCCGCCCGCAAGCAGCGGTTGCGCGTCCTGGGAAACACCTCCGCACCCTTTTTCTCCGCCGTCTCGGCCGTCATAAAGCCATTATCCTCGGGCCGCACCTCGCGTCCCTCATACTCGACCGTGTCGCCTCGCTCCGCAATCCAGCGTCCCCGAACGGAGGGCAGTCCCCGCCGCACATCGGCCTGAAAACCATCCTCCGTATACGGGCCGCTGGCGTCGTACACCCGAATCGGATCGTTCGGCTCCTCCTGCCCGTTCCTCCCCGAACTCGGCTCAAGCGCGATCTCGCGCATCGGCACCCGAATGTCTTCCCTGTCTCCCGTCGCGTACACCTTGCGGCTTCCCGGCAGCGGCGTCGTCATCATCGGCATAACAAAAAACCTCCTTAAGCGGCGTAATGTCAAATTCCGCTGGGAGGCCATGAGTAGGAAGATAAGAAACGACAGCCAGACTTGACGACGACTCCATTTCAGGCGCATGCATACCGACTGCGACACCCGTGCCGATACGGCAAGCGATGGCGAGTACGCGCGGTTCGCCCCTGCCGTTGCGTCTGTCCGCGACAATCCGCCGCATAACAAAAGCCGCCCCGGCAGGGAGCGGCTGAATGTGTCATGCTCATGAAAAGCCATAACGCAAGCATGAAGAAGCCCGCGGCCATCGCCTTCCAAAGTCTGACGTACATTGCCCACTTTCCTACGCTGGCATAACCCAGATCAGGTTCAAAGGGACCAAGGCATCGCCTTATCTCAGCCCTTGCGGGCGCCCCTAGTGGAATTCAATGACAACTTTACAATCGATTCAGTCTTCTGTCAACCCTTGAACGACGAAGCTCTTTTCTTTATTTTTCCGCTATAGGCCCCTTTCCGAAACGCCGCGATCGGATCGACCGGCAGCCCCTGCTCCTCCCGGACTCGCTGCCGCTGCTCGAACAGCTGATAATCTTGATCCGTCATAGCGAAGCTACCTTCCTGCATTTTTATGGAATGCTTGTCTTAAAGCGCTTAGTCGCCTCTTCGATGTCCGTCCCAGGGGTAAAAATGCTCGACGTTCCCGCGACGAAAATGTCCGCGCCCGCCTGTCGCATCTTAAGCGCATTGTCCCAACTGACGTTGCCGTCCACTTCGATCTCGATATCCGGGCGGCCGCTTGCGGTCAGCCGCTCCTTCAACCCGGCGATTTTGCGCAGTGTTGAAGGGACGAGCTTCTGCCCCGCGAAGCCTGGATTGACCGTCATGACAAGCACGAGCTCCAAGTCGTCCAGCACCTCGTCGACGGCGTACAGCGGTGTCGCCGGATTGAGGGCGACGGAAGGCCGCGCCCCCTTGTCGCGAATATGCTGCAGCGTTCGCTGCAAATGCACCGAGGCTTCCTGATGAACCGACACGATGTCTCCTTCGCGAATATCGAAGACGGATAACAGCGACTCCGGGCGTTCGACCATCAGATGAAAATCGAACGGAATGCTCGTCATCTCCCGAACGCAGCGGATAAAATCCGGACCAAGAGTAAAATTGGGTACGAAGTGGCCGTCCATCACATCAAAATGAAGATAATCCGTTCCGGCCCGCTCCAGCGCTCGCACGCTCTCCTCGAGCTTGCGGAAATCGACGCACATCATCGAAGGCGAAATTTTGCCCGACATTCGCTTCTCCTCCCTTCTCACGGGTTTACGATAACGCGCAGACCTTCGTGGCTCTCTGCGACGCGAATCGCTTCCTCGATCCGTTCGAGCGGGAAGCGGTGACTAATAAACTTGGACATATCGATGATGCCGTTATTGATCAGTTCAACCGCCTGCTGATGATGGCGGGGAAGCGAGCCGTGGGCGCCGTGAACGAACAGTTCCTTGTAGTGAATCAGGTTGGTATCGAGCGGAACGATCGCCCGGTCCTTCGGCAGACCGCCGAAGAAATTAACCCGCGCCCTGTTCTTGGCCATGCGGATCGCGTCGACTTGGGATTCCGGCGACGGGTTACACGTGATGACGACGTCCGCTCCGAGGCCCCCCGTTTCATCAAGCACGCGCTGCACTGCGTCTTCGACGTTCGAACAGATGTAGGCCGCCGCTCCGAGTCGTTTCGCGATTTCGAGGCGGGGACGCGAACGGTTGACGAGCAGCACTCTCGCTCCCATCTTCATCGCCACCTCGACGAGCATCATCCCGATCGGTCCGGCGCCGATGACGACGACGGTTTCCCCCAGCTTCACCTGAGACAGCTCCAATCCGTTCAATACGCAGGCAAGCGGCTCCGCCAAGGCGGCTTCCTCGTAGCTGATCCCGTCGCCGATTTTGTGGATCGGTCCGTAGTTCACGACTATCTTGTTCAGCAGAACGTATTCCGCGAAGCTGCCGGCAAACTGGTAACCCATTGCGTAGTTGATCTGACAGTTGTTCCCGATGCCCGCCTCGCAAAATACGCACTCTCCGCACGGCACGTCCGCCCCGAGACATATCCGGTCGCCGACCGAAAACCGGGTGACGTTGGCGCCGACCGCGACGACGCGACCCGCCGCTTCATGACCGAGAATTTGCGGCTGCGAGCCATCTCTCGTAGGCAGACTGACCTACCTCGGTTGGTCAGCTTTAGAAAAAGCGGCGAAAATAAACAAAAACCCGCCCAAGGACCAAGCGGTCCCTTGAGCGGGTTTTTGCCAAATTCGTATATGCTTATATATTTGAATCTCCAATTGCCCTGACGCTATCCCGCTCCTTCAGGCGAGTCGGGATAACAAGCGGCGGACGACGGATCGGCGATGAACTCGGCAAGCATTCGCGCCGCCGCAAACCCGAGCTCTAAAGCCGTCTTCTCGACGGTGGTCAGCGGCACGGGCAGGAGCTCGGAAAAGGCGAAGTCGGTAAAACCGACGATCGACAGGTCGTTTGGCACGGACATGCCGAGCCGGTGCGCAACCTGCATGACGGACAACGCCACATAGTCGTTGGAACAGACGACTGCCGTCATGTCGCGGTTCGCTCCAAGGTAAGCGGCCAGCCGCGTCCCTTCCTCTCCGGACTGGGTATGCGTGCCGCCAAGTTGATGCACGAGGCTCAAGTCTAGGCTTAAGGAAGCGTCCAGGAACGCCTGCGTGTACCCGTTGAACCGATCCTCTCGACTCATCAGGCCGCGGAAGGGCTCGGAGACGTAACCGATGCGGCGATGCCCGCGTCCGATCAAATAAGCGGTCATTTCCAGCGAACCGCGAAAATAGTCGTGATAGACGCTCGGGATGCTGATTTCCCGGAAAGCCCGGTCGACGACAACGACCGGGAAGCCCTGTGTATGAAGCCTTAACAGCACCTCGTTTAACGTATCGTGGCGCCCGGGGTATACGATCAATCCCGCCACGCCGTATCGCTGCACAAGCTCTTCCGCCATCTTGTCTTCCTTCTCCGGCTCCCCCGAAGTAAAACGGATCAACATCTCAAATCCGCGCTCGGCCAGCCCCTCCGTCAGCGCCTGCAGCACGCGCCCGACATACTCGTCCGGATCAGGCAGCAGCACACCGACCGTAGGACGGTCCGCTATGCGCAGAGGGCTTCTCTCCCGCTCCGTCCCGTCCTCCTCCGGCAGCTTGGCCAGAAACGTTCCCCGCCGCGGCATACGGTACACAACGCCCTCGCGTGCAAGCAGAAGCAGCGCCTCCTTGCTTGTCCGGCTGCTGACGCCGTACATTCGGGCAAGCTCCGTCTCCGATGGAACGGGATCGTGGGGCTTCAGTCCTTGCTCGCGGATCAGCTCTAATATTTTCAATCTCATCTGCTCATAGAGCACGACTGGCCCCTTCGTCAACTTCTCTCTCATCGCTCGGCTCCCCAATAATACATTTACGTATCAGATGTATTATAGCGAAATTAAGGACAAGGAGAAACCTGCTTCCGCTTACGCATCCCAAAAATCTCCGACTGAACGATTGGGAATTGACTACCACTAACTCACTATAATCTCATGGGGTAAATCGTTATGGCTTCGTTGGGCGATGATATGCGATTTCTTCGCCAATCCCCTCCTCGAATGGAGGCAAAAAAGGTACCTTGGTTCTACCTCAGCAGTGGAGTAACATTGCTCCTCGTCTCCGTCAAGCTGCAGGTGAGGGACGTTCAAATAGACGCACGTTATATGATGCTTTCGGGCAATTCTCACTCGCCCCCAACGCAGGTGGAATGCTCATGCGTATGGATTGGTCGGTTTTATGTTGATACGAATGGATTAGTCGGTTGAATGTTCAGGAGTATTGATGGGTCGAATGTATTTTCACGCGTAAATTGGTCGGTGTATGTTCATACGAGGATTAGTCGGATATATGTTCATGCGAGGATTAGTCGGATATATGTTCATGCGAGGATGGGTCGGTCATAAAAAAAACGCCAAGAAACCGCGGCTTCTTGGCGTTCTCCCCTATTAAGCTATCCCCGCTTAGGCTTGCGAACAATCGCAACAATCAGCGCCAGAACGCCCGCGCCAAGCCCGGCGATCGCCAGCGACAGTGTCAATGTATCCCGCCCGCCTTCATCGTTGGCGTCGCTGCCAGCTGCAGCTGCCCCGCTCGAAGCGCCGTGTCCGTCACCGTGACCGTCGCCGGTCGCAGCAGTCACCGTAGTGATCGAAGCCGGTTTATCGGCGTCCGGTGCACCCGTCCATTCGACGACCTCTCCGTCGGAGTAAGTCTGGTACGCTTTCCAGCTCAGTTCCTTGGCGTCGTCGGCGACTTTGCCCTGCATGCGGAATTCGCCGAACTCCGTAGCGCCGAGGCCGTTTCCGGTCGCCTTCCAAGTGACGCTGACGATTTTGTCCTCCGCGCCCTTCTCGATCTCATACGTCCATTCCGGCTTAGGCTCGAAACGGCTGATGTTGACGCCGTCCGGAATCGCCACCTTCACCTGGGTCGTAGCAGCGTCCTTCTCGGACGGAACGCGAACGGTGAACACTTGATAGGAGCCCGCCGGCACGGAGCCCGGTTGAACCGTCACGTGAGCGCTGGCCAAGCCCGCGAAGCCGAGCGACAGCAGAAGAACAAGCAGCAAAGATACGCTTTTTTTCATTGGAATATCCAACCTTCCTGATTCGATTAGTTAACGATATTCCACAGTATAGTCCGTTCCCGGCAGCGGCGCATGACCCGAAAGAGTCATTTCGTTCTGCTCATTGTGACAATATTGAAACATCGCCGTTCGTCTACTCCGGCTCGACCATTCCCCGTTCGTAAGCATATCGGGTCAGCTGAACCCGGTTATCGAGATGAAGCTTCTGCAAAATATTTTTCAAATGATTTTTGACCGTATGCTCGGACAGTCCGAGCAATGCGGCGATTTCCCGGTTCGTCTGCCCACGGGCGACCTCTTGTAGAATATCCCGCTCCCGCGGCGTCAAGCCGCCGCCCTGTGTCCGCTCCCTGGTCGAGTCCGTCGCGTGACCGGGCTTGCGATCGGCAAACTCGCGAAGGATCGACATGGCTACGTCCGGATTCAACGGAGCTTCGTCGAATGCGACCGCGCGCAAATAATCCCGCCAAGCGGCAGGATTCAAGTTTTTCAGCAAGTAGCCCTGCGCGCCCTTCTTAAGCGCCTCGAACAGATGCGAGACATCGTCCGACACCGTTACCATTACGATCTTCACCGCGGGAAACGACGTTTTGATCGCCTTGACCGCTTCCAATCCGCCCATTCCCGGCATGTTGATATCCATCAAAATCATATCCGGCGCAAGCTCCTCCGTCATTCGAAGCGCTTCCTCGCCGCTGGCGGCTTCCCCGACGACGGTGAACTCCTCCAGCGAGGATACGATCGTCCTCATCCCTTCTCTCGCGTGCCGATGATCGTCGGCCAGCAGCAATCGTACGACCCTGTTCATTCCTTCTTCGCCTTCCTCCCGCTTTTGACGAGCTCCACAACCGTCCGTTCCCCACGTCGTTCGGCCAGGAACGACCAGCCCATCGCCCCGGCCCGGTCCCTGACCATGCGCAAGCCGAAACGCCCCTGCGCCTGAAGCGGATCGCCGCCGAAGCCGACGCCGTCGTCTTCGATGCGGCAGCGAAAACCGCCCGCTCCGTCCGGTTCCCCGACGACATACACATGCGAAGCTCTCGCATGCTTGCGAACGTTGACCAGCGCCTCCCGAACACAGGCGTGAAGCTCCACCTTCTCCTTGTCGGTCAAGCCGTCATCCGGAATCGTCCACTGAAAATCCGCCCTGGCTCCGCTAAGCTCCGCCGTCTCGCCAAGCAGCTCCCGCAGCGGTCCCACCCACGCGGCCGATTCCGGCGAAGGAGGCAGGCGCAGATTGGCGATCGCCTGGCGTACATCCTCGTGCATGACCCGGACCGTCTCCCTAAGCCCTTTGGCCAGCTCCCGCACCGATTCCTCCCGGCTCGCCCCGTCAAGCTGGTCCAGCTTAACGGCGAGCAGAAACAACGACTGCGAAATTCCGTCATGGAGTTCCCGCGCCAAGCTCTCCCGTTCCTCTAACGCCGCCTTCCCTTCCTTCTCCCGCTGCAGTTCCTTCTGGGACTGCTCTAGACGCGCGAACAAGCTGCGAACCAACGTCAAGGTAACGGCCAGCACGATAAACGGCGCCAACAGGTTGCCCAGCTCCATCGACACATACGGCAGCAGGAAGGCATGCCTGACATATTCCCACAGGCCGATCGTCAGCGTCGGAATGAGTAAAATCAGCCATTTGATTCTTCTGTCCTTACTCCGGTTATCCAACCCGCTTCCCCCTCCCCGCTCCCGTCGCTACGCGCTGTGTGATCGAAATCGGACTTTTGGAAAAATTGCTAATAAATACGATACGTCGTCTCTACAACCCGCTCCGTATCTTCCGCATCGGTAACCCGGACCTGCGCCTTCCATTGTCCTGCGAACGGCAGATAAGGCCCCTCCGCCGTATACGTCGATTTCTTATAATCCGGAAATGCATCCTGCTCTTCGTCCTCATACGGCTGAAGCGGTACGTCGATATAGCCCATCCCTTCCCGATCGAGCGGGAGCAGACGCAATTGAACGCTTTTCGCCTCGCCTTTGCCGACCCATTCGGGCAGCCATATTTTCAATGTAAACCGGTTTTCACCGGGCGTATTCGGCGAGATGCGCAGCGTGACGTGCATATCCGTGCCCATCTTGTGATAGCTGAGCGGCTCGTTGACCGGCAGCGGCGACTGATAGGTCAGAATGCCGACGCAGAGCACGATGCCTGCCAGCAGACCGATGTCCACCTTCAGCAGACTCCCGCGCGGAAGCTCGCCCTTCTTCAGGCGCAACCGGATCAAGAACGCCGTCACGGCTACGAGCAGAGAAATGGCGATTTTGGCGATCAGCCATTTGCCCCAGGCGGTGTACTGCAAATATTCCAAGGAAGGCAAGTATTTGAGCGTCGACAGAATCCCCGTCACCCACAACGCAAGGAACGAAATCAACGCCCATTTGGAGAAGACGAGCGCAAAACGTCCCGCCTCGGGCCGCTCCTTGTACCACACCGCGAGCAGCAGCACTAGCCCTCCGCTCCATAAAGCGGCGGCAACCAGATGCGCATAATCCAGCGATATCGTGTAAGAAATCGGGTCAAACGCCGCCGCATGCCCCGACCAAGCTTCCGCGAACAACGCGAGCGCAGCCCAGACCACCCTCAGGAAACCTTTCAGCGAAGGAAGCAAAGGAGCCGCCAGCGCCAGCAGCAGCTCGGCAATGTACAATCTTCCGATCGTCGTCTCCGTCAAAATGCGGCCCCACTCGGATAGCGGCTCGCCTTGGCCCAGATCGCGCAGGCTGAAGAAAACGTAAGCAAGCGTGGCGATCAACGCGAATTTGCCCGCCAGGCCAAGCGACCGGGAATGCGTATCGCGAACGATCGGCGACATAGTTCGCAGCAAGCTCCACAGCGCCAGTCCGGTCGCAGCGAGAAGTCCGGCGTAATACAAGATTCTGGCCGCGTACAGCAGGAAGGAGTCCGCGCCCAGACCCGCTCCGCCATGATTGTGGGAATGGCCGACCTGCTGATGCGGGTCCAGCTTGCTCTTATCAAGCGGCGCGGGATTGCCCACCGTAAACACGTAAGCTCCGGAAATCGGGTGTCCGTCGGCCGAAATGACCGAATAGGAGACGGTATAGTGCCCTTCCCCAAGCTTCGTCAGTCCGACTCGGATCCCTTTGCCTTCTTCGATGCGCTCAAGCTCGCCCTTGGCGACGTTCTTCGACGACTCGTTAAGCACGAGCAGCTTGGCTCCTCCGTTGTCCAGCCTTTCGTTAAAGACGATCTCCACCGCATCCGGGCTTGCGTCCATCCGGGAATCCGCCTGCGGACTCGCCTTCTCCAGCGTGGCGTGGGCTTGCGCCCGCCCCGGGGCTCCGAAAAGCGAAAACAGAACAAAACCTGCACCCAACAAAGCGATGGCGAAGACGCGCATCAACCATTTTCTATCCTTTAATTCTAGCTTTCTTAAATACAACATTTATGCCTCCTCCCGGATTTTTCAACCGTTCGCAGCAGCCGACTCCCGTTTCGACTTGTCCAGCTCGTACAAGCTCTGGAACTGATCGGGCGGAACCGGCTTGGAGAAATAATAGCCTTGGGCCTCCTGACATTTCAGCTCTTTCAGGAAGGCGACCTGACCCTCGTTCTCCACTCCTTCGGCCGTCACCTTGATCTCCAGACTAAGCGCCATCGCGGAAATGCCCGACACGATGGCCGCATCGTTGCGATCCGTCAGCACCTCGTCCACGAATGTACGGTCGATCTTCAGCTTGTCGATCGGGAACCGCTTCAAATAATACAGCGAGCTGTAGCCGGTCCCGAAATCGTCGATGCTGATTCGCACCCCCAGCTTCTTGAGCTGCTTCAGCATCTCGGTCGCATAGGTGACATCGGCCATGATGCTCTCGGTAATCTCGAGCTCCAGCCACCGGGGCGGCAACCCCGTCTCCGATAATATTTTTTCGATGCGAGCGCAAAGATCGTGTTGACGGAATTGACGAATCGATAAGTTGACAGACAGAACGATCGGCGGCAGTCCGAGATCGTGCCAACTCTTCATTTGCCGGCAGGCGTTGCGCAGTACCCATTCCCCCAGCGGTAAAATGAAGCCGTTCTCCTCGCATAGCGGAATGAACTCGGACGGAGGGATTTCCCCCTTCTGCGGATGCTGCCATCTAAGCAGCACTTCGACTCCCACAAGATGATCTTGGCTAAGATCGACCAGCGGCTGGTACACTAGGCGAAACTGCCCAAGCTCCAGCGCAATGCGCAGATCATTCTCCAGCAACAGTCTCTCCCTGGCTTTCTGATTCATCCTCGTCTCATATCTTTTCCAGCCGTTGCGCGATTCCTTCGCCCCGTACATCGCCGTGTCCGCGTTTTGCAGCAGCAGGTCGAGCGTTTGGCCGTCTTCCGGATAGATCGCCAGTCCGACGCTGCCTGTAATGTGGAAAGCGGACGGGCCGGCCTTCAGCGGTTGGTCGAACAGATCGACCAGCCGCTGCGCCTCCTCCTCCGCTTCGTTCTCGTCGCGGATGTCGCTCAGCAGCACCGTAAACTCGTCGCCGCCGAGTCGGAACACGTTATCCGGACTGTTCACGTTGGCCGTCAAACGCTTGGCGATCGAGACGAGCAACTGGTCGCCGAACGAATGGCCCATCGAATCGTTGATCGTCTTGAAGCGATCGATATCAAGCCATAGCAGCGCGAAACGACTGCCATCCTTGTACGATTGGGTCATCTCGGACCGAACGCGTTCCGAGAATAGCCGGCGGTTGGGAAGAGCGGTCAACTCGTCGTGGTAGGCCATATACTGAATGCGGGCTTCCGCCTTTTTCTGTCTTCTGTGAGGCTCCTCGATCAGAACGAAATAAATCCCCTTCAGCAGAAAATAATAGCCGATCAGCTTAAACCCTTCTCCGAACAGATCTTGCGGCGAGCCAAGCCCGCTGCCCAGCATTTTCTCCAGCTTGGCCAGCAGCAGCCAGATGAGCGCCTGGACGATCGTAAGCATCGATTCCGGGCGTTCGACCCGATTGCGATACAGCAGCGCGAAGATCGTTGCCGCATAACACAGCAGCGTTAGGCTTTGCTGGTACGGTTTGATCGAATCGATCAATGAAACATTCCAGCTTTCCGCGCGAAAAACGAAAGCTGCGGCGACCGCAACGGTAACGAGTACGGGAATGATCGCCAGAATGCGGGTTTGCGGCTTTACTAGCGTGTTGCCGAGCGAGAAAATGACAAGCAGGCCGACCGCCCCGGTCGATTCGGCGATCCATTCCAACAGAACGCTTGGCGTGTCGCCAACCGCCCCTTCGTACAAAGGCATGCTCGGAGCGCTTATGGCGTGCAGCAGTCCCAGCAACCCGACCGCCGAGAACAACGCCGCCGTCATCAGTCTGTGCCTGCACAAGGTCGGCACGAATACCATCCAGCCTAGGATAAGCAAGGCAAAACAAACCGCGAAAGCCAATGATTCCAAAATGAGGTGAATAGCGTAGCGATCGAGCGAATCAAGCGGCGTCTGGAGCCAGCCGCCGCTCCATTGGATGCCGGCGAACGCAACGGCCGCCAGAACGACCGTCCAGACCGTTTTCAATTCCGTGCGATTAATCCACATACACTGCCTCCGCGAATTCCCTTTTCAATGCCCGGTCATCAATACTAAATTTTCCACATGAACAACTTCTTTTCCTGCACGAAAGACCGCGGTCATTCGACAATTATTCGACGCTTTTCGTCTCGTTTGCATGCGGAGCGGCGATTTCGAATCCCTCTTGCTGCAACTTCTCGGCAATATGTCGGGCAAGCTCCGCCGCTTGCGGCGTGTCTCCATGCACGCATAACGTCTGGAATCTTCCTTGTCCGGCTAATGCAAGAGCTTGCCGAACGACGTCCTCCGACCGTTCCAGCACCGCACCCGGCAATCGCCGCGATACCAGCCGGCCATCCGGCAAATAAGCGCGATCCGCGAAGCCTTCGGCCGCGTAGCCGATGCCGAACTTCGCGGCGGCAGTCTCCAAGCAGCTGCCCGGCAGTCCGTACAGCAGCAGCTCCGGGTCCAGGCTCCGCACCGCCTGCGCAACCTCCTCGGCAAGATTCGCATCCTTGGATGCCATATGGTAGAAAGCGCCGTGAAGCTTCACATGCCGCAGCCGTCCTCCCGCCGCGCGCGCGAAACCGGACAGCGCTCCGACCTGGTACAGGATAAAGTCCGCCGCTTCGCGCGGGGAAATCGCCAGCTCTCTCCGTCCGAAGCCAAGACGGTCGGGCAAGCCGGGATGCGCTCCGATCGCCACTCTCCTGCTCACGCAGGCTTCTACGGTCGCCCGCATCGTATGCGGATCGCCCGCGTGGAAACCGCAGGCGATGTTCGCAGACGACACGACGTCGAACAGCCGCTCATCCTCCCCGTATTCGTATGCGCCGAAGCCTTCCCCCAAATCCGCGTTCAAATCTATTTTCATTTCGCTTCTCCTTTACTCGCGGCTTGCGCGAATCGCAGGTCGATTCCTGCTTTCAGCAGCGAATGCTCTCGAAGCCTCCGCCTCCACGCCTGCTTGGCTTCCACAAGCGTAACCGCCTCGAAGGCGAGCCTGCAGCCCGGCGCCGCTTGCGCCAGCAACGGCCAATCGGCCCCGATGACGTGCCCGATCTTCGGGTAGCCGCCCGTCGGCTGACAGCCCGCTCCCAGCACGATCGGCTTTCCGTCCGAAGGCACCTGAATCGTCCCGGCGACGACGCTGTGCGAATCCAGTTCGGTTCCTCGGTCCCGAATCAACGGGGCGCCGGACAGCCTCAAGCCCATCCGATCCGAAGAGGCTTCCACCCGATACTCGGCGTCAAGCAGACGCTCTCTGGACGCCTCGGTAAACTCCTCCCACTCTTCTCCCGGCACAATGCGAAGCGTAAAGCCTTCTCCGCCAGGCCAAGCCAAGCTGCTTATATCGTCGGCGGCATGCCAGCTTACAGAGCTCCATGCAGCTTGCTCGTCAGCGGCTTCAGCTTGCTTCCTAAGCGCCCTTAACAATGCCTCCGCACGGAAGGCAGGAGCTCCGGCGGCAAGCGCATCTCCGGCCGCGAGCGGCCGACCGCCGCCGCCGAAGCCCGCTCGCGGCTCCGCGCTGCGGCTTCCGAGAACCTCCGGCACGTCGATCCCGCCGGCGATCGCCACATAGGCGCGACAGCCGGAACGAAGCTTGCCGAACGATAGCTCCGTGCCTGCGGATACGTATACCGGCCTGTTCAGCGGAACGGGATCGCCCGCCGCATGCGGCGATATATCCGCGCCGCAGATGGCCAGCAGCAGATCTCGCTCGGCTAAATACCTGCCGCCGACCATCGTCAGCTCCAGCACGGCGGCTTCCTCCTCATTGCCGACAAGCAGGTTGGCCCTGCGCATCGCCCAAGCGTCCATTGCGCCTCCGGCCGGTACGCCGTACGCCCGCCAGCCTGCGCGCCCGGCATCCTGCACCGTCGTCAGCAACCCCGGCTTCAGCACCCTGAGCGCCGGGGTCTCCGGAGCGAAGAAAGTATTTTCCCTCCCGTCTTCCCGCAGATCCAGCTCTGTGGAGAGAACAAAGCTGACGGCATCGCCCGGCTTAAGCAGGAAGGGCTCCCGCTCCTCCGGCCGAAATAGCGGAACGGCCGTTCTGCCGATTACTTGCCAACCTCCCGGCGATTCGTTCGGATAAATACAGGTTCGGCCGCCGGCCACAGCCACTGATCCGGCCGGTACCCGCTTGCGCGGACTAGGCCTGCGAGGCTGCTCCAGCCTTTCGTCCAGCCCGCTTAAATAAGGAAATCCCGGAGCGAACCCGATCATCTCCACCTTGTACTCGGCTGCGGCGTGAAGCTCTGCGAACTGCGACTCCGTCATGCGGCTTCTGGCTGCGCAAGCCTCCAAATCCGGTCCGTTCTCTCCCCCGTAAACGACGGGCAATTCGACCCGCCGGGCGGCCGGCGGGTTTACCGCTTCATAATCGTTCCACAGCCCGATCAATTCCGTCGCCGCATCCTCTATCGATGAACAAGAAGGCTTCAAATAAAAAGCGATCGCTCCGCTGACCGCCGCAGCTTCCAGCAGCCAAGACAGACCCAATCCGGCAATGGCGGAAGCGCGCGCGGCAAGATAGGCGGTCTCTGCCGGCTCGCGCCAACGAAAAACAAACGCCCGATCTCCCAGCGAGATCGTCTCGAACGCATGTCGACGCATTCGGAGCCTCCTTTCCGTAACTTTCATTTGCAACGTTTTCGAAGATCACGGTACAATTATACTATAGGCAAGATCGGATTGGTTCGAAAGCGGAATCGCAGTCACACCGGAAAGGCTGATCTTCGTTAAACCAGGAGCCGACGAAGAATCGGCCTTTCCCCGTGCGCATCCCCATTTGAAAGTGACCGCCTCTTGTCCGCCCCGTACATCTCTAAGGGAGGGACCCGCAAATTGGAAAAGTGGATAAGGACAATCGCCAAGCTGCGTTGGGTCGTACTGGCGGCTTGGCTGGCGGCAGCTCTTCTCTCGTTATTTGCGCTGCCTGACCTGCAGACGATTCTTAAGCATTCGGAGCAGCGGTTTCTGCCGGATAGCGCGGACTCTGTGCAGGCGACGCAACTGCTGCAAAATATCGATCCAGGCAATCGTTCCCTCTCCGGAGCCGTGCTGGTTTTCTCCCGAGACGAAGGCTTGCGCGAGTCGGACAACGACTGGTTGAATGAAACGCTTCATGAAATCGACAACCGCAAAGCCGAGCTGGGCATAACTAGCGTTGTCTCTTCTCTCACGCAGCCGGAGCTCGCAGAACGGCTGCTCAGCCAAGACGGGACGACCCGTCTTGTGCTGGTCAATCTGCCCGCCGCCGACTTCGAGGACGTCACGCAGGCGACGCTAGGCCGCTTGAAAAGCATGCTCGCCTCCGCCCCGGAAGGAGCTAAAGCGCTGCTGACCGGAAGCGCGCCGCTGTCCCAGGATTTTCAGAAGTCCGCCGAAAACGGTCTGCGTCGCACCGAGATGCTGACGATTGGCCTCGTGCTCGCCATACTTCTGATGCTGTTTCGCTCCCCCGTGGCCCCGCTGCTCCCGCTAGTTACAATAGGGATCAGCTTCGCCGTATCGGAGGGACTGCTTGGAGCTTTAGCGCAGTGGGGGATTCCGATTTCTCATTTCACCGAATCTTTTCTGATCGCAGTTTTGTTTGGCGCGGGAACGGATTATTGTATTCTATTGATCCAACGTTACAGGGAAGAACTACAGAGCGAAAGCGACGGAAAAATCAACCGGGTCGACGCGCTCGTCCGTACGATGACAAGCGTAGGCGGCACGATTCTATATGCGGCCAGCACCGTATTCGCCGCCTTTCTGCTGCTCGGTGCAGCGGAGTTCGGCCTTTACCGCTCCGCCGTCGGCGTGTCGCTCGGCGTGTTAATTACGGTTGCGGCCGCGTGGACGCTGACGCCGTCGCTGCTGCTTATATTCGGCAAGGCGGCGTTCTGGCCCGCTCGCCGCAAACCTGCTGCTCGTTCAAAGCCGCTATGGGACAAATTGGCCGCCATCTCCATGAAGAAGGCGGCACTCGTGCTAATCGTCTCCGTCGTCTGTCTCGCGCCACTAGCTTTGCTCTTCCAGGGCAAGAGAACGTTCGACGACCTGTCCGAAATCGATCCGAAGCTGGAATCCGTTATCGGCTTCCGGCAAGTCGAGAAGGCGTTCAGCGCCGGAGAAGTGTTCCCGGTCACGATCGCGGTCACGGCCAAGCAATCGATGCGAACCACATCCGGCCTGGCGGCGCTGGAGCAAGTAAGCGCGGAGCTGGCCGCTCTCCCGTACGTGCGCGAGGTGCGCAGCGCCGTTCGCCCGCTTGGAAGGAAGCCGGAGCAGTTGACCGTGTCCGGACAGCTTAAAGGCCCGAACGTCGGAGAACTCATCCGAGCGCTGGAGGGCGAACAGCAAATTTTAATGGCCGCTCTGCGAGAAATCGCGATTCATTCCACTCCGCTAAGTCAGGGCATGCTCGGTATCTTATCGTCCGCCCGGCAACTGCAGGAGGGGTTCTCCCAGCTGCTTCAGTCGCAGTTCGACTCCTGGAAGCGGCTTGAGAATGCCAATCCGGCGCAGCAAGAGGGTTCTAAGCTCAGCTCCGCCGAACAAGCGCTCAACTATTACATTGCTCCAGACGGCCGAACGGCGAAGTTCGAGCTGCTGCTCAACCCCCATCCCTATTCAGACGAGGCGATGGATGCAATTCCCGAGCTTGCGAGCTTTGTTCTCAACAGTATGGATCGTACTTGGCTGGAGCAGCCCCAGGCGTTCGTCACCGGCGTAACGGCCAAATACAAGGAGCTAAGCGGGATTTCCTGGCGGGATTTCGCCCGCACCGGCTGTCTCGTGCTGGCCGGAATCGCGGCGGTGCTGGCGCTCCTGCTCCGCTCGTTCGTCAAGCCGTTGTGCCTCTTGCTGTCGCTCGGCTTGAATTACTTGATCACGATGGGAGTTCTGGAGTTCATCTTCGTGAGGGTGCTCGGCTATGCCGGGTTGTCGTGGACCGTCTCGTTCTTCGTCTTCATTATTACCGTCGCGCTTGGCGTCGACTACGGCATCTTCCTGATGGCGCGATTTAAGGAGGAGGCGCAGCGCGGCACGAGAGCAGAGGCTATGGCCGTCGCCTTGTCGACAACCGGCGGCATCATTCGCTCGGCAGCCGCGATTATGGCGGGAACGTTCGGCGCGCTCGCCTTCTCAGGGCTGGATACGCTAGTCCAGATCGGCGTCGGAGCGCTGATCGGCTTGCTGCTGTACGCAACTCTATTCATGGGGCTTATCGTGCCCTCGATGATCCACTTATTCGGCGGAGCAGGCAGCAAGCGCTAGACACGGCGGGGCTGCAAGCAGGCAATACGGCTTCTCCCTAAGCTTCCATACGGCTCACGCTTCCTCCTCAACCCCGAAAAATAAAAAACCACATGCAAATCCCCCTATTCGACACATGCCATTCAAAGAGTCCGAATGATACGTTAAGTAGGCTAACGGCCAATAGCCGAACAACATTTCATTACGGAGGTAGAAAGCAACATGCCAAAAGTCTTCAACCATCGCGCCATACTGCTTATGATGATCTTCATGCTGGTCATGACAGGCACGCCAATCGCCTTGCCGGGACAGGCGGCGGCGGAACCGAACATCCTGCTGTTCCAGGATGATTTCGAGGCTGGAACTGCCGTAGCCTGGACGCCTGTTCAGGGAAATTGGGGAACTGTAAACGGGGGCAACCCTAATCTTTTCTCGGACGATTTTGAAAATGAAAGCGCTGCCCAATGGAGTAATAACGGAGGGGCTTGGGCTGCCGTGTCCAACGGGAGCTCTTATGCGTACAAACAAACGAACGAGAACGGAGCCTCGGAGCTCGTTGCCGGGGATGCCGCGTGGACGGATTACGTCTACGAAGCGGACGTCAGGCTGGGGGTCGGAGCGGGAGCCATGATGGATTTCCGCTATATGGACAGCCGGCATTTCTATTATTTGTACATGAGCGACACGTACATCCGAATAATGAAGCAAAACGGCGACGTTCAGGATTGGATCAAGGCTTACGACGGTCCTTCTCTCGATCGCTCCGATTATGTGAGGATCAAGGTAGAGGCTTCGGGCAACCAATTCAAAATCTATCGCAACGGAGAACTGGTGCTTACAGCAACGGACGATAACGCTCCGTTTCTCTCCGGCAAGATTGGACTGGCCACCTGGGCAACCTCGGTCGAGTTCGACAATGTCTCCGTCACGAATCTGGCGATGAATCAGGTGTTCTTTCAATCTGACAGCCAGGGCGGCGAGGCTTATGCGGGAGACGAAGCCTGGTCCGACTATGCGGCGCAAGTTCAGGTCGCAGCGGTCGACGTGGAGGAAGACGGGAAGATCGGCATCGGAATGCGATACCAAGACGCCAATAACAAATACGTCGCGCAATATTCCGCAAGCGGAACCGTGCAGATCGCCAAGGTCGAAAACGGCCTGACTACCGTGCTGGCGGAAGCGCCTTACTCCTTGACCCCGGGGATGACGTATGCATTTAAAGGCGTAGCCGCGGGGAAACAATTGGAACTCCATATCAACGGAGTTAAGCTGTTATCCGCCGTCGACACGGCCTTTGCCGCGGGGAAAATCTCCTTATCGCTGACAAGGGCGACGGGAACCTATGATTCGGTCAGCGTCTTCTCGGTCTCGGTTCCGGTCGTATCCGACGGAAATACGACATATTACGTCAGCTCCGGCACCGGAAACGACGCGAATGACGGGCTAAGCGAAGCGACTGCATGGAGAACGCTCGATAAGGTCAACCAGGCCGTCTTCCAGGCCGGGGATTCGATTCTGCTCAAGGCGGGCGACGCGTGGAACGAACCGCTTATTCTGAGCGGGTCGGGTACGGCTCAGTCTCCGATCAAGGTAGCCTCCTACGGTACGGGCGCCAAGCCGGTGATCTCGTGGAACGCCCCCGGAGGCGGGAGCGTTATCACAGGCTACAATCTAAGCCATTGGATCATACAAGGCTTGGCCGTTAACATTATCGCGTCCTCGACGCTATCCTGGAACGCAGTTACGGCCGGCATTCTTATTCAATACGATTCGTCGAAGCCGCACGGCAACGTCGTCATCGACGGCAACGAAGTATACAGCGCGAGCTACGACGGCAACACGAACGGAATCGTAGTCTCCGCCCTCGTGCCGGGAACCGATCACAGAGAGGTCGCAACGGACATCGTCATTTCCAACAATACGGTGCACAACATAGGCTGGTACGGGATCACGACGACGGGCTGGGATACGGCCAAAAACGAGGAACTGCGCTCTCAACTGCTGTATGGAAATCTCAAGGTATCCGGAAATCTCGTGCACCATACGGCCAGCCAGGGTATCGTCGTGCAAAATGCCCATAACTCTGTAATCGAGAGAAACGTCGTGCACGACGGCGGCCAAGGGACGGATACGTGGGGTCCAGGGGGGATATGGTTTATCGCCTCGCGGGATTCCGTCATCCAGTTCAACGAGGTATACAACATGAAGGACGCCGGTTCGGGCTACGACGGAGCCGGAATCAACATCGATTGGTTCTGCGACAACATTACGATGCGGTACAATTACTCGCACGATAACAAAGGCAACGGCATCACGACCATGAGCAATTACGGAGGAAAAATAATAAACAACAAAGTCCGAGGCAATCAAGCTCTGCAATCGAACGGCAGAGGTCAAATCGCGCTCGGCAACTTCACGGGAAGACCGGATTTGTCCACAGGGCTGCACGACGTGGAAGTCGCGAACAACACGATCATCGTGGATGTAGACAACACGGTAGCCGTCAATAGCGCGGCTAATCCGTACGGCACATGGACGGGTATCTCCATTCATGACAATCGTATCGTGCTTAAAGATGAGGCGACAGGCACCGGCGTATTCAACATCGGTCCGGATACGAGCGTCGAGACGATCGATCGCAATTCCATTTTCAGCGATTCGCTGCGGTTCAACGCAAGCTTCCACGATACGCCCTACACCGATCTTGCATCCTGGCAGGCCGGTACGGGATATGACAGGGCGACCAGGCTGCTGGCTTCGGATCTGACGCCGCCTTCGGAAGTGTTGGGCGTTGCCGCCGAGCTGGACGGTTACGTTCGACTCTCCTGGACGCCCGCCGCAGACGCGAACGACGAGATCGCGCACTACAATATTTACAGAAGCACGACGGCGGATTTCGTCCCGGCCTATGCCAACATGGTCGGCGAGTCCGTGTCCGCTTCCTTCGAGGACCGCGAGGAAATGCTGCCGAACACGACCTACTTCTATAAAATCGAAGCCGAAGACCGCAGCGGAAACGTCGGCATCGCTTCGGCGGCAGTCAGCGTGACGACGGGTCCGTCCGTTCCCGTTGCCGAGAAACCGAAAACAGTCGATTTCCTGTCTATTAGGGACGGATATGAGCTTACCCTTGCCTACCTGCCGACCGCCCCTTATATTACGGGCATTCCGAACGTCCGGAAAGTTCAACTGTACGTCGACGATCGGCTGGAGCAGGAGCTGGAAACCGCGCCTTACGCTTATACCGTAACGGGCCTTAGCAACGGAGAGCATCGCTTGCAATACAAGGTTTACGATCAGGATGGTGCTGTAACCGAGTCCAGACCGATCGCCATCTACAAGCATGTGTCGGCACTGCGCAGCCTGTACGCGACGCTGCGGCCTACCGTGGACGGCAATCTGGACGAATGGATCGCTCCCGGATTTCGCATGAACGAACGCTCGCAGGTGAGAAGCATTGAACCCGGGTTCGCAGATCGCTGGTCCCCGCAGCAGCTGGAAGCGGTGGGCTACACCTCTTGGGACGAGAACCATTTCTACTTCGCCATGGAGGTAACCGAGGACAATCACCATTTGGCGATTGCAGATCCGGCCGACCTGTGGAAAGGCTCGGGAATTCAAATCGCCATCGACCCGGACAGAGGAAGTTCTCCCGGCAGTAAAGGATACACAGAGCTCGCTTTCGGGTTAACCGACGACGGGCAGGCGCTCGGCTACCGCTATCACGCGATCGCGGGCAAAGCCGTGGGAGTTTTTACCGCCGGAGAAATTGCAATTGTCCGCGATTCGGCGTCCAATAAGACGCGTTACGAAATTTCCGTGCCATGGAGTGAGCTTATTCCGGCAGGATTACGGGCGACAGACGGTTCCGCCTTGGGAATTTCCGTATTGGCGAACTACAGCGACGGGACCGTAAGTCATCCGGATCACGGAGACTCCCGCAACGGATGGATCGAGTACAACAGCGGCATCGGCGCGGGCAAAGCCCCCGCCCAATTCGGCTATATGCTGCTCGGCAACCAACCGTTCGCCGCTCCGCTCCTGAGCGGAACGATTTCGGGACAAAAAGCTGCGTTAAGCTGGGAGGCGATAGTCGGCGCTTCCGGTTACATCGTGAAATACGGTACGTCGCCCGGCATTTACGAGAATACGATTAACGTCGTCCCTTCGACAAGCTACGAAACGCCGAATCTGACACGCGGAAAAACGTATTACTTCGCGGCGAATGCCTACGATTCATACGGAGATAGCGGCCTGTCCAATGAAATTGCGCTGTTCTTCGCTGCGGGTGCAGGCTCCCAGCCTAACGCCGGAGGTAGCGGCGGATCGCCAGGAGTTAACAACCCAAGCGAGAGCATCGAAATCGAGCAAGGGACGGCTTACGTTACAATTGACGAATCGTCTCCCCAAGCTCGGCTCCCTCTTGCCGCTTTAGGGGATTATCCGCTTCAAGTCCGGCTGGGCGGCGTTGCGCTGGACATCCCGAAAGCGGTATTGAAAAAGCTGAAGGAGCAAGCCGGGGAAGCGCAAAGCGCCTCGATTGAAATCGGCATCGTTCCGCTGAAGGAAACGTCCGCACCGGAGAATGGCGGCAGCGTCCGCTGGACGCTTGCCGATCGGGCTTACGACATCTCCTTATCCCTGATCACGAATGGACAGCGTCTTCCGTTCCCGTCCGGCGACATCGCGATCGCGCTGCCCTATGATCCCGATCAAGTCGACGAGCAGCTTCTCGGACTCTATCTCTACGAAGAAGGAACGTGGAAATATATCGGCGGCAGCGCGGCCCCCGTCAAGAAACAAGTAAGCGCGCTTCTGCCCCGATCGGGCGTCTATTCGCTATTCGAGTACGACCGATCGTTCGCCGACGTTCCGGCGGAGCATTGGGCGAATCGAACGCTGCAAATTCTTGCGGCCAAGCATATCGTCAACGGCAGAAGCGATTCGTTGTTCGATCCTGCCGGAAAGACGACACGCGCGGAATTCGTCGCCCTGCTGGTCAGCGCCTTACGGCTTCCATCTGCGAGTGAAGCGTCCGGATTCAACGACGTAGCTCCCGGCGCCTGGTATGCCGATGCGATCGCGGCAGCCGTCCGCTCCGGTATCGCAACGGGAAGAAGCTCGGACCGTTTCGCTCCCGAGCAGCCGATGACTCGCGCCGAGATGGTCGTCATGCTGGCTCGCGCGCTCCGTATCGAGGCAGGCTCCGGCACCGCGGCCGATTATGCCGATGCGTCAGACATCCCGGCCTGGGCGCAAGCTGCCGTCGTCGCCGCTTCGAAGGCCGGCCTCGTGCAGGGCGACGGCAATCGTCTGTTCGCTCCGCAGCGTCAAGCGACGCGGGCGGAGGCCGCTCAACTTATTTACAATCTGCTCCGCATAAGCAAGGATAAGCGTTAATGCAAAAGAGGAAGCCGCCATGCATCAGGCGGCTTCCTCCTTTTCTTATTCAAGAGACGATCCCGCAAGCCCTTAGCCAGTTGAGCGCAATGAGCAAGTTGCCTGCCGAATTCATATGAACCTGGTCGTAGGTGAGAGTTTTCCCCCGCTGAGCCCGCAAGTATCGTTGAAACAGCTCATTCTGCCGCACAAGAATCGCCCCAAACTCCTCCGCCACTTCCCTGACGATCCGATTATAAGGCTGCAGCCGTTCGTTGCTGCCGTCGTCCGGATTTTCCGAGATGATCGTCGTTTCCATGAGCACGAGGGACGAGCCGCATTGGTCGATCGTCTCTCGCAGCAACTCCCTGTACGTCTCCCGGTACATCTCCGGGCCGACCTGCTTCCATTCGTCGTTAATGCCGATCGACATCGACAGCCAATCGGGCTTCAGCGCCACGACATCCTCCTGCCAACGAACCTTCAGATCGAGAATCGTCTCTCCGCTGACGCCTCTGTTCTCCACCCGGAGCGTGACGTCGGGCAGCATGAGCGACAAATAATCGTTCACGATTCTGACGTACCCGTTGCCGATTCCCTCCGAATCATCCTTCCTGCCGCAATCCGTAATGCTGTCTCCGATAAATACGATGTTCTGCCCGTCTTTAAACATGAGCTGTTCGCCCCTTTCTCCTGATATCCAAATTAATAAGGAAGGGACTATTCCCGCAGCCGGCGCCGTACGCCGTCCGAAATAGTCCCTTCCGGTAAAGTTTGCTTCGCTTAACGGTCTTCGGCCGCAGCTTGCTTGTTCGTTTCCTCGATCACCTTGGCGCCGCCCTTGGACAGCCAGGCTTCCTTGAATTTGTCGAAATCTGCGGCGACGTCTTTGGAGTTGGCAATCAGTTTAACAATTTCCTCGTTCACGAAGTCTGTCAGTTGATTAGGAATGCTTGGATCGAGAGCGTCTTCGTCGACGTTCAAGTAAGCGAGCGGATTGGGAACGGCGTAATCGCCCGTAGACTTGGACAAGGCTACGATTTCCGGTTTGTTGGGCGTAGTGTCCGGCAAGTAGTCCGTATTCCAGGATACCAAAGCTTTAAGACTGAAGCCTTTGTCCTTGGTTTTCTCCTCGTCCGTCATCAGCGAGACGACCGTGTCTCCGTCCTTCTTGTAATGAACGCCTTCGACTCCGTTGAGCATCAGGTCTTGCCCCTCGTCCGAGAGCAGGTAATCCAGCAATTCCAGCGCCTTCTGCCGTTTCTCTTCGGAGATGCCGGCGTTGATCGAAGTCTCGCACCAGAAGTTGTTGAAGCCGTCCATCCGCTGAATGCCCGTCTTGCCCTTCAGTGTGCCAACCCAGGTGAAGATCGACTTAGGGTCCGCCTCGGGCTTAGCCTGATTAAACTTGTTGTAAATGTCGTTATAGAAAGTCGCGTTGGCATTATGAATGATCATTCCGACTTTGCCGGTCACGAACTTCTCGATTTTTTTGTCGTCCGTGTTCAGCATGAATTCAGGGTCGAGCATTTTCTCGTTATACATTTGATGCAGGAACGTGACCGCTTCCTTCGTCTCTTCCGAGATTACTTCCGGCATCCACTGTCCGTCTTTTTTCTCCCAGCGCTCCGTGCTTGTGTCGAATGCGTTAAAGATCGGGTACTGCCACCATACGCCGCCCGAGCTGGATGTGTATCCGTACGTGTCCTTCTTGCCGTTGCCGTCCGGGTCGTTCTCCGTGAAAGCTTTGGCTACCGAATAAAATTCGTCGATCGTAGTCGGAACGGACAATCCGAGCTTGTCCAGCCAATCCTTGCGGATCAGAATGTTATGTCCGCTGACCGCGTCCTTGCCGCTTCCCGACTCATTGTAGATCGGCAGCGCGTAGTGCTTAGCTCCCGTCGTCTTGGCCAGCATTTCGAAGTTGGCGAGAGAATCGCGGATATTCGGATACGAATCGGCATAGTCGGAGATCGGCAGCACCATTCCCTCTTTGATCCACTGACGATATTGAACCGGGCGGTCGATGCCGTAAGAGATAAATACGTCGGGCATTTCGCCCGAGGCGATCATCACGTTGAGCTTCTCTTCCCAGTCGTTCCATGAAGCCGTAACCGGCTTCAGCCTAACGTTCAATTTCTCCTGCAGCTTCTTGTAGATGACGGAATCCGGAGAATCGGCTCCTTCGAACATCCAGCTGAATACGGATAGCTCGACAGGCTCCGCCGATTGCGCAGCTTTGCTCTCCTCTCCTCCGCTTGGCGAGGAAGAACCGCTTCCTTCCGCCCCGTTATCTTTGCTTCCGCCGCAGCCCGACAGAATGCTGGCCACCGTGAATACGACCAATAACATCAGCACCAGTTTTTTTCTAAACATGCATGTCCAACTCCCCTGAATGATTTAGTAAGCATAATATTTTCCCCGAACTGGATCAACTTTTGATCGAACCTATCATCACCCCTTTCACGAAATGCTTTTGGATAAACGGGTATACGGCGATGATCGGAACGACGGAGACGACAACGATGGCGCTCTTGATCGTATCTGCCAGCATAAATTCTTGACTGACGAAGCTGCCGCCCCGAGTCAGCTCCATATTGTTGTTGATAAGAATATCCCTCAACACCATCGCTAGCGGCCACAGCCCCGTGTCGTTGAGGAATAGCATCGGAACGTACCAATTGTTCCACTGTCCGACAGCGACGAACAGGCCGATCGTAGCCAGCGCCGGAACGGACAGAGGCAGCACGATGCGGGCAAAGACGGTCATATAGCCGGCGCCGTCTATCGTCGCGGACTCTTCCAGCTCCTTCGGTATGTTCTGGAAGAACGTCTTCAACACCACCATATTGTAGACGCTTAGCGCCGCAGGAACGATCATGACCGCAAGGCTGTTGACCAGTCCCAGCGTTTTGATCAGCAAATAGTAAGGAATAAGTCCCCCGCCGAAAAACATTGTAAAAATAATGAATAGAAAGATCGCCGTTCTTCCCGGGAGATCCTGCTTGATCAGCGGATAGGCGGTAATCGCCGTAATGAACAACTGATACAAGGCTCCCGCCGCCGTCACGAAGACGGAGACGATCAGAGAGCGGACGAGCGTGTCCTTGGAGAACACGTACTCGTACGCTTCGAAAGACAATTTGCGAGGAATCAAATGAAAGCCGGATTTGATCGACTCCTCGTAAGGCAGGACGGAGCCGACAAGAACGTGCCAGAAAGGATACAACGTAATCGCGGCCATGAATAGAAGAAACAAGATGTTGAAGCCGTCGAAAATTTTGCCGGAGAGGCTCGTCGACTTGACCAATCAGGAACGCCTCCTTTAATAGATGCCTTGACCGCTCATCCTCTTCGCCGCTTGGTTGACAAGGATCAGCAGCAGGAAATTGATGATATTCAGGAACAGTCCGATCGCGGTCGCCATGCTGTATTTTCCTTGCGTTAATCCGATACGGTACACATACGTGTCGATAACGTCGCCGCTCTCGTACACCATCGTGTTGTACAGGTTAAACACCTGGTCGAACCCGCCGTTCATCATGCTGCCGAAATTCAAGATCAGCAAAATGGAGATGACGGGAAGCAGACTGGGCAGCGTAATGTGCACAATTTGCTTAAACCGGTTGGCTCCGTCAACGGTAGCCGCCTCGTACAGATCCGGATTAACGCCCGCCAGAGCGGCCAAAAAGATGATCGTCCCCCAGCCGGCCTCCTTCCATATGCCCGAGAGCACGAGAAGGGGCCTGAACATGGCATTGCTCGTCAGAAAGTTGACGCTCTCTCCTCCGAATGCAGTGATGATTTTGTTGACAAGCCCTTCGTTGGAAAGAAGAGAAAAAATAATGCCCGCTATCGTCACCCATGAAATAAAATGCGGCAAATAAACGATCGTCTGAATCGAACGCTTGAACAGCTTGTGCCGGACTTCGTTAAGCAGAATAGCCAGCACGATCGGAGCCGGAAATCCGAACAACAGCCGCAGCAGATTAATCTCGATCGTGTTCCGGAACACCTGCCAGAACTTGTCGGTCGCGAACAGCCTCTCGAAGTGTTCGAAGCCGACCCACGGACTTCCCAGAATGCCCTTGGTCATCCAGAAGTCCTTAAACGCGATCGTCGCCCCATACATCGGAATGTAGTTAAAAATAATCAGGAACACGACGGCCGGAAGCAGCATGACATAGAGCATTTTATATTTGCTTATCCGCCGCGCAACGTCGCCGGCCCCCTGGGTATTTACAGCTCTCGCTGCCATGTCGTTCTCACCCGCTCTCCTTCGTCCGCTCATCGACACCGCTCCGGTCGCCGAATCCGGTATTGTTTCGCAGAAGCACATTGTCCGTCGTCTCCGGGTCAACGCATATTCCATCCTCGGTCGCGGGAACGATCGTCAATCTTCGGTTGTTCTCAATCGTGACGTCCTCGGCGTGGCTGACCATCAAGCTTCCAAGGTACAGCTCGCGATTAGAGACGCAATTGCCGTCACCGTCCTCGGCGGTTTTGCGCGGTCCTGCATTGGAATTCATAATCGCGTTGTTGCGAATGAAAACCCGATTGCACGAGGATACGAAGATGGCCTGCTGCGGGCAGTTCACGATGGTGTTGTCCTCTATGAAAATGTTGCGAAAGACGGGATAACGCGTTCTGCCCTGCTCCAGGTAAACCCCCATGTAGATGACGGCCATATTCCAATGGTTCACATCGCAGCTCTCGATCAGATTGCCGCGAATCGTCACATTCTCCGCCCCGAAGCCCTCCGCCCAACGCGACTCCGCGCCGCATTCGATTTGAATCGCCGAGCCTTGATTCAGATAAAAATGATTATTTTCCACCCATCCGTCGCCTGCATGCAGAAGAACGCCTCTGGCCCGATTTTGATGAAAAAAGTTGCGGCGGACGACATAGCGGCCGGAATCGTATTTTCGGTTAAACAAAATTTCATTGCCGACCAAGTCGTCGGGAAGCGGCGCCTCGAATTCGATCGTGCAGCCCTCTCCGCGCTCGTCCCACTGCGCCTCGACAATGCGGGCGACGATTCCGGTCGGAGACAAATCCGCTCGGCGAAATTCGATCGGATCGCCTTCGCCGAACGGGTTGCGCCACTTGAACACGCGGCTTAGCCGGAGCTTTGCGACTCCGATTCGTTCGAAGCCTTGAACGGAATTGTCATGGATGTTTAAGCAGTCGTCTCCGTTATAGCTGAAATCGCAATTTTCAATTAAAAAGTGCCCCTGCGAATTGCTGATATGGCATCCGTCCGCGGTGGCCGATATGCAGCGCGTCGTCCCGGGCCGCTTGACGACCCTGCAGCCGTCCAACGTCCAATTGCGCTGCTCGCCGCTTACGACGAACGCATGTCCCGGAGCCGAATAGATCGTAATATCGGCCATGCGCAGATGCCGATTGCCCTGCAGCTCGAACCCGTTCGCGTCATACACGTAATGTCGGACGATATACGTCTGACCGGGTTTCAGGAAGCGGTAATCGGCCGCATTCGGAAGCTCGATGCGCAACGCATTCCGGGCGACGACGGTCGCAGGCCCCAAAGGCTCTCCGCTAAATTCCTTGCCTCCCTCGCAGCCGGGCGTCAACGTGCGCGGGTTCATCGGATTCAAGGTACGTATATCGAACCTCTCGGGAACGCCTTCATATTCGGGAAGCTCCAGCTCGAAGGACAAGCCGTCCTCCGCGACTTGGCGTATCCGGCCAATACTGGCCAGCGGTTCCTGGTCCCAATCCCAGTCCACGGTGAAATTTTCGAATACCGCCCGCTCGCAATGACGAATTGTAACGAACGCAGCTGCGGTTGAGAAAATCAATTCCGAGCCCCCGCCGTCGAACCGAAAGTCCCGCAGACCGTCGAACACCGGATGCTCGCCGCTTAAGAAGCGATAGATGCCCCTGGGAACAACCAATTCGGATATGTCTTCCTGTCTGCAATACTCGATCGCCTTCCGAAACGCTTCCCCATTACAGAATCCTTCCACGGGTTGCGCTCCGAATTCGCTAACGCTGACTTTCCGCCGGTCGCCCGCTGCCGGGCAATCTATCCGAATCGACTGTGCTTCCATCGGCGCTGCGCTTGTGTGTCTCCTGCTCGAATTCAACTGTTTTCCCCTTCCTCTGTTCCCCGGGCATAGCGCATCCCCCCCGGACAACTTACTGGTTCACAACCTAGGGCGTGTCTTCATACTCCGAGGGGAGCAGATACGCCCTAGCTTGATTGTGCCACAGACGATTCTCCCGTTATATGTGGTTAGTTCGGATACTCGGATGTGCTTTGTTGCGAACCTTGTTCCCTATAAACAAATGGGGCTGTCCCATAAGTAAAAAAAGCCGTACAAAAGAATCTTGTACGACTCTACTTATGGGACAGCCCCATCTGTCCGGAAGTTTATGAGGAGGCTTGCCCGGGCTGACGTTTCATGGATTGCTTATATTCGAACGGCGACAGACCGACATGCTTCTTGAACAGCTTGCTGAAGTGGGCATAGTCGTCGTAACCGACCATCCGTCCGACCTCGTACAGCGAAATGTCCTGCTCCAGCAAAGAAACGGCCGCTTCAAGCCTTCTTTGAATCAAATAATTGATGAAACTTTGTCCCTTCTCCTGTTTAAACAGGTGGCTCAAGTAGTTCGGGCTGAGGAAATATTTGCGAGCCATATCCTTAAGCGAAATTCGGTGAGCGTACAGCCGGTCGAGATCTCTCGCGATGTCCTCCACGACCTGCAGCGAGCCGGCTTCGTCGGGTTTCTTCTTCTGCTCGTCGACAAGGCTTCTCATCTCCTCCAACAAATCGCCGGGATTCCCGCAATGTAAAATGAGATCTTGTCCGGTGATTGCGTCCGCTCCGTCCGGCTCGCTCCCCGAACGGATACCTGCGACGGAAACGACGAATTGATTGTAGATCTCGACAAGGCCGCCAATATGAATTTTTTTAGAGGAGATGCCTTTATGCACCTCGAACAACGCTGCTTCCAGATGCTCCAGCCTTGCCGCTCTAGCGATCCGCTCCCGCAGCGCCGGCACGGCCGCGTTCGCTCCTGGCCTATAGCGATAGATGGCGCTTTCGCCTCCGCCGTATAACATCGAGGTTTCCGCCATCGTGTTCGCTTGATGATAGAGCCGCCCGATCCGGTGCTCCGAGCCGGCAAGCGAGCTGATTCCGATGTCCCACTCCCGATCGGCCGATAAGCTCCTAAGCTCGCGCCATAGCTTGCGAAGCTCGGCCGGGCGAAAGTCGGGCCATCCCCCTAACAACGTCCATTTGAATGCGCTCGTTTGCCAGCGACAAGACGCAATCCGATAACTCGCGAGAAGATTGTCCAATCGACGCAGCTCGTCTTCCGCAAAGGGCCGTTTGCCCTTAACCGTCGCGAACGAATACCGCTTAGCAGAAGGGAAGGCAGCCCCATTCGGCGCCAACCGCGCAACAGCCTGCCGAATCGTGACATCGTTCTCGATCCATTCCAGAAACTGCATAGAATTGCCGTAAGCCTCTCGCGCTTCGCGGTCCTGCTCCTGCTCCGCGAGCCGCCGGGAGCATCTCTTCAACGTGTGCAGCAGCTCCTCTGTGTTGACCGGCTTCAACATATAGTGAAAGCAGCCTTTCTCCAACGCTTCCTTGGCATAGGCAAATTCTCCGTATGCGCTCATAAATACGACCAGCGTTCGAGGCGACGCTCGATTGATAAACGTCAGCAAGTCCATCCCGCTTTTGCCCGGCATGCGGATGTCGCTGATAACGACGTCGATGGAGTGACTCCGCAGCAGGCTTTCCGCGGCGTTGACGTCGCTGACCGCAGCCAAGATGCGAAATCCCGCTTCGCTCCAATCGATAATCTGTTCCATATCTTTTAGAATCCACGGTGCGTCGTCTACCAGAATCAAGTTATGCATCGGTGTCTCCCCCGCCTCTTAGTGGGACCGTAATCGTGACGATCGTTCCCCTATTCTGCCAGCTTTTGATTGTCAGCCCGTACGGCTCCCCGTAATAGATGCGGATTCTTTTATGAATATTGACGAGTCCGATGCCTTGCCCAAAGCCGCCGCTTCCGGCGGAAGCGCCCGACATCCGCTCAAGCTCGGCGCGCAAGTTCGCCGCCTTGCTCTCTTTCATTCCAAGACCGTTGTCCATGACCTTGATTTGCAGTTCGTCCTTCTCCGTGGCGACGGCTTTAATACGGATGATCCAGCGTCCGCTCCTCTCTTCAAGCCCATGGAATAGCGCGTTCTCGACGAGCGGCTGCAATATGAGCTTTACGATTGACTGTCCCCCAAGCGCCGGAGCCAAAGAAACCTTGAATTGCAGACGTTCGCCAAAGCGAATTTTCTGGATAGCGATATACCTTTCCAAGTGTTCCAGCTCTTTGTACAGAAGAACAAACTCGTCCGTACGGGTAATGTAGCGAAAATAAGACACCAAATTATCGATCGCCATCGCGACCTCCCTCTTGGCGTTGGAAAGCGACATTCCCCGGATCGAATGCAGCACGTTGTACAGAAAATGCGCATTGATCTGGCTCTGCAGCCCGTTCAGTTGGTACAACTGCTTGTCCATCTCCGTTTCATGAAGCTGTCGCTGCGATTGGAGCAGATGATCGGTAAGCCCTTTGATCTGGTCCAGCATATTGTTGTAATGGTCCTGAATCACCGTAATCTCGTTCTTATAGCCGAATTTCAGCTTGGCGTCCAGATTGCCGCTCGCCGCGCTGTCGAACGCGTCAGCCATTTTAGTAATCGGGTGGGTGAGACGAATGTTGAAAGATACGACGGCAAGGAAGACGATCAGCATCATGACCGCCACGATCGCAATCAACGCATAGGGAATAATATTGGCTTTTTCCAGCAGCTTGTCTTTGTCGATTAGCGCGATAAACTTCCAATCCAGGCTCTTGATCGGAATCGATTGATACAGATAGTTCCCGTTTTCGATACGGACGTCGGACACCCGATTCGACGGAAGATCCCGAACGAGCGTTCGAATATTCGCAAAGTCGTGCCGCCCGTCCGAAGCTCCGATCAGATCGTCGTTTTCGTTCACGATATACACGATCGCTTTATTGTCCAGGCCGCTCGTATGCAAAATCTGTTGAATCCATTTCGTATCCAGCAGCAAAACGCCGATATAGATTCCCTGCAAGTAACGATTGCGCTGAATCGACTTTACCTGCGAGAACGCCAGCAATCCTTGCTCCTTGCTGCCCATGGGCGGAGAGATTTTGATTTTGCCGTTAATCGAACCGGTTTGCTGCTTGTTGCGGATATAATCTATCATTTCTTCGGACAGCAATTGTCCCGTTGAGACGATCCGGTAATCATCGGCGTTAATCATCCCGACTGTCTTGATCGTCGGGTCAAGCGACATATAAGCGCTCATATTTCTTAACAAAGCGTCGGTTTCCCGCCAGGACATATTATCCAGCATGACCTGTTGGATGTTCCGGTTATAGAAGACGGACTTGGCCAGCAAGTCGACGCGACTAAAATATTCTTCGAACCGATCGTTCGTTTGGTTAACGAATTGATTGATATTGTCCAGTGCGTTTTGCTTCATAATATGGACATACGAGAAATAGCCCACCAATCCAAGCAGGAGAATGGGCAATATGGCGATGCAAATATTGGTCAAAATCATACGGTAGCTCAATCTATATTTCTGGGTGTAGGAAACGATCTGCTTATACATGAGTTCCTCCGCACGATGCATGAGGGTAAATCCCCGATGTAGGGGTGTATCTATGATGTCACATTCGCCATCGCTCGTCCATGTGTTTTTCATCCGTTCCGACATGTCGTCTTGTGGGAATGCGTGAAAAAGGAGCCTCTCCGAACCCGGATGAGACTCCTCTTGGATTGCTTATAAGATTACCCGTTCCGCTTATTTCCCGTGAAAAACTTCCGGAGTCGTCATCTTGTCGTAAAACTCCGTGAACAGATCGCGCTTGTCGGAAGCTCTCCAGCCCATGGCCGATCTCGGATGCTCATCCAGCGTGCCCGTAATCATGTCGGGAATCAGGTAGCCCCACTCTTCCTTCTCGCGCAGCTTAACCATGTGCTTCTCGATCATGCCGAGCACCGGACGAAGACTGTACTCCGGACGCGTGAGCTTGGCGAGCAGCAGCTCTGTCGGCGTATTGCCGGCAGCGCGTCCCATGCCGAAGACGGATGAGTCCAGCAGCTCGACGCCGAGCTGTGCGGCGGTCAACGTGTTCGCGAACGCCAGCTGCAGATTGTTATGGGTGTGAACGCCCAAGCGCTTGTTCTTCAGCGAGCGGCTGAACTTCTCCACCAGATAGCGAATGTCGTCCGGATCGAGACTGCCGTAGGAGTCAACGATGTACACGATATCGATCGGGCTGTCGTTGATCATCGCCAGCGATTCGTTCAATTCGTTGTCCATAACGCCGGACAGCGCCATAATGTTGATCGTCGTCTCGTAGCCGCGCTTATGGAACAGCGTGCCAAGCTCGATGGCCTTCGCCGTATCGCGGGCATAGCAAGCGACGCGGATCAGATCGAGCATCGACTCGCTGCGCTCCAGCACGTCATTCTCGTCTACGCGTCCGACGTCGACGAGCGCGGACAGCTTCGTGCGTTTCTTCTCTCCGATGACCTTGCGCAGGAAATCGTCGTCGAGAAATCTCCACGGCCCTTCCTTGCCTTCGCTTTTCAGCAGCTTAGGAGAGTTTTTGTAGCCGATTTCCATGTACTCTACGCCGGCTTCATTTAAGGACTTGTACAGATCCTGCACGAACTCTACGCTGAAATCCCAGTTGTTGACCAAACCTCCGTCGCGGACGGTGCAGTCCACGATCTTGCAGTGATTCGTCTTGCTATGTACCGTCATGATTGTAATTCTCCCTTTCTCGGCCCCGCGGATACCTGTGTCGAAATATAATGATTATTAGTTTACATCAAACGGCCCGTGTTTGCTACCTTTAATCCGCCAATTTTAGGAGAATTGAAATACGATGCCGTCTCCGTGACAATCGATGCATAAGCTTTTACCTTCCATAAACCAGACGTCCTTGCTCTCCATATAGAAGGTCACCTTCTCGGCGACCGCCGTCACTGCGGCGTCGATCGGCGTATCCCGCGTAATGCCGAAGGCAAAAGGAAGCTCCCCTCCGCTAACGTATCGCACGAATACTCTTACCGTTTCCCCATCGGCGATCCCCCATTCCCCTTTGAAGCATGACAGCGCGGAAGGCGTAACGATCAATTCCATATCCAACACCTCACCTTTCAATTTTGGGTACCTCTTCATTTTACATTTATTCCGCTGATAAGAAAATGAGCCGAATCCACGAGATTCGGCCGATTGCTTTGTTATTTATACATTTCGTCGGATCGCGGCGTCGGTTGGCGGTCTACGAGGTGCCGATCCGTTTCTGAACACGAGCGGCGCGACCGCAGCCGACAGCGCCAGCAGCGCAGCCCCGGCAAACATCGAAATGCCGTAGGACTGCACCCACATCGGCCCGCCGGCCGCCTGGTCGTACAGCCATCCGCCCGCGATCGGTCCGATGAAGCCCGCAATGCCCGTGAACGCCGAGAATACGGCGACGTACATCGGCCGCTCCGATTTCGGCGAATCCCCGATCAAAAAGTTGAAGATGAGCAGGTTGTATCCGGCCAATCCGAAGCCGAGCAGCACATGCGCGACGATCAGAATGAGCAGCGCGGGCAGGACGGCCATAATCCCCCATATCGCGCATGCGCCTGCGATCAGGGGAAACGTCCAGAGCAACAGCGCGTTCGTCGAATATCGGCTGTTGAGCAGGCCCCAATAGTAATAGCTGATCATCATCACCAAATTTTGCAGCATAATGATCAAAGTGACCTTGCTCGCGCTCAGCTTCATCACCTCAAGCATGACATAGGAGAACAGCGGAACGGCAACGTTCTGCAGCAGAATAAACAAAGCAATGAACAGCGTAGCGTTCAGAAACCTTCGGTCAGTGAACGGACGAGAGAACATGCGCAGCGACTTCCCGCTCTCCGACGGCTGAAACGGCGGGTTCGGATAGCGCGTCAGCGCCCAGCCGTTCCAAACAATGCAGACGGCGCTTATGCTGAACAGTACGACGAATCCTTGCGTACCCGGCAGCCACTCCATAATCTGCCCGCCGAGCAGCAGCGTAATGCAGACGACGGCCCAGTGTACCGTGTTGCGAATGCCGAAATATTTTCCCCTGACGCTTGCGGGAACGATGTCCGCCATCAGAGAGGTCCACACGACGCCCCCCGCCTGACCGGAAATCATGCAGACGAGCCACATCGCCAAATAGACGGGAATCCATGCATCCACCGAAAACGTTAGCGGGATCAGTCCGGTTCCGACCCACATCGTCCGATGAACGATACCGAACAACGCGACGAAAAAGCGACGATTGCGCCAGCTCTGCATCACGAAGGCGATCAGCACTTGAATCAGCAGAGCGAATGGAGGAATCGCCAGCACCAAGCCGATATGAAAAGCGGAAAACCCCAAATAGGTCAAAAAGACGGTTTGCAGCGGACCGCCCAGCAGATTTGCCAATATGTTCGCCGGAATGCCTTCGATCAAGGAGATTCTTAAACTTTTACGATTCTCGGATTCGCTGCTGCGAACTGTGAGCGAGCGCTTCATTCTGCTGATCCAACCGCTCATCGCGATGTTCCCCCATGTTGTACCGAATCTTGCCTCGAGATGCTCTGTATGCTTACACCGATTGTACTCCCTCTACTCGACGCATGGCAAATAAATCTTGCACTCGGTTCCTTCGCGAATTTGGCTATCCACCCGAATGGTCCCTCCGTGGTTGGCGATGATGCGGTAGCTGACCGATAGCCCCAATCCCGTGCCGGCTTCCTTCGTTGTGAAGAACGGATCGAACAGCCGATTTAGCGTCGCTCTCTCCATCCCTTTTCCGTTGTCTGCAATCGAAATGATCGCGAACTTGCCCTCCTGCCTGGCGGAAATGGCGATGCGTCCTTTTCGCTCCCCGATCACTTCCTGAATGGCATCCAGCGCATTTTTCATCAGGTTCAGCAGCACTTGCTTGATTTGTTTTACGTCAACCGCTACCGCGAGCTCGGGAGCGAAGTTTTCATAATAAATTTCGCATCCCTTCATGTGCGCCTCGCTCTCGGACAGAAGAGCCGTCTCCCGAAGCAGCATATCCACGGAAACCTTCTGCATCATGGGGGCGGACGGCTTGGACGAATTCAAAAACTCGTAAATAATGTCGTTGGCCCGGTCAATCTCCGATAAAATAATTCTTCCGTATTCCTGCTTGCCGATTTCCGACAGATACGGATTAAGCAGCTGAATAAAGCCTCGAATCGAAGTGAGCGGATTACGGATTTCGTGGGCGATCGCAGCCGAGATTTTGCCGAGCATCGCCAGCTTGTCGTTCTGGAACGCCGCCTGCTCGATCAGCTTATACTCGGATACGTCTTTCACGCTGACCAAATAATCTCCGTCCAGCTCGTCCGGCTGCGAGATGCTCACCAGCAAATGACGGCCGGCCGCGTCCTGAAACTCGTCGTGATAGCGGCGATACAACGCCAATCCACGATAAACTCTAAGGATATGCCTGCGAACGGACAGACTTAGACTTCGGTGAAAAAAAAGCCGAAACAGCGTGCTTCCGATCAACTCTCTGCGCGGGGCTTTCAACAATTTCGACATTTGCACGTTTACGAACCTCAGGTTGCCTTCGGCATCGAATAGGGCGACGCCGCTGTCCATATGCTGTAGAACGGTTTCAAATTTGTTCGAACGAGCCTCCTCCGCCGCCGCTTCGGGCGCACTCAAGGAAACAAGCAAATCGGTAATAAACGTAAGCGACCTTTGGACAACCGTGATCCGTTCTTTGGGCTCCGCATTGGATAGTAGAAACTGAACGCTCTCTTCATGGTGTCTTAGAATCACGGATGTCGGCAACCCGATCAATTCATTCGATAGTTGCTGCGTTTCCGCTCGAACGGCGTTCCCGCCGCTTTGGGCGAATTCCGCAAGAATCGGAAAATAGCGCGCCTTCCAACCGTTCATACGAGGATCCTCCATTACCAGAGCAGTCTCTGACACCTACCCGCTTTAAATTAACCAAATCATATCCATTAACGATTACGAATGTCAATCAGAGAAGTTGTCGAGTCGTGACGAATGCCTTTAGGGCCTATCTTGCATTTTCTGTCGAATATCTCCCGCAAAAAAAAGAGCCGTCCGGTCATGATCCTTAGACCTGCCGGACAGCTCTCGAGTTTGTTCTTCTCGCTATGGCGTTCGCGCTTATACCGCCCCGCCAGGCGCTCGCTTCAGCTTCAGCTTGTGGCGTCTTTGGCTGAGAACGATCAAACGTTTCTTCAACTGCTGCTGCCACTCGGTATCGGCGATTTCCTTGGCAAAGGTCAGCAAATCGAGCGATACGTCGATTTGATTTTGCACGATCGCCATCGGATCCTCATCTTCGTTGTTTACGCAATTTTCGTGCAGCGCTTTGTCCGATTCATCGACGTAATCCTGGAAGTCGACTTCAGACGCTCCGTCGCCATGCGCGTATTCCGCCAAAATTTCGTATTCGTTCTCCACCAAATAATGGACTTCAACCCGGTGGCATACGGGGCAAAACAAAATCGGCACGTTATGGATTCTCGTCCGGTAATGCTTTAACGTCCCTTTCGTTCCGATCATGCTGGCTCCACAGCAAAAGCTCATCGTCTTCCCTCCCTGAATCTGCATCGCTAAATCGGATTCCTTTATTCTTCTCACTATATTCTCTGTACATGAACACAATTCCTGCCGGAAAATGGTCTCATAAAGCTAAAAACTCCCCATGGCTTCCGCCCGGGGAGTTGCGTCGTAGAGAAAAAGCGTTCGCTAGGGCGTGTATGCATACTCCGAGGATAGTAGATTTTGCCTAATTTTCGTTCCATGCAAGGAACTTTTGTGAAGGCGTACCGGGGTACGTCAAGCAAAAGTGACGAAGCAGGGGGCGAAAAGGCGGTGAAAGATACCTCTGAGCGGGTTTGCGTCCACGCCCTAGTGCTTTTTAATTATTTTATCGACAATTACTTCGCCAATTCTGCAACGATCAGATCGCCCATAGCCGTCGTTCCGATTGCCTGGCTCTTGTCCGTGGCGATGTCTCCGGTACGGTGGCCGGCGTTAAGCACGTTTTTGACGGCCGTCTCGATGGCGTTCGCAGCATCTTCGTAACCGAACGTGAGGCGGAACATAAGCGCAACGGACAGAATCGTTGCGATCGGGTTGGCGATGCCTTGTCCGGCAATGTCCGGAGCGGAGCCGTGCACAGGCTCGTACAAGCCGAAGCTGCCTTCGCCGAGAGACGCCGAGGACAGCATGCCGATCGAACCCGTCAGCATGGCCGCTTCGTCGCTCAGAATGTCGCCGAACATGTTCTCCGTCACAATGACGTCGAAGCTTGACGGACGGCGAAGCAGCTGCATCGCGCAGTTATCGACGAGCACGTGCTCCAGCTCGACATCCGGATATTCCGGAGCGATGCGGTTAACCGTCTCTCTCCACAGTCGGGAAGTTTCGAGTACGTTTGCTTTATCTACGGAAGCGAGACGCTTGCTGCGCTTCTGCGCCACTTCGAACGCTTGGCGTACGATACGCTCGATTTCCGTTACGTTGTATACGCAAGTATCGACGGCTTCCTCGCCCTGCGCGCCTTCGCGACGGAATTTCTCGCCGAAGTAGATGCCGCCAGTCAGCTCGCGAACGACGATCAGGTCGGTGCCGTCCAGCACTTCCGGCTTCAGCGTGGAAGCGTCCTTCAAGCAATCGAACACAACCGCCGGACGAATGTTGGAGAACAGGCCAAGCGCTTTGCGAATGCCCAGCAGTCCTGTCTCAGGGCGAAGGTCCTTGGAATTGTTGTCCCATTTCGGTCCGCCTACTGCACCCAGCAGCACGGCGTCGGAGTTTTGGCAGATTTCAAGCGTTTCCTGCGGGAGCGGCGTGCCTTTCTCATCGATCGCGATGCCGCCGAACAGGCCGTGCTGGAATTCGAACTTGTAGCCGAACAGTTCCTCCGTCTTCTTCATAACCTTGATCGCTTCCGCGACAACCTCCGGGCCGATTCCGTCTCCGGCGATGACGGCGATTTTCTTAACTTCTGACATCGTTCGTATCCACTCCACCTGTAAGTTATAGTTGTCCATTGAGACTTTCTCTCAATTGTAATACACTTCGTCCCCGAATGAAAATATATAAAAACTATCGTTTCTATAGGAAATGCCTATTCAACTAGTTATGCAGTCTACATTCACCGCATTGCCTAAAGCGGGTTGTCCGCCTTATTTCCAGCTACCGGGTAGATCCGTGGCAATTAAAGCCGGTTTTCCGCCTTATTTTCCGGAAAATTGGCTTTCTACTTCACCAGTACGCTCTGCATCGCCTGATCTAGACGTTTCATGCCCGCAATCGTTCCTTCGGCGTCGTTATGCGTGAAGTTAAGGCGCATCGTGTTCCGACCGGAGCCGTCTGCGAAGAAGGAGACGCCCGGCACGAAGGCTACGCCCAGATCGACCGCCGTCTTCAGCAGTTCGGCGGTGTCCACCGATTCAGGCAGCTGCAGCCAGAAGAACATGCCGCCCTTCGGCTCGTTCCACGTCACGCCCGGCCAATCCTGCTGCGACAGCAGATTCGCCATCTGGCGCATGCGCGCTTCATACTCCTTGCGAACGAACTCGATGTGACCGGCGAGATCGAAATGCTCGATCAGTTGATGCAGCGCCTGTTGATCCATTGAGCTGGAGTGCAAGTCCGCGGCCTGCTTGGCGCGGGCCATGTGGCGAACAATCTCCGGATCGGCCATCACCCAACCCGTCCGCAGCGCCGGAGCGACCGTCTTGGAGAACGTGCTCGTATAGACGACGCACGAGCCCTGCGGGTGAGCATCCAGAGAAAATAAAGACGGATACGTCAAAGATGCATCGCCGAACTTCAATTCGCCGTAAGGATCGTCCTCGAGAATAAGCGCGTCATTGGCGCGGCACAGCTCCAGCACGCCTTTGCGTCGCTCGAGGCTCCAAGCCTTGCCCGTCGGATTGGAGAAGGTCGGGATGACGTAGACGAGCTTGGGCGAATACTGCTTCAGCTTGGCTGCCAGATCGTCCAGCACGATGCCGTCTTCATCGGTTTCGACGGATACAAGCTCCGCTCCGTAAGATCGGAACACTTGAAGCGCCGACAAATAAGTCGGCTTCTCCACCAGGATGACGTCGCCCGGATCGATATAGATTCGCGTCAACAGATCGATTGCCTGCTGCGATCCGGTCGTAATCAGCAGATCGTCCGGAGAAATCGTCACGCCCTTAGGCGCCATCCATTTGCAGATGCTTTCCCGCAGCGGAAGGAAGCCTTCCGTCAAGCCGTACTGAAGCGCCTTGTTGCCCGCCGCCAGCACCCTGTCGAACGCTTCCCCGATCGCCGCGACAGGAAAATGCTCCTCCGCCGGTAGTCCGCCGGCAAAGGAGATAATGGATTTTCTCTGCGTCAGCTTCAAAATTTCGCGAACCGCCGACGAAGAGAAGGAGTCCAGTCTCTTGGAATACCGATAGTTCATCCGAAGCTCCCCATTTCTGTTAGTCAAAGATACTTTGCTGACAACGCCGTGTGTCTCTTCACACAGCCGTTTAACAAAAACCCCGGCAACGTTGTGCCGGGGTTCGTATCCGCGCGAGACGGGAATTATTTCTTGATCCAGTGCATCATGCCGCGCAGCTGCGCGCCGACGACTTCGATCGGATGCTCGGCTTCATTGCGGCGAGTCGCCGTAAGGAATGCGCGTCCGGACTGGTTTTCGAGGATGAAGTCGCGAGCGAATTTGCCCTGTTGGATGTCGGACAGAACGCGCTTCATTTCCTTCTTCGTCTCTTCCGTTACGACGCGAGGGCCGGTAACGTAGTCGCCGTATTCCGCCGTGTTGGAGATCGAGTGGCGCATGGAAGCCAGTCCGCCTTCATACATCAAGTCAACGATCAGCTTCAGCTCGTGCAAGCACTCAAAGTAAGCCATCTCAGGCGCGTAGCCGGCTTCAACCAGAGTTTCGAAGCCCGCTTTGACGAGCGCGGAAGCGCCGCCGCACAGAACGGCTTGTTCGCCGAACAGGTCGGTTTCGGTTTCTTCTTTGAAAGACGTCTCGATAACCCCTGCGCGAGTACAGCCGATGCCTTTGGCATAAGCCATGCCGATTTCGAACGCTTTGCCTGTGCCGTTCTGATGAATCGCGATCAGTCCCGGAACGCCGAAGCCTTCGACGTAAGTACGACGAACCATGTGACCCGGAGATTTCGGAGCGACGAGCAGAACGTCAGCGTCCGCCGGAGCGACGATTTGCCCGAAATGTACGTTAAAGCCGTGGGAGAACATAAGAGCTGCGCCTTTTTTCAGGTTAGGCTCGATTTCGTTTTTGTAGACGCTTGCTTGCGTCTCGTCCGGCATCAAGATTTGTACAACGTCCGCTTTGCGAGTAGCGTCGGCGACGGACAGTACTTCAAAGCCGTCGTTGCGCGCGCTTTCTGCGGATTTGCCTTCACGAAGGCCGATGATGACGCTCACGCCGCTATCGCGCAGGTTTTGCGCTTGTGCATGGCCTTGGCTGCCGTAACCGATTACCGCGATTGTTTTGCCTTTAAGAACGCCCAGATCGGCGTCTTTCTCATGAAACAAATTAACTGCCATTGAATTGTGTTCCTCCTTAAAATAAATCAATATTGTCGACCCTCGAAGCGGGCGTTCCAAGAGAGACGGCTTGGCCGATATCGGCCAAGGTTCTCTCCTCGAATACCCGCTCCGCGGGTACGAGATCATGTCCGTTGAGAACGCCGCTTACCTGGCGCCTCTGTTCATCGCCGTTACGCCCGTCCGCGACAGCTCGCGAATGCTGTAAGGCTTAAGCAATTCGATCATCGCGTCGATTTTCTCGGAATCGCCGACCACCTGAACGATCAGAGTCGACGGGCCGATGTCGACGACTGCGGCGCGAAACGTCTCGACGATGCCGAGAATTTCGGGACGCATCGACGGCTCCGCGCCGATCTTGATCAGCGCCAGCTCGCGGCCGACCATCGGGTTGCCGCTGACGTCGATGACCTTGATCACGTCGATTAGCTTGTACAGTTGCTTCTGGATTTGCTCCAACGTACGATCATCGCCAGTCGTGACAATAACCATACGGGACAATCCCGGCTCTTCGGAAGCGCCGACGGTAATGCTCTCGATATTGAAGCCCCGACGGCCGAATAAGCCGGAAACCCGCTGCAGCACGCCGGGCTGGTCGTTGACGAGTATCGCTATCGTAAATTTACGGTTCATTCGGCATCCCCCATGATCATCTGATCGATCGTGCTACCTTGGGTAACCATCGGATAGACGTTTTCGTGTTTGCGGACGACGAATTCCACAACCGCAGGACCCGGATGCTCGAGCGCTTCCTTCCATACGCGAAGGGCATCGTCCTTGTTGGTCGCGCGGTAACCCTTCACGCCATAGGCTTCCGCCAGCTTGACGAAATCCGGACTGCCGGCCAAGTCGATATGGCTGTACCGGTTGTCGTAAATCAGCTCCTGCCATTGACGAACCATTCCGAGCACCTGGTTGTTGAGGATAACCACTTTGACCGGGATGTTGTTGATCGCGCAAATCGCCAGCTCTTGAGCGCACATCTGCATGCCGCCGTCGCCGTTGATCGAGATAACCGTTCTGTCCGGATTGCCCATCTGCGCGCCGATCGCGGACGGGAAGCCGAAGCCCATCGTGCCGAGGCCGCCGGAGGTGACCCAAGAGCGCGGCTTGTTAAGCGGATAGTACTGCGCCGCCCACATCTGATGCTGGCCAACGTCCGTCGTCACGATCGCGTCGCCGTTCGTCGTCTCATGAAGCATCGATACGACCCATTGCGGCTTCAACTCCGTCTCGGAATCGACGTAGGAGTAAGGCTTATCGGCCTTCCACTCCTGAATTTGCTTGCGCCATGCGTCCGCCTTCGCCGCAGGCTTGACAAGCGCGTTCGCCTGCTGGAGCACCGCTTTGACGTCGCCGACGATCGGAATGTCGGTCGGCACGTTTTTGCCGATCTCCGCCGGATCGATATCGATATGGACGATTTTCGCGTGTGGCGCAAAGCCGGAAAGCTTGCCCGTTACGCGGTCGTCGAAACGAGCGCCGATGTTGATCAGCAGGTCCGCCGATTGAATAGCCGTGTTTGCCGTCCAAGTGCCGTGCATACCCGGCATGCCCATGTGCAGCTCGTTCCCGCTTGGGAAGCCGCCGAGTCCGAGCAACGTCGTCGTCGTCGGGATGCCCGTCTTCGTAACGAATTCGTATAGCTCCTCGTGCGCTCCGGAGTAGACAACCCCGCCGCCCGCGAGAATAACCGGCTTCTCGGCGTTCTCGATCGCGCGGATCATTTTGTCCAACTGGTTCTTGTTCGGCTGGATCGTCGGATTGTAGCCGCGAAGCTGAACGCCGGATACCGGCTGGAACAGCGTCTTCTCGGCCGAGACGTCCTTCGGAATGTCGATGAGCACCGGACCTTTGCGTCCGCTGTTGGCAATATGGAAAGCTTCGTGAATGATGCGCGGCAGATCCTCCGCCTTGCGAACCAGATAGCTGTGCTTCGTAATCGGCATCGTGATGCCGACGATGTCGGCTTCCTGGAACGCATCCGTTCCGATCAGATGCGTCGCTACGTTGCCTGTAATGACAACCAGCGGAACGGAGTCCATGTAAGCCGTCGCGATGCCGGTGACGAGGTTCGTCGCCCCCGGACCCGAAGTTGCGATACAGACGCCGACTTTGCCAGTGGAACGGGCATAGCCGTCGGCTGCATGAATGGCGCCCTGCTCATGCCTTGTCAGCAAATGCTTGAAATCGTCAAAACCGTGCATCGCGTCATAAATGTAGAGCACCGCGCCGCCGGGATAACCGAAGACGCATTCCGCACCCTCCAGTAACAGACTGCGAAGCAGAATTTCCGACCCGGTGATCACTTCCGGCTTGCTCCATTTGGCGATCAATTCTTCTTTGGACTTGATAGTAGTTCCTTGTGCGCTCATCTTTTTTCCTCCTTTCAACAAATCAAAAAGCCTTTCATCCCGACGTCAATACGACATCCAGGGACGAAAGGCTAATAATAGCTTCCGCGGTACCACCCGAGTTTGCCGAACACCTCACGATGACGGCCTTATAAAGTACGAGGCGAATTCGTCGCCGTTCGTACTCCAAGCGCAATAACGTGCGCCAATCCGATTCTCCCTAATAAGCCTTGCGGCGGTTCAGGGGAACAGCTCCGAGGAGACTTCGCTAACAGGGATTAAGGCATCGGTCTCAGCTAACCCGACGCTCTCTGAGCTTAAGAGCCCTATCGCTTTTTCCTCATCACGGCTATTGAATGATCAGTTGATTTAGCATTTATTATATTCCCCGGCGAGACATTCGTCAATACACAACTTAGCCGTTCCGTGCGGAACGACTTGTTCATACGCTATAAAACCCTATTGCCGCCGATTCCGCTCCCATCTCGAGCGTCTATTAACGAAGGAGGAATGGCTGTTGATTCGCTGGAGAAGAAGTCGCGACGATAAAGCCATCGTAGAACTCGTCCGCACACAGCTTGTTCCGATCTCTCCCTGGCAGCACCCGCGAGACGGCAGACTACATGCCGAAATCGTCAAACGTCTTCGCAAAGGCGCCACTCTCGTCGCCTCGAGAACGGACCGAACCCCGCCGATTGGCTTTCTCCATATGGAGTTCCGTCACCCGACGCTAATTATCGACCTGCTGGCCGTAGATTCCCGGCATCAGAACAAAAAACTCGGAACGGCCCTTATGGATCGTGCGGAGAGCTATGGCCGAAAACGGGGATTCACCGCCGCTATCGTGTTCGTCGACGATCACAATTATCGCGCGCTGCGATTTTACCGCCGACTCGGCTACGATACCTTAAGCGATATTCCTTCGCTGAAAATCGTCGAGCTTGCTAAATCCTTATCCCTGTAAGTCAGAACGTGCATTCCGGTCGTCAGGGGGAGAGCGGCAGCTTTACCACCAGCCCCAACCGCCTCCCAAGCCGCCGCCCCAGCCGCCAATGCCTCCTCCCCAGCCGAAGCCTCCGTCCACTGTGCCGATCGCCAACAAATCGAACAATACGAGCGGAAGGATTGCGCTCGTCCGCGCTTTTTTGCCTCGCGGCTGCTCCAGAACGAGCGTATCGCCGGCTATCCGGACAAGTTTGCCCGTAGCGATCGTGCCATCCTTGCGAACAGCGTATACCTGCTTTCCAACCAGCCTCTGCGCCTGCGAGCGTGTTACTTTCGCCATCGTTAAACACTCCCCTCTCTCCAACGAACTAGACTTGGCCCCGTCCTCCCCGCGTGTCGCGCAAGATAGCGGAGCGCTGCCTGTCTTTTAGCTTATGGTGCTGCGGCCCGCAATGCTTGTACCCTTGTCCTCTTGCGATAAGGGATATTTCATCTGTAACGAAAAATGGAAAAGTGTTGAAATTTACCCCTGTTTTATCGGAATTTAACTCTTCAAATTTGAAAAAAATGGAGTATTTTATAAGTAAACGCTTACTTTTCAGCATTCTATCCTTTCTCCCTCTATTCGCTCCTATTCGCGGCAGCGTTTGCTTAATTTTCGACGTCATCACCCAACTCCCGCTTCCTCTGTTGCTTCTTAAAACTGATTTGTTAAGTCCGCTCAACTCGTTAAGGGGGTGGTTATCTTCGCAGCAGCCTGTTAAATCCCGCGTCGTTCGTCGTCAGAGCCCGTTTTTGGCCTGGTCGTAATCCCACTTTCACTAAACTGGAGGCGAAGAAAACCAAAAAAATCGAAATTTCGAAAACCAAAAAACGAGGAGGAATGATTTTATGTTGCGGCAGTATGCTTTGGATTCGTCCAAATGGTTGAAATTGTTGGTCGCCGGCGGCGTCATGTTGATTGTGTTTGCGTTATCTGCGTGGTGGGCGAACAGCGCGTCCGCCCACGGTTACGTGGACGGTCCTTCCAGCCGGGCAATCCTGTGCAAAAACAGCGTAAACACCGATTGCGGCGCAATCATCTACGAGCCTCAAAGTCTGGAGGCTCCTAAAGGCTGGCCGAACGCAGGACCGGCGGACGGTAAAATCGCCAGCGCCGGCGGCGCCTTTCCGAAGCTGGACGAGCAGTCCGCTACCCGCTGGGCCAAAGTAAACATCACTCCAGGACCGACGACGTTCTCCTGGACGCTGACGGCCCGACACTCTACCGCAAGCTGGAAATATTATATTACGAAACAGAATTGGGATCCGAACGCTCCGTTGTCGAGAGCTTCCTTTGATTTGACGCCGTTTTGCAGCCTGCCGTACAGCGGCCAACCGCCTGCCAACTTCTCCCACACGTGCGACGTTCCGGCCCGAACCGGATACCAGGTTATTTTGGCGGTGTGGGAAGTTGCCGATACGGCCAACGCTTTCTATAACGTTATCGACGTCAATTTCACCGGTCCTGCCGATGTGATCCCTCCGACCGCTCCGAGCAACGTCGCCGTCACGAATGCGACTTCCTCCACGATTTCGATGTCCTGGACGGCTTCGACCGACAATGTCGGCGTTAACGAATATCGCATCTATCGGAACGGCGCCCACGTCGGCACCGTGAACGGCACGACGACGACGTTCCAGGATACCGGCCTTGCGGCCAGCACCTCTTACGTCTACAAAGTCGTTGCGCGCGATCTTGCGACCAACACGTCGCCCGACAGCAACTCCGTGACGGGTACGACTACGCCTCCCGTTCCTGACACCCAGGCGCCCACCGCGCCCGTAAGCTTGCATAACATGGGCGTAACGGCGAACAGCGTCTCCCTGATGTGGGGAGCGGCAACGGACAACGTCGGCGTATCGGAATATCGCATCTATAACGGCTCGACTCTTGTCGATACGGTGAACGGCTCGACGCTGACCTACAACGTAACCGGGTTGTCGCCGAACACGAGCTACACCTTTACCGTCTATGCCGCCGACCAGGCCGGCAACGTATCTCCGGCGAGCAACGCGCATACGGCGACGACTTCGAGCGGCAACACTTGCCCGGCTCCTTGGAGCGCAACGCAAGTTTACCTGAACGGCGATCAAGCCACCTACAACGGCCAAATCTATCAAGCCAAATGGTGGACGCAAAACGAACGTCCAGACCTGAAGAGCGGACAGTGGGACGTCTGGACAGTTGTTGGCAATTGCCCTTGAACTGAGCTCGAGTAGAGAAAAGGCGCTGTCCCATAAATCGAATTGCTTGAGATGATCGAACAAAAAAAGAAGGTGTATGTACCTCCCGGGACTGCCTCGTACGCTCCTGAAACCTTGCAACGGGTTTCCCCATTCAGATTTCGGGAGTGTAACGCATCGGAGGGAGATACATACACCTTTCCTATTGTTTATCGATTATCTTTCACTTTTTTATGTCCTAATCGTGCGTTACCCGATGAGATTCAAGCTCGCCGTTCTCATCAAAGCTGAGGCGAAGCAGGCTGTCATCCACGCCAAGGCCTGCCCTTCCCAAGTAATAAACGTATTGACGAGAAGGCTCGTCCAGCTTCTGCTCGGGCTCTCCAAGCAAATCGATAATTTCCGTCTCCGTCATTCCTTTAAGCTCATACTTACCGGTCAGGCTCGACACCATACCGCTTCTTTTCTCCGGTTCTTTCCTCCATGCTTCCTGATCAAATTGACGACTGATGCAGGAGGAAAGAATCAAGAGCACGAGGCATGACAGAATAATCTTCTTCATTCGACCAGTCCCTTCTATGTATGGACAAAACAATCAAGAGGAGCAATTACCCCTTTCGCGTACGGTGCGGAGCGCTCCTGTTCCTTGTCGTCTATGTAACGAGACCAAACCGGGTAAAGTTGCAAGTCGAGACGATATCCGAAGAAGAAGCTAGTTTTTCCTTAATTCGTTCTGGACAGCAAATACAGGAAGAACGGCGAGCACAATCCCAGGCAGACGATAATCCATGACCACCGTCTGCTGTCGCTCCGTTCCCTCCCCCAGCAACCCCTTCACCACTTCCAGCGGCGTCATGCCGATTGCTCCGCCTTGTTTCGGCTTGCTCCTCGCAGGATAAGACTTCCACGCTCCGCTTAATTCTCTCTTAACAAACCGATTGTACACTGGATGTAAAAGAACACGCCGATAATGGCAAAGGAAGGACGGATTAGATGGGAATTCATGCGTATTTTCAATCGTTAACCGATCTGGAGCGGATCATCCGCTGCCCGGGGAAATTCAAATTTCAGGAGCACAGTGTGTCGGCGCATTCCTGGAAGGTCGTGCAGTATGCGAAAACGCTGGCCGATATCGAGGAGAGCAACGGAGTCACCATCGATTGGAAAAAACTGTACGAAATTACGAGCAGCCACGATTACGGCGAAATTTTCATCGGCGATATCAAGACGCCCGTGAAGCACTACTCGCTGGAGTTGAGGGCGATGCTGCAGCAGGTGGAGGAAGGCATGGTCGACCATTTCATCGACGAGCACATTCCCGCCGAATTCCAGCCTATTTTCCGCCGACAATTGCGCGAAGGCAAAGACGATTCGGTCGAAGGCCTGATTCTGGAAGTTGCCGACAAAATGGACCAGATCTACGAAGCCTTCTCGGAGCTCCAGTTGGGCAACACGGAGAAGGAATTCGTCACGATGTACCGGAACGCCCTGATCAAAATCAAGAAAATCAAACTTCATTGCGTCGATTACTTTCTGCGGAACATCCTCCCCGATCTCGTCAGCGAAGGCTCCCGCTCCCCGATTGACATCGCCAAAATCACAAACGAAGCGCTCGCCTCTTAAGCTAACCTCCCCTCCTTTAACGAAATCCTCCTTTACTCAACATCCGTTCCTCCCTGCTCTTTTACCCGGTTTCCCGCCCACACCACTCAAGAAAACCGCCATCCTGCTGCTCGCAATCGCCATACTTCTCCCGCTGAACGCGAAAATAAAACAAGCCCCGGTCGCCCGAGGCTTGTCTGCTCTAACGCTGAACTAAGCGTTGATTTTTTCTTTTGCTGCGCCGGCCAGCGAGTTGAACGCGCCGATGTCGTTCACGGCCAGGTCGGCAAGCATTTTGCGGTTCACTTCGATGCCGGCCAATTTCAGGCCGTGCATCATTTTGCTGTAGCTCAGGCCGTTCTGGCGAGCTGCTGCGTTGATACGCACGATCCACAATTTGCGGAAGTTCCGCTTCGTCTGACGACGGTCGCGGTATGCGTACATCAAGGATTTCATTACTTGCTCTTTAGCTTTCTTAAACAGGCGATGTTTCGCGCCCCAGTAACCTTTAGCCAACTTCAACATTCTATTGCGACGACGGCGCGTGACGAATCCGCCTTTGACTCTTGCCATGATTCATTACCTCCCGGAAGTGTTCGATATGAGGTTCAAAAGTCCGATTTTGATCACGAAGCGATATCCCTGAAGCGGATTCGACGTCGAATCTTGAACTCAGCCGGGCTGAAAGCCGAACTTTTGAACTTGATTGGACGAAACCGCCCAATTCTGTATTATTTCAAGTTAGCGATTTGTTGTTGCATGCGGCGAACGTCGCCTTGGGCAACCAGCGGCTGCGTGCCCAGAACGCGCTTCTGACGTCCGGACTTGTGGGACAGCAAGTGGTTTTTGTAAGCTTTGAAGCGTTTCACTTTACCCGTTCCGGTTACTTTGAAACGGTCTTTCAAGCTGCTGTGTGTTTTCATCTTAGGCATGGATAGTATCCTCCTGTCAGTGGGGTTTCGGCGCCAGAATCATAATCATGCTGCGGCCTTCCAGCTTAGGCATGCGTTCAACGATACAAATGTCGGTAACCTCGCTGGCCACTCGCTCCAGGATCTTCTGGCCAAGCCTGGCATGCGTAATTTCGCGACCGCGGAACCGCACGGAACATTTCACCTTGTCGCCGTCATTCAAAAATTTCACAACGTTGCGAAACTTCGTCTGGTAGTCGTGTTCCTCGATGTTCGCACGAAACCAAACCTCTTTAAGGTCGACGATTTTCTGATTCTTCCGAGCTTCCTTTTCCTTCTTCTGCTGCTCATAACGGAACTTGCCGTAGTCCATAATGCGGCACACCGGCGGTTTCGCCTGCGGCGCCACGTTGACTAAGTCAAGATTCGCGTCAATGGCCATCTGCATCGCTTCACGAAAAGGTTTGATTCCCAGTTGCTCGCCTTCTGAGCCGACCAGCCTGACTTCTTTCGCCCGGATTTCCTCGTTGATTTGATGATCCTTGCTAATAATGTTCCACCTCCGAAATAGTCTGCCGAACTAAAGGTTCACAAACAAAAACAAAAAATGCGAGCCGCATTCGGCCCGCATCCAGTCCTCACGTTAACGTCCATGCCGGAAAGCCGAAGCTTCCGTCGCACTTCCGTATATCGTCGGCTACGCTGAACCCGTCAGCTATAGCCGATCGGGTGAGAAGCGGGCGCTTCTGCTTGCGCGTGCTGATTAATTTACATAAACAGTCACAACGACCACTTTACCACGCCCGCCGCGGAATGTCAACATTCCGATTTGCATTTTGCAGCTTAGCCTTGCTAGCACTCCCTTACCAAGCCATGCAAGCGAATTACATCTGTTTGCCCTGAACCTCTTCCAAGCGAATAACGCGCGTATGCTGCGTATGGCTCCACGTCTTGTTGTTCTGAGTGAAGAACGCATAGAACGCGATCGGCCACCAGGACAGAAAGAATACCGGGAACAGCAGCAGCTTCACATACATGCGCCAGTTGACCTTCTCCATCAGCATCGCGATCGGACATTGCAGATAACCGTACAGCACGATCGTGAGCGAAAGTCCGAGCGGCATTTTCGCATAGATGGAAGTCAGGTGCGGGTCGCCCGGGAGCATCATATCGAACCAGAGCGCCAACGTCACAAGGAAGCCGATCAAGTAAATAAACGCGTTGAAAATATAGAGAGCGGCGTCAATCTTGACGATGCTGCCCGTACGAATGCCCTGCCACAGCAGCGGAAGCATGTACCGACGCGATACGTCGAAGTGTCCTTGCATCCAGCGCAAGCGCTGGCGGGCCGACGCCCGGAACGTAATCGGCTTCTCGTCGTAGACGCGCGCGTCGTAATTAAATTTCGGATAGATGCCCCTCTGGATACAACGGACGGTAAACTCCAAATCTTCAACAAGACTCGTCGCTCCCCAGCCCATCTCCTTCAGCAGCTTCGTCTCAAAGCACATGCCCGTGCCGCCCAGGAAGTTGGACAGCTTCAGGTTATAGCGCGGCAGCTGCCAGAGTCGATTGCAGAACCAGTAAGTAATGCCGTTGGCGGCGCTGATCCAGGAATCGTGCGGGTTTTTCGTGTCCAGGTAGCCCTGCACGACACGGTAGCCGTTGCACAGATCCTCGTTCATATATTCCAGGAAGTTCGTCGCCACCAGGTTGTCGGCGTCGAACATGACGATCGCATCGTATTGGCGGGGATTTTTCCATAGCTCCTTCAGCATCCACTCGATCGCGAAGCCTTTGCCCCGCTCGTTCGGATTCGTTCTCTCGCAGGCGTACACGCCTTCGTAGCTGCGAACGATGTCCGCCGTACCGTCCGTGCAGTTGTCGCAGATGACGAAAATATCGAACAGCTCGCGCGGATAGTCCATTTTCAACAGGTTCTCGATCAAAGCGCCCACGACGGCTTCCTCGTTGTGTGCGGCGACGATGAGCGCGAACGACTTGGTCGGTTTGTGCGTGATCCGCTCTTTCCTTCGATACCAACCGAAAAAGGACAGAAAAATCTGATACACCCCGATGGCCGCGGCTAGCGCTTGAATCGCCAAAAGAACGTTGTTAAACATATTCAGTTGTACCCCCGATTCCCTTTTTTCTTTGTCTCTTTTTTATTTTTCTCTTTGTCTGTTTCCTCCGAAGAGGTAATCTTGATTTTGTTGCCTTTGCTCCTTTTTGTCAAAACGGGAAGATCGCCAATTTAGCGGTCTACGCGCTGCATGCCGTAATGGCGGTGAGTCAGCCGATAGCACAACAGAAATTCCTCTTGCTCAGTACCGATTTTCATCGATTTGCTCATTTTTTCTATCCGAAGACCTAAATCTCCCCTTTGAAAGTTTACCCATCGCACTGAAATGTAAAACTAAAAATAACTTAATACTGTCGTGACAATCGCATTGTATGCTGAGAAAGGAAAGGACATTCCCGCACTGAAGGAGATGGAGTCCATGAGCCGGATCTACCGCATGCTCCAGGAAGTCGAACGTCCATTATTTCTGTACGTTAACATACGATGGAACCGTTCCGCACTGAACTGGCTGTTTCACGCGCTGTCGCTGATCGCCGGGGCAACGTTCAGCTTAAGCCTGTCGCTGCTGGTCGCAATATTCGCCCCGGAGCCCTGGAGCAGCGCCGGGTGGCTCGCGCTCGCCTCCGTCGTGCTCAGCCATATTCCCGTCGCCGTTGCCAAGCGTAGCGCTCCCCGCCTGCGGCCTTATCAGGTATTCCCGCAGGCCAATACGAATCGCCGTCCGCTCAAGGACCCTTCCTTCCCTTCGGGGCATACGACGGCTGCGTTCGCGATGCTGACGCCTTGGATGCTGGCCGAACCGCTGCTCATTCCGACGCTGCTGCCGATCGGCATCGGCGTAGCGCTGTCGCGAGTCTATTTCGGCTTGCATTTCCCCAGCGACACGATCGTCGGCGCGCTCTTAGGAACCTCTACCGCCATGCTGCTTTCCATTTGGATTTAAAATAGCGAAGGACGAAAGGATGATCGATAGAGAGGTTGTCGCGCATGCATCTCCTTACGATGCAATACGCTAATCTTGTACGACTCTACTTATGAGACAGCCCTTTCTCTTTATTGGCCGGAGACTCGGCTTATTCCTCTTCCGATTCGAAATCCTTGGTCGTTCCCCGGCTAAGCTGCTTCTCCAGCTCGTCCGCCACGCGGCGGCGATGCTCCTCGCGAACCTTGTCGCCGATGACCGCCTCCAGACGATAGATCGGCTTGCCTTGCCCGATGAATTTGGCCTCGTACTCCGTCAGCACCAGATCTTCGCGAATGCCGCTGCGGTGCAGATCGAGGGAGATGTTGCGCATCTGCAGTTCGACGTCGGAGAAGCTGTTCAGGGAGAACTCAAACAGGCTAAGCGAATCCGTCTTGAAATGGATTTCCCCGATCTCGCTAAGCGCATGCTTATATTTCATCAGAAAGCGCGGATGGGTCAGTCGACGTTTGCCATGCTTCGACTTCGGCCACGGATCGCTGAAATTTAAATAAATGCGCTCCAGTTCGCCCTCCTCGAACATTTCCTCCAGAAACTCGACATTGCCTCTTACAAGCGCCAAATTCGGCACAACATCTGAATTTCTTTCCTTTTTCCAGAACGCTCTCGCTTTCTCGCTCGCACGACTAAGCAGTTCATCGTACATGTCCATTCCGATATAGTTAATGTCCGGATTGTTGACGCTCCACCGGCTGATGAACTGACCTTTGCCCATGCCGCATTCGATATGAATCGGTCGATCGTTGTCGAAAAATTCGTTCCAACGTCCCTTAAGCTTGCGGGGCTCAAATACGATCAAATCCGTCTGGCGTTCCAAATCTTCCTTCATGCTTTTCCTGCCGCGAAGTCTCATCTGTCCGTTATCCTCCTGCGGTCCTTAGGCCGCTCAGCGTTCAATGAATTCTATTGTGAACAAACTGCCGTCGGTTGTAAAGGGAGCAATGTGGGTATATTAACGAAAAGGAATCATAAAGGAGGCCTATTCACGAATGAACACGACTCGACGAATTATCGCTCTTGTCGCACTATCGGCGCTATTCGCGCTCGGAGCGTGCGGAGGCAACAACAACGGCGCCAACAACGCCTCTCCGTCTCCAACCGTTAGTCCGACGACTCCGGCTACCGAGGGAGCGGGGGGGACCGCCCAAGACGTTACAATCAAGGCCAGCAACTGGAAGTTCGAACCGGCGGAAATCCGCGTCAAAACCGGAGATACGCTCAAGCTTACGCTGGAAAATGCGCAAGGCGCGCACGGCATCGAAATCAGCGATTTGAACGTCAAGCTCAAAAACAACGAAACCGCGGAAATTAAGCTCGACAAAGCAGGAAAGTATGAATTTCATTGCTCGATCCAGTGCGGGCAAGGACACGATTCGATGACCGGATTTATCGTTGTCGAATAGCGGCTAACCATAACGAAAGCGGAAGTCCCTGAAACCGGACTTCCGCTTTTCTTCGTGGCAACAATTTTATTCAACTCTTCGAGGAGCTTCCCAACCAGCCGCGAAACAGCTCGATTCCGAGTCCAAGCCAGACCATGCTTGCCAAGTAGCCTGCCAGCACATCGCTCGGATAGTGAACCCCAAGGTAAATTCGGCTCAAGCCTATAGAAATTACGAGCAGTACGGCCGACACGATCAGGATCAGCCTCCCCTTCCTGCTCTTAACATGTCTCCACAGCAAAAACGCCAAAACTCCGTAAAGCGCGAATGCCGCCATCGAATGACCGCTCGGAAAGCTGTACCCCGTCTCCTCCGCCAGGCGGTGCAGCGTGGGACGCTCCCTCTGGAAAGTCGATTTGAGCACCGTGTTCAGCAAAGCGGCTCCTCCCACGGAAAAACCGAACAGCACCAGCTCTTTGCGATGTCCAAGCATCGCAGCCAATAAAATGCCTACCACCGCTACGATTACGATGACGCCTATCGTCGAACCGATCGCGCTGAGCGTCTCGGCGATTCGCGTGACCGACGGCGATTCCCACCCTTGGACAACGCCGATCACCCCGGAATCGAAGGACGACAGCTTATCTTCAATAACGAGCCAACTGACGACTATAAATAAAAGCGCAGCCAATAAGGCCCAAACGTGCGTTCTGCGATCGTGCTTCACTTTCATAGGTATGCTCCTTGCTCCGGCTGAATTGAGGATGCTGCATTTTGTATGGTATCATAGGTAGAACAGGAAACGAAAGGAGGAACGGAAATGACCGCAACGATACAGCCTTTTCGCCACAAATCGTTCGTTCTGATCCTACTTGCCGCTTTCGTTCTGCTTTGTATGCCGACCGTTGCGATTGGCGACAACTTTCTAACCTCCAAAAGTTCCTCCCTCGCTCACGATGTACCTAACAGCGTCAAAGCGACCAAACGCACATCCGTTCCCTTGAACAGCAAAGTGTACTTTACCGCTCTGTTGCTGGTCGTTTTCCACCTTCACCTTTACGTAGTTTCGCCGCATTTGCTTCCGACGGTCACAAGCGTTTCGCGCTCTCTACATTGGCCCGGCTTGCGCAAGCTCCTTCTAATGCCTCTAAAGTTTACCTCAACCTACGTCCGGATATAAAATTTTTCTCAGGCTTCAGCGTACGCGCGGAAGTTTATTTGACTTGCCGCCGCAGTATAAGCAGCATTGAAAATTTTATATCGGATGAAAAGGGGAGTATCGACATGACCCACATGCGCATCTCCGTCCGGCTTGCATGGGTAACGCTTGGAGCAATTTTATCCGCGGTCGGCTTGGAGCTGTTTCTTGTCCCACACAATATGATGATCGGAGGGGTGACCGGGGCGTCCGCCATCTTCTCTTATTTGTCGGAAATGCGTCTCGGCTTATTCCTGTTTCTGCTTAATCTGCCGCTTATCTTGTTCCGGTATCGCAAGCTGGATGCCCAAACTCGTCTGCTGACATTTGCGGGACTTGCCGTTCTGTCGCTTAGCGCCTTCTTCCTGCACCCGGCTCCGGCCGCAATGGATCATACGCTGGCTTCGTCTGCGGCGGGCGGTATCGCCTTGGGTCTTGGAATCGGCATCGTGCTTCGTTATGGCGGTTTCCTCGACGCCGCGGATGGCTGGGCGATGACCTCGGAGGCGAAGACCCCGAGAAGAATCAGCCGTAGATACTGGTTGTTTAACGGAGCGGTTCTGTTCGCCGGCGGCTTTGTGTTCGGTTGGGATGAAGCGATGTATTCGATTATCGCCTTCCTGCTCGCCTATCGCTGCTCCGATTTTGCGCTAAGCGGCTTCTCGTTGACGCGAATGGTATGGATTACGAGCGAATGCGTGGATGAGATTCGCGAGACGCTGCAGAGCGATTACGGGAAAGAGGTTATCGTGCTGGACAACGGGGAATCGGGCGGAGAAAAAGTGATGCTGTGCACGGTAAGCCGTATGGAACAAGCAGCCGTCATTCGCCGTATTCGTTCGCTTGATCCGGATTGTTCTCTGGCTTTCCACGCGGCTCATCGATAAGACGAAGAGGCTGTCCCATTAGCAGGTCACGTTGCTCGGAAAGATAATCGACAATAAAGGTAAAAGGTGTATATACACCTTCCTTATTTATCGATCATCTTGAGCAACTCTGCTTATGGAACAGCCTCTTGCCATTTATGTCGACGCTTTGCGGAGCAATCCATAGGACAGTGCGATGTATATCAATGTGGGAACGAGCAGCCAGTTTACCAGCTCAAGTGCCGAGTTGCCCATAAACCAGTCCAGAATCGGCTTCCACTTATCGAAGTAAGTGATCAGATAGAAAGCGCAGGTAAGCGCAAGCGTCAGCACGATGAACACGCCGAACAGTCCGTTACGCCCAACCTTGCGATAAATGGCGGCGACGGTGAAGCCGCAGAAAAACAGATTCATCATGACGCCAAAGAAAATCCAGAGCTGTGCAAACGGCGAACCATCGGCAAAATACGAAATGTCAAAGAAATGCAAGCCGATGCCCCAATGATCCGTCGCTCGCTCCACATAACCGATCAGCAGGAGGAGAATCGCCGAGCCGACGGAAACCAGCGCAGCCGTTGCTGTCGTCCCGAAGAAATAGTCCTTTCTACGAGCTCCAAAACTGATCAGGAACGGAAATGTTTGCCCGACGCTAACAATGCCAAGCACTAGCATGTAGACGAAAATGGAAACTAGCCCTCCCGTCTTGATCTCGTCGCCGATCAGGCTTCCGATAATAAGGTTTACCGTAAAGCTCGAACCCAGAATGATCCAAGGGAGCATGAGCCAGGAAAATTTATCAGTCAAGTGTGTTTTGACAATTCCCGCCACTCTGTTCATTGCGCCGCCTCCTCGTTATTGCCGTTGCCGCCGGTCATATGGACGATCATCTGCTGCAGCGACACCGGCCCGATTTCAAGCCCCAGATCCGCCGCCTGCATTCGCTCTTGCTTACCAAGCTGTCCAAGCACCGTCGCCGACATCAGTCCGCCGAACGGAGAACGGTGTATTATCCTTTTGCCTGCCAGGAACGCATCTACCTTGGCCGCGCTCCCGACAACGTTGGATGCGCTGCCTCTAAGCGTCTCCGCTTCTTCGTCAAGCAGCAGCTTGCCGGCGTCGATGACCAGAACGTGCTCCAACAGTTGACTGACCTCGTCGATCAAATGCGTGGACAATATGATCTTGCGCGGGTGTTCCCCGTAATCCGCCAGCAATCTGTCGTAGAACAAATTTCTCGCGACCGCGTCCAGACCGAGATAAGGCTCGTCGAAAATCGTCAACGGAGCTCTGCTCGCCAGACCGACGACGATGCCGACGGCGGAAAGCATTCCTCGCGACAGCTTCTTCATTCTGCGCTTCAGCGGCAGCCGAAAGTCCTCGACAAGCGACTGCGCAAGCTCCTTATCCCAATTCGGAAAAAACAACGGACTTACGTGCAACACGTCTTTCACCCGGAACGTCTCGGGATACTTCTGGCTTTCCTTAATAAAACAAATTTGCCTCAGCACCTTTTCGTTCTCGTAGGGCTCCTCGCCGAACACCTTCATCTCACCGGAGGTACGGAACAGTTGCGCCGTCAGCATATGCATAATCGTCGTCTTGCCAGCTCCGTTCCTGCCGAGCAGACCGTAAATTTTGCCTTCCTCCAGCTTGAAGCTGACATTATCCACCGCTTTGACTTTGCCGTAATGCTTCGACAATCCCTTTACCTCGACAATCGTCGTCATTGCTCCTTCGCCCCTCTCTTGATCATATCCGTCAGCTGCTCAGCCGTGATGCCGAGCTTATACGCTTCTTTCACCATCGATACGACATATTGCTCGTAAAACTGCTCTTTACGCTTGTTAACGATAATCTCCCTTACCCCTGTCGCCACGAACATTCCGATCCCTCGCTTTTTATACAAAATGCCTTGATCTACGAGCAGGTTAATGCCTTTCAAAGCCGTCGCCGGATTGATCTGGTAGAACGCCGCGAACTGATTGATCGAAGGCACTTGGGACTCCTCCGGCAAAATCCCTTCCAGAATGTCGTTCTCCACCCGCTCGGCAATCTGCACGTAGATAGGGCGGCTGTCGTCCATCGGAAATGACATATTTTCACCACCACGTTATTCAGTTAGTTACTTATGTAATTAACTATATATGTGAATAAGCGGACTGTCAATGGGCATCCTCCCCGAAAACGCGGCAAGGGCTGTAGCACCCTGCCCTCAGGCAACCGTTACATTCCAGTCAAATAAAAAAAGAGCTGATTCCCACATTATAGGAATCAACCCTTTGATTGCGTATTCTGCTTCAATTAATGCGCCTGCTTGCTCTCATCGAGATAGTGACCCTCGATTACGTGATTCAGCTTCTTCTTGGCGGAAATCTCAATGCTATGATTATTGGGGAACTTTACTCCTGTCAGCGCCAAAACTTCCTTTACCGTCAATTCCACTTTTACCGTGTCGTCCCCTTGAGGAATCCGTATGTCTGTATTCATTGCCTTCACCTCTCCAATCGAGTTTGATCTTCGCTATCAGCTTGCCCGAATATGAGAACATGATGAGTTAGGCTGCAGAAAATGGTGCGATGTCAGGTTTTTTCATTGATTTGTCGCACTCTCAATATAACACACCATGTTAGGTATTTCAAGTTTAAAGCTTCTGTTTTCCGCCTGAATTTCAATGTTTGTTTGGAATCGAACTGCGGTCGATCAATCGGAATTCGGAATGAATGATTGCCTTCAATAACAGCCGCTCTCGCAATTTGGCCCGAGATTCGCTACAATTAATACCGACTTCTGCAAAGGACGGATGCAACGATGGACATGACCGAAACGGAACAACGAGCTCCACTGCTCTGGACGGGCAAAAGATTTCATACATGGAATTACGAAATGCGCGAGACGTTCGGAACGAAAATTTTCAAGGTGATGCTCGACGCCGGGTTTACTTGCCCTAACCGGGACGGCACTATCGCCGCGGGCGGCTGCACGTTCTGCAGCACGAGAGGCTCCGGAGATTTCGCCGGCAGCCGGCGCGACGATCTCGTATCCCAGTTTAATCAAATACGCGACCGTCAGCATTTGAAGTGGCCGGAGGCGAAATATATCGGCTACTTCCAGGCATACACGAACACCTACGCTCCGGTGGAGACGCTGCGGGAATACTACGAGGTCATTCTGGAGCAGCCCGGCGTCGTCGGATTGTCCATCGCCACCCGCCCGGACTGCTTGCCGGACGATGTCGTCGATTATTTGGCCGAGCTGAACGAGCGCACTTATTTATGGGTTGAGATGGGTCTTCAGACGATCCATGAATCGACCTCGCAGCTCATCAACCGGGCTCACGACACGGAATGCTTCGTCGATGCGGTTCGGCGGCTGAGGGAACGAGGTATCCGCGTGTGCGCCCACATTATTCACGGCCTGCCGGGAGAGACGCGGAAGATGATGCTGGATACGGTGCGAGCCGTCGCCGGCATGGACGTGCAGGGCATTAAAATCCACCTGCTCCACCTCATGCGCAAAACGCCGATGGTGCGCCAGTGGAAAGACGGGCTGCTGCGTTTCCTCGAGATGGACGAATACGTATCGCTCGTCGTCGACTCGCTGGAGCTGCTTCCGCCGGAGATGATCGTTCACCGCTTGACGGGAGACGCTCCGCGCGATCTGCTGATCGGGCCGATGTGGAGCCTGCGCAAATGGGAAGTTCTGAACGCCATCGACGACGAGTTGACTCGCCGCGACAGCTGGCAGGGCAAAGCCTGGGAGGAGCTAGAAACGCATGGGTTTTCTCTCCGTGCTTAGTCAGGCGCAGCGCTGGGTGAAGGAGCGCGCGAGGCCGGGCGACTGCGTCGTGGACGCGACGGCCGGCAACGGCTCGGATACATTGTTTCTGGCGCAAACCGTCGGCCCGCGAGGCCGGGTATTCGCCTTCGACGTGCAGGCGGAGGCGCTGGAAAGCACGCGCCGCCGCCTGGCGGGCGAGCCGGACGGCAAAGCGCTTGCTCCGGCGGAGCTGGTGCTGGCCGGCCACGAGACGATGGAGGCGGCGCTGCCCGCCGAGCTGCACGGCCGCATAGCCGCGGTGATGTTCAACCTCGGCTACTTGCCCGGCGCCTCTTCCCCGCTAATCACGCTGCCCGGTACGACGCTGACCGCGCTGGAAGCGGCGGTCCGTCTGCTGCGCCCCGGCGGAGCGCTTACCGTTGTCGTCTACCCCGGCCACGAAGGCGGCAAGGACGAAGCGGACGCCGTTGAAGCTTGGGCGGCAGGGCTTCCGCAGACGACGGCTCAGACCGTTGTCTATCGTTTTCCGCAGAAGCCGGCTTCGCCTTATCTCATTGCATTAACCAAACGATAATCGACTATTAGGAGGCTATACCGAAATGAGCGTACAACCTTATCCGCTGCATTTTAAACCGGAATTCAAAGAAAGAGTGTGGGGAGGCCGCGCACTGGAGAAGTTCGGCTTCGACGTGCCCGCAGGCGCAATCGGCGAAGGCTGGATGATCGCCGACCACCCGAACGGCGTATCGCATGTCACGAACGGAGCGTTCGCGGGCAAAGGTCTGGATGAGATCCGCGAAGCGGTCGGCGAAGCCTGGTTCGGGACGAAGGGCGGCGCTTCCGGCAACGGACGTTTTCCGCTGCTGATCAAGCTGCTTGACTGCAATGACGACCTGTCGATCCAGGTTCACCCGAACGATACGTACGAGAAGCTTCCGCAAGGCGAACTCGGCAAGACGGAAATGTGGTACGTGCTGGACGCCAAGCCGGACGCGAAAATCATTTACGGCCTGAAGCCGGGCGTCGATCGCGATGCGATGGCCCAAGCGATCGAGGAAAACCGGATTATGGACTGCTTGCAAGAGGTATCCGTCAAGGCGGGCGACACGTTCTACATTCCGGCCGGAACGGTGCATGCGCTGTGCGCGGGCGTCGTCGTGGCGGAAATTCAGCAGAACTCCGATACGACGTACCGGCTGTACGATTACGATCGTCCGGGTCTGGACGGCAAGCCGCGCGAGCTGCATATCGAGGATTCGCTAAACGTGACGGCCTATGAAGGCGCGGGAGCCGAGCGTATGGATACGTCGTCCGCCGTGCCGGGCGAATGGCTGACGCTGGCCAAATCGCCGTATTTCAAGACGGATAAGGGCATTGTGCGCGGGCCTTGGTCGCTGTCGACGACGGCGGACAGCTTCGTCATCGTCATCGTCTGCGAAGGCAGCGGTACAATCGGCTGGGAGAACGGCCTGGTCGACGCCAAATCCGGGGACTGCTTCCTGCTGCCGGCCAACCTGGGCGGCTACACGCTGGACGGGTCGATGACCGTGCTGCGCAGCTTGGTGCCTTAAACCGATTGATCTAGAATTTAGTTCATAAGGCATTCCCGGTAGCCTGTCGATCATTTTAGGCATAGGCTCGGCGTTTCGGGAAGGATTTTGCTTGACCCTGTCGAATACATGGCAGAACGACAGACCACACAAGTAGCGAAAGGACAGATCACGATGCGGCAGGGACTGATTATTGCTGGACTAGGCCTGGCGGTGTGGGCCGTACCGACCCTTTTCTTTCTGTTGTTCGGGGATTGGGTCCTGCTTGAAGTCGGAGAAGCTTATTTCGGAACTTCGCTGTTCCTGCTCGAAATGCTATCGTTCCTGCTGCTGATCGGCTTAGCCTTGATCGTCAGACTAAGACTTGTCAAGGAGCGCGGCTCCGCGGCCCGATTCGGGTATGCGGCTGCGGTCATCGGATTGCTGCTGAACGCTTTCGTCGTTTGGCACCGGGACTCGGTATTCTCCTCCTTCACCGAAGGACAGCATCACGCCTATGCGGTGTGGATGACATTCGCTTACGTCTTAACGCTGGTCGTGCCGGTCATAGTGGATCGCTTCGTCAGGGAGCCAGCCGAGGCGAAGGGGCCATTGGCAACCGCCGCCGTCCCCGATCCGATCGCCGAGGAACCGCTCGATTCGGAAGCGGAAGGAACGTCGAAAGAGCAAGATCAAGGGCAGCAAGCTCCGCAATAATCGAAGAGGCTTCTCGCGCGCATCATCCGATGCCGTGCGGGAAGCCTCTTTTGGGCTTGCAGACAGGGTTCCCTGTCCGTTACAGATAGGAACTAAGCGCTTCTACGAATCGGTTCAAGCCGCGGACGTCGTCCTCGTCGAAACGGGAGAAGCGGGGGCTGTCGATATCGAGTACCCCGGTCAGGCGTCCGTTCCGATCCCTTAGAGGAAGAACAATCTCCGAATTCGAAGCGGCATCGCAGGCGATGTGGCCGGGATACTCGTGCACGTCGTCGACGACGATCGTTTCTCCCTTCTGCGCCGCTGCCCCGCACACGCCTTTGCCGAGAGGGATGCGAATGCACGCGGGCAGTCCTTGGAACGGTCCCAGTACAAGCTCCTTCTCTCCCTCAAGCAAGTAAAAACCGACCCAATTGATTTCTTCGAGAAATTGGTTCAGCAGAGCCGAGGCGTTGGCCAGATTAGCGATGCGATTCGGCTCGTCCTTCACGAGGTGCTCCAATTGGCGCGTCAACGTCCCGTAGTTTTCTTCCTTCGTTCCGGTGTAGATTTCTTTGGCGAACATGCAGCTTTCTCCTTTCGTGCATCAGTTCGCGGCCTCTTCGCTGCGATCCGTCGCCAGCGGAGGATCGATCGACAGCGCCGTAATCTCCTTGCGCCATTCCTCGGTGAATTCCAAATCTACCGCCGCCAGCGACGGCTCCAGTTGCTCCACGCTTCGCGCTCCGATAATCGGAGCCGTAATCGCCGGATGACTCAGCACCCACGCTACCGCAAGCGTAGCCGGATGGATGCCCCGCTCGCTCGCATAAGCGGAGAACCTGTCGGCGATCGCATAGTAGGTTTCATTTTCGTAACGCTTCGTATAGTTGTTCTGCTCCACCAGTCTGCCGGTTTCCGGCCGTTTGCCGATGCCGTATTTGCCGGTCAGCAGCCCTCCCCCGAGGGGGCTGTAGCTGATGACGCCTAGTTTCTCGGATTCCGCTAACGGCAAAATCTCGACCTCGGCCTGGCGCTTGACGAGATTATACATCGGCTGGATTAACTCGAAGCCGGCCATGCACTCTTTGGCGGAAATGCCAAGCGCTTTGGCGATCTGCCATGCCGCCCAGTTGCTGACGGCCGGATACAAAATTTTGCCTTGCCGGCGCAGGTCGTCCAACGCACGAACAGTCTCCTCGATCGAGGTCAGCGAATCGAATCGATGGATAAAATAAAACTCGACGCGGTCGGTCTTAAGCCGCTTCAAGCTCTGCTCCACGGCCAAAAACAGATGTCGACGCGAGGAGCCCCGGGCGTTGAGATCGGTTCCGGACGGGAAGCCGGCCTTGGAGGTAATGACCACTTCGTCCCGCCTGCTTGCGATTAATTCGCCGAGAATCTCTTCCGCCACCCCGCCGCTATAGACGTTCGCGCTGTCGAAGAAGTTGATTCCCTTGTCCAGACAACGATGAAACAATTGCTTGGACGCCTCGCGATCGGCATTGCCTCCGAACGACATCGTGCCGAAGCACAGCTCCGATACTTGAATGCCCGTCTTTCCTACCGTTTTATATTTCATTCTCTTTTACTCCTCCCGTTCTTCGCATCACAGCAGCTTTGCCCAGTTCGCCCCCGCTCCTGTCTGTAATCTACAATAGCCCTTGATCCGATCGCGCGCAACCGTTCCTCTATAGACTGTGTTATGTCCCCCTTGCTCGTACTCCACTCATACTCATTGGCAAAATCGTTAGACCGCCGGTTTGCTCTTCTCGCTTGTCTCCGTGTCGTATATCTGTTATTTTCTAGGAAAACGATAGGGAAGGAAACGTTCTCCATGACATCGAATTCAACCGAGCAGCACCGCCGGGAAGCTCCCGCCAGCGTCGCTTGCTCCATCATTACCGTATCCGACACACGCACGCCGGAGACGGACAAGAGCGGACAGCTCATCCGCGAGCTGCTAGAGGCAGGCGGACATACAATCGCTGCTTACGCGATTGTGAAGGACGACTACGAAGGAATCTCCGCGCTGTTGCGGGAGGCCGCGGGCAATCCTCTTGTTGAAGCCGTTCTGCTTAACGGAGGGACGGGAATTGCAGGCAGGGACACGACGTTCGAGGCGGTCCGCGATCGGCTGCACAAGGAAATGCCGGGCTTCGGCGAAATTTTCCGCTATCTCAGCTTCGCCGAGGACATCGGCTCAGCCGCCATTCTGTCCCGCGCCATCGCTGGCACGATCGGAGCGACCGCCGTCTTCTCAATGCCAGGCTCGACCGGCGCTGTCCGTCTCGCGATGACGCGCCTGATCGTGCCGGAGCTCGGCCATGTGATGCGGGAGCTGTACAAGGACAAGGTGGACAAGTAATCGCCGCGTAGGACAACTCTTGTTTTCTCGCACCGTGAGCTTGCACTTGGCAAGGGTAGGGGTACGGAATGTTGTAGGGGGGAATTGGCGGGACCGAGGCGGGGGCGCGGAGGCTAAAACACCGTGTCCGCATGAACTCTTCCGCAAGCGAGGGACTTGTATGATCTACGGCCGCATGATCAACGGGGATACTAAAGCAGCCTTGATGCGATGAACTCCAGCGCCTGACGCTGCATCTCCCCGGTCACCGCATGGCCGGTAAACGGAAACGGTACGATGCGCTTATCCCCTTCGATCCGGTTGTACGCCGCGTAGATCGTCTCCGGCATCGTCACCGGGTCCTTCAGGCCGACGGTGACGAACACCGGAATGCGGATGCGGTGCGCCAGGTTCATGTTGTCGAAGTAACTAAGCGTATGGAGCACCGCCTCCAAATGGCCGGGGAACCGCTCCACGAACGAAGCGGCCTCCGTCAGCGAACTCGCCGAGTTCAAAATACCGAAATCCATATGGCACATATTCGGAATATGCGGAACCGCGATCGCCGGCTTGTCGGACAGCGCCGCGGCGATCATCGCAAGCCCTCCGCCCTGGCTGCCGCCCATCGCGCAGACGCGACCCGCATCGATCTCCGGCTGCTCGGCGGCCCAATCCAGCGCTTTGAGTGCGTCCACAGTAATCGCCTTATAATAGCAAGTATCGCGATCCAATATGCCCTGCGTCAGCCACCCTCTCGTCATACCGTAAAATTGCGGCATCAGGTTGCCCGTCTCTCCGGCCTGCCCGCGAACGTCGATGGCGAATACAGCCAATCCCATCAGCAAATAAGAAGCGTACTCCTCCGGATAGCCGCGACTGCCTCCGTAGCCGTGATAAAGCACGACGCACGGAAGCTTGCGCTCTTCTCCGCGAGGAATCTTCGGCAGCAAATACCAGCCGCGGATCGGCGTCTCGTCGAAGCCTTCGTACGCAACATCGTACGCCTCCATGAACGCCATCGGCGTCTCTACGAGCGTCCTTGTCGCGTTCAACGGTTTGGCCGCATACCGCTTAAGCTCCTCGTCCCAGTATGAGTCCAGGTCGGGCTGGGCCGTCAACGGCGGGGCCAATCGCTCCAACTCTTCTACTCTTCTCGCTACTGCATGATTCATGCTGCTTTTCTCCTCCAAGTAATTGGGGTATGACGTTATTCCAAGTCTAGGAGGCGTCCCGTAAACAGTAGAGTTTGTCAGGAAAGCTCCCGGTCTGATCCTAGTTCAAAATCGCTTCAATCCGAGACAACTCGTCCGCGGAGAAATCAAGCCGCTGCAGCATCGCAACGTTATCGTCGAGCTGAGCGACCTTGCTCGCCCCGATCAGCACGCTCGTCACCCGCTCGCCGCGCAGCACCCATGCCAGCGCCATCTGCGCCAACGTCTGCCCGCGCTCCGATGCGAGCTCGTTCAGTCTGCGCACTTTTTCCAACTTATCGGCGGTGATATTCCCTTCATTCAGAAATACAGATGCGCCCGCCGCCCGCGAATCCTGCGGAATTCCGCCCAGATAGCGGTTCGTCAGCAGCCCCTGCTCCAGCGGCGAGAACACGATGGAGCCGACGCCGCCCTCTTCCAGCACATCCTGCAGCTCGGCTTCGATCCAGCGGTCGAACATGCTGTAGCGGGGCTGGTGAATGAGCAGCGGCGTGCCGAGCTCCTTCAGGATGCGAATCGCTTCCTTCGCCTCGGGCGCACGATAGTTGGAAATTCCAACGTACAGCGCCTTGCCGGAGCGTACGGCATAATCGAGCGCCATCATCGTTTCCTCCAGCGGCGTCTCCGGATCGGGACGGTGATGGTAGAAAATATCGACATAGTCGAGGCCCATCCGCTTCAGGCTCTGGTCGAGGCTGGACAGCAAATATTTGCGCGAGCCCCATTCCCCATACGGCCCTTCCCACATATAGTAGCCCGCCTTCGTCGAGACGACGAGCTCGTCCCGGTACGGCTTCAGATCGGAAGCCAGCAGCCGTCCGAACATCTCCTCCGCCGACCCCGGAGGCGGTCCGTAGTTGTTCGCGAGATCGAAATGGGTAATGCCCAAATCAAAGGCGTGTCTCACCAAGGCTCGGCCGTTCTCGAAGGAATCGATCCCTCCGAAGTTATGCCACAGTCCGAGCGATACCGCCGGGATTTTCAGCCCCGAGCGCCCAACCCGGTTATACTTCATCGATGCGTAACGTTCCTTGTTCGCCACATAAACCATAATCCGTTTTCCACCTCTCGCCTTATAATTGGACTGCCGCAAGCCCCTCAGGAAGCGGCAGCGCCAGCAATTGCGGCCCTTCGCTTTCACCCGAGTATTGGAAAACAAGCAAGGACGGCCTCGTTCGATCGACCCTGCCTTCCTGCACCCATGCGCCGTAGTCGAACGGAAGCCGATCCAGCGTACTCTTCTTCTGCAGCTCGCGCTCGTCCAGGCCCAGCTTCTCGGCTGCATACTTCAACCCTGCCGACCACTCTTTTTTGTCCAGCCTGTCCTCCCACCAAAGCTTGCGAGGCTTGTACTTGTGCTGCAAATAGTAGTCGATGCGCAGTAAGCCGAACGCAACGTCGCGGTCCAGCTCGGGACGCGCATCATGCTCTAGGAACGCCCACAGCCGCAAGAATAAATCCTCCAACTGGTGGCCGATTCTGCTCCAGCCCCGCTCTTCCCAGTAGTCCCCGAACGCCTGGAAAAAGTCGAACGGAGACGGGTACGCCTGTACAATCAAATATTCCATCGTGCGATCCATCCGGTGAGCGTTCCAGAACTTCTCCAGCACGTCCTCTACCCGCTTGATCCGTACGATGTCGCCGAACGGCATCAGCTCGTTGCCAAGCATCTCGTACGGCGCGCGCTCCGAATAAATATACCCGTACTTGGCAGCGTCGTTACGCAGTCCCGTTCCCCGCAGCATTTTCAGGAAGCCGAGCTGCAGCTCCTCCGGTCTGAGCGCGAACACGTCGTTAAACGTTTTGCGGAACGTATCGTAATCCTCATGAGGCAGCCCGGCGATCAAGTCCAGATGCTGGTCGATCTTGCCGCTCTCCTTCACCTTGACGACGGTACGCGTCAGCTTCGCGAAGTTCTGGCGGCGCTGCACGGCCAGATTCGTCGGATCGTTCGTCGACTGCACCCCGATTTCGAAGCGGAAAACGCCCGGAGGCGCGTTCTCGGCCAGAAAATCCAGCACCTCGGGACGCATGATGTCCGCGGTAATCTCGAACTGGAACACGCAGCCGCGATGATTGTCGATCAGAAACTGAAAAATCTCCATCGCGTAATCGCGCTTGATGTTAAACGTCCGATCGACGAACTTGATCAGCTTGGCGCCGCTGTCGATCAGATAGGTCAGCTCCGCTTTCACCCGCTCCATATCGAAGTACCGCACGCCCACCTCGATGCTGGACAAGCAGAACTGGCAGCTGAACGGACAGCCGCGGCTGGTCTCGAAGTACACGACGCGGTTGCGCAGCGACGGAATATCCTCCTGGAACCGATGCGGCGAAGGAATCGTATTCAAATCCAGTTTGGGCCGTCCCGGCGTGATGACGACCTCTCCCTCCTTGCGGTAAGCCAGGCCAAATACGAAATGATACTTGCGCTCTTCGGCAATCTGCCGCAGCAAGTCCCGGAACGTCTCCTCCCCTTCGCCCATCACGATAAAATCGACGGAGGAAAGCCGGTTCATCCAAAACTCCGTATCGTAGGACACTTCCGGTCCTCCGAGAATGATTTTCGCCTCGGGCAGCACCTTGCGCAGCATGTCGACGACGACAATCGTCTCTTCGATATTCCAGATATAACACGAAAACCCGATCACGTCGGGCTTCTTCGAGAACAGATCGGCGGCAATCCCCATCGCGGGGTCCTTGATCGTATATTCGGCAATGTCAATGTCAAACTCGTCCTGAGCGTAGGCTTTCAAATATCTCAGGGCGAGCGAGGTGTGAATATATTTGGCGTTAAGCGTCGCTAAGACGACTTTCATGGCAGGCTCCTCTTTCGGCATAAGGCTTTTCCTTATTGTAACGGATAATCGGCAAGGAAGAAAACCTTTTGCGCGAAGCTGGAGAAAGGACGATTGCTCGCCCTCCTGTACGCCGTTCGCAGCTATTATACTTCAAATCCATTCTTCCCAACGACATCCTGGATAAAATAGTAGCTGTCCTTCGGATGGCGCTCCAGCGTCTCGTAGTTTGTATAGACGATGCCGAAGCGTTTGCGGTAGCCTTCCGCCCACTCGAAGTTGTCGAGCAGCGACCAGGCGAAGTAGCCTTTCAGCGGCACACCGGAACCGATCAAGCGATGACACTGGATAAAATGCTTGCGATAATAGTCGGTACGCTGGACGTCATGCACGCGGTTGTCAGCGGTCAACTCGTCCTCGTAGCAGGCCCCGTTCTCGGTGATGTAGATCGGCGTATCGCCGTATTCCTCATGCACCCAGCTCAGCACCTTGTATAGTCCGTCCGCATAGACGTTCCAGTCCATATACGTTTTGTCGAAGCCAATTTGCACTTCCTCGCAGTCGAACGGTCCTTCGTCTTTCTTATAACGGCCAAAACCGCCGCTGTAGTAGTTGACCCCAATAAAATCGATCTTCTGCGCGATCGTCTCCATATCTCCCGGAAGGATCGGCACCGTCGCCCCTTTGGTTTTGAACCAATCGACCATAAACTGCGGGTAGCTGCCTTTGAACGTCGGATCCATAAACCATTCGTTGTAAAACGCGCGGTTGCGGCGAGCTGCCTCGATGTCTTCGGGCGAAGTCGTATACGGCTCAAACCAATACAAGTTGTGCGTCGTGCCGATTTCTCCCGAAATACCGAGCTCGCGGAACTTCTTGACCGCCTCGCCATGCGCGACCATGCAGTGGTGAGCGACGTTGATCGCCAACTGAAAATCACGGTTGCCCGGAGCATGGGCGCCGATATAGTTGGACAGGAACGATACGCACCATGTCTCGTTAAACGTGATCCACTGCTTGATCTTGCCGTCGAATGCCTTGAACACGACTTCCGCGTAGTTCACGAACGCGTCGATCGTCTCGCGGTTGTCCCAGCCGCCCTTGTCCTGCAGTGCCTGCGGCAAATCCCAGTGATACAGCGTGGCGCAAGGCTCGATGCCCGCAGCAAGCAAGGCGTCCACAACCTTCCGATAATAATCCAGCCCCTTCTCGTTCACGTCGCCCGTCCCTTGCGGGAAAATGCGGGGCCAGGCGATCGAGAAGCGATACGCCTTCACCCCCAACTTTTTCAACAGAGCCACGTCTTCCTCATACCGATGATAGCTGTCGCACGCCACGTCGCCGTTGTCGTCGTTGAACACCTTGCCCGGCGTATGGGAGAACGTGTCCCAGATCGACAGCCCTCGCCCGTCCTCTTGATATGCGCCCTCGATCTGATAAGAAGCCGTCGCCGTCCCCCAGACGAAATCCTGTGGAAATTGAATGTTGGCCATAAAAAAATCCCTCCGTGCCCGCTTAGAATGGAAAACGTTTTCTAAGATTTGATTTCGACGGAGGGAAGAGCAATTCCTGTATGCGATTTTGGCGTGTCTTTATTGCTTTTTAGCGGTGGGCAGCTTGGAGACGGCTTCATCCTGCAGCTTGTCGCGGAATTTCTTGACGGCCGGCACGTCCGTCTGCTCTCCGTTTTTGCCTTTGATGAATACTTGATCCTTAGATTCCGCAAGAATGTCCAGGAACTCCTTGGCGTATTGGCCCGCGATCGTTCCTGCATGAGAAGCTGCCATCCGCTTGTATTCACTCTTCAGCTCGGGCAGCACCGCGAACGTCTCGTAATCGAAAATCGGCGTATTGTTAAGTCCAATAAAATAAAAGCTCAAGTAGCGGACGTAGTAGTCCTCTGCTTGTTTTCTCTCGGGGGTGTCCGGAAACGTAACGATGTAGCTCTCGCTCGCCAACACTCTCGTCGCCAGCTCATCCCAGGAAATCACCAGTCCCGCATCCTTCGCGGACGGCGCATCGGATTCCTTCTCCATCAGCTCCAGGTAAGCTTTCATGGCTACCGAAACTTTATCCCCGAAAGCCGTCAGCTTGCCGTAATCCACGATGGGAAAATAGTAGCCCTCCGCGGTGTCGATTTTGTAGCCTCCCGCTATCGTATTCTCGACGAGCTGGCGGACGTCATCGTCCTTCAACCCTGCGATCGCTTCCTCCGTCAGCGGCCAATCCAGCTTGGACAACGCTTGCTGCACCTTGGCGTCTTCGAAGCTTTTTTCGGCTTTCGGCAGATCCTTATTGTAGAAGGCTTCAAGCGCGCGAATCAGCTCATCCGCTTGAGCGGGTTCTAGCGAATCCTGCTCGATCGCTTGTTTGAGCCCGGCGTACAGCTCGTTGGCCGGTTTACTGGCAAGCGTCATAGCGCGATACTCGCTCACGATCCGCTCGCCCGTCTCCTGCGTCGATTCCTCAGGCGTTGCCGAACCTGACGGTACAGGCTCAGTCGCCGTTGGGGACGGCGTCGAGGTCGCGGTAGGCGTATCGGGTGCGTTATTTTTGGTCCCGCATGCGGACAGCGCAATGGACAAAACCAGCACAGATGCGGCAAATTTAATTCTTTTGTTCGTACTCATGGGTATGACCTCCCGTAAAAATGCAATGTGTCTAGTGGAGCGATTCAACGGATTTCCGGTCGCTCTCCTGGTTATTACAACGTTTTAGGGGGCAACGATGTTGCAAAGGATTGGCGAGAGCGGAAGATTGAGCCTATTCTTGCGCCATGATCTCCCTACTATTAAACTTGTGAGGCTAAAGTGGAAACAGGACGCTCTCCGCGAACCTTAAGCTCACACCATTTTCACGGGAGGTTCACGCAAAATGCCGGATTCGATCCGCGCGAGCTGCTTACACAATTGAAACAAACCGGACGAACAGTCGAGGATATACAACTCCGAATTCTCGAGTTAGTTAACCTGGAACGAGCCGCAAGCAAAAGCGCCTTCGGCATACCATAGGCGCTGGAGCAATGCGCATTGCTCAAATTTACTGGGACAGAGTGTTCGACTCGATCTGCTCAGGCAATGCCTAAACGACTTGTTAGTCTAAGGCGGAAAAGCCGCGTTAAAAGTGCTACTGCACTTTTTTGGGGGCGAATAAGGCGGGTTATCAGCTTTAATTCCGCAAAATCGCTTATTCTGAAAAAATATGCCTGTTTTTCCTTCTTAAATCGCTTGTTTTCGCTCATTTTGTGGAATTACGGTGGATTTTCCGCTTTAATTTTCTGGCTCGGTTGGCCTGCCGCCCGTACGAAAAAGAGGGCTTGATCAACCATAAGAGCAGCGAATTTTTATTCTTTCCGAATCATCAAATAAAGCCTGCGATGCCCCTTTGACCAAGGAGCTATCGCAGGCTTTTCTGCTGTTATCGCAGCTTCGCAATGTCCATTAGTTTCACAAGCACGATCGCCGCTTCGGCACGGGTCAGCTTATCGTTAGGGCGAAGACGATTACGGTCGTCGCCTTGCAGCAATCCCGCTCCCACCGCTCGGCTCAGGCTGTTCGCGAACAAATCGGGAATGTCGGATTGGTCCGCGAAATCCGCCGTCGCTCGGGCCCCCGTCGGCACTTGAACCGCCGTCTGCTTCAGCGCCCTCATTAACATAGCCGCCAACTCCGCCCGGGTGATCGTCTCCGTCGGAGCGAACCGCTCCTTCGATCTGCCCGAGACGATGCCCGCTTCTACCGCTGCCGCAACTTCATTGGCATACCAGCTTCGGGCATCTACGTCGGAGAAGCCAATCTCCGAAACGTCGCCGCCCTTAATTCCCAAAGCCCTAACCAGCAAGGAGGTCATCTCCGCCCTGCTTACCGCCAAGTTTTTGCCGAAATCGGCTTCCGATACGCCGTTGACGATTCTCCTGGCCGCCAGTTCGGTGATTGCCGAATAGGCCCAATGAGAAGCCGGAACGTCGCGGAAAGCTCTGACGTATTCCAGCACGCCATAAACGCTAAAGTGATTCAGGTCCGCAACGACGAGCCCGCCGGGTTCGCTCCGGCCTCCCTCGTACTCCAAACTCCTGCCGTCCAGATAATAAATGCCGGACCAGCCAGGATTCACGTCCATCCCGCTCTGCAGAACGATCCGTACGGGCTTGCCGAAGGTTCTAAGCGGCAAAGCTTCCCCGTCGGGCCTAGAGAGCGAGAGCTTCAATTCGTAGAAATCGCTCCCCCGCTTCAGCTTCGCGTTAACGGACAAAGCGGCATCCTTCAACATCGCATCCGCGTCTCCATCCGCCAACCGTACGACCTCAAAGTCGAGGGCCCAATCCTTCATCCCCGCCGTTCGGGCTTGCTCGATCAGATCCGCAGCGAAGCCGGAAGGAAACGTCAAGCCGATCCCCTGCCCCACGAACTCGATTGGACTGGACGCCAGCTCTTCCAAGAGCTTTTGCGGAATTCGAATCTCGTTCGTTCCTTCAGGGATAACGATCCGGGTGCCTCCTCCCTGACGAGGCAGCAGATCGGCCTTAGTGACCTCAAGCCTTCCGTCCGCGTTCGGTTCGGAAACCGGCGCAGAGCCTCCACCTCCGCTCCCGCCGGAAGACCCGCTTCCGGAACTCCGGGTCACTTCGAAGCCGACGCTCGCTTCGCCCGATGCGGTCGAAGCTTTCGCGCGATAGGCCCCCGGCACGGTAGCGGCCGGGATGCCGAGCACCGCCGTGAATCGGCCGTCGGCATCCGTCTTGGCCGACGCGCTCCCGCCAAGCGCGGACATCGTTACGTTCTCGCCCGCGACGGGCGTTCCATCCGCCTGCGTCGCCGTCCCCGCAAGCCGCAAGGCGGAGCCCGCGACTATGCCGGCCGTCGGCGAATCCAGCAAGATCGTTTGTCTGCCGTCCACCTGCGCCGCGGCGCCGACCGCCAGCGTTCCGGATAGACTGTCGCGCAGCGCTTTCGCCGATTCGCCGTCCGGCAACGTATACGTCGCATAAGAGATCGCCGGATACAATATAATCGCATCGATATCGGCAGGAACAGACTCATCGGGATTTTCCAGAACCAACGTCGCCACGCCTTGCGCCAGCACTACCGAATCGATCCGCCGAATCTGCACGACATCGTTGCCCGTACCCTTGAGAGCTGCCGTCTTCGGTTCAAGCGCGTTAAAGCCGACATTCACCTTGGCGTTCGGATTCGCGATATAGCTCAGCATGACGTCGTATTTCCCGGCTTCGGGCACCTCGATATCGAAGCTTCTCCGTTGCCCGGAAGGGATCTGCACGTAACTCGACCCGGACAAGTCGGTGTTCGAGTACCGGATCTCCGGCACGCTCATCCGGTACAGCTTGCCTTCCGTGACCATCGCGTAGCCTTCATGCGGAGGGTTCTTCGTCGAAGCGACATCGAAGCGGATTTCCAGCTTCGTCGTCCCCTCCGGAATCTTGGCGACCGGCGTCGTCTTCACCGAGCTCGAGCCGGCATACCACGTACGCGGATGATACTTCATGTCGTTCGCGTCCGCGACGCGGACTCTGTCTCCGTTAGGCAGTACCGCGTACACCTCGGCCTTCAAAGAAGTATCGAATTCCACCCTCGCCGCGAATTCCAGCTTGACCGCATCCCCGGCTTGGAATCCTCCTGAAGCTCCGCCGACCGGAAGCTCGGTCTTGATCCAGCTGCCGTTGAACAGTCGCGCATTGTTATATCCCGTCGCGGCGACGAACAACGCCTTCGATCCCGTCCAACCGGGATAAACCTCTCGTTCTCCGGTCAAAGCTTGAGCGTCCTCGTAGATTTTCGCTTCGTCCGTCCCCGAGTCCGCGTCCTGCTTAACGAGCGCGGCGTTCGGATCGTTCAGATCGCCGTTCGGGAATACCAATCTTTCGTCCGGAGGGGCCGCTCGTTGGTACAATGCCTCCGCCTCCAGCGTCAATGCCGGATTGCCCGCCGTTTTGCGGGCGTACAGATAGGCTTCCGCGATCGGATTTTCCAGCACTCGGGCCAAGCCGCGTATGGCTTCGTCCAGCGATTCGGCTCCGCTGTTGATGTTGACCTCGCTGTCGTAGAAGCCGTCGTACGCATAGCCTTGCGTCTCATTGAACATCGGGAATCCGCGCTCGTTGTTCCCCGTCCACCACGATGCCGCGATTCCGGCTAGCTCCGCGTATTTCGCTTGGCCCGTTACTTCGTAGAGCGCAAGCAGGTTGTCGACGTAGCTGGCCGTTCCGTAGTTGATCTGCGGATACGGCTTCTTGTTCGGATGCATCGTCTCCGCTCGGCCGGAGATCAGCAGGTCGGACAGGAAGCTGTCCGCCGCGTGCTCGGCCGCTTCGATCCAGGCCGGAACGCCGGCAATCCGGCCGGCATAAGCCATCGCCCGAATTTGAACGCTGCCCCACTCGTCCCAGTTGTAGATTCCCGGCATGCCTTCGTAGCGGTGCATGTATCCGCCGTAAGGGTAATCCCGGAAATCCCCGGCCCGAGTCGCCGCGACCGCTTCGCCCAGCTTGCGAACGGATTCCCGGATCGCGGACTTCGTCGCGGCGTTGTCGGCTACTTTGTCATGTTCCGCCAACGCGTTGATCGCCGCCGATGTGAGCCAGGAATCTCCGTAGAGCAGCCATTTGGCCGTCCGGATTCCGCCGGCATCCACGTATTGGCCATAGTACGGATCAGTCATCTCCTTAAGACGTTTCAAGCAAAGCGCAAGACGGTCCTTCACCCGGCCGGCCAGCGCGGCATCGTCCGCTTGGAGCAGCGGCAAGGCCGTCGCGAACGCTTCGTAAGAGCGTACCGCCCACCAGCTGAAGCTTTTGCGCGAAGAAGCGCTATCCTTCGGCCGAATCGTGCCGTCCGGATCCTGAACGACGAAGTTGTCGAAGTCTCCGTCCTCGTGCTGCATCCACATGAGGAACTCGAGCCCTCGCTTGATCTTGTCGTAGCTGAGCGCATCGCCGTACAGACCGAAGTGTTCCGCGTAAGCGACGACCGCGCGCGATACGTCGTCCACCGCGGCGAAGCCTTCCTGGGGATCGCCTACCCAGGCGTACCCTTTGGAAGGGTCGCTCCGGTCGATCGGCTCTGAATACAGGTGCGTGACCATCATCGGCACGCCGTCGATCTCGACGTTCTCGTTCATGAAATTAAAGTGCTTCAGGTTCAGATACAATTCGTCCCCGATGCGAAGACCGAACTTCTTGAAATAAACGAGATCCTTGGCGGTCAATTGTCCGTCTTCGTCGAAGTCCCCGGCAGGATCGAACGTGCCGCCGGCGATGCGTTCCTCGAGCCAAGCCCCGTCCGCCTCGTCAACCGTTCCGTCGCGGTTCAAGTCGTAGACCGAGGCCGCCGATCTCTCCGCCGTTAACGTTAACCCCTTCAACCGAACGGGAACGTTCGTATCGTTGTGCAGCTCGATCCAGAGCTCCGCCGAACCCGGATTGATAATGCCCTCCGCCGCGATCGCCCGGCCTTCGGCCGAGAACCATCGGCCGCGCGGAGTTCCGGCGATGTTGTCGATGTCCCGGAGCGTGTTGTGCCCGTCGTTTAAGCGGACGAACACGCCGTCCGTCCGATTAACCGGCGTCGGAACGAACAGGTTCGCCTTGACGCCGACCTTGTCTCCGGCTTGCGGCGAAGCCGGCAAGTTCCCGACCGGAAGGCTGCGCCAAGCCGCCGCCCCGGGCTCCAGATAGACGCCGGTGCTTACGGAGACCTTGCCGTTATGCTCCCAATTGCCGGTCAGCGGCCGAGAGAAATCCCCGTTGGGAACCTCGTACGGTTTGACCCGCTCATCGGCGTCTATGCCCCAAGCTTCGACTCGCGTCACCTCGATCGTTCCCGCCGTATCGTTGTGCAGTTCGATCCAGAGCTGCTCTTGACCAAGAGGAATCCTGCCGTTTAATTCTTTGACTTGCGAGATCAGCTCGACCGGCGCCTCGCGCGGCACGCCGGCCAGACTGCTCGCCTCCGCCAATTGCCCTCCCGCAACCAATCGCACCGTAACATTGTCGTCCGTTGTAACGTCGCTGCTTAGCGTCGCGTATACCTTCGCGTAGACGGCGTCGCTTACACTAGGCCCATTTGCGTCGTTCGTGACGGATATCGGCTGCCAGACGGCCGCTCCCGGCTCCAGAATCAACGTCCGCTCGGCCCTGATTTTATCCGTCGCGCCGGGCGAATTGTTGTTGTCCCACCCGGTCAAGCCTTGGCTGAAATCGCCGTTATTCAGTGCGTATGAAACTTGAATCGTATCCCCCGTCGAAGCGATTGCCGGAGATGTCCATACAGGGATCAAGAGCGTTAAGGATAACAGAAAAGCTGTAAGCCGCTTCATGATCATCCCTCCCCATAGTCATGCGACGATTGTTGCTACGATAACGATCGTTTGCGTTAATGCTCGTATTCCAGGAACGGGTCCTCGATCTCGATGCGGTAAGCTTCCGCGTCGCTCGCCCCGACGTACAGGTCGGCGAAACCTCCGGCTTTCCGCACGAGCCCGCCGCTGAAGACGACGTCTTGCAGATCCGGCCGCTTGGTTTCGCCCGGAGGGAAGCTGCCGCGCGTCGCGATGATTTTCATCCGCGTGGCTTCGCCGCTCTCCGGGTCGACGGCGAACGTCATCGCCCGGTACCGTCTGTCGCCCCCGTCGAACTCGGCGACGTGTCCGAGCACGCCGACCCAACCGTTCGAGAGCAGATGAGCTTCGTTGGCCCCGCCCCACTCCAGCGGAGAAAACTGTTCGTAGAAAGGCTGTGCGTCCACGATCAGTTCGGTCGTCACTTCCTCCAGCGAGCCGGCTTTCGCGAAGCCGATGACGCTGCCCGGCCCTCCGCCGAGCAAACCGCCGGGCCTTGAGAATACGCCGATCTCGCCGCTCGCGAGCTCGATCAGCCGGACGTCTTTCATCCGTGCCGGCCCCGTCAAGAACGGCCGCAGGCTGCGGACGTCGCTCCCCCGGTAGAAGCGGGTCTCCCAGGATATAATCCGCTCCGGATCGAGAGGATCGGCGATGACGGCTACTCCGCCGAAGATCAATTCCCCCATGATCCTCGTATAAAAAGGATCTTGAAGCTCATAGACCGGGTATTCGGGATGCGGCACCCAGACCTCATCTTGCCGCCGGAAGAAAAGAACGTTCGACCTTTCGGTCGCCCGTCCTTCCACCCGGCCCGCCAAGATGACGTCTCCGCCGTCCTCGAACGGCGCCGTAATGTTATAGACGTCGCAATTTCCTACGCCTTCGAATATGAGCCGCCGCGCCGAGCGTCCCGCGTCTTTCCCCGAGAACTCTTGCAGCAAATCCGCGCAGCTTTGAAATCCGGAACGTTGTATCAGCATATCGGTCTCTTGCTCCTTATTGTCCTTCGTACGGATTCGTCTTCAAGAATTCGGCAAACTGCTTCTCCAGCTCCTTGCGCACCTTCTCGTAGCCGGCTTTGTCGAATTCCTTCTGCACCTTGGCGAGCGTTCCCTCGATATCGTCGGTGACGCCGTCCCCGATCGTCCGGAGGAGCGACTTCACGTCGTTCAGCTTCGCCGTCTCGTTCTTGACGTTGTCCGTCACGAAGTTAAAGCCCGCGGACAGCTTCTTGAAGAAGAAGTTGGTATCGCCCAAGTTATTCAGCGTCGTCACCACTTCGTCCGGCGTATTCGCGTCATAACGAACCATCGTCGGATTCCAGGTCAGCGTAAAGCCGGGGAAGTTGTAGTTGGTCGCGGCGTCCACACCGGCCGGAATCGAGTATTTGCTGTCGCCCTCGGCCGTCCAATGCTTGCCTTCGATGCCGAACTCGAACAGGTCGTGGTTGTTCAGGTCGCTGAACAGCCAATCGAAAAATTGCATCGTACGCTCGATGTTCTTCGAATTGGCCGGAATAGCGGCGAAGTTCCAAGCCTTGAAGTCGCTGCCGACCGCTTTGGCCGTTCCGGTCAAATAACCGGGGTTAATAATGAAGTATCCCAGTTTCGCCCCGGGGATCGCCGTCTCGAGCTGCTGCTTCTGCGACGGATAAATGTCCAGAGTCCGCACGACGGACGCGGCTTTGCCCGACATGAACTGGCCGTCCGGATCCTTCTGGGCCAGTATGTCCTTCTCCAGGTATCCTTTTTTGTACCATTCCCTCGCCATTTTGAAGCCGGCGAGCGGATCGACGGACTTCAATTCGTCCGGCAGAAGCGCCATGAATTCGGGGTCGCTCCAAGGATTCACCGTCTTCGCCACGTACAGCGATCCGTCCGGCTTGATGGCGATGCTGCTGTTCGTGCCGGCCACGTACGTCTCGAAGTTGTGTTTCGTCGTGAGCGGCGTTACCATCGTCCACAATACGTCGGAAATCAGATCCTGGCTTCCGTTCCACGAAAGAGGGACCATGCCTTTCTCATTCGTCACGATGGCATCGTAATACTTCGTAAGATCCTCGACCGATTTGATCTCGGAGATCCCGTGCTTCTCCGCGAGGTCTTGGCGATAGTAGATGACCCCGCCGCCGTCGAACCCGTGCGTAAACGGAATACCGTAAATATGAGACTCGCCGTTGGCGTCGATAAAGCTGTTATTTTTCAGATATTCCGGAGTAAACGCTTTCTTCAGGCCCGGGTATTGGTCGTTGTTAAAGTAAGAGTCCAGATTGGCCAACTGGTTCTTCGCGATCATCTGATTGATGTTCGGGGCCGTCCACTGTGCGACGAACGCGCTGTCGACCTGCTCTCCGCCCGCGATTTTCAGGGATACCTGCTGACCGATGTTATCGAAGGTCGTAAAGTTGAATTTGAGCTTCGTATTCAAGGTGTCCTTCGTGTCCGCGTAAAACCGGTCGAGCACCGCCTGCAGGTCGTTAACGTCCGCCGTTCCCGAAGGCATGTAAAATTCCAGCGTAACTTCCTCCAGCGGCGCTTTGGCGGATTCGCCCGGTTCGCTTGACTCGCTCGGTTTCGTCGCTTCGGATGCCGACGGGGAAGCAGGCGTCGGGGAGCCCCCGCTTTCCTTCTCGTTTTTCGAGCATGCCGCCATAACGGATAGAAGCAGCAGTAACGCGATAGCCAACGCCGTGCTTTTTCTCGTTATTCTAGTCATCCCATTAACCCTCCCGTAGATTTGAATCTATGCTAACCGGCCATGCCGGCAATAGCCTACCTTAACCTTTCACGGCGCCGATCGTCAGTCCCTTGATAAAATATTTCTGAAGAAACGGGTACAACAGGATGATCGGACCGATCGAGACCATCGCCGTCGCTACGCGGATTCCGATCGTCGGGATCGTCTGTCCGCCCAGCGCGGCCCTGGCCGAGGCGCTTAGCGAGGAGTTCAGGAACTCCGCCTGCTGCTGAAGCCTCATGATGAGGAACTGCAGCGTGAACAGCTCTTTGTCGTTAATAAAGAGAAGCACCCGGAACCATTCGTTCCAATACCCGATTGCCGCGAACAACGCGATCGTCGCCAGAATGGGCATCGACAGCGGCAGAATGATTTTGAAATAAATATAGATCTCGCTCGCGCCGTCGATCTTCGCGGATTCCGCCAATGCTTCCGGGAGCGTAGCGAAGTAGTTTTTCATCAGGAACACGTTAAATCCGTTCAGGGCGGCCGGGATGATCAGCACCCAGAGCGTATCCTGAAGATGCAGGAAGCGGGTCGTCAAAATATAGGTCGGGACGAGGCCGCCGTTGAACACCATGGTGATATAGCAGAAAAACGAAAGCCTGTTGCGGTACTTCAGAGATTTCACCGAGAGCGGATAAGCGAACGAACTCGTCAGAAAGACGGTAAGCACCACGCCCGCAATCGTAGTCAGCACCGTAACCCCGTAGGCGCGATAGACGCTTCCCGTTCCGGTGAAGATCAGCTTGTACGCGGTCAGGTCGAAGCTGCGGACCCACAGTCCGTATCCGCTGCGAATGAGCTCCAGCTCGTTGGTGAAGGAAGCCATGAGAGCGATCCACATCGGGAGGACGCACAGAATGGAGAACAGGCCGATCGAGACGTAGAAGACCAGCATCATCGTCCGATCTCCGATAGATAGACGGTTCATAGAGGATTCTCCTTTCTCTCGGCCGCTAGGGCGTGTCTGCAGACACGCCCTAGAAGAGCGCCGAATCTTTCTCTATTTTTCGCGTAATCCCGTTTACGGAGACGACGAGAATAAAGCCGACGAACGCCTGGAACAAACCGACTGCGGAAGACATACCGATATCGTTGTTCATTCTCAGCGCGCGGTAGACATAGGTATCGATGACATCGGTGGTCGGCCTGAGCAGCGGGTTGTCGCCGATCAAGGCGTAGATCATCCCGAAATCCCCGTAGAAGATGCCTCCAACCGAGAGAATGAGCAGCAGGATCGTGGTCGTCTTCAGCATCGGCAGCGTCAGGTAGAGGATCGACTGGAACCGACTGGCCCCGTCGATCTTCGCCGCCTCGAACATCTCCTGATCCATGCCGGCCAGCGTGGCCAGATAGATGACCGTTCCGAAGCCGACGCCTTTCCACAGCTTCAGGAGCACTAGGATGAGCGGCCACTTCGATGCGTCTTGATAGAAGTTGATCGGCTCCAGCCCCAGCGCCGTCAGAACGGCGTTGACGACGCCCGTATCGGTCGAAAACACGGCGATGGAGAAAATCGATACGACGGTCCAAGACAGAAAGTTGGGCAGAAACATGAACGATTGCGCCAGCTTCTTGAATCGGTTGCCGGCAACCTCGTTGAGCCCGATCGCCATGAACATCTGAACCGCCAGACCGGTGACGATAAACAAGGCATTCAAGTAAAGGGTGTTGAAGGTAATCGCCACCCAATCGCCTGAACCGAAGAAAAACTCGAAATTGGACAGCCCGACGAACTCGCTCTTCATTCCATATAACCCGGCCATCGGGTTGTAGTCCACGAAGCTTAAATACAAGCCGACCATCGGTAAATAATTGAAGACGATCAGGAACACGATTCCCGGCACGGTCAAAAGGTACAAATAGCGGTTCTTCGCAATTTCGTGCAGCATCCGATTCCCTCCTTAGGCCGTCGGCGAGGGTTCCGCAGAACCCCGCACGAGGTGGGCGACGAGGTCGTCCAGTGGAATCTCCGCGTATCCGACGCTCGTATCGCTCGCTCCGTAATACATTTTCACGACGCGGTTCTCGACGAGGACGCCGCAGGGAAAGATCACGTTGCCGAAAAAACCCTCGACCTCGAATGCTTCTTCCGGCTCCATGAACGGAAGGGCGCTTCGGGCGACGACTTTCCACGGTTCGTCCTTGTCCAGCAGCAACGCGCCCAGACAGTAGCGATTGTCCGCGTCGGCGCCGTGATAGATTTCGAGCCAGCCCTCTTCGATCTCGAAAGGCACAGCCCCGGCTCCGATCCGCCCGCCGTCCCACTCCCCTTCGCGCACGCCGATCAGATGGCGATGGTTGCCCCATAGCCGAAGATCGTCCGATTCGGCGATCCACATCTCCGGCTTGCCGTAGTGGGAGCACGAAGGCCGATGAAGCGCGTAGTATTTGCCGCCGATCCTTCTCGGAAAGATGACGACGTCCTTGTTGTCGGGATGAAACACGTTGCCTTCCCGCCGGAAGCTGGCGAAATCCTTCGTGGACAGGAGCGCCGTACAAATCCCGTACTCCGAGATCGCCGAGTAAGTAATATAGAAAGTACCTTCGATCAACGTAATGCGCGGATCCTCTATGCCATAGCTCTCGTAGACGGAACTCGGCAGGACTGCAGGCTCATCGTCGATCTCGAACAGAATGCCGTCTCGGCTGCGGGCGACCCGGAAATGAGAAATTGAAGTTAAGTAGTTTTTGTCCGGCGTCCTGATGACTCTTACGTCCGAGAAATCGACGTTCGGTCCTCTTTCGATCGTCCGAACTCCCAATCGGTTCGTCTGAGCATCGTAGACAGGCGTATAATAGACGTCCGGATTGTCGTTGATCGGCCTCTCCGCTACGCGCAGCAACAGAACGACTTCATCCCGGTATTGGGCGACCCCGGCGTTAAAGACGCCGATGACCTCCCACCCTCCTTTGGAAGCGTTAACATCTTGCGGCGTAATAATCGGGTTTTGCGGCGATCGTGCGATCGGCATATCGCTTCTCTCCATTCCTGCTGAAATCGGAATTTGCGTCATTTACGGCCATGGGTAATTTTACCTTATGTTTGCGATTATAAATTAAGTTAAATTCAAATGTCAATCCCCATAAATAAAGTTATTTTTAAGTAACAAACCTTGGAGATTAAAGAGGAGAGAAACTTATCAGCCCTTGTTCTCTCCTGTCAGATCAAAGCGAATCGAGGTTATTCCTCGCCGTTCGATTTCTCAGCCGCCCAAGCCCTTCCGACTGTTTTGTAAAGTAACTTTCACGTCTCCATTGCTAATAATTGACTTGTAAAGTTACTTTCGTTTATATTTTATGAAAAGAGAACATTATTATTCTTAGGAGCTAGCCATTATGCAATCGAGAAAAGTAACGTTGGATACGATAGCAAACCGCTTGGGCATTACGAAGGTAAGCGTCTCCAAAGCGCTTAACAATCAACCAGGCGTTAGCGAAAGCCTGCGCAAAAAGATACTTCAAACCTCGAGCGAACTCGGCTATCTTCCTAAAAGCGCATCCAAGCAAGCCAATAACGTCTCCAAGCTGGGGATCGTCGTGCCGAAGCGCTTCTTCCTCGACACCGACAACTTCTATACGAAAATTTACTACCACATGAATCAGGAATGCACGCAGCGGGGAATCAGCCTGTCCATCTACCTGCTCGATCCGGAGCAGGAACACGGTCGCGCTCTCCCTCTCTCCCTGGCCCAGGACGCCTCGGAGCTGAGCGGGCTCTTCATCGCCGGCGAAGTGAGCGACGGCTACGTCGAATTGCTGGCCGCCCATGCTTTCCCGGTAATCGCCATCGATTTCTACAAAACGGATCTCGAGCTCGATTGCGTCATTCCGGACAACTTCCAGTCCGGTTACGCGGTCACCAAATATTTGATAGACAGAGGCCACTCCGAGATCGGCTTCGTCGGCAACCCGCGCTATACGACAAGCGTCATGGATCGTTATTGCGGCTACTTAAAAGCCCTCAATACTTATAGGCTCGAGGCGATTCCGGACTGGTTGCTCGTCAACAACGACGACGACGGATCTTATCAGGTCGACTTCGAGCTGCCCGCCGAGCTGCCCACGGCATTCGTCTGCCATTGCGATATGGCCGCCTACAAGCTTTTGCTTAAGCTCCAGGCCGAGGGCGTGTCGGTCCCCGAGCAGGTGTCTCTCATCAGCTTCGACAATACCGATCTGAGCCGGACGATCTCTCCGGCCCTGACATCCGTCAACATCGGCAAGGAAGACTTCGCGTTCGAAGCCGTGTCCCGCATGCTGCACTGCATCAAACACCCGGAAGAGCCTTCGAAAAACATCTACTTGCCGAGCAAGATCATCGAACGGGACTCGGTTAGGAAACTGCATTAGCCACCGGACTACTATCGATTCGCAAAGTTCGCGCCGGGGATTCTTCATTGGATCCCCGGCGCCTCTCATGATCATCGACGGGACGACAATCGTCCCGTTTCGGTGTGACTATTAATCCCGCTAGAACTCCGCAACACCCCTTACCTGCTCCTTAATCAAACGATTACCCCCCTTTCTTTTTTCGATTCCATTGCGTGCCGAACAATTGTCTTCACCATTCGCATTTATACAGTTGACATATACAGTTCAACTGTATAATATAAATTGTACAGTCAAACTGTATAGTTGAACTGAACTTAAGAAGCATCCCCTAACGGATGCTTCCAGACGCTGCAAGGAGGTTAGGTTAGCCATGAACAGAGACAAAAATTTGCCTCTGACAGAAACCGTGTATTATATTCTGCTCTCCCTGATCGAGCCTGCGCACGGGTACGTGATTATGCAGAAGGTCGAGGAGTTCAGCGACGGCCAGGTGAGGCTCGCTGCAGGAACGCTATACGGTGCAATCGAGAATCTGCTGAAACTGAAATATATCCAGCCGGTCTCCACCGAGGACAAGAGAAGAAAGGTCTATCAGATTACTCCCAAAGGTCAGGAAATTTTGCAGATGGATATGCAGCGAATGGAGCACATGATCAACGTAACGAAGCAAGCCCTATCGAAAATGTGAGGTGAATGCAATGAAGAAACTTAAACTGTTCCGAAGCTATCAGGCGGAAGAAAAATGGTTAAGCGAGCAAGCTGCGGCAGGTTGGAAGCTCGTGAAGAAAGGCTTATTTTATACCTTTAGCAAGCATTCTCCGCAACAACAGGCGTTTAGCGTCGATTACCGCACCTTCAGAAACAAAGCCGATTACGAAAGCTATCTCAGTTTGTTTTCGGACGCAGGCTGGACTCATGCAGCGGGAAAACTCCGTTCCGGCGAACAATACTTTACCGCTCCTGCTCAACAGGACAGCGAGTTATCCATCTTTTCCGACAAAGAGTCCTCGCATTCCCGATACACGAAGAAGGCTTGGCATAGCTTGTTGAAGGCTCTGCTTATGTTTGTTTTAATGATCCTTAGCAGTTTGTCCAACAGTCTCTATGATATCTCGATTATCGTTCAACCCAGCCGAGCCTTTCTAACACCAGGAATCTGGGAGAAAACCGGAGAAGCGTTCTGGCAAGCCTTCTTTTTTGAGCTTCCGTTCGCAACCTTGCGAATCGGTCTTTACGTTCTGATGATCGGTTACGCCCTGCTGTTTGCATTTTACGCTGCGTGGGCCGTGATCTGCACAAAACTCGATAGGGGAGTCGACAATGAACAATCGGATTAAGAGAGTGGCGATTGTCGCCCTTGGAAGCTTACTATTGCTGACGGGCTGTTCCTCCAAAGCGACGGAATCGAATTCGATGGCAATGCCGACTACGATTTCGCCAGCAGCTTCAACAGGGATTACAATGGAACAATTGCTTCCGGTCATTCAACCGATCGATCGGATTCGGTATCCCGACAAAAAAATCATCGCTCTGGGCGAGGCAACGCATGGGAACAAGGAGTTCACCGAACTGAAGCTGAAGGTTTTCCAGCAGTTGGTCGAGCAGAAGCAAGTCCGCGCATTCGCCATTGAGGGAGACATGGGCGGCAGCGCCAAAGTGAACGACTATATCCAAGGCGGAGCCGGAACAGCCGAGGAGGCGGTATCGGAAATCGGCTTTGCCATCTACCGGACCCAAGAAATGGCGGAGCTTGCGAAGTGGATACGCAGCTTTAACGAGGGACGCGAGCCTGCCGATCGGATTCGTTTTTACGGCTACGATATGCAAAGATACGATAATACGAAGGAAAAATTGTTGTCTATTCTAGAAAGCAGCGTTCCGGAGTTGGGCAAGGAATATGCCTCTCTGCTGGCGGACTTTACGGACGCTACCATGTACGACCTGGATTCCGAGCTTGTCCGGTCGACTCTCTCCCAATTGGAAAGTTTGAACCAACGCTTGGATGAACAGCAAGAAGCCATTATCGCCGCACTCTCCGAGGAACAATTCTTATGGGCGAAGCAATACGCAGAATGTCTGAAGCAGAACACCGAACTCCGGCTCGCCGGCAAAAAATATGGAACTATGCGTGACGCTTATATGGCGGACAATGTGGAGTGGATTTTGCAGTACGAGGAACGGTTTCATGATCTTAAATCCCTTTTTATCACGGGACATAATGGGCATATCGGGAAAACAACCGCTACCTTCGGCACCGCTAAAATCACGGGAGAGTTATTGAAGGAAAAATACGGGGACGACTACTTCGCGATTGGAACGGAATTTTACCAAAGCTCGTTTCTCGCCAACGACCAGAAATCGAACAAGCGCCAGCAATTCCAAGTGCAAAACAGCGGAGATACGCGCCTTGCCGTCCTGCTGCATCATACGAAACTCGACTCTTTATACTTAGACCTGGATGCTGCGCGTAATCAACAAGATTTAACGTCTTATCTGGAAACCAAACAACCGATGAGCTCGATCGGCGATATGTTCAGCGACTCCTTCTCTGCCAACAAAACCTTTTACACTCAGAAAATTGCTCCCGCCCTAGCCTACAACGGAATCTTGTTTGTGGATACTGCGACTCCTTCGACTATGTTGGAGTGAAATGTTCTTTGCTTGTGACAGATGTGATTATGCTCGGCATGTTTTTGCTGACGCTGCTCACTTATCTGCACAAACGAAAATAACCCGCCCAGGTTAACGGCCAAGGGTACGGGTTATTTTCTCTGATTCTTTGGAGGTTTCCCATCCAATATGTTGTACGGGGAGTCGGACGGCCATCCGGCTCCTTTTTTCTAGTGTCAATCCAATATCGCTCTGGAAAATAAATCACGGATCAGCTCATCATTTTCACAAGCCTGCTTGAACCCAATAGCAAATCGAAGCAGCGCTTCCCTATCTTTGGAATACGCACAGAACATGCCTGCCTCCGGATCGAAACGCACAATCCCTTCCAACCCGGGCAGCTTCTCCTCCAAATAAACGGCAGCCAGCGAACCCCAATCGTAGCCGTTGCCTTCGAAGCCTTCGTCTGCACGCGTATCAAACAGTTCCTGCTTATAGCTTCCTACATTTAAGATGATCGAGACATTCCCGCTGTCATGCTCGATCCAAACAAACGGTTTAAGCTCCTCTTCGAAAGAATTCGCCCCTTGATCCTCCAAATCGGATTCAATAGCCGCCAGCTTGTCCACCAAACGCTTGGTTGCAGCCCCCGTTAGGCTTAATATGCCTCCGTCGTTTACAATATCGCCTTGCTCGATCCGTTCGTCCAGCCAGTCCGTAATAAAACCGGGCGCATAACCGCCCGTGCCGAAGCCTTTGGCAAAGACGATGATCTCCGAATAATCCGCTAAGTATTGCTCTCGCGTGACTTCCTGATTAGCTCCGGTATATAACCAAAACTGGACATCGTACATCAGCGCAGACAGCTCGTCCGCATGAAGCGAGAAATGACCCTTATCTTCTACTATCCGGGTACAGATATTGCGGATTACCGCTTCAATCTGGTTGATTCCTTCTGCCTTCTCGCATAACGATTTCAACAGGGGAGAGAACGGTGCATTTTCCACCTTGTCCAAATCATCCTGCATGTCCTGCTCGGAAGTATCGAATGCCTCCTCATTAACCAGTCCTACGATAAAAGTCGCAAAGCTGGGGGCAAGGAAGGTAATCCGGTAATTGGCCTCCTGATCCACATGAACGACAGCGGGTTCGCCGTCCCGGCCGCATGCGCGATAATCCAGCATGATCACATCATGCCCTGCCGACGGGCAGTCACATAGGACAACCCCAATATCCGGATACCCCCAATCGTCCAGCATAAACTGGCTGCCCAAATCACCACACAGGCTGTACGTTTTTTCGCGCCCGATCCCCATAATACCGGTAATCGCTACGTGATCCTCCGCCCAGGAGGTCGCGATTGCAGTTGGAAAACAAGTATTTACCGGCACGCCACCATTCTGCTGCTGCATCAGCCAAATATAATCAGCGGGAAGCTTGTAGCCAAGCTCTTCTTCTATCGATGCAATCATCTCTGCAGTAGGCGGTGCCTCTACATAGCTCTTGTCCGCATAATCGCTCTGCTCCCAAAACTGACTGAAATCGCGCTCTTGAAAGGGCACACGATTAATTTCCTTAATCGCCTCCGCTTGTCTCTCCATAATATTGCGGCAAGCTTCTATAAACTCCTGTGTTGTTTCATCAGGCTCTAGTTTGTCGGCCTGCTCAAATGCAGATAAAGCCTCTTCCCATCGTTGCAAGAAAAAATAAGAATAGCCGATGCGCCAGTACCACACTGAATCCTGTCTTCCCTGCTGTTCGATCGACAACAGCTGCTGCAACGCTTCGCTGTAACGTCCCAAATTATTAAGCGCACGGCCATAGTGACTTACAATGTCATAGTCCCTCTCCGACTCGGGCAACTGTTCGATTGCTTCCGCAATTTGGTCATGCTGATCATCTTCATACCAGCTTTTCAACTTGTTCAGCAATTCTTCTGACATTACTCCACTTCCTCTCCTCCACAAATGCTACGCAGAAACCTGTTGGTCTCTGCCCCTTTCAATCTATTCTAGTTCATCATTTAGAATGAGTGAAGGAAGAGAAGCTTCCCGAGGGTTAATCGAGCAAAATTACCTATGATTTATTGATTGAGTAAGCTGAAAGTCTATCTTGAGTGTTGGACAATCGCATCTTCTGAACTATACTTGTAACGAAATTTCTGCATGAGTGTGTTTTCAAACTGTACTTTTCTTGACAACTCCAATAGCAGCTCCAGACTCCCTCCATACTCCGCTTCATCAGCAGTCCTGTTCAGGATTCTAGTGATTACATAGTTGTCGTTGCTGGAGAGGGTGCCCTTTTCATACAAGTACGAATGCCGTTCTATTTCTGTAGCCAACAGTGCACAGAGCCTGGAATAGTTGTTTTGCCACGTGTTCATCTTTAAGCTTTTCATCGTTAAAACAATTACCGGGTACTTGCCCTGTTCCTTCTGGTACCGCTCTCCTTGCTGCCATATCTCCAGATCCTGAAAAAATGCGGCGTGACTCTTCCGTTTTCTCGAAAAAGTAACGCAGCATGGACAAATTGAGTGTTTTTCCGAACCTTCGCGGACGTGCGATCAGATTCACTTCTGCCCCGTCATCGAGAATGTCCTTAATAAGCATCGACTTATCTATATAGTACAAATCTCGCTCATGAACGGCTTTAAAATCATCCACCCCGATCGGCATACGTTTCACCTTACACACCGCCTCTTTTTTCGTTATAACTAGTATACCCTAGCCTTATCGCAAACCAATAATGGGATTAATTGTTCTAGTAAAATGAATACCTTGCTTTTAAGTGTTGGAGAATAGTGCCCTCTGAACTATACTGAAAATATCTGGTGCGAACCACAGGCTCACATGATTTTCCCGGGGGATTCGCACCTCTTGCGGCACAAGAGGTTTCGGAGTTTCATGTCGTCAATGTGCATGAAATTTTATCTCCAAAGAAACTCTCGCACTTTTGGGCGTCAAATCCCTTGTATTGCAAGGGCTCAGACTGTTCGCTGTCGCTCCCTGTACGCTATGCTTGACCCACAACGTTTCCAATCTTTTGGAAGTTAGTTCGAAAATCATATAAAGCAACTCAAAAAAGAAGCAAACGACGGAAGTTTATAGGAAACAATTCGACCAAATATTTATACAGACCGGCTGTCCCCGTTGCGGATAACGTATTCCCGTCGCTCCTGTTACGGGGGCCTGGCTCCATTGCTGGCTATGCCTTAATGCCCCTACGATACTTGTTCAAGCAAGAACCAATTTATTGAAAGATGCTGCTAGGAGATGTCGAACTTCTTAGTATCTGTACAAGTTGTACACAGTGAGCATAGCTTGTCTGGAGATTCAAGCTGTCTTCCATCCCAATCCTCTCATACAGGCACTGCAATTCGCGCGCACGTTCCTCCAACTATGAGTTCCGGATTCAGCTTTTTCTGCATAACATGTTTTTTTTCAGGCTCGGAAATGGTCTGCAGCATGTATTCGGCGGATAACGTTACTAAATCCTCAAAAGTAGCGTCAATGTATGTGAGAGGCATAGGCAGCAAATCAGCCCAGCCGTTTTTTATCACAGATATGATGGAAAGACCGAAGGGATGGACAAATTTAATTGATCCATTGCATTTTTTGTACCCAATACAATCAAATCGTCGGCGGTGACGAAGGCGGTCGGGCGATCTTCCCAAGACATAACATGTAAAGTGGCTTCATAAGCCGATTTCAAGGTGAGATCGATGTGTATTTCGCTTAAGTCTCCTATGGGCATCCCTACATCACGGTAAGCCTCTTCTGCTCCTTTACGAATATCAACTGCTAATGTCATTGAAGGAGGTGCGTTTAGAAGACATATCTTGCGGTGACCGAGGCCAATCAATCTTTGAACCGAAAGGTAGGCTGCCTTGACATTGTCTACATCCACGTAATTGATTTGCTCCAGTTCCAAACCGGGCCGACCGATGATGACAAACGGAATTTTTGCAGCAAGCAATTCCATTACGTCCTCATTATTCACGGATGGACAAGTTAAGATCAGTCCGCCGACACGCTTCTCACGATACAGTTTTTTAAACAATTCGCTGTATTTGCGCTCGTCCGGTGACGTAAACAATTGAAGCACAAAGTCCTGTTTGGCATAATAATGACATATTTTAGCGGAGATCGTAGAGAAGAACATATTTTGCCTCACTTGTTCCACGTCGAAAGGCATGAACAAACCGACGGTTTTTACCGTTTTAATCGCCAAATTACGAGCTGCTACGTTAGGATGATAATCCAGCAACGCAATTGCTTTTTGGACTTCCACGATTGTTTCGAGTTTGACAAGCGGTGAGTTGTTGACGACCCGGGAAACCGTTTGTCTGGATACCCCTGCCAACTTTGGCTACATCGTTTATTGTGCTGGACATGAAACTTGCTCCATAGGCTACTCCTATTTCAGAGATTATCTGCTTGCGAATACGTAACGACCTGCTTCGATTTCATATACCCGATATCCGTTTTCGTCTTTGATATATCGAATGCCGCTTACCTGATCAGCCGGCAACCCATTTTCCGTTATTTGCCCTGCCGGTAATACAGGAACGTGAACCCTTGCACGCGATTGAACTGGGACATGCACCGTCAGTTTGAACGAGATGTCCACCGTACGGGTCCATGCAACATGAATGATCCCTTTGACCGTGTCAAGCGTCGCTTCGGCCGACGTTAGGTCGCCAAGCGGGTAAGGCTTGACCTCCATTTCGGACCAACCGGCTGCAGTTTGCCGAATGCCGGCTATATACTCATAAAACCATTGCACGATGGTCCCGAACATATAATGATTTCTCGAACGTGTGTTAACATCCCAATATTCCCATAACGCAGTCGCTTCCTGCTGAAACCATAGCCCTATGCTCGGATAAGTAAGCTGCGTCGCTGCCCGATAGGCTGCCTCTCCATATCCCAAACGTGTCAGAGTCGGGTAAAAAAACTTATGCCCAATAATACCCACATCGGCATGACCGTTCGATCGTCGTTCAATATCATGGAGCAGGCGGTTCTCGACCAGTCTTTCAACATTCGAGGGTACGACTGAGAGTGCAAGCGGCAGTATATTTGACGTTTGCCGATATCCCGTTGCCTTATTCGTATAGTAAAGTCCATTCTCCAGATCGAGACAATCGCGGTTTATGGCTTCAGCCGTTTCTTCAGCCAATTTCCCGTACCGCTCGCTATCCATCGAAAATCCCAATATGCCCGCAATGTCGGTCATCGTTCGCAGCACCAAATGGAGGTGGAACGTGGAAGTCAATTGACCTCCCTCCGGGGAACGTCCTTCCGGATAACCGGGAGCCAGCCAATCACCCAAGTCGCTGCTGGACATTCCTCTGTCAAGCAAGGCGATCTCATATTCGACGTATCTTTTCAAGTTGCCGTAATGCTCCCGAAGCACCTGGACATCGTCATAGTACCAGTACAAACGCCAGGCGATCAGGACATAGGCGCTACTCCATTCAGGTGCGTGAAAGTCCCCCCATCCGCTATCGGGAATCATAACGGGAATATACCCGTCATCCCGTTGGGAATCGCGCATGTCGATCAGCCACTTTTCCCAGAACAAGGCCATATCAAACTGAAAGGTAGCCGTTTCGGCAATCAACTGGGCATCGCCAAGCCAGCCATTTTTCTCATATTTGGGCGTATCGGTAATAATGCCGTGAAAATTGTTCAGCAGCGTCTTACGGGTTGCCTCGTGAATCCAATTAAACAGAATATTGGAGCACTGAAATTGTCCCGTTGACCGCAAATCGGTATGAACGCGTTTGCCAACCACATCAGACAAACTCAGTCTGATTCCTTGCCCAATAATCTCTACATACCGAAAGCCCTTATAGCTGAATTTAGGCTCCCATTTTTCAGCCCGCTCGCTTGATTTTATGTAGTGATCCGTTTGTATTTCCGCCTCGATCGCAGTCTGACGGTTATCGACACAGCCGGTTTCATCCAGCTTTTCGCCGTAAATAAACGAGACGGATTGTCCCGATCCCCCACCTTGAATATTCGTTTCCACCCACCCGGCTATCGTGTCGCCCATATCGAAAACATAATGGCCCTCCCCCAAAACGGTCATTTTTGCAGCATCCACTTGACCTACGACTCGAATCGACGGCATAGACTGGGTTTCGAACCGTCGCGATGGTGCGGGAACTACCTTCGGTTTAATGGCCTCCGCGGCATTAAAACCGGCTTTACTCCAATTCGTCCGGCACTTTCTTGCGTCGTACTGCTCACCGGCAAATATGGAATCGGATACGGTCGGTCCTTCCCCAATCAACTCCCAACGATCGTCCGTCTTGACGAGAAGCACGGTACCGTCTTTGTATTGAATGACCAATTGGGCAATAAACCGGGGATTGTCATTCCACTTGACCCTATGCCAGTTCCAGACATTGGGTGTTTGCAATCCGTAAAATCCTCTGCCAAGCTCAACGCCGACACAGTTCTTTCCCGCCACCAGCTGCGCTTCGACATCATAGACATGATAAAAATTTCGTTTATTATAAACGGTAAATGCCGGTTCCAACTTGTGGTCCCCAACTTTGCTGCCGTTCAGATACGCTTCGCAATAACCGGCAGCGCTTATATACAGCCTGGCTTGTTTGAGGGGCTTGTCAACTTGGAACTCGCTGCGAAATAGTGGAGCATGTTGGCTGTCAAATGAGAGCCACACACCGGACCAATCCTCTGTATGAAGGAAGCCCGTCTCCCACCAAGCGATTGGACTCCATGTTGAAATACGATCCTTCTCGTCCCATACGCATACTTTCCAGTAATAGCGGGTAGCCGATTGCAGTTTTTCTCCTGCGTATTCGATAGAAACACAGCGGTCGCTCGCGCATTTTCCGGAGTCCCATACTTCGCCGATTTCAGAATCCAGATTCTGTGCAATTGCGGAAACCAGAATGCGATAGGCCGTTTGACGTTGCATACGCTGCATAGACTCGTTTATCCACCCAAGCCGGGGATTGGACTTGTCCGTTCCCAAGGGGTTAATTGCGTATTCGGTTGTCAGCGAACTTACCTTAATCATAGGAATAGCTTCCTCTCTTATATGAGAACAAGGGGTTGTCCCATAAACCAGCCAAGTTGTTGTGAAAGATAATCGATGATTAAGGTTCAAGGGGGAGGTACATCCCCCTTTCTTTGTCTATCGATCATCTCAAGCAACTCTGCTTATGGGACAGCCCCTTGCCCATCGGGTTAAAGCCACTTCTCTCAATTGTGTTTCTATTTAAACTCTACGGTAACCGTATCACCGGCAGTATGGGAATAACTGAACTGTCTTCCTGTACCGCTAGCCGTCGAGAAAACCAATGATCCATTGACATAAACCTGGTTGGATCCGATCGCACTGGTTGTCTTATAAGTGACCGAGCCGGATGCCGTTGAGCTTGCTGTAAATTCCAGTTCCGAACTGCTGTTCACCGTAACCACAATATTCGACTTGGCACTGGAAACCGCCGTAACTTGTAACGGGTATGGAGATAATGTCCCCTGCGTTCCCGATACTACAAAAGGTGCCGGCAAGAGAGATGCCGCCGCGCTCTCTGCTTCAATATAATTCCGATAAGCTCCATTAAAGTCGCCGGCATGATATGCTGTATCTCCTGCAGTCAGCTTCGTTGAGGCGAGTGTTTCTCCCGGAAGAAGCGTGAACGAATTTCTCAAACGAACCGCATCTCGTTCGGCAGCTATCGTCAAATTCTTCCTGCGTGGATTGACTAATGTAGCGATGCGAATCGGGTCGCCGGAAAAGGCGCTTACTTTATCGTTAAAGGCAATAAAGCTTGGGCTATGATACGGACTGGATATGCTCATGACATTGTAAAGCGTTACATACCTGAGGCCCAGCATAAATGAACCGGCCATATTCTTGTCATAGCCTTCGAGCGGCAATCCGCTGTGCTCCTGGTTCAAGTTGGCCGTTCGGCCGACATTATTGATGATTCGCTGTGCATGGGAGTAGTCGTGACTCAGAAAGTAGCTTTCGATTCCGGTTGCCGCTTCGTTCACGACTGCAGCCTCATAGCCGGAATGATAATTATCAAATAAAGGATAAGTCGGATGAGTCGGATTTTGCGTGAACAGATTATGTTTGACCCCATCCGTCGCGTAGGTAATCGTGTTGTTGTGGATCTTCGTGACCGGTTTATAAAGACCTTTATTGATGTTGCCATATATAAACTGGTTGTAGTTATTCAGATTGGTCTGCCACCACTGTTTCATCGTATCCCAGTTGCCGGTATATGGGTTCAGGGTCACGCCGTCCGCACTGGCTTGTGCAACGGCATCCGGTCCGAAATCTCCGGACCCCCGTACGCGCATATTCCCGCTGTTGACGGAAGCATACCCAAGTGCTGGATCCGAATCGGTGTCCATCTGATAGGCCCAGTAAGCCGGTTCGTTGTCGCCCGATACGCTTAGTAAAAGATTGTCTTGGTTACTGTTCGCCAAATCAAGCATGTTCTTGTTTAATTGATCCGTACTCAACCCAAGCCGATCCTTCTTGAATCCGTTTAAGGTACCTGAGGCGGGACTCGTGAATCCGCCATTATTAAATGTAAGCCATGAAGTACTGCCCCAGATATTTGGAATTGTCCTTCCATAATGCGGGTCCGTTGCGTAATTCAGCGATTGCGTCAGCAGATTCATATTGGGATCTCTGTAATTATCCGTGCCGCTGAATAGGATCTGATCATAGAGGATGGAATCGTAAGGGCTGTTCGGCGTTCCGCCCCAAGTCGAGTTCAAATATAGATTCACGGGTATTCCAGCGGTTTTAGCTACTCCCAAAATATAATCGATATCGGTTTGCACGTTTAACGTATTTTTGGCATACCATTCTTCCAATGAAAAACCGGGCTTTATGGAATTGCCGCCAAGATAATTGTCGGTGCGGGTAAGCACGTTGTTCTTAATGACATCGACCTGTTCCGGATAATGCTGAGTTGTGGAATCCTCACTGGCACGGCCGAGCAAGGGCGAGAAATACAGGGGAACATCGTACCTCGACGCATAGGTGTCGAAGCCGGCATAATTCCACATTTTATCGATGTACGCGTTATTAACCGAACCTGGCAATTGGTTGACAACTTTGACCGAAATTGAGCTTCCAGCGTACAACTGCTGCAAGTCCACAAAATGGGTAAGCGCGCCAATTCCGCGATCATACAGATTTCGTGTCTTGAACAGCGGGTTGTGGGAACTTTTGAAAGACAGGGTCTGTCCGCTTTGAATCGAACGGTTCGTATACAAAGAGCCGCGATTGTAAGTGCTCGTCGGATAGAACCCCAATACAAATCGCCGGGACGAATCGAACGCTTTTACAGTTGTTACTTCGAAATAGTAGGTTCTTCCTGGAAAGACAAGCACTTTTTGCGGAAATACGAAGGTCGCCCAGTTATAACCTCCCGGTACCTCGTCAGGGGAAAGAACGGCTTGACCGATGACTTGCGTATTCCAAGGCTTTGTAGCCAGATAAGAACTGTCACTTGTCGTCGGTGTGTCATAAAGCGTCAGCACCAAGGCATTATCCGCCGGGATTGAACCCGCCTTCTCTACTTGCAGGGCGATGGCCTGAAGTTCCGTTGTGTTTCCAACGGCAAAGGTTTGACCGGGAGGGGTCGAGTTGTCAACATCAAGCGCCGTAAAGCCGCTGCCTGTCGCCAATTGATCGATACCTCCAACTTGTTGCCCATCCACCTGTATATCGTATGAGGTGGGAATATTCGGACCGGTTTTGAAGGATAACGTTTTTCCGCTGATCGGGGATCCGCCGGAGTAGAGCGTACCACCCGCATACGAACTGGTGTTGTAACCATAAAGAATGTACCGATTATTCATATCGAACGGCTTGCTCGTCGTAAACTCCATGTAATACTGGCTGTTGGGAAGTACGCCGACATCCTCGGCAAAGTTGAAAATCTCCCATTCATACCCCCCTTGAACGGATTGAGCCAACAAGGTGCTTTCAGCAAGTTGTTGATGCTTATAGGGGGAATCCCACAATGTCAACGTCAAATTCATACTTGTGGAAGTGTAGATAAGTCCGACCTTCTCAATCTGAACCGCTATAGAAGGAATGTAAGTCGTGTTCGGTCCGGTTGTAAACGTCTGACCGGTCGCGTTCGCATCAAGGGGAATGCCGTTGCTGCCCAAACCCGTCTGATCCGGATTGTCTAGCACCTTACGATAATTCGCCGAAACGACCGGATGGATCTCCCTGATTGCAAGCGTTCCGTAACGATTTGAGTTGTTGGCTATGTTAACGCTGAACCAGTCTCCCGCATTGCTGCCGGTATTTCGGTAATTATAAGTCTCGGCAATTTTTCCGATGCTTTCATGATAAGTCCCCGTCCCACCGCCATTAGATGAAAGTCCATGGCTCGTTTCGCTGCCGCCATTGCCCAAATCAACGGTATCCAGCACACCGGCAGTCGAATCTGTTACTACAGCCGTATAGATCCAATGATTGTTTGGCGCAGACACATCGCTGTAATCATTTACGATTTCATATTGAATCAAATGGTTGCCATCTTTAGTCGGGGTCCAGGTCCAAGTTAAATATCTTAAACTCCAAGCTTGACCGGACGCGTTCACCGCCATATTAATTCCCCCTCCTGGGGGAATGATTTGCTGTGAGCTGATGTAATCGCCGTCAATATAGAGCTTCACGGTAACGTTCTGACCGGCGGGTGTAGGCGTATCCCCATTATTCCCGATCTGCGTGGTTAAGGTCATGGATGTTCCGACTGTACCGGTTCCAGACTTTACGACCGTCGTATCTACCGAGGATACAGTCGTATTAACGAATAATTCAATGCCGCTCACCATAGCTGCACTCTTGCTCGCCGGGTAGACAAAGGATGTGAGAATTAGAGCTGCTATCATAACAACTGTCCACGATTTGACTAACAACTTGGATCGTTTCATAATCAAGCCCCCTCGTAAATTGATTTTGCATATTATCAGGACCGTTTTTTGTGTATTCGCTTTCAATCCTATCTCAGAAGCAACGGTCCATTTATATCCATGAACCGTTGCTTCTGTTATTTTCTATAGAGACTCTTTTTTCAACTTTTGCGGGGAAACGGCATACCCGCGATCCATCAAGGCGATCAAGGCAAGCAAGCCTCCCCAATGGTAGTAACGGTCGCTTGTGATTACGTCGCAGCCCTCGCCGGTATTGCCGTTGTAATTTTCATGAACATGGCCGTGCGCCGCCCATTCCTTGAGAATGAGTTCGGCCGATTTGTCCGCGAGAAGTCGAGCCGTCTCTGTTTCGCCCTGGCTGCGCAGACCGAGGTAGACGAGTAGATTCATCGGCGCCCATATTCGCCCACGCCAATATTCCTGATCCGGATAGGCCGGATCATTCCGCGAGATGGACGGCAATACCCAATCCCCCCAAAACTCCGCCGGATTTAATAAGTGCTCGTCAATCATGCGCCTTACTTGCGTATCGGAAACGTAAGGCGTCAGCAACGGGTAGAAATTCGTCGGAGACAAACGTTCGCTGAATGCTCCGGTATCGGTCCGCAAATTACGGAAAATGCCCGTTTTCTCGTCCCATAAACGTTGCATGCCCGAACCGAACCGATCCGCCGATCGGCGAAGCGCTTCAGCACGCTCGCGATCATCGAGAATATCGGCAATCTCCGCCAAAGCGAGACAATCCCAAATATACAACCCCATCAGACCGGCATCGGCAAGTTTAAGCGTGTTTTTGGCTTTATCGAACGGAATTTCGTCGTACATCGGCGAATTATCCAGCCCGGATTCAAGCGCTGCTCCGAACGTATCGTGAACGCCGGCCGTTTCCCAGAAGTTATCCGCTGCCGGCGTCGTCGGATTAGAGCCCCAGGCCAGTAACCCTTCCTCGATCTGTCGGTTATCCGGCCACCAAGCGTTCCATTCGCACAACTTCTCGTATACTTCTTCCAAAAACCAACGATCGCCGTACTTGCGATAGAGCTGCAAGACAATAAACGAGCCTACCGGCGGTTGTGAGCGATCCCGCGAAATGACCGTTCCCGACCAGTCGAAGTTCGGCACGAAGCCGTCAGCCACAGCCGCACGGGTAATCTCTACCGCATTGGCGTAGGCAAGATCCCGATTGTCCTCCATGCACATGTAAGCGGCAAAGTAGGTATCCCAGCAGAAAAGCTTGTAGCCTTGGTCGTTCCAGATCCGACTTACAGGTGTGACGACCCGTTGAAATTTGGGTTCGTAGATGGTATCCCATGCCATGCAGGCCTGCATGGAGGCGTACAATTCCGCTGCATCGCCGAATGCCGATCGGCGCGCTTCCGCAATTCCGCGGCGCCGCTGATCGATCAGCTCCTGGATGGCCGCCAACTCGCACGGCTTGCCAGTCGACAAGCCGACCGTCTCATGGAGGGACAAGGCGATATAGGGTCCGGATGCGGGGACATGATATTCCTCGACGACAGGGCCGGTCGAATAGAGTCTAACGTTCCGATCCGGAAAGACAGCTTCGATGCTTCCGTCGCTCGTGTGTTGGACATAGCCTTTGCGGTTCCACAGGATGCCGCATTCGGCGATCAGAACGGCGGGCTTGAGTTGGTTGCGCAGCGGAGTGACCAGCAGGAAAAGTTCTCCGTTCTCTACCGCGCTTTCAACGCGCAGCTCGATGTCCCGCCATTGCAAGGTCAGTTCGGTATACGACCCGTCGTAGCTGCGCAAACCGGGCCGCACGACTTCCTGATCCTTGCCTTGCCTTCCGATCAAGGCTTCCGAGAGAAAACCGCCTTCCCGGTATTCCTTGATGCCGAGCTTGACCGCGGCGCACTCCGGAAGCAGCACATGCGTCAAGACGCTGCGGGTATACCAGGTATTCCAGCCGGACGACAAGTTCTCTTGCACCCGATCGTACTCGGATGCCGATGCGGGTTGAACTTGTCTTTTATGAATGTCTGACATTCGTTTCATTCCTTTGTCTTGAATTGGATCGTGAAAATTTCCTTCGGTTTCAAATCAACGGCCAGAGAACGGTCGGTGCCGTCCGTCTTCAACGTTAGCTCATGGCGTATTTCGCCATTCAGCCCGATTGCATAGGCGCTGAGAATCGGCAATCGGACCCGGATGAAGCCGCTGGCAGCCGTTTCTCCGAGGTTGACTAACCGAAGCTCGATGCCCTCCCGGTCATCCGGTGCCGGACGAAGGCTGGTGACATGCAATAGCGCATTGTCGATCTCCAGCCAACCGAGTTGTCCGCTTTGTCGATATTCCGACATCGCCGGAGCGGCTTTCTCCTCTTGGCGGGGAATAGGGATGCCGCGACTTTGGACTGAAATGGCCTGTTCATCCGCCACACGCCAAGGCGCGATTGCGCGATCGCGACGATCGACAGTCAAACCATAGTGGAAGTTCAGCACCCTTTGTACTTGACCTCCCGGAGTCTTTAAGCCGGGCCCGGGGCGATTGGTCGTCGCCATCCCGCGATCTCCGCCGCCGAGATAGGCGACGCTCCGCAACAAGGTAATCGCCAATGTCCCTTCATCATTCGCACGGTCGGAAGGAATCCATTCGTATTCATGCAGTCCATGCGCGTTAACAATCGTTCTGGTTTCACCATGGTCGGCAAACACGTAATGATGAAAAGGAAAAGTCGTCGGTTCATTCTCCACCCAGACGTCCTCGGGGGGCTGCTGCACGCGGTCCGAACGTTCCGACACATCGAACGCGCCTCCCGCCTGAATGGGCCGAACTCCTTTCCTCATTGGAAACAACAGACGCAAGCGATGGTCAAGCGCGCGGTTGTCCACCGTCGTTTGGACAGACGCGGTGCGGCTGCGCGATACAAGCGTCACTTCCGTCCGGATGTCCAAGGCAACCAAATCCGAGCTTCTCCTTCGGGAATCCGGTTCCGCCGAGCGCGGTACGAGCAGCTCGTAGGATACGGTCATACGCTGCCATCCGCGGCTTTCTCCCGATACGCGAACGCTTCGGACGGTCGCGGACGTGAAATGTTCGTTCAGTAACGGGCCGGAGTATACATATTCGTCGCCAACGTCGCCGCTGTCCTCGAATCGATGAAGACCATGCATAGACTCTCCAGTCTCCAAATCGAGCCAGGTCAAGGTGCCGTCAGGCTCTGCCGTAATCCGGACGAACTCATTTTCAATCGAGTTGGAGATCGCCTTCGCCGGGATATGCGCAAGTTCCGGTATCTTTCGTAATTGAGCGGCAATCGTCTTATAGCCAATCGGCGGCAATTGACGAACGAGAATACGGACTTTGTGTCTGTAAGTCTCCCCTTTGCTCAGGGGGTACCGCAAAGAATCGTGTTCAATCGGACAAACCTTCTCGTATCCGACGATTTCCGCCTCGTACGATTCGCCGGCCTCGTCCGTGACCTTGACGGATCTGTATAGCGTGGCGTCATCCGCGTCAAGTTCGATTTCGGCTAGCGCATCTCTGCGCCAAGGCAGCGGATTGAACAGCAGCACCGGCTGGCTGTCCGGCGGCAGCCACGACAGATCGACTCTGTCGGACATCCGCGCAAGCGCCTCCGTGACCAGTTGTTCGCCGATATGACCAGCTTTGCGGTTACGCGTCTCCATTTCGTCATGCACATCGTCAATGCTGCAGCCGCAAATGCTGTCATGGGGATGATTCTGCAATACGTATTTCCAGGCTTGTCGGACAAAGGCGGGATGATGCCCGTCTCCGGCCGCAAGCGCCAATGCCTCCAGCGGCTCGACCAATCGTTCCAGCAAATTTTGCGCGGTCGCGTTCTGCTGCTTGAGATACACTCTGGCCGAAAGCACGTTCGGAAGGATCGTGTTTATTACGCCGCCCGGCGTATGGCTCGTACGTCTGAATTCTCCGCCCAACACCGGAACGTCCGGCAGTTCGCCAAAGCAGTCTTGAATGTAGCTTTCAATAGAAGAAAATTTCATCGGAGATTCATTCGGCTTTGCGTTCCATTGTTCGATCATGGCGGAAATATGGCGCTGGGGCTCCATATGATCGAAACCATTCATCAACAGCACATGTCCGCTCTTGGCATGCGGACCAATATGGCCAATCAATTCGCGCAGCCGGTCCTCGGCTTGCTCCTGATCGACAGGCAAGTTCATGGCACTCGTATATCCGTACATATGTGACAGATGTACGGTCTTGACCCGGTGCCCGCTCGGACTCTCCCATTCGAATTCGGCAGGCACTTGTTCCGGAGACCCGTTTAAACCGCGCCAGATGAGCGCGTACTCAAACCCGTATTCCTTCAACAGTTGAGGCATTTGAGCAATGTGGCCGAAGGTGTCCGGCAAGTAGCCGATCTCCAGCATCGGTCCAAAGGACGAGCCGATTCGCCTTCCCTCCTCCAGATTGCGAATGATGGATTCCCCGCTGACGAGAAACTCGTCCACAAGCACGTACCACGGCCCAATCGTCAATCGGCCTTCTCGAATAAGCCGCTCAAGATCCGCCCGACGCTCCGGTCTGATTTCAAGGTAATCCTCCAAAGCGATAACTTGACCGTCGAGATGAAAGCGATAGGCCTTGTCCTCGTCCATCGTGCGCAGCAAACGGTCAATCAGGCCGACAAGCCGAAACCGAAAAGTTTCAAACGGCAAATACCATTCCCTGTCCCAATGGGTATGGGCAACGATATGAATCGATTTGTAGGTGTTCATATCAACTGTCTTTCCTCCTGCTTCTTATGCTTTTACCGCACCGGATGTCATGCCTTGAACAAAATATTTCATGGTGAAGGCGAACAGTACCATTAGCGGGATCGAGGCGAGTGTCATCCCGGAGAACATTGAGCCGTAAATGATTTGTTGGGGATCCATGAACCGATATAAGCCTACAGTGACAGTTAACTTGGATTGATCGGAAAGGACCAGCAGCGGCCATATAAAATCGTTCCATGTCGACAAAATATTCACTAGACCCATCGATAAAAAGATCGGAAAAGCAAGCGGCAGCACCAGCCGGAAAAAGACAACCGGTTCGCTGCCCCCGTCCATTCGGATGCTCTCCGTAAGTTCTCTGGGGATTTCTTCAAAGAAGGTGCGAAATACGAAAATGACGACCAACTGTCCGCTTGCGATATAAGGAAGAATCGCTGCCCAGGGACTATTGATTAATTTCAAATTCGTCACCAGAACGAACTGCGGAATGAGCGTCAGAATGCCCGGTATCATCAAGAAAGACAACAATACCAGAAACAGAGCCGATTTTAACGGAAAATCAAATCGAGCAAACACATAAGCGCTAAGACTGGAAACCGCCAAAACGCCAAGGACAGTGGCCCCGGACACGATAATGGAATTCTTCAAATACAAGCCGATCTTGGATGCAGCATCGCTGATAAATTCCACATGCGGGTTCAAGGGAAGACCAAAATAGTTGATCGATAACTGATAATTCGTTTTAAACGCCGTTACAAGCATGAAATACATGGGGAACAACGTGAAAAACAACAGTGCGAACAGGAACACAATGACAATGATGCGCGCAAACCTTTGGCGATCCATCCGCGTTACCTCTTTTCTCGCATAAACTTCATATTCAGCAAGGTCAATCCAAGCGTAATTACGAATAGAATGACGCCGATTGCCGAACCGGTCCCCAGCTTGCCGTAAGTAAATGCGTTATTAAACATGTACAGTCCAGGAACCATGGTGTCGTAACCCGGGCCGCCCTTGGTCATGATAAGCTGATCGCTAAACTGTTGCGTTCCGCCGATTAATACCAACACCGTTGTCAACCTGATTTGCGGCAAGATCAATTGCAAATCCACGGTCCAGAAGATTTTCCATGCAGAAGCGCCGTCTATCCTGGCCGCTTCCCTTAAAGACTCGTCGATATTTTGAAATCCAGCCAAATAGATGAGGAATCCCAGCCCGCTTACCCATGGAAATCCTTTCATCATAATGGACAGCATTGCCGTCAATTGGCTATCGCCCAGCCAGATTCTTTGCCAGTTTTCCAAACCGAGCAAGCCGAGCGTATGATTTAGCATCCCGTTTCCAGGTTCGTAGAAGAAAAGCCAAAACATCGTCGTGACCATGCCCGGAAGCACCATCGGAACTGTGAAAGAAACTTTAAAAAATCCAGCCAATCCGGTATTGCCCAAATAGTTGATCAGGTACGCCCCCAAGATGGATGCGCCTTGCAGGATGATAATGTTCCACAAAAGAAATGCCAGTAGAATAATAAAACTGTTTCGGAAGATAGGATCCTGCAACAACTCGACATAATTGTCCAAGCCGGCGAAAGTCGGATTTAAGTAATTGCTCATGTTCCAATCCAGAAACGACATTCTGAAAGCCTCTATAGACGGATATAACAAAAACAAACCGACAAAGAAAAAAGTAGGAAATAAACAAGCGTAAAGCCACATATAGCGCATCGTCTTGCTCATGATTGCCTCCCCGGCCGAAATCCGGCGCAATCGACCTACTCTACATCTGCCGAATGCGCCGGAAACGATCCCAAGTTCAAAATACTACTGTGCAGCGTTCCATTCCGGGTGATTTCTGACGGCTTCTTCCGCAAACTTCTTCAGGTTTTTTCCGAAGTCCTCCAAAAATTCATCCGCCGTCGCTTTGCCTGCCAGAAATTCCTGCTGTTTCTTCAACCATCTGTCTTTTTGCTCCGGCGTGAATTCATGAGCGTAGAACCCCATATTCTCGTCATTTCCGAAGGACTCCATGATCGGCTTCAAAATTTCAGGAACTTCAACGTCCGATACGACCGGAATGAGGTTGAGATCCTCGGCAAGCACCTTGGCTCCCCCATCGGGGGCAGTCAAGTATTGCAAGAATTCAACAGATGCCCCGTCCGCTTTATTGTCTTTGGCATTTCGGCTGACGGCAAAGCTCGGCGTCGAACCGATCTTGTACTTATAGCGGACATCTTGACCGAACTCCGAATAAGCAGTGTCCAGATAAGGCATCGGTGCCACGCCATAATTGACGGGGAAGCCGCCTTGCTGATGTTGATTCGGGTACCAGCTGCCGTTAAGCACCATCGCCGATTTTCCGTCGTTGAAGAGCCCCTCGAATTCCCAACTGGCGCTGTTGAAGCCTTCGTTAAAGAAAGGTTTCAAGTCGTTCATGAGCCGCAAGTATTCTCTCAATTCCGGGCTGTCCTTCGTCACTTTGTCTGCAAGAACGGCTTCTGCCCATTCCTTCGGTTCCACTTTGCCGGAACCGTTCGTATCCAGTTCGCCCAAGCGCGATTTCCACAAATAGCCGAATACGTCGGAAGCCAGCCAACCCAGGTTCCAATCCATGGAGTTTTGAATGCTGAATGGGATGTAGCCCGCATCCTTTGCTTTCTGCGCGACTTCAAGGAATTCCGAAATGGTAGCCGGCGGCTGCGCAACGCCGATTTCGTTGAAAATATCTTTGTTGTAATACAAGTTCACCGTGACGACCTGCGTCGGAATGCCGAACAGACGGGGATTGTTCGCATCGGTCTTATCGATCGCCGATTCGATCAACCCTGGAAGGAACGATTCTTTCCATGGCTTGTTCGTGTAGGGGCTGACTTCGTCCAAGTAAGGCAGCAGATCGACAATCCAGCCGTTTTTGTATGCGTCCGCAAACTTCGAAGTACCGCTTACGATTTCAGGTTCGGAACGGGCGATGAATTGAGCCTGTAACCAGCTCTCAGATTCCTGCGCCGGAATGTACTTCAAGGTGGCTTTATTTCCGGACTTTTCATTGTAGTCGGCTACAATTTTGTCGTAGGACGGCCAAGCGTATTCCCCTTGGTTATGAACGATAGTAAAGGCAACAGGCGATTTGGATTCGGCAGGTGCAGAGCTCGCGGGTGAAGAGGAAGTCTCGGACGAATTTGGAGATTCGCTTGAACCGGAATTACCGCTGCATGCGGACAAAGTCGTCACGATCAGCGCAGAAGTCAAACAAACTGTACCGAACTTTTTCATTGGCTGTCATCCCCTTATGAATTGTGTCTCTTTTTTAATCTTTTCTTTGGAACCTGGTATGGTACGGATCAAATTCTGACGCGTTCTTCTGCCTCCTCTTCCCGCTTCGTCAAAATGTTAACGTTAACACTCGGATTGATCATAACAACAGGGGAAAGCGTTGTCAATAACCCCTCCACTGATTTTTTATAATGAAAATGCACACGATTATGCTTCAAATACTTGTAATTTCACGCCATAACGCGTAAGCTTAGTAAAGAAATACGATACGCTTCAACATAAATGTTAACGATGACAAATATAGAATGGGGTTTCTGATTATGGCTAGTACAATTACCGACGTTGCCAAATTGGCTGGCGTGTCTGCGCAAACGGTATCCAGAACAATTAATACCCCTGAACTGGTCAGCAAAAAAACGTTGGACAAAGTTCAACGCGCTATCCATGCGCTCGATTATCATCCCAATCTCACTGCCCGTCTTCTTGTTAACAACAAAGTACGATCGATTGGCCTCTTCATGCCGTTTTCGAGCGATCAGGTCAAACAAAGTCTGTTTTTCTCTACCCTTTCGGCCGCCATTTGCCAGTTTTGTTCCCAAAATAATTTAATTATGCAGATGTTTACGTCCATGTCGCGAGAGGATTCCAGCCGGTTATTTGTGAAATTGTTCAAAGAACGGCAAGTCGGAGGTCTGATTTTAACTTGTCCTTCCGTCAGCAATGAAGAATTGATTCATCTTTTGTCAGAGAAAATTCCGTTCATCATCGTGGGTCGGCCGGGTATCCTGACCGCACAAATTCCCTATGTAGACGTCGATAATGTGAAGGCCGGCAGTATTGCCATAGAACATTTAATAAAATTCGGGCATCGAAGAATCGGATTTCTGAATGGGCCGTCTAACATGACGCTTTCTATTGACCTCCGCGAGGGTGTAACGGCCATTTCCCGAACTCTCCCCGAGCTTGAAATGATGGAATCAGAGACAAATCTAACACTGGAATGCGGCTATATCGAAGCACTAAAGCTTTTGAGATCGGAACGTCGCCCTACGGCGATTTTCACCGCGGATGATCTTCTGGCGGTCGGAGTCAAGAAAGCCGCCGACGAATTGAACCTTCGCATACCTGAAGATTTATCCATCATCAGCGGTGTACAAAACGGCTGGGGACTTATTTTGCCATTCAAATTAACGCATGTGGATACACAATTTGAAAAATTGGGGGATATTGCGGCCCAGCACATGGCGCGCCATATTTTAAATGAGGAACCCATTAACCTTTCTAAGTTACTGGAAGTTCGTTTGGTGGAAGGGCAGTCTTGCGGACCCGTTCTCTGACATGGAGGCTGCCACTCCCGCCACAGTCAGAAGGCGCTCCCACCCGGAGCGCCTAATCAAGTTGTGACTTCTAGTGTTCAAAAAGAACGACTCGCCCTACCTACTCACGAATCTCAAAACTTACCGCTAGTTTCTCCTGCAACTCAAGATCCGTCTGAGGCATTGTCCCGAGGAAATAGGGCTGCGACGCATCCAATGCAGGATATTCCAGAATGTACTCGTAAGAGGTATCGCTGACTCTAGTCCGCTTCCCATTATCCGAGATAAACCGCTGTCCATCCGGCGTCTCCAGCCAAAGAGAGGCGTATTGCGAATACGGGTTTTTACCTTTCACTTCATAGTGAATCAATGTTTTGTCTTGCATAAACTCGACGTTCTGCACAACAATCGCTCCTACTTCTCCCTGTGACAACACAATCGGATAATCGGTCGTTAGCTTCGCTGTAACTGCTTTCTCTGTATCCTTTTTTCCCACCAACAAATTGTAAGGCGTGACCTCCACCCTTGTCGTACCTGGAGTAAGCGGAACAAATCGAACTGTCCCTTCCGCCGTTCCCTTTTTGCATTCCCCTATCATCTTTAAGCTGGAAGCCTAACCAATCCGTATTCCCGGAATAGAGAAAATCCACCTTCGTCGTCACCGGAGTCGTCAAATATCCGGTCAGTTGAAACCGATTCTCCTTTCCAACTCGCCGAGTGGCCGTCGGCAAGCGAAATATATTCGCTGTCAGCGATACGATTTTCAACGTTCATCTTAAAGCCCCATTCGCCGCTGACTTTCGTTTGGTTTCCTTCATTATTCCGCTCACACCGCCAATTAGTAGCTCTAGCTCGAAGCGGTCCTCTTTCTCCGGCTCATCCAGATCGATCGTCATAATTCCAGCAGCATGTTTGGCATCAAGAAGATGAGGTTGGGCGCTTGGTCTGGCATCGGGGCGAAAAACACCATTAACGCTAACTCTGACATTCTCCAAAAAGATCAAATTTTCCGCCTGTTCCGAAACAATCTCGTAACCTATTGACAATCTCGCACCGTCATAAAGAACGTCTTGCAGCTTAATTGTGACTCCCTGATCATTGGCTTCCTCGTTTACCCCGGAAGAAAGCCCAGCCTTTTGACCGATTACGATTCCGCTATCTCCTGCAAAATCAAATATATTCCCCTCAAACACCTTCCCGATGACTGGAATTTTTCGCAATTGCTCCGCCGAAGCTGGGAAAATGGACAAAAGGCTAATTAGCGCAACTACAGAAATGACCATGCTGATCGCGGTGAGAAGTCGTCTGGTACGAAGAGCGTTAGACTTCGCGGGAAAAGCCTTTTTTGTTGTATCCAGCTCTTCCAGTACCCGAGCCTTCAGTTGAATTTGAGGCAATCTGGTCTCGCCAAATTTTCGTTGCAGCTCCTGCTCCTCAGTTTATGTAACAATCTCATTCACGATTTTGGGACACCTTCGTCTCTGTTTCTTTTACTGCATAGCTTTGCACCCCAGAAGTATATCTCCCACGACCCTTCAGGAAAAGCTTATAATAGGATTGATATTGAAACCCGACACGCTCTCTACGGATGAAAGGAGAAGCAATGACCAAACCTGTACATATCCTTGTTGCAGAGGACGATAGCGAAATTAGTCAGTTGCTCTGCGGCATTATTACAAAAAGCGGCTACATCCCGCAACCGGCCTTTTCGGGGACGGAGGCGCTTCTCTATCTGGAGCAACGACAATGGAGCTTGCTGCTGCTCGATCTTATGTTGCCTGGAATGACAGGCGAGGAATTGCTTCAACGAATCGGCAGAATTGGCGATATGCCCGTTATTATCATTTCGGCCAAAGGTGAGCCTCAGACCAAAGTGACGGCGTTGCGCGGGGGAGCAGACGATTTCATTACGAAACCGTTCGATATTGAGGAAGTATCGGCGCGAATCGACTCCCAACTGCGGCTGTACGCACGAATCGCACAACCGGCCTTGTCCAACGTGCTGTGTCACAAGGAACTTATGCTGGATCGCGATGCGATGTCGATCTCTGTGAACGACATGAAGCTCGCGCTCACAAGTCGAGAATATGAGATTCTTGCCTTGCTATTGTCCTCTCCGAAGAAAGTGTTCACGAAAGCCAATTTGTACGAGAGCGTCTGGCGAGAGCCCTATCACGGAGACGACAATACAGTTAATGTCCATATTAGCAACTTACGCAACAAGCTAGTTAAGGCCGCTCCCGGTAAGGATTTTATCGAGACCGTGTGGGGCATGGGGTATCGACTCAAGCCCTAAGAGCCTTAAGAGATTCTTAATGTTTCGCTTAAGCACTTCTTATTTCTTCATTTCTATACTTGGTCTATCAAAAGAAGGAGGCCAAGACGATTATGCACCAATACGTATTGCAAACCAATCAACTCACCAAAAAATTCAAAGGACACGCGGCGCTCGACAAAGTCAGCCTGTCTATCCGAAAAGGAGCCATCTACGGGTTTATCGGACAGAACGGAGCCGGGAAATCCACGTTGATCCGCATCGTGACCGGACTTGCTTTTCCGACCGACGGCTCGATCGAGTTGTTCGGTTCCGGTGAAGATAAAGCTTTGATCCAAGCCCGCAAGCGGATCGGCTCCATCATTGAAAGTCCCGCCCTCTTTCCTCATATGACCGCCGCTGAGAACTTGGAGGCGAACCGAATTTTGCGCGGTATTCCCGGTAAAGAGTGCGTCCCCAGAATGCTGCAGCAGGTCGGACTGCACGGGGTCGGCAAGAAAAAAGCAAAAAACTTCTCTCTCGGCATGAAACAACGACTAGGTCTTGCCATCGCCTTGCTTGGCGATCCCGAATTTCTGATTCTGGACGAACCGACGAATGGGCTGGACCCCATGGGCGTTGTTGAAATGCGCGAGTTGATCAAACGCCTAAATCGTGAGCTTGGCATTACAATTCTCATCTCCAGCCATATTCTGAGCGAACTGCACCTGATGGCAAGTCATTACGGCATTATTCATCGCGGCCAGTTGCTGGAACAGCTTACCGCCAAAGAATTAGAAGAGAAATGCCAGCAATATGTCATGATCAAAGTGGACAACCCGGACAAGGCCGTTGCCGTCATTCAGAATGAGCTAGGCACCGCCGACTTCGAAGTGATGCAGAATGGTGTTATCAAACTGTTCAGCCGTATTGAACATCCGGGTAGATTATCATCGACGCTGTTCGCCGCCGGTCTGGAGATCGAGCAGTTTACTCCAATGGGCGAAGATTTGGAGAGCTATTTTACGAAGCGGATCGGAGGTGTTCCGCATGTATAATTTGATTAAGGTCGAGTTCTACAAGCTGCGCAAAAATAGATCGTACTGGACGCTGCTGATCGCGCTGACCGCTCTATCAATCATATACCCTCTTTTATACTATGTTGATTATAAGACGAGCGGCCAACCCCAGATTAAAGGCGCCGAATTTCTAATCCATTTTATATCCGGGAATGCCTATGTGATCAAGCTCGCTGTAGCCGTTCTAGCCGGTTTCTTCATCTCCAACGAGTATTCTTCCGGCGTCATGAAAACGATCGCGTCTTCCGGCAACACCAGAGGACGGCTGTTTACGGCCAAACTGATCGGATTTTCCGTCGGGGCGATGGCGCTCTCGCTTGTGTTTCCGTTCGTAAGCACCGTGACGGTCACACTGTTGTCTGGATTTGGCGAACTGCCGGATGGTAATACGCTGCTTTTTATCCTACGTGTTCTTGGATTAACCCTGCTGTACGCTACTGGATTCGCAGCTATTGGGGCTCTGTTCACCGTCATCTTGACCGACAGCGGTAAAACGATCGGCTTTACCATGATTTTCTTTCTTATAATCGATACAGCTTTAGCCAGCTTAGGCTCGAAGATTGATTTCTTTAAGACGATTTACGACTACTCTATCTTTAAGCTAATCGGAGAAATCGGCACACCCGTCATCAGCAGCTCTGATTTGCCTGCACTCCTGATTGCGCCAATGCTCACATTTGCTATTGCTGGTTTTCTCGGCGTTCTTGTATATCGTAGAAAAGAAATCAAGTAAATCAGTCGAGGAGGAGTCGGAGAGTGTTTATTCTGTTCATCGTGTCGATTGCGGCAGCTGCACTCCTGCTCTTCCGACTGATTCTGGTTAGGCGCGAGTTAGGACGCATCACAGGGCAATTACGTCGCTACAACGCAGGAGAAACTGGCAAGAAAATTGACGTCTCCTTATTCGACCGTCGCCTAGAAGCGCTTGCGAGCGAGATTAATCGGCAATCCCATCTTATCGTCGAAGCGAATGCCCAGAGAACGCAAATCGAAAACGAACTTCGGCAAGCCATCGCAAATATTTCCCATGATATTCGCACACCCCTGACGTCCATCTTCGGTTATATTCAACTGTTGGAGGCTGAGTCGATTACGCCTGAAGAGAAGATCAAATATGTCACTATCGTGAAAAATCGGACGAAGAGGCTTCAGTCGCTTCTAAACGATTTTTTCGAACTGTCCGTGATCGAGTCTTTGGACTACCCTCTCAGACCTGACAAAATTGAGTTGACCAACCTGATCTCCGACATTCTATTCGGTTTTTACGATTCTTTTAATGAACGCGAGATTACGCCGGAAATTCGCTTGCCGGATGAGAATGTGCCTTTGTACGCCGATGAATCAGCTATTCGAAGAGTAGTTGAAAATTTGCTAGCCAACACTGTCAAGCATACAACCGGCCTTGTTCAAATCCGGCTCGAACCAAAGCAGGAGACGGTAGATTTGATTATTGTGAACGATGCCCAAGAGCTTGTCGGAAGCGATGTCCATCTGCTGTTTAACCGATTCTATACTGCGGACCGTACCCGATCCTCTCAAGGATCGGGATTAGGGCTTTCCATTGCCAAAAGCTTGATGAACAAAATGAATGGCTCTCTGACGGCCAAGCTGGACGGGGAAAGACTAACTATGACCTGCCGTTGGAGACGGTAGTTTCATCTTTGCTATTAACCTGTCTAGCTTTAAGTATTGGAGAATAACATCTCCTGATCTATACTGAAAATATCTGGTGCGAACCCTAGGCTCACATTTTTCCCGGGAGATTCGCACCTCTTACGACACTTGCAACTAGGAGGATCACATGATTATTCCCGGCAGGTCTATAGTTTGCTTCGTTTCTGCTATTTTAGTTTTTTTGTTTGTGTGGCTATCTCCCCGGTCAAAAACTTTTTCTAAAAATCACTCAGACTCATCGAGGCGTACAGTTAAGTTTAAACTAATTCCGGCCGGCATCGTTCTTTTATTTATGGGTGTATGGGAGATACTTTATCCCCTCGAATAAATACATTCCTTAAAGTGGAAGACGTTTCAAACCTATCAATCTCCTCTCTATTTCACAAAATGGGGCGTTAGTTCATAAGTCTATCAATCCCCTTAAGGAATGTGGATTGAAACCCAAAGAAGAAAAATAGAATGTACTTGGTTGGTCACCCGCAATGCTAAAGAGTAACCCCAGCTATCTGCCCACGATGATACACCAAAGCAAAGAGCCGACCGACAAGGCGCCCGAAGATCGGGGACTGGCGATCGGCTCTTCTCATTAGTCGGCGGAGACCGTCTCAGGGTCTCCGTACAGCCATACTTTGACGGCGACGTCCGGCTTCGGGTCGCCTGTGAACTTGCCGCTAAACGACAGCGTTTGCCCGCCGTGACGGACGGTCGGAGCTTCGGCGGAGGCTTCGACGAAGTGGAGCAGGTTGCGGTTCGCGTCGTAGACGCGCCCGATCCGGGTGCCGTCGCATTCCAGATACTGATTCGCGGCGACTTCCGTATCGAACGTCATGTAGACGCCGTCAGTATAGAAAGTGGGCCTTTGCACCGCGGCGTCCTCGTTGCCGTAGGACGGACGTACGCGCATGGTGAAGCGAAGCGGCTGCTCGGCGTACTTGTTGAATAGCGCCCAATCAGAGCCGCCCGGCTGTCCCGGCTGCTGCTCGGCCGGGGTGCAGACGAGAGGCTTCGTCGCCTGTACCGGATACAAATTCCAACGCTGCGGTCCAACAGACTCGAGATGCCAATCCCCTTTCGGTTCGACGAGTCTCTCTCGCTGCTCCGCGCTGAACGCGCCGAGTCGCCGCGCCGTCTCCCATTCCCGCACCGCCGCCAGCAGCGCTTCGATGTTGCCGTTACGCTTCAAAACCTCGTAATCCGCAACAAGAGCGAACCCCGCTCCGAAGCCGGCCGCCTTGGACAACACCCACTCGATCTCGTCCAGCGCTGTCGACTCGAAGCGGTCGGACGCCGAGCGGACGAGGAACCATCCGAGCATGGGCGGAATAAAATTACGCTCGAAATACCGCTGATTGCTGAGCCGCCACTCCAGCTGCCCTTCGCGCGTCTCTGCTCCCCACGGCTCGCCCCAGTTGAAGCGGGTGGCCATATGCCACAGGTAATTCGGCACGACGATGCTCGCGTCGTTGATCACTTCCCGCCCCCAACGCCGATATTGCCGCTCGACGAAGCGGATGACGCCGTAATCGTCCTGCCCGGTCGCGTACAATCCCTCCAGACCGTCGAACGAAACCTGCCGAATGTCGGCCCCGTTCATCAGCTCCGCAAGCCGATCGGCATATTCGTCCTGCAGCTCCAAATCCGGAAACACGACGTCATACGGATGGTCCCATAGCCGAGCTACCTTCTCTCCTTTGTCATGCTTCGATGCAGCCGTGCCATGCATGCCCCGCTTTACGCCAAGCAATCGCCACGGTTCCGTCTCCGATACCGCGTCGTATTCCACCAGTTCGCCGCCGATGCGCGCCGTTTTGCGATATAGCGCAACGGTAAACGGCCAAGGCTCGTCGATCGTCAGACTGTCGTCCCGCTCGTCCGCCTCCTCAGCAAGCGCGGCCGTTCCGAGAGGCTGCAGTCGTACGTCCGGCACTGGCGTAACGTAAGAATCGTTTAGCGTCGTAAAATTGCTAAGCGTATGGATGCCGAGCGATACCCCTTCCGCCCTTGCAGCCTCCGAGCAAAGCCGCAACCCTTCATCGCCTCTCGGGAAGCTGCCGCGCTTCAGCTTGAAGTGCCCCCATTGCTCGAAAGGATCGGGATGATATACGTAACTCAGTCCGGCAAGCTTGGCGTATTGGACCGCCTCCCCGATCGTCTCCTCCGTAAAAGCGGTAATCAAGTAGGATTGATTGGCAGCCGGAGACGTCTTCCCCCACTGCCCTTCGATAATCGGGTGAGGAAGATCTTCCCCCAGCTCGATTCGTTCTATCGTTTCTAGCACCTCTTCGACGGAACAACCGAACAAAGCAATCCCGCTCCCGACAATGACCGCATCCTCGCCCTCAAACGGCAGAACTTCGGTGGCCGGCACGTTCCACGCCTTGCGGACCGAGCGCTTCGTCCGATCGCGGGCATACGCTTGCAGTGCGCCGCCGCCGTCCACCGTCGGCCAGGCAGTACAAACCGGATATTCGAATTTGTTGTCCGACACCCGACGACCGTTCGGGTCCGGAGCGTCCCCCTCGCTGTACGACGGCGCCATGTACGCCAATCTTTCCAGCTCCAGCGGCCAGCCGCCGATCGTTTTCGCATTCAGTACCTGAAGGCCGATCGCGAACCGGCCGTCGTGCACGACGCCGACTGACTCTCCGATCGAACTGCCGATACGTGTGCGGAACGGCCCCCATATAACGGCATCCGGGCTGCCCGACTCGATGGTCAACACCTCCAGAGCCGCGTATCCATCCCGAACAACAACGCCGACCTTGATCTTCGTCCCGTTCGGATACGTCAGCATCAGCGCTTCGGTTCTGTCTTCCTGTTCACAGACCGCCGGCGCCTGTATTTCCCCGTCCTGCACGAGCTGCAGCAGCGGCGACGGATACATCGCCATAGGCAAGCCGTCGGAAGCGCCAACCTTATCGGCTTGAAGCCGAACCTCTCCGCTTTCGTTGATCTCCAGTACAAGCTGATCTGCTCGAATGTGATAAGTCATCAAAGCTCCTCCTCCAGAAGAAGGCTGCCGCCATCCAGCGGACAGCCTTCCGCGAAGCCTTATTATTTCAAATATTGATCATAGATTTGCTGGGCCTCTTCGAGCACTTTGTCTCCGCCCATCTTCTTCCACTCGGCCACAAATCCGTCGAACTCGTTCAGTGATTTGCGTCCCGTAATAAAATCGATATAAGTCGTCAACGTAAATTGCTTCAGCTTATCCTGATTTTCGTTGTAGATCGGCTTGCTGAACGGCGCCAGGATATCGATCACGCGCGAACCCTGCGCACGGGTATCCTTGGCCAACTGGCGCAAGCTCTCATCCGACGTGTACGACGTTTGAAAGTCGTAATCGTTAAACGATCCGGCCATAGAATAAGCAACGATGCCCGCTTTCTTGCGCTCGTCTTCGTTGTCGTACGGCGGCAGGAACTCGATGGTTCCCTTGTCGCTCCGCTTCCAATGCGTGCCTTCAATTCCGAAATTCATCGCCTCGTACGAATCGGGCTCGAACTGAGTCGCTTCGAACACCTGCATGTAGCGAATCATTTTAGCCTGATCCTGCTCGAGCTGCTTGCCGAACATGACGCCTGACGCGAACGCCGGATTGTATTGCGAAATGCCCCATTTGCCGTCCGGTCCTTTCACTCCGCCCGTAATCGCGAAGTTAAAGTCCGGATTTTGCACCCTGAGCTTGTCGAGCCACTGCTCGCCGCCAAGGAACGCGCTGCCGGGCAGGAACGCCCACCAGTAATACTCGATCGCGCCGACTTTGCCCCCAAGCACTTTGTCCTCGACGTTATTGCCTTTGTTGACGACGAATTCCGGATCGATCAATTCGTTCTTGTACCAGCGATTGAGCACTTCCAGAGCTTGCTTGGCGCCTGGTTCGATCTCTCCGCGAACGATCTTTCCGTCCTTCTCGCGGAAAATGTTCGGATAAGCGTCGAACGCGCCGAAGACGGAACTCATCATCGACTCGATATTGTCGCCGGACGAGGTGATGCCGTACGTATCCTTCTGGTTGTTGCCGTCCGGATCGTCGTTGCGGAATTTGGTAAGCGCCTCTTCCATTTCTTCCAACGTTTCCGGTGTTTTCGCTATGCCGACCTTCTTCAGCCAGTCCTCGCGGAAAGCTAACTGCAAGCCGTCGATGCCGATGTCCCAGATAACCGGGAGTGCGTAGATTTTGCCTTCTCGGCGCACGTACTGGAACGGATCGTCGCCAAGGTAACGCTTCAGCCAGGCCAGGTATTTCGGCATGTATTGCTCGACGAGCTCCTGCGGAATTTCCGCCGCCACGCTCTGCTGCAGCAGCTTGTCGTAATCCGGGAACGACGGCTCCTTCCACCAGTCCGGAACGTCGTTCGAAGCCAGCATCAGATTCAATTTCTCTTTCATCGCTTCCCGGGTCGTCGAGATGTAGTCGACCTCGATGTTCAGCTTCTGCTGCAGCGCCGTGACCCCTGGGGAGCTCTTCACGGCCGTTCCGTCGAGATCCCAGAACGTCAACTTCATCGGAGCCTCGGGAGAGGCGCTTTCGCTAGAACCCGCGCTGTTGCTTGGCGAAGCGCTCGGGCTCGAGTTGCCTCCGTTATTGTTCCCGCTGCACGCCGACAGCAGCGTTGCCGTAAGCGCGATTGCCAATGCGAGGGACAGCCAGCCTTTCTTTTCCATCTGTAACCAACCCTTTCCCTTATCATGGTTATCTATTAAATGGGGCCTTACCCCTTAATAGCGCCGATCATGACACCTTTGACGAAATACTTCTGAATGAACGGATAAACGACCAGCATCGGAATGATCGAGAACATAATAACAGTGGCCTGCAATTGCCTGCCCGAGAAAGCTGTCGCTTTGCCGATGCTATTGATCACGTTGTTGATGTCGGACATATCGTTCTGGATGACGATTTTACGCAAAATGACCTGCAGCACCTGCTTGCCCGGATCGTTCACGTAGATCATCGCATCGAACCAGGCGTTCCAATGGCCGACTCCAACCCATAGCGCGATCGTGGCGAGCACCGGTTTAGAGAGCGGAAGGACGATTCGGAAAAAGATCATCGCATAGCCTGCACCGTCGACGCGAGCAGATTCCTCAATCTCCTCGGGAATGCCGCGAAAAAAGTTGCGCATGATGAGCACGTTAAACGCGCCGATCATTCCGGGAATCACGAGCGCCCACAGCGTATTGATCATGTTCAGCTCTTTAATGAGCAGGTAAGTCGGGATCAACCCGCCCCCGAACAGCATCGTGAACAAAATAATGCCGGTAAAAACGCCGTTAAACGGCAAATCCCGTTTAGCCAGCGGATACGAGGTCAGCGCGGTGAAGAATACGGCCAGCAGCACGCCCACTACCGTTCTCAGTATCGTGTTGCCGTAGCCGGTCCACAACTCGGCAAAATCGAACGCCAGTTTATAACTTGCGAGCGTCAGCTCCTTCGGCCACAAAATCATCCCCGACGCATAGGCGGCTCCGCCGGCTCCTCCTCCGTCCAGCGAAATGACGACCTGAGTCCAGAACGGATACACCGTAATTATCATAACGACCGCCATCGCTGCATACAGCACTACATCGACCACCCGGTCTCCGCGCGACTTTTTCACGTTGATCATCGTCTTCTGCCTCCCTCTTCCGGCTTACCACAGCGCATGATCGCGTCCGCCCAGCCGCTTGACGACCTGATTGACGACAACGATCAGGACAAGCGCCACCGCCGACTTGAACAATCCGACTGCCGTCGCGTAGCTGTAGTTCATCTCCAACAGACCTTTGCGGTATACGTACGTGTCGATAATGTCCGCGACCCTGTAAACCTTGACGTTGTACATATTGAAAATTTGATCGAAGCCCGCGTCCAGAATGCCCGACATCGACAGGATCAGCATGATCGCGATGACCGGAGCCAGCATAGGAATCGAGATGCGGAACATTCGCTGGAACCGACCCGCCCCGTCCATAATGGCCGCTTCGTGAAGCTGCGGATCGATGTTCGTAATCGCTGCGAAGTAGATGATAGAGCCCCAGCCGAAGCCTTGGTAGATGCTCGTCGCAACGAGAATCGAACGGAAATACCGGTCGTCCGCCAAGAAGAGAACGGGATCGCCGCCAAGCAGCTTAACGATCGAGTTGACCGGGCCCTCAAGCGAGAAGACGGTGAAAAAAATACCTCCCAGTACCACCCACGACATAAAATGCGGCAAATACGAAACGGTCTGCACCAGCTTCTTGTACTTGGCGCTCACGATCTCGCTCATCAGCAGAGCGAACATAATCGGAATCGGAAAACCGAAGACCAGCTTGTATAAGCTGATGACAAGCGTGTTTTTCAGAATCGTGTAAAAGTAGCTGTCCGAGAATACGGTTTCAAAATGCTTCAGCCCCGCCCATGGGCTGCCGACGATGCCTTCCGTCAGCTTGTAATCCTTAAAAGCCAGCAGAACGCCGTACATTGGGGCATAGTGGAAAATCGCATAATACGCCATGGCCGGAACCATCATCAGCAGGAGCACTCGATATCGCTTGATGAGGCGCATTCGTTCGGATTGTATCCGCTTTCCGTTAATCGATGCCGTTTTGTTCATCCCGTCGCCTCCCCCTGCGTTTCACTATATCAGCGGCGGAGTCAAAAAGAATTATCAAAGAATTTAGAAACGCTTCGGTTTTTTACGCACTTTCCGAGAAGCCCCCAAAAACGAAAGGACCTCGCCTCCCCGCAGCCCGGCGGAGATTGGAGATCCTATTTGTCGTCGGTATCCGGAAAATAGGGAGGAACCGTCAATTCAATCGTCGTTCCCTCTTCAGGTACGCTCGCGATGGAGATTCCGTATTGTTCTCCGAATTTCAGCTTGACCCGTTCGTTCACATTCTTCAGGCCGTAGCCGCTCGACTGCGTGGAGGCAACGGCGCGAGCCAGCTCTTCCGGCATTCCCGGCCCGTTGTCGCGAACCGTGAATACGATCGCTCCCTCTCGGGCCGCGGCGGAGACGCGCAGCGTTCCCCGGCCGTCGCTCTTCTTGTTCACCCCGTGCTGAATCGCATTTTCGACCAACGGCTGCAAAATCAGATTAATCGTCGAGTAGCGAAGCACCGCCTCGTCAATCTCGAATATGACGTCGAAGCTATAGTCTTGCATAAGCTGAATGACTTCCAGATAGGAGCGGACGTTATCCAACTCGTCGCGTACAGAGATGATATTGCTGCCGCGATTCAGCGCCGTCCGGTAGAAGCGCGACAACGAAGTTACGGTATGGCTAATATCGTACGCGTCCTTGCGCAGCGCCTTCCAGTTGATGAAAGAAAGCGCATTGTACAGAAAATGCGGATTGATTTGCCATTGCAGCGCCTTGAGCTCGGCTTCCTGCTGCTTGATTTTCCCGTTGTACGATTCTTCGATCAGCTCGTTAATCCGTCCCAGCATGCTGCCGAACCGGTTGGTCAGCTCGCCGATCTCGTCGCGGTCCGCGCTGCGCACGTCCAGCGTCAGATTGCCCATCTCGACTTTCTTCATCATCACGTTCAGCGACAGAATGCGCCGGATCATCGTCCGGGAGAACAGCGTAATGACGGCGAGCATGATCGCAAGGCAGATTACGATCATACCGACGGTAGCGTTAATGATTGCTCCGGCCTCCGCAGACGCCCGGTCGGCCGGCACGAACCAATAGATCGTCCAGTCGCTTTGCCGCAGCGGCTTCCGGGCCAGAAACAACCTCGTGTCCCCCAGCTTAACCGTCCCGTCCTTCTGCTTGAGCATCTCCTCCGTCGTAAAGCCGGGAAAACGGGCCGCGAAGGCGTTGGCGTAGATCGGGCGCCCTTGGCTGTCGGCGATAACAATGCCATTGTCGCGCTGCATGTCGGCCGCGCCGAAAATCGATTCCGCCTTCAAGCTCATATGGACGACATGCGTGTAGGCGCTCCCCAGACTGCGCGGAAATTTCGCGGTCACGAACAGCCCTTCGTCGTAGAACCAGCGGTACTCGTTGGGAGGAGCACTCAGCGTCTCGCGATACCACGCCTTATCGGCGACGCGCTCGGAAGAAAGTAGAAGCGTGTCGTATTCCGGTACGTCTCCCTGCGCATAGAGCGTTATTTTGGCAATATCGTTGTCCAGGTTTTTCATCATATTGAAGTAGGGAGTCAGGTAGCCGTTCAGATCGCGGGACAGATTGACCAGGTCCAAATAGTCGTTCTCGACGATTTTCTGGAAGGTGACGTTATAGGTAATCGAGCGAAGCGTGTGGCTGTATCTCTCAAGCGAGCTGTCGATACTGCCCGTCACCGTCGTTATGTTCTTATCGATGCCTTCAAGCGTCCGGTAATCCAGCATCTGCCGCGACTGGTTGTACGCATAGATGCCCAGAATCAGGATCGGAATAATGACGACGACCATGTATGAGAGAAACAGCTTGTTCTTGAACCGCATGCGGTTCAACAGTCCGGGCGACGTCTGGTTCATAGACTACGACTCCTCCCGGAATTGCGCGGGCGTTTTGCCGAAATGGCTTTTGAACAGTGAAATAAAATAGGGTACGTTACCGTAACCAACCTGCGGCGCGATATCCACCACCTTGACATTGGTCGTGAGCAGCAGTTCCTTCGCTTTGTCCATTCGGTACAGCGTCATATATTTGTTCAAGCTAATGCCCTTCTGCTTCTTGAACAGGTAGCTCAAATAGCTCGGCGACAAATACACCCTCTCCGCCAGCCGCTCCAAAGACAGATCCTGATCGTATTCGCGCTCGATCCATTTCACGACCTCCTCGATCGCTTTCGAGGAACCGTCCCCAAGCCGGGCGCTGCCTGCAGGCGAATGCTCTTCCAGAATCGTCCTCATGACCAAGCGCAGATCGGCGAGTCTCGTCGTTTTGTGTACGCTTCCAAGATGCTTGTTGAAGAGCTCGAAGTTTTTCCGCGCCGAGGCGTCGAACAACGCCTTTACCACTTCCATGCATACATATTTGACGTAAATCGACGACAGGCGGTCGCTATTCTGCAATTGATCGAACAGCTGCTCGAATCGCAAATAAGCGAAGTCGAAGCGCATGCGCTCGATGTGCTGCTTCACCTCGTCCAGCATCTCCTGAACGCCGGCCGTCACCTCGTCCTCCGACGTTCGATTCGTCTGTACGATTGTCCCTTCTCCCCAGAAAAACTTTCCCTCCAGCATCGTCTCCATCGTCTGGTATTCGCGAATCAACTGGTCGAGCGTCTCTACCGGACCGCTGACGACAACGGCGACGTCCTGCCCGTACTCGGTCAACAGCCTCTCCGACAACGTTTGCGCGATACGCACGAATTCATCCGCGTTTTCTCCCGGCTGCGCCTCTGCAAACAACAGCGCCTGGAATTCGTTGAGATGAAACCATTCGCGCCACCGCCCGACAACGCTGTCGAGCCGCTCCTCGAAATCCGGCGGAGTGCGGTCAAAGAATCGGCTTCGCGCATCCACCATCAACAGACGCAGATTCGGCTCGTAGCCGAAATCGGCCAGCCTCATACCCGCATACACGTCCGGCTGAAGCCGCCCGGAGAGCAGATCGGCAAGCAGCCGATGCTTCTCCATCCGCGATTCCCGGTTGTACGCCATCTCCATCCGTTCCAGCTGCGCCTTCTCTTGCCGCTCCTCCTCGCACTGCTGAATGGCCTGGGAGAGCACCTTCAGCGCGTCGGTCACCTGAATCGGCTTCAACATATAACGAATAGCGCGCACATCGATCGCCCGCTGAGCATATTCAAACTCTCCGTAAGCGCTCATAAATATGATTTTGATCGGCCAGCCGGCCTCCCTGATCCGATCCGCGAATTCCAGCCCGTCCATACCCGGCATCCGAATGTCCGACAACACGATATCGACCGGATTTCTTTCCAAATACTCCAGCGCGCTCTCGGAGCTGTCGGCCTCGGCCATCTCCAACCCCAGCCCGAACTTGTCGACCAGAAACCGTACGCCCTCCCGCTCAAACTTATCGTCGTCCACTACGAGCATCCTCAACATGCCGCTGCCCCCTTCTGCTGGCTCGAATGTTCAACATCTTGTTCGACACTAGTTTACTATCCTCCTTCTGTCAAGCATCTGAACAAAGAGTACGCTTCATCGCCAAAGTTTCGAACGTCTCACTTGAGGCTAATCATGCCCCCACAATGTTTCTAGGATGATTGGAAATTCAACTTTTTACGGCGGCCCTATTTTCATCCATGAGCTTACTCCCTACGAAAAGACTTCCGCGAGGGAATTTAGTCGAAAAACCATACAACGCAACTCAAATCAGGCTCAAACGACGGTCATTTGTCCAAAAAATCGTACAACGCAATCCAAATAGGGCTCAAACGACGGACATTTGTCCGAAAAATCGTACAAAGCGACCAAAATCAAGAGTTGCATGTCACTAAAGCATCTTGGATGATTAAACGTATAAATTCTGGGATTTATCCGTCACAAAAACCAAGACGCCTTGCTATCCTTAACAGCACATTTCATTAACAGCTTCATCGTTTCATACGACTTCCTTCTTCCCTTCAGTTTAAACTTCCTACCGTGCTATTAACTTCAATGTCTAAATGAATATCTGGCTTTAAGTATTGGAGAATAACACTTCCTGAACTATACTAAAAATATCTAGTGCGAACCCTAGGCTCACATGTTTTTCCCGGGAGATTCGCACCTCTTACCGTGCAAGGCTTTTCAGCATTTCGAGCTAATTTAAAACTCGCTTTTCCCCATCAAAAATGCTGAGTCGCACTTTTGGGCTCTAAATCCCTTGCCTATCAAGGTCTCAGCATGCTCGCTGTCACTCCCTTTGCGGGAGTGTGGATTGAAACCCTCTAGGGGGAATCTGATTGTTATCGAATCTCAGTCACTCCCTTTGCGGGAGTGTGGATTGAAACCGATCCTTCTGCAACGCCATGAACCCAACCTTTGTCACTCCCTTTGCGGGAGTGTGGATTGAAACCGACGGCATTCGCGCGATGGCGGTTAGTATGGGCGTCACTCCCTTTGCGGGAGTGTGGATTGAAACTAACAAGAATGCTTTCTCCTGCAACAGGAATCAAGTCACTCCCTTTGCGGGAGTGTGGATTGAAACTCCCCGTTTTAACATCATCAGCCGTAGCCGTCGTCACTCCCTTTGCGGGAGTGTGGATTGAAACAGGTCGCCGTAAACAACGAAGACGACCTTGTCAGTCACTCCCTTTGCGGGAGTGTGGATTGAAACATTTGTTGTCGAAGATGTTGCATTGGCCAGCAAGTCACTCCCTTTGCGGGAGTGTGGATTGAAACAGGTGTACAAGTCGTTCAGGGCGGCGACGTCCCGTCACTCCCTTTGCGGGAGTGTGGATTGAAACTAACAGTGGATTTTCGAACTGATATACGGTATGGTCACTCCCTTTGCGGGAGTGTGGATTGAAACGGCGGGGTTTGCGTTCCTGCCGACATATTCGCGGTGTCACTCCTTTTACGGGAGTGTGGATTGAAACGGCAGCGCGGACTTGGGCGGACTGATCGATACTCCGTCACTCTCTTTACGGGAGTGTGAGAAAACAAAGGAAATATTCTCCTCTTCCTATTAATGTCCCTCGTTATTTTACCGAAACCTTGTCCCCAATCAGATCGTATTCTTTATAACGATATTTTTTTGGAGGATATTCCCATGAATTACGGAGTTTACGGTATTTTCATATTTTATGTTCTCATTTTTGTAGTGCTAGGAATTATAGCTGTTAAAATAGTTAGAAAAAGGGAGCTGCCAACCTCTCATTACACTCCGTTTGATTACATAACAGCCCACACAACAGCTGAGTTCCACGAAGAAAAAGAAGAACATGAAGATGAGGATGACCAGGGTGACGACTAGGATAAGTTTCGATATAAGTTGAAATAGGGATGTACTCCCGGCGTGTCTGAAGCAATTCTGAATAAAGTCTGCCTCTGCTTGAAGCTGCTAAGGTCAAGTTGCAGCTCCGTTACTTTATGTTTTCTTACTCTAACCCTACTCAGTCAGCTTGCAGCCCCACCGAACCATCATTTTACCGCTCTAACCTTACTCAGTCAGCTTGCAGCCCCACCAATCCATCATTTTACCGCTCTAACCTTACTCAGTCGGCTTGCAGACTCGCCAATCCATCATTTACCTCTCTAACCTTACTCAGTCAGCTTGCAGCCCCACCAATCCATCATTTTACCGCTCTAACCTTACTCAGTCAGCTTGCAGCCCCACCAATCCATCATTTACCTCTCTAACCTTACTAAATCGGCTTGCAGACTCGCCAAACCGCCGTTTGCTGCTTCTAAGCCGAACCAGTCTGCTTACAGATTTACGATATAGGCTAGTTAGTTTCCCCTGAAAAATCAGATAAAAAGAAAGGGAATTCAGTGACTCAAATGGAAATTGTTATTGTCGAGATAACATTCCAATATGAGGGGACTGAATTCCTTAGATTACG
>PJTO01000038.1_pt1 | contig 231488 bp, 222 predicted proteins | sample 1512101 | NCBI WGS metagenome assembly PJTO01 (sample SAMN08177690, study PRJNA422409) | Soil metagenome, whole genome shotgun sequencing project. | reverse complement strand
GGACCGTGAAACGACTTTGCGCCGATGATAGTGCTGCAACCAGTGTGAAAGTAGGTTATCGTCAGGCTAGTTATATGCAGAGCCCGCTCAGTTAAGTCTGAGCGGGCTTTTTGCTTTTCTGCGCTCCCTAACGGGAGGGATGCGCGCGCTCGTAGGTTCCCATCAGCTCACATTGCTCCAGGATATGGCCCAGCATGGCCTGCTCCAGCTGCTTCTTCGTCGGGTGTCCGAGATCCGGCAGCACCACATCCAGTGCGTACAGCTTGTGGAAGTAGCGGTGCCTGCCCACCGGCGGACAGGGGCCCCCGTAAGCCGTTCTTTTCCAATCGTTCAGGCCGCTCCGTGTCCCCCTCGGCAGTTCGGCTTCGGGAACGCCGCCGCTCAGCCCATTCGCTTCGGGCGGAATGTTATAGAGAACCCAGTGTACCCACGTCATCTTGGGCGCCGCCGGGTCGGGCGCATCCGGATCGTCGATCACCAGCGCAAAGCTTTTGGCAGCAGCCGGTGCGCCCGACCAGGACAAGGAGGGCGAACGGTCGGCGCCGTCACAGGTATGCTCCACAGGAATGCTGCCTCCTGCGCTGAAATCGGACGAGGCAAGGACCAGGCTCATGGTCGTCTCCGTCTTCGATGACGGCGCACCGTGCGGCGCCGCTTCGCCAAGGGGAAGGTGTCATTGATCGCGGTGACGTTCTCCCATGTCGTTTGACAGCCCCGGACCCTGCGCGTTACACGCCATTGCACGCATGGCGAGCAGACATAAAAAAAGCGGGGCTGCGCCCCGCTCATCGGCCTGCCGGCAGCGCGTCTAGACGCCCCAGAGGACGTCGGTATGCTGGTCGCGGGCGGAGCGTAGCATTTCCAGCAGCGGGAATGCGCGCGTCGAGAAGGTCACGACTTCGATCGGTTCGTGCTCGTTATCTTCGTTTTCGCCATGGTGGGCCTGCACGTCGCGCTCGACTTGTTCGGAAATCTGGTGCTTGCGGCTTTCCTCGATTTCGCCCTCGAGCAGCGCGACCGCGCGAGGCGCTTCTTCCGCGGTGATGACCCCGCGTTCCGTATCCTTGTGCAGCAGGTCCAGGATACGTTTGGCGTGTTCCTGGTACATCAGAACCTCAGGATAGGATTTACATTTGAATGTAATCAACATAGCTGTGCCCATTGATTTGTTAGTGACTAAACGATAACACGTCTTGGAAATGCTTTCATCCCGCGCACGCACTCAGGGGCGTGGCCGGCGAAAGAGCCGGGACATGCCCAGCGTCGCCAGTGCGCCCATGGCGGCGAAGGCTGCGCCGACCACGGTGCGATCGGTCGGACCGGCAGCGATCGAGGTCAGGCACCAGGCCAGCGCGCCCCAGGAGAGACTGTTGAACATCCCGAGGATCGAGCTCAGGAGATCGCCCTTCCCACGCGCCACGTAATCGCTGCGCAAACCCGGACGGCCGCACCAGTGCACGATCACCGCCGCCGCGCACACGGCGCCGATGACGGCCCCGGCCGCGCCCAGTCCAGCGAGCGGCGCACGCACGATCAGCCAGGCCAGCGGCGCCAGCACCAGGAGCAGGCAGGGCAGCACCGCCGCCGCCAGCTTGGCATTGCGCACCGTCCCTGGCGGCGCGGGAGAGAGGCGCAACAGGTCGGGCGCGTCTTCCGCCGACAAGATAATCCAGGCCAGGGACGCCGTCAGTGAACTGCACAGCAGCGTCAGCCCGGCCGCCATGGCAGGCAGCTGCACCTCGCTGCGTTTGAAGATGATGAAGAACAGCGGCAGCAGATAGATCAGCTGCAGCGCGACATGCGAGATGAGCTGCGGGTCACGCAGGATCAGGCGCCATTCCTTGAGCAGCATCGTCGTGAACAGGCTGCGGCCGAAGCGAAAGCGCGGTCCGCCTGCCGGCCGGCGCGCCGCGCGGCTGGACGACGCAGCCTGCTGCAGGCCATGGACGAAGAACCGGTGGGTCCGCCCCGCGGTGAACACGAAGACTGCCGCCGCCAGGGCCACCAGGCCCAGCAGGGGCAGTGGCTCGCCGAGCAGCGCACGGCCCGGCAGCCAGACCGGACTCCCGGCGCCCAGTGCGCCGTCCTCGGCGAAGGCACGCGCGAACGCGGCCGCGGCGCGCGTTTCCATCGAGCGCGAAAACTGCGCGAACAGCTGGGACAGGATGAAGATCAGTGCGCCGGCCAGGGCGCCGATCACCTGCGCGACGATGCGCGTGCGCCGCGCGCCAATGAGCCGCACCAGCCCGAGCGTCATCAGCATGGCGGCGCAGGCGATGAGCGTCGCGGTTCCCAGCAGGACCGGATAGACGGCAAGCCAGCCGACGTGACCGAGCAGTGCGCCCGCATGGGCGAAGGGCGCCAGGAAGAACAGGTAGAGGGCGGCCGTACCTGCAGCCACCGTGCCGAGGCGTACGGTGAAGATGCTGTGCGAGGGCAGGGGCGAGGACAGCAGCAGGTCGAGGTCGCCCCGTTCGAACAGCACCAGCACGCTCGACTTCAGGGCGCTGGAGAGCATGAAGGTCATGCTGCCGTACAGCAGGGCGCTCACCGCGACCAGCACCCGCGGATCGCGCAGATCGATGCCGGCGGTGCGCGACACGACAAAAAAGGCAATCGCGTGCAGGGCCAGCCAGGCCAGCCCGATGACGGCGAGTCCGGCCAGCCCGGGACGCCGTTGCGACTTCTCCGACTTGCGCGAGCCCGCGCTGAACCACATGAGCCGCAGCTCGTGGCGGAACAGCCAGGGGATGCTGCCCGGTGCTGCGCTCATGGCTGCGCGGTGAGCTGCAGGAACACGTCCTCGAGGCTGCCGCCGCTGGTGCGCTCGCGCAGCTCGGCCAGCGTGCCTTCGGCGATCAGGCGCCCCTCGCGGATGATCCCGATGCGCTGCGCCAGCCGTTCCGCCACCTCGAGGATGTGGGTGGTGAGGATGACGGTGCCGCCCTTGGCCACATGGGACAGCAGCAGGTCCTTGACCTGGCGCGCGGCGGCCGCGTCGAGCCCCGTCAGCGGCTCGTCGAGGATCAGCAGTTCCGGTTCGTGGATCAGCGCGCCGGCCAGCGCCAGCTTCTGCTTCATCCCGCGCGAAAAACCTTCGGTCAGTTCGTGCGCGTGCGGGCTCAGGTCGAGCCAGTCGAGCAGCTCGCGCGCGCGCGGCTCGGCAGCGCGCGCCTCCACGCCCCACAGGCCGGCCACGAACTCGAGGTATTCGGTGGGCTTGAGCTTCCCGTACAACATGGGATCGTCCGGCAGGTAGGCCATCCTGCGCTTGGCATCGAGCGGCGCCTGCGCCAGGTCGATCCCGAGCACCTCGATGCGGCCGGCATCCGGCGCCACCAGTCCGGTCACCATGCGCAGCGTCGTGGTCTTGCCGGCGCCGTTCGGGCCGAGCAGGGCGTACAGCTCGCCGCGGCGCACCTCCAGGTCGAGGCCATCGACCGCCGGACGGCCAAAGGACTTGGACAGGCCGCTGGTCCGCAAGGCCGGGGCAGTGTCCGCCATCATTGCGGCTTGAAAGAGGACAGGAACTGCTCGGTGTGCTCGGGCGGCATCGCGGCCGGCGTGCCTACCACGATCACCTGGTACACGCGCGTGCCTTTCGCGACGAAGCGCCCGACCAGGCGCACCGGGCCGTTGTTGCCCTTGCCGACCGCGTCGACGTCCAGCGTCGCGCCGGCGGGCGTCGCGCCGTTCTTTTCCGCGGCATCGCCGGCCCCGATATTGCGCAGCAGGGCCTGGCGCATCGCGGGCAGGGTAGCCTGGGCCAGGGCCGCATCCGGCGCCACCGCGGTGCCGACGGCGAAGGTGGTGCCTTCCACCTCGGCGGCCGTCATCGTCATGTCGACCTTGATGCCGCCCAGGTCGATGCCGCGCGTGTGCGTCGCCGGCTTGGCCGGGAACAGCACCTTGAAGCCGCCTTCGGCGCTGGTGTAGTCGCGCCAGTTATAGGTGGGCGAGCAGCCCGCCAGCAGGACCGCGGACAGCGAAGCGAGGACAAGTTGTTTGATGTGCATGCCACGATGGTAACAGGAGGCGTGGAATGCGGATACTCCCTGCCTTCAGGCCTTGAACGCGCGCCGGTACTGGATCGCTTCCGCGATATGCTCGGCCGCCACGTGCTGCGCCCCGCCCAGGTCGGCCACCGTGCGCGCCACCTTGAGCACGCGGTGGTAGGCGCGCGCCGACCAGTGCAGCTGCTGCATCGCGGCGCGCAGCAGGCGTTCGCCGGCCGCGTCCGGGCGGCAGTAGCGGTCGATCTCGCGCGGCGCCAGGCCCTGGTTCGGCTTGCCCTGGCGCGCCAGCTGCAGCGCATGCGCCTGCGCCACGCGTGCGGCGATCGCGGCGCTGCTCTCGCCTTCGGCCTGGGCGCCGATGCTCTCCGCCGGCATGGCAGCCACCGCCAGCTGGATGTCGATGCGGTCGAGCAGGGGGCCGGAGACGCGGTCCTGGTAGCGCTGCGCGCTTTCTGGCGTGCAGCGGCATTTGCCGGACACGTGTCCGAGCCAGCCGCAGGGGCAGGGGTTCATCGCCGCCACCAGCTGGAAGCGCGCCGGGAAGTCGGCCTGGTGCGCCGCGCGCGAGATCGTGATCTGGCCCGATTCGAGCGGCTCGCGCAGCACTTCCAGCACGCGGCGGTCGAACTCCGGCAATTCGTCGAGGAAGAGCACGCCGTGGTGGGCCAGCGAGACCTCGCCCGGACGCGGTGGGCTGCCGCCGCCCACCAGGGCGACGCTCGATGCGCTGTGGTGTGGACTGCGAAACGGCCGCCGGCCCCAGCGCTGCGGCGAGAAGCTGCCGGCGATCGACTGCACCGCGGCCGACTCCAGCGCCTGTTCCTCGCTCATCGGCGGCAGCAGGCCGGCGAAGCGCGAGGCCAGCATGCTTTTTCCCGCGCCCGGCGGCCCGATCAGCAGGACCGAATGCGTACCCGCGGCCGCCACCTCCAGGGCGCGCTTGGCGGTCTGCTGGCCCTTTACTTCCGCGAAGTCCGGATAGTCGACGCAGGCCCCCCGCGCCTGGCCGCGGTGGCGCGCCAGCGGGGCAGCGCCCGCACCGCGCACGAAGTGGGCGCACACCTCGAGCAGGGTGCGCGCCGGATAGATCGCGGCGTCGCTCACCAGCGCGGCTTCGTCGGCATTCGCCAGCGGCAGGACGAAGGCGCGCGCTTGATCTTCGCTCTCGCGCCGCATGGCGAAGCTCATCGCCAGCGCGCCGCGGATGGGCCGCAGTTCGCCGGACAGCGACAGCTCGCCGGCAAACTCGTAGCGCGCCAGCGCCTCGCCCGCGAGCTGCTGCGATGCCGCCAGGATGCCGAGCGCGATCGCCAGGTCGAAGCGGCCGGATTCCTTCGGCAGGTCGGCCGGCGCGAGGTTGACGGTAATGCGGCGCGGGGGAATGGTAAAGCCGGAGTTCTGCAGCGCCGCGCGTACGCGGTCCTTGGCTTCGCGTACCTCGGCATCGGGCAGGCCGACGATGGTAAAGGCAGGGAGGCCGTTGGCCAGGTGGACTTCGACGTTGACCGCGGGCGCGTCCATGCCGGCAAGGGCGCGGCTTCGTAACACGGCGAGACTCATGGGCTTCCTGTCAAGTAGGGACTCGCAGGATGGTCGCACCGCTTCGCAGACGCTTCGTTGAGCGCACCCAAGCGTGCGCTGATTCAGTACCTGCAGGTCAGACGTCGCGCAGGGTCACGACGGGCATGGTCAGCGCGCGCTTGTCCTTGAAAAACGCGATGTCGAACAGGGCGGCCGCGCCGACCACCTCTTTGCCGATCTGGCGCAGCAGGGACGCTGCCGCTTCGATGGTGCCGCCGGTGGCCAGCACGTCGTCGACGATCAGCACGCGCTGGCCCTTGATCCGCTCTGGCTGGATCTCGATGGTCGCGCTGCCGTATTCGCGCTTGTAATCGATGCTGATCGATTTGCCGGGCAATTTACCTGCCTTGCGCGCCATGGCGAAGCCGACCTTGTGCTCCAGCGCAAGCGCGCCGGCGATCATGAAGCCGCGCGCGTCCATGGCCAGGATGAAATCGAAGTGCAAGTCATCGGTTTGCGCGTGCAGGGTGTCGATAGCGATGCGCCAATGTTCCGGGTTATCGAAAATGCAGCCGACGTCGATGAAATTGACGCCCGGTTCCGGGTAATCCTGGAAAAATTCCAGCGGAACGCTGTCGAAATCGTTCATAAGAGTATGTGTTCGTGTGGGGAAGCGAAGGGGGGAGTGTACGACGATTGGCGCCGGTCTGTACGGAGGCAGCGCGAGCAGCCTCTGTCGAAGCGCGCTATCATGGACGATCTAGCAACTAGGACAAGTGCACCATGGACATTGCAGTGTCATTCTCGGACCAGCTCGAACAGGACGAGGTGATCCGGCTTTACCGCGCCAACGGCTGGTCGTCGGCGGAGAAGCCGGTGCGGCTAATGGCCGCGCTCCGAAACTCGCATGCGCTGGTGACGGCGCGTATCGAGGGCGAGCTGGTGGGACTCGGCAACGCGATTTCGGACGGCCACCTGGTCGTCTACTTTCCCCACATGCTGGTCCACCCCGCCCAGCAGGGGAAGGGCGTCGGGCGCCTGATGATGCAAGCCCTGCTGGACCGGTATGCGGGCTTCCACCAGATGATGCTGACCGCCGACGGGGCGGCGATCGACTTCTACAAGGCGCTGGGCTTCGAACGGGCCGGCAAGACCGAGCCGATGTGGATCTACGCGGGCAGCGAGCATTGAACGCGTCCGGCGAAATCCTCAGGTGATCACCAGCGGATTCTTCGTCACCGCCACCGCCACGATATAGGCGAAGCAGGCCAGTGCGCCCACAAAAGCCGCGGTGCGCACGCCCTGGGTCCGGCCGCGCTTGAGCGCAATGGTGCCGAGCACGATGTAGGCCACCAGGCCCACCACCTTGGCCGTCAGCCATGGCATCTGTCCCGGATACTGATGGCTCACCACCGCCAGGCCGATGGCGCTGGCGAGCAGCAGGGTGTCGACGATGTGCGGCACGATCCTGACCCAGCGCTGCTCCAGGTTCGGCGAGGCGCGCAGCATCCAGATGCCGCGGACCAGGAACAGCAGGCCGCTCAGGGCCACGAAAGTGACGTGCAGGTGCTTGAGTGCGATGTAAGGCATGGCGGGTTCATGAGTTGGCAACCTGCCCAGTATGCCTCAGGTCTCGGCGCGTGGGTCGGCCACGAGCGGACGTTCGGAATAATCGAACCAGTCGAAATCGGCATGCAGGCCGGTTCCGGCCATGTCCTGGCAGACGATGCCCACGAAGGCCCCGGTGAAATTGGGCTGCCCGGGCGCCGATGCCTCGTCCGACAGGATGCTGGCATCGAAGCCCTGCGGCAGCCATTGCCATTCACCTCCGGGCAGGCGATAGCCGAACAGCAGCCGCTCCTCGTCGACTTCGACGCGCAGCTCCACGGGCACGCCGGCCGGCACGGGAACCGGCGCGCTGAAGGCGTCGGACTGCATATGGTTCGGCAGGCTGCTCATCACGCGCAGGTGCTTGCCCAGGTCCTCGTCGTGGCTCAGGTACAGGTAATGGAACTTGGCCGCGCTGTAATAGCACACCAGGCCCGCCGCCTGCTGGTAGTGCTGCGGCTCGAACTCGACCACCGTGCCGGCGCTGTAGCAATGCGCCGTCTGCCTGCGCGCCACCAGGGCCTGGCGGAACTGGCTGCCGATGGATTCGCGGCCGAACAGGCGCAGGTGGCCCGGGCGGGCGTCCAGGCTGAAAATCTCTTCGGGCCAAGGGGTGCGCAGCCACTGGAAGGCGAGCGGCAGCTGCGGGCCGTCGAAGTCTTCGCGCACCGGTTCGAGCGGGAAGCGATGCTGCGCCAGTTGCGGCGCCTCCGCCCGCAACTCGGGCGTGCCGCGGCCGTCGCGGGTGCGCAGCCAGCCGTCCTCGCCCCAGAGCATCGGCTGGATCGCCGTCTCGCGTCCCAGCGTGCATGTGCCGCGGTTGCGCAGCGGACGACCGCACAGGTAGACCATCCAGGTGTCGCCGTCCGGCGTATCCACCAGGTCCGCATGGCCCGCGCGCTGCAGCGGCGCGTCCGGCCGGTTGCGCGCGCTGAGGATGGTCAGGTCCGGATGCAGCTCGTAGGGCCCGCGCAAGCTGCGCGAGCGCGCCATCGTCACGCCATGGTTCCAGCCGGTGCCGCCTTCCGCGGTCAAGAGGTAGTAGTAGCCCGCGCGCTTGTACAGGTGCGGCGCCTCGGTCAGGCCGTGCGCCGTGCCCTTGAAGATGTTCTCGCGCTGTCCGACCAGCTTGCGCTCCTCGAGCGAATACTCCTGCAGCACGATGCCGGCGAAGCGGTTGCCGCCGGGGCGGTGGTCCCACAACTGGTTGAGCAGGTATTTGCGCCCGTCGTCGTCATGGAACAGGGAAGGATCGAAGCCGCTGCTGTTCAGGTACACCGGGTCCGACCAGGGACCGTCGATGCTGGGGCTGGTGACCAGGTAGTTGTGGAAGTCGCGCAAGGAGGCGCTCCCGGTGGCGCCGCCGGTGGAGGTGCGGCCGTAGCGCTTCACGTCGGTGTAGATCAGCCAGAACAGGCCGTCGGCATAGGTGAGGCAGGGCGCCCACACGCCGCAGGAGTCGGGCGCGCCGAGCATGTTCAGCTGGCTGGCGCGCGCCAGCGGGCGGTTTGCTAGCCGCCAGTTGGCCAGGTCGCGCGAATGGTGGATCTGCACGCCCGGGTACCACTCGAAGGTGGAGGTGGCGATGTAGTAATCCTCGCCCACGCGCACGATCGACGGGTCGGGGTTGAAGCCGGGCAGGATCGGGTTCTGGATCATGCTGTTTCCTTGACGGGAAGGTCGGCGCGCGCGGGCTCGCGCACCAGGGTCCACAGGAGCACGGCGGCGACCAGGTCCAGCACCGCCAGGCTGACGAAGAAGGGCGTGTAGCCCACGCTGCTCATCAGGCCGCCAATCAGGAGCGAGAAGATCAGGAGGCCCAGGTTGCCGAAGGTGCCACACATGCCGGCCACGGTGGCCACTTCGTTGCGGCGGAACAGGTCGGAGGACATGGTGATCACGGTGACCGACAGGGTCTGGTGCGCGAAGCCGGCAAGGCTGAGCAGGGCGATCGCCGCATAGGCGTCGTCCACGAAACCGACGAACGCCACGCCCATCATCATAATCGCGCCCAGCGTGAAGGCGCCGCGTCGCGCGTTGATCAGGCGTACCCCGCGCTTCTGCAGCCACAGCACCACGGTGGGGCCGAACAGGCAGCCCAGGTCCGCGGCGAGGAAGGGCAGCCAGGCGAACATGGCGATCTGCTTCAGGTCGAAGCCGCGCACCGTGGTCAAGTACAGGGGTACCCAGAACGCCAGCGTGCCCCAGGCCGGGTCGGCGAGAAAGCGCGGTAGTGCGATGCCCCAGAAGTTGCGCTGCCTGATGATGCTGGACACGGAAGGGCGCTTGCCGTCGCCCTCCAGGTGCTGCTCCTGGCCGGCGGCGATATGCTGCGCCTCGGCTTCGGATAAGCGCCGGTGGCGCGCCGGCGCATCGTAGAGCAGCAGCCAGATCGCCACCCACACCAGGCCGAGCGCGCCGGTGATGACGAAGGCGGACTGCCAGTTGTAATGCAGGATGGCCCACACCACCAGCGGCGGCGCCAGCATCGAGCCGAACGAGGCGCCGATGTTGTAAATGCCGCCCGCCATGCCGCGCTCCTTGGCCGGGAACCATTCGGATACCGCCTTCATCCCGGCCGGGTTGGCCGAGCCTTCCGCCAGTCCCAGCAAGCCGCGCAGCACGGCCAAGGTCTGCCAGTTGGTGGCGAAGCCGTGCAGCATGCAGATGATCGACCAGGCCACCGCGAACATCGCATAGCCGAACTTCAGGCCGATCACGTCCAGAACATAGCCGCACAGCGGCTGCAGCATGATCGCGCCCTGGAAGGCCGCCGTGATGTACGAGTATTCGGCGGTGCTGATGTCCAGTTCCTTCAGCAGGGTGGGCGCCGCGACGGCCAGCGAGCTGCGGGTCAGGTAGTTGATGACCGCCCCCAGCATGACCAGGCCGATCATCCACCAGCGCAGTCCTTTGATCTTCCGAGTGAACATGTTTGCGCAACCATTATGTTGGGTTGCCAACCATATCACATTATTTCAGCGAAATGTTAGCGCAAACTTTCTGGCCTGCGATGCCGGGGAATCGATTCCATGCGGCTCGCATTTGCCGGTATGGCAAGTGCCGCATATGCTGTCCCTGCAAGGACTTATTAACGAGGAGACATCATGAAGAAACTGGTCGGCATACTCGTTCTGGCGGCAGCCGGGAGCAGCGCCGCAGCGCAGGCCCCAGCCGATGCCGCGCGCGAGGCGGCGCTCGCCTACTGGACCTCGGGCTATGCCGGGGCCGAACTGGCCGGCGCCGTCTGCGCGGTGCCAAGGCTGCCCAGCGAGTCCGCGTCGAGCGCAACGCAGCGAAACACCGCGAAGGCCATCCGGAGCTGGCGCGAGTGCCATCGCCGCCTCATGGGCTCACTCGGCCCGGAAGCCGCTTACAAGCACATTCCCGCCGACCTGTTCGACGCCATGACGCCCGCCCAGCGCGATGCGGCGACCAGCCATGTCGCTGCGGTGCATGCGCAACTCGCCGACGCGGTGCAAGACAAAGCGGCCAGGCTCATCGCCAGCCAGGACGCATGGCGCGTCGCGACCCAGCGCTATCTCGACGATTACCAGGAAAGGGTCATTGTCGCGCGCAGCTACCGCTAACACCGACCTGCTGCGCGGATCTCAGCCGCATTCCCCGACGTAGTGGCACTCGTCGCAGCGGGTGCAGCCGTCCACCTTGCGCAGCGCGCGCGCGCCGCATTCCGGGCATTTGGCGCCGCTGACCGCGGGCAGGGCGCCCGAGCTGGTCGGCGGCTGCGGTTCGGCCTCGAGCGCCACGCCCTCGCCGCGGCTGGCGAAGCGGCGCGCCAGCTCCGGCACCGGCACCTGGTTGCCCCAGGCGTCCAGGAAGCCGCGCCGGATCAGCACGCGCTGCAGCATGAAGGCGATCGCCGCCACTTCCGAGTCGTGGTAGACCGGCACCTGGGTGCCGTCCTCGCGGGTGAGGTAGCCGCAGCGCACCGGGCCTTTTTCCCATACCACGTCGCGCATGTCGGCCAGCGCACGCGCGATCGGCCCGCCGGCGCGCGCCACCATCGACAGCAGGCGCATCGAGGCCGTGATCCACTGCTGGCCGCCGGTGCGCTGGTTCGAGGGCATGAAGAATTCGAAGGGCCGTTCCACCGTCACCTTGCGGCCCTCGTTGGTGCCGTCGGCGCGGATGAAGCTGACGGTGAGGTAGGCGGTCTTGCGGCCTTCCTGGGTCGAGTATTCGATCTTGGACGTGACCGACTCCAGTTCGCCCAGTGGACGGCGCTCGAAGCGCTTCTGCAGCGGGTCCTCGTCCGGCTGGGAGGCCTGTGGCGCTTGCGGTGCCGTCGACAGCACACTGCCCAGCACCGTGTTCGGACGGTAGGTCGCCAGCCCCTTCAGGCCCGCATGCCAGGCCTGGCTGTACAGGTCGCGGAAATCGTCGAAGGGATAGTCTTCCGGCACGTTGACGGTCTTCGAGATCGCGGTGTCCACGAAAGGCTGGACCGCCTGCACCATGCGCAGGTGGTCGATCGCGCGCATCTCGAGCGCCGTTACGAATTGCGGCGGCAGCGACGCCATGTCGTGCCCCATCTGGCGGTACAGGCGCCAGGCATGGTCCTCGACGTCGTAGCTGCGCATGGCGCCGTCGGGCATGCGCTTCTTGCGCTGGTAGGTCCAGGAATAGGGCGGTTCGATGCCGTTCGAGGCATTGTCGGCGAAGGCCAGCGAGATGGTGCCGGTCGGCGCGATCGACAGCAGATGCGAGTTGCGGATGCCGTAGCTGCGGATCGCCTCGCGCAGCCAGTCGGGCAGGCGTTCGACGAACTGGCCGTCCAGGTACTGCTCCGCGTCGAACAGCGGAAAAGCGCCTTTCTCGCGCGCCAGCGCGACCGAGGTCGCGTAGGCGGCGTCGCGCAGCGTCTCGGCGATGCGCGACGCCATGGCCCGTCCTTCATCGGAGTCGTAGCGCAGCCCCAGCATGACGAGAGCGCTGCCCAGTCCCAGGAAGCCGAGGCCGATGCGGCGCTTGTCCCTTGACTCGGCGGCCTGCTGCGGCAGCGGCCATTCGGTCGCGTCCAGCACCAGGTCGAGCATGCGCACGCCGACCGAGGCCACTTCGCACATGCGCTCGAAATCGAATTGCGGATCGGCGCCGAACGGGTCGAGCACGAAGGCCGTGAGGTTGACCGAACCGAGGTCGCAGCAGCCGTAGCTCGGCAGGGGCTGCTCGCCGCAGGGATTGGTGGCGCGCAGCTCTTCCGCATACCAGAGGTTGTTCTCAAGATTCATGCGGTCGACGAACAGCACGCCCGGCTCGGCGTGGTCGTAGGTCGAGGCGATGATCCGGTCCCACAGTTCGCGCGCACGGATCTGGCGATAGACCCAGAGCCCGTCCTCGCGGCGGTACGCACTGGCCGCAGCTTCGTCGCCCGGCTCGGCGCGGTGCACCAGCTCGAACAGCTCGTCGCTTTCCACCGCGCGCATGAAGGCGTCGGTCACGCCGACCGAGATGTTGAAGTTGGTGAGCCCGCCTTCGTCCTTGGCGGCGATGAAGCGTTCGATGTCGGGATGGTCGATGCGCAGCACGCCCATCTGGGCGCCGCGCCGGGCGCCGGCCGACTCCACCGTGCGGCAGGAGGCGTCGAACACTTCCATGTACGAGACCGGTCCCGAGGCGCGCGAGCGGGTGCCGTGGACCTTGCTGCCCATCGGGCGGATCGCGCTGAAGTCGTAGCCGACGCCGCCGCCGCGGCGCATGGTTTCCGCCGCCTCGGACAGGGCGGTGTAAATGCCCGGCAAACCGTCTTCGCTGCCGGAGATGGAGTCGCCCACCGGCTGGACGAAGCAGTTGATGAGGGTGGCCTGCAGTCCCAGGCCGGCGGCCGAGTTGATGCGCCCGGCCGGAACAAAACCCTGTTCCTGGGCCCAGAGGAAGCGCGCCTCGAGTTCGTCGCGCAGGTGCTCCGGTTCGAGCGCCGCAAGGGCGCGCGCCACGCGCCGGCGCACGTCGAGGATGCTGCTTTCCTCACCCTTCGCGTATTTCTCGCGCAGGACGTCGAGCGAGACCTCCTGCGGCGCCATCGCAGCGCCTGCCGGCTGGTCGAGCGCGTTCATGGCGCGGGATTCAGGGCTTGTCGAGGATGACGTGCGGCGCGGACGGATCGGTGGCGCCGGGAAGCGCATCGCCGGCAGCCTGGGCGGCTGGCGTGGAGGAAGCCGCCGTGCTGACGGTGCCGCCCTGCGCGGCCAGGCGCGCTTCCAGCTCCACCACGCGCAGCTCGAGCGCTTCGAGCTTGGCGCGGGTCTTGGCCAGCACCTGGGCCTGGATGTCGAACTCTTCGCGGGTGACCAGGTCGAGCTTCGAGAAGCCCTGGGTCATCATCGCCTTGACGTTTTTCTCGATGTCCTTGGCCGGCGAGCTTTCCAGCGCCTGGTTGATCTTGCCCTGGATGTCATTGAAGAAGCTGTTCATGTCCATTTCCTTTCAGTCGGATCGCACTGCACCACGACAGTGCGTTGCACTCCGCTTTTGGTGCGCCGCGCCGCGGCGGATGCCTGGCGCAAGGGTTTCCCCCGTTATTCGAATCGCAAATGGGGCGGATGGCTGAGAAAACAAGCATTCCAGCAGCACTCCGTCGCCCTTTCGGTGGTTTTTTCAAGCTGGCACACATCCTGCTAAAGAGTTGGCAGGCGTGTAGCAAACCAGATTGTAAACCGCAACAGCCCGCGCCACGGTTCAGCCGTCGAACGCAGCTGTTGAAAATAAGGGGAATGTCATGAAGTGCAACACCATTGCAGCAGCAAGCCTGGCCGTGCTGGCCTTGTCGAGTGTTCCTGCGTTTGCGCAAGAAGCTGCTCCTGAGCATCAAATCAGCTACAACGCCGCCATCACCAGCGACTACCGTTACCGCGGCCTGTCGCAAACCCGGTTGGATCCGGCGCTGCAGGGCGGCGTCGACTACGTGCACGGCCCGACCGGCCTGTACGTGGGCACCTGGCTGTCCACCATCAAATGGACGAAAGACCTCGGCGGCGACGGCGACATCGAATGGGACGTCTACGGCGGCAAGCGCGGCAACCTGAACGAGAACCTCACCTATGACGTCGGCGGCCTGTACTACTGGTATCCGTCGAACGACCTGAGCCCGCGCGCCAACACCTTCGAACTGTATGCGCGCCTGGGCTTCGGTCCGGCCTACGTCAAGTATTCGCACTCGACCACCAACCTGTTCGGCACCGCCAACAGCAAGCGCAGCGGCTACCTGGACCTGGGCGCCGACATCGACGTCTACGAGGGCGTGTTCCTGAACCTGCACGCGGGGCGCCAGGAAGTCAACAACAACAGCGCTTTCTCGTACACCGACTACAAGGTGGGCTTGAGCAAGGACTTCGGCGTGGCGACCGTGTCGCTGGCCTGGGTCAAGGGCAATACCAAGGCCTACCTGAGCCCGGAAGGCGAAAACCTGGGCAAGTCGGCAGCCGTGCTGAGCGTGTCCAAAACTTTCTGAAATAGCGAGGCAATACCATGAAAATGATTACCGCCATCATCAAGCCCTTCAAGCTGGACGAAGTCCGCGAAGCGCTGTCGGAGATCAACGTACAGGGCATGACCGTGACCGAAGTGAAGGGCTTCGGCCGCCAGAAAGGCCACACCGAGCTGTATCGCGGCGCGGAGTACGTGGTCGACTTCCTCCCGAAGATCAAGATCGAAGCGGCCGTCGACGACGCCGTGGTCGAGCAGGTGATCGACGCCATCTCGGGCGCCGCCCGCACCGGCAAGATCGGTGACGGCAAGATTTTCGTGGCCGACCTCAACCAGGTCATCCGTATCCGTACCGGCGAGACCGGCAACGACGCACTCTAAGGGGAAGCCGAATGAAGCATACCGTTACCAAAGTCCTCGCCGGCGCAGCTGCCGCCAGCCTGGCGCTGCCGGCGCTCGCCGCGCCCACCGTCAACAAGGGCGACACCGCGTGGATGTTCGTCGCCACGCTGCTGGTCATCATGATGTCGATCCCGGGCCTGGCGCTGTTCTACGGCGGCCTGGTGCGCGCCAAGAACATGCTGTCGGTGCTGATGCAGGTGTTCATGGTGTTCTCGCTGATCATCGTCCTGTGGTGCCTGTACGGCTACTCGCTGGCCTTTACCCAGGGCAATGCCTTCATCGGCGGTTTCGACCGCGTCTTCCTGAACGGTATCTATGACGCCGCGGCCGGCACCTTCAGCCAGGCCGCCACCTTCAGCAAGGAGACCATGATCCCCGAGTTCATCTTCGTGGCCTTCCAGGGCACCTTCGCCGCCATCACCTGTGGCCTGATCGTCGGCGCCTTCGCCGAGCGCGTGCGCTTTTCGGCGGTGCTGCTGTTCATGGTGATCTGGTTCACCTTCGGCTACCTGCCGGTGGCCCACATGGTCTGGTTCTGGGCCGGCCCGGATGCGATTTCCGATGCCGCCAGCCTGGCGAGCGTCACCGCGAATGCCGGCTTCCTGTGGCAGCACGGCGCGCTCGACTTCGCCGGCGGCACCGTGGTGCACATCAACGCGGCGGTGGCCGGCCTGGTCGGCGCGTATGTGATCGGCAAGCGCATCGGCCTGGGCCGCGAGTCGATGGCCCCGCACTCGCTGACCATGACCATGATCGGCGCCTCGCTGCTGTGGGTGGGCTGGTTCGGTTTCAACGCCGGCTCGGCGCTGGAAGCGGGCGACGTGGCCGCGCTGGCCTTCATCAACACCCTGCTGGCGACCGCCGCGGCGGCCGTGTCCTGGATGTTCGGCGAGTGGGCCTTCAAGCGCAAGCCTTCGCTGCTGGGCGCGGTGTCGGGCGCGGTCTCGGGCCTGGTGGCGATCACCCCGGGCGCCGGCTTCGTCGGCCCGATGGGCGCGCTGGTGATGGGCCTGTTGGCCGGCGTGGTCTGCCTGTGGGGCGTGACCGGCCTGAAACGCCTGCTGGGCGCCGACGACTCGCTCGATGTGTTCGGCGTGCACGGCGTGGGCGGCATCCTGGGCGCGCTGCTGACCGGCGTGTTCGCGGCGCCGCAGCTGGGCGGGCAGGGCGTCTGGGACTACGTCGCCAACAAGGCCTCGCCGGACTACTCGATCGCCGGGCAGTTGCTGGTGCAGGCCGAGGCGGTCGGCGTGACCATCGTGTGGTCGGCGCTGGTGGCCTTCATCGCCTTCAAGCTGGTGGACGTGGTGGTGGGCCTGCGGGTGCCGGCCGATGCCGAGCGCGAAGGGCTGGACATCACCAGCCATGGGGAGTCGGCTTACCACCTGTAAGCGCGCGATGTTCCAAGGAAGGCGCCCGCATGGGCGCCTTTTTGCGTTTACGGCAAGTATGCGGACTTTAAATAAGGATATTCGTCCATACCTAAGGCTACCGATATAATTCGAATAAGCCAATACTAGGACGTCCACACCATGGTTCCGCACCTCGCCACCGCCCTGACCGGTCCCCTTCTGGACCTGGAAAAGAAGATTCTCGAAGCCACGCCCGCCATCGAACGCTGGTTCCGCCTCGAGTGGCAGGAGCATACGCCGCCGTTCTATTGCTCGGTAGACCTGCGCAATGCCGGCTACAAGCTGGCGCCGGTCGACACCAACCTGTTCCCGGGCGGCTTCAACAACCTGTCGACCGAGATGCTGCCGCTGACGGTGCAGGCCGCCATGGCCGCGATCGACAAGTATTGCCCGGACGCACGCAACCTGCTGATGATCCCGGAAGTCCACACGCGCAACCCGATGTACCTGCAGAACGTAGCGCGGCTGATGCAGATCTTCCGCCAGACCGGCCTGCACGTGCGCCTCGGCTCGCTGTCGCCGGACGTGACCCAGCCGACGCCGCTGGCCCTGCCCGACGGCAACATGCTGGTGGTGGAGCCGCTGGTGCGTTCGCCGAACGGCCGCCGCGTCGGCCTGGCCGATTTCGATCCCTGCACCATCCTGCTGAACAACGACCTCTCGAGCGGCATCCCTTCGATCCTGGAAAACATCCACGAGCAGTCGCTGCTGCCACCGCTGCACGCCGGCTGGGCGCTGCGCCGCAAGAGCAACCACTTCAAGGCGTTCGACGAAGTGGCCAAGAAGTTCGGCAAGCTGATCGAGATCGACCCCTGGCTGGTCAACCCGCTGCACAGCAAGGTCGGCGAAATCGACCTGCAGCAGGATGTCGGCACCGAGCAGCTGGCGGATGCCGTCTCGGCCCTGCTCTCGAAGATCAAGAAGAAGTACAAGGAATACGGCATGAAGGAGCAGAAGCCCTTCGTGATCGTCAAGCCCGATGCCGGCACCTACGGCATGGGTGTCATGACGGTGAAGGACGCCAGCGAGGTGCGCGACCTGAGCCGCGCCCAGCGCAACAAGATGACCGTCATCAAGGATGGCGTGGCGGTCACCGACATGATCGTGCAGGAGGGCGTGCCGACCTTCGAATCCATCAACGATGCGGTGGCCGAGCCGGTGGTGTACATGATCGACCGCTACGTGGTGGGCGGCTTCTACCGCGTGCATGCCGAACGCGGCATCGACCAGAACCTGAACGCGCCGGGCTCGCAGTACGTGCCGCTGGCCTTCGCCCAGCAGCACGCGGTGCCGGACCTGAAGGCCAAACCGGGCACGGCGGCGCCGAACCGCTTCTACGTGTACGGCGTGGTGGCGCGCCTGGGCCTGCTGGCGGCTTCGCTCGAACTCGAACGCACCGATCCGAATCCGGAAGTTTATTAATCCGAAAACACACCGGGGTCAGGTCTGACATTTAGACACGAGCTCGAGCATGGACAAAGTTGTATTGCTCAGTTCGTGTCCGAATGTCAGACCTGACCCTCGTAGCATGGGGGGCTTCAGGCCAGCTGGACGGCATTCCGGCGGGGCTCGTCCGCGAGATTTCGCGTTTCCGGCTAAAATCGGGGTATCTCCTGCCATGGATGCCCCATGAAAATCGCTTTCCTCGCCGACCCGCTCTCCACGTTCAAGATCTACAAGGATTCGACTTTCGCGATGATGCGCGAAGCCGCCAGGCGCGGCCACGCCATTTACGCCTTCGAACAGCGCGACATGGTGCTGGAAGAGGGCGTGGTGACGGCGGTCGTCACGCGCATCCACCTCACCGGCGAGGCCTATGAATGGTACCGCGCCGACCGGCCGGAAAGCGTGCAGCTCTCGTTCTTCGATGCCGTGATCGAGCGCAAGGATCCGCCCTTCGACATGGAATACGTGTACGGCACCTACCTGCTGGAGCTGGCCGAGCGCCAGGGCGCGCGCGTGTTCAACCGCCCGGGCGCGATCCGCGACCACAACGAGAAGCTGACCATCGGCCAGTTCAGCCAGTACACCTCGCCGACCCTGGTCAGCTCGAGCGCGGCGCGGCTGCGCGCCTTCCACGAGAAGCACGGCGACGTGATCTTCAAGCCGCTCGACGGCATGGGCGGGGCCGGCATCTTCCGCGTCAAGGACGACGGCATGAACCTGGGTTCGGTGATCGAGTCGCTGACCGGCAACGGCAAGCATACGATCATGGCGCAGAAATTCATCCCCGCCATCAAGCAGGGCGACAAGCGCGTGCTCGTGATTGACGGCAAGCCGGTGCCGTTCACGCTGGCGCGCATCCCGCAGGGGAACGAAGTGCGCGGCAACCTGGCCGCCGGCGGCCTGGGCGTGGCGCAGCCGATCACCGCGCGCGAGCGCGAGATCGCCGAGGCCATCGGCCCGGAACTGGCGGGGCGCGGCCTGTTGCTGGTAGGATTGGACGTGATCGGCGATTTCCTGACCGAAGTGAACGTCACCAGCCCGACCTGCTTCCAGGAGATCACCGACCAGACCGGATTCGACGTGGCCGCGATGTTCATCGACGCGGTCGAACTGAAGGCAACTGAGAAGCACTGACATGGTAGGCATCCTGCTGATGACCCACGCTCCGCTGGGCCAGGCATTCATCTCCGCGGTGGCCCACGTATTCCGTGGCCCCACCGAACGCTTCGAGGCGATCGACGTGACCGCCGACCAGGACCTGCACGAGGTGAACTGCCTCGCCAAGGAGGCGATCGCGCGCCTGGACGAGGGCGATGGCGTGCTGGTCATCACCGATATCAAGGGCGGCACCCCGTCCAACTGCTGCAACTCGCTGGCCGACGCCGGCCACGTGGAAGTCATCGCCGGCATCAGCCTGCCGATGCTGCTGCGTGCGATCACCTACCGCCGCGACACCCTCGACGTGGTCGTGGAAATGGCCCTGGCCGGCGCCCAGAACGGCGCCGTGCGGGTGGATAACCGCATCCGCGTCGGATCGAGCTGAACACCCCCTATCCCTTTTTGGCCACGCGCATAAAACGAGACAATAAGCGAGAACATGATTCAACAGGAATTCGAGATCATCAACAAGCTGGGCCTGCACGCCCGCGCCTCCGCCAAATTCACCCAGCTGGCCGCCAAGTTCAAGAGCGACGTCTGGCTCACCCGTAACGGCCGCCGCATCAATGCCAAGTCGATCATGGGCGTCATGATGCTCGCCGCCGGCAAGGGCGCCAAGGTGCTGCTCGAGGCCGACGGTTCCGACGAGGAAGCATGCATCGCCGCCCTGGGTGGCCTGATCAACGACAAGTTCGGCGAAGGCGAGTAATGCCGCGCGAAGCGGCAGCTCCCCGCCACACGGGACCCTCGATGGCATCGTTCACGCTCCACGGCATTCCGGTTTCGCGCGGCATCTCGATCGGCCGCGCGCACCTGCTCACGCCGGCCGCGCTCGACGTCAAGCACTACCTGGTCCCGGAAGAACAGGTCGAGGCCGAGGTCGCGCGCCTGCAGCACGCCATCGCCGAAGTGCACCGCGGCCTGCAGGCCCTGTGGACCGAGCTGCCCAAGGATGCCCCAACCGAACTGGGCGCCTTCATCGACGTGCACGCGCTGATCCTGTCGGACCCGATGATCTCGGAAGCGCCGCTCGACATCATCCGTACCCGCCACTACAACGCCGAATGGGCCCTGGTGACCCAGATCGACGAGCTCTCGGCCCAGTTCGACGAGATCGAGGACGAGTACCTGCGCGAGCGCAAGCACGACATCCAGCAGGTGGCCGAGCGGGTGCTGAAGGTCCTGATGGGCACCGCTCTCGAGATCCCGCCGCCGCTGGCAGGGGAGGACCATGTGCCTCCGCAGATGATCGTGGTGGCCCACGACATCTCGCCGGCCGACATGCTGGCCTTCCGCGACCGCGACGGCGCGACCCGATCCTTCATTGGCTTCGTCACCGACGTCGGCGGCCAGAACTCGCACACCGCGATCGTTGCGCGCTCGCTCGACATCCCGGCGGTGGTCGGCATGAGCCAGGCCTCGCGCCTGGTCGAGCAGGACGACTGGGTGATCATCGACGGCGACGCCGGCGTGGTGATCTGCAACCCGAGCCAGCTGGTGCTGGAACAGTACCGCGCACGCCAGGCCGCCCTGATCAAGGCGCGCAAGCGCCTGCTCAAGCTCAAGAAGACCCCGGCGGTGACCAGGGACGGCACCCCGGTCACGCTGCTGGCCAACATCGAGCTGCCGGACGACTGCCCGGCCGCGCTGGATGCCGGCGCGATGGGCGTCGGCCTGTTCCGCTCCGAGTTCCTGTTCATGGGCCGCGGCGGACTCGGCAATGCGCTACGCATCCCGAGCGAGGACGAGCAGTTCGAGCAGTACCGCAAGGCGGTGGTGGCGATGAAGGGCCGCCCGGTCACCATCCGCACCCTCGACGTCGGCGCCGACAAGCCGCTCGACCCGACCGAGCACACGGCGCTGAACCCGGCGCTGGGCCTGCGCGCGATCCGCTACTGCCTGGCCGAACCCCAGCTGTTCCTGACCCAGCTGCGCGCGATCCTGCGCGCCTCGTGCTACGGAAAGGTGCGGATCCTGATCCCGATGCTGGCGCATGCCTTCGAGATCGACCAGACGCTCGCCATGATCGAGCAGGCCAAGGCCCAGCTGCGCGCAGAGAACCTCAAGTACGATCCGGGCGTGGAAGTCGGCGCCATGATCGAGATCCCCGCCGCCGCGCTGGCGCTGCCGATGTTCGTCAAGCGCATGAACTTCCTGTCGATCGGGACCAATGACCTGATCCAGTACACGCTGGCGATCGACCGCGTCGACTACGAAGTGGCGCACCTGTACAATCCGCTGCACCCGGCGGTCCTGATGCTGATCGCCCAGACCATCGCCACCGGCCAGAAGGCCGGCCTGGACGTCGCCGTGTGCGGCGAGATGGCGGGCGACACCAAGCTCACCCGCCTGCTGCTGGGCATGGGCCTGCGCGAATTCTCGATGCACCCCGCGCAGCTGCTGTCGGTGAAGCAGGAAATCCTGAACAGCGACCTGGCGGCGATCACGACGCGCACGCGCCGCATCCTGCGCTCGATCGAGCCGGGCGAGATCGCCAGCGCCGTCGAGCAGCTCCAGACACTCTAATAAGAAACACCTCCACAGCCTCCAATGGGATCGATCGGAAACGTCACACCACAGGCGATGCACTTCGCCGAGCCGCTGCGCCTGCAAAGCGGCGCCAGCATCGGCGACTACACGCTGATGTATGAAACCTATGGCACCCTGAACGCCGACAAGTCGAACGCGGTCCTGGTCTGCCACGCGCTGAATGCCTCGCACCACGTGGCGGGCACCTATGCCGACCAGCCCAAGAGCCAGGGCTGGTGGGACAACATGGTCGGGCCGGGCAAGCCGCTCGACACCGACCGTTTCTTCGTGATCGGCGTGAACAACCTCGGCTCCTGCTTCGGCTCGACCGGGCCGATGCACACCAATCCGGCCACCGGCAAGCCCTATGGCGCGGCCTTCCCGCTGCTGACGGTGGAAGACTGGGTGGCGGCGCAGGCGCGCCTGGCCGACCGCCTCGGCATCGACTGCTTCGCGGCCGTGATGGGCGGCTCGCTGGGCGGCATGCAGGCGCTCTCGTGGAGCATCATGTTCCCCGAGCGCCTGCGCCACTGCATCGTGATCGCCTCCACGCCCAAGCTGTCGGCCCAGAACATCGCCTTCAACGACGTGGCGCGCCAGGCCATCCTGACCGACCCGGATTACCACGGCGGCGATTTCTACGAGCACGGCGTGGTGCCGAGGAACGGCCTGAAGGTGGCGCGCATGGTCGGCCACATCACCTACCTGTCGAACGACGACATGGCGGAGAAGTTCGGCCGCAAGCTGCGCAACGCGGCCGAGACCAATGACTACAAATTCGATTTCGGCATCGACTTCGAGATCGAGTCCTACCTGCGCTACCAGGGCGACAAGTTCTCGGAATACTTCGACGCCAATACCTACCTCCTGATTACCAAGGCGCTCGACTACTTCGACCCGGCGCGCGTCCACGGCGGCGACCTGGCCAAGACGCTCGCGGGCACCAAGGCCCAGTTCCTGATCGCTTCCTTCAGCACCGACTGGCGCTTCTCGCCCGAGCGCAGCCGCGAGATCGTGGAGGCGCTGCTGTCGAACCGGCGCAAGGTCACCTATGCCGAGATCGACGCGCCGCACGGCCACGACGCCTTCCTGCTGGAAGATGCGCGCTACATGGCGGTGGTGCGCGCCTATTACGACCGCATTGCCCTCGAACTCGCAGGCAAGGAGGCCGCATGAACCTGAATGACCTGAACGCCCTGCGGCCTGACCTGGCCTTCATCGCCGACTGGGTGCGCGAGCGCGCCCACGTGCTCGACGTCGGCTGCGGCGACGGCGCCATGCTGCGCTACCTCGAGCTGAGCAAGGGCTGCACCGGCTACGGCGTCGAGATCGCCGACGACAAGGTGCTGGAGAGCACCCAGCGCGGCATCAGCGTGATCCAGCACGACATGGAACAGGGCCTGGACCTGTTCCGCGACAACGCCTTCGACGTGGTGCTGTGCCTGTCCTCGCTGCAGATGATGCAGCACGTCGAGGCGCGCCTGCGCGACATCGTGCGGGTCGGCCAGGAAGCCATCGTCTCCTTCCCGAACTTCGCCTATTGGCCGCACCGCGTGGCGCTGATTCGCGGCCGGATGCCGGTCTCGCGCACGTTGCCCTACCAGTGGTTCGACACGCCCAACGTACGCTACGCCACCATTCACGACTTCAAGGACCTGGCCGAGAAGTGCGGGCTGGAAGTGCTGGAATTCGTGGCGCTGGCCGAAGGCCGGCCGGTAAGCTTCCTGCCCAATTTGCGCGGCAGCCTGGCGGTATTTCGTTTGCGCAAGAAAACCGGCGCGGTGGCGTAAGCGCTTATGTGCGGTGGCGGCTTGTCGAGCCGGCCGCGATCCGCGATCATCGGCGCTATCTAGCTTTCAACCCGTTACTTTCCTTGGAGATAGTGCTGCTAAGAACAGCCTATCGGTGACGAATGACAAAACTCAAACACTTGGCCGCCAGCTTTGCCCTGCTCGCCGCATTCGGTACGGTCGGCGTCGGCCACGCCGTGGCGCAGGACGACCGCAATACGACGGTCCAGGATGGCATCAAGGTAAGGCCGCTTTCGCGCCTGAGCAAGCTGGTTCCAGCGGAACAACTCAATGAAGCAGCGGCGCAGCAATACACGCAAATGATGAGCCAGGCGCAACAGAAAGGCGTGCTGCTGCCGGCCTCGCATCCGGAAGTCCAGCGCTTGCGCGCCATCGCCAAGCGCATCATTCCGTACACCGCGCGCTGGAACCAGGATGCGACCCAGTGGCAGTGGCAGGTCAACCTGATCGACTCGAAGGACGTCAACGCCTTCTGCATGCCGGGCGGCCGGATCGGTTTCTTTACCGGCATCCTGAGCTCGCTGAAGCTGACCGACGACGAAGTGGCGGCCGTGATGGGGCACGAGATCGCCCACGCCCTGCGTGAGCACAGCCGCGAGAAAATGGCCAAGCAGGGCCTGACCAATGCAGGAGCGCGTATCGGCGGCGCCCTGATCTCGGGCATCTTCGGCATCGACCCGGGCATCACCGGCACGATCGCCAGCTATGGCGCCCAGTTCGCCGGCCTGAAGTTCTCGCGCGACGACGAGCGCGAGGCTGACCTGGTGGGCCTGGACATCTCTTCGCGCGCCGGCTACGACCCGCGCGCCGGCATCGCGCTGTGGCGCAAGATGGCCGCGCTGAACCAGCGCGCGCCGATCGAGGTGTTCTCGACCCACCCTGGCGGCGAGAGCCGCATCAGCGAGATGCAGGCGCACATGAACGTGCTGCTGCCGCTGTACGCGCGCGCCAAGGGCACCACGGTCGCCAAGCTGCCGCCTTACCAGACCAATGTCGCCCTGCGTTGATGGTTGGAGTGCATGAGTAAAGGCAGGAAAGGGCGCCAGGCCGAAGCCAACGCCTACGTTCCCTTGCCGACCCGCGACGGCGTCGCGCCCAGCTACCTGTGGATCACCGAGACCCGGGCCGGCGGCATGCTGCGCTTTCTCGCCGAACGCTTTCCCGATGTGCCGGAAGCCGCCTGGGCGCGGCGCCTGGTGCGCGGCGAGATCGTCGATGCGAAAGGGGTGGCACTCGCCGCCGGCAGCCAGGTGCGCCAGGGCATGCGCATCTGGTACTACCGCGAGCTGGAAGAACCGGAAACCCCGATCCCGTTCCGGGAACGGGTGCTGTTCCAGGACGAGCACCTGCTGGTGGCCGACAAGCCGCACTTCCTGCCGACCATCCCGACCGGGCGCTTCCTGCACGAGACCCTCCTGGTGCGCCTGAAGAAGCAGTTCGATCTGCCGCACCTGGTGCCGATCCACCGCTTGGATCGCGAGACCGCGGGCGTGGTGATCTTCTCGCACAACCCGGTGTCGCGCGGGGCCTACCAGTCGATGTTCCAGAAACGCGTGGTGACCAAGGTCTACGAAGCCCTGGCAGGCCCGATCGAGGGCCGGGAATTCCCCTTCACCTACCGCAGCCGCATGCAGGATGCGGAGCAGTTCTTCGTGAGCGCGGAGGTGCCGGGCGAGCCGAATTCGGAAACCCTGGTCGAGCTGATCGAACGGCGCGGCGAGGTGGCGCACTACCGGCTGCACCCGCACACGGGCCGCAAGCACCAGCTGCGCCTGCACCTGTCCGCGCTCGGCGCGCCGATCCTGAACGACGCCTTTTACCCGGTGGCGCTGCCCTGCAAGGGCGACGATTTCAGCGCGCCGCTGCAGCTGCTGGCGCGCTCGATCGCTTTCGAAGATCCGCTGGACGGCCGGCCGCGCCGCTTCGAGAGCGGTTTCCGGCTCGACTGGCCTTGAGCCCCTCGGGGCCGGTCAGGAAGCGATTCCCGGCAGGTCGACCACCCACTGCGGCGAGCCGATGACCGCCACGTTCCCTGCAAGGTCCAGCACGGCCTCGTTGTTCATGTGCAGGTTGTAGAGACCGGTCATCGAGATCCTGAAGTTCAGGACCGAGTCCGGACCGGCCGCGCTGTCGGTGGTGTACCAGTTGTTGCTGCTGCCGCTGAAGTTCAGCAGGTCGCCGGCGGCCTGCACCAGCTTGAACAGGCCGGTCGGACGGAACACGATCTGTTCGCTGAAGCCGAGCTTGAACTCGCGCGAGAGCTTGTTGCTGTCAAAACCGGTTACCGTCGGGCCGGTGGTGTCGATCACCAGGTTGAAGGCGCTCGAGGCAGCGCTGGTATTGCCCGCCTGGTCGATCTGCCTTGCCGTGATGAGGTAGTTGCCGTCGGTGCTGAACTTGTTCGCATCGCGCACCGTCAGTGTCCAGTTGCCCGCCGCATCCGCGCTCTGGCGGCCGATCTCGCGGCTGCCGGCGTACAGGACGACCGTGGCGCCGGCTTCCGCGCCGCTGCCGTTGAAGGTCGGCGTGGTGTCGTTGGTGATGTTGTCGGTGTTTGAGCTTCCGCTGTCGCTCGCCGCATCCAGGTCCGGCAGCGCCAGCGTTGCCGGCGGGGTGGTATCGATCCTCAGGTTGAACGATTCCGAATAGCCGCTCTTGTTTCCCGCGACGTCGTACTGCTTCAGGCCGACGCTATGGTAGCCGTCGCCGAGGACGGTGCTGGTGATGGTCCAGTTGCCCAGGGCGTCGGTGACGGTGTTGCCCACTTCGCGCTCGTCCACGAACAGCGCCACGACGCTGTTGGCCATCGCCCCGCTGCCGTGGAAGGTCGGGGTGGCGTCGCGCGTGATGCCGTCGCTGTTCGAGATGCCGGTGTCGCTCGAGGCGGCCAGCAGCGGCTTGGGCGGGGCGCTGTCCGGCCCGGTGAGGTCGACCACGACCCTGACCGGCGGGGATTCGGCGCCGAGGTTGCCGGCCCCGTCGACCTGGCGCACCTTGAAACTGTGCTCGCCTTCATTCAGCGGGGAGCTGACATGGGCGGTCCAGTTGCCGGTCCCGTCGCTGTAGCCGCTGCCGTATTCGGTCGTGCCGGCGAAGATCTTGACCTCCGTGTAGGGCTCGGCACCGCTGCCGCGCAGGGCCACCCAGCGCTCCCTGGTGATGCCGTCGCTGTCCGAGATGCCGGTGTCGCTGGCGAGGAAGGCGTTGGGCAGGGCGGCGGGGCCGACGGTGTCGATCGTCAGCTCCAGCACCATTGATGCTGCGCTGACATTGCCGGCGCGGTCGACCTGCTTCACCGTGATGCCGTGTTTGCCGTCCGCCAGCGGCGTGGTCGCGCCGAGGGTCGCCGACCACTGGCCGGCGGCATCGGCGCTGGCGGTCGCCAGCAGGGTCGCGCCGTCGTAGATCTGGACGCCGGCATGGGCTTCGACCACGCCGCTCAGCGTGGGCGCGTTGTCGCTCGTGATGCGGTCCCCGACAGTGCCCGTATCGCTTGCGCTGCTCAAGGTCGGCTCGGCCGGCGCCACCGCGGCGACGGTGTCGATCGTCAGCACCAGCGGCGCGGAAGCGGCGCTGCGGTTGCCGCTGCCGTCCATCTGCCTGACCGTGATCTCGCGCACGCCGTCCGCCAGCGGAGTGGCCGCGCCGAGCGTCAGGCTCCAGCTGCCATCGCCGGCTGCGGTGGTGGCGCCGAGCAGCTCGGCGCCTGCGTAGAGTTCGACCGTGGCATGGGCCAGGGCAGTGCCGGACAGGGTGGGCGAGTTGTCGCTGGTGATGCCGTCGCTGGACGTGCCCGAGTCGCTGGACAAGGCCAGCACGGGCGCCGCCGGCGCCGGCGGCGCGGCCGGGGTGTCGCTGGCGCCGCCGCTGATCGTCAGCGCCAGCGCCGGGGAGGCGTCGCTCCTGTTGCCGGCGCGGTCGACCTGCCTGACCGTGATGTCGTGCAGGCCATCCGCCAGCGGCGCGGCCGCGCCGATGGTCGCGCTCCAGGCGCCGGACGCGTTGGCGACGGCGGTGCCGAGCAGGGTGGCGCCGTCGTAGATCTCGACCGTGGCATGGGCCTCCGCGCTGCCGGACAGGGTGGGCGAATTGTCGCTGGTGATGCCGTCGCCGGGCGTGCCGGAGTCGCTGCCCGCGTCCAGCATGGGCGCCGCCGGCGCCACCGGAACCGCGGTGTCGATCGTCAGCGTCAGCGCACTGGAGGCGGCGCTGGTGTTGCCGGCGCGGTCGCGCTGGACCACGGTCAGCTCGTGCACGCCGTCCCCCAGCGGGAGGATCGATGCGATGCTCCAGGCGCCGGCCGCATCGGCGGTGGTGCTGCCGAGCCAGGTCGTGCCCTTGTAGATGCTGATGCGCGCGTGGGCCTCGCCCTTGCCGTGCAGGGCGGGGGTGGCGTCCCTGGTGATGTTGTCGCCCAGCGTGCCGGAATCGCTGGCTGCGGACAGCGTGGCGGCGGCCGGGGCCGTGGGGGCGACGGTATCGACCACCAGGTCGATCTTGCTTCCGTAGCCGCTGCCGTTGTAGATGCCGTCGCTGAAGTCGATATGGGCCGCGTCCAGCAGCTTGCCGGACAGGTCGGCCACGTTGCCGGCCAACTGCGAGGTATCGGCAATGCGCAGGCTGGCGATGTCGTCGCCGGCTTCGATCGTGTAGGTAAACAGCATCTCGCTGCCGTACACGTCGTCGAGCACGGCGCGCTTGCCGTTGCTGAGGATGAGCGAGGGCGCCGTGTCGCCCGCTACCTTCACCTGCTCGCTGAAGCTGACGTAGAACTGGATCTGTTCGCCGGCGCGGTAGTAGCCGTCGGCGGCATAGACGGTCACGCGCTCGGCGCTGGGCAGGTGGCCGTCGTCGGTATGGAAATAAATTTCGTGCTCGCCGAACGGATTGCCGGCCATGTCGGTCAGCGTACGCGGCAGGACGATGGTGTAGCCGGTGTCGGGCATCATCTGGTGCACCGCGGCCGGAATGCGCAGGGTGAGACCGTCCGCCGACAGCCAGCCGGTGTCGAAGGGGATGCTGCGATGGCCGTCGCCGATCCAGATCGTCAGCACATCTTCCTTGTACTCGGGGTCGTCGTTGTCGGTATCGGCGAACCAGCGCACGGCTTCGGTGAAGCCGATCACCAGGTCGGCGCCGAGGTCGATGTCGACGCCGCCGTCGGGCGCGCTCTTCACGCCGGGCGCCTCGGTGTCCACCGTGACGGTGCGCGTCGCCGCCGGGCTGGCGTGGCCGTTGCCGACCACGCGCGCCACGATGGTGTTCGGTCCGTCGTCGAACAAGTGGGCGGGCTGGTCCCCGGCGCGTTCGCTCTCGCTGTCGTAGCGCCAAGTGGTGATCCCGTTCTCGGTCGAGAAGCCGATCTTCGCCGGGTCGACGGTGCGGCCGTTGATGACCAGTTCCAGGTGCTCGCCTTCGTCGATCGTGCCGACCAGGGTGCCGGAAACGAGCTGGCGCGGGTCGTTGGTGATGCCGTCGTCCGCGCTGAGTCCGTTGTCATGGACCAGGACGATCCGGGCGCCGACATGGGAGTCGACCAGGGTGTCGACCGCATAGGGCGCGGAGGCGACGGTGCCGCTGTGCGGCAGGCTGTCGCGCGGCTGGACGGCGGCCAGGTTCAGGCGCACGACGTTGGACGCGGAATCGACGCTGTCGTCCTGCACCAGGCGGAAGCGCCAGCTCAGGCCGTCCTCGCTGCGCGCGAGGTACTCGACGCGCGCGTGTTCGGCGCTGAACACCGCAAGGGGCACCGCGTCGACCGCATGCGAGAAGCTGACGAGCATCTCGAGCGGCGCGCCGGCCTTCAAGACCCCATCGGCGACCGACACGGTCGCGCTCAGGCCCGGCGGCGGCGGCGGTGGCGGCTCCGCCGCCGGCGTGGTGAAGGCCGCGCTGCCCGGCAGCGTGATGGCCGCGAGCGGCTTGCCGCCGCTGAGCAGCGTGCCCGTGCCCATGTACACGTTCAGCGTGGCGCCCGCAGGCAGGCCGGCGCCACTGAAGCTCAGCTGGTGGCTGTCGCTGATGCTGACCTGGTTGAGCGACAGCTCCTTGGTGAAGCTGCCGCCCACCACACGCAGCCTGGGCTCGCCGGTGACGCGGTCGATCACGGTCTGCACGGCGCCGTCGGTCACGAAGATCGAACCGCTGCCCTTGCTGATGGCGCCCGCAAATGTCAGGCGCACCCCGTCGGTGGTCCAGGCGGTGTCGATCGGGAATACGGAGGGGGGAATCGTGGTCGTGGGCATGGCCGGCTTTTGTTGTTATTGAATCAACTAAACATTCTGGTTGGAAAGTTACCAGACGGATAGTATCAACAAAAAGGCATGCCATTTCGCCAAAGCGGCCGAAATGCTGTGTTTCCGCATCATCCCGGCAGCGAATCCCCCCGGGGTGGGGGGCAGGTCGCGGACAGAATTCAGAAGTTCAGCTTATAAATCCTGTTGAACTATTAGAGATCGTAATCAATGATGAGCGGGGCGTGGTCGCTGAAACGCTCGTCCTTGTAGATCGACACCGACTTGGCGCGCGCCGCGATGCCCGGGGTGGCGACGTGGTAGTCGATGCGCCAGCCCACGTTCTTGGCATAGGCCTGGCCGCGGTTGCTCCACCAGGTGTAATCGGCGGCATCCGGCGCCACCCTGCGGTGCACGTCCACCAGGCCGATCTCGTCGAAGATGCGGGTCATCCAGGCGCGCTCTTCCGGCAGGAAGCCGGAATTCTTCTGGTTGCTCTTCCAGTTCTTGAGGTCGATTTCCTTGTGCGCGATGTTCCAGTCGCCGCAGATCACGACTTCACGGCCTTCCGCTTTCAGCTCCTGCAGGTGGGGCAGGAACACCTCCATGAAGCGGAACTTGGCCAGCTGGCGCTCCGGCGACGAGGAGCCGGACGGGCAATACACCGAGATCACGGTCAGGTTGCCGAAATCGCAGCGGGTGTAGCGGCCTTCGGCGTCGAATTCCATGCAGCCGAAGCCGATGCGCTTGTTGTCCGGCGCGACGCGGCTGTAGACCCCGGTGCCCGAATACCCCTTCTTCTCCGCGTAGTGGAAGTGGCCGTGGTAGCCGTGGGGCGCGAGGAATTCCTCGGTCATGTCGGCCTGCTGCGCCTTCAGTTCCTGCACGCAGATGAAATCGGCGGACTGGGTGGCGAGCCAGTTGAAGAAACCTTTCTTGTGGGCGGAACGGATACCGTTCAGGTTCGCGGAGATAATTCGTGGCATGGATCTGGTCAAGGTAACAATGCGGAGCGACGCGGCAGGGCGGCGCGGGAGCGCGACAGTGTAGCGTGTTTTGCCCGACGTCGGAATGGCATGGCATCTTGCGCAAAATGTTGTACAAATGCAGTTAAATGCCGGGTAAGGGCTTTGTTAAGCTGCTGATCTGTTAGACTTGACATTTGCCGCCTCTGCTTCTCCGCACGCCGCACGCAATACCATCAGGAGAGTCTCATCAAGACCGACACCACGCTTCCGGACAGCGGCGCCCGCCACACCGTCCGCTTCTACGACGACGAACAACTGCTGCAGGCCGAAGTGTCCGCCTTCATCGCTGCCGCGTTGTCCGCCGGTGGCGCCGGCATCGTCATCGCCACGCCCGAACATGGCGCCGCCCTGCGCAGGACACTGGGCGCAGGCAGCGCGCAGGTGCGCTTCCTCGACGCCGCCGATACGCTGGCGCGCCTGCTGGTCGACGGCTGGCCGGACGAGGCGCGCTTTCGCGCCGTGATCGGACCGGTGCTGGCGCAGGCCGCCAGCCGCGGCGGGCAGGTAGCCGCCTTCGGCGAGATGGTCGCGCTGCTGTGCGAGGAAGGGCGCTACGAGGCCGCTGTGCGCCTCGAACAGCTGTGGAACCTGGTCGCCGCCGACTACCGCTTCGACCTGTTCTGCGCCTATCCCTGGACGCTGTTTCCCGATGACGCCCAGGCGCAGGCCTTCGAGCAGGTATGCGCGCAGCACCACCATGCCTGCGGCCACGCGCCCGATGGGAGCGACCACCAGCTCAAGGGCCGTCCGCTGGAACGGGTCCGGCTGGAACAGAAGGCGGCCGCGCTCGAAGCCGAGGTGGCGCGCCGCCAGCAGGCCGAGCGCGAATTGCGCGAGCGCGAGCGCGAGCTGGCCGACTTCGTCGAGAACGCGGTGGAGGGCCTGCACCGGGTCGGGCCCGACGGCACCATCCTGTGGGCCAACCGCGCCGAACTGCAGATGCTCGGCTACCGCTGGGAAGAATACGTCGGGCGCCACATCGCCGAGTTCCACCTGGATGCCGAGGTCATCGACGACATCCTGACCACCCTGCTGTCGGGCGGCACCCTGATCGACCGACCGGCGCGCCTGCGCTGCAAGGATGGCTCGATCCGGCACGTGGTGATCCATTCCAACGGCTGCTTCGAGGACGGCCAACTGCGCTACACGCGCTGCTTCACGCGCGACGCCACCCTGCGCCACGAGCGCGACACGGCGCTGGCCCAGCGCGACGCGATGCTGCTCAACGCGCCGGTGGCCGCGGCCTTGCTGCGCGGCCCGGAGCTGCGCTTCCACCTGGCCAACCGGCGCTTCTGCGAGCTGGCGGGCCGTGCCGACCTGGCAGGCAAGCGCTTCGCCGACGCCTTGCCTCAGCTGCGCGGCGGCCCGGCCGAACACGCCCTCGAGCAGGTGTTCGAGACCGGCGAACCGATCAGCGCCGAAGAACTGCGGCTCGCGCTGCCTGATGCCGGCGGCGAGGTGCGTGAGCGCTTCTTCCGGTTCAGCCTGGAAGCGCTGGAAGATGCGCAGGGCAGGCGCGAGGGCGTGATCGTGGTGGCGGTCGAAGTGACCGAGCACGTGCACAACCGCCAGGCGATCGAGCGTGCCCAGCACGAGCGCGAGCGCATGCTGGCCGAACTGCGCGCGGCCAGCCAGGCCAAGGACGAATTCCTCGCGATGCTGGGCCACGAGCTGCGCAATCCGCTGTCGCCGATCGTCACCGCACTGGAGCTGATGCGCCTGCGCGACGGCGACAAGCAAGCGGGCCACGTGCGCGAGCGCGACATCATCCAGCGCCAGGTGGATCACCTGGTGCGCCTGGTGGACGACCTGCTCGACGTCTCGCGCGTCACCCGCGGCAAGATCGAGCTGAAGCGGGAGCAGGTCGCGCTGGGCCAGGTGCTTGGCAAGGCGCTCGAGATGGCGAGCCTGCTGGTCGAGCAGCGCCACCACCGGCTCGAGGTCGAGATCGAGGACGGCCTGGTGTGGGAAGGCGACCCGGTGCGCCTGGCGCAGGTGGTCTCCAACCTGCTGACCAATGCCGCGCGCTATACCGAGCCGGGCGGGCAGCTGCGGCTGTGCGCCCGCCGCGACGCCGCCGATGCCGGCACCGTGGTGATCAGCGTGTCCGACACCGGCATCGGCCTCGAACCCGAGATGCGCACCCAGGTGTTCGACCTGTTCTTCCAGGGCAAGCGCAGCGTCGACCGCGCCGAAGGCGGTCTCGGTATCGGGCTGGCGCTGGTCAAGAACATCGTCGAGCTGCATGGCGGCACGGTGCAAGCCCGCAGCGAAGGGCGCGGCCGCGGCAGCGAGTTCGTGGTGCGCCTGCCGCTGCGCAGCGCCCCAAGCGCGCCGCTCTTGCAGGCGGCGGCGCCGGCGGTGGAGCAGGGCTTGGCGGCGGTGCAGCGGCGCGTCCTGATCGTCGACGACAACGTCGATAGCGCCGAGACCCTGGGCCGCCTGCTCGCCGCGCTCGGCCACACGGTCGAGGTGTGCCACGACCCGGTGGCGGCGCTGGGCGCGGTCGAACGCCTGCGTCCCGAGGTCGCGCTGCTCGACATCGGCCTGCCGGTGCTGGACGGCTACCAGCTGGCCGCGCGCATCCGTGCGCTGGCGGGCGGCCGGGACTGCCGGCTGGTGGCGCTCACCGGCTACGGGCAAGAAGCGGACAAGCTGCGCAGCCAGGCCGCCGGCTTCGCGCAGCACCTGGTCAAGCCGATCAGCCCGGGCGATGCGGCGCGGGTAGTCGCCGGTACATGAGGCATCACGGCGGTTTACAATACGCGCTTTCGGACATACAGGAGAAGCACGTGAGCGATCTGCGCCAGGAGTTTATTTCGTTTTCGGTGAAGGCCGAGGTATTGCGCTTCGGTGAATTCACCACCAAGGCCGGGCGCCAGTCGCCGTACTTCTTCAACGCCGGCCTGTTCCACGACGGCGCGACGCTGGGCCAGCTGGCCCAGTTCTACGCCCAGACCCTGCTCGACTCGGGCGTGCAGTTCGACATGCTGTTCGGCCCGGCCTACAAGGGCATCACCCTGGCCAGCGCGACCGCGGTGGCGCTGGCCGCCAAGGGCCGCAACACCTCCTTCGCCTACAACCGCAAGGAAGCCAAGGACCACGGCGAGGGCGGCACCATCGTCGGCGCCAAGCTGGCCGGCAAGGTCGTGATCATCGACGACGTGATCTCGGCAGGCACTTCGGTGCGCGAATCGGTCGACATGATCCGCGCCGCCGGCGCCGAACCGGCGGCCGTGCTGATCGCGCTCGACCGCATGGAGCGTTCCGGCAAGGACGGCGCGCTGTCCGAGCATTCGGCGGTGCAGCAGGTGTCGAAGGAATTCGGCATCCCGGTGATCTCGATCGCCAACCTGGACGACCTGTTCACCTATCTGTCGAACGCGGGCGGCGCCGAGCTGGGCGCGCACAAGGAAGCGGTGGCGGCCTACCGCACGCGTTACGGCGTCTGACAGATGTAGGTGGGCGGCTCCGCCCGGCAGCATGCGTCACGATGGTGCGTGCGCCGCCCACCCTACAAAAAAAACCGGAGCCGCAGCTCCGGTTCTTGCTCGGCAAGCTGGAAAACTCAGCCGGCCAGCTTCTTCTTCAGCAGCTCGGTCACCTGGGCCGGATTGGCCTTGCCCTTCGAGGCCTTCATGGTCTGGCCGATCAGGGCATTGATCGCGGCTTCCTTGCCGGCGCGGTATTGCTCGACCGACTTGGCATTGGCGGCCAGCACTTCGTCGACGATCGCTTCCAGCGCGCCCGTATCCGAGATCTGCTTCAGGCCCTTCTGCTCGATCACGGTGTCGGCCAGGTTCTCGTCACTGGACTTGGCTTCCCACATGGCGGCGAACACTTCCTTGCCGGCCTTGTTCGAGATGGTGCCATCGGCGATGCGCTTGAGCAGCAGGGCCAGTTGGGCGGCGGACACCGGCGAGTCGTCCAGCTCGACGCCTTCGCGGTTCAGGGTCGACGAAACGTCGCCCATCATCCAGTTGGCGGCGGCTTTCGCGTTTTCCTTGCCGGCCGCAAGCACCACGGCCTCGTAGTAGCTCGCCATCGCTTTCGAGGAGGTCAGCACCAGGCTGTCGTATTCCGGCAGGCCGTATTCGCCGGTGAAGCGCGCGCGCAGGGCGCCCGGCAGTTCCGGCATGTCGGCCTTCACGCGCTCGATCCAGTCCTGGCCGATGACTAGGGGCGGCAGGTCCGGGTCCGGGAAGTAGCGGTAGTCCTGCGCGTCTTCCTTGGTGCGCATGGAGCGGGTTTCCTTCTTGTCCGGGTCCCACAGGCGGGTGGCCTGGATCACCTTGCCACCGTCTTCGATCAGCTCGATCTGGCGCCGCACTTCGTAGTGGATCGCTTCTTCCATGAAGCGGAAGGAGTTCAGGTTCTTGATCTCGCAGCGGGTGCCGAATTCGGTCTGGCCGACCGGGCGCACCGAGACGTTGACGTCGCAGCGGAAGGAGCCTTCCTGCATGTTGCCGTCGCAGACGCCCAGCCACACGACCAGCGAGTGCAGGGCCTTGGCATAGGCCACGGCCTCATTCGCGCTGCGCATCTCCGGCTCGGACACGATCTCGAGCAGCGGCGTGCCGGCGCGGTTCAGGTCGATGCCGCTCATGCCGGCATAGTCCTCGTGCAGCGATTTTCCGGCATCCTCTTCCAGGTGGGCGCGGGTCAGGTTGACGGTTTTCGTCTCCAGCTTGCCGTCCTTCTCGTAGGCGAAGCTGATGGTGCCGCCCTGGACCACCGGGTCTTCGAACTGGCTGATCTGGTAGCCCTTCGGCAGGTCGGGGTAGAAGTAGTTCTTGCGGGCGAAGACCGATTGCGGCGCGATCTTCGCGCCCACGGCCAGGCCGAAGCGGATCGCGCGCTCGACGGCGCCGCGGTTCAGGACCGGCAGCACGCCCGGCAGCGCCAGGTCGACCGGGCTGGCCTGGGTGTTCGGCTCGGCGCCGAAGCGGATCGAGCTGCCGCTGAAGATTTTCGAATTGGTCGTGAGCTGCACGTGGTTCTCAAGACCGATGACGACTTCCCATTGCATAGTGTGTTCTCTCTTTGTTCTATCGGTCCGGGATCAGACGCCTTCCGGCGCGCGGGTATGCCAGTCGGTCACCTGCTGGTACTGGTGCGCGATGTTCAGCAGCTTCGCTTCGGCAAAGTAGTTGCCGATGATTTGCAGGCCGACCGGGCGCTTGGCGTTCTTCTCGCCCTGGCCGAAACCGACCGGGATCGACATGCCCGGCAGGCCCGCCAGGCTGGTCGACAGGGTATAGATGTCGGCCAGGTAGTTCGCCACCGGGTCGTTCGCCTTCGAACCGAGATCCCAGGCCACCGTCGGCGCCACCGGGCCCATGATCACGTCGCACTTGTCGGCGAACGCGGCCTGGAAGTCGTCCGCGATCAGGCGGCGGATCTTCTGCGCCTGCACGTAGTAGGCGTCGTAGTAGCCGTGGCACAGCACGTAGGTGCCGACCATGATGCGGCGCTGGACCTCGCGGCCGAAGCCTTCGGCGCGGGTTTTGCGGTACATGTCTTGCAGATCCTTGTACTCGGCGGCGCGGTGGCCGTAGCGCACGCCGTCGAAGCGCGACAGGTTCGACGAGGCTTCGGCCGGGGCGATGATGTAGTAGGTCGGGATCGACAGCGCGGTCTTCGGCAGCGAGATCTCCACCAGGGTGGCGCCCAGCTTGACGAATTCGTCCAGTGCACCACGTACCGCAGCTTCCACGTCGCTTGCCAAGCCTTCGCCGAAGTATTCCTTCGGCACGCCGATGCGCAGGCCGGTCAGCGGCTTGTTCAGGTCGCGGGTGTAATCCTCTGCGACGTTGCCCTGTTCGACCGTCAGGCTGGTCGAATCGCGCTCATCAAAAGCGATCATTTCGTTCAGCAGCAACGCGCAGTCCTCGGCGGTCTGGGCGATCGGGCCGCCCTGGTCCAGCGAGGAAGCGAAGGCGATCATGCCGAAGCGCGACACGCGGCCGTAGGTCGGCTTGATGCCGGTGACGCCGCAGAAGGCAGCCGGCTGGCGGATCGAGCCGCCGGTGTCGGTGGCGGTGGCGGCCGGCGCCAGGCGCGCGGCGATCGCGGCGGCCGAACCGCCCGAGGAGCCGCCCGGCACCGCCAGCGGATCCCAGGGGTTTTTCACCGCGCCGAAGGCCGAGTTCTCGTTGGCCGAGCCCATCGCGAATTCGTCGAGGTTGACCTTGCCCAGGGTGACCATGCCGGCGCGCCCGAAGCGCTCGACCACGGTGGCGTCGAAGGGGCTTTCATAATTGGCCAGCATCTTCGAGCCGGCTGTGGTGCGCCAGCCACGGGTGACGAAGATGTCCTTGTGCGCGATCGGCACGCCGGTCAGCGGGCCGGCCGATCCATCGGCGATGCGGGCGTCGGCCGCGGCGGCCTGCGCCAGGGTGCGTTCGCGGTCCAGGTGCAGGAAGGCGTTGTGGCTGCTCGCGTCGATGCGGTCGAGGTAGTGCCTGGTCAGTTCGACGCTCGAAACCTGCTTCGATTGCAGGAGCGCGGACAGCTCTTTGATGGTCTTGTTGTGCATGTGCGTGTCTTGTGAAAAGCGGTTGCGTGCGAGTGTGCCGAATTACTCGATGACCTTCGGCACCAGGTACAGGCCGTCCTGCGCCTTCGGCGCCGGCGCCTGGTAGTCCTCGCGGCGGTTCTCCTCGGTGACCACGTCGTCGCGCAGGCGCAGCGGCAGCGCCATGATGCTTGCTAAGGGCTGCGACAATGGCGCAACACCGGTCGTGTCCACCGCCTGCATCTGCTCGGCCAGGGCGAAAATGCCGTTCAGCTCGGCCAGCGCGGTTTCGGCGTGGGCTTCGTCCATTTCGAGCTGGGCCAGGTTGGCGATGCGTTTTACGTCTGAAAGTGTCAGGGACATGGCAAAAGGCGCGGCGTCAAGCCGCGTGCAAAATGTGGTTGGGCTAATAACGAAAGTTGGCAAGCGGTCAGCGAACGGTTTGCTACGTCCGATAAAACCTTGGTAACACCGCCGATCTCGCGTTGGAAATGGGGGGTAAAACCACCCGTTTTCAGCATGTAATCGACAAATTATAAGGTAGAATGGCGGGCTAATGCGCTGTCGGGCTGCGAGACCGCCCGCCGCAGGAAAGACCGCGAGGCACAATGCCTGTGCGGCGAGGACAATCCCGATCAATTTTCGACGCGCGCCCCGCGCGCAATCAGGACACACATGTTTGGTTCTTTACGCAGCTACTTCTCGAATGACCTGGCGATCGACCTCGGTACCGCCAACACCCTGATCTACGTGCGCGGCCTGGGCATTGTCCTGGACGAGCCGTCGGTCGTCGCGATCCGCCAGGAGGGCGGCCCGAACGGCAAGAAGACGATCCAGGCGGTCGGCAAGGAAGCCAAGCAGATGCTGGGCAAGGTGCCGGGCAACATAGAGGCCATCCGCCCGATGAAGGACGGCGTGATCGCCGACTTCACCGTCACCGAGCAGATGCTGAAGCAGTTCATCCGCATGGTGCACGATTCGAAATTCTTCCGCCCGTCGCCGCGCATCATCATCTGCGTGCCCTGCGGTTCGACCCAGGTCGAGCGTCGCGCGATCCGCGAATCGGCGCTGGGCGCCGGCGCCTCGCAGGTCTACCTGATCGAAGAGCCGATGGCGGCCGCGATCGGCGCCGGCCTGCCGGTCTCGGACGCCACCGGCTCGATGGTGGTCGACATCGGCGGCGGCACCACCGAAGTCGGCATCATCTCGCTGGGCGGCATGGTCTACAAGGGTTCGGTGCGCGTGGGCGGCGACAAGTTCGACGAAGCCATCGTCAACTACATCCGCCGCAACTACGGCATGCTGATCGGCGAGCAGACCGCCGAAGCGATCAAGAAGGCAATAGGGTCCGCTTTCCCGGGCTCGGAAGTCAAGGAAATGGAAGTCAAGGGCCGCAACCTGTCCGAAGGCATCCCGCGCTCGTTCACGATCTCCTCGAACGAGATCCTGGAAGCCCTGACCGACCCGCTCAACAACATCGTCTCGGCCGTCAAGAACGGGCTGGAACAGGCTCCGCCGGAACTGGGCGCCGACATCGCCGAGAAGGGCATGATGCTGACCGGCGGCGGCGCGCTGCTGCGCGACCTCGACCGCCTGCTGATGGAAGAGACCGGCCTGCCGGTGCTGGTGGCGGAAGACCCGCTGACCTGCGTGGTGCGCGGCTCGGGCATGGCGCTCGAGCGCATGGACAAGCTGGGCTCGATCTTCTCCTACGAATAAGAATACGGGACAGGGGCGACGCTAGAAGCGTTTCGGCGGGCAGGGCGCACGGAAGCATCGTGCGCCTCTGCCCGCCTTGACGTTGGCATGCCGCCCGGTCTAGACAGGACGCCAACCAGGACATGGAATACAGTCCTCCGCCGCTTTTCAAACAGGGTGCCCCGGCGCGGGTCAAGGCGATCGTCTTCGCCCTGATCTCGGTCGTGCTGCTGGTCGTCGATGCCCGCTACCAGACCCTGAGCTCGGTGCGGCAGGTGGCCGCCACCGTCCTCTATCCCCTGCAGATGGCCGCCCTGATGCCGCGCGAGGCGCTCGGCAACATGGCCGGCTACTTCTCCTCGATTTCCTCGCTCCAGAAGGAAGTGAACGAGCTCAAGACCCAGCAGCTGGCGCAGTCGCGCCTGCTGCAGCAGGCCCAGCTCCAGATGGCCGAGAACGCGCAGCTGCGCCGCCTGATGGATGCGAAGCAGCACCTGCCGGTCCAGGCCCAGATGACCGAGATCCTGTACGACGCGCGCGACCCGTCGACGCGCCGCATCGTGATCGACCGCGGCTCGCGCCACGACGTCGTGCCCGGCCTGCCGGTGATCGACCACGCGGGCGTGGTCGGCCAGGTCACGCGCGTGTTCCCGTTCACTTCCGAGGTCACGCTCCTGACCGACCGCGACCAGGCGATTCCCGTGCAGGTGCTGCGCAGCGGCCTGCGCAGCATCGCCTATGGCCGCGGACAGTCCGGCCTGCTCGACCTGCGCTTCGTGGTGGCCAATGCCGACATCCAGGTGGGCGACGTGCTGGTGACCTCGGGCCTGGACGGCATGTATCCGGCCGGCCTGGCGGTGGCCAAGGTGGTGCAGGTCGAAAGCGTGGCCGGCGGCACCTTCGGGCGCGTGGTCGGCCAGCCGCTGGGCGGCATCGACCGCAACCGCCAGCTGCTGGTCATCATGTCGCAGTCGAACCTGCCGCCCAAGCCCGCGCCCGACGCGAAGCCGGCCGCCACCACCGCGCGCCGCAAGCTGCCGGACATGGCGCCGATCCCGGTGCCGCCGCTGACGCCCGCGCCGCTGCCGCCGCAGGGCGTGCCCGCGCAGCCCGCCCGGCCGCCCGCCGGCGTTCCTGCCCAACAGGCCGGCGCCGCGCCTGCGGCCACCGCGCCGGCGCAGGCAGGTACTCCGGCGGTCCAATCCACCGCCGTCAACCCGGCCACCGCCGTCCGCCCGGCCAACAGGGAGGGCCAATAATGCCCGGTAACCGTCCGCATTACATCCTGCTGCCCGTCAGCCCGCTGTTCATCACCTTCAGCCTGGTGTGCGCCTTCATGCTCAACCTGCTGCCGATGGGCCGCTGGGTCGGCGCGCCCGACTTCGTCGCGCTGGTACTGGTGTTCTGGGGCATCCACCAGCCGCGCAAGGTGGGCATCGGGGTCGCCTTCGTCATGGGCCTCCTGATGGACGTGCACGACGCCAGCCTGCTGGGCGAGAATGCGCTTGCGTATACCCTGCTGTCCTACCTCGCCATCATGATCCACCGCCGCGTGCTGTGGTTCCGCCTGACGACCCAGGCCATGCACGTGCTGCCGCTGCTGCTGCTGGCGCAGGCGGTGCAGTTCTTCGTCCACTTCACCGCCTCGGGCCGTTTTCCCGGCGTGCTGTACTTCGCCGAGAGCATCGTCGCCGTCGCCCTGTGGCCGGTGATTACCTGGCTGCTGCTGGCGCCGCAGCGCCGCGCGGTCGACCGCGACCATACCCGCCCGATCTGACCGACCGAACCGAGTTTTCTGCGCTGTGACCGAATTCAAGGACAACGACCGCGAGATCCACCTGTTCCGCATGCGCCTTACGGCGCTGGTGGTGCTCGTCTTCATCTGCTTCGGCCTGCTGGTGGCGCGCTTCGTCTGGCTGCAGGTGCTGCGCCACGACCAGTTCGCCGCGCAGGCCGAGGGCAACCGCATCGCGCTGGTGCCCATCGTGCCCAACCGCGGCCTGATCGTCGACCGCAACGGCGTGGTCCTGGCGCGCAACTACTCGGCCTATACGCTCGAGATCACGCCGTCCAAGCTGCAGGCCAACCTGGAATCGACCATCGACGAGCTGTCCAAGCTGGTCGAGATCGACGCGCGCGACCGGCGCCGCTTCAAGCGCCTGCTGGAAGAGTCGCGCAGCTTCGCCAGCGTGCCCTTGCGCACCCGCCTGACCGACGACGAAGTGGCGCGCTTCACCGCGCAGCGCTTCCGCTTCCCGGGCGTGGAAGTGCAGGCGCGCCTGTTCCGCCAGTATCCGCTGGGCGAGACCGCCTCGCACGTGATCGGCTATATCGGCCGCATCAACCAGAAGGAGCAGGCCCAGCTCGAGGAAGACGGCCTGGATGCCAACTACAACGGCACCGAGCATATCGGCAAGGAAGGCGTGGAGAAGAAGTACGAGAACCACCTGCACGGCATCACCGGCTACGAGCAGGTCGAGCGCACCGCCGGCGGGCGCGCCGTCCGTACGCTGTCGCGCACGCCGCCGACGCCGGGCAGCAACCTGATCCTGTCGATCGACATCGAGCTGCAGAAGGTGGTCGAGGAAGCCTTCGGCGAGCAGCGCGGCGCGCTGGTGGCGATCGAGCCCGCCACCGGCGACGTGCTGGCCTATGTGTCGCGCCCGGGCTACGACCCGAACCTGTTCGTGGACGGCATCGATACCCAGAGCTGGAACGAGCTGAACACCTCGCTCGACCGCCCGCTGATGAACCGCCCGCTGTCGGGCGCCTACCCGCCGGGATCGACCTTCAAGCCCTTCATGTCGCTGGCCGCGCTCGAAATGGGCTTCCGCAAGCCGTCCGACGCGATCCGCGACGCCGGCTTCTACGTGCTGGGCGGGCACCGCTTCCGCGACGACAAGCCGGGCGGCCACGGCGTGGTCGACATGTACAAGTCGGTGGTGGAGTCCTGCGACACCTATTACTACCAGCTCGGCAACGAGATGGGCATCGATAACATCTCGAACTTCATGAAGCAGTTCGGCTTCGGCGAACTGACCGGCATCGACCTCGAGCATGAGAAGGCGGGCGTGCGGCCGTCCAAGGAGTGGAAGGCGAACCGCTTCAAGAGCCGCGCCGCCGGCAGGTGGCAGGGCGGCGACACCATCTCGATCTCGATCGGGCAGGGCTACAACAACTACACCATGATCCAGCTGGCCCACGCGGTCTCGACCCTGGCCAACAACGGCATCGTGATGAAGCCGCACCTGGTCAAGCTGATCGAGGACGGCGCCACCAAGCAGCGCACCCAGACCGTGCCGAAGGAAACCCGGCGCATCCCGCTCAAGCAGGAAAACATCGACTTCATCAAGCAAACCATGGTGGGCGTGACCCAGGATTCCAACGGCACCGGCCGCCGCGTGTTCGCTAACGCCGGCTACGTCTCGGCCGGCAAGACCGGCACCGCGCAGGTGATCGGCCTCAAGGGCGGCAAGTACAACGCCCACGCGATCGACGAGCGCCACCGCGACAACGCGCTGTACGTCGCCTTTGCCCCGGCCGACAAGCCGACGATCGCGCTGGCGCTGATCGTCGAGAACGCGGGCTTCGGCGCCGCGGCCGCGGCCCCGATCGCGCGCAAGGCGCTCGACTACTACCTGCTGGGCAAGCGTCCGGCGCCGCCGGCCTCGACGACGGCGCCGGCACCGAAAGCCGCGCCGGCGCCGAAGGCCGCGCCGCCCGCACCGGCCGCCGCGCCGGGCCCGGTCATCCAGGCCGCCGCCGCGGGCGCGCCCGGCGTCCCCGCCACACGAAAGGAATAAGCCATGGCGCACATTCCAGAACGCCGCTCGCTGCGGCGCCGCCTGCGTCCCTATTTCGCGGTCTTCGACTGGCCGCTCGGCCTGGTGCTGTTCGTGCTGATGATGACCAGCCTGATCACCATGGCCTCGGCCGGCGCCGAGTTCCCGGACCGCGTCGAGCACCAGATCCGCAACTTCCTGCTGTCCTTCGCCGTCATGTGGATCGCCGCCAACATTCCGCCGCAAACCCTGATGCGGCTCGCCGTGCCGATCTACACCTTCGGGGTCGCGCTCTTGATCGCGGTGGCGATGTTCGGCATCATCAAGAAGGGCGCGCGGCGCTGGCTGCACGTCGGCATCGATATCCAGCCCTCCGAGATCCTGAAGATCGCGACGCCGCTGATGCTGGCCTGGTACTTCCAGCAGCGCGCCAACGCCGGCACCTGGAAGAACTACCTCATCGCGGCGGTGATCCTCCTGATCCCGTTCACCCTGATCGCCAAGCAGCCCGACCTGGGCACCGGCCTGATGGTGTTCGCTTCGGGCTTCTACGTGATCTTCCTGGCCGGCCTGCCGTGGAAGGCCATCATCGCGCTGGGCGTGTCGGCCGCGGCGGCGATGCCGATCGCCTGGTCGATGCTGCACGACTACCAGCGCGAACGGGTGATGACCCTGATCGATCCGACCTCCGACCCGCTGGGCAAGGGCTTCCACATCATCCAGTCCGAGATCGCGATCGGTTCCGGCGGCCTGTTCGGCAAGGGCTACGGGCAGGGCACCCAGGGCGCGCTGGAATTCGTTCCCGAGCAGACCACCGACTTCGTGTTCGCCGTGTATTCGGAGGAATTCGGCCTGGTCGGCAACCTGTTCCTGCTGTTCGTCTACCTGCTGCTGATCGGGCGCGGACTGATGATCGCCGCCAATGCGCCGAACACGTTCACGCGCCTGCTGGCCGGGGCGATCACGATGATGTTCTTCACTTATGCTTTCGTCAACATGGGCATGGTGATTGGTATCCTGCCCGTCGTCGGAGTTCCCTTACCTTTCATGAGCTACGGCGGAACAGCCTTTATTACGCTCGGCCTCGGCGCTGGTATATTGATGAGTATTCAAAGACATCGTAAACTAGTGCAGACGTAATTTAACAAGGACCGCGCATGGCCGTTCCAAGAAAACAACTTGCCACGGTCATCGCACTGGCCATCTTCGCCACCGGCTGCAGCACCACCGACACCGGCGAGCGCAAAAGCTTGATTCCTTTGCCGTGGAAGCACCCCAAGGCGAAGGTCGGCGAACTGCCCAAGCTGCCGCCCGCCAATTCCGGCCGCGGCGGCTACTACAAGGACGACGGCCCCGGCCTGAATCCGCCGGCGGGCCTGATGGACCTGCCCGATGCGGTGGTCCAGGCCGAACCCTATTCGCGCTGGGCCAACCGTCCCTACTCGGTGTTCGGCCAGACCTATACCCCGATCCTGCACCAGGATCCCTTCGTGCAGCGTGGCGTCGCCAGCTGGTACGGCGTGAAGTTCCACGGCCAGAAGACCTCGTCCGGCGAACTCTACGACATGTACAAGATGACGGCCGCGCATCCGACGCTGCCGATTCCTTCCTTCGCCCGCATCACCAGCGTCGAAACCGGCAAGTCGGTGGTGGTGCGCATCAACGACCGCGGTCCCTTCCACGCCAGCCGCATCGTCGACGTGTCCTACACGGCGGCGCTCAAGCTCGGCCTGCTGGGCAAGGGCAGCCACGAAGTCCACGTCGAGCGCCTGTTCCCGGACGATCCGATCCGCATGGCCTCCGAGCGCCGCGTCGCCACTTCCGAAGCGCAATCGGCGCCGCCGGAAATCACGGCGCTGATGCTGGAAGACCGCGTGCGCACCGACAGCGCGGCCGTGGCCGAGGTGGTGCCCAAGCTGGTCCCGCGCGGCAGCTTCTATGTCCAGCTCGGCGCCTACGGCCGCTCCGGCACCGCCGAAGCCATGAGCGAAAAGCTGATCGATGCCGGCATCGAAGTCGGCAAGCTCGAAGTGGTGAAGGTGGGTTCGGTGAACCGCCTGTACGGCGGGCCGTTCGGCAGCCGCGAGGATGCGGCGGCGGCGGCGCGCGCGGTGCCGTCCTCGTTCGGACTCAAGCCGATCGTTGTCAAGCGCTGAGCGGCGCCGCCGGCTAGGCTTCCACCAGCCGGCGCAGCCGCGCGAGCGAGCCGTCCCAATGGGCCGACACGGCGTCGAGGTAGGCGCGCGCCTCCTGCAGCCGGCGCGGCTCGAGCGCATACAGCACTTCGCGGCCCTGACGCCGGTGCGTGACCAGTCCCGCCGATTCCAGCACCTGCAAGTGCTTGACGATCGCCTGGCGGCTGATGGCTTCGCCGTCGGCCAGCACCGTCGCGGACACGGCCCCGGCCGCCAGCAGGCGGTTGATCAGCTGCAGGCGGACGCCGTCGCCCAGCGCGGCAAACAGCTGCGCCAGAGCGCCTTCATCACTGCTCGACATGGCGCCGGATATTGTCCGCCTGGGCCGCCCAGCCGCCCTGGTTCATGCGGAACGCGCGCAGGCGGCGGTGTTCCGGCACCCGCTCGAAGCCGGATTCGACGATCGTCAGCCTGGTGCCGTCCGCGCTGGGGGCGAGGGTGAATTCGACCAGGGTGGTCGGTTCGGCGGCGGGGTCGCAATCCGCATCGATCCCGTAGGGAATCCAGCGGAAGCTGAAGGCATGCGGGGCGTCCATGCGCTCCACCGTGCAGAAAACGGTGTTCGGCTCGAGGGTGCGGATCCCGGACGGATGCACGCCCAGCGACTTCTGGTGCCGGATGATCGCGTCCTCGTCGAATGCCATCTCGAACGAGCCGGTGATGGTGCGGCCGGGTTCGAAGGGCTGGTCCAGGGCCACGCCGAACCACTGGCTGAATTCCTTGTAGTCGGTAATTGCCTGCCACACGCGTTCGATGCCGGCATGCAGGTCGATGGTCTTTTCGATGCGGTCGAGCGAATCCATGACATTCTCCGTTAAGTGCAACCCGATGGTTGCATTATAGGGAGGTAGGCCATTTGTGCAACCGATTTGTTGCAGGTGTGGTCCAATCAGCGGCAGGGACGCAGCTGCACCCCGGCGAAATCGTCGGCAATGCCCGCCACGCGGGCGCGCTCGTCCGGCGTCAGGTCGCGGAACTGCCAGGCCGCGCGCGTGCCCTGCGGCCCGCGCGGCAGCACCCGCACCCCGCGCACGCCCTGTTTGCCGAGCGCCGCCACCAGGCCCTGCGCGGCCGTCTCGGTCTTGAACACGCCCAGCGACACCGCCCACCTGAGCGGCGAGTCGCCCTGCATCACGAAGAAGTTCTGCACGCCTTTTTCCTTCAGCTCGGCCACGCGGCGCTCGGCGCCTTCCTTGCCGCCGTTCGGCGGCAGGTAGACCAGGTGGCTGGTGATTTCCTGGAAGGGCACGCCCGTGCGCACGGCCCGTGCGCCCAGGTCGAGGCGGGCGATGCGGGTTTCGAAGCGGCGCGCATCGGCGGCCGCGAAGGCGCCGGCCTGGGTGCAGGCGACCGTCTCCACCTGCGGCGCGGGCGCTGGGACGGGTTCGGCGGGCGGCGCTTCCGGCGCGGCCGGCGCCGCCGCGGTCTCGGCGGCCGCGCGTGCCTCAAGCGCGCTGAGCATCACCATGCGCTCGGTAGCCAGCTGGTTCTTCAGGCGCTGCGGCTCGCGTTCGCCACCCTCGAGCGTGCCGAGATAGCCCTGGCCGTAGGCCAGCAGCAGGGCGTTCAGCGCCAGCAGTGCCCAGAATACGAATTTCAACAAGTGCGCTCCTCCATCCCTAGGTGGCCGCCGCGTGCAGGCCGACCAGCACGATGTTATCGACCAACAGGCAGGAGAACTTGAGGACCGGCGCGATATAAGGCGCCGCGCCGCCGGAAACGATGCATGCCGTGGCAGCGTGCGCCGCGCAGGCGCGCTCGATGGCGCCGGCCTGGGCCGACAGCACGCCGGAGACGATCGCGTCGTCGGTGTTGTCGCCGAAAACCGGCGGCGGGGCTGCCCCGGGCATCACCTGGGGCAGCTGGGCCGTATTGCGGGCCAGCGAGCCGGCCATCAGGGCCAGGCCCGGCAGGATCATGCCGCCGATGAAGCGGCCGTCCTTCGTCACGGCATCGACCGTGGTCGCGGTGCCGCAGGTCGCCACGATCAGGTCCTGTCCGGGCGCCAGCGCACGCGCGCCGATCGCGGCGGCGAAGCGGTCGCAGCCGAGCTGGCCCGGGTTGCGGTAGCCGTTCTGCAGGCCGGCGCGCTCCGCGCTGGAGGCGAACCACTCGACCGCGATTCCGGTCGGCAGCGCCTGCGCGATGCGTTCGCGCACGGCGGCGCCGGCCACGTTCGAGACGATGGCGCGCGCCACGCCGGCCCGGCGCCACGCATCGGCGGCGCCATCGAGTCCGGCATGCGAGACCGTGTCGATCAGCGTCCAGGCGCCCAGCGCCGCGTCGGGCGCCGCGATCGCCCACTTGATGCGGGTATTGCCCGCGTCGATCAGCAGCAGGTTCATGCCCGTCTCACTCGCTGAGCCGCAGCGACACGTCGCCCGCCAGCACGCTCGTGCGTCCCTCGGCGGTGTCCAGCAGCAGCCGGCCGGCGTCGTCGACGCCCGCTGCCAGGCCTTCCTGCAGCACCTTGCCGTTGTCGAGGATGACGACGGCGCGGCCCTGCCAGGCATGGCGCAGGTTCCAGCGCGCGCTGAAGGCGGCGAAGCCCTGGCTGGCGAACAGGCCCAGCGCGTCGGCCAGGGCGTCGAGCAGGGCGGCCATCAGCTGGTCGCGGTCCATGCGCGCCAGCCAGGGCGCGCCGGCGGCGCTGCGCCCGAGTTGAGCTTCCACTTCGTCCGGCATCACGAGGTTCAGGCCGATGCCGATCACGGCCCAGGTGCCGCCACCGCTGTCACTTGACGCCGACTGGGTCTCGATCAGGATCCCGGCCAGCTTGTCGCCGTCCTTGAGCACGTCGTTCGGCCACTTGAGCTGGATCTGTACGCCGAGCTGCCCGAGCGCATCGCCCAGCGCCACACCGATCGCCAGCGGCAGGCCGGTGAGTCCCTGCAGGCCGCCCTCGAACTTCCAGGCCAGCGAAAAGGTCAGCGAATTCTCGCTGGAAGAGAGCCAGCTGCGGCCGGCGCGTCCGCGGCCGGCGCTCTGGTGCTCGGCGACCAGCAGCACCGGCTCGCTGAGCTGCGCGGCGCGCGCCAGCAGGTCGGCGTTGGTCGAGCCGGTCTCCGGCACGACTTCGACCCGTACGCCGGAACGGGACAAGGAGAAGATATTCGCGGCGTTCATGCTTCCCCCTGGCGCTGTTTTGTCGGAGCGCGCGAGAAGGCGAGATCGAACAAGGGATTCGGCAGCAGGCGCAGCAGCTTGGCCGCGACGCCCATCTGCCAGGGCAGCACGCGGTAGCTGGAGCCGCGCGCGATGACCTTGGCTGCCTGGGTGGCGAAGCGTTCGGCGGGCATCAGGAAGGGCATGGGAAAACGGTTCTTGCGGGTCATGGGGGTGTCGATATAACCGGGGGCGATGGTGACCACCTTGATGCCGGAGGCACGCAGTTCCAGGCGCAGCGATTCGCAGTAGCTGTGCACCGCGGCCTTGGAGGCGCAGTAGGCGCCGGCGCCGCGCATGCCGCGGATGCCCGCCACGCTGCCGATCCCGACCAGGCGGCGCGGGCCCTGACTGGCTTTCATGGAGGCGATGAAGGGCGCGAAGGTGGCGACGGTGGCGTTGACGTTGGTGGCGAACACGGCGTCGAACACGGCCAGGTCGGCGGGGCGCTCGGTGAGGGTGCCGTGCGAGATGCCGGCGCTGGCGATGACGATGTCGGCGCCGCCCTTGGCCGCGATGAAGTCGGCGGCGGCGGCGGCCACGGCGTCATGGTCGGTCACGTCGGCCGCGTAGACGCGGTGGCGTTCAGGGTGGGGGAGGCTGGCAACGAGTTCTTCCAGCAGCGGGCCGCGCCGCGCCAGCAGGCCGAGGGATGCGCCGCGCGCCGCGTATTCGCGCGCCAGCGCCGCACCGATGCCGCTCGAGGCGCCGGTGATGAATACCCGGTCTGCCGGCAAGCTCACTTTTTGTCTGCTTTGGCGCGCGCGACCAGCGTGTCCATCACCTGCAGGGTGCCCTGCAGCGCGTCGTTGCCGCTGACGTTGCCGGATTCGCCGACCATGCCGGGCGAGGTCAGGAAGCGGCCGTCGATCGCGATCATCGGCCAGTGGGTGATGCGGTAGGCCTCCATCATCGCCTGCGCGCGGCGCACTTTGGCCTGGACGCCGAAGGAGCGGTAGGTGTCGATGAACTTGGCGCGGTCGATGCCGGCGCGGCTGGCCCAGTCGAACACCTGCTCGTCCTGGGTGAAGCCGACGCGCTCGACGTGGTAGGCATTGAAGACCTTGCCGTGGAATTGCTCGAGCAGGCCGAGCGATTCGAGCGTGAAGAACAGGCGCTGCTGCGCCGCCACCTGCGCGCCGCGCGGCACGTGCACGCGCCGGAACACGATGTTGTCGCCCTGTTTCTTGACCCAGTCGGCCAGGTAGGGCTCGAAGGAATAGCAGTGCGGGCAGTAATAGGCGAAGAACTCGATCACCTCGATTCTGCGCCCGCTGTCGGTCGGCTGGGCTTCCGGCAGGACCTGGTACTCGGCGCCTTCCTTCGGCGAGGCCGGAGAGGCGGCGGCGAAGCCGGGCGCGGCGAGCAGGGCGGCGCAGCAGATCAGGCGGCGAAGCGGGTTCATGCGGATCCTTCGGTGGATGGAAAGGGATTAACGCTGGCTGCGGACGACGGCGACGTCGATGCCGCTGTCGAGCAGCTTGGCGCGCGCCTTGTTCGCGGTTTCCTGGCCGCTGTAGGGGCCGACACGCACGCGGTGCAGCACGCCGCTGTCGGTGCTGCGGTCGGTGATCGCCGCTTCGAAGCCGAGCAGCGCCAGCTTGGCGCGGGTGTTCTCGGCGTCGGACATCTCGCGGAAGGCGCCGGCCTGCAGGTAGTAGATGTAGCCGTCGCCGCCGGCGGCGGGCGCCGCCGCGGTGGCTGCCGGGGCCGGGGTGGCCGGAGCCGCGCTTGGCGTCGCCGGAGCCGCCGGTGCGGCAGGCGCGCCGCCCTGCATGCCGGCGATGGCCTGGCCCAGCGGATCGGCGTCGGCTGCGGCCGGCGCGGGCGCCGGTGCGGGTTCCGGCGCCGGGCGGCTGGCGCGTTCGGCGATCTGGCGGTTGGCTTCGCGCGCGGCGTCGCGGTTGCCGTACAGCGGCTTGTTCGGATCGCTCGCCTGGCTCGGCTCGAGGTCGGCCGGGCGGCCCATCTTGTTGGAACGGTCGGTGAAGGGCGACTGGCCCTTGGTGATCACGAGCGCGACCGCCACCGCGATCCCCAGGCCGATGATCAGGCCGATGATGATGCCGGTCAGGGTGCTGCCGCGCTGGCGCAGCGGGGAGAAGGTACGGATGGCGGTCATGTTGCGATTACTCTTGTGGTTCAGTAGGGGCACGTTCCATCTTGGCCGGCGCCGATACGCCGATCAGGGCCAGGCCGTTGCGCAGCACCTGGCGGGTGGCCAGGGCCAGGGCCAGGCGCGCCAGCTTCAGGGGCTCGTTGTCGTCCAGCAGCCACTTGTGGGCGAAGTAGTAGCTGTGCAGCTCGCCGGCCAGTTCGCGCAGGTAGAAGGCGACGTGGTGCGGGCTCAGTTCGAGCTTGGCGCGCTCCAGCATTTCCGGGTAGGCCGACAGCTTGGCCAGCAGGCTGGCTTCGTGCGGCTCGGTCAGCAGCGACAGGTCGGCGCCAGTCAGTTGCGCCTCAATGCCGCCCCAGTTGGCGAGCGCCGAGCAGATGCGGGCGTGGGCGTACTGCACGTAGTACACCGGGTTCTCGTCCGAGGTCTTGAGGGCGACGTCGACGTCGAACACGAATTCGGTGTCGGCCTTGCGCGAGATGAGGAAAAAGCGCACCGCGTCGCGGCCGCGCGTCACGTCGCCGTTGCCCGACCACTCGATCAGGTCGCGCACCGTGACGTAGGAGCCGGCGCGCTTGGAGATCTTGACCTCTTCGCCGTTCTTCATCACGGTGACCATCTTGTGCAGCACGTAGTCGGGATAGCCTTGCGGGATGCCGATGTTCACCGCCTGCAGGCCGGCGCGCACGCGCGCGATGGTGCCGTGGTGGTCGCTGCCCTGCACGTTGATGGCCTGGTCGAAGCCGCGGCGGAATTTCTGGATGTGGTAGGCCACGTCCGGCACGAAGTAGGTGTAGCTGCCGTCGGACTTGCGCATCACGCGGTCCTTGTCATCGCCGTAGTCGGTGGTCTTGAGCCACAGCGCGCCTTCCTGCTCGTACGTTTTTCCTGCATCCACGAGCGCCTGCACGGCCGCTTCCACCTTGCCGTCCGCGTACAGCGAGGACTCGAGGTAGTAGTTGTCGAACTTGACGCCGAAGGCCTGCAGGTCCTGGTCCTGCTCGTTGCGCAGGTAGGTCACGGCAAAGCGGCGGATCGATTCGATGTCGTCGACATTGCCCGATGCGGTGGCCGGCTCGCCGTCGCTGGCCGAGACGGTCTTTTTCGCCAGGAAGTCGCTAGCGATGTCGGCGATGTAGTCGCCGTTGTAGGCCGACTCGGGCCACTCGGCGTCGCCCGGCTTGAAGCCTTTGGCGCGCGCCTGCACCGAGGTGGCCAGGGTGGCGATCTGCACGCCCGCGTCGTTGTAGTAGAACTCGCGGGTGACGTCGTGGCCCTGCGCTTCGAACAGCGAGGACAGGGCGTCGCCCAGCGCGGCCTGGCGGCCGTGGCCCACGTGCAGCGGGCCGGTCGGGTTGGCCGAGACGAATTCGATGATGGCGTGGTGGCCCTTGCCGGAGACGCCGCGTCCGAAGGCCGCGCCCTGTTCGAGCACGGTGCGCACGACCGACTGCTTGGCGCCTGCGGCGACGCGCAGGTTGATGAAGCCGGGGCCGGCCACGTCGGCCGAGTCGACCAGGCCGGCAGCGCCGGGCTCGGCGAGCAGGGCGGCAACCAGGCGGGTGGCCAGTTCGCGCGGGTTGGTCTTGAGCGGCTTGGCCAGCTGCATGGCGATGTTGCAGGCGATGTCGCCGTGGCTCGGATCGCGTGGACGTTCCAATACGACGTTGGGGGTGAGGTCGGTGCCGGCGACGATCGGCGCGAGGGCGGCCTGGAACAGGGCAACGATCTGTTGTTTTTGTTGGGCGAGCATGGGGATGTCGATCTGATAAAAATGGCGGGCCTGCGGACAGGCAAACAGCAATCATTATACTGGTTTGGCGCATCGCGCAATATGTTCACCGCGGCAAGTTGTCAGCTTCGTTAAGCGGCACCAAAGCCTAAGCCGTTACAATGAGGGCCATTTTCACTGCACCGACCCCGCCATGACCGACAAGCGCCCGACGCTCACCCTGAAACCGAAAGCCAAGCCGGCACGTTCCGCGTCGTCGCAGGGCAGGGAGCGGCCCCAGGGCGCCGGCCAGGCAGGGGCCGCCAAGCCGTCCTACCGTCCGTCGGCCGAGCGTGAAGCCATGCGCGAACCCGCGCGCGCGCCGCAGCGCGAGCATGCGCACCAGCCGGCAGCCGCGCAGCCGCGCCTGCGCCAGAGCCATGAAGCGAAGGTGGCGCCGCAGCGCGACTACCGCCCCGACCTGAAGGCCGATTCGCTGGCCCTTGGCCTGCTGGGCGCGGCCAATGCGATCGCGCGCGTGCGCGCCGGCTCCGCGCTGCCGCAGGCGCTTGCCGGCGTATTTACCGCCTACGACGTGACGCCGCAGGCACGCGGGGCGATCCAGGACATCGCCTACCGCAGCATGCGCCAGCTGGGCCGCAGCGACACCCTGCTGGGCCTGATGACGACCAAGGCGCCCGAGCCGCCGATGCTGGGCGGCCTGCTGTCGGCCGCGTTGACCCTGCTCGATCCGCCGCCGGGAACGCAGGCGCCTTACGAAGCCTTCACCGTGGTGGACCAGGCCGTCAACGCCGCCGCCAGCCACCCCGACTTCGCCCATGCCAAGGCCATGGTCAATGCCGTGCTGCGCCGCTTCCTGCGCGAGCGCGAGGCCTTGCTGGAGCAAGCCCTGAAGCAGCCGCTCGCGCGCTGGAACTACCCGCAATGGTGGATCGACAGCACCCGCGCTGCCTACCCGTCCGAGTGGGAAAGCATCCTCGCGGCCGGCAACACCCACCCGCCGCTGACCCTGCGCGTGAACCGCCGCCGCACGGGTGTCGAGGCTTACCTGGAGACGCTGGCGCAGGCCGGCTGCGCGGCCGAGCAGGTAGGGCCCACGGCCGTGCGCCTGGCGCAGGCCGTCAACGTCAGCCAGATCCCGGGCTTCCACGAGGGCGTGGTGTCGGTCCAGGACGCCGGCGCCCAGCTGGCCGCGCCGCTGCTCGACCTGCGGGACGGCATGCGCGTGCTGGACGCCTGCGCGGCGCCGGGCGGCAAGAGCGGCCATATCCTCGAGGCCGCCGACGTCGACCTGACCTCGGTCGACGCCGATCCGCAGCGCCTGGCGCGCGTAGGCGACAACCTGGGCCGCCTGGGCCTAACGGCGCGGCTGGTCGCGGCCCAGGCCCAGGACACGGAGTGGTGGGACGGCCGCCAGTTCGACCGCATCCTGGCCGACGTGCCCTGCACGGCGTCCGGCATCGTGCGCCGCCACCCGGACATCCGCTGGCTGCGCCGCAAGTCCGACACGCTCCAACTTGCAACACTTTCTAGCAAAATACTCGACAATCTTTGGCAGATGCTGCTGCCCAATGGTAAATTGTTGTTTGTGACATGTTCGCTCTGGCCCCAGGAATCGGAGGCGCAGGCTGCCGCGTTTGCGGCCCGCCACGACGCCATCCGCCTCGACGCGCCGGGCCAGCTGCTGCCAGCCAGCGGTGCCGGGCAGGATCATGACGGCTTGTTCTATGCGCTGTTCCAAAAGAAGTCGTGACAGCGCGATGATCCATTAGACAACCTCGGCTTTCAATTTTTTGGCTCCGGCGCACCTGTGACCTTACGTTTTCTTTGCCTCCTCGCTTGCCAGCTGCTGCTGGTCTTCGCGTGTTCGCAGGCACGGGCGGCCGAGGTCATCGACATCACCAAGGTCGAGATCCAGGCCAGCGAGGACGGCTACCGCCTGAACACCGCGTTCGCCTTCGACCTGAACCACGAGCTGCAGGACGCGGTCCAGCACGGCATCAAGCTGCACTTCACCACCGAGATCGAGATGACGCGCCCGCGCTGGTGGTGGCGCGACGAGAAGGCGGTGTTCTCCAAGCGCACCATCGGCATCTCCTACGACATGCTGACGCGCCAGTACATCGTCACCACCGGCGGCAGCGTGCCGCAGCCCTTCAATACCCTCGACGATGCGCTGTCGCTGATCCGGCGGCCGGCGCGCTGGCTGATCGCGCCGAAAGACGCCCTCAAGAAGGGCGAGGTCTACAACGTCTCGGTGCGCATGTTCATGGACCGCGACTTCCTGTCCAAGCCGCTGCAGGTCAACGCCATCAATGATTCGAGCTGGCGCCTGAGCTCCAACAGGAAGACCTTCACCTACCGTGCAGAATGATCCAGGTACGCGGTAAATCGTTCAACCGGGCGCTGCGCTACGCGCTGGTGGTGGGCGGCGCGATCGCGTCAATCCTGTTGTTCCTGCTGGCCTCGGCCTCCGACAACTCCGGCTTCTTCGACCGTTATTACGTCTGGCTGCTGGGCGTAAACGCCGGCATGGCCGTGCTGCTCCTGATCCTCGTGGTCGTCGCGCTGGCGCGCCTGTATTCGCGCTACAAGGCCGGCAAGTTCGGCTCGCGCCTGGTGGCGCGGCTGGTGCTGCTGTTCGCCGGCATCGGCATCCTGCCGGGGCTGGTGATCTTCATGGTGTCGGTGCAGTTCGTCTCGCACTCGATCGACAGCTGGTTCGACGTCAAGATCGAGGCCGCGATCGAATCCGGCCTGAACCTCGGCCGCGCCGCCCTCGACGAAGCCGTGGCCGAACTGGGCGCTACCGGCCAGACCGCCGCCGCCACGCTGGCGGGCCAGGACGCGGTAATGGTGCAGGGCGTCCTGAGCGGCCTGGTGAACGACATCAGCGGGCTGCAAAGCGCCATGCTGCTCACCTCCGACGGCACGGTGCTGGCATCGAGCGCGCAGGACCGCAACCTGAACCTCGACCTGGACCGCCCGACCCCCGACATGCTCAAGTCGGCCGCGCTGCCGGGGGGCTATGCGCGCCCGGAAGGCACCATGGACCGCGACGCCTCCGTGCAGCCGGATGGGCCGGACCAGAACGGGCTCGATGCCGCCACCGGCCTGCGCCTGCGCGTGGTGCTGGCGGTGCCCGAGGCGGCCGGCATGGAGCCGCGCTACCTGCAGCTGCTGCAGTCGGTGCCGGTCAACCTGGCCTCGAATGCGGTGGTGCTGCGCAGCGCCTCCGAGGAATACCGCTCGCGCGACCAGGCCCGGCGCGGCCTGCGCAAGATGTACATCGAGACCCTGACCTTGACCCTGCTGCTGGCGATCTTCGGCGCGATCGGCAGCGCCTTCCTCATCGCCGGCAACCTGGCGCAGCCGCTGCTGGTGCTGGCCGAGGGCACGCAGGCAGTGGCCGAGGGCGACCTGTCGCCGCGCCCGACGGTCGAGACCAACGACGAACTGGGCACCCTGACGCGCTCCTTCAATGCCATGACCGGCCAGCTGTTCGAGGCGCGCAGCGCGGTCGAGCGCAACCGCATGGCGCTGCAGAACGCCAAGGCCCACCTGGAGTCGGTGCTGGCCAATATGTCGGCGGGCGTGATCGTGCTCGATGCCGAAGGGCGGGTGGTGAACTCGAACGACGCCGCCTACCGCATCCTGCAGGTCGAGCCGGGGGCGCTGGCCGGCCCGCTGGCCAGCATCCCGGGCCTGGAGACCTTCTACAACTGCATTACGCGCGCGATCTCGGCGCAGAGCGCGCAGAGCGCGGCCAGCACCGACCGGCGCCGGCGCGCCCACTGGCAGCAGCAGATCGAGATCCCGCGCCGCGGCAGCAGCGACGAGCAGGAGCACGACATCACGCTGCTGGCGCGCGGCTCGCGCCTGCCGGTGGGCACCGGCAGCGGCTTCATCGTGGTGTTCGACGATATCTCGGACGTGATCGCGGGCCAGCGCTCGGTGGCCTGGGGCGAGGTGGCGCGCCGCCTGGCGCACGAGATCAAGAACCCGCTCACCCCGATCCAGCTGTCGGCCGAGCGCCTGCAGATGAAGCTGGAATCGAGCCTGCCGCCGCAGGAAGCCGAACTGCTGAAGAAGAGCACCAGCACCATCGTCAACCAAGTCGACGCCATGAAGCGCATGGTCGACGACTTCCGCGACTATGCGCGCACGCCGCCGGCGGTGCTGGAGCCGCTCGACCTGAACGGCCTGATTGACGAGATCCTGCAGCTCTACCTGTCCGAGGACGGATCGGACATCATCCACGCCGCGCTGGCACCTGGCCTGCCCAAGGTGATGGGCGACGCCACCCAGTTGCGCCAGGTGATCCACAACCTGGTGCAGAACGCCCAGGACGCGCTGGTCGACCGCGGCCCCGATGCCCCGGCCGCGCGCGTGGACGTCACCACCGAGGCCATCCACTACGAAGGCGCGGACGGCGCCGCCGGCACCGCGGTGCGCCTGGCGATCACGGACAACGGCCCCGGCTTCTCGCCGCGCATCCTGGCGCGCGCCTTCGAGCCCTACGTCACCTCGAAGGCGCGCGGCACCGGCCTGGGCCTGCCGATGGTCAAGAAGATCATCGACGAACACGGTGGCAGGATCGATATCGGGAACCGTCCGGACGGATGTGGCGCGTCAGTATTCATTTTGCTGTTAAAGTTAGCTCCCGAGGCGAACTTGTCCGAAATATAAAAGACGGCATAAAATGCGGTATGACGGGTAAGAGATCAGGAAGATAGAACGATGGCGAACATACTCGTAGTTGATGATGAAATGGGCATCCGGGAGTTACTCTCGGAAATCCTTGGCGACGAAGGCCACGCCATCACGCTGGCGGAGAATGCGCAGCAGGCCCGCGAGGCGCGCGCCGCCGGCGCTCCCGACCTGGTCCTGCTCGACATCTGGATGCCGGATACCGACGGCGTCACCCTGCTCAAGGAATGGCAGCGCGATGGCCTGCTCACCATGCCGGTCATCATGATGTCCGGCCATGCCACCATCGACACCGCCGTCGAAGCGACCCGCATCGGCGCCCTGAATTTCCTCGAGAAGCCGATCGCCCTGCAGAAGCTGCTCAAGGCCGTGCAGCAGGGCCTGACCCGCGCGCAGGAAGTGGCGCGTGCGCCCATGGCGCCGCCGCGCCCGGTCGCAGCCGCCGCCGTTCCCGTGGCGGACAGCGGCGCCGGCGCAGCCAATGTGGCAGCAGCCCCGATGTTCTCGCAGGTGCCGCAGCAGATGGCCAACGGCTCGCGCCTGGTCCATGCGATTTCGCAAGGCGAGGGCACCGGTTACACGCTGTCCTTTGACCTGCCGCTGCGCGAAGCCCGCGACGCCTTCGAGCGCATGTACTTCGAACACCACCTGGGCCGCGAAGGCGGCAGCATGACGCGCGTGGCCGAGAAGACCGGCCTGGAACGCACCCACCTGTACCGCAAGCTCAAGCAACTCGGCGTCGAGCCGGGCAAGCTCGCCAAGAAGGGCGTCTGATTGGCCGGACCCGTTCCGGTCACCCTGGTCACCGGTCCCAGTGCCGGCGCACGCGAGGCGGCCATCGCCTCGCTGCTCGGCGCCGCGGCATCCACGAGCCCTCCTGACGGTTTCAACGCCGTCATCCTCGAAGGGCTTGCTTCAGGCAGCACACCCATCCCCGATTTGTCCTCTGTCAGACTTGTCCGACTCGCACCCGGGTGCGTGTGCTGTACCGGCAACCTGGTTTTGCGTGTAACATTAAATCGACTGTTGCGCCAAGGCCCGGAACGTCTGTTCATCGGTGTGGCGAGCAGCGAGCATCTTGATCAGTTGCGATCGTGGCTGCAAGCAGCGCCATACGATCAGCTGTTGGCACTGAACCCGACCCTGTACGCGTAAGACCTGAGCTTGACATCTTTGCTTACACAGCGTGTCCTTGAAATCGGTTCAGCAAGCCCCACCTCTTAACCGAAGTGATCAGCCAACTGCCTGCCGCCAAGCGGTTGGTTCACTATCGGGTGGCTCGGAAAACCGGGACACCCCTCACTCTGATCGAGAGAAGGAGTCATCATGAACATGATCTATAACAGCGAACAGTACAGCGTCGTCGAATTTGGCGTGGATCGCGACCTCGAAGCCCTGCGCTTCGGCGGATACGAGATCGTCGACAAAGCCGGCCGGCGCGAAGCGTTCATCGGCGGCAAACTGGCTCAATCTTTCCGCCGCGATGTGAACAACCTCATCGCCAGCGAGCCGACCATGGAAGAAATCGACGACTTCCTGGGTTCCTATGACACCCTGATGAGCCAGCCGGTCGTGCTGCACTAATTCATCAGGAAGGGCTACTACGGTTCCGGGACGTAGTAGCTCCACCGGCACCTCTGGGCGTGTTAAGCTGCGCGCCATGTGCCAACTCCTCGGAATGAACTGCAACGTCCCCACGGACATCGTTTTCTCCTTCACCGGCTTCGCCCATCGCGGCGGACGCACCGATACCCACCACGACGGCTGGGGCATCGCTTTCTTCGAAGGCAAGGGCGTACGCCATTTCGTCGACCACCAGGCCGCTGTCGCCTCGCCGATCGCCGAACTGATCAAGCGCTACCCGATCAAGTCCACCAACGTCATCGCCCATATCCGCAAGGCCACCCAGGGCCAGGTCGCGCTCGAGAACTGCCATCCTTTCGTGCGCGAGATGTGGGGGCGCTACTGGGTGTTCGCCCACAACGGCGACCTGAAGGACTTCGCGCCCGTGCTGCACGGGCCGTTCCGCCCGGTCGGCACGACCGACAGCGAGCTGGCCTTCTGCTGGCTGATGCAGAGCCTGCGCGACGAGTTCGGCGACGGGTCCTCGCGCAGCGCGCCCTCGCTCGCCGAACTGCGCGCCGCCCTCGAAAAACTGGTGCCGCAGATCGCCGCCCATGGCACCTTCAACATGATGCTCTCGGACGGCACCGCGCTGTTCACCCACTGTTCGACCAAGCTGTGCTACATCGTGCGCCAGTATCCGTTCGCCGCGGCCCACTTGTCGGACGAAGACCTCTCGGTCGACTTCTCGCAGGTAACTACGCCGAACGACCGGGTCGCCATCATCGTGACCGAGCCCTTGACCAACAACGAAACCTGGACCCCCTTCGCGCCTGGCGAACTCAAGCTGTTCGTGGATGGGCTGCCACAATAATGGCAAAAAGCTATCATTCCATTGATAAATTAATGCCAATAATCCACTAACAGGGGCGGATACGGTAAAGTAGCCCTGTTCGCGAGCCCATCCAGACGACATGACCGATACCGCCAGCCATGACCAGCCGCTGAAACTGCGCAACTTCTACCTCGGGCGCCAGCCGGTGCTCGACCGTAACCAGGCGCTGTTCGGCTACGAGCTGCTGTTCCGCGGCAGCGCCCAGGGCCCCGCGCAAATCGATTCCGGCCTGTCCGCCAGCGCCGGCGTGATCCACCATGCTTCGCAACTGGGCCTGCCGCGCGCGATCGGCGACGCCACCGCCTTCCTGAACGTCGACACCGACGTGCTTCACAGCGACATGTTCGCCTTCCTGCCGCGCGAACGCACCGTGCTCGAGATCGTGCGCTCGGTGGAACCGAACGACGCCGTCATCGGGCGCATGACCGAACTGTCGCAGCACGGTTTCCGCTTCGCGGCGGAAGCCTCGGCCCATGGCGCCGCTTTGTCCCGCCTGCTGCCGGTGATCGACTACGTCAAGATGGACCTGCGCGAACTGCCGGTGGTGACCCTGCTATCGCTGGCGCCGCGCCTGCGCGGCACCGGCAAGCGCCTGGTGGCCGAGAAGGTCGAGACCCATAACGAATACCGCACCTGCCTGGACATCGGCTTCGACTACTTCCAGGGCTATTATTTTGCCAAGCCGACCATGATCGCCGGCCGCAAGCTGTCGCCCTCGCAGGCGGCGGTGCTGGACCTGTTGAACCTGGTGACCTCGGACGCCGACAATGCCGAGATCGAGCGCGCCGTGAAGAAGGACGTCACGCTCGGCCTGAACCTGCTGCGCCTGGTGAATACGCCGGCGGCCGGGGCAGGGCGCAAGATCGAGTCGGTCAGCCAGGCCCTGATGCTGCTGGGGCGCCGTCAGCTGCAGCGCTGGCTGCAGATCCTGCTGTACGCCGAGCCGGGCGTGCGCGGCCACAACCTGAGCCCGCTCCTGATGCTGGCCACCACCCGCGCGCGCCTGATGGAACTGCTGGCGCAGCGCCTGCGTCCCGGCCAGTGCAACGTGGCGGAGATCGCCTTCACGGTGGGCATGATGTCGCTGATGGACACCCTGTTCTGCATCCCGATGCAGGACATCGTGGAGCAGATTCCGGTGATCGACGAAGTGCGCCATGCGCTGCTGGTGCGCCGCGGCTTCTTCGGCGAGCTGCTGCGCCTGGCCGAGTCGATCGAGCGCATGGACGATGCGCAGGACGAGGTAGCGCCGGCACTGCACGAATTGTCGATGGATGGCGACGACCTGGCCGAGCTCGAGATCTCGGCCTTCGAGTGGAGCGACAAGGTCGTTCGCTACGCGATCTAACGCCTAGCTTACGTGACGCCGGAACGCGTCCACTGGCTGTGCAGCTCGGGATCCGTGCGCAGCTCCCACACCCCCAGCACGACCGTCGCGATGCCCGCCAGACCCAGGCTCCAGGTCATGGCCGGATCGCGCACGACGCCGACCAGCCAGGGCGAGACCGCCACCCACACTCCCACGACGATATTCAGCAGCACGGCCCAGACATAAGTCCTGACCAGGTCGAATGCGGCCAGCAGCGCGATGATTGCGCCCGCGATGTAAGCGTTGATCGCCGGGGGCGAATAGGAAGGATAGCCGAGCGCCCAGGGCGACATGAACAGCCAGACGCCGATCACGACCATGAGCTGGTCCTGCCAGTGCCGGGACGACGGATGTATTGCCATGATGTGATCCTCCATGCTTGGACGTCGCATTGCTTGGACAATGCTGTAGCGTGGAAGTTTGCGAGGGAAGAGGGAAACGCCGCCGGCATCGACCGGCGGCGCAGGGGAGGATCAGGACAGGTTCGGCGCCAGGTAACGCTCGAGTTCGCTCTTGTCCATGCCGCGGCGGCGCGCCATGTCCTCGAGCTGGTCTTCGCCGATCTTGCCGACCACGAAGTACTTCGAGTCCGGGTGGGCAAAATAGAAGCCCGACACCGCGGCGCCCGGGTACATCGCGAAGGACTCGGTCAGCTCCATGCCGATCTCTTGCGCCTGCAGGGTGCGGAACAGCTCGGCCTTGACGGTGTGCTCCGGGCAGGCCGGGTAGCCCGGCGCCGGACGGATGCCCTGGTAGGCTTCCTTGATCAGCGCCTCGTTCGACAGGTCTTCATTGGCCGCATAACCCCACAAATCGGTACGCACGCGCTCGTGCAGGTACTCGGCGAAGGCTTCGGCCAGGCGGTCGGCCAGGGCCTTGAGCATGATCGAGGAATAGTCGTCGAGCGCCGCTTCGAAGCGCTGCTCGTGCTTTTCGATGCCCAGGCCGGCGGTAACCGCGAACATGCCGATGTAGTCGGCAATGCCGGAATCCTTCGGCGCCACGAAATCGGACAGGCACTGGTTCGGGCGCTGCTCGCCGTCCACCACCGGCTTGACGCCCTGCTGGCGCAGGCCGTACCAGGTGAACGCGACTTCCTTGCGCGATTCGTCCATGTAGATCTCGATGTCGTCGTCATTGACGGCGTTGGCCGGCAGCAGCGCGATGGCGCCGTTGGCGGTCAGCCAGCGGCCTTCGATGATCTTCTTGAGCATCGCCTGGGCTTCCTCGAACACCTTGGTGGCGGCTTCGCCCACCACCTCGTCGGTGAGGATGGCGGGGTAGGGGCCGGCCAGGTCCCAGGTCTGGAAGAAGGGGCCCCAGTCGATGTAGCGCGCCAGTTCGCCCAGCTCGACGTTCTTGAACACGCGGCGGCCGATGAATTTCGGCTTCACCGGTGCGTAGGCGAGCCTGGCCTTGTTGCCGCGCGCCTGCTCGAGGGTGAGCATCGGCAGCGCCTTCTTGTTGGCGTGCTGCACGCGGATGCGCTCGTAGTCCTGCGCCAGCTCGATGATGTAGGTGTCGCGCGTGTCGTCGGTCAGCAGCGACTGGCCCACCGACACCGAACGCGAGGCGTCCGGCACGTAGACCACCGGGCCTTCGTAGTGCGGCGCGATCTTGACGGCAGTGTGGGCGCGGCTGGTGGTGGCGCCGCCGATCAGCAGCGGGATCTTCTTCTCGCGGAAGTAGGGATCGCGCTGCATCTCGCGCGCCACGTGGGCCATCTCTTCGAGCGAAGGCGTGATCAGGCCCGACAGGCCGACCATGTCGGCGTTCTCTTCCTTGGCCTTGGCCAGGATGTCGGCGGCCGGGACCATCACGCCCATGTTCACGATCTCGAAGTTATTGCACTGCAGGACCACCGAGACGATGTTCTTGCCGATGTCGTGCACGTCGCCCTTGACGGTCGCGATGACCATCTTGCCCTTCGGCTTGGCGACGATGCCGGTGCGGCGTTCTTCTTCCGCCTTCTCTTCTTCGATGAAGGGCACCAGGTGGGCCACGGCCTGCTTCATCACGCGTGCCGACTTGACCACCTGCGGCAGGAACATCTTGCCCTGTCCGAACAGGTCGCCGACGATGTTCATGCCGTCCATTAGCGGGCCTTCGATCACGTGGATCGGGCGGCCGCCCGACGCCAGGACCTGCTGGCGCATCTCTTCGGTGTCCTCGACGATCCACTGCGTGATGCCGTGCACCAGCGCGTGCGCCAGGCGCTTCTCGACCTTCGCCTCGCGCCACTCCAGGTTCTGTTCCTGCTTGCCGGCGCCGGCCTTCAGGGTGCCGGCGAATTCGATCATGCGCTCGGTGGCGTCCTCGCGGCGGTTCAGCACCACGTCCTCGACGCGCTCGCGCAGTTCGGCGGGCAGGTCGTCGTAGACGCCGACCATGCCGGCGTTGACGATCCCCATGGTCATGCCGGCCTTGATCGCGTGGTACAGGAAGACGGTGTGGATCGCTTCGCGCGCCGGGTCGTTGCCGCGGAAGCTGAACGAGACGTTCGAGACGCCGCCCGACACCTTCGCGTGCGGCAGGTTCTTGCGGATCCAGGCCGTGGCTTCGATGAAGTCCACGGCGTAGTTGTTGTGCTCTTCGATGCCGGTGGCGATCGCGAAGATGTTCGGGTCGAAGATGATGTCTTCCGGCGGGAAGCCGACTTTTTCGACCAGCACCTGGTAGGCGCGGGCGCAGATCTCGGTCTTGCGCGCGAAGGTGTCGGCCTGGCCCTGTTCGTCGAAGGCCATCACGATGACGGCAGCGCCGTAGCGGCGGCACAGGGTTGCCTGGCGAATGAATTCTTCCTCGCCCTCTTTCAGCGAGATCGAGTTGACGATGGCCTTGCCTTGCACGCACTTCAGGCCGGCCTCGATCACGCTCCATTTGGAGGAGTCGATCATGATCGGCACGCGCGAGATGTCCGGTTCGGAAGCGATCAGGTTCAGGAAGCGCGTCATCGCGGCCACGGAGTCGAGCATCGCCTCGTCCATGTTGATGTCGATGACCTGGGCGCCGTTCTCGACCTGCTGGCGCGCCACCGACAGCGCCTCGTCGAACTGCTCGTTCAGGATCATGCGGGCAAAAGCCTTGGAGCCGGTGACGTTGGTGCGCTCGCCGACGTTGACGAACAGCGAACTGTCGTCGATGGTGAAGGGCTCGAGGCCCGACAGGCGCATCGCGACCGGCACGTCCGGGACCTGGCGCGGCGGGGACGCTTCGAGAATCTTCGAAATGGCGGCGATGTGGTCCGGCGTGGTGCCGCAGCAGCCGCCGGCGATGTTGATGAAGCCGGCGTCGGCGAATTCGCGCAGCAGGGCCGAGGTGTCGCTGGGGAGCTCGTCGAAGCCGGTGTCGCTCATCGGGTTGGGCAGGCCCGCGTTCGGGTAGATGCACACGAAGGTATCGGCGATTTGCGACAGCTCTTCGGCATAGGGGCGCATCAGCGCGGCGCCCAGCGCGCAGTTGAGGCCGACGGTCAGCGGCTTGGCATGGCGCACCGAGTTCCAGAAGGCGGCCACGGTCTGGCCCGACAGGATGCGGCCCGAGGCGTCGGTAACGGTGCCCGAGATCATGAGCGGCAGGCGCGGGGTTTCCGGATGCTCGTCGAAGTACAGGTCGATCGCGAACAGCGCGGCCTTGCAGTTCAGGGTGTCGAAGATGGTCTCGACCAGCAGCACGTCGGAACCGCCGTCGACCAGGCCGCGCACCTGTTCATGATAGGAGGCGACCAGCTGGTCGAAGGTGATGTTGCGGAAGGCCGGGTCGTTCACGCTGGGCGAGATCGAAGCGGTCTTCGGGGTCGGGCCGAGGGCGCCGGCGACGAAGCGCGGCTTGTCCGGAGTACTGTATTTGTCGCAGGCGGCGCGCGCGAGCTTCGCTGCTTGCACGTTCATCTCGTAGGCGAGATGCGCCATGTGGTAGTCGTCCTGCGCGACGCCGGTGGCGCCGAAGGTATTCGTTTCGATCAGGTCGGCGCCGGCGGCGAGGTAGCGCTCGTGGATCTCCTGGATGATGTGGGGCTGGGTGAGCGTGAGCAGCTCGTTGTTACCCTTGACGAAGAGCTCGCGCTGGCCGGCGCCTTCCGGCGCGCTGAAGTCCTTGAAACGCTCGCCGCGGTAGGCGGCTTCATCGAGCTTGTACTGCTGGATGATGGTGCCCATCGCGCCATCCAGGATCATGATGCGGCGCTTCAGGATGTCGCGCAGCTGGGAATCGATCGGGGAAATGGAGCGAAGTGGGGCGTTCATGATGTCGTCTTTCTACGGCTTTACAGGCCGTTTACTGTTGGGCGGTCTACGATTATACGTCAGGACGCCGGCTTGCTCTGCAGAGGGCAAAAATGCCGATCCGTGTATGTATCTTTATGTATTGATTTCGCCAGCTGTTACATGACGTTACAAAACCTAACACATCCGCAATCTTTACGTTACATACACGGACGACAATTAACGCGTCGTCACAGGTTGGCGAAGCTTTTAACGGGATGATTGCATGAACAAAGAATATGAGCCGGATTGGGACCAGCCGGTGAACCGCATCGAAGAACCGGCTGTCGCCGTGAAGCCCCAAACGATCAACGGCGTGAAACAGATCGTGACGATCCGTTTGGACGTGGACATGCTCGAATGGTTCAAATCGGCGGGTCCGGGTTACCAGACCCGTATCAACCAGGTACTGCGCGAGTATATGGACGCACAGCGCACGGCTGGGTCGCAAGAGAAGTGATGGTTCGGGGCGAATGCCCCGATTTTCATTTTAGGAGAAGATTTTTCCGCCCAGCGGGAAACTCTTGAGGAATTCCGCCGCAGCCAGGCGTTTGCCGCCAGGCTTTTGAAGTTCGGTCATGCGCAATGCACCGCTGCCGCATGCGACCACGATGCCCCCCGCATCCGCCGCCAGCACCTGGCCCGGCGTGCCGGCGCCAGGCGCCAGTTCCGCATTCCACACCTTGACGGTCACGCCGTCGACCAGCCCATGCGCACCCGGGAAGGGATTGAAGGCGCGCACCCGGCGCCACAGCACGGCGGCGTCCAGGGCGAAATCCAGCTTCGCTTCTTCCTTGCTGATCTTGGCGGCGTAAGTCACGCCGGCTTCCGGCTGCGGCACCGCCTCGAGCTGGCCGGCTTGCATCTTGCGCAGCGCCTCGACGATCATGCGTCCGCCAAGCATGGCCAGCTTGTCGTGCAGGCTGCCGGTGGTGTCCGTGTCTTCAATGGCGACGCGTTCGATCAGCATCATCGGCCCGGTGTCGAGGCCTTCTTCCATGCCCATGATGGTCACGCCGGTGTCGATGTCGCCGGCTTCGATCGCGCGGTGGATCGGCGCCGCGCCGCGCCAGCGCGGCAGCAGGGAACCATGGATATTGATGCAGGGCTTGATATCAAGCGTGCTGCGCGGCAGGATCAGGCCATAGGCCGCCACCACCATCACGTCGTAATCCAGCGCCTGCAGGCGCTCGTGGGCGGCGCGCGCTTCCTCGGCACGCTGCGGGTCCTTGGCGTCCATGCGCAGCGACAGCGGCTGCGCAACGGGAATGCCGTGCGCCAGAGCATACTGTTTCACGCTTGACGCCTGCAGCTGCATGCCGCGCCCGGCCGGGCGGTCGGGCTGGGTCAGGACCAGGGGAATCTCGAAGCCGGCCTCGTGCAGGGCACGCAGGGCGACAGCGGCGAACTCGGGCGTGCCGGCAAAAACGACCTTCATCGGCGGCCCTGTCAGCGGCGGGCGCTGCGCAAGGCGGCGTCGCGCTCCATGCCGCGCTCTTCCTTCTGCAGCTTGGCCTTGATGCGGTTGCGCTTGAGCGGCGACAGGTATTCGACGAAGACCTTGCCCATCAGGTGGTCCATCTCGTGCTGGATGCACACGGCCAGCAGGCCGTCGGCTTCGAGCTCGAATTCCTTGCCTTCGACGTCATAGGCCTTGCACTTGATGCGCGCCGGGCGCTCGACGCCGTCATAGATGCCGGGCACCGACAGGCAGCCCTCGTCGTAGACCTGCTTCTCTTCGCTGGCCCAGGTGATTTCCGGATTAACGAAGACCATCAGCTGGTCGGTCGTCTCGCTGACGTCGATGACGACCACGCGCTCGTGCACGTCCACCTGGGTGGCGGCCAGGCCGACGCCCGGTGCGTCGTACATGGTGTCGGCCATGTCGCTGACCAGCTGGCGCAGGCGCTCGGTACCGAATTCGGTGACCGGCTTGGCAACCTTGTGCAGGCGTGGATCAGGATAGCGGAGGATCTTCAGTAAGGCCATGGTCGAAAAAGTAAGAGGAGATAGGTGTTCAATAAGATTGTTGCGCGCGTACAGAAATGCAACACCCCCCCGATCCTGCAAGACGCGGTTTGTCTTGCTAGTTCAGGGATTTATGTGCAGAATTTGATTCAGTACGGCAACCTTTTGTCGATCAGAGCGGGTCATCGTGCTGTCTCTATCCAGCAGACGATGCGCTGCCAGCCCTTCGGTGTCAAAGCCGCAATCCATGTGCGCTAAGCGGACGCAACGACGGACACAATGACGGAAACAAGCAATGAAAAATTTTAGCACAGTCGTGACCCGCGCTGCTGCCGCGGCCCTCGTCGCGTGTGCCGTGGCTGGCCCGGTCCAGGCCGCCCCAGCATCGTCCGCCGCTTGCGCTTTCCGCCCGAACGCTCCTGACCAGCACGTCGTGGTCAAGGGCGATACTCTTTGGGATATTTCCGGCACTTTCTTGCAGAATCCCTGGTGCTGGCCGCAGGTGTGGGGCATGAACCGCGACGAGATCCGCAACCCGCACTGGATCTATCCCGGCCAGGTCATCTATTTCGACCGCACGCGCGGCCGCCTGTCCCTGACCCGTCCCGGCAGCGCCGACGGCCGGGGGGAGCCGCCCATCACCAGACTGTCGCCGCAGTTGCGCAGCGAATCGCTCGAGCGTGACGCCGTGCAGTCGATACCGGCCGGCATGATCGAGCCTTACCTGACCCAGCCGCTGGTGGTCGAAGCCAACGCGCTGGCTGGCGCCCCGCGCATCGTCGCGTCGCAGGAAGGCCGCGTCTACCTCGGCACGGGCGACCGCGTCTATGTCAAGGGCGAGCTGCAGGGCGGCAAGACCTTCCAGGTGTTCCGTCCGAGCGGCCCGCTGCGCGATCCGCAGACCCGCAAGGTGCTGGCGCACGAGGCCGCCTACCTGGGCACCGTCACGCTCGACCGCGAAGCCGCGCCGGGCGTGGATGCGCATACCTTCCGCGTTGCCGAGACGCGCCAGGAAATGGGCGTGGGCGACCTGCTGATCCCGATGCCGCCGACGCCGGTGCGCAACTACATGCCGCATGCGCCGGCCCAGCCGGTCGATGCGCGCGTGATGTCGATCTATGCGGGCGTCAGCTACGCCGGCCAGAGCCAGGTGGTGACTGTCAATCGCGGCTCAGTTGACGGACTCGATGTCGGTTCCGTGCTGCAGCTCTATCATCTCGGGAAGACGGTGCCGGACCCGGCCAGTAAAGGCGTGCTCGGCTTCGGCAAACGGACGATCAAGCTGCCCGACGAGCAATATGGCAGCCTGTTCATTTTCCGCGTGTTCAGCAATGTCTCGTACGGACTGATCATGCAAGTGACGGCGCCGGTGGAAGTTGGCGACGTGGCGCGCTCACCGGAGTAAACCTTACCGTGCAGGACACGGCCCCCCACACTGTCACCAGCCCACCGGATTCCCGCGCCATCGCCGACTGGATCCGGCTGGAGGGAACGGCGGGCGTGGGATGCCGCACCGGCCGGTTGCTGCTGGATGTCTTCGGCTCGCCCGCGGCCATCTTCCGCGCCGGCCATGCGGCCCTGGCCGCCCGCGTGCCGGCCGCCCAGGCCGCCGCGCTGTGTGCGCCGGTCTCGTCCGAACTCGCACGGCAGATCGAGCTCACGCTGGCCTGGCTGTCGGGAGCGAACCGCCACCTCCTCACGCTGCACGACACCGATTATCCGCAAAGCCTGCGGCACATCCCCGATCCGCCGCTTCTCCTTTATCTGCATGGACAGCGAGCATTGTTGTCTTCGCCCATGATCGCCGTGGTCGGCAGCCGCAATGCCAGCACGCAGGGCAGGGCCAATGCGGCAGGCTTCGCGGAAAGCCTGTCGCATGCGGGCCTGTGCGTGGTGTCGGGCATGGCGCTCGGCATCGATACGGCCGCACACGAAGGCGCCTTGCGCGGTCCTGGTTCCACCATCGCCGTCATCGGCACCGGCGCCGATCGTGTCTACCCGGCGCGCAACCGCCCCCTCGCGCACCGGATTGCGGACCAAGGCTGCATCCTCAGCGAATATGCACTCGGCACCCCGCCAGTCGCCGGCAACTTCCCGCGCCGCAATCGCATCATCAGCGGCATGGCGGCCGGCGTGCTCGTGGTCGAGGCGGCGGCGCAGTCGGGTTCCCTGATCACGGCGCAGATGGCGGCCGAGCAGGGGCGCGAAGTATTCGCGCTGCCTGGGTCGATCCACTCGGCGCTGGCCAAGGGTTGCCACCAACTGATCCGCGAAGGCGCGCAGCTGGTCGAGACCGTGGACGAGGTGCTGGCCGCGCTGCGGGTCTCGCCGCTCGTGCGGCAAGCTGCACCGCTACCTGCCGCTGCCGGCGACGATGCGCTGCTGGCCGCGCTGGGCCACGATCCGGTGGAGCCCGATGCGCTGCTGGCGCGCCTCGGGCTTGACGCCGGCGCGCTGGCCGGCGAACTGCTGGCGCTCGAACTGGCCGGGCTGCTCGAACGCTTGCCCGATGGCCGTGTGCAGCGCGTCGTGCATGCCGCATGAATCATGGAAAGTATGGCTGTTCTCTCTTATGCGCGATGCATGAGGCGGTGCGAAAAAGAGTATTCTTCTTGCGATATTTTTGTGAAATGTCTGGCCTGAATTTTGTTAAATATCGACAAAACTGAATGAACGGATAAGGCCACGAAACAACGTTTTTTACGTAGAGGGCGCCACGTGGCGTGCCAGGCTTGTGCCTCGGCGAGCTTAGCTGCTACAGTAGCGTCACTATGTTCGACATCCTGGTCTACCTCTACGAGACGTACTATCGTCCTGACGCCTGCCCCGAGCCGGCGGCCCTGGCACGCAAGCTGTCCGCCGTCGGTTTCGATGACATCGAGATTTCCGAGGCGCTGGACTGGCTCTCCGGGCTGACCGAAGCGGCAGTTTCCGACGCCATCGATGCCTGCACCGGCATCCGCTACTACGTGGACGAGGAGTACATCGAACTGGGTAGCGCCGCGATCGGCTTCATCCAGTTCCTCGAGAGCGCCAAGGTGCTCAGCCCCGTGCAGCGCGAGATCGTCATCGAACGCGCCCTGGCCTGCGACGAGTCGCCGGTGGCGCTCGGCAAGCTCAAGATCATCGTGCTGATGGTCCTGTGGAGCCAGGGCAAGGAGCCCGATGCGCTCATGTTCGACGACCTGTTCGGCGACGACGACGACCAGGAACCGCGGCTGCTGCACTAAGCGATCCAACAGGTTTCATCAACGGGGCTCATGCCCCGTTTTTCATTTCTGCGTCACCATTTTTGGGCATCCCCGCGCCGCCAGGGTGCGCTTCGCCAGCCGAACGTGCACTTGCAGTCGGCGCGGCATCGCGCTTATCATTGGCCGCTCAATCCAGATTGTTACCATACAGACACTACGGCTTTCACAACCGTCCAGCCCGGGAGCATGTATGATGCGCGGGCAAAAGCCACTTATATATAGAGCACCCGAGAAACACTATGACCAAATCCCTCATCATCGCAGAGAAGCCGTCGGTCGCGAACGACATCGCGAAGACGCTGGGCGGCTTCACCAAGCACGATGAGTACTTCGAATCCGACCAATACATCCTGTCGTCCGCGGTCGGCCACCTGCTCGAGATCACGGTGCCCGAGGAGTACGACGTCAAGCGCGGCAAATGGAGCTTCACGCACCTGCCGGTGATCCCGCCGTACTTCGCGCTGAACCCGATCGCCAAGACCGAGTCGCGCCTCAAGGTGCTGAACAAGCTGATCAAGCGCAAGGACGTCACCACCCTGATCAACGCATGTGACGCGGGACGCGAAGGAGAACTCATCTTCCGCCTCATCGCACAGGCCGCCAAGGCCAAGCAGCCGGTCAAGCGCCTGTGGCTGCAGTCGATGACGCCAAACGCGATCCGCGAAGGCTTCGCCCACCTGCGCAGCGACGAAGAGATGCTGCCGCTGGCCGACGCCGCGCGCTGCCGCTCCGAGGCCGACTGGCTGATCGGCATCAACGGTACCCGCGCCATGACCGCCTTCAACTCGAAGGAGGGCGGCTTCTACCTGACCACCGTGGGCCGGGTGCAGACCCCGACCCTGTCGATCGTGGTCGAGCGCGAAGAGAAGATCAAGAAGTTCGTCCCGCGCGACTACTGGGAAGTGCGCGCCGAGTTCGTGTGCGCCGCCGGCGTCTACGAAGGCCGCTGGCTCGACCAGAATTTCAAGAAGGACGAGAACGATCCGGAGAAGCGCGCCGAGCGCCTGTGGAGCCGCGCCGCCGCCGATTCGATCGTCGCCGCCTGCCGCGGCAAGCAGGGCATCGTCACCGAGGAATCGAAGCCGACCACCTCGATGGCGCCGGCCCTGTTCGACCTGACCAGCCTGCAGCGCGAGGCCAACGGCCGCTTCGGCTTCTCGGCCAAGAACACGCTCGGCCTGGCCCAGGCGCTGTACGAGAAGCACAAGGTGCTGACCTATCCGCGTACCGATTCGCGCCACCTGCCGGAAGACTACATCGCGACCGTCAAGAACACGCTGGAGTCGCTGAACGAGACCAACAACTACCAGCAGTTCTCGAAGCAGGTGCTGAAGAACGGCTGGGTCAAGCCGAACAAGCGCATCTTCGACAACACCAAGATCTCGGACCACTTCGCGATCATCCCGACCGGCGTGATCCCGAAGAACCTGACCGAGCCGGAACAGAAGCTGTACGACCTGGTCACGCGCCGCTTCCTGGCCGTGTTCTTCCCGCCGGCCGAGTTCCTGGTGACGACCCGCTTTACCGAAGTCTCGGGTCACCAGTTCAAGACCGAGGGCAAGGTGATGACCAACCCCGGCTGGCTGGCGATCTACGGCAAGGAGTCGCAGACCGATGACAAGGACGGCGCCAACCTGGTGCCGGTGCAGAAGGGCGAGAAGGTCCTGGCCGACAAGGTCACGCCGAACGGCCTGGTGACCAAGCCGCCCGCGCGCTACACCGAAGCGACGCTGCTGTCGGCGATGGAAGGCGCGGGCAAGCTGGTCGACTCCGACGAGCTGCGCGACGCCATGGCCGGCAAGGGCCTGGGCACGCCGGCGACGCGCGCGGCCATCATCGAAGGCCTCTTGACCGAAAAATACCTGGTGCGAGAGGGGCGTGAACTGATCCCGACCGCGAAGGCGTCGCAGCTGATGACGCTGCTGCGCGGCCTGGGCGTGAACGAACTGACCGCGCCCGAGCTGACCGGCGAGTGGGAGTTCAAGCTCTCGCAGATGGAGAAGGGCAAGATCTCGCGCGACGAATTCATGCGCGAGATCGCGCAGATGACGCAGATTATCGTCAAGCGCGCCAAGGAATACGACAACGAGACCATCCCGGGCGACTACGCGACCCTGAAGACCCCGTGCCCGAACTGCGCTGGCGTGGTCAAGGAAAACTACCGCCGCTTCGCCTGCACCAAGTGCGACTTCTCGATGTCGAAGACGCCGGGCAGCCGCCAGTTCGAGATCGCGGAAGTCGAGGAGCTGCTGGAGAAGCGCACCATCGGCCCGCTGCAGGGCTTCCGCTCGAAGATGGGCCGTCCGTTCGCGGCAATCCTGCGCATCGTGCGCGACGAAGACATCCAGAACTTCAAGCTCGAATTCGACTTCGGCCAGGACCAGGACGATGGCGAGGAAGGCGAGGGCGTCGACTTCACCGGCCAGACCGCGCTCGGCCCCTGCCCGAAGTGCGCCAGCGGCGTGTACGAGATGGGCCTGGCCTACGTGTGCGAGAAGACGGTCGCCAAGCCCAAGGCCTGCGACTTCCGCAGCGGCCGCATCATCCTGCAGCAGGAGATCCTGCCGGAACAGATGGCCAAGCTGCTCAACGACGGCAAGACCGACCTGCTGCCGGGCTTCGTCTCGCAGCGCACGCGCCGTGCCTTCAAGGCCTTCCTGGTGCGCGGCAAGGACGGCAAGATCAGCTTCGAGTTCGAGGAGCGCAAGGCCAAGCCGGCGGCAAAAGGCAAAGCCGCTGCAGCCGACGGCGCTGCGGATGGCGCCGATGGCGCGGCTGAACCGGCGGTGAAGGCGGTGAAGCCGGCCGCCAAGAAGGCGCCGGCGAAGACCGCGGCGAAAGCTGCGGCCAAGACGGCGGTGCGCAAGCCGGCGGCGAAGAAGATTGCGTCGGCGGCGAAGAAGTAAGCGCTGCGCTTCGGAACGCGGAAAACGCGAACCCTCGGGTTCGCGTTTTTTATTTACGCCGGCGGTTTTACTTGACCGTCTCGAGGATCCAGTCGCTGACCAGCGCGAGCGCGGCCGGCGCGAAGCTCTCTTCGATGTCGAAATACTCCGAGCTGGCGCCGGTCGGTGCGGTCTGGAACAGGTGGTTCAGTCCCGGCAGCTCCTTCACGGTGGCGCGCGGGTTGTCCTTGAGCGCGGTGCGGATCGCGCCGAGGTTCATGGCGGCGGGCACCTGGAAATCGCGTTCGCCGTTCAGGGCCAGGACCGGCTGGCGGACGGTCTGCAGCACGGGACCGGGTTCATGCCTCAGGAAGGGATGGAACCAGGGCGTGGAAAACGTCTGGACGCGCCGCATGCCCGTCCCTGCCGGGAGCGTGCCATTGCGCTCGGCTTCTTCCATCGCCTGGCGCGCCTTGTCGGTGGCTGCTTCCAGCCGCGGTTCCGAGGCCAGGGCCGCGAGCAGCGCGCGGTTCAGTGTGCGTTCCCTGGCCAGCATCTCGTCCGGCATGCCCTGCGCCCTGGCGCCCAGGGCCAGCTGTTCGACCATGAGCAGTTCGCCCCGCACGCCCGGCGCTGCCAGCATCACGACGAAGGCCAGGCCGGGATCGCGCGCGGCCACCAGCGGTGCGATCAACCCGCCCTCCGAATGGCCGACGATGCCGATGCGCCTGGTGTCGACGTCGGCGCGGCTGCGCAGGAAGCGTACGGCAGCCTCGGCATCGGCGGCGAAATCGAAGGTGCTCGCATCCTTGTACACGCCGGTCGACTTGCCGACGCCGCGCTTGTCGTAGCGAAGTACGGCGATCCCCTGGCGGTTCAGGTGGTCGGCCAGGACCACGAACAGCTTGTGCTCGGCCACGTTTGCAGCGCGGTCAAGCGGACCGGAGCCGTGCACCAGCACGACTGCAGGGAACGGACCCTTGCCCTGCGGGACGCTGAACGTGCCGGCCAGCCTGGCCTGGGCCGGGGCATTGTCGAAACTGACTTCGCTGCTCGTATAGGCCGGCTGGCGCGCCGCAATCGCCTCTTCTTGCGGGCGCTTCGGTTTCTGGGCGTCGGCGTCGGTGCGCGCGAGGCTCAGGGGAGTGCTCTGGCCTCCCTGGCTCCAGGTGCCGACCCAGGCCTTGGCCTCTTCGTTCCAGCGCGCCGTGTAGCCGGCGTTGAGCGCGAGCAACCTGAAGCTGATCTGGTCCTCACTGACGACGAGCTGGTCCACCTTCGTGACCAGGCGCTGCTGTGGAACACGCAATGTGCCTTCCCAGCGTCCTTCCGCTGCCTTGTCGAACTGCAGGAAAACGCTCAGGGAGTTCGCAATGCGGCCTTTCCAGTGGCCGGCAGCATCTTCGGCCTGCGCAGGACCGGCACTCATGAGGAAGGCGGCCAGCAGGCCGGCAGGTAGTGATTTCATGCGGTCTCTTTCCTTGGCTTCGAAACAGCGAATGTAACCGCGCAGGAAACCGGACACAACAATGAGGCCGCAGTTGATTCCTCCTGCATACGCTGTTGTAAGCCTTCCCCAAAGCACAAAAATTTGCTTTTCATTAATCCCTAGTTGCGGTAATAATCGAACAGGGTTTACCCCTCCAGTTTCATCATTCGGTCCCGCCCCACGGCATAACTCTTACAACGAAAAGACCCGTCTGACCCCATGAAGCTCTCCGACCTGAAAATCGCGACCCGCCTGTACCTCGGCTACGGCATCCTGATCGGCATCACCTCCATCGTCGTCGCCATCGCTTACGGCAACGTCACCGCGCTCGATTCCGCCAACGACGCCAACGTGCACACCTACAAGGTGCTGGCCGAAGTCGACGGCGCCATGGAAGCGCTGGTGAACATCGAAACGGGCGAGCGGGGCTATGCCCTGACCGGCCAGGACGCCTCGCTGCAGCCTTACACGGCCGGCCAGCAGGAATTCCAGCAGCACCTCGAGCGGGCGCTGGCGCTCACCACCGACAACGAGGCGCAGCAGGGGCGCCTCAAGCAGCTTGCGCAGCACCAGCGCGACTGGATGGCGCAGGCCATCGAGCCGGTGATCGCCCAGCGCCGCGCCGCCGTCGGCGACGACCTGTCGCAGGTTGTCGCGACCGTCAGGGAGGGCAAGGGCAGGGCAGGCATGGATGCCATGCGCGCGACGGTGGCGCAGATCAGGGCTGCCGAAGACACGCTGCTGGTGGAGCGCGCGGCGCAGATCGGGGAAGCCCGCTCGGCCATGCGCCGCACCCTGATCGGCGGCGGCCTGATCGCCGCGGTGCTGGCGGTCTTCATGGCCTACCAGCTGGGCCGGAACATCAGCATCCCGCTGGGCCGCGCAGTTGGTCTGGCGCGCAAGGTGGCGCAGGGCGACCTGACCACCGAGGTCAAGGTCCGCACCCGGGACGAAGCCGGCGAACTGATGGCCGCGCTGAAGGACATGAACGCTTCCCTGGTGGCGATCGTCTCGAAGGTGCGCGCCGGGACCACCACCATCGCGACCGCGGCCAGTGAGATTTCGGCCGGCAACCACGACCTCTCCAGCCGTACCGAACAGCAGGCTGCGTCGCTCGAGGAAACCGCGTCGTCGATGGAAGAGCTGACCTCGACCGTCAAGCAGAACGCCGACAATGCGCGCCAGGCCAACCAGCTGGCCGCGAGCGCCGCCGACACCGCCGCGCGCGGCGGCGAAGTGGTGGCCGAGGTGGTGACCACGATGGGTTCGATCAACGAAGCCTCGCGCAAGATTGCCGACATCATCACCGTCATCGACGGCATCGCCTTCCAGACCAACATCCTGGCGCTGAATGCGGCCGTGGAGGCGGCGCGCGCCGGCGAGCAGGGCCGCGGCTTCGCGGTGGTGGCGGGCGAGGTGCGCAACCTGGCGCAGCGCTCGGCCGCGGCCGCCAAGGAGATCAAGGGCCTGATCGGCGACTCGGTGTCGCGCGTGGAAGCCGGTTCGCGCCTGGTGGACCAGGCCGGCCGCACGATGGATGAAGTGGTGGCGAGCGTGAAGCGCGTCTCCGACATCATCGGCGAGATCGCAGCGGCCAGCGACGAGCAGCGCGAGGGGATCGAGCAGGTGAACGGCTCGATCGTGCAGATGGACCAGGTGACCCAGCAGAACGCGGCACTGGTCGAGCAGGCCGCCGCCGCCGCCGCCGCGATGCGCGAGCAGGCCGCCGGGCTGGCGCAGCTGGTGGATACCTTCCAGCTCGCAGCCTCGGCCACCGCGCAGGCCCATGCACACGCTCCCGTGCAAGCCCTGCCGCGCCCGCCCGCCCGTGCGACACTGCCGCGCAGCCGCCAAGCGGCGCGCGCCGGCAAGCGGCCTGCGCCGGCGCCGGCGCCGGTGCTTGACGCCGCCGAGGTGGAATAAACGTCCCGGACTTGTCTCGTGGAGGACGCGGATGCCGCGGCGTCGAGGTGTAAGATCGATGGCCTTCACCCGACAAGGAGACCGCCATGTTCAGCCTCGACGATTTCGCGCAGCTGCAGTTCCTGGAAGGCCGCTGGAAGGGCATTGCCCCGGACGGCAAGGAGTTCTTCGAAGAATATACCCGGCCGGAACCCGCGGTGTTTCAGTCGCACCGCTTCCCGGACAGTGCGTTCACCGGCCATACGGACGGCGCCACCATCAGCCTCAAGGACGGCGAGGTGATCTCGCAGTGGGGCGAGTACACCTGGAAGGCGTCGAGCATCGACGCCGACTCGGCCGCCTTCGAGCCCGTGAATGCGCCGAGCCAGTTCCTCTGGCGCCGGGTCGACGACGCGACCCTGGAAGCCCGGCAGCACTGGACGGCGGACGGCAAGGCGCAGGAATTCACGCTTCGGCTCACCAAACTGAACTAACCACCCAAGGGCACGCGGCTGCATGAAGCAGGCCCTCGTCGTCCTCCTGCTGCTGGCCATGGGCGCCTATGTCGCGGCCTGCCTGGCGCTGTTCTTCCTGCAGCGCTCGCTGATCTATTATCCGCCGCCGGTCGCCGCCTATGCGGCGCCGAAGACCTCGATCCTCGCGCTGGACGGGGCCAGGATCCTGGTGTCCGAACGGCCGCTGGCGGGCGAGCGGGCCCTGATCTACCTCGGCGGAAATGCCGAGGACGTCACCGCCAGCCTGCCCATCCTCGACCGCGCCTTTCCCGGGCGCGCCCTCTACCTCCTGCATTACCGCGGCTACACCGGCAGCACCGGCAGTCCGTCCGAACAGGCCCTGGTTGGCGATGCGCTGGCCCTGTTCGACAGGGTGGCGCGCGAGTACCGCGACGTGGTGCTGATCGGGCGCAGCCTCGGCACCGGCGTGGCGGTGCAGGTAGCCAGCCAGCGGCCAGTCGCTAAACTGGTGCTGGTCACGCCCTATGACAGCCTGGCGGGACTGGCTGCCCGACAGTTTCCGTATTTTCCGGTACGCTGGCTGCTGCGCGACCGCTATGCCTCGTCGGAGTACGCGCCGCGCGTGCAGGCGCCGACGCTGTTGATCGCTGCCCAGCATGACGAAATCATTCCGGCGGACAGCGCCGAACGGCTGCTGGCGCGTTTTCCAGCCGGGGTGGCACGGCTGCGCGTGATCGAAGGAACGCAGCACAATTCGATTTCGGAGAGTCCCGACTACATCCCTTCGCTCCAGTGGGCGGAGTAACCCAGACAACGAAAAGGAGTTTTATGCCAGCCACACCATCCCTGCGTCACGTCGTGCTGTTCGCGTTCAAGGAGCAGGCCGGCCAGGAAGCGGTCGATGCCGTCGTCGCCGATTTCGGCCGGCTGCCCGCCGAGATCCCGGTCATCGCCGCCTACGAGTGGGGCACGAACGTGAGCCCGGAAGGCCTGAACCAGGGCTTCACCCACTGCTTCACCTTGACCTTCGCGAGCGACGCCGACCGCGACGCCTACCTGGTGCACCCGGCGCACCAGCGCTTCGTGGGTACCCTGGGCAGCTGCCTGGAACGTTCGCTGGTAGTCGATTACTGGACGCAGCCTTGAAACGCAGGCTCCTGCTGGGGCTGGCCATCGCATGGCAGATGCCGGCACTTGGGGCGGACCCGATCCCGCCACACCTGGCGGGCGTCTGGGCAACGGCAGATTCGCTGTATGCCGGCACCACTGCCCAGAGCGAGCTGTACTTGCAGGCGGACGGCAGCGGCATGATCATCAGTTCGGCGCCGCCCTTGGTGCGCCTGGACGGGCCGGAGCGGGGCACGGCAGCGCCAAACATGCGCGCCGTCCTGGGCCTGCCGCTGCGCGCGGTGGCGGACGCAGAGGCGCTGACCCTGCATCCGTTCTGGAAGGGCACAGGGCCGGGGACGGAACAGGCGAGGTTCAGCTGTCGCTACCTGGCGCAGGGACCGGCCCTGGCCTGCGTCGGCAGCGACAGGCGTGAAATGCTGATGAAGCGGCGTAGCAGCACCCTGCCGCCTGATGCGGTGGCGGCGATCGGTGCCGTCTTTGCGGAGGCTTCCGCCACGACCGTCAGGGCTGGCGCACCTCGCCCAGGGTCTTCCACACTTCCCTGAACTGCCCGACGATCTTCGGATCGTCCTGTTCGCCCTTGCCGCCGGCTTCGATGTTCGTCATCAGGATGCGGCCGGTGCCGCTGGCCGGGTCGATGAACATGAAGGCCGTGACGCCCGGGTCGCTGCCCGAATGCCCCACCAGCCCGTTCCTGCGGATGCGCCAGAACACGCCGCTGTTCGGTTCCGCCGCCGGGCTGGCGGCCGGCAAGGCGTCGGGCGCGAACTCCGGGTCGAACAGCAGGGTGAAGCCGGCCTTGGTCAGCACGCCTTCGCCGCCCTTGTAGCCCTTCACCATGGCCATCAGGAAGCGCGCCAGGTCGGCCGCGGAGGTGGTCAGGCCGCCGTCCGGGTAGGTGACCAGGGCGTAGCGCGGATAGGCCTGGTGGCGGCGGTTGTAGGCCAGCGCCTGGCGCTTCGCCTGGGCCGGGTCGGCGCGCCAGGAGGTAGAGCGCATCTGCAGCGGCTCGAAAATGTGTTTCCTGGTGAAGGCCTCGAAGCTCTGGCCGCTTTTCACCTCGATCAGGTAGGCCGCCAGCGCCGCGCCGATGTTCGAGTAATGGTAGGCGGCGCCCGGCGCTGGCTTGGCGAAGTTGGTTTTCCGGTAGCTGCGCCCGCCCACCGCCAGGTAGTTCTTCAAGAAGCCGCCCAGGCTCAGGTCCTGGCGCCCCGGCTGGGTGAAGTCGCGCCTGAATTGCTGGTAGAGCGGGCCGCCGGTATCGGCATCGGGCAATACGTAGTAGGAGTGCCCGTAGATCTCGTCATCATCGACGATGCTCGAGGTGTGGGTGACCAGGTGGCGCACCGTGATCGGTCCGCCGCCATGCGGATGCTCTACCTTGAAGGGCAGGATGCCGTTGATCTCGGTGTCCAGTCCGAAGTAGCCGAGTTCGATCGCCTTCACGATCGCCACGCCGATCACGGTTTTGCTGACCGAGCCGACGTTCTGCAGCGTCTCCTCGGTGTAAGGGCGCCTGGCCTGCAGGTCCGCATGGCCGAAGCCGCGCTGGTACAGCACGGCATTGCTCGATACCACCGCCACCGCGAAGCCCGGCAGGCTCGAGGCCTGCTGGAGCTTGGCGAGCTTGTGGGTGAGGGCGGGCCGCTCTTCGGCTGCCTGCGCCACCGGGGCGGCGGCCAGCAGGGCCAGCAGGAAGGGCGCGAGCAGCTGCTTCATCAGGCTTGTACGTACAGGGGCGCGGGCTGAAATGCAAAACCGCGGCCAGGCCGCGGTTTCTCGTGTCGCATCGTCAGGCCCCGGATTTACTCCTGCCATTCCTGCAGCGCGCGAATGGCCGTCTCGCCGTTGCGGATCGCCTTGACGCGGCGTACGACTTCATTGTGCCAGGCTTCGTCGGCATCCTCGTCAGGACCATCGATATCCTGGAGCAGCAGGCGCACCAGCGCGTGCTTTTCCTCAGCACTCAGCATCTGGATCTTTTCCGCGATCTCGGCAACCAGGTTCGACATGATGCTCCTTCCGGTAATATTTTTGAAATAATAACGTGGGTTTTATAGGTTGTCGACCGGAACCATATTGTCCGTTGGTTTTCTGTCAATTAATTTATTGTCCGGGTCGATGCCGGCCCGCGCCGGACGTCCGCCGACCACCAGCGTCACGGTCTGGCTGGCACTGTCGACCAGGCGCCGTTCGCGCGCCAGCGGGTTGCCGTTGCGGTCGTCGACGCCGAATTCAATGTAGTCCTTGAGCGGCGCCGGCTTCTCGTCGCCCAGTTCCCCGGCGCGCACCTTGCCCGCGTGCGCCCGGATCGTCACCTCGAACTTGCCGTCCGGACGCTGGCGCGCGCTGGCGCTGTCGGCGCGGTTCTCGTACAGCACGATGTGCTCGAACAGGTCGTCGATCAAATACGCCTTGTCGGGCGGCGTCACCGCGCGCAGCCGGTCGACCAGCGCCAGCACGGTCGGGTAGGGCGCGCCCTTGAAGCCGTGTTCCTGCAGCAGGCTGTTCAGGACGTGGTTGACGACGTCCTCGCCCAGCAGGTCGGCAAGCAGGTAGAGCGCCAGGCTGCCCTTGCGGTAGTGGACGTAGTCCTGGTTCTCGTTCTGCGCCAGCGGCAGTTCCTTGCGGCGCTCGGTGGCGCGGCCCATCAGGTAGCCATCCAGGTTGTAGCGCAGGAAGCGGCGCATCTTCTGGCCGCCGACCGCGCGCTTCATGACCATCAGCGCGGTGTACTCGGACAGGCTCTCCGACAGCACGCTGGAACCGCGCGCATGGGCGCCGGCCAGCTGGTGGCCCCACCACTGGTGGGCGGTCTCGTGGGCGCTGACGTAGAAGGGATAGTCGATGTCCTTGGGCGAATCGTCGTCGATGCGGGCGATGAAGCCGACGCTTTCCGAGAACGGGATGGTGCCCGGGAAGGCTTGCGCGTAGGACGCATAGCGCGGGAACTCGACGATGCGCAGCTCGCTGAACTGGTAGGGGCCGAAGCGGCGCGACGCGTATTCCAGGCTGGCCTGGGCGCCGCGGATCATGCGTTCGACGTTGGCGTCGTGGCCCGGATGGTAGAACACGTCGATGGTCACGTCCTGCCAGCGGTCGTGCCGCACTTCGTAGCGCGCCGACTGGATGGCGTAGAAATTGAGGATCGGCTTGTCCATCCGGTAGTGGAAGTAGCGCCGCCCCTTGTCGATCCATTCCTTCTCCAGCGTGCCCGGGGCGATCGCGATCTGGTCGGGGGAGGTGGCGACGACGGCGCTGAAGCCGATCCAGTCGGCGTCCATGCCGAGGACGTTGTTGGCGCGTGCCGCCGGGTCTTCGCGCGCGGGCAGCGGGTCCTTCGGCGGCAGGCCGCGGCGCTTGCGGTCGCGGTCGTCGACCAGCTCCACCGACGGCTGGTAGCCGATGCGCGGCATGACCTCGTTGGTGAAGAAGGTCCCGTTCTGGACGACCGGGGTGTCGCGGCCGATGCCGAGCAGGCCGCCCGGCTGGTAGCGCACGCTGAACTCGAGCGCCATGCGCGCGCCGGGCGCCAAGGGCTCGGCCAGCCGGTACAGGTAGAAGCCGTGCTCCGGATCGGCCGCTACCAGCCGCGCGGCCTGCGAAAAACGGGCGGCCAGTTCGGCGCCGCGCTGCTGGTACAGGACGACGTCGCGCAGCGGCGCACCGGTGCGGTTCTCCAGCTGGTAGAAACCCTTCACGGCCAGGCTGCGCGCCTCGGGGCGGACGTCGACCTGCAGGTCGACATTGGTGATGCGCGGCTGCGGCAGCCTGGCGAAGCGGCGGTAGCGCAGCTCGTATTCGGCGCGCAGGCTTTCCTGCTGCGCGCTGGTCAGGTAGCCGCCGGCGTGCAGCTCGTAGGCCAGCAGCGCACCCGTGCCCGCAAAGACCAGCAGGCCCGCGCCAAAGCCGGCCAGCACCGGCCTGGACAGGTTGCGGCGCGCCAAGCGCAGGCGCTCGCGCCAGCCGCTGTCGACGCCGCGCGCCCACAGCACGCGCGCCGCCACCATCAGCATCAGGGCCAGGCCGCCCCAGTAGAGCTGGAACAGGTGCTCGCGCAGCAGGTAGTGGCCGAAGCCGTTCATGGCCGAATAGGTGAAGGACGGGGAGTTGGCGTACACCAGCATCGGGTGGTCGTAACCCATGCTCGCCGCGGTGGTGAAGACCAGGTACAGGGCGATCAGGATGAAATAGGCCAGGTAGCGGTTGTTGACGATCACCTGCACCGCCACCGCCAGCACCGCCAGCAGCGCATACTGCGGCAGCAGCACGGTGAACAGGAAGCGCAGGTAGAGGCCCGGCTCCAGGCTGAACCAGCCCTTGAACAGCTGGATCAGCATGCCGACCAGCATTGCCATCACCAGCAGCAGGGCTTGCAGGCCGACCAGGGCGAGCGTCTTGCCCGCCAGCGGCAGCCAGGTCGGCGCCGGCATCGCGTCCAGCATCTGCGACATGCGCGCCTCGCGCTCGCGCCACACCATCTCGCCGGCGAACAGGGTGGTGACCACCAGCATGTACAGCGAGAACACGTCGCGGATCAGGTCCAGCACCATGTAGGTGACCGGATAGGTATTGGTGCCGTAGATCGAGCCGAGGTCGAGCGCGCTGGCGACCAGGATCAGGGCGCCGGCAACGCTCAGCGCCAGGAAATAGATGTTCCTGCTCGACTCGCGCAGGTTGTACAGGACCGACTTCCCCAGCAGGACGGCCAGGCTGCGGCGCTCGAAGTCGGGCGGCTCGCGGGTGTCGACGGCTGTATGCGACAGCTGCTGCGGGGCGAGGTCGGGCAGCGTGTCGCCCAGCCCCTGGCCCTGAACCTTCTTGTGGCGCGCGTCGACGTTGCCGGTGGTGTGGAAGCGCCAGTAGCCGAACAGCAGGACCGCCAGCCCGAAGCCGACCCAGATCAGGCGGTTCACCAGGTACACGCCTTCCAGCGTGACGGGGCGCGTGTTGCGCTCGGCGATCGGCCAGTACTCGGTGAGGCGGATCAGGGCGGTGGTGCCGAAGGGATCCATCAGCGCGGCCAGGGTCTTGTAGTCGAGGTCGCGCGCCAGCGACGGGGCGACGATGTAGCCGATCATCATGACGATGGCGGCCACGTAGACCGGCAGCATGCGGCGCGACAGCGCGGCCAGCACGAAGAACAGGGCGCCGAAGATGAAGGTATTGGGCAGCAGCGTGAGCAGGTAGGGCAGCAGGTAGTTCGCCAGTCCGCCAGGCCCCAGGCGGTCGGGCTGGATGCCGGGGATGAAGGTCCCGAGCCAGGCGCCCAGCACGATGCTCGACAGGATCACCGCGAGCGTGGCGAAGGCGCCGAGGAAGCGTCCCAGCACGTAGTCCGCCTTGCGGATCGGCGCGCTGAAGAAGAAGTGCTGCATCTCGTATTCGAAGTCCTGCTGCACCGAGCGGCCCATCACGGCCGCCACCACGATCACGCCGAAGCAGCCGAGGAAGGATGCGGTCAGCGCGATCTGGCGCGGCGCATTGATCAGGACCCGGCCGCCGAAGGTGACGATGGCGTCGCGGAAGGCGCCGCCCGCCGCCGCCATCCACAGCATCGCCAGCGCCAGGAAGATGCCGAAGTAAATCCAGGTCGACAGCAGCCGCAGCCGCTGCCGCGCCTCGAATCCGGCGATGGCGAACAGCGGGGCCATCGCTCAGCAGTTCCCCGCCGCGGCGTTGAATTTACCCGCGATGGTGGCGAAGTAGACGTCTTCCAGGCTGGCGCGGGCCGGTTCGAAGCCGTCGCCCGGGTCGGTCTCGGCATACACGTGGATCAGGGTGCGTCCGGTGAGCAGGCGGGTCGAGATGACCTGGTGGCGCTTCTGGAACACCGGCAGTTCCTGCTTGGTGACGATGCGCGCCCAGATGTAGTCTTCGATTTCGTAGGTCAGGTCCTGCGGGTCGCCGCACAGCAGCACGTGGCCCTTGTGGATGATCGCCATGTTGGCGCACAGGTCGGCCACGTCGGACACGATGTGGGTCGACAGGATGACGGTCTTGTCCTCGCCGATCTCGGACAGCAGGTTGTGGAAGCGCACGCGCTCCTGCGGATCCAGGCCGGCGGTGGGCTCGTCGACGATGATCAGGCGCGGGTCGCCGAGCAGGGCCTGGGCGATGCCGAAGCGCTGGCGCATGCCGCCCGAGAAGCTGCCGAGGCGCTGGTTGCGCACTTCCCAGAGATTGGTCTGCTGGAGCAGGCCGTCGACCACCTCGCGCCGGCGGTGCTTGTGCGACAGGCCCTTGAGCTGGGCGAAATGGTCGAGCAGCTCGTAAGCGGTCACTTTCGGGTAGACGCCGAAATCCTGCGGCAGGTAGCCGAGCATGCGGCGCACCTCGTCCTTTTCGTCGAGGACGTCGATGTCGTCCAGGAAGACCGAGCCGGAATCGCATTCCTGCAGGGTGGCGAGGATCCGCATCAGCGTCGATTTGCCGGCGCCGTTCGGACCGAGCAGCCCGAACATCCCGGCCGGGATGTTGAGGGTGACACGGTCGAGCGCGACCACGCCATTGGCGTACGTCTTCGACAAATTGCGGATTTTCAATTCCATGCCATATCCTCAAGCGTGCATATAAACCTTTTTCAACACTTGCATTGTATTAAATTGTCCTGGGGTTTGTGGCGACTTCGCGACGCACGGGCGCTTTGATGGCCCAGACTGCATAATCCGATGACAGAACGGATGACAAAGCGCAGCAATACTTTCCTTGAATAAACATTGCTCGCGTAAAGCCGGGAAACATGGATAATGGCAGGATGAACAAGGCCATCCAGGACAAGCTGCTGGCGCTGATGCGCGAGGGACGCGACCGGACCGAGTCGACCGACTGGTTCCGGGTGTCGCTGGGCCTGTACTACCTGGCGGCGCTGATGACCGAGGAGGCGATCGACTTCAAGAAGGTCGACCGCGAGTTCAACCGCTTCACCTATCACACCCTCGGCAAGGGCCATACCATCACCAGCGTGCTGCAATACATGAGCGGCGCGAAGGTGATGCCGACCGTCGAATCCGAACGTTTCATGGATGCGTTCCGGCGCCACTGCCCGGAAATCCCGATCGCGTCGATTCCCTTCCTGCTCGAGCTGAACCTGGGCGTGGCGAAGAACATCTCCGGGCTGGAGGCGGCGGGTCCGCTGGCCGACTGGATCGCGCGCAGGAAAGCCGAGGCACCGCCGCCGGGCGCCTGAGCCCCGCGGCTGGGCCTATAATGGTGTTTTCGAATATCGCATTTGACAACATCATGAGCGCATACCGTTCCAACTCCTCCCTCGACGACCTGATCGCCGGCTTCGACAAGGCCCTGCGCGTGGTCGGCGGCGTCGCCGCGTCCTCGCGCCCGAACCCGGGCGCGCATGCCACCGACTGCGAACTGAGCGACGACGAGCGCCGCCACAGCGCGGGCCTGATGCGCGTGAACCATGTCGGGGAAGTGTGCGCGCAGGCGCTGTACGACTCGCAGGCGCGCTTCGGCAAGAGCCCGGCAATCCGCAAGCAGTTCGAAAAATCGGCGCGCGAGGAAGAGGACCACCTGGCCTGGACCGCCGAGCGCCTGTCCGAGCTGGGTTCGCAGCCGAGCCTGCTCAATCCGCTGTGGTATGCGGGTTCCTACGTGCTGGGCAGCATCGCAGCCAAGCTGGGCGACCCACACAGCCTGGGCTTCGTGGTCGAGACCGAGCGCCAGGTCGAGGCGCACCTGAACCGCCACCTCGAGGACCTGCCGCCGCAGGATGCGAAATCGCGTGCGATCGTGGAACAGATGCGGGTCGATGAAATCGCCCACGGCGCCTCGGCGCAGGCGCTGGGCGCGGCCGAGACGCCGCTGCCGGTGCGGATGCTGATGACGGCGATGTCGAAGGTGATGACGACCACCGCGTATCGCATTTGAAGCGAGGCGCCGCGGCCGGGCGCCGGCCGCTCAGACCTCGACGATCTCCACCGTGTGCGTGATCTCGGCCGTCTTGGCCAGCATGATCGACGCTGAGCAGTACTTGTCGTGCGACAGGCTGACCGCGCGTTCGACCGCCGCCGGCTTCAGGTTGCGCCCGGTGACCGTGAAGTGGAAGTTGATCTTGGTGAAGACCTTCGGCTCGGTCTCCGCACGCTCGGCCTGCAGCGTCACGTCGCAGCCGCGCACGTCCTCGCGGCCGCGCTTGAGGATCAGCACCACGTCATAGGCGGTGCAGCCGCCGGTGCCGACCAGCACCATCTCCATCGGTCGCGGCGCCAGATTGTGGCCGCCGCCTTCCGGCGCGCCATCCATCGCCACCATGTGGCCGCTGCCGGTCTCGGCGCGAAAACTCATGCCCGACGGGCCGTTCCAGCTGACTTTCACTTCCATGTATTTTTCTCCGCTGAGGATGCTGTGCCGGAGCATTGTAAAGCGAAAGGGGCGCCTTCGCAGACGCCCCTCCGGTTTGCGGCTTAGACAGCCAGCACGTAGCGCTCGCTCTTCATGCGCCAGCTGGCGAAGGCCACGATCAGCAGGGCCGGAATCGCCGAGCACAGGAAGGTCAGCAGGTAGGGCATGGCGCCGAGGTCGCCCGCCTTGGATGCTTCCTTGATCAGGGTCTGGTTGGACAGCATCGGCACCAGGTACATCCAGTCCGCGGTCTTCAGTTCCAGGAAGGAGATGACCATGGTCGGGACCAGCGGCAGGACGGCGACGATGCTGAGGATGGTCTGCGCTTCCTTGAAGGTCTTGGAGTTCATCGCCAGGGCGATGAACAAGGCGCCGGCCAGCAGCGACAGCGACACCGTGACCAGGCAGATCATCAGCATCTGGCCCCAGCCCAGGCTCCAGGACATGCCGATCTCCTCCAGCGGCAGCCACTTGAAGACCGCGTGCGCCAGGAGCAGCTCGAGGGTCACGCCGACGATGCTCAGGGTGCTGGCGGCCAGCCACTTGCCGCCGATGAGTTCCCAGGTCTTGGCCGGCTGCGCCATCAGCACTTCGAGCGAGCGGCGTTCGCGTTCGCCCGCGGTGCTGTCGACGCTGGCCGACAGGCACAGCATGAAGGCCGGGAAGAACAGGAAGCCCATGATGCTGCCCACCACCATCGCCGAACGCGAGGCATTGGTGCCGGTGTCGTAGCGCTGGACCATGATCGGGGTCACCGCCGCCGGCGACACGCCGTGCGCCAGCAGGCGCGCGCCGGCCACGTTGGAACCATAGGCTTCCAGCACGTCCTCGACGTCGCGGCGCTGGCCACCGCTTTCGGTCGCGGAGTCGTACCAGATCTCGAGCCGGGCCGGGCGCATCGCGTAGTACTGCTCGACGAAGTCGTCCGGCAGGCGCAGCACCGCCGCTACCTTCTTGCTGCGCAGCAGCTCAGCGATGGCTTCCTCGTCCATCGCCGGGGTGTCCTTGACGGTGATGTTCTTCTGGCCCAGCTGGGACATCAGGGTCGGCGCCTTGGCCCCGCCGATGACCGCCAGCTCGATGCCTTCGCGCTCGGACTTGGTGCTTTTCTCGATCGCCTGGTTCAGCATGAAGCCGAACAGGATCGGGTAGAGCAGGGTGAACATGGCGAGCATGCCGAGCGTGCGCTTGTCGCGCAGGGTCTCGAGCAGTTCTTTCAGGTAGACGACCAACAGCCTGGATTTCATGCGATTCCTTCCTCGGTGCCGACCAGGTGCACGAACGCGTCTTCCAGGTTGGCGATGCCGGTACGCCGGCACAGTTCATCGGGCGAGCCCTGGGCCACGGTGTGGCCGCCGGCGATGACGATCACGTCTTCGCACAGGGCTGTCACTTCCTGCATCACGTGGGTGGCCATGATCACGCAGCAGCCTTCGGCGCGCAGCGCCCCCAGCGCGGTGCGCAGGGCGCGCGTGCTCATGACGTCCAGGCCGCGGCTCGGCTCGTCGAGCAGCAGGTGGCGCGGCCGGTGCAGCAGCGTGCGCGCCAGCGCCACCTTGATGCGCTGGCCCTGCGAGAAGCCCTTGTTGCGGCGGGTCAGGATGTCGTCCATGCCGAGTAGCGCGGACACTTCCTCGATGCGTTTGGCGATGGCGGGACGGCTCATGCCGTTGAGCTCACCGAAATAGGTGAGGTATTCGCGCGTGCTGAGGCGCTCGTACAGGCCGAACTGGTCGGTCAGGAAACCGATGCTGCGGCGTACCGCCATCGGGTCCTTTTCCGGATCGACGCCGTCGATCGCGATGCTGCCGTGGTCGCGCTTGAGCAGCCCGACCAGGGTGCGCAGCAGGGTGGTCTTGCCGGCGCCGTTGGGGCCGAGCAGCGCGGTGATCTGGCCGTCGTTCGCGGTGAAACTGACGCCGCCCAGCGCCTTCACGGCGCCAAAGCTCTTGCGTACATCGTGGACTTCAATCATGTTCTGACGCCTTCAGGGTTGCGGGCCGGCGCTGCCGAGCTGGAAAGTCGGCAGCGGGATCTGTTTCAGGCAGCTGGCATCCAGCTTGTCCTGCGGCTTGTCGAGGAAAGTGCGCAGCAGGCGCGGCGCGCAGCCGAGCTGCGAGACGCCGTGGCCGAGGCTGTCGACCACCACGTGCTGGGCGCGGCTCATGTACTTGGCGGCGGTGACGGCGCGGTGCGGCGGCGTGACCGGGTCGAGCGCGCCGGACAGCAGCAGCGCCGGGGCGTCGATGCGGGTCGGTTCCTTGTAGGGCACGGCCGGGACATCGATCGACTTGCACAGGGCCGGCATCATGTCGGCCAGCATCTTGGTCAGCTTGCCGGCATCCGACGCCAGCAACTCGGGTGTCATGCGCGGCACGTCTTCGGCGCACACCACTGCCAGGTGCAGCAGCATCGCCATCTGGCTGTCGCCGCCGAAATCGCTGGCCAGATTCTGGCGCGCCACGAAAGGCTGCCAGCGCCCCTGCGCCGCGCTCTGGATCAGGAAGGGCAGGCGGCGCGCATCGGCCGGCGAATACAGGATGTTGTGCACGGTGCCGAGGAAACGCGTGGCGGTCATGCTCATCTCGATCGGCTTGGCGGTGCGCGGGTCGGGCAGGGACAGCTTGATGGGCGCGGCTTCGAGCCTGGCGAGCAGCCCGTCGAACTGGGCGCGCAGGTTCGGGAAGGCCTTGTTGCAGCCGGCGTCCCTGGCACAGTGTTCGAACACCTTGTCGAGCGCGGCCTGGCCGTCGCGGGCGCCGGCCGGGATCACCTGGTCGGGCGCGGCCACGCCGTCGAGCACCAGGCTGCGCACGCTGGACGGGTACAGGCGCGCATAGGCCTGCCCGAGGCGGGTGCCGTAGGAGCCGCCGAACACGTTGACGGCGCCGTAGCCGAGCGCGCGGCGCACCAGTTCGGTGTCGCGGGCGGCGGCCTCAGTGGTGTAGGCCTTGAACGGGGCGCGGGTGGCAGCGATGCAGGCGCGCAATTCCGCTTCCAGCTGGTCTTCGGTCATGCGTTCGTGTTCCGGCTTGCTCTTGCAATCGAGCTTGCCCGACAGCCCGGTGCCGCGCTGGTCGATGAACACGATGTCGCGGGTCGCCTGCACACGGCTGAGCGCGGTCTTCAGGATTTGCACGACGTCGCTGCCGGCCTGGCCGGGGCCGCCGGCCAGCACGAACAGGGGATCGTTGCGCACGCCCTTGCGGTGCGCCGGCGCGACCGTGACATGCAGCTTGAGCTTGTTGCCGGCCGGGTTGGCGTGGTCCAGCGGAACGTCGAGCGTGACGCATTGCAGGATGTCGGTCACGCCGGGCAGGTGGCAGTTGCGGGCGGCGGCGGCAGGCGCAGCCTTGGCGGGTGGCGTCGATGCGCTGGCCATGGGGCTTGCCGCCAGCCAGAGGGCGGCGACAGGCAGCAGGGCGGGGAGTAACGATCTTGTCTTCACACAATCTCCTCAAAGGACGCCTGCATAGTAGATTGGCATCGTTTTGACGGTCAACGACTAGTTGCACCATCGCATGAAATTATGCGAAGAGGGAACGCTTTGTTTTAAAAGGAAGAAATAGATCAGAGAAGCCGGCGGAAAATGCGACAGGAGGCACAGCTTGCATTGACGGGCCAGCCGCTGTTCGGCTATCATCGTGGGCTTTCCCTTTGCTCGGGGAAGATAATAAGGAAGAGTCCGCTGCAACAAGGGCGGAACCACCACAGTGAGCATTAACCTATTTAGGAAGTCATCATGAAAACTTTTTCCGCTAAGGGCCATGAAGTCCAGCGCGACTGGTTGGTGATTGACGCGACGGACTTGGTCCTCGGACGTGTTGCCAGCGAAGTGGCACTCCGACTGCGCGGCAAACACAAGCCGGAATTCACTCCGCACGTCGATACCGGCGACTACATCATCGTCGTCAATGCAGGCAAGCTGCGCGTGACCGGCACCAAGGCCACCAACAAGACCTACTACCGTCACTCGGGCTACCCGGGCGGTATCTACGAAACCAACTTCCTGAAGATGCAACAGCGCTTCCCGGGCCGCGCCCTGGAAAAGGCTGTCAAAGGCATGCTGCCGAAGGGCCCGCTGGGCTATGCAATGATCAAGAAGCTGAAAGTGTACGCGGAAGGTTCGCACCCGCACGCAGCACAGCAACCACAAGCACTGACCCTCTAAGGAACTGACATGATCGGTAACTACAACTACGGCACCGGCCGTCGCAAGAGTGCAGTCGCTCGCGTGTTCATCAAAGCCGGCACCGGCCTGATCGTCGTGAACGGCAAGCCTGCGAACGAATACTTCTCGCGCGAAACCGGCCTGATGGTCATTCGCCAGCCGCTGGAACTGACCGGCAACGTCGAGCGTTTCGACATCAAGGTCAACGTGCACGGCGGTGGCGAATCGGGCCAGGCTGGCGCCGTCCGTCACGGCATCACCCGCGCGCTGATCGACTACGACGCAGGCCTCAAGGGCGACCTGGCACGTGCCGGTTTCGTCACCCGTGACGCCCGTGAAGTCGAGCGTAAGAAAGTCGGCCTGCGTAAAGCACGCCGCGCAAAGCAGTTCTCGAAGCGTTAATTCGTTTCCCTGCTTGCTGGCAGCGGCGTCAAGCCGCTGTCGCGAAAGCCGTCCTCCGCAAGGTGGGCGGCTTTTTGTTTTTGGGGCTACGCCTCAGCACCAATATCCAAGGAAAGCCTTGAACACCGTTTCCCTTCTTGCGTACAGGCCGCTTCCGATCATGAGCAGGCTCAGCAGCATCGTGACGATGTAGATCACCTGGTACGGGCTTTCGATGTAGGCGGCGGCCCAGACGGAGGCGCAGAGCACGGCAAGTCCGATGAGGACGTGGAGGACGCGTGCAACCAGTTCGGCTGTCGAGCTGGACCTCCTTGGGTGCCATGAGAACCTGGCTTCATTGCGGGTGTGCTTCAGTTCAGGATTCATCCGTTTTTGTCCTCCGTCCAGCCTTATCGACCCTATCCATGCGCCGTGCATGGGGAAATCTCATATTCCTGCCCCATTCACCAATATTCGCCGATATTCATCTTCCAAGTCATGCATGAATAGCAAAGAATACACCTATTCCATTGACGTTCAGGAAAGGTTCACATGACTTTTGGCGAGAGACTCAAGCAGATCAGGACCGACAAGGGCCTGACCCAGCCCCAGTTCGCGCAGATTGCAGGAATCGAGCAGTCCTATCTGTCCAAGCTGGAAAACGACAAGTCGGTGCCGTCGGCCGAGATGTTTACCACCATCGTCTCGGCGCTCGACATGGATGCAGCGAGCTTCCTGCAAGAGGTCGACAAGGAAGCGCTGGCGACGACCCTGGGCCATATTCCCGCAGTGAGCCAGTTCACCGCCGGCGAGGTGAGGGCACGGGTCAATCATACGAGGCGCTGGCTGTTCGGCTCGGCCGCAGCCTGGATCCTCGGCTTTGCCATGATGCTGGCCGCGAACGACGGCATCTTCTTTTCGAACAAGCTCTACAAGTACAGCTCGCCCGGCGTGATTCTTCCTGGCGAAGCGGAGAACGTGTTCAGCTCCTGGCGCGAAGTCCTGGCGCAGCAACTGCTTGCCAAGATCATCACGATCGAAGAGATGGGGAAGCGGTCGGCGGAATTCGTGGCGACACGGGACCGGCCGGTGACGGTGGAGTGGCCGGACAGCCGCGGCACGGTGTATGTCGAGCCGGTGGAAAACGGCCGCCGGCGCTTCGAGCTGGTCGATACCAGGCATATCGAGGCGCCGGGCAACCGCATCCTGCAATACCTGGGCGCGATCGTGGTGATGTGCGGCTTCGTCGGCCTGTTCATCGAATGGCGCCTGCGCCGCATGAAAAATCAATAACAACAACAGGAGACCCCATGTCGCAGATCCGAACCTTCTTCGCCGGCGCCACCACCATGGCCGCGCTTCTCGCCGCCGTCATGACCCTGAGCGGCGCCAGCGACCCGGCACGCCGCGCCAGCTTCGACGAGATCACCGTCGGCCGCATCAACATCGTCGAGCCGGATGGTACCAAGCGCCTGATCATCTCGAACAAGGCGCAGTTCCCGGGCGACTTCCTGCAAGGGAAAGAGGGCGCGCGTCCGAACCGGAGCGACGTCGCCGGCATGTTGTTCATCAACGAGGAAGGCACGGAGAACGGTGGCCTGATCCAGAAGGGCAGCATGCGCGCCGACGGCAGGATTTCGTCCGGCCTGTCGCTGACTTTCGACCGCTTCCGCCAGGACCAGGCCTTGCAGCTCATGAACAACGACAGTGCCGAGCACCAGATGACCGCAATCAAGATCAACGACGTGCCGGCTTATACGGTCACGTCGATGGACGACGTCAAGCGCTTCAACGCGGATGCCCGCAAGCTGCCGGAAGCGCAGCGGCAGGCCTATTGGAACAAGCTGGCCGAGGAAGGGCGCCTGAACCAGAACCGCATCTGGCTCGGCAATACCGGCGACAAGGGCTCGACCCTGCAGCTGAAAGACGCGAAAGGCCGGACGCGCATGATGCTGCTGGTGTCGGCGGACGGCAAGGCGGAGATCCAGATGCTGGACGAACAGGGCAAGGTCACCAGGTCGATCACGCCCGGCCCGGTGGAATGACGGTTCAGCAGGGCTTCCGGTGTCCGTGTAACGTGACCCGCCGGGGCCGGCTCAGGCCCTGAAGATCTTCAGCAAGGTCGCAGCCGGCGAAGCCGCGCCGATTTTGCGGTCACCTCGGGCGGCATCGATGACCTCGACCAGCTCGTCGTACTTGTCAGCCTGGCGGTCTTCGAGGTTGATCATGTTCATGGTCCAGCGCGGGAAGGTGCGGAACTTTGCAGCTTCGTTGTAGAGCACGCGCGAATGCTTGTGGCGCGGATCCCGCTCGATCTTGGCGTAGAGCGCGGCGAGCGTCGGCGCCGGTCCTTCCAGCACTTGCAGGAACCAGCCGCCGTTGTAGAACAGGCTGCCCGTGACGTCGATGTGCTGGTTATTCGCCTGGGCGGTCGCCTGGATGGCGCGCAGTTCTTCGGCGGAGACTTTGCGTACCGACTGGCTGAGATACACGAGCTGGTTAATTGACATGAACTGGCCTTTGACAAGAGTGGGAGGGAAAACGAGAGCCACAGCTTAGCGCAGGCTTTTTATTGCCGTAAGGAATCTTTTGCGTATCCTGCAATACTTCCGGGTCGTCATCAGTTCAAAGGCGGCAAGTCGGTGCAGGCAAATACTATTTGCATAATGAGCAATGGATGCAAATTTCATTTGCATCAGCAGTCAGCAGCCGGCGCTGAGCGGCGCACGCATTTTTCATGGCTGTTAAAATTGCACACCCGTGCAGCCTCGTCCTGCCAATCCATTTTTACATTACGAAGGAACAGAACATGATCAAAGTTGGCATCGTTGGCGGAACCGGATACACGGGCGTGGAATTGCTGCGGCTGTTGGCCGTGCACCCCGACGTGCAGCTGACCGCGATCACCTCGCGCAAGGAAGACGGCCTGCCGGTGGCCGACATGTTCCCCTCGCTGCGCAGCGTCGTCGACCTGGCCTTCTCGAGCCCGGACAAGGCCGACCTGACCGGGTGCGACGTGGTGTTCTTCGCCACCCCGCACGGCGTCGCCATGGCCCAGGCCCCGGCGCTGCTGGCGGCCGGCGTCAAGGTGATCGACCTGGCGGCCGACTTCCGTCTGAAGGACCAGGCCACGTTCGAGAAGTGGTACAAGATCCCGCACACCGCGCCGGAACTGATCGAGGAAGCCGTGTACGGCCTGCCGGAACTGAACCGCGAGGACATCAAGGGCGCGCGCCTGATCGCCAACCCGGGCTGCTACCCGACCACCATGCAGCTCGGCTTCGTCCCGCTGCTCAAGGCCGGCCTGGTCGACGCGGGCAGCCTGATCGCCGACTGCAAGTCGGGCGTCTCGGGCGCCGGCCGCAAGGCCGAGATCGGCACGCTGTTCTCGGAAGCGAGCGACAACTTCAAGGCCTACGGCGTGCACGGCCACCGCCACACCCCGGAAACCTCGGCCCAGCTGGCGCGCTACACCGACCAGAAGGTCGGTCTGATCTTCACCCCGCACCTGGTGCCGATGATCCGCGGCATGCACGCGACCCTGTACGCGCGCCTGACCAAGGACATCGACGATGCAAGCCTGCAGGCCCTGTTCGAGGACACCTACAAGGACAGCACCTTCGTGGACGTGATGCCCTTCGGCTCGCACCCGGAAACCCGCTCGACCCGCGGCTCGAACATGCTGCGCCTGGCGCTGCACCGTCCGGAAGGCGGCAACACCGTCGTCATCCTGGTGGTGCAGGACAACCTGGTCAAGGGCGCCTCGGGCCAGGCCGTGCAGTGCATGAACCTGATGTTCGGTTTGGATGAAGCGACCGGCCTGAAGCAGATCGCGCTGCTGCCCTAATCTTTTCTCCCTGCCGCGCGGAATTTTCCCGCGCGGCATCTCCCTTTTTTCCTACAAAACGGCAACACGCCGCCCCAAGCGATCTAGATCAAGGCCACTCTTGTTGAGAACGGTAAATTGACCGATGCACAGGTTGATTTCAGCGCGCGGCGCATCGCCGCCGGCGTCCTACTGGAGGGGTGGAACATGTTTGGTCGACAAGTAAAAAGCGAGATTGACAGCCTGGTCGGCATCTCGGCCCGGATCGAGGGCGACCTGTGCTTCACCGGAGGGCTGCGCATCGACGGTGAAGTGCACGGCAACGTGGTCGCGGCGGAAGGCGCCGACAGCATGCTGATCGTCTCCGAGCATGCCCGGATCGAGGGCGAGGTGCGCTGCGCCAGCCTGGTGGTCAACGGCTACATCGCCGGATCGGTATATTCGTCAGAACTCCTTGAATTACAGCCGAAAGGCCGCATACATGGTGATGTACATTACCGTTTGCTCGAAATGCACGGCGGCGCCCTTGTGACTGGGAAACTGACCCACGAACCCGCGGGCGAACCGGTGTTTCAGTTTACCGACGCCGAGCCTTCCCTGACGGCCGGATAGTCGGCCTGCCACCAGCATCAGTTGCGGCAACGGTCTATAATGGGCGCAATTCGTATATTCACCAGGAGTGTTTCATGACCGCAGTCGCCGAAGTGCAAGAGCACGACACGATCCCCGTTCCGATCAACTTCACCGACAGCGCCGCAGAGAAAGTTGCTCAGCTGATCGAGGAAGAGGGCAATCCCGACCTCAAGCTGCGCGTGTTCGTGCAGGGTGGCGGTTGCTCCGGCTTCCAGTATGGCTTCACCTTTGACGAAATCGTCAACGAAGACGACACCACGATGGAAAAGAACGGTGTCCAGCTGCTGATCGACTCGATGAGCTACCAGTACCTGGTCGGCGCCGAGATCGACTACAAGGACGACCTCGAAGGCGCCCAGTTCGTGATCAAGAACCCGAACGCCACTTCGACCTGCGGCTGCGGCTCCTCGTTCTCCGCGTGATCTTCCCCCAGGCAGCCCGGTGATCCGGGCAGTCGACGGCCCGGTTCACCCGGGCCGTTCCTTTTGAGGGCTGGCGTTTGCCAGCCCTTTGTCGTTAACGCCGGTGCTTACGCCGGATACAGCGCGCCGAGGATGCGCGGGCCGCGGGCCCCGGTAACGGCCGGCAAATTGCCCGGCTCGCGCTGCAGGAAACGCCAGCCCAGCCAGGCGAAGGCCAGCGCCTCGACCCGGTTCGGCGCGATACCGAGCGCGGCCGTCGATTTCACGGCCGCGCCGCCCAGCGCCGCGCCGATCTCACGCAGCAGGGTGGCGTTGTAGGCGCCGCCGCCGCACACGTACACCGCATCCACAGCCGCGTGCTCGCCGCGGATGGCGTCGGCGATTGTTACCGCCGTCAGGCGGGTGAGCGTGGCCATCACGTCCTGCGGGGCAAGTGCATCGAAGCCCTTGAGCTTGGCATCGAGCCAGCTGTCATGGAACAGGTCGCGGCCGGTGCTCTTCGGGGCCGGCTGGCGGAAGAAGGGCTCGTCCAGCAGCGCATCCAGCAGCGGCTGCTGCACGCTGCCGCCGGCGGCCCAGGCGCCGTCCTCGTCGTAGGCCTTGCCGAGGTGGCGGCCGATCCACAGGTCCATCAAGACATTGCCCGGACCGGTATCGAAACCGGTGACGCGGCCGTCGCCGTGCAGCACGCTGATGTTGCCGATCCCGCCGATGTTGACCACCACCCGGGCCGTTCCTGGCTCCCCGAAGGCGGCCTCGTGGAATGCCGGCACCAGCGGCGCGCCCTGGCCGCCGGCCGCGATGTCGCGGGTGCGGAAGTCGGCGATCACATCGATCCCGGTCAATTCGGCCAACAGGGCGGGGTTGTTGGTCTGGCGCGTAAAACCGAGTTCCGGTCGGTGGCGGATGGTCTGGCCATGCACGGCCACGGCCGCGACCGGCCCGCCTGCCTGGGGCAGCAGCTGGCGCACGCAGTCGGCGTAGCACAGGGCCAGGCCGTTGGCGGCCAGCGCTTCGCGCTCGAGTTCGTTCTCGCTGGCGGCCTGCAGGGCCATCAGCTCGCTTCGCAATGCGGCGGGGAAGGGCGTGAAGGCTGCCGCGATGCTGCGGATGTTGCCGCCGGCGAAATCGGCCAGCACGCCGTCCACGCCGTCGAGGCTGGTGCCGGACATCAGGCCGATGGCCAGGGACGAGGTCTCGCTCATGTGCATTCTCCTTGTAGGGCAACCGGACAGCGGTTTGCTGGGCGCTGCTCCAGCTTGTGCGCCGCCAGCATACTAAACGCTGAAGCCGCTTGAAGGAAGCGCAAACGGCTTATTAGTTCGTCTACTTAGATAATGAACAGTTATTAAATCGTTGTTTATTAACGTCTTTTTCTTATCTAAACGCCCACCTTTTCAATATTTTTCTTATGTACTTACGGCAAAATTTGTTGATTAGAGTAAATTCTCTAGAGCTGGAAGCGAAAGCTTGACAATCGGCCGACGCATCCGGAACCACCCCCCCGCTCCGTTTTTTGCCAGATCGACATGAAATTTAATAACTTAAAAATCGGTACCCGGCTCGGCGTCGCTTTCGCCGCCATCCTTCTCCTCGCCGCCCTCATGCTGGCGACCGCCTTATGGCAGCTCGGCCGTATTGCCGATGCCAAGGAGGTCATGACGGCCACCACGACGAAAGTCGCCCTCGCAGACCAGTGGCTGCAGGGCATTGCAACGAATAGTGTACGCACCATGGCAAAGCTGAAAAGCAGCGATCCGGCTGACGACGCTTTCTATGAGCAGGAAATGAAGGCCGTCAGTGCGAACGTGAGCAAGGTCCAGAAAGAACTGGAGGTCCTGGTGCTAAGCGAGCGCGGCAAAGCCTTGCTCAAGGCCGTGGCCGATCAGCGCAAGCAGTATTCCGCCATCCGCGACGAAGCCTTCCGCCGTAAAGCGGAGCTTGGCGCAGCCGATGCGGCACTCAAGGCTTTCGTGAGCGACAAGGTAGCACCTGAAATGAAACAGTATGTGCATACTGTGGAAGAGGTGGTGGCTCACCAGGAACAATTGTTCCGTGATGCCGACGCGCGCATCGACGCACTACAGGCAAGCGCACAAAAGCTGCTGATCGGTACCGGCATCGCCGCACTGGTCTGCGGCGGGCTGTTCGCACTGTTCCTGACCCGTAGCATTACCCGGCCCCTGGCCCACGCTGTCGCGCTTGCCGAGCAGGTCGCTTCCAGGGACCTGACCGCCGACATCCAGGTATCGAGCCGTGATGAGGTCGGTCATCTGCTCTCCGCACTCAAGCGCATGAACGACAGCCTGCTGACGACCGTGAACGAAGTGCGCGCCGGCACCGAGACCATCGTCAGCGCTTCGCAGCAGATCGCTTCCGGCAACCTCGACCTTTCGTCCCGTACCGAGCAGCAGGCCAGCTCGCTGGAAGAGACGGCATCGTCAATGGAGGAGCTGACCAGTTCGGTTCGCCAGAATGCCGACAATGCCCGCCAGGCGAATACCCTGGCGCAGGCAGCTTCCGAGATCGCGGTTCGTGGCGGCAAGGTAGTATCGGAAGTGGTGACGACCATGGAATCGATCAACGCTTCGTCGAAGAAAATTGGCGACATCATTGCAGTGATCGACGGGATTGCGTTCCAGACCAATATCCTGGCGCTGAATGCCGCGGTCGAGGCCGCGCGTGCCGGGGAGCAGGGCAGGGGCTTTGCCGTCGTTGCATCGGAGGTGCGCAATCTTGCGCAACGTTCGGCAGGGGCGGCCAAGGAAATCCGTAGCCTGATCGCGGATTCGGTGGGTAAAGTGGATGCCGGCGGGCGCCTGGTCGACCAGGCCGGCGCCACCATGCAGGAGATCGTCCAGGGCATCATGCGTGTCACCGACGTCATGGCTGAAATCACCTCGGCCAGCGCCGAGCAGGCGCTCGGTATCGAGCAGGTCAATGCCGCGATCACGCAGATGGATGACGTGACGCAGCAGAATGCCGCCCTGGTCGAAGAAGCGGCCGCCGCAGCGGCATCGATGCAGGACCAGGCCAGCTCGCTCGCCGAACTGGTCAATACGTTCAAGGTGGACGCTGTTTCCCATCATGCGCGCCCGGCGTCTCCTGGCCAGCGCGGCGTCGAGCCCTCGCTGCGCCTGGGCCTGGCAGCTGCTTGAGGGGTGGGCAGCGCTATCGATGCGCTGCCCGGTGCAAGGATTGATGAAGCAGCGGGTGAGGCTTACTTCTTCGGCGGAGGCTCAGGATTCTCTTCCGCCGACCAGATCACTCCGGCAATTTTCCACCCGTTCTCGGTGCGGACCATTTGCCAGCTTTCCTTGCCCCAGGCGCTGCGGTAGTTGCCCACCATGAAGCTGAAGTCGAACAGCACCTGGGCCATCTCGCCGTCGGTATCGATGCGCACGTTGTCGAAGGTCTCGCTACGTGCTTCCGGATTGCGCGCGATAGACTCGATGAATTTGCGCGGGGTGCCGCCCTGTACCTTGGGAACCGGCTGCGCCGGATCCTTCTGGCTGGCCCGGTAGCGCGCCACGCTGGCATCCGTATAGACCGGGACCCAGGTAATGTCTTCGCGCAGGAATAGGCGCATGAAGCCTTCCTTGTCCTTGTCGACGATCGCCTTGCCGAAGGCCTTGATCACGGCTTCGATCTTCTGCCGGCTTTCCGCCGGGTTTTCCGCATGGGCACGCTGTGGCGCGCCTGCGAACAGGGTCAGGCACAGCGCGGCGGTGGCGAGAACGGGTTTCATCGGGTCTCCTGTCTATATCAACTTGCGATCACGGACGGGCCGCGAAAAACTGGCTGTCGACGCTGTGGCGCGGCATGCCGAGCTGCTCCGGTTTCTTCATGAGGTAGGCAAATCCGCTCCGCTCGCCCTTCAGGGCGCCATTCAGGAAGTTGAGGACATAACGTGCGCTCTGGGCATAGGACTGGGCGATTTCGTCGCGGGTGTAGTCGCCGAAGTCGAGCGGATCGAGGCGCAGGTAACTGGTGCCGAAATACACATGCTCCATCGCGTACATCGTCAGCAGGTAGACGTCGGCGCCCGTCATCTTCTGCAGGATGCTGCCCGAGTGGTCCGGCTTGAACTTCAGCCCGCGCTCGAAGGGCGGCGGCCGCTGGGCCAGGTAGAGCAGGGGCGTGCGCAGCTGTTCCGGCTTCAGGTAGGGCACTTTCTCCAGCATGGCGTGGCGGTAGCGCACCGTGCCGTCCAGGCAGACCAGGGCCTTGATGCGCTCGTCCTGGGCCGCGGCCAGCACATTGGCCATGCCGCCCCAGGAAAAGCCGGCCACGGCCAGGCGGCCCGTGTCGGCCTGCGGCAGCGATTGCGCGTAATCCACCAGGAAGCGGATGTCGGCCGCCTGCGCTTCGGCGTGCGCCAGGTCGTCCTTCTGCCAGCGCTCGTCGACACCCAGGGCCGGGCTGGCGATCACCAGATAGCCATGGCTGGCCAAAAATTCCATCATCTCGGCATTCTCGAACACATTGCTGCTGATGCTCGGCGAATAAATCACCACCGGATACTTGCCCGGCAGCGCCTTCGCATCGCGCACCGCCCAGCGCACATCCTTGCGCTCCGCAGCGAGCTGCGCGTCACGTTTGCCTTCGCTAACGAACTCCAGCCACTTCGCCAGCACCTTGTCCCGTTCCGCAGGGGAGCGGGTGAAGTCGTCGTCCCAGCCCAGCAGTTGGAGATAGTCGTCGTAGCGCATCGGCTTCCCGCCTTTGACCGCGGGATACCAGATGGCGGTCTGGATCGGGCGCGGCTTGCGTGCCCCTTCCGGCGCGTTCGCGGGATAGCTGCGGCTCGGGTCTACCTGCTCGACTACGCGGAAGCCGACTGCGAAACTGCCCGGCTTGTTAAGGAAGGGAAAAGCCTGCTGGGCACCCGATGGTGCCCCTACCAGGACTAGCAGAACAAATGCGAGAAACTTGAGCATGATTGCCTCCTTTATTGTTGATCTCTTTTCACTCTAGCATTGAAAGCTAAAGAGATGGCAATAGAACTTCTCTCGGATGGCAAAATAAATGCTATTTAGTGGAATTCATGATGGGTGCATAGCGAAGCAGGAAAACAAAACGCCCCGCGGCATGCTCGATGCGGCGGGGCGTCGGGAGGAGCAGGATGGCTTAGCGCGCGGCCATCGCGTTGCCGCTCGGTGCGAGCAGCGAGAAGCGGTGGTTCATCTCGGCGGCGGCCATGCGGAAGCGGGCCAGTTCGGCCTGGCTCAGCGGCTGCTGGGCCAGCGACTTGAACTTCTCCGGATTCTGGGCCTGGCCTGCCACGCGGAACTCGTAGTGCAGGTGCGGGCCGGTCGACCAGCCGGTCGAGCCGACATAGCCGATCACCTGGCCCTGGCTGACCTTGGCACCCTTGCGCATGCCCGGAGCGATGCGGCTCATGTGGGCATAGGCGGTGCTGTAGCTCGACCAGTGCTTCAGGACGACCTGGTTGCCGTAGCCTCCGCTGTTGCCGGCGAAATCGATGACGCCGTCGGCGACCGCGCGGATCGGCGTGCCCGTCGAGGCGGCGTAGTCGACGCCCTTGTGCGCCTTCCACTTGCCCGAGATCGGGTGCACGCGCATCGAGAAGCCCGAGGAGATACGCGAGAACTGCAGCGGGGATTTCAGGAAGGCTTTCTTCAGTGCCTTGCCGTCCAGGCTGTAGTAGCCGCCCTGTTTGGTGACCGGGTCTTCGTACCAGACCGACTGGTAAGCGACGCCGCGGTTCACGAATTCGCCTGCCAGGATGCGGCCGGTCTTCACCAGTTCGCCGTCGAGCCAGAAGGTTTCGTAGACGACGCTGAAACGGTCGCCGCGCTTGAGGTCGGAGCGGAAGTCGATGTTGGTCGAGAACATCTCGATCATCTGGCCGACCACCGAGTCCGGCATGCTGCCGCCGTCCACGTTGGAGTCGGTCGCCGAATACAGCGAGGTGGTGATTTCACGCGAACGCATCTCGACGCGGCGCTCCAGCTTGGCCGGGGCTTCCATCGCGACGAATTTCTCGCCCTTGCGCTCGACCGTGATCTGGCGGGCATCGCCAGCCTTGCCGTCGGTGATCGTGGCGCGCATCGACAGCAGCAGGCCATGTTCATCGGTTTCGGCCTGGACGCGCTTGCCGGTCTTGAGCGACAGCAGGCGGCGGGCGGTCTTGTCGGTGCGGAGGAATTTCTGGGCGTCGGCGTCGTTGACGCCAAGGCGGGTGAAGAGGGAGCCGATCGAGTCGCCCGGACGGATGCGTTCCTCGTGGATGAATTGCTGCTCGTTCTGCTGCAGGGCGGCGATCTGGTCTGCCAGGTTCGGCAGTTCCAGGTTCTGTTCGATCGACGTGACCGGCATGTCTGCCGCGTCGGGAGCGATCGGGGCCACTGCAACTGCACCGAAGGCACACACGCTCAGGAGCGCGGCACCGGCGCTGATGATACGCGCCTTGCGAGTTCGGGGCACTAGCTGGAGCAGGCTTTTACCAGTGATTTTATGTATAGGGTTCATGCAATCAGTTAAAATTTGCGGCTGAACTTTCAGGATCCCGTTTCTTATCGTTCTGCAAAGTTTTCTTCGGGAAACTTAAAAACGATCGTGAATTATACCAAAAGAAGTGGTCCTACAACCGTCTTAGCAAATTTCCTACACGAAAATCCCACACGCATATGAATTCGAATGTCTCGTCCGGTAGCGGCGCTCCGGTAAATTCTTCCGCCCCCCTGCCGTTGACGGACAAGGTGCTCGAGGCGCTGGCCATTGCCAAGCGCGGTGTCGATGAACTGCTGATCGAAAGCGAATTCGCCCAGAAACTGGCGCGTTCCGAACAGTCGGGCAAGCCGCTGCGCATCAAGCTGGGCCTGGACCCAACCGCGCCCGACCTGCACCTTGGCCATACCGTGGTGCTGAACAAGATGCGCCAGCTGCAAGACCTGGGGCACCAAGTGATCTTCCTGATCGGCGATTTCACCTCGATGATCGGCGACCCGTCGGGGCGCAATGCCACGCGTCCGCCGTTGACCCGTGAGCAGGTCGAGGAAAACGCCATGACTTATTTCCGTCAGGCTTCCCTGGTGCTGGATGCCGCGCGCACGGAAATCCGCTACAACTCCGAATGGTGCGACCCGCTGGGCGCGCGCGGCATGATCCAGCTCGCCTCGCGCTATACCGTGGCCCGCATGATGGAGCGCGACGATTTCACCAAGCGCTACAAGAGTGGGACCCCGATCGCGGTGCATGAGTTCCTCTACCCTTTGATGCAGGGCTATGATTCGGTCGCTTTGCACGCGGACCTCGAACTTGGGGGCACCGACCAGAAGTTCAACCTCCTGGTTGGCCGTGAGTTACAGAAAGATTATGGGCAGGAACAGCAGTGCATCCTGACCATGCCCCTGCTCGAAGGCCTGGACGGCGTCGAGAAGATGTCCAAGTCCAAGAACAACTACATCGGCATCACCGAAGCCCCGAACACCATGTTCGGCAAGCTGATGAGCATTTCGGACGACATGATGTGGAAGTACTACAACCTGCTGTCCTTCCGCTCGATCGCCGAGATCCAGAACATCAAGGCCGAGGTGCTTGGTGGCGCCAACCCGCGCGATGCGAAAGTGGCGCTCGGCAAGGAAATCGTCGCACGCTTCCACTCGGCGCAGGCCGCCGACGATGCGCTGGCCGACTTCGTCAACCGCTCGAAGGGCGGCATTCCGGACGACGTGCCGGAAGTCGCCTTGTCCGGCGCGCCGCTGGGCGTGGCCCAGTTGCTGAAAGCGGCCGGCCTGTGCGCCTCGACCTCAGAAGCCATGCGCATGGTCGACCAGGGCGGCGTGCGCATCGACGGCGCCGTGGTCAGCGACAAGGGCTTGCAGGTCGAAGCCGGCACTTTCGTGATGCAGGTGGGCAAGCGTAAATTCGCGCGCGTGACGCTGGCATGATCGGACTGCTCCAACGTGTCAGCGAAGCCAGTGCGCGCGTCGACGGCGACACCGTCGGCGCGATTGGGTCCGGCCTGATGGTGCTGGTGTGCGCCGAGAAGGGCGACACCGAGCGCGAAGCCGAAGCCCTGCTGGCCAAGCTCCTCACTTACCGCGTGTTTTCCGACGAGGCCGGCAAGATGAACCGCAGCATCACCGACACGGGCGGCGGCCTGCTGCTGGTGCCGCAGTTCACCCTGGCCGCGGATACCAGGTCGGGCACGCGTCCCTCGTTCTCGCCGGCGGCCGCGCCGGAAGACGGGCGGCGCCTGTTCGATCATGTCGTGCGCCAGGCCCGCGAACGCCATGGCATCGTCGAGACCGGCAGATTCGGCGCGGACATGAAAGTTTCACTCATCAACGATGGTCCCGTCACTTTCTGGCTGCAGGTTGATCCTGTCGCGATAGGTGGTGCCCAGCGCTGAAACCCCTGCCGTCAACGAGGGTCAATAGGGAGAGGGCTGGGAGGGCATATGCGAATCTGGAGCGATTCATTCACCGAGGGCGGGCCGATCCCGCCGCAATGCGCTTTTGCGGTGGCCGATCCGGACAACCACGTCAGGCTGTCCGACAACCGCAGCCCGCATCTCGCCTGGGACGATGTGCCCGCCGGCACCAAGTCCCTGGTACTGATCTGCCACGACCCCGACGTGCCCTCCGTCGGCGACGACGTCAACCAGGAAGGCAAGACCGTGCCCGCCTCGCTGCCGCGGGTGGACTTCTTCCACTGGTCGCTGGTGGACATTCCGGTCTACCTGAAATCACTGGCCGAAGGCATGTTCTCCGACATGGTGACGCCGCACGGCAAGCCGGGCCCGCTGCTGCCCTTCACGATCAAGAACGGCACCGAGCACCAGCTACGCCAGGGCATCAACGACTACACCGGCTGGTTTGCGAACGACCCGACCATGGCGGGCGAGTATTACGGTTATGATGGCCCGTGCCCGCCCTGGAATGACGAGCGCGTGCATACTTATGTGTTTACACTGTATGCCCTCGACATCCCGCGCCTGCCGCTGGTCGGCCGCTTCAGCGGCGCCGAACTGCGCCTGGCCATCCGCGGGCATATCCTGGACGAGGCGTGCACCTTCGGCGTGTATTCGCTGAATCCCGACATAACAGCCTTACTTCCGACCTGAGCCCCCGAGGTTCGGGGCAAACGAACCTCATGCTTTCGAATAAGAACACAGCAACGACCATCCTCCTGATCCGCCATGGCGAAACCGCCTGGAATGCCGAGAAGCGCCTCCAGGGCCACCTCGACATCGCCCTCAATGCCGAGGGCGAGCGCCAAGCTGCCCTGCTGGGCGCCGCGCTCGCGGCCGAGCCGATCGACCACATCGTCTCCAGCGACCTGCAGCGCGCGCGCCAGACCGCCGAGGCCCTTGCCCGCGTGCGCGGGATGGGGATGGGCATCGACCCGGCGCTGCGCGAGCGCTGCTATGGCGGATTCGAAGGCTTGCTGTACAGCGAGATCGCGGCGCGTTTTCCGCTCGAGTTCGCGGCCTGGCAGGCGCGCGACGTGGATGGCGTGCTGCCGCCGGGAAGCAACCGGGGTGAGAGTTTCCGCGAGTTCTACGAGCGGACCACTGTGGCGATTGCCCGGCATGCGGCGGCGCATCCGGGCAAGATCATCGCGCTGGTGGCCCATGGCGGAGTGCTGGAGTGTGCCTACCGGGCGGCGCTCGGCTTGTCGCTGGAGACGCCGCGGGATTTCAAGGTGCTCAATGCGAGCGTGAACCGGTTTGTGGTGGAGGAGGGGGTGTTGAGGCTGGTGAGCTGGGGCGAGGTTTCTCACTTGCAGCCTGCGGTACTGGACGACCTGGGCTGATCGCCTAACTCCACTCTTCGCCCCTGCCAATATCACACACGCAACAATCGCCAAAAATTCTGCCGCTATTTTGAGCAGCGAATGAGGTAAAATACTAGGTTCCCCCAGAAACTTTCGAGACTTTTCCGCTGTGCAAATCGGTCCTTACATCCTGCGTAACAATGTTTTCGTCGCCCCCATGGCCGGGGTGACGGACCGCCCGTTCCGCCAGCTGTGCAAGCAGCTGGGCGCCGGTTACGCGGTGTCCGAGATGGCGGCCTCGAACCCGCGCCTGTGGGCCAGCGAAAAAACCGCGCGCCGCACCGACCATGCCGGGGAGATGGAACCGAAGGCGGTACAGATCGCCGGCGCCGATCCGAAGGACCTGGCCGACTGCGCCAGGTTCAACGTCGAGCGCGGCGCCCAGATCATCGACATCAACATGGGCTGCCCGGTCAAGAAGGTGTGCAACAGCTGGTGCGGGTCGGCCCTGCTGCAGCACGAAGACCTGGTCGAGCGCATCCTGCACGCCGTGGTGGAGGCGGTCGACGTTCCCGTCACCCTGAAATTCCGCACCGGCTGGGACCGCCAGAACAAGAACGCCCTGCGCATCGCGCGCATGGCCGAACAGGCCGGCATCGCGATGCTGACCCTGCACGGCCGCACCCGCGCCGACGGCTACAAGGGCGACGCCGAATACGACACCATCCGCGCCGTCAAGGCGGCGGTAGGCATCCCGGTGGTCGCCAACGGCGACATCACCACGCCGGAAAAGGCGAAGTACGTGCTCGACTACACCGGCGCCGACGCGGTGATGATCGGCCGCGCCGCCCAGGGCCGGCCCTGGATCTGCCGCGAGATCGACCATTACCTGCGCACCGGCGAACACCTGCCGGCGCCGCTGGTCGAGGAAGTGCGTGGCCTGATGAACGAACACCTGCCGGCGCACTATGCCTTCTATGGCGAGTATGTTGGCGTGCGCACCGCCCGTAAACACATCGGGTGGTATGTGCAGGACTTGCCGGGCGGAGAAGAATTCCGTCAGCGCATGAACCTGCTGGAATCGACCGCCGAGCAGCTGGCGGCGGTCGACGCGTTTTTCAAATCGCAGCTCGGGCATGGCGAGCGGTTACAATACCGACCCGCTCATCCGGCCGATGTGGCGTTGGCAGCATAAGTAGTCGTAATACACATATAAGAATCAGAATAAAACGGGGACACGCTGCGCCAAAAACGCGGCGAGCAATCATTAACCAGGATGAAGCAGCAGAGAACATGAGCAAAGAAAGTATCCAGGAAGTCGTCCAGAAAAGCCTCGAGGACTATTTCAACGATCTCGGCGAGCAGAAGCCGACGAACATCTACGACATGATGGTCCTGACGGTCGAGAAGCCGGTCCTCGAAGTGGTCATGACCCGCGCCGACGGCAACCAGTCGCACGCGGCGCAGATGCTGGGCATCAACCGGAATACTTTGCGCAAGAAACTCCAGGAGCACGGGCTCCTCTAAAGCTCTTTGCATGGCGTGGCCGTGCGTCTGGGCGCGGCCGGTACACCGTCCGTGCGCCCGGGCGTCAGAATTCTCAACCACAGGCCTCACCATGATCAAACAAGCACTGATTTCCGTTTCCGACAAAACCGGCGTCCTCGACTTCGCGAAGGCCCTGGCTGCCCTCGGCGTCAACATCCTGTCCACTGGCGGTACCGCTAAGTTGTTGCAGGAAAATGGCGTGCAAGTCACTGAAGTCGCCGATTACACCGGTTTCCCGGAAATGCTCGACGGCCGGGTCAAGACCCTGCACCCGAAGGTGCACGGCGGCATCCTGGCGCGCCGCGACCTGCCGGAGCACGTCGCCAAGCTCGATGAGCACGGCATCCCGCAGATCGACATGGTCGTGGTCAACCTGTACCCGTTCCAGCAGACCGTCGCCAAGCAGGAATGCTCGCTGGAAGACGCGATCGAGAACATCGACATCGGCGGCCCGACCATGCTGCGCTCGGCCGCCAAGAACCACCGCGACGTGGTCGTGATCGTCGACCCGGCCGACTACGGCGTGGTGCTGGCCGAGATGAAAGGCACCGGTACCGACGCTGGCCCGGTCAGCTACGAGACCAAGTTCCGCCTGGCGAAAAAAGTGTTCGCCCATACCGCCCAGTACGACGGCGCGATCACCAACTACCTGACCAGCCTGGGCGAAGACCGCGCGCACGCGACCCGCTCGAGCTATCCGCAGACCCTGAACATGAGCTTCGAGAAGGTCCAGGACATGCGCTACGGCGAGAACCCGCACCAGGGCGCCGCCTTCTACCGCGACCTGGTTGCCACGCCGGGCGCGCTGGCCAACTACCGCCAGCTGCAGGGCAAGGAACTCTCCTACAACAACATCGCCGACGCCGATGCCGCATGGGAATGCGTCAAGACGCTCGACGGCCTGGGCCAGCCGGCCGGCTGCGTGATCGTCAAGCACGCCAATCCTTGCGGCGTGGCGATCGGCGTCGATGCGCTGGACGCCTACACCCGCGCGCTGCAGACCGACCCGACCTCGGCCTTCGGCGGCATCATCGCCTTCAACGTCGAGGTCGACGGCCGTGCCGCGGAAGCGCTTTCGAAACTGTTCGTCGAAGTGCTGATCGCACCATCCTTCACCGCCGAGGCGCGCCAGATCATGTCGGCCAAGCAGAATGTGCGCCTGCTGGAAATCCCGCTGGGCGAAGGCCAGAACGCCTATGACCTGAAGCGCGTCGGTGGCGGCGTGCTGGTGCAGGCGCCGGACGCGAAGAACGTCGGCCTGGGCGACCTGCGCGTGGTCAGCAAGAAGCAGCCGACCCAGCAGCAGCTGCAGGACCTGATGTTCGCCTGGCGCGTGGCCAAGTTCGTCAAGTCGAATGCGATCGTGTTCTGCGCCAACGGCATGACCCTGGGCGTCGGCGCCGGCCAGATGAGCCGCATCGACTCGGCGCGCATCGCTTCGATCAAGGCGCAGAACGCCGGCCTGTCCCTGAGCGGTTCGGCAGTGGCCTCGGATGCCTTCTTCCCGTTCCGCGACGGCCTGGACGTGGTGGTGGATGCGGGCGCGACCTGCGTGATCCACCCGGGCGGCTCGATGCGTGACCAGGAAGTGATCGATGCGGCGGATGAGCGTGGCGTGGTGATGCTGTACACGGGTACCCGTCACTTCCGTCACTAAGCTGTTGCATTTGTAGGGTGGACGGCTTCGCCGTCCGCGCGTTCAACTATCGTGGGTATGGACGCGCATCGATTTTCATACGTGATTTGAACGCGTGGTCGGCATAGCCGACCACCCTACGTGGTAAGCTTCGCCACATCACTGTGTTTTTGCACAGTATTTTTTCCCACGAACATCCCGCAGCCGTATATCATTCCACAATGATTATTCTCGGCATCGACCCGGGCCTGCGTACGACGGGCTTTGGCGTCATCGAAAAACACGGCACCAAGCTGCGCTACATCGCGTCCGGCACCATCAAGACCGGTACCGAGGGCGCACTGCCGCCGCGGCTCAAGGTGATCCTGAACGGCGTGGGCGAAATCGTCTCGGCCTACGGACCCACCTGCGCGGCCATTGAAAAAGTCTTTGTGAACGTCAACCCGCAGTCCACGCTGCTGCTGGGCCAGGCGCGCGGCGCGGCCATCACGGCCCTGGTCGGCGCCGACCTCGACGTGGCCGAATACACGGCGGTGCAGGTCAAGCAGGCCGTGGTCGGCACCGGCAAGGCCGCCAAGGCCCAGGTGCAGGACATGGTGTCGCGCCTGTTGAAGCTTCCCGGCCTGCCGGGCACCGACGCTGCCGACGCGCTCGGCGTGGCGATCTGCCACGCCCACAGCATGGACACGCTGTCGCTGGTCGGGGCGCTGGCGCCCACGACCAGCACGCTGCGCATGAAACGCAGCCGCCTCGTCTAAGAACAATAGGACAACAACATGATCGGTCGTCTCTCCGGAATCCTGCTCGAAAAAGCGCCGCCGCACGTGCTGGTGGACTGCAACGGCGTCGGCTATGAAGTCGACGTGCCGATGAGCACCTTCTACAACCTGCCGCATACCGGCGAAAAGGTGGTGCTGTTCACCCACCTGGTCGTGCGCGAGGACGCGCACCTGCTGTTCGGCTTCGGCAGCGCTTCCGAGCGGGCCTTGTTCCGCCAGCTGATCAAGATTACCGGCATCGGCGCGCGCATGGCCCTGGCGATCCTGTCGGGTATGTCGGTGGCCGACCTGTCGCAAGCCGTCACGCTGCAGGAAGCCGGCCGCCTGGTGAAGATCCCGGGCATCGGCAAGAAGACCGCCGAGCGCCTGCTGCTCGAACTGAAAGGCAAGCTGGGCGCCGACATCGGCGTGGTCGGCGGCGCGGTGCGCGACGACGCCCAGGCCGACGTGCTCAATGCGCTGCTCGCATTGGGGTATTCTGACAAGGAAGCGCTACTGGCGATCAAGAACATGCCGGCAGGTAGCAGCGTCTCCGACGGCATCAAGTTTGCACTCAAAGCACTTTCTAAAGCATGAGCATCCAGACCGACAATTTCACCGAGCAGCGCGTCATCGACGCGGCGCCGGCCTCGCCCAACGAGGAGGCAATCGAGCGCGCCTTGCGGCCGAAGCAACTGGACGAATACGTCGGCCAGGCCAAGATCCGCGACCAGCTCGAAATCTTTATTTCCGCCGCGCGCAAGCGCCGCGAAGCGCTCGATCACACGCTGCTGTTCGGCCCGCCGGGCCTGGGTAAAACCACGCTGGCGCACATCATCGCGCGCGAGATGGGCGTAAACCTGCGCCAGACTTCCGGCCCGGTGCTGGAGCGCCCGGGCGACCTGGCCGCGCTGCTCACCAACCTCGAGCCGAACGACGTGCTCTTCATCGACGAGATCCACCGCCTGTCGCCGGTGGTCGAGGAGATCCTGTACCCGGCGCTCGAGGACTACCAGATCGACATCATGATCGGCGAGGGCCCGGCCGCGCGTTCCGTGAAGCTCGACCTGCAGCCCTTCACGCTGGTCGGCGCCACCACCCGCGCCGGCATGCTGACCAACCCGCTGCGCGACCGCTTCGGCATCGTCGCGCGCCTCGAGTTCTACAACGTCGACGAGCTGACCAAGATCGTCGCCCGCAGCGCCGCGCTGCTGGAGGCGCCGATCAACGAAGCCGGTGCGCGCGAGGTCGCCAAGCGCGCGCGCGGCACCCCGCGTATCGCCAACCGCCTACTGCGCCGCGTGCGCGACTATGCGGAAGTGAAGGGCACCGGCGAAATCACCGTGGAGATGGCCGACCGCGCGCTCAAGATGCTCGATGTCGACACCGTCGGTTTCGATGTCATGGACCGTAAACTCCTGGAAGCCGTGCTGTTCAAGTTCGCCGGCGGTCCGGTGGGCATCGGCAACCTGGCGGCGGCGATCGGCGAAGCGGCCGACACCATCGAGGACGTGCTCGAACCCTACCTGATCCAGCAGGGCTACCTGCAGCGCACCCCGCGCGGCCGGATCGCCACGCCACTGGCCTACCAGCACTTCGGCGTCACCGCGCCGCGCATCAGCCCGACGGGCGACCTCTGGGATAGCCTCCCGCCTGCCTGAGCTGCCGGCCGGGTCCGGCCCCTTCGCCTGCGACCCTGGCAGTGGCATTGTTACCACTCGACCGCAAAATATTTAACAAAGAGTCGTTGTGCGCTGGCGACCGCCAGGCGTAGCATCTTCAAGCGGGCCCGACACTCGATGGTGGCCCGCCTGGAGGCGTGCTGGTAAAGGCTGACATGGCCGGTGCATGCTTGTCGAATCCCGATGCAAGGAGCCGTGATGAGCAAGAGAAGAAACTTCCTTCGGATTGCTTCGCGACTGGGTATGCTGGCGTGCGCAGGGAGCGTGCTCCCGAGGCTCGCACAGGCCCAGTCCGGACTCAACGCGAACGTGCATTACATCGATCCAGGCGCCGCCGATCCTGGCGACGGAACGCTGGCCAAGCCTTTCCGCTCATGGACCAGCGTCAGCTGGACACCCGGCCATACCTACCTGCAGAAGCGCGGCACGACGTATTCGGGGCTGTTCCAGGTGTCGGCCAGCGGCAACGCGTCACAGCGCATCACGATCGGCGCCTATTACCGGTCCGACGGCAGCGACGATACCTCGCGGCCGAAACCGGTGATCGTGCTCCCGGGGGCGCCTACGGTGGCGGCCGCCGGCGCGTCGATCGCGGCCTACAGGCAGGAGCGTGATTTCGTCACCTACCGTCACCTGGACATCCGCAATACCGCCTTGCCGGACGGCAATGACGTAGCGATCATCTGGCTCGGCAATGACTGCGTTTTCGAATACAACAACGTGTCTTCGAACAGGGCCGGCGTGGTTATCTACGAAAAAAACCGCGTGACCGTGTCGAATTGCGTACTCGACGTCATCAGCAACGGTCCGGACTATGGCAACCAGGGAATCCTGGCCGCCGGGTATGCCAGCATGGACGATATCCGCCTGCTCAATAATACTGTACGGCATCGTGGCGGCGGCTCGGCGGCATCCTACGGCATCCGTTGTGAAACCTACAGCAGCACGAGTTTCCTGAACCGCCTGGTGATCCGCGGGAACCGCGTCTCTCCGCCACCCGGTGTCGCCTACAACACGAACCGCAGGGCGATCGGTATCTACCTTGTCCAGGCGCAGGCCGCCACCCTGGACAGGAATACCGTCACCGGCATGCTGACCGGGATCTTCATCAACGGTGGAGACCGCAGCTACGTGGGCAACAACAACTGCAGCAACAACATGAATTTCGGGATCCATATCAGCGGCCTCGCCAAGGCTTACACCATCGAGCGCAACGTCTGCAATGCCAATGGCGGGACCCTCAGCAGCACGTATTACGGCCGGGGCATCGAGTTGTCGTCCAAGGTCGGCCCGGACGCGGTCTCCGGACATACGATCCGCTACAACACCTGCAGGTTCAACTACAACTACGGCGGCCCGCTGGACAACGGGTCGGAAGGCGTCGGCATCGGCGTGGACGATGGGGCCAGCAAGTGTGCGATCTACGGGAACATCCTCTCGAACAACGAAGGCAATGGCATCCAGATGTACGGCGGCGGCGACCGCGCCAGGTGGCCGGATACCGGCGGCCATACGATCCAGTCCAACTGGCTGGATTCGAACTGCAGCGTTTCGGTCCTGAACCGGCGCAGCGGTGGAAAAACACCCAGTCCGTTCCAGGCGCATATCGCGCTGGCCTACATCTATGGCAGCCCCACCGTCGTGTCGAAGAATACCTTCTTGGGAAAGACCAGCATGCGCGTGTACACCGACGGCACGGATGCGAACGTCACGGTGGTCGGCAGGGGCTGACCAGCCTGCCACGCCCGCGCTCCACCCAAGCGCATGACAATTGTCATGCCAAACTGATGGCGCCTGCATCTACGGGCGCCATCGTGTTTTTCGCATACTGGCTGCACACCAACCCATGCGAGGAACACATGAAGTCCACCGCCCTGAAAGCAGTCTCCGCCGCCGCGATCCTGATGCTTGCCGGCGCCGCCTCGGCCGCCCCCACCCTGGTCAAGGACGTGCACGTCTTCGACGGCGAGCGCGTGCACGAGCGCCGCTCGGTCCTGTTCGACAAGGGCGTCATCGTCGACGCCGACTTCCGCGGCGCGGTCCCAAGCGGCACGCGCATCGTCAGCGGCGCCGGCCGCACCTTGCTGCCGGGCCTGATCGACGCGCACGTGCACGCCTTCCGCTTCCTGGAGCTGCCGCTGCTGTTCGGTGTCACCACCCAGGTCGACATGTTCAACGACGTGCAGATCATGCGCGACCTGAGCGCGGCCATGGCGGCCGGGAAGAACAGCGGGCGCGCGGACATGTTCTCGGCCGGCACGCTGGCCACCGCGAAGGGCGGACACGGCACCCAGTTCGGCATGCCGATCCCGACCCTCGCCACGCCGGCCGAGGCCCAGGCCTTCGTGGATGCGCGCATCGCCGAAGGCTCGCACTTCATCAAGATCGTGCTGGAAGACGGCCACGGCGCCCAGCGCATGAACAGCCTGGATATCGCCACCGCCAAGGCCCTGATCGAGGCCGCACACCGGCGCGGCAAGCGGGCCGTCGTGCATGTCAGCACGCTCGAGAACGCGCGTGCCGCGCTCGAGGCCGGCGCGGATGGGCTGGTACACCTCTTTATCGGCACCGACATCGCGGCGCGCGACGCGCAGGCGCTGGCGCAACTGGCCAAGGCCAAGCGCGCGTTCGTGGTCCCGACCTATGTGGTGCTCGAGAGCATGGCGGGCGTGAAGACGGACGGACTGCTGGCCGATCCCACCCTCGCGGCACTGCTGGACAAGGAGCAGCGGCAGCCGATGCGATCCAGCTATGGCCAGTCGCCCAAGCCGGACCTCTTGGTGACGCCCAGGGCCGTCATCGCCGCCATGCACCGTGCCGGCGTGCCGGTGCTGGCCGGCACCGATGCCGGCAATGCGGGCACCCAGTACGGCATCAGCATGCACCATGAACTGGCGGCGCTGGTGGCGGCCGGATTGAGCCCGGGTGCGGCGCTGGCTGCCGCCACCAGCGCGCCGGCGCGGGCCTTCGGCCTCGGCAAGCGCGGGCAGGTGGCGAAGGGCTACAAGGCCGACCTGCTGCTGGTAGAGGGCAACCCGCTGGCAGACATCGCCAGTACCCGCCGCATCGTCGAGGTCTGGAAGGATGGCGAAAGCGCCGAGCCGCTGCGTGCGCGGCAGCGCGAGCGGGTGGCCCAGGAAAACGCGGCGCCCGGTCTCGCGCCGGTAGCGCTGCCGCCCGATGGGCGCATCAGCCTGTTCAGCAAGGAGAAGCTGGCCAGTCCCTTCGGCATGGGCTGGTCCGCGACCCACGACGGCATGATGGGCGGCGCCTCGAGCGCGACGCTGGAACTGCTTCCCGTCGAAGCCGGCGCCCCGGCGGCGCTGGCGGTGACGGCGCGCGTGGTGAAGGCGAACTTCCCCTATCCATGGGCGGGGCTGGCCTTCGGGCCGGGCGCCGGGCCGATGCAGCCGGCCAACCTCAGTGCGGCGAAGACGATTGCGTTCCGGGTGCGTGGCGACGGCAAGCGCTATGCCCTCAGTTTGATGTCGCGTGGTACCACCATTCCGGCCAGCGTGCCCTTTACCGCCGGCGCCGACTGGAAGGAAGTGTCGGTCCCGCTGAGCCGCTTTCCCGGCATCGATCCATCCCTGCTGACCATGATAGGATTCAATGCCGGCCCCGAGCCCGGCGACTACCGTTTCGAGATCGCCGATGTGCGCCTGCTGGACCGCTAACCCGACCCGCTTCACGACATGAACAAGATCAGACAGGTGCTGGCGGGGCCATGGCTCCCGCCGGAGCAGGGCAGGATGCCGTACTTCTGGCTGCTGAGCCTGGCCTACATGGGCTGGAAGTACGCCTATGTCCCTCCGGGTGCAGGGGAGCTGGCCATGCTGGTCCTGACGCTGGCCGTGTTCATACCGCTCTACCTTGCAAGCTTCTGGGCGCGCGGCCGGCAGGTGCTCGTCTTCATGCTGGCGGGCTGCCTGCTCGGCGCCGCCTGGGCGCCCTGGAACCCGGGCGCCGCCACCTTCTTCATCTTCGCCTGCGCCATGGCGGCCGGGATCGCGACAATGAAATACGCCGTGGCGGCGATCGTGGCCGTCATCGTGCTGGCGCTGCTGGCCTCGCTGCAGCTCGACGGGAACTGGCGCTTCATGTTCCTGATGCCAGTCCTGACCGCCGGCCTGCCGGTGGGCATGGGCGCCTTCATGGATGCGCGCCTGCGCCGCTCGCGCCAGGCGCTGATGCGCAAGCAGGAAGAGGTCGAGCACCTGGCCACCATCGCCGAGCGCGAGCGCATCTCGCGCGACCTGCACGACCTGCTCGGACACTCGCTCTCGCTGATCGCGCTGAAGGCCGAGCTGGCGCGCAAGCTGGTGCACCGCGACGCGGATGCCTGCGCCCGCGAAGTGGGCGACATCGAAACCAGCGCGCGCCAGGCCCTGGCCGAAGTGCGCGCCGCAGTAACGGGCTACCGCGAGAAGGGCCTGGGGCATGCGCTGGCGAGCGCCCGCGCCAGCCTGGCGGCGGCCGACGTCCGGCTGGAGGAAAAGGTGGAGCGCTTCGCGCTGGCGCCGGCCGCCGAGAACGTGCTGGCGCTGGCGCTGCGCGAAGCCGTCACCAATGTGGTGCGCCACGCCGGCGCACGCCGCTGCAGCGTGTCGCTGGGCCTGGAACACGGCGTGGCGGTGCTGCGCATCCTGGATGACGGCAAGGCGCGCAGCGAGGCCGACATCCGGCACGGCAATGGCTTGTGCGGCATGCGCGAGCGTGCCCAGTCACTCGGCGGCAGGCTGGCGCTGCGTGCCCGCGCCGGTCTCGAACTCGAACTGCGCGTGCCTGCCGGAGTGTCCTCATGATTCGCATCCTGCTGGCCGAGGACCAGGCCCTGGTCCTCGGCGCGATGGCCGCGCTGCTCAGGCTCGAGCCGGATTTCGAGGTGGTCGGCGCCGCCACCAACGGCAGGGAAGCCCTCGCCATGTGCGAGCGGCTCCAGCCCGACATCGTCCTGACCGACATCGAGATGCCCCTGATGACCGGGCTGGAACTGGCGGCCGAGCTGAAGGAGCGCCGCTTGCCGCCGAAGCTGATCGTGGTGACCACCTTCGGGCGTAGCGGCTACCTGCGCCGCGCCCTGGAGGCGGGGGTGCGCGGCTACCTGCTCAAGGATGCGTCGGTGGATTCCCTGGCGGCGGCGATCCGCGCGGTGCACGGTGGCGGGCGCGCGATTGCGCCCGAGCTGGCGATGGAAAGCTGGAGCGGCGGCGCCGATCCGCTCACCGAGCGCGAACGCCAGGTGCTGCGCCTGGCCGGGGAAGGGCGCAGCAGCAGCGACATCGCGCGCCAGGTGCACCTGTCCGAAGGGACGGTGCGCAACTACCTGTCCGAGGCGATCAGCAAGCTGGGCGCCGCCAACCGGGTCGACGCCTATCGCATGGCGCGCGACGCCGGCTGGCTGTAGCTCTCCTCAAAGGTGGTGCACGACGGACAGGCGCGACTGGCGGCCTTCGCGGGCGCGCACGCGGCCCGCGCTCGGCCCCTGCAGCATCAGCAGGGTCAGCGCGAGCGACACGATCAGGGTGAATCCGAGCAGCGCCCCGCTCAGCCACATGGCGGTCGGTTCGGCGCTGCTCCACAGGATCGCGCAGCCCGCCACGAAGGTAAGCAGCAGCGCCGCGGCGGACGTCCGGCCCAGCACGGGCGAGCGCTTGATGCGGTGCCCAGCCATGCCGATGAAGAAGAAGCCCGACGCGGCCAGCAGCATGGCCGCCAGCAGGGCGGCGGAGCGCGACAGTTCAGGCGCGGAGGCGCCGTTCGGGAACAACATCACCGGGGGTGCCACCAGCACCAGGATTCCGGCCATCAGGCAGGCCAGACGCAAGAAGATCATTCGACTTTCCTCGTATTCAATTTGTTGTAGTAACAACTCAGCAATACGAGAAGATATCGAATTTACAATTGTTGCGGCGCGCGAATGAAGTTTAGTGACTGACGCTTTTGGAGAACAGATTGATCACCGCTACTCCTGCGACGATCAATCCGAGTCCGGCGATGGCGGGCAGGTCGAGGCGCTGCCCGTAGACGAACCAGCTGATCAGCGAGATCAGCACGATGCCGACCGCCGACCAGATCGCATAGGCGATTCCCGTAGGCAGCACGCGCAGGCTGAAGGTCAACAGGTAAAAGGAGAGCGCGTAGCAGATCACCGTGATGAGGCTGGGGAGCGGCCGGGTGAAGCTGTCGGAGGCCTTGAGCGCGGTGGTGCCGATGACCTCCGTGACGATGGCGAAGGCGAGGTAGAGATAGGCTTGGAACTGGGTCATGCGCCCATCATACAGGGCGAGCGGCCGGCGCCTGTGGGCACGGGCCGCTGCCTGGGGATTACTGCTCGCGGACCCAGATCTGCGAACGGCCGAACATCGGCGCGCCGATGTAGCCGCGCACTTCCAGCTTGCTGCCGTTGTCCTTCAGGGCCGCCTTGCTCTTGTAGGTCTTGCCCTTGGACGGATCGAGGATCTCGCCGCCGGTGTACTCGTTGCCGTCCTTCTTCAGGCCGGACAGGATGGTCATGCCGATGATCGGCTGGTCCTTGCGCGCGCCTTCGCAGGCGGTGCATTTCGGGTTCTGGTCCTGGTCGGCCGGGCGGAACAGTTTTTCGATCTTGCCGGTCAGGACGCCGTTCTCTTCGGTGATGCGTACGAGGGACTTCGGCTTGCCGGTTTCGTCGTCGATCGTTTTCCAGGTGCCTGCGGGCGAGGTGTTTTGGGCCATGGCAGCCGGTGCGGCGAGGATCAGGGCAATCAGGCTTGCCTGCATCAGTTTACGCATTGTGGGTCTCCATTGTTGTTGTCTGACGGGACCAGTGTAGCAAACTGTATTCACGGCCGGGTCATCGAAATCCGAGGAAGTATTCGAATTGGATGGGTTCCAACAAAAAACGCGGCCGGAGCCGCGTTTTTCGTTTGGCGATGCCGAATCAGGCTGCCGGCAGCTTCGCCAGCTGCTCCTGCATCTTGGCCAGCGTCGCCGAGAAGTTCGCCACGCGTTCCTTCTCCTGCTCCACCACCGCGGCCGGGGCGCGGGCAACGAAGCTTTCGTTGGACAGCTTGGCGCTGGCCTTGGCGATCTCGCCCTGCAGGCGCGCGATCTCTTTGGAGAGGCGCTCGCGCTCGGCGGCGACGTCGATCTCGACCTTCAGCATCAGCTTGGTGGTGCCGACGATCGACACGGCGGCCGGCGATTCCGGCAGCGCGTCGACCACCTGCACCTCCTGCAGCTTGCCCAGTGCCTGGATGTAGGGGGCGAACACCGCCATGCGGGCGCGGTCTTCCTCGTTGCCCGGTTCGACGATCAGCGGCACGCGCACCGACGGCGACAGCGACATCTCGCCGCGCAGGTTGCGGGTGGCGTCGATCAGGGTCTTGAGCTGTTCCATCCAGGCTTCCGCCTCTTCGCTCACGAACGAGGTATCGGCCAGCGGGTAGGGCTGCAGCATGATCGAATCGCCGGTCTTGCCGGCCAGCGGTGCGATCGCCTGCCACAGGGCTTCGGTCACGAACGGGATGATCGGGTGCGCCAGGCGCAGCACCACTTCCAGCACGCGCAGCAGCGTGTGGCGGGTGGCGCGCTGCTGCGCTTCCGTGCCCTGCTGGACCGAGACCTTGGCCAGTTCCAGGTACCAGTCGCAGTATTCGTACCAGACGAAGTTGTAGATGCTGCTGGCGATGTTGTCGAAGCGGTAGTCGGCAAAGCCCTTGGCGATATCGAGTTCGACGCGGTTCAGCAGCGAGATGATCCAGCGGTCGGCCTGCGACAGGTCTTCCGGATTCGGTTGGCCGCAGTCCTTGCCTTCCGTGTTCATCATCACGAAGCGGGTGGCGTTCCACAGCTTGTTGCAGAAGTTGCGGTAGCCCTCGCAGCGGCCGAGGTCGAAGTTGATGTTGCGGCCCAGCGAAGCGTAGCTCGCCATGGTGAAGCGCACGGCGTCGGTGCCGAAGGCCGGGATCCCTTCCGGGAATTCCTTGCGGGTGGCCTTGGCGATCTTCTCGGCGGCGCGCGGGTCCATCAGGCCGGTGGTGCGCTTGGCCACCAGCGACTCGACGTCGATGCCGTCGATCAGGTCGATCGGGTCGAGCGTGTTGCCCTTCGACTTGGACATCTTCTGGCCCTGGCTGTCGCGCACCAGGCCGTGCACGTACACGGTCTCGAACGGCACCTTGCCGGTGAAGTGGGTCGTCATCATCACCATGCGGGCGACCCAGAAGAAGATGATGTCGAAGCCGGTTACCAGCACCGACGAGGGCAGGAAGTGCTTCATGTCCGGGGTTTCTTCCGGCCAGCCCATGGTCGAGAAGGGCACCAGGGCCGAGGAGAACCAGGTGTCCAGCACGTCGTCGTCGCGGCGCAGCGCCCCAAGGACGCCCTGGGCCGCGGCCTTGGCTTGCGCTTCTTCCTCGGTGCGGGCGACCACGATCTCGCCGTTCTCGCCGTACCAGGCCGGGATGCGGTGGCCCCACCACAGCTGGCGCGAGATGCACCAGTCCTGGATGTTGCCCAGCCACTGGTTGTAGGTGGTGGTCCAGTTCTCCGGCACGAACTTGATCTCGCCGTTGGCGACCTTTTCCAGCGCCACGTCGGTGATCGACTTGCCCGGGTTGAAGGTGCCTTCCGGCGCCGGCTTGCTCATGGCGACGAACCACTGGTCGGTCAGCATCGGCTCGATGACCACGCCGGTGCGGTCGCCGCGCGGCACCATCAGCTTGTGCGGCTTGACTTCGGCCAGCAGGCCTTGCGCTTCCAGGTCGGCGACGATCTGCTTGCGCGCGGCGAAGCGGTCCAGGCCTTGGTACTGGCTCGGGCCGTTCTCGTTGATCTTGGCGTCCAGGGTGAAGATGTTGATCGGCGCGAGCTTGGCGCGCTGGCCGACCGCGTAGTCGTTGAAGTCGTGGGCCGGGGTGATCTTGACGCAGCCGGTGCCGAATTCCTTGTCGACGTAGCTGTCCGCGATCACCGGGATCTGGCGGCCGGTCAGGGGCAGGTTCAGCAGCTTGCCGACTAGGCTCGTGTAGCGCTCGTCGGTCGGATCGACGGCCACGGCGACGTCGCCCAGCAGGGTTTCCGGACGGGTGGTGGCGACGGTCAGGTGGCCCGAGCCGTCGGCCAGCGGATACTTGATGTACCACATCGAGCCGTCTTCTTCCTGCGAATCGACTTCCAGGTCCGACACGGCGGTGCCCAGCACCGGATCCCAGTTGACCAGGCGCTTGCCGCGGTAGATCAGGCCTTGTTCGTACAGGCGCACGAAGACTTCCGCCACGGTTTTGCTGCGGCTTTCGTCCATCGTGAAGTATTCGCGCTTCCAGTCCGGCGAGGTGCCCATGCGGCGCATCTGGCCGGTGATGGTGTTGCCCGACTTTTCCTTCCACTCCCAGACCTTCTCGACGAAGGCTTCGCGGCCGAGGTCGTGGCGCGAGATCTTCTGGGCGTCGAGCTGGCGCTCCACCACGATCTGGGTGGCGATGCCGGCGTGGTCGGTGCCCGGGATCCAGGCGGTGTTGTAGCCGCGCATGCGGTAGTAGCGGGTCAGGCCGTCCATCACGGTCTGGTTGAAGGCATGGCCCATGTGCAGGGTGCCCGTGACGTTCGGCGGCGGCAGCTGGATGCTGAACGACGGCTTGCCGTCTTCCATGGTGGCGGTGAAGTAACCGCGCTGTTCCCACTCGGTGCGCCAGTATTGTTCAATGTCTGCGGGCTCGAAAGACTTGGCAAGTTCCATGATGTGGTCAACTAAAAAATTGTGCGAAAAGAACCATTATAGAGTAGATGGCGCTATAATCCGGCCCGCTGTCTCCGGGAACCCGGTAGGCGGCACACGCTAGGGGTCCTGCTGTCGCAAATGCGACACGCGGGTGAGAAATACCCTCCGAACCTGATCTGGATAATGCCAGCGAAGGGAAGCAGCCAGCACACGGCCCAGGGCGCGCACGCGCCTGCCTGGCCGATCCTGGCACACTCCTTTGCTGGCTCCGCAAAGGAGCCACATGAACGCACCTCTGAAGTTCGACGCCGCGACCGCCATGGTCGACCAGGCCGCCATCGAACCCTTCCCCAACTCGCGCAAGGTCTACATCGACGGCAGCCGGCCCGACATCCGCGTGCCGATGCGCGAAATTTCGCAATCCCCGACACCCGACAGCTTCGGTGGCGAGGCGAATCCGCCGCTGTTCGTCTACGACACTTCCGGACCCTACACCGACCCGGCCGCCAGCATCGACATCCGCCGCGGCCTGGGTACGCCGCGCACGCCGTGGATCCTCGAAAGGGGAGATACCGAGGGGTTGGCGGGCCCGACTTCCGACTATGGCAAGGCGCGCCTGCTTGACCCGACGCTCACCGCCCTGCGCTTCGAGCTGCAGCGCACCCCGCGCCGCGCACGCGCCGGGCGCAACGTCACCCAGATGCATTACGCGCGCCAGGGGATCGTGACGCCCGAGATGGAATTCGTCGCCCTGCGCGAGAACCTGCGCCGCAAGGAATACCTGGCTTCGCTGGTCGATTCCGGTCCCATGGGCGCGCGCGTGGCCAGCCTGCTGTCGCGCCAGCATCCGGGCCAGTCCTTCGGCGCCAGCATCCCCGCCGAGATCACGCCCGAGTTCGTGCGCGACGAGGTGGCGCGTGGCCGCGCCATCATCCCGGCCAACATCAACCACCCGGAAATCGAGCCGATGATCATCGGCCGTAACTTCCTGGTGAAGATCAACGCCAACATCGGCAACTCCGCCGTGACGTCCTCGATCGGCGAGGAAGTGGAAAAGATGACCTGGGCGATCCGCTGGGGCGCCGACAACGTGATGGACCTCTCGACCGGCAAGCACATCCACGAGACGCGCGAGTGGATCATCCGGAATTCGCCCGTGCCGATCGGGACGGTGCCGATCTACCAGGCGCTGGAAAAGGTCGGCGGCAAGGCCGAGGAACTGACCTGGGAGATCTACCGCGACACCCTGATCGAGCAGGCGGAGCAGGGCGTCGACTACTTCACCATCCACGCCGGCGTGCGCCTGGCCTACGTGCCGATGACGGCCAAGCGCCTGACCGGCATCGTCTCGCGCGGCGGTTCCATCATGGCCAAGTGGTGCCTGGCGCATCATCGGGAATCCTTCCTGTACACGCATTTCGAGGAGATCTGCGAGATCATGAAGGCCTATGACGTCTCCTTCAGCCTGGGCGACGGCCTGCGTCCCGGCTCGATCTACGACGCCAACGACGAAGCCCAGCTGGCCGAACTGAAGACCCTGGGCGAGCTCACGCAGATCGCCTGGAAGCACGACGTGCAGACCATGATCGAGGGCCCCGGCCACGTGCCCCTGCACCTGATCAAGGAGAACATGGACCTGCAGCTGGAACAGTGCAGCGAAGCGCCGTTCTATACCCTGGGGCCGCTCACCACCGACATCGCGCCCGGCTACGACCACATCACCTCGGGCATCGGCGCCGCCACCATCGGCTGGTACGGCACCGCCATGCTGTGCTACGTCACGCCCAAGGAGCACCTGGGCCTGCCCGACAAGAATGATGTCAAGGACGGCATCATCACCTACAAGATCGCCGCCCACGCGGCCGACCTGGCCAAGGGCCACCCGGGCGCCCAGCTGCGCGACAACGCCCTGTCGAAAGCGCGCTTCGAATTCCGCTGGGCAGACCAGTTCAACCTCGGCCTCGACCCGGACAAGGCGCGCGCCTTCCACGACGAGACCCTGCCCAAGGAGTCAAGCAAGGTGGCGCACTTCTGCTCGATGTGCGGCCCGCATTTCTGTTCGATGAAGATCACGCAGGAGGTGCGTGAGTATGCTGCCGCAAGCGGCGTGGCCGAAGGGGCCGCGCTGGCGAAGGGCATGGAAGAAAAGGCGATCGAGTTCGTGCGCGGCGGCGCCAAGCTGTACCGGGAGGTCTGATGACGGAGATCGAACTGAACGGCGCCCTGTACCAGGTGCCGGCGGGCGTCTCGCTGCTGGACCTGGCTGGCCTGCTGGGCCTGGCCGAGCAGGCGGTGGCGGTGGCGGTCAACCGCGAAGTGGTGCCGCGCCAGCAGTGGCCGCAGCGCCGGCTGCAGGCCCGCGACAAAGTGGACATCGTGCGCGCCATCGGTGGCGGTTGAAAACAAGGAGATGACAATGAATGCAATCGTAGAGAACGACTTCCTGACCATCGCCGGGCGCCAGTACGCTTCGCGCCTGCTGGTCGGCAGCGGCAAGTACCGCGACCTGGCGCAGACGCGCGACGCCACGCTGGCAGCCGGCGCCGAGATCGTCACCGTGGCGATCCGCCGCGTGAACATCGGCCAGGACCGGAACGCCCCCAGCCTGCTCGACGTGCTGCCCCTGGACGAATTCACCATCCTGCCCAACACGGCCGGCTGCTACACGGCGAAAGACGCCGTGTACACGCTGCAGATGGCGCGCGAACTGCTGGGCGGACGCAAGCTGGTCAAGCTGGAAGTGCTGGGCGACGAGAAGACCCTGTTCCCCCAGATGCCCGAAACGCTCAAGGCGGCGGAGGTCCTGGTGCGCGACGGCTTCGACGTGATGGTCTATTGCAGCGACGACCCGGTGCAGGCTAGACTCCTGCAGGAGATCGGCTGCGTCGCCGTGATGCCGCTGGCCTCGCTCATCGGTTCCGGCATGGGCATCCTGAATCCCTGGAACCTCTCGCTCATCATCGAGCAGGCATCGGTGCCGGTACTGGTCGATGCCGGTGTCGGCACGGCCTCGGATGCGGCGATCGCGATGGAGCTCGGCTGCGACGGCGTGCTGATGAACACCGCGATCGCGGCTGCCCATGATCCGGTGCGCATGGCGCGCGCGATGCGCCACGCCGTCATCGCCGGGCGCGAGGCGCGCCTGGCGGGGCGCATGCCGAAGCGCTTCGCGGCCTCGCCCTCGTCGCCGGTGCAGGGCATGGCCACCTGATGGTGCCGACCGTGCTCGTGTTCGCCGGGCTCGACCCCGGCGGCGGGGCAGGGCTGGCGGCGGACATCGCCGCCATCGGCGCCCTCGGCGGCCACGCGCTGCCGGTGGCGACGGCCCTGACCGTCCAGGACAACAACCGGGTGCACGAGGTGCAGCCGGTCGACGCCGGCCTGATCCTGCGCCAGGCCGATGCCCTGGTCGATGCCTTCGGCATCCACGCGGTGAAAATCGGCATTCCCGGCAGCCGCGAGAACGCGGCCGTCATCGCTCAGCTGCTGCGCCGGTTGCGCGCGGCCGCCCCGGAGCTGCCGGTCGTGCTCGACCCGGTGCTGGCCAGCGGCCACGGCGACGCGCTCGGCAAGGGCAACGCGATCGCCGCGCTGGCCGAGCTGCTGCCGCTGGCCACCGTGCTGGTGCCGAACTTGCCGGAGGCGGCGGCGCTCGGGGCGCTGCCCTGCGAGCACGTGCTGATCACCGGCGGACATGGCGAGGGGGAGGTCGTCGTCAACCGCTGGCTGCAGGGCGGGGTGGAGCAGCGCAGCTGGCGCCTGCCGCGCCTGCCGCACAGCTACCACGGCAGCGGCTGCACGCTGGCCGCCGCCATCGCGGCGCGCCTCGCGCTGGGCGACCCGATGGCGCAAGCGCTCGAGCATGCCCAGGACTACTGCCACCAGACGCTGGCGCACGCCTTCCGGATTGCGCCCGGACAACGCATCCCGCGCCGCATCCTGCAACCCCACTGAGAAAGGATCATCCTTGAACAAGCACTTCATGCGGGGGCTCTACCTCGTTACCCCGGACTGGGACGACACCACGCGCCTGCTCGCGGTCACCGACCTCGCCTTGACTGCTGGCGCGTCCCTGGTGCAGTACCGCCATAAAAGCGCCAGCCCGGCCTTGCGGGCCGAGCAGGCCGCGGCCCTGCTGGCGCTGTGCCGCAGCCACAACCGGCCGCTTGTGATCAACGACCACATCGACCTGTGCCGCGACCTCGACGCCGACGGCGTGCACGTCGGCGGCACGGACATGTCGGTGGCGCAGGCGCGGGCCCTGCTGGGACCAGGCAAGATCGTCGGCGCCTCCTGCTATGGCGAACTGAAGCTGGCCGAGAACGCCCGGCAGGCCGGCGCCAGCTACGTGGCCTTCGGCGGCTTCTATCCCTCCCCGGTCAAGAAATACAGCTTCGTCACGCCGCCCGAACTGGTCGAGGTCTGGCGCGACCGCGTGGCCCTGCCGATGGTGGTGATCGGCGGCATGACCCCCCTGAATGCGGCGCCGCTGGTGCGGCGCGGCGCCTCGATGGTGGCGGCGATCACGAGCGTGTACGCGGCAGCCGACCCGGCGGCGGCCGTGCGCGACTTCTGCGCGCTGTTCCGGCACGCCTGAGCTTACAATGGCAGCGTTGCCACTCTGCCATACCGACCATGCGAGCGCTGCGCCTGCTCATCCATACCAGCCGCCACCCCTCGGCCATCCTGCTGCTGGTACAGCTGCTCGGCATGCTGTTGTACCCCTTTATCGAGCACGAACCCACCGGGCACACGGCCTTCAACGTGTTCGGCATTCTGGTGCTGTCGCTGACCATCCGTATGGTGCGGCGCACGCCGGGCGAGACCCGGATCAGCGTGGCGCTGGCGGTGCCGATCGTGATCCTGCTGGCGCTGCAGACCTTCTACGACCTGCGCGGCACGCTGCTGCCCTGGTCCTCGGCGCTGGAAGCGCTGTTCTACTTCTACGCCGCCGGCAGCCTGATCGCCTACATGATGGAAGACCGCCGGGCCACCACCGACGAGCTGTTCGCCGCCGGCGCCACCTTCACCCTGCTGGCCTGGGGCTTCACCCACCTGTACCTGATGGTGCAGGAACTGCATCCCGGCACCTTCGCGGCCGCCGTCAACGCCTCCGCTCCGCGTACCTGGAGCGAGCTGAATTACCTGAGCTTCGCGCTGCTGTCGAGCACCGGCATCGGCGACGTGATTCCGCTCACCGTGCATGCACGCGCCCTGTGCAGCATCGAGATGCTGGTGGGCGTGATGTACCTGGCGGCGGTGGTGGCGCGCCTGATCGGCTTCACCACCCAGGGCAAGATCTACCGGCGCCGCCCGGATGCGCCGCGCGAACCCTGGGAAGAAGACTAGTGCATCCGTGGTGAATAAAATGCGGCCCGCACGCGCCGTGTTAAGTCTTCAATAAGACGCATGCCTTAACTTGGCGCGGTTTGCAGCTCCGGCATCCCGCCACCGCTGCGCCACGTGTTGCCTGCATGATGCCGAAAGCCCGGATACTGAGAACCTTCCTTGCCGTCCTGCTGGCGCCGCTCGCCGCCTATGCGCTCGCCGCCGCCTCTCCCAAGCCGATGTTCGAATACCGCTACAGCTACGAGAACTACCGGATCTGGTCCGATCGACCGATTCCGGACGAGATCACCGCGGTGCTGGACGACGTAACGCGGCGCCTGCGCACCTCCAGCCTGCACCAGCGCGACACGCCGGTCGAGATCTTCTTCTGCAACGAACCCTGGCGCCTGTGGTTCTACGGCGGCCGTTTCAGCACCCAGGTGGGCGGCACGGCCAACGTCTGGCTGACCCGGCAGGTGTTCATCCGCGCCTCCGACATCCCGGCCAACCGCATCCATACACCGAACGGCGGGCCGCTGGCCGATGCGGCGCAGCGCCCGCTGTCCTACTTCATCGCGCACGAGATCACCCACAACGACGTGTCGCGCCGTTTCGGGCGCATGGTCATGCTGCGCTATCCGGAATGGCTGCTGGAAGGCTATGCCGACTACGTGGGCAAGGCCGGCGACTTCGATTTCGAGGACAACCACGCCTTGTTCGCCGCCGGGGCCAGCGCCCTCGATCGCGACACGAGCGGCCTGTATCGCGAATTCCACCTGAAGGTCGCCTACCTGCTCGACAAGAAGGGATGGACCCTGCAGCAGGTGTTCGCGAATCCGCCCGACGAGGAAGAACTGGACGCCCGGCTGCGCGCGCAGCGCCCACATATGTATCAATTTGCGCCCGCCGTGGATTGACCGGCCGCGGCGCCGCATGCGATATTGCCTTTCTAGCCACTTCCATCGAAAGCATCCGCAATGCGTCTTTACGTCACCGCCCTTGTCCTCGCACTGGCCAGCGCCGGTTGCGCCCAAGTCCCCACCGCCGCCACCATCTCGCCGGAAGCGCTGCGCACCCACGTCCAATACCTTTCCTCAGACGAGCTGGAAGGCCGCGGCACGCCCTCGCGCGGGCAGGACCTCGCCACCGACTACATCGCGGCCCAGTTCCGCAAGGCCGGCCTGGAGCCGGCCGGCGGCGACGGCTACTTCCAGACCGCGACCTGGCAGTACGCAGAGCGCAAGGCGGACGACGTGAGCCTGTGCGTGCTTGCCGGCGGCAGCAGCATCACCGTGCCGGCCGGCGGCGCGACCGGCAACTTCCTCGCTCCGGTCACCCTGGCGGCCACGCCGGCGGTGTTCATGAGCTGGAAGGATGCGCTGGACAACAGCGAAGCCGCCACCGGCAAGGTGCTGGTGGTGCCGGCCCCGCCGGTGCCGCGCGCCGCGCGCCAGCTGCAGGAAAAACTCAAGAGCAAGCCGCTGCTGGTGGTCATGATCGACCGCGAGCGCCGTCATGGCGCCGGCACCGGCGGCTGGCTGATCGATCCGGAGCAGGCTGCGCCGCAGGGCGCGGTGCCGGCTCAGTTGCCTGTCCTTGTGCTGCATGCGGCCGACGCCGCTGCGGCGCTGGAGAAGGGCGGGGCAAGCGTCACGGCACGCGTAGCCGCCCCGAGCATCCGCCCGGTCAAGCTGCGTAACGTGGTCGGCGTGCTGCGCGGTTCCGATCCGGTGCTGAAGAACACCTACGTCCTGATGACGGCCCACCACGACCACGTCGGCATCCGCGACGGCGAGGTCTACAACGGCGCCAACGACGATGCCAGCGGCGTGGTGTCGATGATCGAAGCCGCCAAGGTGCTGGCCGCGCGCAAGGAGCGTCCGCGCCGCAGTATCGTGTTCATGACCTTCTTCGGCGAGGAACTCGGCATGCTCGGCTCGAAGTACTATGCGCGCCATCCGGTGTTCCCGCTGAAGGACACGGTGGTGAACATCAACCTCGAGCAGACCGGCCGCACCGACGACAGCGAAGGCAAGCAGCTCGATTCGATCGCCATGACCGGCTACGATTTCTCGACCCTCGGCGACATGCTCAAGAAGTCCGCCGAGCGCACCGGCATCCGCCTGTGGAAGCACGCGGCCTTCAGCGACGCCTTCTTCTCGCGCGCCGACAACCAGTCGCTGGCCGACGTCGGCGTGCCGGCGCATACCCTGTCGGTGGCCTACGGCTTCTCGGACTACCACGGCAAGGACGACACCTGGGACAAGCTCGACTACGACAACATGGCGCGCGTCACGCGCATGCTGACCGAAGGCGTGTATGACATCGCCAACGCGACCGAGCGCCCGACCTGGACGGCGGCGCCGAAGGCGGCCAACTATGCCGCCAAGGGACGCGCGCTCACGGCCGGTGAGGCGGCAGCCAAGTGAACGGTGGCGCGGTCCTGGTGCGGCGTTTGCTGGCGGACGAGTGGCAGGCCTACCGCACGATCCGCCTGCGCGCGCTGGCGGATGCGCCCGACGCCTTCGGCAGCACGCTGGCGCGGGAAGAGGCGCTGCCGGACGAGACCTGGGCGACGCGCGTGGCGAAGTCCGCGGTCTCCGGCATCGATTGCGCGCTGGTGGCGGAAGTAGAGGGCCAGCTCGCCGGCCTGCTGTGGGCCAAGGTCGACGCCCAGGATGCCGGCAGGGTGAATTTGTTCCAGATGTGGGTGGCGCCGCAATGCCGCGGCCGCGGCGTGGCCGCGGCTTTATTGGACGAAGCGCTCGGCTGGGCGAGAACGCGTGGGACCCGGGTGGTGCACCTGGGCGTGAATAGCGAGAATGCAGGCGCGCTCAGGCTGTATGAGCGCGCGGGCTTCCAGCCGATCGGCGAGCCCTACCTGATGCGCGAGGGCGCCGCGCACATGGAGCAGGAAATGCGCCTGGATCTATCCGGGCCAGCATGAAAAAATGGGACGCCCGGAGGCGTCCCATTGTCATTGCAGCGCCAGGGCTTAGTTACCGCAGCCCAGCGAAGCGATGCGGTCGCGTGCGGCCTTGGCCTGCACCAGGCCGAAGCCGTACTTGGTGTCGCGGCCCGCGGTGCCCAGGTCGAGCGCGCTCTTGGTGAGCGACGCGCGCATCTGCGCAGCGGTACAGGTCGGGAAGTAGCTCCACACCAGGGCAGCAACGGCCGACACGTGCGGGGTCGCCATCGAGGTGCCGTCGAAGTAGGCGTAGTTGCTGGCGCGGATGCCGACCGTCGCGCTCTGGCCCAGCTGCTGCTTCATCGCGGCGCCTTCGGTATCGGTTGCGGTGACCGACGGGATGCTGGTCACGGTGGTGCCCAGCGTGCCGCCGAACGCGCCCGCCACGTTGTTGTACACCACGGCGCCGACGCCGCCGCTGTTCTGGCAGTTGCTGACCTTGACCGCGAAGTCCACGGTGCCACGCTGGATCAGGCAGACCTTGCCCGAGACGGCGGTGTTGACCTTGTCGCCGATGCCGAAGTCGGCCAGCGGTGCGGTGGCGGTCTTGACCGGCGAGCCTTCCATCGCGCCCGGGGCGTAGGTGCTGCTGCCGACGGTCAGGACGGCTTCCTGGCCGGTGCCCATCGGAACGGTCGACAGGACGCTTACGCCGGGACCGGCCAGCTCGACGCTGCTGTTGTACTGCGAGAAGGTGGCCCACTGCTTGTTCTCGTCGACCGCGCCGACCATGATGACGCTGGCATAGCCGGCCGGGTAGGAGACCACGCGGTTGCCGTCGTTGCCGGCGGCGGCCAGGCTCAGGACGCCCTTCGCATACAGGCTGTCGAAGGCCTTTTGCTCGGTGGTGCTCTTCATGCCGCCGCCCAGCGACATGCTGATCACGTTTGCGCCGGCTGCGCCGCACTTGTTGGCGGCCGAGGCCAGGGTCGAGGAATAGGCCCAGCCATCCTTGCCGAACACCTTCACGATGTGCAGCTTGAGCTGCTTGTTGGCGGCCACGCCGACCACGCCGCCGCCGTTGTTGATGGCGGCGATGGTGCCGGCGACGTGGGTGCCGTGGCTGTTCTCGTCGGTGTACCACCAGCCGGTGCCGGCATCGTATTCGCCGGTCACCTGGTTGGTCGACAGGTCTTCATGACTGCGGTCGTAGCCCGAGTCGATGATGCAGACCTTGCGGTTCGAGGCGTTCGCATCCGACAGCAGGTCGGCCTGCACCTGCTTGATGCCGTACGGGACCTGCTGGCCCAGCTGGTACGGGGTGCCGGTCGACGGGCTGGTCAGGGCAAACGGCTTGCGGATCACGTCTTCTTCGATGTATTCGACGTTCGGGTTGTTCTCCAGGCCTTTCAGCGCGACTGCCGGGACCTCGATGGCCATGGCGTTCATGCCGAAGATTTCGTGCTTGACCGAGCCCTTGGACGCAGCGACGGCCGACTTCACCTTGGCGGCGGCGCCCGGCTTGAAGGCGACGATGACGCGGGTGGTGTCGGGAGCTGCGGCCTGCGCGTTGCCGAACACGCCGGCAGCGACCAGGGCTGCCAGGCAAACGCGAAGGGAGGATGCGCGAGTGTTTTTGTCTACCATTAATCTTCTCCGTTTGAAAACAAAGTTATTGCGCCTTGGCTCTGTAGGCCTCGTACGCTTTTTGTGCCACCTCATGGGTGGTGAAAATAGTGTATTTCAAAAACTTGTATATATGCACACCGGATTCAACTGTGCGCAGGAAACACTTGATCAGGCACAGCTCGCTACCGATTGTCCATACACACTGTCTTTACTACGTGTTATCGTTTTTCCCAAATACCCGCAGAAAACGCAGCGGCGCGCTACGCTTACCCTCACTCCTTGTTATCATTTCAAACTTTACGGCGTTGCAATCCGCGGCGTCCAACGCTCGGTTCAGGAAGGGAAACATGAAGACCAAGGCTGCAGTTGCATGGAAGGCGGGTCATCCGCTCACGATCGAAGAAGTCGAACTCGAAGGCCCGAAGGCCGGCGAGGTGCTGGTCGAGGTCAAGGCGACCGGCATCTGCCACACCGACTACTACACGCTGTCCGGCGCCGATCCGGAAGGCCTGTTCCCGGCCATCCTCGGCCATGAAGGCGCGGGCGTGGTGGTCGACGTCGGCCCCGGCGTGACGAGCCTGCGTAAGGACGACCACGTCATTCCGCTGTACACCCCGGAATGCCGCCAGTGCAAGTTCTGCCTGTCGCAAAAAACCAACCTGTGCCAGGCGATCCGCTCCACGCAAGGCCGTGGCCTGATGCCTGACGCTACTTCCCGTTTTTCGCTGGACGGCAAGCCGCTCTACCACTACATGGGCACCTCGACCTTCTCGAACTACATCGTGGTGCCGGAGATCGCGTTGGCCAAGGTGCGTTCGGACGCGCCCTTCGACAAGATCTGCTACATCGGTTGCGGCGTCACCACCGGCATCGGCGCGGTGATCTTCACGGCGAAAGTGGAGGCGGGCGCCAACGTGGTCGTGTTTGGCCTGGGCGGCATTGGCCTGAACGTGATCCAGGCGGCCAAGATGGTCGGCGCCGACAAGATCATCGGCGTGGACCTGAACCCGGAACGCGAAGCCATGGCGCGCAAGTTCGGCATGACCCACTTCATCAACCCGACCAAGGTCGAGAACGTGGTCGACTCCATCGTCCAGCTGACCGACGGCGGCGCCGACTACAGCTTCGAATGCGTGGGCAACGTCACCACCATGCGCCAGGCGCTGGAGTGCTGCCACAAGGGCTGGGGCCAGTCGATCATCATCGGCGTGGCGGCGGCGGGCCAGGAAATCTCGACCCGTCCGTTCCAGCTGGTGACTGGCCGCGCCTGGCGTGGCTCCGCCTTCGGCGGCGCGCGCGGCCGCACCGACGTGCCGAAGATCGTCGACTGGTACATGGAAAACAAGATCAACATCGACGACCTGATCACCCATCACCTGCCGCTCGAGCGCATCAACGAAGGCTTCGACCTGATGAAGTCGGGCGAGTCGATCCGCTCGGTCGTGGTCTACTGATACCCCGCCGTCCGGCATCCTCGACGCGGCCTCCGGGCCGCGTTTTTCATTCTGTTCCGCCATTTCGGCTGCCTGTCGCACCGGGCTGGCCTTCATTCCCGAACGCACCTAGAGTATTCCCATCGCCAGGCCCGGCCGGCTTAAAGTAGAAAAAAAGTTCTAGACAATTTTATCTAGAACTTTTAATCTAGTTGTCAACGATGAGGGAGCACACCCGATGGACGAACTGTTCGGTACGGCAGCAAGCAGCCTGGCCTGGGCGCTGATCGATTTCCTGTGGCAGGGCCTGTTGGTCGGCTGGGTGGCCGCGCTGCTGCTCGCGCTGATGCGCAAGGCGCGGCCGCAGGCGCGCTACCTGGTGGCTTGCAGCGCGCTGCTGCTGTGCGCGGCCCTGCCGCTGGCCGGGATGGTGGCGCGCATGGCCGAAGCGGACGCCGGCGTGGGCAGCGCCGCGCTGCCGCTGGTGGCATCCAGCACGGTGGCGAGCGCGGTGGCGGCGCTGCCGGTGGCCGCCATCGATGCCGGCCGGTTCGACGGCTGGGAAGCCGCGCTGCAGGCGCGCCTGCCGCTGGTGCTGCTGCTCTGGGCGCTGGGCGCCGGCCTGCTGGCGCTGCGCATGGTGCTCGGGCTGGCCTGGGTGCGCCGCCGGACCCGGGCGGGGCAGTACCGGCTCGACCCCGCCTGGCAGGCGCGGCTCGACAGGATGGCGCGGGGCATGGGCATCGCCCGCCGCGTCACCCTGGGACTGGTCGACGACCTGGCCAGTCCGGTGACGGCCGGCTGGTGGCGCCCGGTGGTGCTGGTGCCCGCAAGCCTGGTGTCGGGCATGCCGCCGCTGCTGCTGGAAGCGCTGCTGGCGCACGAACTGGCGCACGTGCGCCGCTGTGACTACGTGGTGAATTTGATCCAGAGCGCGATCGAGATCCTGCTGTTCTACCACCCGGCCGTGTGGTGGTTGTCGAACCGGATCCGCGAAGAGCGCGAACAGATTGCAGATGATGTAGCCGCAAGCACGCTCGGCGAACCGCGGCGCCTGGCACTTGCACTGTCCGAACTGGACCTGTTCCAGTTCACCCCGCAACTTGCCCCAGCAGCACATGGAGGAAACCTTATGTCCCGCATCAAACGCCTGGTTCGTCCCGAGACCGAACCGCTGAACTGGAAGCTGGCGCTTCCGATCCTGGGCCTGGCCACCGCGGCCGCCTTCTACTCCTGGTCGGCGCCGGCCCACGCCGAGGCCGAGCAGCCGGCCACAGCCCCGCGTGCCGAGCCCGCGCCCCGTCCGCAAGCCGCGCCGGCCGAGCGCCGCGTGGTGCGCAAGGACGGCAGGGAAGAGCCTTATGCGGTGGTGCGCGCCAACGACAAGAACACGACCATGACCGGCAGCAGCGACGACTGGGACGACATCAAGGAAGCCAAGCGCCGCATCGGCGGCGACTTCCTGTGGTTCCGCGAGGGCGGCCAGGCCTGGTACATCCAGGACGCCGGCGTGCTGGCGAAGGTCGATGCCGCCTGGGCCCCGATGAACCGGCTGGGGGCGCAGATGGACGTGTACGGCAAGGAGATGGACGTGCACGGCAAGAAGATGGATGCGCTCGGCAAGGACATGGACGTGGCGGCGCGCGGCTTCAAGCCGGACGACGGCAAGTTGCGCCTGGTCGAGGAGCGCATGGAAGCGCTGGGCGAAGAAATGGAGAAGCTCGGCAAGCAGCTGGGCGCGACCGACAGCGTCAAGGAGCGCGAGCGCATCCAGGGCCGCATGAGCGAAGTGGGCCAGCAGATGTCGGCGGCGGGGCAGGAGATCGGCCAGCTGCACAACGGGCCGGGCATGCGCGAGGCGCAGAAGTCGATGGACGCAATCGGCCGCCGCATGAGCGAAGCCGGCAAGCCGATGGATGCGATCGGCAAGAAGATGGGCGCGCTGGGCAAGGAGATGGAGCGCGAGAGCAAGGCGGCGGACAAGACGGTGCGCGCCCTGATCCGCGAAGCGCGTGAGAAGGGGCTGGCGAAGCCGGTGCCGCAGGCGGGCTGAACCCACTCGGGCAATCAAGAAAACGGCCTGCCGCTCGGAGCGACAGGCCGTTTTTTTACCAACTGGTCAAATAACGCCGGCGTGCTGCCTCGGCAGCGGCGCCGGCGCCGCGACCGGTCTTACTGCTGCGCGATCTTGCCGCGCCATGCACCGGTTTCCGAGCCGCGCTTCTCCAGCAGTTCCTTGAAGTTCTGCAGGTTGCCGCGCAGTTCCATGCGCACGGCGCCCATGGCGTCGCCAACGGCTTCGAGCGCACCGTCCGGCTCGTAGTCCATCTGGACCATGACGCGGCAGCAGTTGTCCGAGATCTTGTGGAAGGTGGCGACACCGCCGTTCTTCACGCCGGTGACGCTACGCCATGCGATGCGCTTGTCCGGGATCTGTTCGGTGATTTCGACATCCCACTCCTTCTCTTCGCCGGCCACGTTGGCGCGCCAGTGCAGGTGCTTGTCGTCGAGCTGGCGGATTTCCTTGACGCTCTTCATGAACTGCGGGAAGTCCTCGAACTGCGTCCACTGGTTGTACGCGGTCTTGACCGGAACGTTGATCTCGATCGATTCCGAGACCGACGAGCTGGCGCCATAACCACTGCGGTTTTGTTTCAGTTTTTTGGACAGCATCATGCCGCCGACGGCAAGTGCGGCAACGGTAACTACGCGGTTCAGCATAAGAATTCTCCTTTGATGGAAGCTGCCCGCACCTCTGACATGTTGGCCCGAAACGAGGGTGCGAGACTAAGGGCTTCGTGGACGACATGGTCTGACGGGCCACGCGATTTGTCGCGAATCTCTATTTAAAATAAGCGAAAAGACAATTGGGCGGCGCGCGAAACGATGGGCCGCTTATACTGATGAGCCTGTTGTTGGCTGCCAGAAAGGAGACCACATGAACTTGCAAGGAGGATGTTTCTGCGGTGCAGTTCGCTATACGGTAAGCGGCGATATTTTTAACAGCACCCTGTGCCACTGCACCGACTGCCGCCGGGTTTCCGGCGCTCCTGCGCTGGCCTGGTTCAGCGCGCGCCGGGCCGACTTCCGCTTCACCAAAGGCGAGCCGCAACGCTTCGCTTCGAGCGAACACGTGCAGCGTGGCTTTTGTCCTCAATGCGGCACCACGCTCACTTTCGAAGACGACCGCTGGCCGGAAGAACTGGACATCGCCAGTGCCAGCCTCACCGACCCCGAACAGGTGCCGCCAGGCGACCACACGTTCGTGCGCAGCCGCCTGAGCTGGATGAACATGCACGACGGCCTGCCCGAATACCCGACCACGCGGGCGGCCGGGAAATAGCCCACGGCCCTAACGCCGCCGGATGCTGCCGTCGCTGATCTGGGCCTGCGTGTGCACCAGGTTGGCCTCGAAGGACTGCATCTGCAATCCGACCGGCGTCATGTCCACGCCGGAACCCTCGATGCGCGGGAACAAATCGTTTTCCTCTTCCTGGATGTGGGCCGCGACGGCGGTGATCAGTTCGCGCATCAGCGTGTCGCTGTGGCTGTCGTCGAGCGACATGCCCTCCAGCGTCGCGACCAGGTCGTCCACTTTCTGGTGGTCCTGCTCGAAGTGGCTGATCAAGGATTCGTCGATGCAGCGCACCGCCGGATAGAAGATCGATTCCTCCAGCCGCGAGTGCATGTGCAGGGCCTGCAGGATCTGGGTCCCGGCCTGCTTTTTCACCTCCTGGTTGTCGCTGTTGAGATACTTGTCGGCCAGCGCGCGCACCATGTCGTGGTCGCGGATCAATGCCTTGACCGGCTGGTCGACCGGAAACGCGCCTGCTGCCTTGTCGGTTGCCATACCATCCTCCCTCTCGTGTTCGCTCTATGGCGACGGCGTCCTGCCGCCGCCGTGGCCTTTCAGGCTAGTACAGGCGATGGATAAAACAAGGGATGGCGTGGCTCCCGCCGCACAGCTGGATGGGCATACAGTAATCACGGCGTTATAATGGCCGGATGCAGAATCTCCTCCATAACCTCAATCCCGAACAGCTCGCCGCCGTCACCCTGCCGTCGCAGAGCGCGCTGATCCTGGCCGGCGCCGGTTCCGGCAAGACGCGCGTGCTGACGACCCGCATCGCCTGGCTGATCCAGACCGGGCAGGTGTCGCCCGCCGGCATCATGGCGGTGACGTTCACGAACAAGGCGGCGAAGGAGATGCTGACCCGCCTGTCCTCCATGCTGCCGATTAATACGCGCGGCATGTGGATCGGCACCTTCCACGGCCTGTGCAACCGGCTGCTGCGCACCCACTACAAGGACGCCGCGCTGCCGCAAGCCTTTCAGATCCTCGATTCGCAAGACCAGCTCTCGCTCATCAAGCGCATGCTGAAGGCGGCCAACGTGGACGATGAAAAATACCCGGCCAAGGCGCTGATGTACTTCATCAACAACGCCAAGGAGCAGGGTCTGCGCGCGAATCGCCTGGAGCCGAACGACCCGATCGAGCGCCGCATGATCGAGCTCTACGAGCTGTACGAAGGCCAGTGCCAGCGCGAGGGCGTGGTCGATTTCGCCGAGCTGCTGCTGCGCTCCTACGAGCTGCTGGCCCGCAACGGCCCGCTGCGCCACCACTACCAGATGCGCTTCCGCCACATCCTGGTCGACGAGTTCCAGGATACCAACGACCTGCAGTACAACCTGCTGAAACTGCTGGCCGGACACGACGAGGAGGGCGGCGGCGCCATCTTCGCCGTGGGCGACGACGACCAGAGCATCTACGCCTTCCGCGGCGCCAACGTCGGCAACATGCAGGCCTTCGAGCGTGAATTCCGCGTCAAGAACCTGATCAAGCTGGAGCAGAACTACCGCTCCTTCGGCCACATCCTCGACAGCGCGAACTACCTGATCGCCAACAACACCAAGCGTCTGGGGAAGAACCTGCGCACCGACGCGGGACAGGGCGAGCAGGTGCGCGTGTACGAAGCGGCCAGCGACCTCGAAGAAGCGCAGTGGATCATCGAGGAAGCCAAGAGCCTGATGAAGGACGGCCTGTCGCGCAGCGAGATCGCCATCCTGTACCGCTCCAACGCGCAGAGCCGCGTGATCGAGCACGCGCTGTTCGCGGCCGGCCTGCCCTACACGGTGTACGGCGGCCTGCGTTACTTCCAGCGCGCCGAGGTCAAGCACGCCATCGCTTATCTGCAGCTGATGGACAACCCGCACAACGATTCGGCTTTCCTGCGCGTGGTGAACTTCCCCACCCGCGGCATCGGCGCGCGCTCGATCGAGCAGCTGCAGATGGCGGCCGACTCCTACGGCATCTCGTTGTACGCGGCGGTGCCCTATATGACGGGCAAGGCCGGCAGCGCGCTCGGCGCTTTTGTGAAGCTGGTCGAATCGGCGCGCTTCGAGACCCAGCAGCTGCCGCTGCCGGAACTGGTGCGCGTGGTGCTGGAACGCAGCGGCCTGCTGCTGCACTACCAGAACGAGAAGGAAGGCGCCGACCGCATCGAGAACCTGGAGCAGATGGTCAATGCCGCCACCCAGTTCGTGCAGGAAGAAGGCTTCGGCCAGGGCGCCCCGGCCCACCTCGGCCCGCAGGCGCTGCCCCAGATCGGCGAAGCCATCGTCAACCAGGACGGCATCGAGATCCTCGATTCCGACGCCCCGCTGGCCAGCGTGATGTCGCCGCTGTCGGCCTTCCTCACCCATGCCTCGCTGGAAGCGGGCGACGCCCAGGCCCAGGCCGGGCAGGATGCGCTGCAGCTCATGACCGTGCACTCGGCCAAGGGCCTGGAATTCGACGCGGTGTTCATCACCGGCCTGGAAGAAGGCCTGTTCCCGCACGAGAGCAGCGCGCGTGAACTCGATGGCGTGGATGAAGAACGACGCCTGATGTACGTGGCGATCACGCGCGCGCGCAAGCGTCTGTACATGAGCTTTACCCAGCAGCGCATGCTGCACGGCCAGACCCGCTTCAACATGAAGTCGCGCTTCTTCGACGAACTGCCGGAGGAATCGATCAAGTGGCTGTCGCCGCGCGTGCAGACCAACTGGTTCGCCGGCCGCAAGCAGACCACGGCCTGGGACGATGCCGCCTTCCGCGACGGTTCCGACAACAAGATCGCGCAGCAGATCACCCAGAAGTCCGGCAACGGCTCCGGCTGGCGGGTGGGGGAGAGCGTTTCCCACGCCAAGTTCGGCGAGGGCGTGATCGTGAATATCGAGGGCGGTGCGGGTGCGGCGCGCGCCCAGATCAACTTCGGCGCGGCGGGGATGAAGGTGCTGGACCTGTCGGTGGCGAAGCTGGAGCGCGTCGGCCGTTAATCGTAGGGTGGGCGGGAGACCTGCCCACCCTACAAAATTACTTGGTTAGGTTGATGCCGCCAGTCGGGACGCCATCCACCGGCTTCCCGAAAATCTGCCGATACCCCACATACATCGCGCACTGCAGCAGCAGGATGAACAGGAAGATCAGCCACATGATCACCACGCGCGTCATGTTCGAGGCGCCCAGCAGCAGCGTGATCACCATGCAGATCCCGAAGAAGATCGCGAACCAGGCCAGCAGCAGCACGATGAACACGCGCGCGCTGCGCACGACGGCGAAGAAGCTGTAGAACACCGCCTTACCGGGCGTCATCTTCTGCCAGTAGGTGAGCGGCGCGGCGAAGCACAGCGACATCAGGGCCGCCACGTCCAGCCCGAAAATCATGAACATCGCCAGGATGTCCGAGCCCGCCACCTGCGGCTGTCCGCCTTCGCGCCCCTGGCGCGCCACCTGTTCCCAGAAGCCCGGATCGACCGCGAAGCGCGTGATCACGGCCATCAGGAGCGACACGGCCAGGTAGATCAGGCCCACCTTGCACAAATCCTTCACCACCGGCTGGCGGAAGCCTGTCAGCAGCACACCGGGCGTGACCCGTTCGCCGTTCTCGATCATCAGGCAGGCCTTCATGAAGGCCATCGAGAACGACGGGATCAGGACCACCGCGATCATCGGCCCGAGCAGGGGCACCGCACTGATGCCGATGCTGATCAGGATGTTCGCGAACAGCAGCGTGGTCAGCGCGGCCGGTTGTTTGCGGAACAGGCCGGCGCCTTGCTTGAGCCAGTGCCAGCCGGTGATTGCAGGAATAGAGTTCATGTAGGCAGTTGGGGCGCGCCGCGTTCGATGCGGGCGCGCAGGATGCGTTCGAAGTGGGTAGGGTCGTGGGGCGTGAGCAATTCTGCTTCACGCGGAATATGCAGATCATACAGGCGCGACAGCCAGAAGCGCAGCGCGCCCGCGCGCAGCATCGGCAGCCAGGCAGCCTGTTCTTCCTGGGTGAACGGGCGCACGGCGTGATAGGCCGCGAGCAGGGCGCGCACGCGCGCCTCATCGAGCACGCCGCTTGCCAGGTCGACGCACCAGTCGTTGACGGTCACGGCGACGTCGAACAGCCAGGTGTCGACGCCGGCAAAGTAGAAGTCGAAGCAGCCGGTCAGGCGCTCGCCTTCGAACATCACGTTGTTGCGGAACAGGTCGGCGTGCACCGGGCCGCGGGTGAGCGCGGCATAGGTGGCGCTGCGCGCGAAGTCGCTCTGGAAGCTGACTTCATTGCGCAGCAGGTCCGCTTCGGCTTGCGAGATCAGCGGCAGCACGGTAGGCGCGGTCGCCGTGATCCAGTCCAGGCCGCGCAGGTTGGGCTGGTGCAGGGCGAAGTCGCGCCCGGCCAGGTGCATGCGCGCCAGCATGCTGCCGACTTCGGCGCAGTGCGCCGGCTGCGGATCGAGCTGCGAGGCGCCGCTCAGGCGGCTGACGATGATGGCCGGCTTGCCGTGCAGGGTGACGACCAGTTCACCCTCATGCGTCGGCACCGGCGCCGGCACCGGAATGCCGCGCTCGGCCAGGTGGCGCATCAGCTGCACATAGAAGGGCAGTTGTTCGAAGCGGAGGTTCTCGAAGATGGTCAGCACGAATTCCCCACGCTCGGTGGTGAGGAAGAAGTTGCTGTTATCGATGCCGGAGGAAATGCCCTGGAGCGCGAGGGCGTCGCCGAGGGGGAACTGCTTGATCCACTGGGAAAGGTCGTCCAGCGAGACCGCGGTAAAAACTGCCATGAGCTAGCAACAAAGGTGAGGGTCGGCTGCGGACGTCGAAGGCCGCAGCGTCAGGATTATTTTTTTTCGACTGGTTCCAGTGGTGGCGGGGGCGGCACATCGGCGCGCGCGGGCACGCCTGCCTTGGCCGGTGCAGGCGACGGGGCCGCGTTGGCCTGGTCGGTCTGCTGCTTTTTCGGATTGCCGAAGTCGAATTCCATGACCTGCCATTGTGGGGCGCGGATCGCGCTGCTCTGGGCGTCGCCGGGTTGGGCGTTTCCTGGTGCAACGTTGGGTTTCATGATGTAGCGGCTCTTGCCGCTTTGCACTTCCACTTCGGTGACCGAACCGTCGTTGCCCCGCTTTTCGGTGATGCGGGTGCGCTCTTTCGGCGGAATCGTGGTCGCCGGCGTGTCGCTGCCCGGCTCGATACGCTCGAGCTGGGGCGGCGTTTGCGCCGGACGCTGTTGGGCTGGAGCCTGCTGCTGAGACTGCGCCGCGGCCAGGCCGGCGTGTGCGATCAGGCACAGCGTCAGGAGTTTCAGGCGGGAAGATGTGCGCAACATGATGGTCACCTTGTGTCGTTTGGTTCATTGTAACAAACAGACACGCTTCCCTGTGAAAAGTGTGCGGAAGTTCGGCCAGGCCGATTCTGCGATAATGCCGGACACTTTGGCGCGGTCGCGCCGGCCTTATTTTGAGATGTCTCCCTATGGAAAATACCCTGCTGCTCGTTGACGGCTCCAGCTACCTCTACCGCGCCTACCACGCGCTGCCCGACCTGCGCAGCCCGGACGGTTTCCCGACCGGCGCCATGCACGGGATGGTCAACATGCTGCGCCGTTTGCGCGCCGACTACCCGGCGGCCTACATCGCCTGCGTGTTCGACGCCAAAGGCAAGACCTTCCGCGACGACCTCTACCCGGAATACAAGGCCACCCGCGCCTCGATGCCGGAAGACCTGGGCAAGCAGATCGAACCGATCCACGAAGTGGTGCGCCACCTCGGCTGGCCGATCCTGATGGTCGACGGCGTCGAGGCCGACGACGTGATCGGCACCCTGGCCGTGCAGGCCGCCGCGCGCGGCATGAAGACCATCATCTCGACCGGCGACAAGGACCTGGCCCAGCTGGTCAACGACAAGGTCATGCTCGTCAATACGATGAGCAACGAGAAGCTCGACGAGGCCGGCGTGCTGGCCAAGTTCGGCGTGGCGCCGAACCGCATCATCGACTACCTCACCCTGATCGGCGACACCGTCGACAACGTCCCGGGCGTGAGCAAGTGCGGCCCCAAGACGGCGGTGAAGTGGCTGACCCTGCACGGCTCGCTCGACGGCGTGATCGAGAACGCCCATGCGATCAGCGGCGCGGTCGGCGAGAACCTGCGCGCCGCGCTCGAATGGCTGCCGAAGGGCCGCGAGCTGATCACCGTGAAAACCGACTGCGACCTGGTGAGCCACGTGGTGTCGTTCGAGGAAACCCTGGTCGGCCGTCCCGAAGACGCCGAAGCCCTGCGCGACTTCTTCCAGCGCTACGGCTTCAAGACCATGCTGCGCGACCTGGGCGGCGCAGCGCGTGCCGACGGCGCGGTGGCGCCGGCGCGCGGCGCGGGTCCCGGCGGCGCACCGCTCAATTCCCCCGAAGGGGCATCCGGCACGCTGCCCGGCATGGCCATCATCAAGGGCGAATACGAGACCATCCTCACCGACGAGCAGCTGGACAAATGGCTGGCGCTGATCGATGCCGCCGAACTGACCTCGGTCGACACCGAGACCACCTCGCTCGATCCGATGACGGCCGAGATGGTCGGCATATCGCTGTCGACCGAGGCGGGCAAGGGCGCCTACATCCCGGTGGCGCACCGCTACGCCGGCGCGCCCGACCAGCTGGGTCGCGAGCACGTCCTCGAGCGCATGCGTTCCTGGCTGGAGGACCCAAGCAAGCCCAAGCTGGGCCAGAACCTGAAGTACGACATGCACATCTTCGAGAACCACGGCATCAAGCTGAAGGGGATCGTGCACGACACCCTGCTGCAGTCCTACGTATTCGAGTCGCACAAGCCGCACGACATGGACACCATGGCGATGCGCCACCTCGGCTACACCACGATTCCTTTCGTCGACGTGTGCGGCAAGGGCGCCAACATGATCTGCTTCGACCAGGTCGAGCTGGGCCGCGCCACCGAGTACGCCGGCGAGGATTCCGACATCACCCTGCGCCTGCACCAGACCATGCTGCCGCACGTCGAGAGCGACGCCGGACTCACCCGCATCTACCGCGAGATCGAGATGCCGACCATGGAAGTGCTGCAGAAGATCGAGCGCAACGGCGTGCTGATCGACTCGGAACTGCTGGGCGTGCAGTCGGGCGAGCTGGGCGCGCGCATGCTGGAGCTGGAACAGCAGGCCTATGAACTGGCCGGCGGCCCCTTCAACCTCGGTTCGCCCAAGCAGATCGGCGAGATCTTCTTCGTCAAGCTCGGCCTGCCGGTGATCAAGAAGACCGCCACCGGCGCGCCGTCCACCGACGAAGAGGTGCTGCAGAAGCTGGCCGAGGACTACCCGCTGCCGAAGATCCTGCTCGAGCACCGCGGCATGTCCAAGCTGAAGTCGACCTATACCGACAAGCTGCCCAAGATGGTCAACCCGAAGACCGGCCGCGTGCACACCAACTATGCGCAGGCGGTGGCGATCACCGGCCGCCTGTCCTCGAACGAGCCGAACCTGCAGAATATCCCGGTGCGTAATGCCGAAGGCCGCCGCATCCGCGAAGCCTTCATCGCGCCGCCCGGCAGCGTGATCGTCTCGGCCGACTATTCGCAGATCGAACTGCGCATCATGGCGCACATCTCGGGCGACCCGGCCATGCTGAAGGCCTTCGCCGAAGGCGAGGACATCCACCGCGCCACCGCCGCCGAGATCTTCGGCATTCCGCCCGAAGAAGTGCAGAGCGAGCAGCGCCGCTACGCCAAGGTGATCAACTTCGGCCTGATCTACGGCATGAGCGCCTTCGGCCTGGCCCAGAACCTGGGCATCGAGCGCGGCGCGGCCTCCAACTACATCGAGCGCTACTTCGCCCGCTTCGCCGGCGTGAAGCAGTACATGGACGAGACCCGCCTGCAGGCCAAGGCGCGCGGCTACGTCGAGACCGTGTTCGGGCGCCGCCTGTGGCTCCCCGAGATCAACTCGCCGAACGGTCCGCGCCGCGCCGGCGCAGAACGTGCGGCGATCAACGCGCCGATGCAGGGCACGGCGGCCGACCTGATCAAGCTGGCCATGATCGCGGTGCAGAATTGGCTGGAAGCCGACAAGCTCGGCACCCGCATGATCATGCAGGTGCACGACGAACTGGTGCTCGAAGTGCCGGAATCCGAACTGGAACTCGTGCGTGTGAAATTGCCCGAATTGATGGCGGGCGTGGCCACGCTGAAGGTGCCGCTGGTGGCGGAGACCGGCGTGGGCCCGAATTGGGAGCGAGCTCACTGAGCTTGCGCTAACTAAGGATCGACATATGCAAGAACGAAAACTGGGCCGTACCGGCGCAAACGTTTCTGAAATCGGTTTCGGCGCCTGGGCCATCGGCGGCGCCTGGGGCGACGTCAGCATGGAAGATGCCAAGGCCGCACTGCATGCGGCCCTGGACGGGGGCGTCAGCTTCATCGACACCGCCGACGTCTACGGCGACGGCCGGTCGGAACAGATCATCGCGGAGGTGCTGGCGGAACGCGGCGGCGACAGGCCTTTTGTTGCCACCAAGGCGGGCCGCCGCCTGACGCCCCATGTGGCGGAAGGCTATACCAAGGCGAACCTGAGCGATTTCGTGGAGCGCTCGCTGCGCAACTTGCGGGTCGATTGCCTGGACCTGGTGCAGCTGCATTGCCCGCCGCCCGCGGTGTTTTACCGGCCCGAGGTCTTCCAGGCGATGGATGAGCTGGTTGCCGAGGGCAAGGTGCGGCACTACGGCGTCTCGGTCGAAAAGGTGGAAGAGGCGCTGAAGGCCATCGAATACCCGAACGTGGCGACCGTGCAGATCATCTACAACATCTTCCGCCAGCGTCCGGCCACGCTGTTCTTCGAGCAAGCGAAGAAGCGCGACATCGGCGTGATCGTCCGGGTGCCGCTGGCGTCGGGCCTCCTGACCGGCAAGATGAGTGCCGACACCGCATTCGCCGCCAACGACCACCGCGCCTTCAACCGCAATGGCGAGGCATTCGACAAGGGGGAGACCTTCGCCGGCGTTCCCTACCCATTGGCCTTGGAAGCGGTGGAGCACATCCGCAAGCTGGTCCCCGGCGACGCGTCGATGGCGCAGTTCGCCCTGCGCTGGATCCTGATGGAAGAGGGCGTCAGCACCGTGATCCCGGGAGCCAGGAACGCCACGCAGGCGATCGCCAATACCGCAGCGGCCGAGCTCGCCCCCATCAGCCCGCAAGTCATGTCCGAACTGCGTGCACTCTACCGAGAGATGATCGCCCCTCACGTTCATCATCTGTGGTAATTACGCATCCGGCCAGACCAAAATATAAAATGGTCTGACCAAATTTAATTCATTTATGCTAACCTGAAAGCTCCACTGCCGAGTTCGGCAGCTGGAGCTGGAGCGGTAGCACCCACGCTTCACGCGCACCAAACACCGACACCCGGCACTGGCAAAGGCCACGCACGGGCCGGGGCCGGTGTCGTTTCTCCAAGCGACAAGTCATAGCGAACAGCGCCCGCCAGACGAGGCGCCGGGCTGGCGCTCGCCTGTCCACATCATCACTCGACCAATCAGGACCAAGAAATGAAAACAACAATCATATTGGAGACACTGGTATTGGCTGCAGCGCTCACAGCAACCCAGGCGGGCGCGGCGCCGATTTCCCTGCAAGGAAGCACCATCACCGCGACCTACAACGGTTCCGCGGAAGGCATGCTCGGGCTGGATCACTGGTTCGCTGCAGAACCCGGCAGCAATACAACTGCCATCGATCCCAACAACGATCCGATGAACCAGGAATTCATCACCAGCGACTTCTGGTTCGCGTTCGACTTTTCGACCACCGGTCAACTGGCTGTCACCCTCAACATCGACGACCTGGCGAATTTACCCGTTGGCGACTACCGCGCGAGCTTCGACTTCGGCACCAGCCTGGGCCAGCGGATCGGCAGCTTCACACTGCTCGACACCGGCGGCATCGGCAGCTTGCCTACCTTGTCCGTGGTGAATGACCACACCATTGCGCTCGACCTTTCCTCGGTCACCTGGAACAGCACGTTCAGCACGTTTACCGCGCAGATCGGCGATGCGGCGGCAGTGCCTGAACCGGGCAGCATCGCCTTGGCGTTGGCAGGCCTGACCGGCCTGGCCCTGAGCCGCCGCCGCACGACGGCACAACGCTAAGCATCCTTTCATCCTGCTCCAGGAGAATCACATGAAACATCCAGGTTTCAAGGCAGCGGCATGCGCCGCTGCCGTGCTGGCGTGCGCCCTCGGCATGCCTGCAAGCGCGTTCGCCGAACCGGCGCGGCAGGTAGCGCCGGCGGACGGCTGGGCCGGCCAGGCCGGCGGCACGCTCGGCGGATCGGCAGCCAGCACCGAACACATCTACACCGTCAGCAAGCGCACCGAACTGCTGGCGGCACTCAGCAATGGCGGCGACAACCCGAAAATCATCAAGCTGGTCGGCACCATCGACATGAGCGAGGGCAGGCCCTACACCTCGACGTCCGACCAGGCGGCGCGCGGCGCCATCCGGCTCAAGAGCAATACCACGCTGATTGGCGCCGACGCCAACGCGGGCATCGTCAACGGCACCGTGCTGGTGTCGAACGTCGCCCAGGTCATCATCCGTAACCTCAAGATCGTCGCGCCCTGTGACGTCGAGCCGGTCTGGGACCCGACCGATGGCGCCACCGGCAACTGGAATTCGGCCTACGACGCGATCGGCGTGTCGGGCTCACACCACGTCTGGGTCGACCACGTGACCCTGACCGACGTGCCGCTGACCGACGACTTCTTGCCAATCGAGAATGGCAAGAAGAAGCAATGCCACGACGGTGCACTCGATATCACCAATGCCTCGGATTACGTGACGGTGTCGTACAGCGTCTTCGGCCAGCACGACAAGACCACGCTGGTCGGCGGCAGCGATTCGGCCACCGCCGACGAAGGCAAGCTGCGTGTTACCTTCAGCAACAACGTGTACCGCGACGTGGCCCAGCGCGCGCCGCGCGTGCGCTTCGGCCAGGTTCACGTTTTCAACAACTATTTCGTCGGCAGCAAGGCCGCTTCGCCGTATGCGCACAGCTACAGCATCGGCGCCGGCAAGAACGCCAAGATCCTGTCCTCGAATAACGTGTTCGAGGTGGCTGGTGCGGCGAGCTGCGACGGGGTGATCACCAACATGAGCAGCGCCAATCCCGGCGCCGTCAAGGACAGCGGCTCGCTTCTCAATGGCAAGGCACTGGGCACCTGCACGGTCTCGAACGCCGTCGGCTGGACCCCGCCCTACGCCTTTACGCCGCGTCCGGTGTCGCTGGTGAAGACCAATGCGCTTGCCCAGGCCGGCGTGGGTAGGATCAGTACCACGATCAGCGGCACCGGCAAGGTCACGGTAGACCAGAACCCGACCCAGGTGTGCCCGGCGACCGGCCTGTACTTCTGTGATGACTTCCAGGACGGTACCAGCGCCAAGTGGAACCTGCTGCCGCTGCCCGGCCCGAACGGCAGCTTCAGCGTGCGCGCCGAAGTCAGTGGCGGCAGCAACAAGGTGCTGCAGTACACGGCAGCGAGTACTGGTGGCGTGCTCGCGCTGGTCAAGCCGGAAGCTTTCGGCGGCGTGCCCTCGGGCGACTACTTTGTCGAGGCGCGCATCCGCCCGATGACGAACGGCACCACCGGTAACAAGTTCCTGTACCTGGTCACGCGCTACGTCGATCCGTCCAACTGGTACGCGGCCGGCCTGAACGTGCAGAACAGCACCACCAGCACGCGGGTCGAAATCGCCCGCATGCTGAACAATACGCTGAGCCGGCCGCGCCAGGTAGCCGAGCCGATCGCGATGGATGCGCAGTTCTATACGGTGCGTTTCGAGATGATCGGCAGTACGCTCACGGTCTACCTCGACGGCCGCAACCTCGGCTCGGTCACCGACAGCTCGTTCGCAGCGCGCGGCCTGATCGGCCTGTACACCGCCAACAAGAGCTTCATGATCGATGACGTGCGCGTCGGCGACCCGCGCCTGAAGCCGGTGCAGCTGAGTGTCGATCCGGCAGGCCTGGCCTGGTCGGCCGAAGTCGGCGACACCCCCTACCAGGTGAAGGTGACGGCCGTTGCCGGCGACGGCCAGCCGGACAGCTTCAGCGCCGAATCGAGCAACCCGGCGGTGGTGACCGTGACCACTAGCGGCAACACCGTGAGCCTCACGCCGGTAGGCGCGGGCAGGGCGGACGTCGTGATCCGCAGCAGCTCCGAGCCCTCGATCGTCCGGACGATTGCCGCCACCATTGCACCGCAGTTCGTGCAGCCGACCCAGGTGTATGCGATGCATGGCGCCAGCTTCCCGGCGCCGCTCGATGCGGCCGCGCAGGTCGACACCCCGCTCCGGCTGGTCTTCGACAAGCCGCCGACGCTGGGCAGCAGCGGCACGATCCGCATCTTCCGCAAGATGGACGATGCGCTGGTCGACGTCATCCGCCTGAATGGCGAAACCGACGCGCTGGGCTATGAGGGCCAGGCACAGGTACGGAAGGTCAACACCACGCCGATCAAGATCGTCGGCAACACCGTGACGATCAAGCCGCACAGCGGCAAGCTGGCCTATGGCACCGAGTACTACGTGGCGATCGCCAATGGCGTGTTCACCGGCACCAGCCTGGGCGGCACACCCTTTGTCGGCCTGGGCAAGGCGGCCGGCTGGACCTTCGCTACCCGTGCTAGCGCGCCCACTGGCAGCAGTCTGACGGTGGATGACGACGGCGAGGCCGACTTCCGCACCGTGCAGGGCGCGCTCAACCATGCGATGCAGCGTTTCGCAAAGGCGGATCCGGTGACGATCAACATCCGCAACGGCCGCTACGAGGAATTGCTGTACCTGAACGGCAAGGACAACGTCAGCATCAAGGGCGAAAGCCGCGACGGCGTGATGATCTCGTACACCAACAACGAGACCTTCAATCCGGGCACCGGCAGCAGCCAGCCAAGCACGGCGGTCGGTACGCCGTCCGGCGGACGCGCGGTGATGCTGGTCGAGGCCTCCGACATGGTCAGCCTCGATACCCTGAGCCTGAAGAACACCACCATCCGTTCGAGTGCGATTTCAGGCCAGGCCGAGACCATCTACTTCAACAGCGAAGGCCGCCTGGTGGTCAAGAACGCCAGCTTTTATAGTGAGCAGGACACCCTGAACCTGAAGGGCTGGTCCTGGTTCTACCGCACGCTGGTGGAGGGCAACGTCGACTTCATCTGGGGCGGCAGCCGCGCGGCCCTGTTCGAGGAAAGCGAGATCCGCTCGGTGGGCGACAGCGCCAACGCCAACAGCGGCGGCTACGTGCTGCAGGCGCGCGTACCCACAAGCACCGATATCGGCTACGTATTCCTGAATAGCGCCCTGACCCATGGTCCGGGCCCGGGGGCGCTGCGCAGCGACGTGCCGAACGGCGCCACCTACCTGGCGCGCAGTTCGGGCAATGCCGGCACCTGGGACAACATCGCTTTCATCAACTGCAAGATGGATAAGCACGTGGCGGCGGTGGGTTGGGCTGGGCAGGGCGTCAACGGGCAGCCGGCGCCGAATCCGGCCGTCGCCCGTGCCGATGCGGGCTGGCGTGAGTATGGCAGCACCGACATGGCCGGCAACCCGCTGAACCTGGGGGCGCGGGTGGGTGGCTACATCCTGAGCGATACCGAAGTGGCGAATCGCTTCGCTTCGCGCGACAAGGTGTTTGCGGGGTATGGCAACGGGGCGGGGTGGAATCCGCAGCCGTAATGCGAGTGGCCGGCGTGCCTGCAAAGCGGGAACGCCGGCAACCCCTCATTCGGCCAGCTGCAGGCCGTTCTCTTCGCACCAGCGCCGCAGGGCGCTGCGGGTCGCTTCCGCGTGAAAGCGTTCCCAGGCTTCGCCCGCGCCGCGCTCCTCCAGCAGACGGGCGAAACCTTCGGTGTTGCGGTCGCGGAACATGTCGCGCACCGTATCCTGCTCGTCGGCCAGGTGGGTAGCCGCAAAGCGCAGCACCAGCCCGTCTCCGATGCCGAGCGTGCCCGCGGGCGGCACGGAGACGTAGCGCGCGTCGTCGCCGGACGCCGAGGGCGTTGGCGCCTCCTCGTCCATGTACTCGTCGTTCAGGAGGTGGATCATGCCTGTTTCGCGCGACACCATGGCCGTGACCGACCCGCCGCCATCCTCGACCATCATGGCCGCCCCTTCGAGTTCATCCAGATTGACTGTTGACATGGCTAATCCTATGCGCGTAGTCGGAGGCAAGCAGTATGAAGCGCCTGCGTGCGACGGGTGCGCACGGTTGGCGGCTTGCCGGGTGTCACGCGAATGCCGCACATTGCTGCGCCGGCCCTGTCGGCGCGCCCGCCGCTCCGGTATCATGTGGGGATGAATCAGATTTCCTCCCAACCGTTTGTCATTGGTGTCGCCGGCGGCAGCGGCAGTGGCAAGTCAACGGTGACCCAACAAGTACTGGCCTCCTTCGGCGCCGAAATGGTGTCGGTGGTCATGCAGGACGACTACTACCGCGACCAGTCCGACCTTACCCCCGAAGTGCGCCGCAAGCAGAATTACGACCATCCGGACGCCTTCGACTGGCCACTGCTGGTGGAGCACGTCGGGGCCTTGCGCAATGGCGAAACGATCCAGATGCCGGTATACGATTTCACAGTCAGCAACCGTTCCGACAAGACGATTCCCGTCAAGCCAGCCCCGGTGATCGTGATCGAAGGCCTGTTCGCCCTGTATGACGCCGATTTGCGCGACATGATGTCGCTGAAGATCTTTGTCGACACCGCCGCCGACGTCCGCTTCATCCGCCGCATGCAACGGGATGTCGCCGAACGCGCACGTTCGGTGGAGAGCATCGTCAACCAGTACCTGGAAACGGTGCGCCCGATGCACAAGCAGTTCATCGAGCCGACCAAGCGCAATGCCGACGTCATCCTGCCCCACGGCGCGAATGGTCCGGCAGTCGATGTCATCACCACCAAGGTGGCGAGCGTCATCGGCCAGTTGAAGCGGCGTTCGACCGATCACTGACAGCCGATTCGTGTTGCGTTTTCGTTAGCTAAACGCTGCGCATCTGTAAAGACTGTAAGCAACTGTTTCAAAGTGCGTAAACTCACGTAACAGTTGCTTTTTGGAATGCTAGGATCCTTTCAATTGCTCTTATGGCAGACAAGAAAGGTAATCCATCACATGTTCCAGACCAGATCCCGCCTTGCCCTCGTTGGCGCCACGGCCCTGAGCGCCGCCCTCCTGTCCGCCTGCGGCGGCGGTGGCGGCAGCGATGCTCAAGCCAGTACCCCGGTCAATACCCTCGGCACCCTGGCCGTGTCGATGACCGACGCCCCGGCCTGCGGCTTCGACGCCGTCAACGTCACCGTCTCCAAGCTACGCGTGCACCGCAGCGAGGGCGCGTCGGAGCTTGATAGCGGCTGGACCGACATCAGCCTGAACCCGGCAAAGAAGATCAACCTGCTGAACCTGACCAACGGCGTGCTCGAAGCGCTGGGCCAGACCTCGCTCGAAGCAGGGCGCTACACCCAGCTGCGCCTGGTCCTGGACAGCAATGGCAACACCGTGGTGCCGACCGCCGGCAAGACCGAGCAGCCGCTCGAGACGCCAAGCGGTATCCAGAGCGGCATCAAGCTGGTCGGGAACTTCGAGGTGACGGCCGGCCAGAAGACCGACGTCGTGCTCGACTTCGACGCCTGCAAATCGGTGCTCACCCGCGGCAAGGGCAGCTACGCGCTCAAGCCCGTGGTGAAGGTGGTGCCGGCGACCCTGAACGGCATCTCGGGTTTCGTCAGCACCGCGCTGCTGGGCCGCAGCGTGCAGGTCTCGGCGCAGCAGAACGGCCAGATCGTCGGCGCCACCACGCCGAATCCCAGCACTGGCGAATTCATGCTCTCGCGTCTCGCGCCGGGCAACTACGACGTCGTCATCACCGCCAACGACAGCGCGGCCAGCGTGGTGGCGGGCGTGCCGGTGGCATCGGCCAGCAGTACGACTGTCCTGAGCACGTCGAGCGCGCCGATCCTGCTGGCGCCGGGCACGACCGGTTCGATCGGCGGCAGCGTGACCACGACGCCGGCCAGTCTGGATGCGGCCTACGTGTCGGCCAAGCAGAGCTTCGCGGCCGGTCCGACCGTCACCATCAAGTACCAGGGCGCCGACCTGGCCAGCGGCGCTTACACGATCGCCAACCTGCCGGTGACGGCGCCGCAGTTCGCGACCTATACCAGCACGCTGCCGCTGGCCTTCAGCGCCAGCAGCGCGGCGCCGGCGGGCAAGTACCGCGTCGAAGCGGCGGCCAGCGGCTACGTGACGAAGTCAGTCGACAATGTCGATATCGGTACTGCCAACCAGTTGAACGTCAATTTTGCACTGACGCGCTAACTCGACAGTGAAACGTGCGCCCTTCCGGAGTTTGCTAAGATAGCAAGCCTGTCCAACACAACCGGAGGGGCCCCATGAAAGATCTCATTCGCGATGCCGAAAGCCTGCTGTCCGCCAGTTCGTTCAGCGACGGCGTCGGCCGCCGCGTCTTCCTGAAAGCCGCTGCAGGGAGCGGCTTCGCCGTCGCCGCGCTGCCGGTGGTGGCCCAGACCCAGATCCAGACCAGTACCGAAGGACTGGACGCGGCCGACCACATCGTCGTCGTCAACGGCCAGGACGTGCCGGTCTACCGCGCCCAGCCCAAGGACCGTACCAACCTGCCGGTGGTGCTGGTCATCTCCGAGATCTTCGGCGTCCACGAGCACATCAAGGACGTGGTGCGCCGCTTCGCCAAGGCCGGCTACCTGGCCGTGGCCCCGGACCTGTTCGTGCGCCAGGGCGACGCCACCAAGACCCCGATGCCGGACCTGATGAAGAACATCATCGCCAAGGTCCCGGACGCCCAGGTCATGAGCGACCTCGACACCATCGTCAAGTGGACCAAGCAGCGCGGCGGGAACACCGCCAAGCTGGGCATCACCGGTTTCTGCTGGGGCGGCCGCATCACCTGGCTGTACGCGGCGCACAACCCGGACGTCAAGGCCGGCGTGGCCTGGTATGGCCGCCTGGTGGGCGATACCAACCCGCTCCAGCCGAAGCACCCGATCGACATCGCCCAGAACCTGAAGGTGCCGGTGCTCGGCCTGTACGGCGCCAAGGACAACGGCATCCCGCTGGACTCGGTGGAGCGCATGCGCAAGGCGCTCGACGCCGGCAACAGCCGCTCGATGATCCACGTGTACCCGAACTCGGGCCACGCCTTCCACGCCGACTACCGTCCGAGCTTCAATGCGGCCGACGCCAAGGACGGCTGGGCCAAGGCGCTGGACTGGTTCTCGAAGCACGGCGTGGCCTGACCTGCACGGAGCGCGACCGGGCAGGGTACAATGCCCGGTTTGCCGCTCCGCACCAGAACAAGAGGCCCTAAATCGACCCCGTCCTGACTTCCATCCTGCTGGCGACCGTGATCGCCGGCGTCGCCAGCATCACCGGCGCTGCCGTGTTTTCGTTCGCGCTGCTGTCGAAGGTGGTCGAGCGGATGGTCAGCCTGTCGGTCGGCATCATGCTGGCCACCTCGCTGCTGCACGCGCTGCCGGAAGCCTTCGAATCGGGCGCCGACCCGCGCAGCCTGTTCGCCACCCTGCTGGGCGGCCTGCTGGCTTTCTTCGTGCTGGAGAAGCTGGCGATCCTGCGCCACTCGCACCACCACGAGGGCGACGGCCACCACCACGCGCACGGCCATGACGCCCACCAGGCCGGCAAATCCGGCTGGATGATCCTGCTGGGCGACGCGATGCACAACTTCACCGACGGCATCCTGATCGCCGCGGCCTTCCTCGCCAATCCGGAACTGGGCATCGTCACCGCGCTGGCCATCGTCGCCCACGAGATCCCGCAGGAGATCGGCGACTTCATCGTGCTGCTCAACGCCGGCTTCTCGCGCCTGCGCGCCTATGTCTTCAACCTGCTGTGCAGCCTGATGGCGGTGGCGGGCGGCCTGCTTGGCTACTTCACGCTGGACCAGGCCAGCGGCCTGATTCCCTACGTGCTGGTGTTCGCTTCCTCGGGCTTCATCTACATCGCGGTGAGCGACCTGATGCCACAGATGCAGCGCCGCGCCACCGTGCGCGAGTCGGTGCCGCAGGTGGCCCTGATCGCGCTCGGCGTGGCGATCGTGGTGATGCTGAACCACGCTTATTAAGCGACATCTTCCTTTTTAGCTTTTACGCGCTCTCCCGCAAGGGAGGGCGGGGCGTTCGTTTGCTTCTTGCGTCGCTAATGATAATGACTTATCATTACCGCAGAACTCAACAAAGGAAGCCTTGCCATGTCCACTTCGACCTTCCCCCGCACGCCGCTCGCGCTGGCAATCCTGTTTGCCTTCGGCGCCCCGCTGGCGCATGCGCAGACCGACAGCCGCCTGCATGCCGATCCCGACACCGTCCCGACCGTGGTGGTCTCCGCCAGCGCCCTCGGCGTGGTGAGCGACGACATGATCACGCCGGTGACCTCGCTCGGCGGCGGTGAACTGGTGCGCGTGCGCGAGTCGACCCTTGGCGAGACCCTGGCCAACCAGCCGGGCATCAACTCGAGCCACTTCGGCGCCGGCGCCAGCCGCCCGGTCATCCGCGGCATGGACGGCCCGCGCGTGAAGATCCTGTCGGACGGCGCGGAAGTGCAGGACGCCTCCACCATCAGCCCCGACCACGCCGTCGGTTTCGAACCTGTCCTGGCCGAGCGTATCGAAGTGCTGCGCGGCCCGTCGGCGCTGGCCTATGGCGGCGGCGCGGTGGGCGGCGTGGTGAACATCCTGGACCGCAAGATCCCGACCCGGGTGCCGGAAAAGGGCGTCGAAGGCAGTGCCGAGGTGCGCGCCAATTCAGTGGCGCGCGAGAAGACCGGTGCCTTCGAAGTGACCGGCGGCAGCGGCAACTTCGCCGTCCATGCCGAGGGCGTCAAGCGCGACGCCGGCGAATACCGCGTCGGCAAGGGCTGGGACGAGGGCAAGCGCGTCCCCGGCAGCTACAAGGACACCGAGAGCGGCACCGTGGGCCTGTCCTGGGTGGGCGAGCGCGGCTACCTGGGCGCGGCCTACACCAAGGAGCGCACCGAATACGGCATCCCAGGCCACAACCACGAATTCGAAAGCTGCCACCCGCACGGCGACCACCTGCACTGCGGCGGCCACGGCGACCACGATGACCATGCCGGCCACGACCACGACCACGAACATGGCCACGAAGAGGTTCCGGTCGTGAAGCTGGACAGCGACCGCTGGGACCTGCGCGGCGAATACCGCAACCCGCTGCCGGGCTTTGCCAAGGCCCGCCTGCGCGCCTCGCTCACCGACTACCGCCACGACGAACTCGAAGAGGGCGTGGTCGCGACCAGCTTCATGAATAAAGCGCACGACGCCCGCGTCGAGCTGGAACACAATCCGGTCGCGGGCTGGCGCGGCGTCGTCGGTGCCCAGACCACGCGCCGCGATTTCCGTACCGAGGGCAACGAAGCCTATGTGCCGCCGACCGTCACCAAGAAGCACGCGGTGTTCGTCACCGAGGAATACAAGCTGGACAGCTGGCGCTTCGAAGCCGGCGCCCGCCACGAGTGGCAGGACATCGTCGTCGACAGCGCCACCCAGCGCGATACCGACGCACGCGGCACTTCGGTGGCGCTGGGCGCGGTCTGGAAGTTCCAGCCCCAGTACTCGCTGCGCGCCGGCATCGCCCGCAGCCACCGCCTGCCGACCTCGGAAGAGCTGTACGCGGACGGCGTGCACCTGGCCACCGCGACCTACGAGATCGGCAACCAGAACCTGGGCAAGGAAACCTCGAACAACATCGATGTCACCCTGCGCAAGTTCGAGGGCAACACGACCTTCTCGCTGAGCGCCTTCCACAACCGCGTCGACAACTACATCTACGCGCACACGCTGGACAGCCACGAAGGCTTCCAGCTGGTCGAGTACGCCCAGCGCGACGCCACCTTCACCGGCCTGGAAGGGGAGCTGCGCCACAAGTTCTCGAAGATCGTGGAAGGCACGCTGTTCGGAGACTACGTGCGCGCCCGCTTCGACGGCGGCAACGGCGAGGGCAGCCGCAACATCCCGCGCATCCCGGCGCACCGCATCGGCGTGCGCCTGAATGCGGACTGGCAGGCCTGGCACGGCATGGCCGAGCTGGTGCGCGTCGGCAAGCAGGACAAGGTGGCGGAATTCGAAGGGACGACCGGCGGCTACAACATGCTCAATCTCGGCACCCACTACACCACGCGCATCGGCGGCGTGCCGGCCCAGCTCTACGCCCGCATCAACAACCTGACGAACGAACTGGCCTTCAGCCATACCTCCTTCATCAAGGAAGCGGCGCCGCTGCCTGGTCGTAACATCACCGCCGGACTGCGCTTCATTTTCTGATGAAGATTCTGATCCGGTTCGCCGACTACGCCGGCATGGCGGCGTCGGCCCTGTGCCTGGTGCACTGCCTGGCGATGCCGCTCCTGATTGCGGCATTTCCCTTGCTGGGCCTGGGCGGGAAGCACCATGCGCTGCACGATGCCTTGCTGCTGGCCGTGACGGTGCCGGTACTGCTGGCGCTGGTACCGGGCTACCTCAAGCACCGCGATCCTGTCGCCTTGTCACTGGGGCTGGTGGGGCTGGGCGCCTTCCTGCTGGCGGTGTTCGTCGTCGGGCCGCAGCTGGGCGAGATGGCGGAGACGGTGGCGGCGGTGCTGAGCAGCGTGCTGCTGCTGGGGGCGCACTGGCGCAACCACCGTTATTGCAAGGATTGCCGTTCAGCGTGAACGGCAGGCGCTGCACAAGCCGTACAGCGTCAGCTCGTGCGACTCCAGCACGAAACCCTCCGGCGTCAGCTTCTGCATGTCGCCCGGACAGGCGTGCACCTCGTACACCTTGTCGCAGGAGCGGCAATGGAAGTGGTGATGGTGGCCGTGCCCGGCGATCTCGTAGCGGTCGCCCCCGCCCGGCAGCGATACCGTGGTGATCTCGCCCGCTTCCAGCATCGACTTGATGTTGCGGTAGATGGTCGCCATGCCGATGCCCGGCACCACGGCCTGGGCCTGCTCGAGGATTTCCTGCGGCGCCAGCGGACGCCCGGCGTCTTCCATGCACTGGTGGATCGCCTTGCGCTGGCGCGTATTGCGTTGTTCCATGGCGGCTTATTTCTTCGCGCGCAGCGATTCGAGTTCGGCGCGCAGGGCGCTGCGCTCGGCGTAGGACTTGTCCAGCTGCGCGCGCAGGGTCTTCACTTCGTTCTCGAAGTTGTCGCGCGCGGTGGTGGCGCCCACCAGTTCCATCTCGGCGGCCAGGCGCGCGTCGGATTCGCTTGCCTGGGCCGCGACGTTGCGCTCGAGCTGGGCGCGCAGGTCGGCCAGCTGGCGGTCCTTGCCGTCGATCGCCAGCTGGTCCTTGGCCTTGCTCACCAGCGCCTCGGTGGCGACCTGGCGCGCGTCGCGCAGTTCCGCCGTCAGGCGCTCGATCTCGGCCTGGTGTTCGCTGGATGCTGCCAGTGCCTGGTCGCGTGCGGCTTCGAGCTCGGCGCCGGTCTCGCGCAGGGCGGCCGCATCGGCTTCGAGGGCGGCCAGCGCGTCGCGCACCGGCGCGGCGGTCTGCTCGGCCACCTGCTGCACCCAGCCGCTCAGGGCGGCGGCAACGGCTTCGGGAATCTCCAGCGCCGGGGCGCCTGCGTTCATCTTGTCTTCGTTCGACATTGCTGCGTGATCTTTCGTTGCTGCTTTTTTCATCAGGATGGCTCCTGCGCTTAAGCGTCGCCTTTGGCAACAGGGCGGCCGGTATCGTTCTTGCCGTCGCCCACCCATTCGCTCCACGACCCCGGATACAGCGCCGCCCCCGGCATGCCGGCGACTTCCAGCGCCAGCAGGTTGTGGCAGGCGGTGACGCCCGAGCCACACTGCATGATGGCCCGTGCCGGGTCGTCGACCAGCGGCGCGAATTCTTCCCGCAGGGTGGCCGCATCCTTGAAGCGGCCGTCCGCCTGCAGGTTGTCCTTGAAGAAGCGGTTGCGGGCGCCCGGGATATGGCCGCCGATCGGGTCGATGGTCTCGTTCTCGCCGCGGAAGCGGTCGGAGGCGCGTGCATCGATGACGATGCGTTCGCCCTTGTCGACGTTCTCCATGATTTCCGCCACCGTCACGGTCGGCACGAAGGGCGCGCGGACGCCGATGCTGCCGCGGGGCTTCGAACCCGTCTCGGTCGTGAGCGGCTTGCCGATCGCCTGCCAGGCCGCCATGCCGCCGTCCAGCACCGCCACCGCCTCGTGGCCGAGCCAGCGCATCAGCCACCACAGGCGCGCGGCGAACATGCCGCCGTGGGCGTCGTAGGCCACGACCTGGGAGTCGTCGTCGATGCCCCAGCCGCGCAGGGTCTGGGCCAGTGCTTCTTTTTCCGGCAAAGGGTGGCGGCCGCGGAACACGCCGTCCGGGCCGTGCTTGGCGCCCGACAGCTGGGTTTCGATGTCGCCGAAGACCGCGCCCGGCAAGTGGCCGGCGGCATAGCCTTCGCGGCCGGCCGCCAGGTTCATCAGGTCGTGGCGGCAGTCCACCACAACCCAGCGTGGGTCGTCGATATGTGCTGCCAGGTCTTGCGCCGAAATCAGTGTCGTATACATGGTGCTCCTCAAGTCTCGCTGGCGATCGGATCGGTGTCCTTGACCACGGCGCCCTTGGCCGTGCTGCGTGTATTGTAGAACGTCGCGGCGATGCCCGATGCAAGGATCACGGCAATGCCCAGCCAGACGTGCCAGTCGAAGGTGTCGTTCCACAGGGCCAGGCCCCACAGGCTGGAAAACACGATGCCCGTGTACTGCAGGTTGGCCACCACCAGTACCTTGCCGACGCGGTAGGCGCGCGTCATCGCGATCTGGGCCAGCAGGCCGAAGATGCCGACCGCCAGCAGCAGGGCGCCGCTGTACAGGGTGTGGCTCTGGAACACCGCGCCCGGGCCGGCCCCGCTGTCGCCCGCCAGTGTGCCGAACAGGCCGGCAATGGTGGTGCTGAGCGAGAAGTAGAACACCACGCGGTACTCCGGTTCGCCCATCTGGCCGAGTTTGCGCACCTGCATGTAGGCCGCCGCCGAGATCAGCGACGAGGCGATGCCTGCCAGGCCGCCGATCCACTGATTGGTTTCGATCGCCGGCTGCAGCACCAGGGTCACGCCGAAGAAGCTCATGGCGATCGCCAGCACCAGCGGCCATTCGGGCAGCTTGGTGCCGCTCCACCAGCCGTGGGCGAACATCCAGGCCGCGATCCAGATCGGCGCCATGTAGTTGAGCGTGACCGCGGTGGCCAGCGGCAGGCGCGAAATGGCGAAGAACCACAGCCATAGCGAGACGACGCCGACGACGCTGCGCCAGACGTGGGCTGCCACGAAAGGAGTCTTGAAGGTGCCGCCCTGGTAGCGCACCGCCACCAGCAGCACCAGGGTGCCGATGAGGCCGCGGTACATCAGGAGTTCGGAGGTGGAGTAGAACTCGGAGGCCAGCTTCACGCCCGCGCCCATGGCGGCGAACGCGAAGCTGGCAAACAGCATCCAGAGTGAAGCCATTACATTACCGGTAATTACAGCTCAAGTTTGCTTCGGTACCACTCGTGGAAGTGCTGCATCCCGTCTTCCATCGGCGACTGGTAGGGGCCGACTTCGTTGACGCCGCGCTCGAGAAGGATCTTGCGGCCGGCATCCATGCGCAGCGCGATCTCGTCGTCCTCGACCGCGGTTTCCATGTAGGCGGCGCGCTCGGCCTCGACGAACTCGCGCTCGAACAGCACGAACTCTTCGGGGTAGTAGAACTCGACCACGTTGCGGGTCTTCTGCGGGCCGATCGGCCACAGGGTCGATACCACCAGCACGTTCGGATACCACTCGACCATGATGTTCGGGTACAGGGTCAGCCAGATGGCGCCGTACTTCGGCGGCTGGCCGTTGTTGAACTTCAGGACCTGTTCCTGCCACTTCTTGTAGGCCGGCGAACCCGCCTTCTGCAGCGCGCGGTTCACGCCCACGGTCTGGACGCTGTAGTCGCGGCCGAATTCCCACTTCAGGTCGTCGCACGAGACGAAGTTGCCCAGGCCCGGGTGGAAGGGCTCAACGTGGTAATCCTCCAGGTAGACCTCGATGAAGGTCTTCCAGTTGTAGTCGCACTCGTGGATCTCGACGTGGTCGAACATGTAGCCGCTGAAGTCGAGGTCCTTGGTGACCTCCATGTTCTTCAGCTTCTCCATGACGTCATAGCCGTTCTGCTCGAACAGCAGGCCGTTCCAGTTCTGCAGCGGCGTCTTCGACAGGTTCAGGCAGGGCGTCTCCGGGAAGTGCGGAGCGCCGATCAGCTGGCCTTTCAGGTCATAGGTCCAGCGGTGCAGCGGGCACACGATGGTGTTCGCATTGCCGCGGCCATTGAACATCAGCGCCTGGCGGTGACGGCAGACGTTGGACAGCACTTCGATGCCGTCCGCGTTGCGGACCAGCATGCGGCCTTCGTTTTCGGATGCAAGTGTCGCGAAATCGCCTACCTCAGGCACCATCAATTCGTGGCCGACATAGCGTGGGCCCTTGTGAAACAGCTGCTGCAGCTCGCGCTGCATCAGCATATTGTCAAAGTAGACATTTACCGGAAGCTGAGCACACGAGCGCGCCAGCTTGGCGTGGGTAGCCAGATCGGACATCCCAACCCCCCTTTAATTTAGCAGTACCAAAGAAGAGAAAGAATCCAAAGACCAGTATCTTGGAATGAGGATTACGGTATTTCGGACAGAACCGAAGATTATACCGTGGAAACAGGCTCAGGGGTCAGGGCCCATCGCGCGCGAGGGACGAAACCACGCAAATAAGTGGTTGAATAATCACGGGTTTCATGGGGAGGAGGCGCTAAGGTATCAAAATGTTACAAACAGACAAGTTGCGTTCGATGCAATGTGCGCCCCTTGAGGGGAAGGATTGGACTAAAATACGCGATTGGACTGTCCCATGGCGCACCCTTGCGCCGTCCCCTATTAAATAGCTATGGCAAATATGACAAACGGCGCGCCGCCGGAATCCTTCGAGGGCGCGATGGCCGAGCTGGCCCAGCTCGTGTCGCAGATGGAATCCGGCCAGCTTCCTCTCGAAGCCTCGGTGGCCGCCTATGCGCGCGGCTCCGAACTGGTGAAGTATTGCGCGGCCCAGCTGGAAAAGGTCGAGTACCAAGTCAAGGTGCTCGAAGGCGACATGCTCAAGCCCTTCTCGGCCGAAGGCGAGGGCGAGCAATGACGCAGCCATTCCAGGACTGGATGCAGCAGGTGCAGCAGGACGTCGAGCATGCGCTTGAGACCTTCCTGCCCGCCGCCGCCACCATCCCGCACAAGCTCCACGAAGCAATGCGCTACACCACGCTGGGCGGCGGCAAGCGCATCCGTCCGCTGCTGGCCTACGGCAGCGGCGCCCTGTTCGGCGGCGACGCCGAGGCCCTGGCGCGCGTGGCCAGTGCCGTCGAGATGATCCACGTGTACTCGCTGGTGCACGACGACATGCCCTGCATGGACGACGACGACCTGCGCCGCGGCAAGCCGACGGTGCACGTCGCCTACGACGAAGCGACCGCGCTGCTGGCCGGCGACACGCTGCAGGCCCAGGCCTTCGAGACCCTGGCCGGCATCGACACCTTGCCACCTGCGCGCCTGGTCACCATGCTGCGCCTGCTGGCCGAAGCGGCGGGCTCGAGCGGCATGTGCGGTGGCCAGGCGATCGACCTTGACAGCGTCGGCCTGGCACTCACACGCGAGGAACTGGAGCGCATGCACCAGCTCAAAACCGGAGCCATGCTGCGCGTTTCGGTGATCCTGGGCGCGCTTGCCGGCCGTGATTTGTCGCCCACCGAACTGGAAGCATTGACCGCCTATTCGAAGGCGATCGGCCTGGCTTTCCAGGTGGTGGACGACGTGCTGGATGCGACGGCCGATTCGGCCACGCTGGGCAAGACCGCGGGCAAGGACGCGGCCGACAACAAGCCGACCTATGTGTCGATCCTTGGGCTGGACCAATCGAAGGAACTGGCCGAGCAACTGCGGCGTGAAGCGCACGATGCGCTGGCGCCATTCGGAGAACAAGCACTGCGGCTGCGCGAACTCGCGGACCTCATCGTGCAGCGGAAGGCATAAATGAACCTGCTAGAGACCATCAACGACCCCGCGGACCTGCGCAAGCTGCCGCGCACGCAACTGACCCCGCTCGCTACCGAGCTGCGCCAGTTCCTGCTCGACTCGGTGTCGAAGACCGGCGGCCACCTGTCCTCGAACCTGGGCACCGTGGAACTGACCATCGCGCTGCACTACGTCTACAACACCCCGCACGACCGCATCGTGTGGGACGTGGGCCACCAGACCTATTCGCACAAGATCCTTACCGGCCGCCGCGGCCGCATGCCCAGCCTGCGCCAGCTGAACGGCCTGTCGGGCTTCCCGAAGCGCGACGAGAGCATCTACGACACCTTCGGCACCGCGCATTCGTCGACCTCGATCTCGGCGGCCCTGGGCATGGCCCAGGCGGCCAAGCTGAAAGGCGAAGACCGCCACGCGATCGCCGTGATCGGCGACGGCTCCATGACCGCCGGCATGGCCTTCGAGGCCCTGAACAATGCGGGCGTTGAGGAAGACTGCAACCTGCTGGTGGTCCTGAACGACAACGACATGTCGATCTCGCCGCCGGTGGGCGCGCTGAATCGCTACCTGGCGCGCCTGATGTCCGGCCAGTTCTATGCCGCCGCCAAGAACGTGGGCAAGAGCGTGCTGCCGGGTCCGGTGCTGGACCTCGCGCGCAAGCTCGAGGAACACGCCAAGGGCATGGTGGTCCCGGCCACCATGTTCGAGGAATTCGGCTTCAACTACATCGGCCCGATCGACGGCCACGACCTGGATTCCCTGATCCCGACCCTGGAGAACATCAAGAAGCTCAAGGGTCCGCAGTTCCTGCACGTGGTGACGAAAAAAGGGCAGGGCTACAAGCTGGCCGAGGCCGAGCCGATCCTGTACCACGGCACCGGCAAGTTCAACCCGACCGAGGGCATCAAGCCGGCCACCGCGCCGAGCAAGATCACCTACACCGAAGTGTTCGGCAACTGGCTGTGCGACATGGCGGCCGTCGACAAGCGCCTGGTCGGCATCACGCCGGCGATGCGCGAAGGTTCGGGCATGGTGCGCTTCCACCAGCAGTACCCGGAGCGCTACTTCGACGTCGGCATCGCCGAGCAGCATTCGGTGACCTTCGGCGCCGGCATGGCCACCGAAGGCATGAAGCCGGTGGTGGCGATCTACTCGACCTTCCTGCAACGCGGCTACGACCAGCTGATCCACGACGTGGCCCTGCAGAACCTGGACGTGACCTTCGCGCTCGACCGTGCAGGCCTGGTCGGCGCCGACGGCGCCACCCATGCCGGCAACTACGACCTGGCCTACCTGCGCTGCATCCCGAACATGGTCGTCATGGCCGCGTCGGACGAGAACGAATGCCGCCAGATGCTGACCACCGCCTACCACTACCCGGGTCCGGCAGCGGTGCGCTATCCGCGCGGCGCCGGCGTTGGCGCGGCGATCCAGGAAGAACTGAGCTCGATCGAGATCGGCAAAGGCGAAGTCCGCCGCGAAGGCAAGGGCATCGCGATCCTGGCCTTCGGTTCGATGGTGGCGCCGAGCATCGCGGCCGGCGAAGAGCTGAACGCCACGGTGGCCAACATGCGCTTCGTGAAGCCGCTCGACGTGGAACTGCTCAAGCGCCTGGCGAAGGAGCACGACTGCCTGGTGACGGTGGAAGAGGGCTGCGTGATGGGCGGCGCGGGCAGCGCGGTGATGGAAGCGCTGGCGGCGGAAGGGATTGCCAAGCCGGTGCTCAATCTCGGCTTGCCGGACAAGTTCATCGACCAGGGGGATCCGGCGGCGCTGCTGGCGTCGGTGGGGCTGGATGCCAAGGGCATTGCTGCTTCGATTCGTCAGCGGTTTGCTGTGGGTGAGCCGCGGCTAGTAGTGAATAATACGTAAGTGAGCCCGTGGGCAAGGGAAGTCTGCTATTTTGCAGCCGTTTGAACTGTCGATTTAAGGCATAGTGACGTGCTTTCATAGGCGTAATGGCGCGAGCGCAGGTCGAAATAGGTTTATATCCCCGAAGTTTGCCGATTTACAGGTGTGCTAATGGGTGAAAATTCTGAATTGAACGGATGAGTTACCCACCAGACTTAGCGCGCGCTGCATATCGGCACCTTGAAGCTGCTGATCATCTCTTGGAGCAAGGGCGGCTGGATGTGGCAGGATATCTTTTTGGTATCGCTGCTGAATGCGCTGTTAAAACCATGCTTCGTGATGTCGGCATCCATCCTCTGCCTCCCAAGCAGCGACGCGAAGATCCCTATTATGCACATTTTCCAGAGCTTAAAACGCAACTGCGGGACAAGCTCACTGGGCGGCGGAGCACTGCGCTTTCACGATTCATTATGGATGACAGATTTTTTGCGCATTGGTCTACTATGATGCGGTATGCGCACGGCCAAGAAGTCAGGCCCGAATGGGTCGAGCTTTGGCGTGATCAGGCTCATCAAATTGTGGCAAGTATTGGAACTTAAAATGAAAAACATCCGGTTTGACGATAGCCTGCCGCAAATGGTTCAGGTTATAGCTGAAATGCTCGGCGAAGAACGACTACTTCGTGGAGTTTTTCTCCGGGATATTTCTGGACGGCTGTCATTTTTTTCTGATACTGAGTTAGAACAAGATCTTCTCGATACCATATCGATCCGGCTAGAAAAGTTGGGCCCATATATTCGTTCGGATCGTGCACTAACTGGATTGGAAGAGCCTGGGACAAAAAAGACTCTTGCGGAAGATACCCTTCAAATTCCTGTCGGTCGGTGGGTTGTACGCGTGATTGACAGAAGGCTTGTTGGGGCTGACTGGTTGAGAGAGCCTACAAGAGTTGCAGCGCCTCCACCCCGTTTTGTGTTTGCAAGCTTGAAAGGCGGAGTTGGTAGGACCACTGCTTTATCAGTAGTGGCAGCACACTTTGCTGCTCAAGGGAAGCGTGTTCTCGCAATAGATCTAGATATGGAGGCGCCCGGGTTAGGTTCTGTATTGCTCGACAAAGATACTACGCCAGAATTCGGTTTAATTGATGCCCTAGTTGAAGTTAAATTCGGTCCTCTTGATGACGTGTTTATGGCTGATATGGTAGGGCCGTCGTCGTTAGCTGATCGTAGCGGTAAAATTGATGTCGTTCCGGCTTTTGGAAGGCGATCAATATCTAATCCAGGTGATGTGCTTGCGAAAATCTCGCGAGCCTACACTGAGCAGATTTTGCCGGACGGGAGTGTGGCGTCAATTTTAGATCAGGTAAGTGCTATTGTTGATTACTTTGCAGAAACGAATAAGTATGACGTAATTTTGATTGATGCCCGCGCTGGCCTTCATGAGACTACAGCGTCAGCAATACTTGGTTTAGGTGCACATGTGTTTTTGTTTGGCTTAAACGAGCCACAGACATTTCAAGGATATGCAGCACTACTTAGTCATTTACGTCGAATCACATCACGAGATGAGCCTTCAACTGAATGGCTGAGTTGGTTGACGATGGTGCAGGGAAAGGCCCCTAATGACAAAGAATCGTTTGCGGATTTTAGTGAGAAGTGCCGAAATCTGTTTGCAGCTTCGGGAATAATCTCCGAAAAGCTTGTAACGCTAAAATCTGTTCCATTGCCAGCAGGCCCATTTAACGATGTACCTTGGGATGATGAAATCTCGGACGAAGAAGTGTCAAATTCTTTTGATAACGAAGTTGATACAATTTGTGTTCTCGAAGATGAGAAGTTCCGGTTGTTCGATCCGTTGTCGAAACACGATCTGCTAACTCGTCCTGCATATGCTGAAGCATATGCAATGTTGTTGCGTCGGATTGATGCCACTATTGTCGATAATTCTGGAGCGTAAATTGAATCTCGCTGCGAAAGATTTTCACGCAATTCGTAGTGCAATCGCTGAGATCCCAGCTGATGTGTCAAATGACGCCGTTGGAGCATATGTCCCAAAGTTGGCGGATATGTATGCGCCCGAGACTCATGCGGCTGCTTTAGATCCAAGCACTCCAATTGTCGTCGGATCACGTGGAGCTGGAAAAAGTTTTTGGTCTGGTGTGTTGGGCCAAGAACTTACAAGGCAAGCTGCGGCAAAAGCATATCCACGACTTGGGTTGGAAAAGACATTTGTTGAATTTGGTTTTACTGGAGTAGGAGGACCCGAAGGTATTGGTGTTGATACCCTCAATGGATACGTCCCGCATAACGCAGATATCGAAGTGGCAAGAACATTTTGGTGGGCAACAATTCTTAGGGCGGTCGAACATGCGTTGAACGGGGTAAAGCCAAAACTCTCGAAACTTATGGATGTAGCTCGCGACTGGGAAACGCGTGAAGAAACTCTGTTTGAGCACGAAAAAATGTTACGTAAGTCGGACCGGACTTTACTAATCGTGTTCGATGCACTCGATACAATGGCAACAAGCTGGCCGCGGCGACGAATGCTCACTGAGGCACTTTTGGAGGTTGTATGGGGCATGCGCGCTTATCGTGGCATCAAGCCTAAACTATTTTTACGCCCTGACCAGATTGATGATGACGGATTGCGGTTCGTTGAGTTGCCGAAGTTGCGAACCGGTGCAGTCCGGCTTAATTGGACAAGGCGTGATCTCTATGGTTTATTATTTTCGCGAGTTGCTCGATCGACTGAACCCTCAGCAAGTCAAGCATTCCGGAAAATCCTTAAAAATGAAGGTATTCCAACGGGTAGTGCTGATGCAATTTTAACTCGTCGTTGGCCGTTACTTTTAGATGAGGATCTTCAGGCACGATTAATGGAAAGCTTGGCGGGGGCCTATATGGCTGATGGGCCGTATGGATACAAAAAGGGGAAAACCTATGACTGGCCGGTGGTGCATCTAGCTGACGCGTTTGATGAAGTTACTCCACGAAGTTTCTTGGGACTAATGATATCGGCGGCAAAGTTTGGACCAGCGCCTGACGACAGGGCGGTTACCCCGGACGGCATTCGACATGGCTTGCGTGCAGCTTCAAAAACCCGAGTTGATCAACTTCATCAAGAATTCCCTTGGATTAAAGGCGTATTAGCACCCCTTGCGGGCTTGCTCTTGCCTCAAGATGAGAAAGAAGTATTCCGTGCCTGGCGTGTCGCGCATACGGTTCAGGAATTGCTCACGGACGCTGGTGTGAATAATTATTTACCTCCGTTTCCAACAGAGGCTAAGAGTAACGAGCGAGACCTCTTCCAAGCGCTTGAGCGTATAGGTGTTATGTTTCGCAGGCGCGATGAACGTGTTGATATGCCAGATCTCTTCAGGGTTGCTGCGAAGTTGTTGAAGAAGGGGGGGACAGCACCCGTTTGAAGTTCATTCCGCAGCGTATGCCAGACGCGCTAAAGGCCTTGTTGAGGAGAGATCGAGGTATTATTTAGTTTAGTAGTGAGCCAAATAATGTCTCGGCCCGTTGGTACAAGATCCACGAGGTCGCAATGTACTTGTCCCCGCTCCTCGACACATGCCCTTTGTGGGTATGCGTAAACCCCGCCGGCGCAATGATCAGGCGCCCCTTGCGCGCCTCCACCTTGCGCCCCTGGTACAGGAACTCCGTCTCCCCGCCATCCTCGACGTCGTTGAGATAAAACTGCCACAGCAGCACCCGGTGCAGGGTCTCGCAGCTGGCGTTTTGCGGATAGATCTCGGAATGCCAGTGGTGGTAGCCACCCGTGCCCTGCAGGTACTTCTGCAGGTTGATGTTCCCGACCCGGTAGATCGACTGCATCAGTTCCACCACGTTCGGCATGCCGAACTCGTCGAAATTACCAAGTGACAGCGTCACCGGCTCGCCCGTCTGCGGATGCGCCACCTGCGGCGACAGCGCGCCGATCAGCAGCATGCGGTACTTGTCTATGTACTGCGCCAGGTGGCGCGCCATGGTCTGGGTGAGCAGGGCGCCGACGTCGTCCCATTCTGGATGCCCGTTGATGGTCAGGTCGTAGCTGTCCTTCTTGCTGACGTCCACGCCGTTGCCGGTGCGGCCGCGCGCCACCTTGCCGCTGGCGTCGAAGCGCGCGCGGATCGCGTCGCACTGCTCGGCGCTCAAGGCATTGTCGTAGATGCCGATGAAGTCTTCCATACGCCGGTTTACTGCCTCAACTGCGCTTGCGCTCGTGCTGCCACAGCACGTCGCTGCCGCCGGCGAAGCGGTTCAGCACGCGCGCCAGCACGAACATCAGGTCCGACAGGCGGTTCACGTACTGGCGCGGATGCGGGCGGATCTGCTCGGCATGCGACAGCGCCACGATGCTGCGCTCGGCGCGGCGGCATACGGTCCGGCACACATGGGCGAGGGAGGCGGCGCGCGAGCCGGCCGGCAGGATGAATTCCTTCAGGACCGGCAGGTCGGCGTTGTACTTCTCGAGCAGGCCGTCCAGGCGCGCCACGTGCTCGTCCTTGATCATCTCATAGCCCGGGATGCACAGCTCGCCGCCGAGGTCGAACAGGTCGTGCTGGATCGAGATCAGTTCCTCGCGCAGGTCGCCAGGCATCTCTTCGCACAGCAGCAGGCCCACGAATGAGTTGAGCTCGTCCACTTCGCCGAGCGAATGGATGCGCGCGCTGTCCTTGCCGGTGCGGCTGCCATCGCCCAGGCCGGTGGTGCCGTCGTCGCCCGTGCGGGTGGCGATTTTCGAGAGTCGATTACCCATGATGCAGCCTTATGCAATATAGTAAAAAAACGATAGGGCGAGCATACGATAAAACGCGGCGCTTGTGCCCGATTATGCCTACAATTCAACCATGAGCGCCATACCATCCACTCTCGCCGGAAGGCGCGACCAGGTCGCCGCAAGCCTGCGTGCGCGCCTGCCCGACGGCTGCGTCCTGTCCGACCCCGAAGACACCCGTCCCTACGAATGCGACGGCCTGGCCGCCTACCGCCAGCTGCCGATGATCGTCACGCTGCCCACCAGCGAAGAGCAGGTGCTGGCGATCCTGAACACCTGCCGCGAGCTCGGCGTGCCGATCGTGCCGCGCGGCGCCGGCACCGGTCTCTCGGGCGGCGCGCTGCCGATCGCGGACGGCGTCGTGATCTCGACCGCGCGCCTGAACCGCATTGTGCGCGTCGATGCCTATTCGCGCACCGCCGTGGTCCAGCCGGGCGTGCGCAACCTCGCCATCTCCGAGGCGGCAGCCCAGTACGGCCTGTACTACGCGCCCGATCCCTCGTCGCAGATCGCCTGCACCATCGGCGGCAACGTGGCCGAGAACTCGGGCGGCGTGCACTGCCTGAAATATGGGCTGACTGTGCACAACGTGCTGCGCGTGCGCGTCGCCACCATCGAAGGCGAGATCATCGAACTCGGCAGCGAAGCGCTGGACGCGCCGGGCCTGGACCTGCTGGCCGTGTTCATCGGCTCGGAAGGCATGCTCGGCATCGTGACGGAAGTCACCGTGAAACTGGTGCCCAAGCCCGCGGTGGCCCAGGTCGTCATGGCTTCTTTCGACGACGTCATCACCGCCGGCAATGCGGTGGCCAGCATCATCGCCGCCGGCATCATCCCGGCCGGGCTGGAGATGATGGACCGCACCTCGGTGCGCATGGTCGAGCCATTCGTGCGTGCCGGCTACGATACCGATGCGGCTGCCATCCTGCTGTGCGAGGCCGACGGCACCGCACTGGAAGTGGCGGAAGAAATCGAACGCATGAAGGCGGTCTTCGAAGGCGCCGGTGCCACGGCGATTGCCGTCTCGCAGAGCGAGGCCGAGCGCATGCGTTTCTGGTCCGGCCGCAAGAACGCCTTCCCGGCGGCGGGGCGCATCTCACCGGACTACTACTGCATGGACGGCACCATCCCGCGCAAGCAGCTGGCGCGCGTATTGAAGGGCATCGAGGAGATGGAAACGAGCTTCGGCCTGCGCTGCTCGAACGTGTTCCATGCGGGCGACGGCAACATGCATCCGCTGATCCTGTTCGATGCGAACCAGCCGGGTGAGTTCGATCGCGCCGAAGCCTTCGGGGCGGCGATCCTGGCGCTGTGCGTCGAGGTGGGCGGCACCATCACCGGCGAACACGGCGTGGGCATGGAGAAGATCAATTCGATGTGCGTCCAGTTCGGCCGCAAGGAGCTGGACGCCTTTTTCGAGGTCAAGCGCGCCTTCGATGCGCCGATGCTGCTCAATCCGGACAAGGCCATCCCGACCCCGCACCGATGCGCCGAATTCGGCAAGATGCACGTGCATGGCGGCGAGCTGCCGTTCCCCGACCTCCCGCGTTTTTAACACATGCAATCGATCGAACAATTCCAGCAACGGGTGCGCGCCGCCGCAGCCGACAAACAGTCCCTGCGCATCCGCGGCGGCGGTAGCAAGGACTGGTACGGCCAGCGCCTGGAGGGCGAGATCCTCGACACGCGCGGCTATGGCGGCATCGTCGACTACGAGCCGACCGAACTGGTGATCACGGCGCGCTGCGGCACGCCGCTCGCCGAGATCGAAGCGGTGCTGGCCGAACGCAACCAGATGCTGGCCTTCGAGCCGCCGCACTTCGGCGAGGGGGCCACCCTGGGCGGTGCCATCGCCGCCGGCCTGGCCGGCCCACGCCGCGCCACCAGCGGCGGCGTGCGCGACTTCGTGCTGGGGGCCAAGCTGCTGGACGGGAAGGGCGATGTGCTCACTTTCGGCGGCCAGGTGATGAAGAACGTGGCCGGCTACGACGTCTCGCGCATGCTGGCCGGCTCGCTCGGCACCCTCGGCCTGCTGCTGGAAGTGTCGGTCAAGGTCTTGCCGAAGCCGTTTGCCGAAACCACGCTGTGCCTGGAACTTTCCGAGGTCGAGGCCATCCGCAAGCTGAACGCGTGGGGCGGCCAGCCGCTGCCGCTGTCCGCCAGCTGCTGGCACAACGGCAGCTTGTGGCTGCGCCTGTCGGGCGCCCAGGCCGCGGTGGATGCGGCCGTGCGCCTGATCGGCGGCGAGACCATGCCCAACGCGGCGTGCTTCTGGGAAGAGCTGCGCGAACAGCGCTTGCCCTTCTTCGGTGGCGAGGAGGCATTGTGGCGCCTGTCGCTGCCCTCCACGACGGATACGCTCAAGCTCGGCGGCGTGCAGCTGATCGAGTGGGGCGGCGCCCAGCGCTGGCTGCGTAGCGACCGCGATGCCGCCACGATCCGCGCTGCGGTATCCGCCGTCGGCGGCCACACGACCCTGTTCCGTGGCGGCGACAAATCCGTGGGCGTGTTCCAGCCCCTTCAGCCGGCGGTCGCGCGCATCCACGAACGCCTGAAGAATTCCTTCGATCCGGCGCACATCTTCAATCCGGGACGACTGTACTGATATGCAAACCAACCTGGCCGATTTCATCAAGGACACTGCGGACGGCAAGGAAGCGGAAAGCATCCTGCGCGCCTGCGTGCACTGCGGCTTCTGCACCGCCACCTGCCCGACCTACCAGCTGCTGGGCGACGAGCTCGACGGCCCGCGCGGCCGCATCTACCTGATCAAGCAGGTGCTGGAAGGCGCGGAGCCGACCCGCAAGACCCAGCTGCACCTGGACCGCTGCCTCACCTGCCGCAACTGCGAAACCACCTGTCCGTCGGGCGTCAAGTATGGACGCCTGGTGGACATCGGCCGCCGCGTGGTCGAGGAACGCGTGCCGCGCCCCCTGAAAGACCGTATCAAGCGCAGCACGCTCAAGGAATTCCTGCCCCGTAGCCCACTGTTCAAGCCGGCCTTCAGGGCAGGGCAGCTCGCCCGCCCGCTGCTCTCCAGGGCGCTGCAGGACAAGCTGCAGCCAGCGCGCAGCGCCGGCGCCTGGCCTACCCGGACCCATGCGCGCAAGATGCTGGTGCTGGAGGGCTGCGTGCAGCCGGCGATGGCGCCGAACATCAATGCCGCCACCGCGCGCGTGCTCGACGCCTTCGGCGTGCAGCTGATCACGGCGCCAAAGGCCGGCTGCTGCGGCGCCGTGCGCCATCACCTGAACGACCAGGCGGCCGGGCTGGAAGATATGCGCCGCAACATCGACGCCTGGTGGCCCTGGGTGGAGCGGGGCGAGATCGAGGCGATCGTCATGACCGCGTCCGGCTGCGGCGTCACCGTCAAGGAATACGGCCACCTGCTGGCGCACGACGACGCCTATGCGGCCAAGGCCGGACGCATCTCGATGCTCACGCGCGACCTGTCCGAAATCCTGCCGGAGTTCGAGGGGCAGATCGCCGCCAAGCTACAAGGGAAGATCGCCAAGCGCGTCGCCTATCACCCGCCCTGCACGTTGCAGCACGGCCAGCAGATCCGCGGCAAGGTCGAGGGCGTGCTGCGCGCCGCCGGCGTCGACGTCACATTGTGCGCCGAGAGCCACCTGTGCTGCGGCTCGGCCGGCACCTATTCGGTGCTGCATCCCGAGATCGCGCACGAACTGCGGGACCGCAAGCTGGCCAATTTGCATGCCTGCAAGCCGGACGAAATCGTGTCCGCCAACATCGGCTGCATGACCCACCTGCAGTCGGGGACGCAGACGCCGGTCACGCACTGGATCGAGCTGATCGACCGGGCGCTGGACTGATTCCCGGGCGGCACGGCACGCGCCGTGTACCGGCGCCGCCGTGCTAGGATCGCCCCGGTTTGCACGCAAAGGATCGATCTTGAGTTTCATTTTCCAACTTGTTCGTGAAGACGAAGGCCTGCCGCCCATGGTCGTCTTCGAGGATTCGACCACGCCCGGCCTCGTGCCGGTATGGGAGGAAGCCGGCGTCTATGACGCGCTGTACAACAGTGACGGCAAGCTTGGCCGCGACGTATCGCGCGCCATTTCCTATGGCCTCGACCGCGTTACCGAAGACGCCTCGCTCGCCCAGCTGATGCCGCCCGGCGTCTCGCAGGGAGAGGCCATCCGCTTCCTCGAGAACGTCAACCGCGCCTGCATCACGCACGGCGCCGCCTGGATCCAGACCCGTTGATTTGGTAGTCGAGTTACATCTTTTTGTCGTACTATGTGATGCTCAGCCGTAGTAAAGGTAGTTTTCCTACGGCACATGACACGACAAGGAGACCCGATGCACTTCCACCGCTCATTCGCCACAGCTGCTGCCGTGGCGGCATCCTGCCTGCTGGCCCTGCCGGCCTGGGCCCAGAAACTGATCGCCAGCGCGGCTTCTCCGGGCAATGTCATCAGCGTGGAAGTGCAGGTCGACGGCATGGGCAAGCTGGCCTATGGCGTCAAGCGCAAGGGCAAGGAGCTCATCGCCCCCTCGCGCCTGGGCTTCAACCTGGCCAATGCGCACAAGCTCGATGGCGGCTTCAGCCTGCGCAAGCAAAACGTCAGCGACCATGACAGCACCTGGGAGCAGCCCTGGGGCGAGCGCCGCTTCGTGCGCAACCATTACCGCGAGCTGCGCGTCGACCTGGAGCAGAAGAACCGCGCCGGCCGCCAGCTGGCGGTGGTATTCCGCATCTACGACGACGGCGTCGGCTTCCGCTACGAATTCCCGGCCCAGCCGCAGCTGAAGGAAGCCGAGATCATCGACGAGCTGACCGAGTTCACGGTGGCCCAGCCGGCCACCGCCTGGTGGATTCCGGCGGCCGAACTGCCGGGACTCGAAGAAGAGATCCGCAAGGCCCCGCTCAAGGAAATCGGCATCGCCAATACGCCGCTCACCGTGCGCCTGGATGACGGCACCCACATCGCCTTCCACGAAGCGGCGCTGGTCGACTACGCCACCATGTGGCTGCGCAAGGTCGACGGCCAGAAGCTGCGCGCCATGCTGGCGCCGTCGCCGAGCGGCCCGGCGGTGGTGCGCAAGGGCGCCTTCACCACGCCATGGCGCACCATGCAGATCGCCGACAACGCGGCAGGCCTGTACATGTCCGACCTGGTGCTGAACCTGAACGAGCCGAACAAGCTCGGCGACGTCAGCTGGGTGAAGCCCTCGAAGTTCGTCGGCGTCTGGTGGCAGATGCACCTGCAGAGCGGCACCTGGAATGCCGGCCCGAAGCACGCGGCCACCACCGCCAACACCAGGAAATACATCGACTTCGCCGCCCAGAACGGCTTCCGCGGCGTGCTGGTCGAGGGCTGGAACAAGGGCTGGGAGAGCGACTGGGGCCATGGCGGCGCCGATTTCAGCTTCACCCAGCCTTACCCGGATTTTGATCTGCCGGGCCTGGCCGCCTATGCAAAATCGAAGGGCGTGCGCCTGATCGGTCACCACGAAACCGGCGCCAATATCGTCGCGTATGAGAAGCAGATGGATGCGGCGTACAAGCTGTATGCGAAGCTGGGCGTGGACAGCATCAAGTCGGGCTATGTGCACGAAGCCGGCAGCGCCCTGTTCACGGGCCGCGACGGCAAGCCGCGCTACGGCCACTACGATTCGCAGGAAGGCGTGAACCACTTCCTGAAGGCGGTGACCGAGGCGGCCAAGTACAAGCTGTCGATCGACACCCACGAGCCGGTCAAGGACACCGGCCTGCGCCGCACCTACCCGAACTGGCTCACGCGCGAAGGCGCGCGCGGCGTCGAGTACAACGCCTGGGGCAATCCGCCGAACAGCGTCGACCACGAGGCCAAGCTGGTGTTCACGCGCATGCTGAGCGGCCCGATGGACTACACGCCGGGCGTGCTGAGCCTGGTGGGCGCGGACAACAAGGTCTTCAACTCGACCCAGGCCAAGCAGCTGGCGAACTTCGTCGTGATCTATTCGCCGATCCAGATGGCGGCCGACCTGCCGGAGAACTACGCCAAGTATCCGGCCGCCTTCAAGTTCATCAAGGACGTGCCGACCGACTGGGCCGATACCCGCGTGATCAACGGCGAAGTAGGCTCCTTTGCCACGATCGCCCGCAAGGACCGTGCGGGCGACAACTGGTACGTCGGCGCCGTGACCGACGGCGAAGCGCGTACCTTGCCGCTGCCGCTCGACTTCCTCGACAAGGGCAAGCGTTATACCGCCGAGATCTACCGCGACGGCGACGCGGCCGATTACCGCAGCGAGCGCCGCTTCGACCTGGTGACGGAGACGAAGACCGTCACCGCGGCCGATACGCTGCAGCTGCGCCTCGCGCCGGGCGGCGGCCAGGCGATTCGCCTGACCCCACAGCCCTGATTTTCGTAGGGTGGACGGCTCCGCCGTCCGCGCGTTCAACTCACCCATGTGCTGTGGCAGATCACATGTAAGCTGAACGCGCGGTCGGGGGACCCGACCACCCTACGATCGTTCGCCTATTGCGCCAGCAGCTTCTCGATATCCCCGGCGATTTCGCTTGGGGCCGTCTGCGGCGCATAGCGTTTCACGACCTCGCCGTCGCGGCCGACCAGGAACTTGGTGAAGTTCCACTTGATGGACTCAAGGCCCAGCACGCCCGGCTTCTCGCCCTTCAGGTGCTTGAACAGCGGGTGGGCATCCTCGCCGTTGACGTCGACCTTGGCGAACATCGGGAAACTCACGCCGTAGTTTTTCTCGCAAAAGGCGCCGATCTCGTCCTCCGTGCCCGGCTCCTGCTTGCCGAACTGGTTGCAGGGGAAGCCCATCACCACCAGCCCGCGCTCGCCGTACTGGCGGTGCAGCTCTTCCAGGCCCTTGTACTGCGGCGTGAAGCCGCAGGCGCTGGCGGTGTTCACGACCAGGAGCACCTTGCCGCGGTAAGCGCTCAAGTCCATCGGCTTGCCGTCGAGCGTGGTGGCGCTGAAATCGAATACGTTCATGGTTGAGCCCTCGTTGGGAAAACCAGAAGTGTATGTCATGGCGGCGCAACACGTATGCATGCCCCAATCGCTCAAGTCGGTGCTTGTTATCTTTTGTTACAAACGATAAGAAGTTGGCATGCGACAATCGCGCTCGCCTATATTGCAGAGCCGCTTCCATGCCTACCAATTCACACTTCGCCAGCCACTCCCGTTATCCGCGCCGTTCGCTGATCGCGCATCTCGTCGCAGGTACGCTGCTCGCCCCGTTCGCGGCGAGCGCGCAGCAGGCCCCTGCTGTGCAGGAGGAGGCGAAGCAGGAAGCCGCCAAGCCGGCGCAGGCGCAGGCACCGGTCCAGGCGCAGGCCGCCCAGCCAGCTGCTGCGCCGCCGGCGCAGACGCCGGTCGAGTCCACCGTGACCGTCAGCGCGGTCCGCACCCAGAACCGCATCGACCGCCAGAGCTATGACGTCAAGGCCGATCCGGCGACCTCGAACGACACCGTGGCCGACACCCTGAACAAGGTGCCCTCGGTTGCCGTCGACGCCGACGGCAACGTGACTTTGCGCGGCCGCAGCAACGTGCAGATCCTGGTGGACGGCAAGCCTTCTGCGATGATGCAGGGCGGTAACGCCGCAGCCGTGATCAATGCGTTGCCGGCATCCGATCTGGATTCGGTGGAAGTCATCAACAACCCGGGCGCCCAGTTCGGCAACGAAGGCGGCGGCGGGCCGATCATCAACCTGGTGATGCGGCGCGAACGCAGCCCGGGCGGCTGGGCCAGTGTCAACGGGAACATTGGCACGGAAGGACGGTACAACACCGGCGTCAACGGCGGCTGGACGCAAGGCCGCTACAGCCTGCAAGGCGGCCTGTCCCGTAATGCCCAAAAGAACGAATCGAGCAGCGAGATCTGGCGCGAGCGCATCGATCCGGTCACCGGCGCGATCGCGCCCACCCTCCGGAGTTCGACCAGCGAGAACCGCAGCGAAAACACCGCGGCGAATGCCCGCCTGACCTACAACCTCGGCGACAAGGACGTCATCGGCGTCGCCGCGAACTATACGCAAAACATGCGTGATAGCGATTCGAACAACCGCTACCGCAGCGCCAACGCGGCCGGGGTCGTCGACAGCGAGTACCTGCGCATCAGCACATCCGACGGCAAGAACCGCAGCTATGGGCTGAGTGGCAGCCTGGATCACAAGGGCGACGCGCCTGGTGAAAAATTCCAGATGGACCTGCGCATCTCGGGCAGCGACAACGACAACGGGAGTGCCGGACGCTACGACTACACGGTGCGTCCGCGCGGCGCCGGCGTGCTCGCCGACCGCCAGTATAACGACACTGAAACCCGCATCGTCGACTTTACCGGCGACTACGAGCTGCCGGGCGAGCGCGGTGTGATGAAGATCGGCTACAAGGTGGCGCGCAACAGCAGCGCGTTCGACAATGCCTTCTTCGACGTCGACCCGTTCACTGGCACCGAGCGCCCCAGCACCACGCGCACCAATCTCTTCGAATTGACCGACATGACCTACGCGCTGTACGGCACTTACCAGTGGCGCGTCAACGAGAAGTGGGGCGTGCTGGGTGGCCTGCGCGCCGAATACGCCGACCTCGACATGAACCAGGTCACCACCGGCCAGCGCGCCAGCAACCACTATTTCGACGCGATCCCGAGCGCCTTCGTCACCTACGGCCTGTCCGACGACACCACGCTGCGCCTGAGCTATGCGCACCGCATCCGCCGTCCGGGTGCGGGCGACCTGAACCCGTTCGTGATCTACCGCGACGAGCAGAATATCTCGTCGGGCAATCCGAACCTGCAGCCGACCAATACCGATTCGCTGGAGCTCGGCGTCGAAACCAAGCTTGGCAAGGTGGATACCACCGTGCGGCTGTACGCGCGCCGCGACAGCGACCTGATTTCCGAGCGCCGCTTCCTGCAGGCCAACGACGTGCTTCTGACCACCCGCGAGAACGCCGGCAGCAGCCGTTCGGGCGGCCTGGAGTTCACCTTCAGCGGCCGCGCCACCCAGCAGCTGACGCTTAACCTGAGCGGCAACGTCGGCTATTCCGAGCAGACCGTACTGGGCAGCGTGCTGGACGACAAGCGCAGCGCGACCTCGATTGGCGGCCGCGCGTTCGTGAACTACCAGATGGACGCGACCAACAGCTTCAGGCTGTTCCTGATCGGACAGGGCAAAACCCTGTTCGGCGAAGGCTATCGCGAGCCGAGCTACTGGGCCAACCTCAACTACAGCCGCAGGCTGACGCCGGCGTTGACCCTGTCCGTCAACATCAACGACCTGTTCGATTCGCAGAAGACGGAAAGCTTTACCGAGACCGACCGCTTCCGTGAGTACAGCATCCGCCGCAACAACGGACGCATGGCCACCATCGGCCTGAACTACCGCTTCGGCAGCTTCGGCGGACCGGGCGGGCAACGTCGCCCGATGATGTTCGGCGGTCCCGGCGGTCCGGGCGGCGGCCGCGGTCAAGGCGGCCCGGGTCCCGGCTGATCCCAGCCTTTAGAGAAGCACTTCAAACAGGGATGCGGCGGCGCGGCCAGGCGTGTATGCTGTCCGGCCGAACCACCGCATCCTTGCCATGTCCCGCACCACCATCACCCTCAGCGGCGAAGCCCTCGACCGCGCCCGCATCGAATCCTCCCTCGCTTCCGGCAGCCCCCTCGTGTTCGAGGATTGCGACCTTTCAAACCTCGACCTGTCGCGCCTGGATTTGCAGGACCGCGTGTTCCGCTCCTGCCAACTGGCGGAGACTTCGTTCTACGCGGCCAAGCTGGCGCGCACGCGCTGGCAGCGCTGCCGGGGCGGGCACGCCGATTTCGAGTCCGCCGACCTGGTCGACGCGCTCTTCGAGTCCTCCGACCTGAACAACAGCAGCTGGCGCCGCGCGCGCCTGGCGTCCGCTTCCTTCCGCAGCTGCAAGCTGACCGGCGCGCAGTTCGAGGAAACCAGCCACCTGGCGCTCAGCTTCGAAGACACGCTGCTGGTCGGCGCCGACCTGCGCCGCATGTCCTTCCGCAAGGCGAAACTCGTGGGGCTGGATTTCGCGGATGCCGACCTGTCGGGCTGCGACTTCCGTGAAGCCGTGTTCGCAGGCGGCAGCCTGCGCGACGCCCACATCAGGGACACGCGCTTCGAGGGCGCGGACCTGCGCGAAGCCGATATCGGCGGCTTGAAGCTGGCGAACGCGAAGCAGTTTCTTGGTGCGACCATCTCGGTGCGCCAGGCGGCCGAGATGGTGCGGGAGATGGGTTTGAACGTGGCTTGACGCCGGTTAGGTCGACTTGAAGTCCGGCCTGAAGGTCTTGGCCGGCGCGGTGCACTCATCGACCGGCTGCGGTTTCATTTCGTCCTTGCTGCGGACGTAGCATTCGTCGAACACCGAGCAATAGCAAGCCGTCTGGCTGATGTCCTTCATGCTGCGGTGGAGGGCGTCGAAAATCGGATTCGGCGTCTTCGGCTCGTCCGCCGCGAACATCGAGATCATGTCACCGGGACGCACCAGCGAGCCGACCACGTTGCCGCGCCGGTTCAAGGCGATGTCCGGCTCCGGCCCCATGTTGCAGCAGGTGGCCAGCAGTTCGCTCAGGTCGGCCATGGGCTTGTCCTTGTAGCTGAGCTGCACCCATTCGATCCGGGCCGGACCGATCCCGCTGTTGACCAGCAGGTATTCGACGCGCTTGTGGGATCGGCCGGTGTCTGGATCCTTCTCCACGCTGGTCATGTTGCGCATCAGCTCGAGGTAGGGATAGCTGTTGGCGGCAACCAGCTTTTCCATCGAATGCGCCGAGTGCAGCGCCAGCCAGAGCGAAACCAGCGAGACGACACCGGCCGCGATGGCGAGCGAGATGTCGAGCCAGCGAATACCGGTGCCGTGGGGGTGATGATGTTGGTGACTTTCGTGTTCCAAGTGCCGCTCCAGAGCGTTGCCAAAACTTAAATTCTAGCAACTCAAACAAGGCAGCAGCACCGGCTGGAGAAAAGAATGCGGCCCGCATAGCGGCCGCATTCGCCTTCGCTCAGAAGGTTTCCCACTCCTCCTCGCGCACGGCGGCCTTGCGTGGCGTCGGATGTGCCGGCCTCAAGGCAGGCGCCGCCAGGCGCGTCGCAGTCCTGGCCGCCACGGCAGGCGCAGTCACCGATGGCGCCCGCGCGTCGAGCTTGAACACCGACACCAGTTCGGCCAGCTTGCCCGCCTGGTCCTGCAGTGACTCGGCCGCCGCTGCCGCTTCTTCCACCAGCGATGCGTTCTGCTGGGTCACCTGGTCCATCTGGCTGATCGCCATGTTGATCTGCTCGATGCCCTCGGTTTGCTCCAGGCTGGCCGACGAGATCTCGCCCATGATGCCGGTCACGCGGCGCACGCTGTCGACGATCTCGTCCATCGTGGCGCCGGCGCGGTTCACCAGCTTGGCGCCGGCGTCGACCTTCTCCACCGAATCGTCGATCAGGAGCTTGATCTCCTTGGCCGCGCTTGCTGAGCGCTGGGCCAGGGTGCGCACTTCCGAGGCCACCACCGCGAAGCCGCGGCCCTGTTCCCCGGCGCGCGCCGCTTCCACGGCGGCGTTCAGGGCCAGGATATTGGTCTGGAAGGCGATGCCGTCGATGACGGCGATGATGTCGACGATCTTCTTCGAAGAGTCGTTGATCGAGGCCATGGTGTCGACCACCTGCGCCACCACGGCGCCGCCGCGTCCGGCCACTTCCGAGGCCGAGGTCGCCAAGCCGTTGGCCTGGCGCGCATTGTCGGCGTTCTGCTGGACGGTCGAGGTCAGCTCTTCCATCGAGGAGGCGGTTTCTTCCAGCGAGCTGGCCTGTTCCTCGGTGCGCGAGGACAAGTCGAGGTTGCCGCTGGCGATCTGGCGCGATGCCGAGGCAATGGCGTCGGTGCCGTTGCGCACCTCGCCGACGATCTGTGCCAGGCTGTCACGCATGCTCTTCATGGCGAACAGCAGGCTCGAGCGGTCGCCCTGGCGCAGCGCCACGTCGACGCTGAGGTCGCCCGCAGCGATGCGGCTGGCGATGTCGCTCGCATAGGCCGGCTCGCCGCCCAGCTGGCGGGTCAGGCTGCGCGTGATCACGACGCCCAGGCCGACGCCGAAGACGACGCTGCCCAGTACCAGCATCAGCATCATGGCGCGGCTCGATTCATAAAGCGCGGCCGCATCCTGCGCCGCTTCCTCCGCATTGCGTTCCTTGATGCGGGTCAGGCTGCTCATGCGGGTGTCGAGCTCGTTGGCCTTGGGCGCGACGGTCAACAGCAGGTAGTCGACGGCGCTGCGTTCCTGCTGCAGGCCATCGGACAGGGCGCGCCGGGTGACCTCTTCCACCAGGGCTTCGTATTCCTGCATGCCGCGGTCCACTTCGGCGAAGTTGCGCTTGCCCTGCTCCGAGAAGAAGAGCCCGCGCGCCTTGTCCAGGTTGGCGTGCAGCCCGGTGCGTGCCTGCGCGATGCTGGCGATGGCCGCGTCGCGGTCCTTGTCGCTCGAGGCCAGCAGCACGTTGCGCAAGGCGCGGCCGATGACGACGAGGTTGATGTTGGCTTCCTTGACATAGGAGATGCCGAGCAGTTCACGGGTGTACAGGCGATCGGTGCGCGCGTTCATCTGCGACATGTTGTAGATGCCGATGGCGGCCACCACGGCGCCGAGAATGGACAGGGTCAGGAAGCCTGCGATCAGGCGGGTGCCGACCTTCATTTGCTTGAACATGGGATTCGTTAGGAAAAAAGTTTAGGCCGCGAGGCGGTCAATCAGGCCGAGTTCGCTCGATGCCATCAGTGCTTCGATGTCGAGCAGGATCAGCATGCGTTCGTCGATGGTGCCGAGGCCGAGCAGGAAGTCGGCGCCGAAACTGCTGCCCATCTCGGGCGCGGGGCGGATGTCGGCGGGGCCGAGGCGGACCACGTCCGAGACGCCGTCCACCACCATGCCGATGACGCGACCGCCGACGTTCAGGATGATCACGACCCTGGGCTGCTCCCTGGTGGCAGTGATGCCGAAGCGCAGGCGCAGGTCGACGATGGGGACGATGATGCCGCGCAGGTTGACGACCCCTTGGATGAAGTCGGGCGCATTGGCGATGCGGGTAAGGGAATCGTGTCCGCGGATTTCCTGGACTTTCAGGATATCGACACCGTACTCTTCCTCGCCCAGGCGGAAGGCGAGTGCTTCCAGAGGCTTGTTTTCTGTATTCATACTATGGCTTCGCAATAAGAACTGCGGCGATGTTATATAAAACAACACATATGTTTCATATTAGAATCATTGCCCATGCGAATTATCCATCAATTTAATCAGTATTTCTGTAGGACAACTCCTATTTTTGATGAATTCATCGTATTAGATGCTGTTTGAGGAAGCGAAAAGGGGCGACACTAATCTAGTATCGCCCCTTTTTAGTCGAGAAGAGGTGGTGCGGCTCAGACGATGCCGAGGTGATCCATCCCGGTCGAGAAATCGCGGTTCTTCGCGTGCTTGCTGTTGAGCTTGATGTTCAGGCGCAGGTCGTTCACCGAATCGGCATTGCGCAGCGCATCCTCATAGCTGATCTTGTCCGCCTCGTACAGGTCGAACAGCGCCTGGTCGAAGGTCTGCATGCCCAGTTCTCGCGACTTCTTCATGATCTCCTTGATCTCGTGGACGTCGCCCTTGAAGATCAGGTCGGAGATGAGCGGGGAGTTCAGCAGGATCTCCATCGCCACCACGCGGCCCTTGGCCTCCTTCTTCGGGATCAGGCGCTGCGAGACCAGGCCCTTCAGGTTGAGCGACAGGTCCATCAAGAGCTGCTGGCGGCGCTCTTCGGGGAAGAAGTTGATGATGCGGTCGAGCGCCTGGTTGGCGCTGTTGGCGTGCAGGGTGGCCAGGCACAGGTGGCCGGTCTCGGCAAACGCGATCGCGTGCTCCATGGTTTCCCGGTCGCGGATCTCGCCGATCTGGATCACGTCCGGTGCCTGGCGCAGCGAGTTCTTCAGCGCCGCTTCAAAGCTGTCGGTATCGACGCCCACTTCGCGCTGGGTGATCACGCAGTTGCGGTGCGGGTGGACGAATTCGACCGGGTCTTCGATGGTGATGATGTGGCCGTAGCTGTTCTCGTTGCGGTAGCCGACCATCGCCGCCAGCGTGGTCGATTTGCCCGAGCCGGTGGCGCCGACCATGATGACCAGGCCGCGCTTGGTCATGATCACGTCCTTCAGGGTTTCCGGCAGCTCGAGGTCCTCGAATTTCGGGATGGTGGTGGTGATCACGCGCAGCACCATGCCGACGCAGCCCATCTGCATGAAGGCCGAGACGCGGAAGCGTCCCAGGTCGCCCGGGCTGATCGCGAAGTTCGCTTCCTTGGTCAGCTCGAAGCCGGCGGCCTGCTTGTCGTTCATGATGGCGCGCGCCAGGTCGGCGGTATGGGTGCCGCTCAGGGCCTGGCTCGAGACCGGCGTCATCTTGCCGTCGATCTTGATCGCCGGCGGAAAGCCGGCCGTGATGAACAGGTCCGAACCGCCCTTGCTGGTCATCAGGCGCAGCAGGTCGAACATGAACTTGGATGCCTGGTCGCGTTCCATGGTGTGTCCTTGAAAGTCTTAGCCCGGGAAGTTTTCGGGGATTTTCGCAGCGGCGCGGGCGGCGGCGCTGGAGATCACGTTACGGCGCACCAGGTCGGTCAGGTTCTGGTCGAGCGTCTGCATGCCGACGCTGCTGCCGGTCTGGATGCTCGAGTACATCTGTGCGATCTTGGCTTCGCGGATCAGGTTGCGGATCGCCGGGGTGCCGATCATGATCTCGTGCGCGGCCACGCGCCCCGCGCCGTCCTTGGTCTTGAGCAGGGTCTGCGAGATCACCGCTTGCAGCGACTCCGACAGCATCGCGCGCACCATTTCCTTTTCTTCGGCCGGGAACACGTCGACGATACGGTCGATGGTCTTGGCGGCCGAGGAAGTGTGCAGGGTGCCGAACACCAGGTGGCCGGTCTCCGCCGCCGACAGGGCCAGGCGGATGGTTTCCAGGTCGCGCAGCTCGCCCACCAGGATGCAGTCCGGGTCTTCGCGCAGCGCCGAACGCAGTGCGTTATTGAAGGACAGGGTGTGCGGGCCGACTTCGCGCTGGTTGATCAGGCACTTCTTGGAATCGTGCACGAATTCGATCGGGTCCTCGATGGTGAGGATGTGGCCGTATTCGTTTTCGTTGAGGTGGTTAACCATCGCCGCCAGCGTGGTCGATTTACCGGATCCGGTGGGGCCGGTCACCAGCACCAGGCCGCGCGGCTTCAGGGCCAGCTCGCTGAAGATCTTCGGCGCGTTCAGTTCTTCCAGCGACAGGATCTTGGACGGAATGGTACGCAGCACCGCGGACGCGCCGCGCTCCTGGTTGAAGGCGTTGACGCGGAAGCGGGCCAGGCCGGGAATCGCGAACGAGAAGTCGCACTCCAGCACCTCCTCGTACTGCTTGCGCTGGCCGTCGTTCATGATGTCATAGATCATGCCGTGCACGTCCTTGTGCTCCAGCGGCGGCAGGTTGATGCGGCGCACGTCGCCGTGCACCCGGATCATCGGCGGCAGGCCGGCCGAGAGGTGCAGGTCGGAGGCCTTGTTCTTGACCGAGAATGCGAGGAGTTCCGAAATGTCCATTGTCTTATAATCCAGAGCGTGTATGGAGCCAGGCGAAGTCCTCGTCTCGACTCGAAAATATTTCCTATAGAAAATCATTATGTCCATAATCGCCGGGAACTTGCAAGCTGTCGAAGCGACAATCCAGGCCGCCTGTAGCTCTGCCGGAAGGGGCAGGAACGAGGTCCAGTTACTGGCCGTTTCCAAGACCTTCCCTGCGGAAGCCGTGGTCGAAGCGATGGCCGTGGGCCAGCGCGCCTTCGGCGAAAACTACTTGCAGGAAGCGCTCGACAAGATGCAGGAAGTGGCGCGCCTGCAACCGGATGCCCCGGTCAGCTGGCATTTCATCGGTCCGATCCAGAGCAACAAGACGCGGCCGATCGCCGCTCATTTCAACTGGGTGCACACGGTCGACCGCCTGAAGATCGCCCAGCGCCTGTCCGAACAGCGTCCGCCGGAGCAGGGCCCGCTCGACATCTGCCTGCAGGTAAACATCAGCGGAGAAGCCAGCAAGAGCGGCGCCGGCGAAGCGGAACTGCCGGAGCTGGCGCGCCAGGTGGCCGCCTTGCCGAACCTGCGCCTGCGCGGGCTGATGGCGATTCCCGAAGCGAGCAATGACCCGTCGCAGCAGCGCGCCGCGTTTGCCCGCCTGCGCGGCCTGTTCGAGCATCTGCGCACCGACGGCCTGGCGCTCGACACCCTGTCGATGGGCATGTCGGGCGACCTGCAAGCGGCCATCGCGGAAGGCGCGACCATCGTCCGCATCGGCAGCGCCATCTTCGGCGCCCGCCATTACGAGCAATAAAAAAGGAACAGCATGAAGATTGCATTCATCGGCGGCGGCAACATGGCCACGGCCCTGATCGCCGGCCTGGCCGGACAACTCACCGGCGCCGGCAGCCTGCACGTGGTGGACCCGAATACCGAGGCGCTCGAGCGCCTGGCCAGCCAGTACGGCGTGAGCACGGCGGCAAGCATCGACGTGCAGGTAGGGGGCGCCGACGTGGTCGTGCTGGCCGTGAAGCCGCAGCAGATGCGCGAAGTCGCGGCCAGCCTCAAGCCGCTGCTCGGCGCCCAGCCCCTGCTGCTGTCGATCGCGGCGGGCATCCGCATCGCCGACCTGTCGCGCTGGCTGGGCGGCTACACCCGCATCGTGCGCTCGATGCCGAACACGCCGGCGCTGATCGCCATGGGCATCACCGGCATGGTGGCTGCAAGCGAAGTCGACGAGGACCAGCGCTCGGCGGCCGACAAGGTGATGCGCGCGGTCGGCCAGACCGTGTGGCTGAAGGACGAGAGCCTGATCGATCCGGTGACGGCGGTGTCGGGCAGCGGCCCGGCCTATGTCTTCTACTTCCTCGAAGCGATGCAGCAGGCGGCGCTGGAGATGGGACTGGACGCGGAGCAGGGCAGGCAGCTGGCGCTGGCCACCTTTACCGGCGCGGCGCAGCTGGCGGCGCAGTCGGGCGATCCGGTCGAGGTACTGCGCCAGCGCGTGACCTCGAAGGGCGGCACGACGCATGCGGCGATCACCAGCATGGAAGCGGCGGGGGTGAAGGAAGCGATCGTGGCGGCAATGAAGGCGGCGGCGGATCGCGGACGCGAGCTCGGGGACGAGCTCGGGAAGGACTCGTAGGGTGGTCGGCTTCGCCGACCGCGCGTTCAACCGGCTTGCGATCAGCCGCGGTGGCTGTTCATGCCGGAGTTGAACGCGCGGACGGCAGAGCCGTCCACCCTACGGTTCAGTGGACCTCGAAGCCTCGCCAGCGCAGCACAGGCAGCAGCTTCTGCGCGAACTTGTAGGCCGAAACGACCGCCGTCACTGTGCCCACTGCCCATTTCGGCTTGGTGAGGAACAGTCCCGCAGCCACGCCGGCCACGATCAGTGCCGTCTTCTGGTGCCTGGCCGCGTAGGCCGGGATCAAGCCCAGCGTCTGCGGCGAGGACAGCATGGCCACTTCCTGCGCCACCTGGACGCGCTGGTCGGCGCACCTGGCCACCAGCGCCTCGCGGCGCTCCGCCAGCTGCTGGGATTTAGACGCCATGGAGGTCATCTCCCTTCAAGGCCGCCGCATCCTTGCGCAGTTCCGCCAGGGTGGCCGGCAGCATCGGCGGACGCGCGGCCAGGCCGGCGCGCAGCCTCATGACAGCGAACAGGGTGCCCAGGATGAACAGCACGGCCATGCCGCCAACCGCGGCCAGGCGGTGGGTGTCCCAGAACAGCACCAGCACGAACAGGATGACCAGCCCCACCGCGAACAGCCCCAGCACCGCGGCCGCAGCGGCCCAGGCGAGGTAGCCGAACAGGCGCTGGGCGCCTTCCTGCAGTTCGATGGCGGCCAGCTCGAGGCGCGTGCGCGCCAGGTCGAGCACGTTGGCCCCGATCCTTCTCACCGCCGCCGTGATACTCATCTTAGCGGCGGGCGATCAGCATGCCGATCACGACGCCGACGGCGGCGCCCAGGCCCACGGACTTCCATGGGTTCTCGTGCACGTATTCGTCGGTGACGCGCGCCGCTTCCTTGGTCTTCTCGACCACGGTGTGCTGGTATTCGCCCAGGCTTTCCTTGGCGGTCGACAGGGTCTGCTCGAACTTGGCCTTGGCGGCCTTCAGCTCGTCGCCGGTCAGCTGGCCGCCGTTGCGCAGCCAGGCCTCGGCGTCCTGGATCACGGTCTTCAGGTCGGACAGCAGCTGGTCGCGGGTGCCGGTTTGGGTAGGGATCTTTTCCATCATGATAGGCCTCGTCAAAGAAGGGTTGAATGCTTTTTGTGCAATATTACCTGAATGCATAGTCTAGCGCGACACCAATGAACAGTGCGGCGCCAAGCCAGTTGTTGTGACGAAAAGCCTTGAAGCAGGCCATGCGTTCGCGATCGCGGATCAGGGTGTAGTGGTAGAGCGCCATGCCGGCCGCGACCACGACGCCGCCCACGAACCACCAGCGCAAGCCCAGGTACCAGCCGCACACCAGGTCGATGGCCAGCGCCGCGCCGTAGCACAGCATGACCGCGGCCACGTCGAAGCGCCCGAAGGTGATGGCCGAGGTGCGCATGCCGATCTTGAGGTCGTCGTCGCGGTCGACCATGGCGTATTCGGTGTCGTAGGCGACGGCCCAGAACACGTTCGCCACTAGCAGCCACCAGGCCACCGCCGGCACCGTGTCCTGCACGGCGGCCCAGGCCATCGGGATGCCGAAGCCGAACGCGATGCCCAGGTAGGCCTGCGGGATCGCGAAGAAGCGCTTGAAGTAGGGGTAGGTGCCGGCCACGATCAGGGCCAGCACCGACAGCTGCTTGGTCAGCGTGTTGAGCGGCAGGATCAGCAGGAAGGAGATCAGCGACAGCACCGCCGCCACCATCACCGCTTCCCATGCGCGGATCTTGCCGCTGGTGAGCGGGCGGTCGACGGTGCGCTTGACGTGCTTGTCGAAGTCGCGGTCGGCATAGTCGTTGATGGCGCAGCCGGCCGAACGCATCAGGGCGGTGCCGAGCACGAAGATCGCCAGCACCGCCATGTCCGGCACTCCGTCGGACGCCATCCACAAGGCCCACAGGGTCGGCCACAGCAGCAGGAGGATGCCGATCGGCTTGTCGGCACGGATCAGGCGGAAGTAGAGCGCCAGCTTGTTCATGATGTTGCGTCTTGTCCAGCAAGAACTGTTGAGCAGAAGACAGGGATTCTAAAGCCTTTTGGCGAAAGCAGCGGCTGAGCGCGTCCGATTCGGGAAGTTGCCATTTTGTTGTCATTGAACCGACATTTTTGTTTGTTTTAATGCATCAGCTGCACCTTTCGACCCATCACACATCGGAGAAGCACAGCATGACTGACAAGGACTTTTCGCTAGAAGTAAGCTCGCCGGCCCGGCGCAATCTGCTCAAGGGACTGGCCGGCTCCACCGCGCTGCCCTTCATCGGCGCCTTTGCCGCACTGCAGGCGCAGCAGGCCATGGCCGCCAATGGCGCCACCACCCTGGTCGACAGCCCCTATGGCCCGATCGCCCCGGTCAGGGACCTGGCGACCGGCCTGCCGCTGCTGCAGCTGCCGGCCGGCTTCACCTACAAGAGCTTTGGCTGGCGCGGCGACCTGATGACCGACGGCAAGGCCTGCCCGGGCGGCCATGACGGCATGGGCGTGGTCCTGTCGCGCAAGCTGGGCCGCAGCACGGAGCTGGTACTGGTGCGTAACCACGAAATCGGCAGCGCCTCCCCGGGCAACTTCCTGGATGCGCCCGGCGTCTACGACAGCGGCACCGTGAGCAGCGGCACGAGCAACCGCTTCGGTGGCGGCACCACCAACCTGTTGTTCCGCGACGGGAACTGGGTCGGCATGACCCCCAGCCTGGGCGGCACCCAGACCAACTGCGCGGGCGGCATCACTCCCTGGGGCACCTGGCTCAGCTGCGAGGAAGTCGGTTCGGACAATGTCAGCGCCTCCGGCAAGAAACACGGCTATGTGTTCGAAGTCCATGCGGACCCGGCGCTCACCACCGGCCAGCCGATCAAGGGCATGGGCCGCTTCGCGCACGAAGCCGCTGCCGTCGATCCGGCCACCGGCATGGTCTACCAGACCGAGGATTCCTCGGGCAAGTCGGGCTTCTACCGCTACGTCCCGGACATCCGGACCGGCACCTACGGCTCGCTGGCCCTGGGTGGCGTACTGCAGATGGCCAAGGTCAAGGGCGTCAACAACGTCAACCTGGCCACCATGCCGGTCGACGCCACCGTGGAACTGGAGTGGGTGAACATCGCCGACCCGGACGCCAACCGCGGCGACGCCATCGGGCCGAGCGGCGTGCGCATCCTGAACGCCGCCGGTCCTTTCGTGCAGGGTTGGGTGCAGGGCGCCGCACGCATGAATCGCGGCGAGGGCATCTGGTACGCGCAGGGCAAGGTCTACGTGATGGACACCGCGGGCGGCGCCGTGTCGCGCGGCACCATCTGGGAACTCGACCTGGCCACGCAAGTGCTCAAGTGCATCTACTCGAGCCCGAGTATGTTGGTGGGCAACATGGGCGACAACCTGACCGTCAGCCCGCGCAACGCCATCCTGATCTGCGAGGATGCCTCGACCGCCGCCACCGATACCTTCGGTTTCGGCCAGCGCCTGATGGGCCTGACCGGCGCGGGCGACGCCTATATCTTCGCCAAGAACAACATCAACCTGAGCGAAGCCCAGCTGACGGGCGCGGGCAAGCTGGCCTCGCTCGCGGGCGACCGGCGCGGCAACGAATTCGCCGGCGCCTGCTTCGACCCGACCGGCCGCTACCTGTTCGTCAACATCCAGACCCCGGGCGTCACGTTCGCGATTACCGGTCCGTGGGCCCTGGGTCCTTTGTGAGCGCATTCCAGACCAATCGGAGAACCCCATGAAACTGACCAAACTGTATGCATTCGCCGGCGCCCTGCTGCTGTCCGGCGCCGCCAACGCCGCCCTCCTGACCGGCGGCGCCGGCGCCAATCCTGTCGAGGATTTCAGCGGGGCGGGCAGCGTGGCCTTCAACCTCGACCTGCGGGACTTCAGCAGCACCACGCTGAACTTCGTGCTGGAAGCGGATGACCTGCAGGGCCCGCTCAGCTTCGATGCGCTGGTGCGCAACCTGGCCGGCGCCGACCTGAACCGCTTCACTTTCAGCCTGCAGGGCATTCGCTTCGCCGGCGCAGGCAGCGTCACACCGGCCTTCGGCAGCATCAAGGCGATCGACGCGGGCGCCACCACGGCCGTGATCGACTTCGCTACTCCGGAGTACGCCGAGTTCCAGTTCGGCGACGTGTTCGGCGCTGCCGGCCAGGACTGGCTGCTCGACACCGCCGGCCTGCAGGCGGGCGACCGCTTCAGCATCACCGCCACCGTGCCGGAACCATCGACCGCCGCGCTGGTGCTGCCGATGCTGTGCATGGGTCTGATGGCTGCCGCGCGCCGCCGCAAGAAGGACTGAGTACGCTCCAGACGTGCAGGGAAGGGCTTGCCGGTACAATCACCCAGGTTACCGACAAGCCTTTCATTCATCATGCACATCTGGGTCGATGCCGACGCCTGCCCGAGCGTCATCAAGGACATCCTCTTTCGCGTGGCCGAGCGCCTGCAGCTGGAAGTCACGCTGGTGGCTAATCAGCTGATTCGGGTGCCCGGCTCGCGCTTCATCCGCGCCCTGCAGGTGCCAAGCGGCCCGGACGTGGCCGACGCCGAAATCGTCGCGCGCGTGAATGCGGGCGACATCGTCGTCACCGGCGACATCCCGCTGGCGGCGCAGGTGCTGGAGAAGGGTGGGTTGCCGCTCAATCCACGCGGCGAGTGGTACACCAAGGACACGATCGCCCAGCAACTCACGATGCGCGCCTTCATGGAAGAGCTGCGCGGCAGCGGCGTCGATACCGGCGGGCCGGCGGCGTTCAGCCAGGCCGACAGCCGCAATTTCGCGAATGCGCTGGACCGGCAGCTGGCCCGCTCACACACCCGTAGGGTGGGCGGCTCGACTCCTACGACATGATCATCCGCGCTATTGCTGCCGCCCACGCGTTCAGCTCCCTCTTGAGCAGACGCGCCGGCTATTCGTATTGTGCTTGAACGCGTGGGCGGCTTCACCATGCTGGCTGATCCAGCCGTCAGGTATAGCCGCCCACCCTACAAAAGCGATAGCGCTCCGGTCAGGCGGCCGCTTCCAGCGCCACCATGTCCACGCCGGGCAGCTTGCACTCGCCCACCGCCGCGGCCACCGCGTCGATCGCCGCGCGGCGGGTAAAACTCTTGCGCCACAGGATGACGACCCGGCGCGAGGGCGCCGGATGGGAGAAGGGCACGTAGGTCAGCAGGCCATTGGGGTCGTGCATGTCGGCCACCGAGGCGCGCGGCAGCACGGTCAGGCCGATGCCGCTCGCCACCATGTGGCGGATGGTCTCCAGCGAGGAGCCTTCGAAGGTGCGCTGCATGCCGTTGCCCGGCGACGAATAGCGCGCCATCTCCGGACACACTTCCAGCACCTGGTCGCGGAAGCAGTGGCCCGCGCCCAGCAACAGCATGGTTTCCAGCTTCAGGTCGTCGGCCGGGATTTCCTTGCGCTTGGCCCAGGGATGCGAGCGCGGCATCGCCACCACGAAGGGCTCGTCGTACAGAGTCTGCATCGACATGCCATGCTCGGGCAGGGGCAGGGCCACGATGGCGGCATCGAGCTCGCCCTGGCGCAGCAGTTCGAGCAGCTTGTGGGTGTAGTTCTCCTGCAGCACCAGCGGCATTTGCGGCACGGTGTCGATCAGGCGTTTCACCAGTGGCGGCAGCAGGTACGGGCCGATGGTGTAGATCACGCCCAGGCGCAGCGGACCGGCCAGCGGGTCCTTGTTCTGTTTCGCCAGTTCCTTGATGGCGGCGGTCTGCTCCAGCACGCGTTCGGCCTGGGCCACGATCTGGGCGCCCAGCGGCGTGACGGAGACTTCGGAGCCGCCGCGCTCGAACAGCGTCACCCCGAGCTCGTCCTCGAGCTTCTTGATGGCGACGGAGAGGGTGGGCTGGGCGACGAAGCAGGCTTCGGCGGCATGGCCGAAGTGCTTGGCGCGCGCCACGGCGACGATGTATTTCAGCTCGGTCAGTGTCATAGGTTTTTTCCACGATGTCACGGCTGGTATGCCGTTTATCCTGACACAATGTTGGCATTTAGTCAGCCAGGATTTCATCACCCCCTCATCATAGTCGATATAATTGCCGGGCAGGATTTCCGCCTGCGTTTACGCGAGGTACCCATGTCGTCCACCTTCGGTCCGGCGGAAGCCCAGGCCTACATCCACAAGCTGCTGACGGTAATGCACCACCAGGGCGGCTCCGACCTGTTCATCTCCAGCGATTTCCCGCCCAGCATGAAGCACCAGGGCGCGATGAAGCCCCTGAGCCAGCAGCGCCTGTCCGGCGAGGTCACGCGCGCGCTGGCCCTGTCCTTGATGAACGAGCGCCAGCGTCTCGAATTCGAAGCCGAGATGGAGTGCAACTTCGCGATCTCGCTCCCGGGCGTGTGCCGCTTCCGCGTCAACGTCTTCGTGCAGCAGCAGAGCGTGGGCATGGTGGTGCGCACGATCGCCTCCGAGATCCCGAACTTCGAGAAGCTCGACCTGCCGGAAGTGCTGAAGGACGTCGTGATGACCAAGCGCGGCCTGGTGCTGGTGGTCGGCGGCACCGGTTCCGGCAAGTCCACCACGCTGGCGGCGATGATCGACTACCGCAACAGCAACTCGGCCGGCCACATCATCACCGTGGAAGACCCGGTCGAGTACGTCCACAAGAACAAGAACTGCCTGGTCACGCACCGCGAGGTGGGCGTGGATACCCACTCCTGGCACAACGCCCTGAAGAACACGCTGCGCCAGGCGCCGGATGTGATCCTGATCGGCGAGATCCGCGACACCGAGACCATGGAGCACGCGATCGCCTTCGCCGAGACCGGCCACCTGTGCCTGGGCACCCTGCACGCGAACAACGCCAACCAGACCCTGGACCGCATCATCAACTTCTTCCCGGAAGAGCGCCGCAACCAGCTCCTGATGGACCTGTCGTCCAATTTGCGCGCGGTGGTGTCGCAACGCCTGATCCGTACGGAGGACGGCAAGGGCCGCAAGGCGGCCATCGAGATCCTGCTGAACACCCCGACCATCGGCGAGATGATCCTGAAAGGGAACTTCCAGAACATCAAGGAGATCATGCACAAGTCGCGCGAGCTCGGCATGTGCACCTTCGACCAGGCCTTGTACGAGCTCTATAACAAGGGCTACATCGGCTACGATGAAGCGATCCGCAACGCCGACTCGGCCAACGGCCTGCGCCTGCAGATCAAGCTCTCGGGCGAGCGCAAGGGGCCGGACGGCAGCGGCACCCGCGCGACCGAGCTGTCGATGGCGATCGAGGAAGAACCGCAAGACGACGCACCCACTACCACCTGATTTTTACAAGCCTTATGCCTGCATTCGAGAACAAGATCTGCACGCGCGCCGAGCTGGCGCAGCGTATCGCCCAACTGCCCAAGCCGGTGGTGCTGACCAACGGCGTATTCGACATCCTGCACCGCGGCCACGTGACCTACCTGGCGCAGGCGCGCGAACTGGGGGGCTCGCTGGTGGTGGCCGCCAACACCGATGCCTCGGTCAAGCGCCTCGGCAAGGGCGACGACCGCCCGCACAACACCCTGGCGGACCGCATGGCGGTGCTGGCGGCACTCGAATCGGTGAGCTTGGTGGTGGACTTCGACGAGGACACCGCACTCGAAGTGGTATTGGAGGCGCGCCCGGACATCTATGCCAAGGGCGGCGACTACGACATGACGAAGATTCCGGAAGGGCAGGCGGTGCTGGCTTATGGCGGGCGGGCGGTGGCGGTCGATTTCGAGCATGACCGCTCGACGACCAAGCTGGTGGCGAAGATCCGAGGCTGAGTAATCCGGGCAGGGCTGCCTGCCCGGGTACAAGCAGCTCAGGCCTTGCGTTGACGGCGACGCAGTGCCGTCATGCCTGCCATGCCCAGGCCCAGCAGTACGATACTACCGGGTTCCGGCACATCGTTGCCCCCGCCTTCGCCATCATCGGGGAGAACTTGCACGAAGAAGGTGTCATGGCCGCCGTTCGCGCTGGACAAGGATGCGGCGAGGCCAATCCGGTTGGATGAAGCCCAGAAATCCTGTGAAGCCAGGGCCTGGGCAGCATCGAGCTTGAAGGCGTAGCCCGACTTTCCCGTGCCAGCGCCAGTATCCTCACCCTCTACGGATTCCGCGAAGGTGATCGGTGCGAAGGCGCCTGAATTCCATAGAGACGCTCCACCGTCGGAATAGATGGTCAGGACCAGTGACTCGAGCCTGATACTGTCTCCACCAGGTTCGACAGGGTTGAAGATGAAATACAGTTGACTGGTCTGGGTGACGTTCAATTGGTTGAAAGACCAGGTTGAGGCGAGCACTGTGGAGGCCCCATCGGCTTGGACGTCGCCGGTCGTGCCGTCCGTCCCATCGGTATCGCGAAACACCGAACCCGACGATTTTCCGTAATTAGGGTTGTCGACCCCACGAGGCAGTTTTTTCTGATTGTCGTTCTTTAGGGTCAACACAGTGTTCACATTACCGATCCCGGACCCGGAATCGGTGACTGTGCCGGCTGAAATAAGTGAGGCTTGACTAGGTGTTGACAAAACTCCAAGCAGCGCTGTAGCAAGCGCCCATTTATAAGTCCTGAGTTTCATAAAATTCCTTTCAGGGAAGCTTTTCCCAAAAATTAAACCCCTAAAGAACTAATTTCGATTAGTTTTGGCGGCCTCTAAAGTTTCAGTTGGTAATCAATAATCATCATTCTTCAGAGGTAGCCGTATTCATGCATAATTCATACCATGAGTTACAAAACGCATTAGAATCAAATGCTTGCATGTATTTACGATATTGCTGAGGCGGTTACTGTCAAATTCATCGACAAGATTGGGACAAATGTACATGTAAGGAAGAAAAATATCTTAATGGAAATAATTTATATAAATGAAATCAACATGTTAAGTATTTAATGTTTCTGAAAATTCTGATCAGGGTTGACCTTGCTCTAAAGAAAATTTTACGAAAAGTAGTAAATTTAGTTGCGTTCAGGAATTAAGGGTAATAACATCTGGTTTCTGAAAAAGGCAAACCGTGCGAAAGCGCGGGACGCAAAGTCACGGTCTACCGGGCATCTGCCCCATGACGGCGGGACTGCCAGACGCAAGTACGCTTCCCGGACTCCGCCGTGCGGTCCGGTGTGGAGGCGTGCCGTTCATGCGGCAGTCCTGTTGAGAACACTTAACAGGAAATGCAATGAACTCCATTCACACCCCATTCGCACTGCACGCCCTGGCGCTTGCCATGCTCGGCGCCAGTGCCGCCTTTTCCGCCGTAGCCGCACAACCCGGCGATGAGCTGCTGGTCAAGGGCCGCATGCTGGTCGAAGTCCGCGACGGCGTGACCACCGATGCGCTCGGCAAGATGATCGAGACGCCTGGCCACAAGCGCTACAAGCTCGGCCAGAGCGGCATCTACATCGTCGACCTGCCGGCCAACGCGTCCGAAAAGGCCGTGCTGGCGCGCCTGAAGAACAACCCGCATGTGAAATCGGCCGAGCAGGATCGCCTGGTGCCGAGCACGCTCGCGGTGAACGACCCCTACATCGGCAGCGCCTGGCACGTCGGCAAGATCGGCGCCAACGCCGCCTGGGACCTGGCCCAGGGCAGCGGCGTAACGATCGCGATCCTCGATTCGGGCATCGACGCCGCCCATCCGGACCTGGCGCCGAACCTCGTCGGCGGCTACAACGTCTACGATGCGAACACCAACCTGGCCGACGTTTGCGGCCACGGCACCTCGGTCGCGGGCGCCGCCGCGGCGGTCAACGACAATGCCATCGGCGTGGCCGGGATCGCAGGTCGCGCGCGCATCATGCCGGTGCGTGTCGCCTACAAGAAAGCCACCGACGGCGGCTGCTATGCCGCCTACAGCACCGTCGCCAGCGGCCTGATCTACGCCGCCGACAACGGCGCCCGCGTCGCCAACGTCAGCTACGGCGGCGTGACCACCAGCTCCTCGGTGACCAGCGCGGCGAACTACATGAAGTCGAAGGGCGGCCTGGTCTTCGTTTCGTCCGGTAACACCGGTACCGACCAGGGCTATGCTCCCAACAGCGCCATGATCGTGGTCGGCGCCACCGACAGCAACGACAACCGCGCCAGCTGGTCGAGCTACGGCAGCTTCGTGACGCTGACCGCACCCGGCAGCGGCATCTGGACCACCCGCATGGGCAACAGCTACGCCGCCGTCAATGGCACCTCGTATGCGAGCCCGGTGGCCGCCGGCGTGGCCGCGCTGATGATGGCCGCCGCGCCGACCGTCTCCAACAGCCGCATCGAAAGCCTGCTCTACTCGACGGCGGTGGACCTCGGCGCCGTCGGCCGCGACAACTACTTCGGCCATGGCCGGGTCAATGCCGCCGCCGCGGTACAGGCCGCACTGGCTGCCGCCCCGGTCGTGGACAGCAGCGCGCCCAGTGTCGCCATCCAGGCTCCGCTCGGCAGCAGCACGGTGTCCGGCCTGGTGGCCGTCGATGCCGGCGCCAGCGACAATGTCGGCGTGACGCGCGTCGACCTGCAGGTCAACGGCACCACGGTGGCCAGCGACACCAGCGCACCCTACGGCTTCAGCTGGAATTCGGCGGGCGTGCCGAACGGGATGGCCAACCTGGTCGCCGTCGCTTACGACGCCGCCGGCAACGCCGGCCGCTCGGCCAGCGTGGCCGTCAACGTCGCCAACACCACCACCGTTCCGAGCGCGAGCAAGGACACCAGCGCGCCGGCGGTCAGCATCCTCAATCCGGTGGCCGGCGCCGTCTCGGGCAACGTCAAGGTCAGCGTGAGCGCGAGCGACAACCTGGGCGCCGCGGCGCTGTCCCAGCAGCTGCTGGTGAATAATGCCGTGGTGGCGCAGGGCAGCGGCGGCAGCCTGTCGTACACCTGGAATACGCGCAAGCTGAAACCGGGCACCCATACGCTCCAGGCGATCGTGCGTGACGCCGCCGGCAACGTCGGCAGCGCGAGCGTGAGCGTGACGATCCGCTGAGCTTCAAACGCCGCTTGTCGTTCCAGCGCCCGGTGCACCGTACCGGGCGTTGTGCATTTCGTGGCAAGATTGCTGGAACTTAGACAGACAGGAGTCCGCATGCTGATCGCCCAAGTCACCGACCTGCACCTGCACGCGGACCCCGGCCATCCAAACCTGGCGCGTTTCAACAGGGTGCTGGATCACCTCCTGTCCCTGCAGCCTCAGCCCGGACTGCTGGTCCTGAGCGGCGACCTGGCCGACGACGGCGCGCCCGAGAGCTACCGTCACCTGCAGGGGGCGCTGGCGCGCTGGCCGCATCCGCTGCGTTTCGCGCTGGGCAACCACGACCATCGTGCGCATTTCCGCGCCGTGTTCGGCGACTCGCAGGTGACAGGCGGTTTCGTGCAGGGCCGCGCCGAGTTCGGCGCACTCCAGGTCCTGGTCCTCGACAGCCTCGGGGAGGGCCGCCACGGCGGCGCCTTCTGCGAGGCGCGCGCCGCGTGGCTGCGCCAGGCCGTGCAGGACTGCAGCGGTGCGCCGTTGCTGGTCTTCCTGCACCATCCGCCCGTCGACGTCGGCGTCCCCTGGATCGACCCGGGGCTGGGCCAGGACTGGATCGCCCGGCTCGACGCCGCGCTGCAGGGCGCGCAGGTCGCGGGCATCTGCACCGGCCACGTGCACCTGGCCGGCGTATTTCCCTGGCGCGGCCGCCAGGTCGTGACCTGCCCGTCCTCGTCCTCGGACCTGAGCCTGGCTTTGTCGCCCATGGGGGCCGGGCAGCCGGACGGACGGGTGCTGGTGGAGCAGGGAGAGCCGGCCTTCGCCCTGCACCGCTGGGAAGACGGCGCCCTGGCGACGCTCTTCGGCCGCTGCCCGCAGCGCGTGCTGGCGCGCTGGGATGCGGGCACGCAGCCCATGGTGGCGGCGATGCTGGCCGAAAAGAACCTGCCTTAGGCCCGCCTGTCGCTTTCGATGCGGCCGTCCACCAGGGTGATGGTGCGGTCGCATTGCTCCGACAGGCGCGGGTCGTGCGTCACCAAGAGCACCGCGCAACCGAACTCGCGGTTGAAACGGCGGAACAGCTGGAACACTTCGGCGGCGGATTTGCTGTCGAGGTTGCCGGTCGGTTCGTCCGCCAGCAGCAGGGCCGGACGGGTCACCAGGGCACGCGCCACCGCCACGCGCTGTTGCTGGCCGCCCGACAACTGGTCGGGCTTGCGTGCTTCCATGCCCGCCAGTCCCACCTGCTCCAGCAGGGCGCGGGCATGATCGGCCTGCGCGCGGGTCGGCTTGCCGCCCACGGCCATCAGCGGCATCAGCACGTTCTCCAGCGCGCTGAAGGCCTGGATCAGGTGGTGGAACTGGAACACGAAGCCGATGGTGCCGCCGCGCAGGGCAGTACGGCGGGCGTCGTCCATGGCGCTGGTCGGCTCGCCGAGCAGGAACAGCTCGCCCGCCGTGGGCCGGTCGAGCAGGCCGATCAGGTTGAGCAGCGTGCTCTTGCCGGATCCCGAGGCGCCCACCAGGGCGGCGAAGTCGCGCCGCTCCAAACGCAGGTCGATACCGTGCAGCACCTCTACTTCGGTCGGCTTGCCGACGTTGTAGCTCTTGCGCAGACCGTCCAGGCGCAGCACTTCCTGGCCGGCGTCGTGCTGGGAATCGCGTTCAGACATGGCGAATCGCCTCCACCGGATCGAGGGCCGCCGCGCGCCGCGCCGGCACCGCCGCCGACACGATCCCGGTCACGGTCGCCAGCGCCGCCGCGCCCGCCAGCAGCGCGTGATCGAGCGGGATGGTGAACAGCTTCGGCCCGAAGGTATTGAACGCGCCCACCAGGGCATAGCCGGCGGCCCCGCCCAGCAGCGAACCGGCCAGCCCGAGCAGCGCGCCCTGCACCAGGAACACGCGTAGCATCTGCCCGCGCGTGATGCCCATCGCGCGCAGGATCCCGATCTCGCGGGTGCGCTGGACCACGCTGACCGACAGCACGCTGGCGATGCCGAGGGCCACGCTCAGGGCCACGAAGGTGCTGATCATCCGCGTCGACAGGCTTTGCGAGCGCAGCGCGTTCATCAGCTGCGCATTGGTCTCCATCCAGCTCTCCACTTTCAGGCCGGTCAGGCGGGCGGTGCGCGCGGCGATCTCGCGCGCCGCGAAGATGTCGTCCACGGTCAGGTCGATCACGGTGGCGGCGCCCGGCAGGTCGAGCAGCGACTGGGCCTGCTTCATGTCCAGGTAGACGTAGCGCGCATCCAGCTCGCGCACGCCCAGCTCGAAGATGCCGGCCACGTTCACCACGCTCTCGCGCCCCTGGCCGCCATCGAGCCGCAGCTTGTCGCCGACCCGCATGCCGAGGTCCCTGGCCAGCTGCCTGCCGATGACCGCGTCGCCCGCGCCGATGCGAAAGGTCCCTTCCACGATGTCCTGCTGGATCGGAATGATGCGTTGGTAGCGCGGCGGATCGATGCCCACCAGCGCCACCGACTCCAGCGCATCGCCGCGCCGCGCGAAGGCCGGTCCCGAGATCAGGGGCGAGACCGCCGTGATGCGCGGCAGGGTATCGAGCACGTCGCGCACTTCCTGCCAGTTGTTGATCGAGCGCAGGCGCTGGGCGCGCTTGCTCTCCAGTACCAGCTGGGTGGTGCCCGCAGGCGGCGGCAGCACCCGGTTGTGCTCTTCGGTGGGCTGGACCTTGATGTGGGCCTGGGTTCCCAGGGTACGGTCGATGATGTTGGCCTGCAGCCCGTTGATCAGGGCGGTCAGGAACACGATGACGGCGACGCCGACGCCGATCCCCACCAGGATCAGGATGCTCTGCGCCCGGCCTTCGCGCAGGAAGCGGGTGGCGATGGTCCACTCGAGCCACATGGGTCAGTCCAGCCTGGCCGGCAGTTCCCTGCGGGTGGCCGAGTCGGCCGGCATCGCGGCCGGCGCCGGCCGGACCCGGTCGCCGGCGCGCAGGGTGGCGGGCGGATCGGCCAGCACCCAGTCGCCGGCGCGCAGGCCGGCCGTGACCTCGGTCTGGACCAGGCCGCGCAGGCCGAGCTGGACGCGGCGCCGCTCGGCCCGGCCGTCCGCTACCACCCAGGTCTCGGCCTGCTGGCCCTGCACCGCAAGCAGGGCGTCGTTCGGGACCACGATGGCGCGCTCGCGCCGGCCGGTTTCCACGTTCACCGAGACAGTCATGTCCTGGCGCAGGAAGGCGGGCGCCGGATCGACGGCGAGGCGCAGGTCCACGGTGCCGCGCTGGGGATCGACGGCGGGGGCGATGAAATCGACCCGGGCCCCGAAGGGCTGCAGTGGATAGGCGTCGGCGACGCAAACCGCGCCCTGGCCGACGGCCAGCACTTCGAGGTTCTTCTCGTCCACCGGCACCAGGATCTCGGTGTCTCCCGCGCGCGCGATCTCGAACAGGATGCGGCCCGGCTGCACTAGGTCGCCCGGCTCGGCGTTGCGGGTCAGGACGGTGCCGGCGACTTCGGCGCGGATGGTGGTCTTGGCCAGCTGCGCCCTGGCATTGGCGAGCCGCGCGCGCGCCGCCTGTTCGCCGGGATTGCCCGGCACCAGCGCACGCGCGGCAAGGCGCGCCTGCTCGGCCGCGATGCGGGCCACGGTTTCGGCCTGCGCCGCCTGTTCCATGGCCTCGCGCGTGATCATCTGGCGCTGGAACAGGTCGCGCCGGCGCGCCGCTTCGCGGCTGGCCTGGGCCAGCCGCGCCTCGGCTTCGCGCAGGCTGGCCTGGGCCTGCGGCCGGGTCGACTGCTGCAGCTGGGCCAGCTCGGCCTCGGCTTCGCGCACCGCTGCCTCGAGGTCATCGGCGCGCAGGATCGCCAGCACGTCGCCCGGCCGCACCGCGTCGCCTTCGCGCACGCGCCGCTCCAGCACCACCGCCGTCAGCGGACTGCCGACCTGGGCGCGCGAGACCGCCGCCACCCGGCCGGTGGCCACCACGGTCTGCACCATGGGCCGCTCGCGCAACTGGTAGGCGGCCAGCTCCGGCCCGCGCATGCCCTGGAACAGCCACCAGGCCAGCGCGGCCAGGATCAGAACGGAGGCAATGACGAGCAGTCGACGTCGTTTCACGGCATTCGTTTTGTTGGAATTGATGAGCTTCATTCTAAACGAAGGACAGCCGGGCAGGGCATCAGCCCATCCCATGAGCCGGTATAGACAAGCAATGTCCCTTCGCTGACCCGGTTTTAAGAAAAATTTTAAGCGTGCGTCGCGATTGTGAACCTATATTTAAAGCAGAAACATCATAGTGAACCGCTTGCGCATACAACTTATTCAGGATGTATCACTTAACCGGAGAACTGACATGACACTGCAAGGTTTCCTCAAATATGGCTTGGTGGTCTTTGCTTTCGCGGGCAGCCTGGCCGGATGCGGCAGCAGCGACGACGATGACGATATGGCGCCAGTTCCGATGCAGAAGAACATTGCCGACGTCGCGCGCGAGCAGGGCTTCACCGCGCTGCTGGCGGCATCGAGCAAGGCCGGCATCGCCACCACGCTGGCGGACCCCAATGCCCAGCTGACCGTGTTTGCGCCGACCGACCGCGCCTTCGGCGACCTGGCCACCCGGCTCGGCTTCGCCAGCGCGACGGCAATGGTCGATGCCCTGCCGGCCAGCGCGCTGCAGAACATCCTGAATTACCATGTGCTGACCAGCCGCAAGGCCTCGTCCGACCTGGCCGCGGGCGGCGCCACCCAGCAGACCGCGTATTCCTATGCCGGCGCGCCGAGCCGCCTGAACCTCGACTTCAGCAGCGGCGTGAAGATCACCGACGCCGCCCTGACCAGCGCCACCGTCACCACTCCCGACGTCGGCGCCAGCAACGGCGTGATCCACGTGGTCGACAAGGTGCTGGTGCCGCCCGGCGTGCTGAACATTGTGCAGATGGCCCAGGCCAATCCGGTCTTCAGCTCGCTCGTCAGCGCCGTGGTCGCGAGCAACCTGCAGGGCACGCTCGCCGGCGCCGGCCCGTTCACGGTGTTCGCACCGACCAATACCGCCTTCGCGGCGGCGCCGCAAGGCTTGAACGCGGCCCAGCTGCGCACCGTCCTGACCTATCACGTGGTGTCGGGCCAGGTGCTGTCGACGCAGATCCCGTTCGGCACGCCAGTTGCCACGGTCGCCGGCCAGAACATCGTGATCTCCGCAGGCACCCCGCCGACCATCCGCGACACCACCGCGGCCCCGGCGCGCGTCACCGCGGTCGACGTCAGGGCCAGCAACGGCGTGATCCACGTGGTCGACAAGGTCCTGATCCCCGCCCTGTAAGCAGCTCGTCCCCGGGGCGCCGTGCGCATGGCGCCCCTTATCCGTGGCAAGATGCCGGATATCGACATGGATAGAGGGCACCGATGCGCATCCTGCTGGCCGAAGACGACAGTTCGCTCGGCGACACCATCCAGGCCTGGCTGCGGCTCGACGGACACGCGGTCGACTGGGTCCGCCGCGGCGACTCGGCCCGCACCGCGCTCGCGACCCACCGCTACGACTGCGTGCTGCTCGACCGCGGGCTGCCCGGCTTGTCGGGTGACGACTTGCTCGCAAGCCTGCGCGCCGCCGGCGACACCGTGCCGGTGATCCTGATCACCGCCTTCAATGCGCTGTCCGACCGGGTCGAGGGCCTGGACCTGGGCGCCGACGACTACCTGGTCAAGCCCTTCGAGCTGGAGGAGATGTCGGCACGCATCCGGGCGGCGGTGCGGCGCGGCGCCAGCCAGGCCAGCAACCTGCTGGCGCACGCCGGCATCGCGCTCGACCTGGAGACCCGCCAGGCCAGCCTGCATGGCCAGCCGGTGGCGCTGACGGCGCGCGAATACCACGTGCTGCTCGCGCTCCTGCAGCGCAGGAACAGCATCGTCACCCGCGCCCAGATCGAGGAAAGCCTGTACGGCTGGGGCGAGGAAGTCGAGAGCAATGCCATCGAGGTCTACATCCACAACCTGCGCAAGAAATTCGGCAGCGACAGCATCGTCACGGTGCGCGGCCTTGGCTACCGGCTGAAAGAACATGCGTAAGCCTGCCGGGCCCTGGTCGTTGCGCCGGCGCCTGCTGGTGGCCATCCTCGCCGCCAGCAGCGTGCTGTGGCTGGCCGGGCTCGGGACCCTGACCGCGATCGCCTGGCAGGAAACCGGCGAGGTGTTCGACGATGCGCTCGAAGAATCGGCCTATATGCTGATGGCGGCCACCACCGACCTCGATGCGCGCGGCCTGCTGGCTCCCTTGCCGCCGATGGAGGGGGACGGGGTGCGCCGGGTCGACATGCAATACCAGGTGGTGGCCGGCGGCCGGGTCGTGCAGCGCAGCGCCGGCGCCCCGGCGCATCCCTTCGTGGGCGGCTTCGACGACGAGCATGGCTTTGCCGACCTGCGGGTGGATGGCGACGACTGGCGCGTGTTCGTGGTGCGCGACGGGGTGCGGCGCTTCGAGGTGCAGGTCGGCCAGCGCGCCGACAAGCGCTTCGAGATCCTGGAAGACCTGGCCGAGGCCCTGTGGCTGCCGGCGCTCGGCATCCTCCTGCTCCTGGGACTGGTGTGCTGGTGGCTGACCGGGCGCGTGCTGGCGCCGCTGCGCCGCACCGCCGCCAGCATCGCCGCCAAGACCCCGAGCGACCTGGCGCGGGTGGCGCTCGATGGCCAGCCGCGCGAACTGCTGCCGATCGTCGGCGCCCTGAACGAGGTGCTGGGGCGCCTCGACCAGGCCTTGCAGGCCGAGCGCCGCTTCACGGCCGATGCGGCCCACGAACTGCGCACGCCGCTGGCGGGCCTGCACATGCACGTGCAGCTGCTGCAACGCCAGCATCCCGGCCTGGCGGAGTCTTTCCACAAGCTGCGCCAGGACATCGGGCGCCTGACCGCGCTGGTCGACAGCCTGCTGGCCCTGGCGCGCCTGGACCCGCTGGCGCGCACCCAGCTGGCGAGCCAGGCGGTGGCGCTGCCGCCCCTGTTCGCGGCGCTGCGCGCCGAATATGCCCCGGAAGCGGCGCGGCGCGGCATCGACCTCGCCTTGCACAGCGCGATCGATCAGGTAGAGGGCGACCCGCAGATGCTGGAGATCGTGCTGCGCAACCTGGTCGGCAACGCGCTGCGCTATTGCCCGGCCGGCAGCCGGGTCGAGGTCGAGGCCCTGCGCCATGCGGGCCGCGACCGGATCGCCGTGCGCGACGACGGCCCCGGGGTCGACGCCGCCAGCAGGGCGCGGTTGACCGAACGCTTCTTCCGCGTGCTTGGGCAGGAGGAGGGCGGCAGCGGGCTTGGCCTGTCGATCGTCCAGCGCATCGTCGACCTGCATGGCGTCAAGCTCGCCTTCGGGCCGGGCCTGGGCGGGCGCGGGCTGGGGGTGACGCTCGACTGGCCGGCGCCCGGTTCTTAAGATCGGTTTAATGTCCGCCCGGTGTAATGCACCTGTGTCCCATCATTTACACCAGGAGCCAACATGAAACGCATTGTCCAGATTTCCGCTATTACAACCCTGCTGGCCGCATCGGCCTTCGCCATCGGCCAGCCGGCCGGCTATACCGGGCCGTCCGCCAAGCCGGCCGCGACTGCGACTTCCGGCTACACCGGGCCGTCGAGCGTCCCCTTGACGACCGCCAAGGAGCTGCTCGACAAGGGCAAGGACGACCAGCACGCGCGCCTGCAGGGCAAGCTGCTCAGCCACAAGGGCGGGGACGACTACGAATTCGCCGACCAGAGCGGCAAGATCACCGTCGAGATCGAGCCCGAATATTTCCCGGCGGGCGTCAGCATCGACCAGAACACCGTGGTCGAGCTAAGCGGCGAATTCGACAAGGAGACCTTCGGCGAATCCAGCTTCGAGGTCAAGCAGATCAAGGTCGTTGGCAAATAAGAGCGCCTAACGCTCCAACAGCCTACTTGCGCTTGCGCCCACTGCTGGCGAACACCTCGATCTTCTTGGTCGGGCCGGATACGATCAGGAGGTCGTTCGGCAGGATGCGGGTTTCCGGCTGCGCATGCTGGAAGTCCTCGTTGGCGCGCTTGACGCCGACCACCGTGACACCGTGGCGCGAACGCACCTGCGACTCGGCCAGGACCTGATGGTGGGTGTCGAGGGGCGCATGGATCTTGGCGATGGCGAAGCCGTCCTCGAACTCGATGAAGTCCATCATGCGTCCGGTGATCAGGTGGGCCACGCGCGCGCCCATGTCCGCTTCCGGGAAGATCACATGGTGGGCGCCGATGCGCTGGGCGATCTGGCCGTGCTCCGGCGTCTGGGCCTTGACCCAGATGTCCTTGATGCCGAGCTCGGTCAGCACCATCAGCGTCATCAGGCTGGCGGACAGGTTCGAGCCGATCGCCACGATGGCGTGGGAAAAGTCGGCCACGCCCAGCTGGAGCATGATGCTCTCGTTGGTGGAATCGGCCTGCACCGCGTGGGTGAGGCGGTCGCCCCAGAACTGGACCAGGTCTTCGCGGTTGTCGATGCCCATCACGTCGTGACCCAGGCGCATCAGGGACTGGGCGACGGCGCCGCCGAAGCGCCCCAGGCCGATGACGACGACACTGTCGCTCGCCGAAAAGGCAAACTGCTCTGTAAAAATCCTACCCAACAATTGGATGTTCCTCCGGATAACGATAAGGCATGCGCCGTTCGCCCAATACGAGCGAAGTGGCGAGCGTGATGGTGCCGACCCGGCCGATGAACATCAGCACGGCGAGCAGCAGCTGGCCGCTCGGCGGCAGCTGGTGGGTGATGCCGGTCGACAGTCCCGCGCTGCCGAAGGCGGCGATGACCTCGAAGATGATCTGGTCGGTCGGGAAGTGGGTGATGCGCAGCAGGATCACCGTGCCCACCGCGACGATGATGGAGCCCAGGACCAGCACCGTGATCGCCTGGCGCTGGGCCGAGGCGCCAACGCGGCGCCCGAAGGCCTCGGTATCGGTATGTCCCTTCGCTTCGGCGATCACCAACAGGGCCAGGATGGCGATGGTGCCGACCTTGACGCCGCCCGCGGTACCGCCGCTGCCGCCGCCGATGAACATCAGGAAGTAGTGCACGGCCCAGGTTTCCGGGGTGAGGGCGCCGATGTCCACCGTATTGAAACCGGCGGTGCGCGCCGCGACCGACATGAACATGCTGTTTGATAGTTTATCGAACAGGGAAAATGGCCCGATGGTCCGGACATTGTTCCATTCCAATACAACAATCGCCAGGAAGCCGCCCAGCAGCAGGATGAGCGAGCCGGTCAGCGTCAGCTTGGTGTGCAGCGACCAGTGGCGCGGGTCGCGCCAGCGGTGGCGCAGGTCGTGCAGCACCGGGAAGCCGATGCCGCCGATAACGATGGCGATCATGATCGGCCCCAGTACCAGGGCGTCGCCGGCGTAGCGCACCAGGCTGTCCGCATGGGTCGAGAAGCCGGCATTGTTGAAGGCCGAGGCGGCATGGAACAGCCCGCTCCAGGCGGCATCGCCCCAATCCAGGCCATGGCCGAGGTGCAGCCTGAGCATCAGGACCACGAACAGCAGCAGCTGGCAGATCAGGGCGACCTTGAACACGATCTTCGCCACGCTCGTGATGTCGCCGAGTCCAAGCAGGCGGGTCTCGGTCTGCGTCATCATGCGGGTGCGCAGCCTGGGCGAACGGTTGACCATCAGGCCGAGCAGGGTGGCGGCGGTCATCAGGCCGAAGCCGCCGAGCTGGAACAGGAACATGATCACGGCCTGCCCGAAGCCGGACCAGTAGCTGCCCGTGTCGACGATGGCCATGCCGGTCACGCATACCGCCGAGACCGACGTGAACAGCGCGACCAGCGGCGGCGCCGGCAAGCCGTTGGCGCGCGCCGCCGGCAGCATGAGCAGCAGCGTGCCGGCCACGATGGCCAGCAGGAAGCCCAGGGCGACGGCCCGTGCGGGATGGATGAGTGTTTTCATGCGCGCATCCGGCTCGATGCGCGCAGCAGGGCGTAAAGGGTTCGAAAGTCCATGGTGTCGTGAGGCCTGGCCGCTTGTCGGCGGCACTCATTGCCTTGAATCACCCGAACCCTAACACATGGAGCGGGGGTGACGCCGCAAAACTGCGGCCATGCCGCTATCGGCGGCGCCGTGCGCGCCAGGTCAGCCCGGCCAGGCCAGCCGCCAGCATCGCCCAGGTCGATGGTTCCGGCGCCTGCGACATCATGGTCAGCTGGGTGTCGCTGGTCCAGTACAGGTGGCGCTCCTGGGTCATGCTGGGATTGAATTCGTAAGCGTAGTGCTGGTCGCCGGTGGTGATCAGGCGCCCGCCGCCGACCCAGCCTTCGGGATCCTGGCCGTAGCTGCCGACGCTGAAGTGCAGGCCGGCATCCTGGGAAAAGGAAAAACTGGTGGCGCCGCACTGGTAGAACGGGTTGCTGGTGGCGGCGCAGGCGATGTAGTCGAGTTCGCCGACGACCAAGGCCAGCAGCTCGTCTTTTTCCAGCAGGCCATTGCTGTTCAAGTCATGGCCCTTGAACGAGCCGGAGATGACTTCCTCGGGCAGGAAGCTGTTCGACACGCTGTCGTAGAAACCGCTGAAGGAAAAGCCCCAGGAAATGGTGTCGCTGGGGGCGGCCTGGGCGACGTCCGCGTAGGCGGCGCTGCAGCACAGGAGCAGGGCGCCGGTGGAAAGTAACTTCTTCATTTGAAACCTCAAGCAAAAACAGGGGGCGCCGATCGACAACGCCACGTGGCCAGCGTACTCCTGTTCGCCAAATACTGTCGCGTTAAATTGTAGATACTTCTACATTGTGTCGTAACTTCGCGACAATAAGTAACATTGCCATTGGGAATGCTCGAGGTCGATTCTCAGGCGCCGCCGGCGTAGCCGTTCTGGCGCCAGGCCTCGTAGACGACGACCGCGACCGTGTTGGACAGGTTGAGGCTGCGGTTGTCCGGCATCATCGGCAGGCGGATGCGCTGGCTTGGGGCGAAGGTCTCGCGCAGGGCCGGGTCGAGGCCGCGTGATTCGGCGCCGAACACGAACACGTCGCCCGGCTGGAAGCCGGCATCGGCGAAGGGCGAGGAGCCGTGGGTGGTCAGCGCGAACATGCGCGAAGGATCCGGTTTCACGTCAAGCAGGAAGGCGTCCCAGTTCTTGTGCACCTTCATGGTGGCGTAGTCGTGGTAGTCCAGGCCTGCGCGGCGCATCTTGGCATCGTCGAGCGGGAAGCCGAGCGGCTCGATCAGGTGCAGCTGGACGCCGGTGTTGGCGCACAGGCGAATGACGTTGCCGGTATTCGGCGGGATTTCCGGTTCGACCAGGACGACGTGAAACAACATGTTCTCCTTCAGTTTCTATCAGTGGGGCGGCGTGCGCGCGAACACCAGGTTGGTAACGCGTGCCGCACCGGCGCGCTTGAGCACGCCGGCCAGTTCATCGAGTGTGTGGCCGCTGGTCATGACGTCGTCGACCACGCCGACGTGCACGCCTTCCAGGACCGGATGGCCTTCGGCCAGGACGAAGGCGCCGCGCACGTTGCGGCGGCGCTCGCCCGGCGCCACGCCCGACTGCGCGGCCGTCTCCACCTGCCGCTCCAGCAGCCGCGGCGCCAGCGGAACGCCGAGCGCGCTGGACAGCGGCCGGGCCAGCTCGAGCGCCTGGTTGTAGCCGCGCTCGACCAGGCGGCGCGGTCCGAGCGGCACCGGGCATAGCAGCTCCGGCAGGTCGCGCAGGTCCGGACTGCGCGCCAGCACGGCCTCGCGCAGGCGGCCTGCCATCCACGGCGCCAGCGCCAGCCGGCTGGCGAATTTCAGCTGCAGCACCAGCCGGTCGACCGGCGTGCCGTAGTCGCAGGCCGTCACGGTGGCGTCGAAGGCCGGCGCACCGGCCAGGCAGGCGCCGCAGCGGCGGATGCCGTCGGCGGTGCCGACCGGGTTCGCGCAGCAGGGGCAGCGCGTGTGCAGGTCCCTCACATGCGCCTGCGTGCAGGCCGGGCAGACCGCTTGCTCTCCCAGGCCGCCGCACAGCACGCAGCTGGACGGCAACAGCGCATGAAGAACGCGCGGCAGCAGGGAGTGGAAAAGCAGGGGCATCTACTCGAATCCACAGGAGCATGTACACTCCGCCATTATCTCACCAAGTTATCGCACTGAGCGCTTCACCACCATGGCTTTACCGCAACCTTCCCGCATGAGCGCGCCAATCGACCTCGAGCGCGTCCGTACCCTGTTCGCCCAGCCCGGCCGCATCCAGGCTTCCGATTTCCTGCGCCGCGAGATCGCCCAGCGCATGCACGAGCGCCTGCAACTCGTGAAGATCGCGCCGAAGCAGGTGCTCGATGCCGGCTGTGGCACAGGCGCCGACCTGGCGCTGCTGCAGAAGACCTATCCGGCCGCCCAGATCCTCGGCATCGACGCCACCCCGGCCATGGCCACGGCCGCGAAAGCGCCCGCGCCGGCCACCCGCTCGCTGAACCAGATGCTCAGCCGTTTGCTGCCGGCCAAGGCCGGCGTGGACATCGTTTGCGGCGACTTCGGCAACCTCCCTTTTGGGACGAACTCGCTCGACCTGCTGTGGTCGAACCTGGCGCTGCACTGGCATCCGCAGCCTGACCGCGTGTTCGCGGAATGGCGGCGGGTGTTGCGGGTGGACGGCCTCCTGATGTTCTCGAATTTCGGCCCAGACACCTTCGCCGAGCTGCGCAGCGCCTTTGCCGCCATGGACGAAACGCCGCACACGCTGCCTTTCGTCGACATGCACGACTTCGGCGACCAATTGGTCGAGGCGGGGTTTTCCACCCCGGTCATGGACATGGAGCGCATCACCGTCACCTACGACACTGCAGAGAGCCTGCTGCGCGACGTGCGCGCCTTCGGCGGCAACCCGCTCGATACGCGCCGGCGCGGCCTGGTCGGGCGGGCGGCGTGGCGGCGCATGCTCGACGCCTTCGAAGCCCAGCGCCGCCCCGACGGCAAGCTCGGCCTGACTTTCGAAGTCATCTATGGCCACGCTTTCCTCCCGGCCCCGCGCACCACCGCGGCAGGGGAGGCGATCGTGCGTTTCCAGCCGCGCAAGCCTTAATAACCTGCGGCAAGAATAGCGCCCGATTTTCCTTGAATAAAAATTACTGATTTGATTATAATCAGTAGCTATTTTTGTCGTCTGGACGAGGAAAACGCTGAAAAAAGCAGCAATCCGGGCGCAAAAATAGAAATACAACGAGAAATGAATTGCAGCATCAGCAGAACCGCTGATGGCGGGTAGCACAAAGCGACCGGCCCCCAGCGTGTAGGTTCCCACCGATTCCGCAGCGCAATTTCGCGGTACTGGTATAACCGTTCTGCGAATTACGTTTCGGAGCGGCGCCAGTTCGTTCATGGAGCTGTCGACCGTTAAAAAATATTTTTATTTTGGGTGGTTGGGGACAACATGACATACGCATCGCGACTTGGGGCCTGGATGTTCGGCCTCGCAGCAACGGCCGGCATCCCAGCATGGGCGGCTCCGGAAATCACGGGCCGGCCGGTGGAACACCAGTTGAACATGCAGCTCCCCGTGACCGGCGTCGGCGCCGATATCTACGACCTGCACAACTGGATGATGATCGTCTGCCTGGTGATCTTCGTCGGCGTGTTCGGTGTCATGTTCTATTCGGTGTTCAAGCACCGCAAGTCGCTCGGCCACAAGCCCGCCACCTTCCACGAATCGACCGCGGTCGAGATCGCCTGGACCATCGTTCCCTTCCTGATCGTCATCGGCATGGCCCTGCCGGCCACCAAGACCGTGGTCGCCCTGAAGGACACCTCGAACGCCGACATCACCATCAAGGCCACTGGCATGCAGTGGAAATGGGGCTATGACTACCTGAACGGCGAAGGCGAGGGCATTTCCTTCCTGTCCAACCTGGCCACCCCGCGCGCCCAGATCGGCCTGCCGGGCCAGGCTGCCACCGAGAAAAAGGGCGAGAACTACCTGCTCGAAGTGGACAACGAGATGGTGGTCCCGGTCGGCAAGAAGATCCGCATGGTGTTCACCGCCAACGACGTGATCCACGCCTGGACCATCCCGGCCTTCGCCATCAAGCAGGATGCCATCCCGGGCTTCGTGCGCGACGGCTGGTTCAAGGCCGACAAGATCGGCGTCTACCGCGGCAACTGCGTCGAGCTGTGTGGCAAGGACCACGCCTTCATGCCGATCGTGGTGCGCGTCGTCTCGGCCGAGGACTACACCGCCTGGGTCGCCGGCGAGAAGAAGCGCATGGCCGCCCTGGCCGACGATCCGAACAAGGTCTGGACCATTGACGAACTGAAGACCCGCGGCGAGCAGGTCTACGCCGCCAACTGCGTGGCCTGCCACCAGGCCAACGGCAAGGGTGTGCCGAACGCTTTTGCCCCGCTGGACGGCTCGCCGAATGTGCTGGGCGCCAAGGCGCACCAGATCGACATCCTGCTCAACGGCCAGGACACCCCGGCCTACCCTTCGGCGATGCCGGCCTGGAAGCAGTTGTCGGACACCGAGATCGCCGCTGTGATCACCTATACCCGCAACACCTGGTCGAACAAGGCTGCGGAAAACATCGTGCAACCGGCGGAAGTGCTGGCTGCCCGCAGCAAATAACGCAGCACTGTGTTAGCTATCTAAGCTTCAGGGAATCGACATGACTACCAGCACCATCGATCACGCACACGACCACGGCCACGACCACGCGCACGACCACCCACACGGCTGGCGCCGCTGGCTGTTCGCCACCAACCACAAGGACATCGGTACCCTGTACCTGTGGTTCTCCTTCATCATGCTGCTCTCGGGCGGCGTGCTGGCGCTGATGATCCGCACCGAACTGTTCGAGCCGGGCCTGCAGTTCTTCCGTCCCGAGTTCTTCAACCAGCTGACCACCATGCACGGCCTGGTGATGGTGTTCGGCGCGATCATGCCGGCCTTCGTGGGCTTCGCCAACTGGATGCTGCCGCTGCAGGTGGGCGCCTCGGACATGGCCTTCGCCCGCATGAACAACTTCTCGTTCTGGCTGCTGCCGCCGGCGGCAATCCTGCTGGCCGCCTCCTTCCTGTCGCCGGGCGGCGCCACCGCGGCCGGCTGGACCCTGTACGCACCGCTGTCGACCCAGATGGGCCCGGGCATGGACATGGCGATCTTCGCCATGCACATCATGGGCGCCTCGTCGATCATGGGCTCGATCAACATCATCGTCACGATCCTGAACATGCGCGCACCGGGCATGACCCTGATGAAGATGCCGATGTTCTGCTGGACCTGGCTGATCACCGCCTACCTGCTGATCGCCGTGATGCCGGTGCTGGCGGGCGCGATCACCATGACCCTGACCGACCGCCATTTCGGCACCTCGTTCTTCAACGCGGCCGGCGGCGGCGATCCGGTGATGTACCAGCACATCTTCTGGTTCTTCGGCCACCCGGAGGTCTACATCATGATCCTGCCGGCCTTCGGCATCGTTTCGCAGATCATCCCGGCCTTCGCACGCAAGCCCCTGTTCGGCTACGCCTCGATGGTCTACGCGACCGCCTCGATCGCGATCCTGTCCTTCATCGTGTGGGCGCACCACATGTTCACCACCGGCATGCCGGTGACTTCGCAGCTGTTCTTCATGTACGCCACCATGCTGATCGCGGTGCCGACCGGCGTGAAGGTGTTCAACTGGGTCGCCACCATGTGGAAGGGCTCGATGACCTTCGAGACCCCGATGCTGTTCGCGGTGGGCTTCATCTTCGTGTTCACCATGGGCGGCTTCACCGGCCTGATCCTGGCGGTGACGCCGATCGACATCCAGGTGCACGACACCTATTACGTGGTGGCGCACTTCCACTACGTGCTGGTGGCGGGCTCGCTGTTCGCCCTGTTCGCCGGTTTCTACTACTGGGCGCCGAAGTGGACCGGCCACATGTATCCGGAAGGCCGCGGCAAGTGGCACTTCTGGCTTTCCTTGATTACGTTCAACGTCACCTTCTTCCCGATGCACTTCCTGGGCCTGGCCGGCATGCCGCGCCGCTATGCGGACTACGCCACCCAGTTCACCGACTTCAACATGATCGTGTCGATCGGCGCCTTCGGCTTCGGCCTGTCGCAGGTCTACTTCCTGTTCGCGGTCGTGCTGCCGACCATCCGCGGCGGCGCCAAGGCCCCGGCCAAGCCGTGGGAAGGCGCGGAAGGCTTGGAGTGGACCGTGCCGAGCCCGGCGCCGTTCCACACCTTCGAAACCCCGCCGCTGGTGAAGTGATCATGGTCCAGGAGCCACGCAAGCCCAGCAACCTGCGTACCGCCCTGATCCTGGGCGGGATCGCGCTGTTCTTCTTCGCCAGCGTGTTCGTCAAGTTCACCTGGCTGAGCTGAAGGTAGCGTCGAGATGAGCGCGAGCAAACGGCTGCTGCAACTGAACCGCACCACCTTGATGAAGTTGGTGGTGGTGGCGGTGCTGATGTTCGGCTTCGGTTACGCGCTGGTGCCGGTGTACCGCCAGATCTGCGAGGTACTCGGCATCAACGTGCTAACCCAGGGCGAGTTCGTGGAAGCGCCCAAGAATACCCAGATCGACAAGAGCCGCAAGATTGTCGTCGAGCTGGATGGCAATGCGCAGGGACCGTGGCGCTTCCGCCCGGTCCAGCGCAGCATCGAAGTGCATCCCGGCGAACTGACCACCGTCACCTACGAGGTGGTCAACACGCAGGCGAGGGCGGTCAAGGCGCAGGCGATCCCGAGCTATGCGCCGCAAAGCGTCACGCCGCACTTCAAGAAAGTGGAATGCTTCTGCTTCCAGGAACAGACCCTGCAGGCCAACGAAGCGCGCCAGATGCCGGTGGTCTTCTTCATCGACCCGGCGCTGCCGCGCGAGGTGAAGAACATCACCCTGTCGTATACCTTCTTCGAGATCGGCGGCGCGGTGCAGACGGCGTCGGCGAAAGCGGCGACAGTCAAGTAAGGGCAGTAGACAAGAGTAGAGCGCCGAACAAAACCCTGAGGGCAAGGCGCATCGTCGAAGACAGTACGCTAGTACGGCGAGACGATGCAACGCAGCCATCGGGGGAATTGTTCGGCGCTCTTAGCGACACAAAAGAATCACCCGACAACACAAAGAGTAGATGAGGAGATGAAAATGAGTTCGCCACAAACCGCGCCCTACTATTTCGTGCCAGGCCCGTCGCGCTGGCCGATGTGCGCCGGCATGTCGATGCTGGTCACCATGGCCGGCGCGTCCGGCTGGGTCAACAGCGCCCCCTGGGGGCCGGCAGTGTGCCTGGCCGGCATCGCCGCCACCCTGGTGGTGCTGTACTTCTGGTTCGGCGACGCCATCAAGGAATCCGAATCGGGCATGTACGGCAGGCGTATCGACCTGTCCTACCGCTGGTCGATGAGCTGGTTCATCTTCTCGGAAGTGATGTTCTTCGCCGCCTTCTTCGGCGCGCTGTTCTACGCGCGCGCGATCAGCATGCCCTGGCTCTCCGACCTCGACCACAAGATCATCTGGCCGGACTTCGCACCGACCTGGGGCAACACCGGTCCGGCCGGCGTGGTGGACCAGTTCCAGACCATGGGCCCGTTCCCGATCCCGACCATCAACACTGCGCTGCTGCTGCTGTCGGGCGTGACCCTGACCATTTCGCACCACGCGCTGCGCGCCGGCCACCGTTCCAAGACGGCGTTCTGGCTGTTCGCCACCATCCTGCTGGGCGCGATCTTCATGGGCTTCCAGGTCTATGAGTACATGCATGCTTACGCGGACCTGAACCTGAAGCTGACCTCGGGCATCTACGGCTCGACCTTCTTCATGTTGACCGGCTTCCACGGCTTCCACGTGACCATGGGCGCGATCATGCTGTCGGTGATCCTGTACCGTGTGCTCAAGGGCCACTTCACGGCGGACAACCACTTCGGCTTCGAAGGCGCGGCCTGGTACTGGCACTTCGTCGACGTGGTGTGGCTGGGCCTGTACGTCGTCGTGTACTGGCTGTAAAGAAAAGCAGGCGGCATTGCCGCCTTTGTAGGGTGGGCGGCTTTGCCGCCCACCTTACATTTGTACGGTAAGCAAGCTCGTCAGCGAATACCGGTCGGGGCAATCCACCCCATCTTGTAGGCGCCGAGCAGGCACAGGAACAGGGTAATCGACAGCCCGACCCGCAGCGCCAACGCATGCACCGTCCGGTTGCTCTGGCCTTTGTCGCGCATCAGGAAGAAAAGGGCCGACGCAAGGCTGGCTAGGATTAGGATGAAGGCAATCGCAACAAGCAGTTTCATGGTCGGCCCAGTCAAGGTTGAGGCATCATTGTAATGCGCTTCCGCTTCCATTTTCGCCCCATTCCCTTCATCGCCGCACTGCTTGTTGCCCTGGTAGGAATTGCGCTGGGTAACTGGCAACAGGGCAGGGCCGCATACAAGCTGGCCGTGCAGGAAAAGCTGGCCACCCTCGCCACCGAAGCACCCATGGCGCTCGGCAGCGCCCTCACGCCCGCCGCCCAACTCGAATACCGGCATGTCAGCGTCAGCGGCGAGTTCGTCGCCGGCTGGCCGCTGTTCCTGGCCAACCGTCCGATGGCAGGCCGTCCTGGCTACTACCTCGTCATGCCGTTTAAAATCGCGGGTTCGAACACACATGTGCTCGTGATGCGCGGCTGGTTGCCGCGCGAAGCGGAATACGGCAAGCTGCCGGCCTTCACCACGCCTTCGGGCACGGTCACGGTCGAAGGCATCGTCGTGGCCTCGGCCGGACACGTGATGGACCTGGGCGAAGCCGCGCCGCTGGCGCCGAAGGCGATCGTCCAGAACATCGATCCGGCGCTGGTGGCCAAGGCCACCGGACTGGTACTGCAGCCCTTCTTCGTGCAGCAGACCGGGCCGGACCAGCCGGGCGAGCTGGACGACATGCTGCTGCGGGTCTGGCCCTCGCCCTCGAGCGGCATCGACAAGCACCGCGGCTACGCCTTCCAGTGGTATGCGCTGGCGGCCATGGCCATCCTATTTTTTGTGATAACAGGGTTCCGAAGTGGAGCAAAGAGTGGAGCAAAACAACCCGATGCAGGAAAACCTGAAGCAGAAACCAGTGATGCGGGCAACTGATCCCGCCAAGGATCCGGTGAAGGCCCGGCGCACGGGCCGCTGGAAACTGTTCGCCGTGCTGCTGGTCTGCGCAGCGCCGATGATCCTGTCCTATCTCACCTATTACGTCATCAAGCCGACCGGGCGCACCAACTATGGCACCCTGATCGACCCGCGCAGCAGGCCGATCCCGGCCATGGACAGCACCACGCTCGACGGCCGCCCCGAAAAGCTGGAGCAATACGCGGGCAAGTGGATCATGCTGAAGGTCGGCGGCGGCGAATGCCTGGAGGCCTGCCAGAAGCAGCTGTTCGCGATGCGCCAGTGGCGCACCATGCAGGGCAAGAACATGGACCGCGTCGAACGCGTCTGGCTCGTCACCGACGCGCAGCCGCTCGACACGATGACGATCCGCCAGTACGACGGCATGCACCTGCTGCGCGCGCCGAAGGACGTCGTCGACAAGTGGCTGCCGGCCGACAAGGGCACGCAGCCGTCCGAGCATATCTACCTGATCGACCCGCTCGGCAACCTGATGATGCGCTTCCCCGTCAATCCCGATCCGGGCAAGGTACACAAGGATATCGCCAAGCTGCTCAAGGCTTCCGCGGTCGGCTGATACGGCACGATCCCATACAGGGCCATGCGCATGGCCCGCAACACCCTGATAGATAATGCAAGCTTCTTCCCTGATCCAACTGGCCCTGATGGGCGTGCTCGTGGCCATCCTGCCACTGTCGATGGTCTGGATGTCCTCGGACCCCAACAAGTTCCGCAAGCTGGTCTGGGTCGCCGTCTTCCTGACCTTCGACCTGATCGTCTTCGGCGGCTTCACCCGCCTGACCGACTCGGGCCTGGGCTGTCCGGACTGGCCGGGCTGCTACGGCATGGCCAACCCCTTCCTGGCGCACGAGCAGATCTCGGCGGCCGAAGCGGCTATGCCGACCGGTCCGGTCACCGTGGTCAAGGCCTGGATCGAGATGATCCACCGCTACCTGGCGATGGGCATCGGCGTGATCATCATGGCCCTGCTCATCACGGCTACCGTGCAGTGGCGCAAAACGAAGATGCAGGCCTTCAAGCCGGGCATCCCGCTGGCGCTGTTCATCTTCGTGTGCATCCAGGGCGCTTTCGGCGCCTGGACCGTCACCCTGAAGCTGCAGCCGGTGATCGTGACCATCCACCTGCTGCTGGGCATGGGCCTGCTGGCCCTGCTGACCTGGCTCGGCGGGCGCGAAGACTACCTGATGCACAAGCCGCCACGCGCCGGCGACGACGCCGCGCTGCGCGGCATCCGCACGCTGGCGCTGCTGGCGGCGGTCGTCATCACCGTGCAGATCGCGCTGGGCGGGTGGGTGAGCACTAACTACGCAACCCTGGCCTGCGATGAATTCCCGCTGTGCGACGGCCGGGTGGTGCCGGAAATGGACTTCGAACACGGCTTCCACCTGTGGCGCGAGCTGGGCAAGACGGCGGCCGGCCACTACCTGCCGTTCTCGGCCCTGGTGGCGATCCACTGGGTGCACCGCAACTTCGCCATCCTGGTGGTCGCCGTCGTCGGCCTGCTGGTGTGGCGCGCCTGGCGCCATGCCTATCTGGCAAAACACGCCAAATGGCTGGCCGGGGTGCTGGTCGTCCAGCTGCTGACCGGGGTGGCCACGGTCTACTTCGACTTTCCGCTCGCTATTGCCGTAATGCATAACGCAGGGGCGGCCCTGCTGGTCTTGCTCGTGACCATGCTAAACTATCGGGTGAACCAGCAACTTGAAGTGAACCGCACCGGATGAGCAGCGAATTGAGCCTCGACGAGGGCCGCGACCTGGCCGGTGCGACCGCGCCCCCGGCCCTGCCGCGGTTCAAGCCCTCACGCCCCCCATCGATGACGACCCAGACAGCCCTCCATAGACCCCCGAACCGCATCGCCCAATATTGGGCCCTGACCAAACCACGGGTCACGCAGCTGGCCGTGTTCTGCGCGGTGATCGGGATGTTCCTTGCTACCGACGGTTTCCCGGGCTGGCAGGTGCTGCTTGCCGGCACCGCCGGCATCTGGCTGCTGGCGGGCGCCGCCTTTGCCGTGAACTGCCTGGTGGAGGCCGAGATCGACGCGCGCATGGCGCGCACGGCGCGCCGCGCCACCGCCATGGGCGAGCTCACCAGCACCCAGACGATCATCTTCTCGACGATCATCGGCGGCCTGGGCATGGGCGTGCTGTATTTCCTCGTCAATCCGCTCACCATGTGGCTGACCTTCGTGACCTTCGTCGGTTATGCCTTTATCTACACCATGCTGCTCAAGCCGGCCACGCCGCAGAACATCGTCATCGGCGGCCTGTCGGGCGCCATGCCGCCGGCCCTGGGCTGGGCCGCCGTCGCCAACGACGTGCCGATGGAAGCCTGGCTGCTGGTGCTCATCATCTTCGTCTGGACCCCGCCGCACTTCTGGGTGCTGGCCATGTACCGCCGCGAGGACTACGCCCGCTCCGGCCTGCCGATGCTGCCGATTACCCACGGCATGCAGTACACCGGCCTGCAGGTGTGGCTGTACACCATCGCGCTGGCAGCGACCACCTTGCTGCCTTTCGCCGTCGGCATGAGCGGCCTGATCTACCTGGCCGCTGCCGTCGTGCTGAACGCGGTCTTCCTGCGCCATTCGTGGCGCGTGCACAAGCATTACAGCGACATGGCTGCGCGTAATGCCTTTACCTGGTCCATCGTCTACCTGTCGCTGCTGTTCGCGGCGCTGCTGGTCGACCATTACTTCAAGTTCTGACCATGAAAAAACTGCTGACCGCCCTGATGCTGTCCGCGGCGGTGCTGGCCGCCGGCTGCGACAAGCTGTCGAACAAGACCCCCGCCTTCGTCAATACCGACATCACCGGCCTCGATTACGCCAAGGGCTTCTCGCTGACCGACCATACCGGCAAGCCGCGCACGCTGCAGGACTTCCGCGGCAAGCTGGTGGTGGTGTTCTTTGGCTATACCCAGTGCCCGGACGTGTGTCCGACCACGATGGCCAAGATGGCCACCGTGATGAAGGAACTCGGCCCGGCAAGCAAGGACGTGCAGGTGCTGTTCATCACGCTCGACCCGGAGCGCGACACCCAGGAACTGCTGAATGCCTATGTGCCGGCCTTCCACCCGAGCTTTATCGGCCTGCGCGGCGACGCCGAAGCCACGGCACGCACGGCCAAGGAATTCAAGGTGTTCTACTCCAAGACCCCGTCCGGCGACGACCCGAAGAACTACACGGTGGACCACATGACCGGCAGCTATGTGTTCGACCGCGAGGGCAGGGTGCGCCTGCTGGTGCGCCACGAGGCCGAGCCTGGTGCGATCGCATCGGACCTGCGCCAGCTGCTGTAAGCGCCTGAGCTTCTAAGTCATCCTTAAATCGTCTCCTGTTATGATGGTGTAAACACCATCTGACAGGGACGGCATGGAACAACGCCAGGGCAGGAACTACACCCGCATCGCCATTGTCGTCCTGCTGACGCTCGGCTGCCTCTACGTCCTCAAGCCTTTCCTGGCCGCGATCCTGTTCGCGGCCTGCGTCGTGATCTCCTCCTGGCCGCTCTACCTGCGCCTGCAGGTCGCGATGCGCGGGCGCCGTACCCTGGCGGCGCTGACCATGACGCTGTCCCTCACCCTGCTCGTCATCATCCCGCTGTCGATGGTCGCCTACAACCTGGTCGACGACGTCGCCAGGGGCTTCAGCGAACTGCGTACGGCGGTCGAGCACCGTGAACTGATTCCGCCGTCCTGGATACGCGAACTGCCGCTGGTGGGCGCAACGATCGATAACTACCTGCGCGAGCTGGTCGCCAGCCGCGAGCAGATGATCGCACTGGCCCAGCGCATGCTGGAGCCGGCGCGGCGCTACCTGATCGCCGGTGGCCTGATGCTCGGCACCGGCGTGGTCCAGCTCAGCCTGGCCGCCTTCGTCAGCTTCTTCTTCTACCGCGATGGCAAGGCCCTGCTCGAGGTGATCGCCGTGACCATGCGGCGCGTGATGGGCGAGGGCGCCGAATCGGTCGCCAACACGGTGAGCCAGACGGTGCGCGGCGTCATGTACGGCCTGCTCGGCACCGCGCTGGCGCAGGCTGTCGTGGCGGCGATCGGCTTCACCATCGCGGGCGTGCCGGCGGTGCCGCTGCTGTCGGTGATGGTCTTCATCTCGTCCCTGATCCCGGTCGGCCCGCCGCTCATCTGGGGCGGCGCGGCTTTCTGGCTGTTCCTGCATCACGAGACCGGCTGGGCGATCTTCATGGTGATCTGGGGCACCTTCCTGATCAGCGGCGTCGACAACGTCGTGCGTCCCATGCTGATCAGCCGCGGCAGCAGCCTGCCTTTCCTGCTCACCCTGCTGGGCGTGCTGGGCGGGGTGATCGCCTTCGGTTTCGTCGGCATGTTCATCGGGCCGACCCTGCTGGCGGTCGGCTACTCCCTGATGACCGACTGGACCGGCACGCCGGACCGGGTGATCCGCCAGGATGCCGGCGCCTAGACTCCGCCCGCGCAAGCCGTGGCATTGCGTGAGATTTCCTGTCAATCGCAGCTGCTAGACTCCTCGCCCGTACTTTAGCTGGAGAAGCTTCGAATGAAACTGCGCGCGCATTGCCTGCACCTGGCCATCCTTGCCTGCATCGCCCAAACGTCCCAGGCGGACGATGGACTGACCCAGACCACGATCTCCGTCCATGCCGGCGGCAAACCGGTCGGCGGGCTGATCTTCCCGATCGGCGCCAAGGTCAAGACCTCGGCCGTGGCCAACCGTGTCGACACGGGCGACAAGCAGCTCCGCTATGCCGGCAACGTGCAGGGCCGGATCACGGTCCCGGCCGGAGAAGTCATCCTGTTCGGCGACGAGCTGGTGGTCAGTACCGAAGCGATCAGCGCTGAACGGCAGCGGGCCGTGCGCGACCTCGAAGCGATGGCCGGACCCGACCAGCTGTACCGCGGCCGTTCGCTGACCGGTGAACTCAGCGCGGAGGAGTGGAAGCTGCAGACGAGTATCGACGTCGCCAACATGAAGCGGCTGGCCGAGATCATCGACAGCTTCGGCTGGCCCGGCCTGCGCTTCGCCGGCGCGGCCTCGCAGACCGCGTTCGCCGTCCTGCAGCACGCCGATCCGGCCAGCCAGCGCAAATACCTGCCGCTGCTGCGCGACGCGGTGGGGCGCAGCGATGCCCTCGGCAGCCACCTTGCAATGCTCGAGGACCGCGTCCGCCTTGGCGAGGGCAAGCCCCAGCTGTACGGCAGCCAGCTGAGCGGCGATCCGCTGCGCTTCGATCCGATCGAGGACGAAGCCCGGGTCGACGAACGCCGGCGCAGCATCGGCCTGGAGCCCCTGGCCGACTACGCCAGGCGCTTCGGGCTGACCTACACGCCCAAGGGCAAGCAATAGCTGGATTGACCAGCATCACTTGTGCTTGATCTTGATGTGTATATAATCCATATATGGAACGTATATGGGGAATATGGTGGGCATCGTAAACATCGACGACGAAGTACATGACCAGATCCGCAAGGCGAGCAGCGTGTCCTGCCGCTCGATCAACGCGCAGGCGGCCTTCTGGATCAAGATCGGGATGCTGTGCGAGATGAACCCGACGATGAGCTTCAATGAGATCGTCGCGCGCGAGCTGAAGGCCGCCGGGGTGGCGCCGGAAAGCGTGCGGGTAGCGGGAGGACCGCCGGACGCCGTCAAGGCGGCGGCGGCATGACCAAGCGGCCTGAAGAAATTGCGCTGATGGCCGAATCGGGCCGGCTGCTGGCGGGCGTGTTTGCCCATCTCGACAGCCTGAACCTGATCGGCATGTCGACCATGCAGGTCAATGACCTGGTCGAGCGTTTCATCGTCGATGCGCTGGGCGCGCGTCCGGCCAGCAAGGGCCAGTACGGCTATGCCTATGCGCTGAATTCCTCCCGCAACGACGTGGTCTGCCACGGCGTGCCCTCGCACACCGAAATCCTGCAGAGCGGCGACATCGTCAACCTCGACATCACGCTCGAGAAGAACGGCTACATCGCCGACTCCAGCAAGACCTACCTGGTGGGCGAGGTGTCGCCGGCGGCGAAGCGGCTGGTGAAGGTGACCTATGAGGCCATGTGGAAGGGCATCCGGGCCGTGCGTCCCGGCGCGCGCCTGGGCGACGTCGGCCACGCCATCGAGCGCCACGCGCGCAAGCATGGCTATACGGTGGTGCGCGACTACTGCGGCCACGGCATCGGGCGCGAGATGCACGAGCCGCCCCAGGTGCTGCACTGGGGACGGCCGCGGACCGGGCTGGTACTGCGCGAAGGCATGACCTTCACCATCGAACCGATGCTCAACCAGGGACGGCATGCCGTGCGTACCGAAGACGACGGCTGGACCGTCGTCACTTGCGACGGCCAGCTGTCGGCGCAGTTCGAGCACACCGTCGCGGTCACGCGCCAGGGCGTGCGGGTCCTGACCCTGCGCCCCGGCGAGACGATACAAGCTTAGATTCTTGGCGGCAAGGCCTTGCGCCTGGCGCGGGCCCGGATGTTCAGCGCTTCCACCACCAGCGAGAAGGCCATCGCGGCGTAGATATAGCCTTTCGGGATGTCCGCTTCGAAGGCCTCCGCCGTCAGAGCCATGCCGACCATCACCAGGAAGGCCAGCGCCAGCACCTTGACGGAAGGGTGGCGGTCGACGAAGTCGCCGATCGGCTTGGCCGCCACCAGCATCACCAGCACCGAGAAGATCACGGCCGCCACCATCACGCTGATCTGGTCCACCATGCCGACCGCGGTGATGACCGAGTCGAGCGAGAACACGATGTCGATCACGGCGATCTGGCCGATGATGTTCCAGAACAGCTTGTTGGTCGCCGCCGCCGCGGCGGCGGTGCCGGCGACGTCCTGCGGCCCGGCCTGGTCCTTGGCTTCCACCTCGACGAAGATCTCGTGCGAGGCCTTGTAGAGCAGGAACAGGCCGCCGAACAGCAGCACCAGGTCGCGCCCGCTGATGCCCTGATTGAATACATTGAACAGGTCCGCAGTGAGCCCCATCACCCAGCTCAGCGAGAACAGCAGCAGCAGGCGCGAGACCATGGCGAAGCCCAGGCCCAGGCGCCTTGCCTTGTCGCGCATCTCGGGCGGCAGGCGGCCGACCAGGATCGAAATGAAGATGATGTTGTCGACCCCGAGCACGATCTCGAGGGCGCTCAGCATGAGGAAGGCGATCCAGACGTTCGGGTCCGCTAGCAGTTCCATGGCCGCTCCGTTATGAAAAATGCCATGGTAGCAGCCTGCGGCTTTATGCAGAGCACAGCCGCGGCAATACCCGATCAGGCGTGCAGGGCGGCGACGATGCGGGCGGCGATTTGTTGCAGCTGCCCGGTATCCGCCGGCACCGCGGCGTGCGGCCGGAGCGCCGCCGCCCCCTCGCGCGGCACGATGTGGAAGTGCACGTGCGGGACGGTCTGGCCCGCCGCGCTGCCGTTAAACTGGGCCACCATGATGGCCGGCGAGCCCATCGCGGCCTTGACCGCGGCTGCCACCTTCTTGGTGCTGCGGATGCAAGCCGCGGCCGCGTCGTCGGACAGGCCGAACAGCTCGACGGCCGCCTCTTTCGGCAGCACCAGCACATGGCCAGGGGCCTGCGGCATGATGTCCATGATGGCGAGCGTGTGCTCGTCCTCGTAGACCTTGATGCAGGGCAGTTCGCCGCGCAGGATGCGGGCAAAGGGGTTGTTGGGATCGTATTCCATTTGCTTGCTCCCTCGAAGTCGATCGGCGCCTGACGGACAAAGTCCGGGCCGGGCCTTCGCTATGTTAACTCACGGTCCCAGGCCAGCACGTTCCACATGAAGACGAAAAAAGTCCAGAAGACGAGGACGCTGACGACGGCGCCAAGGAAGTAGAAGCCGCCCGGAACGGAAATGCCGCTCACCAGGGAAAACCCCCAGATTCCCGCTGTCGGCAGCGTGAGGGCGAAGGCGTAGAAGGCCAGCTGGACGCGTAAGGAAAGCGCAAAAATTTTCAAGGGAGCCTCGGGAAATCCATGTCAACGCAGAAGCGCTGAGCATAACACCGTGGAGGCAGGTCAAAATTTGCACATTGTCACTGCTACGGTTCGCGTGCCTCGCAGACGATCCGAGCGCCGGCCGGGATCAGCCGGACAGGCTCTGGCCATGCTGGTGGCCGGACCCCAGCACGCTGCGCAGCCGCTCGAAGTCGATCGGCTTGGTGAGATGGTGGTCGAAGCCGGCATCGAAGGCGCGCTGGCGGTCCTTTTCCTGGCCCCAGCCGGTAGCGGCGATCAGGCGCATGTGCCGGCCTGCCGTCGTTGCGCGCAGGCGCCGCGCCAGCTCGTAGCCGTTCAGGTCCGGCAGGCCGATGTCCAGCAAGGCGACTTCCGGCGCGAAATCCTGGACCATGGCTAGCGCCGCACTGGCGCTGTGGGCAGCGCGCACCTCGCAGCCGAACAGTTCCAGCGCCATCAGGAGCATCTCGGCGGCGTCGGCATTGTCGTCCACCACCAGGATGCGCGCCGGCGCAGGCAGGGGCGCCGCCGCCGGTTCCGGCAGCGCGGCAAGCTGGGCGAGCGGCAGGCGCACCGTGAAGCAGCTGCCGCAGCCTTCGCCCTCGCTCTCGGCGGCAATGCTGCCGCCATGCAGGTCCACGATGCCGCGCACCAGCGACAGCCCGATCCCCAGGCCGCCGCGCGCACGCTGCAGCGCCGGCTCCAGCTGCGAGAACATGTCGAACACGCTCGCCAGCGCGTGGCGCGGCAGGCCGATGCCGTTGTCGCGCACGGCCAGCAGCGCCATACCGTCGTCGATCGCGAGCGAGAGCGCGATGCGCCCGCCGTCGGGGGTGTACTTGGCGGCGTTGGTAAGCAGGTTGACGATTACCTGGTTGATGCGCGTGGGATCGGCGTCGACCGTGACCGGATGCGGCGGCAACTCGACCGCCAAGCTGTGCCCGGCCTGTTCCATCAGGCCGGCGGTGTCGCACACGGCGGCGCGCGCCAGCAGGGCCAGGTCCACGGTCTCGCGCCGCAGTTCCATCTTGTCCTGGGTGATGCGCGAGACTTCCATCAGGTCGTCGACCAGGTGGGTCAGGTGGTGCAGCTGGCGGTCGAACACCGACAGCAGGCGCGCGCTGGTGTCCTCCGCCATCGTGGAATGGCGCATCACCTCGAGGGCGCTGCGCAGCGGCGCCAGCGGGTTGCGCAGCTCGTGCGAGAGCGTGGCCAGGAATTCGTCCTTGCGCCGGTCGGCCTCGGACAGCGCGGCGTTCAGGGCCTGCAGCTGCAGCTCGGCGCCGCGGCGCGCTTCCAGCGCTTCCTCGGCGGCGCGGCGCGCGTTGCGCAGCTCGCGTTCGTAGGACTGGCGCTCGGTGGCCATGAACAGGGCCCACTGGTCGCGGACGGCATCGCCCATCGGGCCGGCTTCGCGCCGCCGCACGATGTTGACCAGCATCGGCAGGCGGGTGCCGTCGCGGTGGCGCAGGTCGATCTGCAGTTCGGCCACCGAATCGCGCGCCTGCAGCACCGGCTCGCAGTGCGTGTGGTGGAACAGGCGCGCGCCGACGGTCATCAGGTCCTGGATGCGCACGATCCCGGCCAGTTCCGGCAGCGTGAAGCCCAGCCAGGCGCAAGCGGTCGCGTTGGCGTGCAGCAGCAGGCCGTCGGCGTCGGCCAGCAGCAGGCCGCAGGGGGCGTCGTCGTACAGCGCGTCAAGGGAAGTGGCGGCGCTGTCCATGGCTTCAGTCCAGGGTGGCGGCCAGGAAGGCGTCGATCGCGCGCGAGCTGGCGGTCGGCGCGCTCATGTGCGGGCAATGCCCGATGTTGTCGATTACGTGCAGCTGGGAGCGGGGCAGGTGCCGGGCCAGGTACTCGCCGGCGCTGCGCGGGGCGATCAGGTCGTCGCTGCACTGCAGGATCAAAGCCGGCGTCGTGGAGCGGTGCAGGTCGGCGCGGTGGTCGGACAGGAAGGTGACGCGTGCGAAGTGCTTGGCGATGTCGGGATCGTTGCGGCAGAAGCTGTCGGTGAGTTCCTGGCGCAGGGCAGGGCGGTTGGGCGCGCCCATGATCGCGGGCGCCAGGCTGCTCGACCAGCCCATGTAGTTCGCTTCCATGGTCTCGAGCAGTTCGGCGATGTCCTCGCGCTCGAAGCCGCCGACATAGTCGGGATGGTTGATATAGCAGGCCGAGGGCGCCACCATCACCTGGGCCACGAAGCGGCCCGGATCCTCGATGGCGGCGAGCATGCCGATCATGGCGCTCACCGAGTGGCCGACCAGGATCACCGGCCCGGTCGCGAATTCGTCGAGGATCTCCAGCAGGTCGCCGGCATAGCCGTGCAGGCTGGCGTAGCGCGTCCGGTCGTAGGCGGCGAGGTCGGAGCGGCCGCTGCCGACCAGGTCGTAGGTGATGACGCGAAAGCGGTCTTCGTAGGCGGGCGCCAGGTAGCGCCACATGGCCTGGTCGCAGCCGAAGCCGTGCGAGAACAGCATGGTGGCCCCGCCCTGGCCGGAAACATGCACGTTGTTGCGGACTTGCAGGGACATCATGGCTCCTCGTGGTCGCTACCGCCGGGAATCCCGTCGTCCACGAGTATGCGTCAGGAGTATTGCAAGCGCAACAACTTTGTATACTTCAATGCTGGAAAGGTTTCAAGCCTTCAGTCGCGTTCGTCGTGCCCGTCCTCGCGCTCTCCCTTTGGAAAGACTTTCACCAGGAGGATGCGCGGACCGTTCATCTTCTTGACCACCACGTCGAACTGCGGGAAGCCGATGCGCTGCCCCTGCTTGGGGATGTCGCCCAGCTTGGCCATCAGGAGGCCGCCCACCGATTCGACGTCGTCCAGGCCCATCTCCTCGTTGTCGATGTCGATCCCGAGCAGGCGTTCGAGCGAGAAGATCGGCAGGCTGGCCTTGCCGATCCAGGTGCCGTCGGGCTGGGACATCCAGTCGTTCTCGTTCATGCGGAACTCGTCGCGGATCTCGCCCACCATGGCGCCCAGCAGGTTGTCGAGCGTGATGAAGCCGACCGGGCGCTTGCCCTTTTCGCCGATCAGGGCGAAGTGCGGGGCGCCGCTCTTGAAGCGCCGGAAGATGTCCTGCGCCTTGGTGCGCGCCGAAATGGTCTCGACCGGGCGCAGGTGCTGGGTCAGGTCGGTGATGGCGCGGCCGGCCTGCTGGGCGAAGAACAGGTCCTTCAGGTGGATCACGCCCAGTACTTCCTCGCCTTCCTCGTCGAAGTAGGGGTAGCGCGAGAAGCGGTTGCGGCGCACCGTCTCCATGTTTTCCTCGAGCGAGCGGCTGGCGTACAGCGCGCTGACCTCGTTGATCGGCCGCATCAGGTCGGACACGGCCAGCTGGGTGAAGTCGAGCGACTGCGCCAGGATGTTGCGCTCGTCGTTCGTGAATTTCTCGCCCGGCGCGCTGGTGTTGGAGCGCAGGATCATCTTCAGCTCGTCGGTCGAGTAATGGGTGTCGTGGCTGCCGCTGCCGGCCAGGCCGGCCACGCGCAGCACCATGTTGGCGCTGGCGTTGAGCAGGGCGATCGCCGGATACATCGCCCAGTAGAAGGCGTACAGCGGGATGGCGCACCACAGCGCCACCGCTTCCGGCAGGCGGATCGCGAGCGACTTGGGCGCCAGTTCGCCCACCACGATGTGCAGGAAAGAGATGACCGAGAAGGCCACCACGAAGGAGACGCCGTGGATCAGCTCGGGCGAGGTCACGCCCAGCATGGCGAACACCGGTTCGAGCAGGCTGGCGAAGGCCGGTTCGCCGACCCAGCCCAGGCCCAGCGAGGCCAGGGTGATGCCGAGCTGGCAGGCCGAGAGGTAGGCGTCGAGCTGGCCGTGGACCTTGCCGAGGATGCGTCCGCGCAGGCCGGTGGTCCTGGCGATGGCGTGGACGCGGGTCTTGCGCAACGTGACGATGCTGAATTCAGCCGCCACGTAGAAGCCGTTCAGCGCCACCAGGAACAGGGCGAGAACGACGAACAGAAAGTTTTCCATTGAAGAGATTTAGTTAAAAAATGGCAATAGCCGACACCATTGTACCGCTCATGCCTTCCTCATGTGCCGGCCAGCACCCCCTTGTGCACCGCGGAGAGGATGGCTTCGACGGCCGGATGCTTGATCTTGCGCTCGTTCGAGATCGCATAGAAGTGCTCGCGCACCTGCGGCACCCGCCCCACCAGCAGCGCGTTGAACTGCTCCTCGAGGTCGTGCACCAGAGCGGCCGGAGCGAAGAACAGCCCCAGTCCGCGCCGGCCGAAGGTATTGAGCAGGGCATTGTCCATGAACTCGCCGACGATGTCGGGGCGCACGCCCTGCAGCTCGAACCATTCGTCGATCTTGCCGCGCAAGGCATTATTGCGGGTCGGTAGCAGGAAGGGCGCGCCGTTCAGCGAGCGCGGGAAGTCCGCGCCCCAGTCCTTCACCAGGCCGGGCGCGCCGACCACGATGGTCTCGCTGTCGCTCAGCAGGTGGCTGAACACGCGCAGCGTCGTGCCCGAGCGCACCGCGCGGTCGGTCAGCACCACGTCGAGCTTGTGCAGGGCCAGGTCGGCCAGCAGTTCGTCGAATTCGCCTTCGTAGCAGACCATGCGCACCGGGCGCGGCAGCTGGGTGGCGATCTCCAGCAGCCGGTAGGCGGTCAGCTTGGGCAGCGAATCGGAAATGCCGACCGTCAGGCGGGTGCGCGCGCTGTCGGACTCGGCCAGCGCTTCCTGCATCTGCTCTCCCAGAAGGAAGATCTGGTCGGCGTAGGACAAGGCCAGGCGCCCGGCCTCGGTTAAAGTCAGTCTCCGGCCCTGCTGGGTGAACAGGGACTTGCCAAGGGACAGCTCGAGCTGTGCCAGCTGGGTACTGACGGTCTGGATCGCCAGGCCCAGGCGTTCGGCGGCACGCGTAATGCTGCCTTCCTTGGCGACGACCCAGAAGTAGTACAGGTGGCGGAAATTCGGAGGCGTGTGGTTCATATCTTCTGTTTTTGCGAAGTAATTCTTCGATTATCTTCGCTTTTTCAATATTCGCCCAGCCCTCATACTGCGTGGGTCTTCTGGACGAAAAATGATACTGACACAACAACTCATCGCATAAACTAAAAATTTAACTTAACAACAAGGGGAAACGACAACATGAAGCACTTTACGTGGTCATTCATCGTGACCGCCGTCTGTATGGCATTGGCAGGCTGGTGGGGTTACGACCATGGCGGCGTCGCCGGCATGATAACGGCGCTGGGCGTGACGGCAATCCTGTCGGTGATGGAAGTCTCACTGTCTTTCGACAACGCGGTGGTCAACGCCTCGGTGCTGAAAGGCTGGGACGAGTTCTGGCTCAAGCTGTTCCTGGGCCTGGGCATGATCATCGCCGTGTTCGGCATGCGCCTGGTATTCCCGCTGGTCATCGTCGCCGTGGCGGCCGACCTGGGCATGATGGAGGTCTGGAACCTGGCCTTGACGAATCCGAAGGAGTTCTCGGGTCACCTGACCGAGCACCATGCGGAAGTGGCGGCCTTCGGCGGCATGTTCCTGCTGCTGGTGTTCCTGAACTTCATGCTGGATGACGAGAAGGAAGTGCACTGGCTCGGCAACATCGAGCGCAAGATCGGCTCGCTCGGCAAGGTGTCCTCGATCTCGGTGCTGGTGGCGCTGGCTGCGCTGATGTACTCGACCAGCTGGATCGCCGAAGGGCAGAAGATGATCGTCCTGATCGCCGGCCTGTGGGGCATCGTGGTGTACATCGGTGTCGACATGATTTCCGGCCTGCTCGAAAAGAGCGAGTCGGATGCGGGCAGCGACGTGGGCGAGATGGTCAAGCGCGGCGGTATCGGCGGCTTCCTGTACCTCGAAGTGCTGGATGCATCGTTCAGCTTCGACGGTGTGATCGGCGCTTTCGCGATCACCAGCGACGTCGTGATCATCATGCTGGGCTTGGCGATCGGCGCGATGTTCGTGCGTTCGATGACGGTCTACCTGGTGCGCCAGGGCACGCTCGACGAGTTCGTCTACCTGGAGCACGGCGCGCACTATGCGATCGGTATCCTGGCCGTGATCATGCTGGTCAGCATGCACATGCACGTGCCTGAGCTGATCACCGGCGGCGTCGGCCTGGCCTTCATCCTGGCCTCGCTGTGGAGCTCGATCCAGCACAAGAAGAAGCACGCGGCGCTCGAAGCATAAAACAAGGGCCAGGCCAGGCCTGCCCTGCAAGAACCGCACGGCGAGTGGCAGAACACCAGCTCGCTGTGCTACTACCCCCGGTGTTCAGAAGTATTTTTTAGGAGAGTCACAATCATGGCAATCAGTCTGCAAAAAGGCGGCAACGTCAACCTGTCGAAAGAAGCTCCTGGCCTGACCCAGCTGAAGGTCGGCCTCGGTTGGGACACCCGCGCCACCGATGGCGCAGCGTTCGACCTCGACGGCGCGGTGTTCCTGCTGAACTCGTCGGGCAAGGTGCGTTCGGATGGCGACTTCATCTTCTACAACAACCTGAAGTCGGCCGACGGCTCGGTGGTCCACTCGGGCGACAACACCACCGGCGCAGGCGAGGGCGACGACGAAACCGTGTCGATCGACCTGGGCAAGGTGCCGGCCGACGTCGACAAGGTCGTGCTGGCCGTGACCATCCACGACGCCGAAGCGCGTCGCCAGAACTTCGGCATGGTCGGCAAGGCCTTCATCCGCTGCATCAACGCCGCCAACAACAGCGAGATCGCGCGCTACGACCTGTCGGAAGACAGCTCCACCGAAGCGGCGATGATCTTCGGCGAGGTGTATCGTAACGGCGCCGACTGGAAGTTCCGCGCGATCGGCCAGGGCTTCGCGGGCGGCCTCGGGCCTCTCGCCAAGAACTACGGCGTCAACGTTTAAATAACAATGCTCGCGGCCCGCGCCAGGTGCGGGCCGCTTACGAAAGGAAGTCCACATGCCAGTATTTACCGTGACCGGGGACGTCGATCCCTTCCTGCATGTCTCGATGCGGCGCGGCGAAACCATCTATTGCGAATCGGATGCGATGGTGATGATGGAGTCGACGCTCGACCTGAAGGGCAAGATGAAGGGCGGCCTGGGCAGCGCGCTGATGCGCACCTTCGCCAACGGCGAGTCCTTCTTCCAGCAGCACATCGAGGCGACCCGCGGCGACGGCGACTGCCTGCTGTCGCCGACCCTGCCGGGCGCGATGCAGACCATCGACTGCGGTCCGAACCAGTACATCATCAGCGACGGCGCGTTTGTCGCCGCCACCTCGGGCGTGGACCTGAAGGTGCGCACCCAGAGTCTCGGCAACGCCCTGTTCGCGCAGAGCGGCGGCTTCTTCGTCACCGAGACGACCGGCAGCGGCCAGGTGGTGGTGTCGGGCTTCGGTTCGATGTCGATGCTGGAGGTGGAACCGGGCAAGGACGCGATCATCGACAACTCGCACGTGGTCTGCTGGGACAGCGGCCTGCGCTACGAGATCTCGATCACGACCGGCCAAAGTGGCGGCTTCCTGGGCAACCTGATCAACAGCCAGACCAGCGGCGAGGGCATGGTATTGCGCTTCTCGGGCAAAGGTCGGGTGTATGTATGTTCGCGCAACCGGATGGCATTCAAGGCCTGGATGCAGACGCCGGCGCGCTGAAGCTTGATAAATTAGGGAGAACGATATGTCAGTAAACCTGAGCAAGGGCCAGAAGATTTCGCTGGACAAGGAAGCCGGCGGCGCGCTGAGCCGCGTGACGATGGGCCTGGGCTGGGACGTGGCCAAGTCGAAGGGTTTCTTCGGCTTCGGCGGCGGCGCCGGCCAGCCGGTCGACCTGGACGCATCGGTCGTGATGTTCGACGAATCGAACCGTCCGATCGACGTGGTCTGGTTCCGCCAGCTCAAGAGCAAGGACGGCAGCATCACCCACACCGGTGACAACCGCACCGGCGCCGGCGACGGCGACGACGAGCAGATCCAGGTCGACCTGTCGCGCGTGCCCGCCAGCGTGAAGTCGCTGGTGTTCACGGTGAACAGCTTCACCGGCCAGAACTTCTCGACCGTGGAAAACGCCTACTGCCGCCTGCTCAATGCCGGCAACAACCAGGAAGTGGCGCGTTTCAACCTGTCGGTGCAGGGCTCGCACACGGCCCAGATCATGGCCAAGCTGTACCGCCACAACGGCGAGTGGAAGATGCATGCGATCGGCGAGAACGGCTCGGGCCGTACCTTCGACGACCTGATGCCGCTGATCACGCCGCACCTGTGATCCATCCCTGATTGGCGTCGAAGAGCCGGGCTGGTGAATTGACCCCATAAAGTTGGACAGTTAAGTCCGCTAAGCAGCCAAGGCCTGAGTCCTGTACTGAACGGGACTCAGGCCTTTTAATTTGAGCTTGATGCGGTCGTGATTGTAATAGTGGATG